>Ga0307378_10000281_pt1 | contig 95116 bp, 87 predicted proteins | sample UN1MG_FD_202238 | JGI IMG/M metagenome (GOLD analysis project Ga0307378, IMG submission 202238) | Soil microbial communities from Risofladan, Vaasa, Finland - UN-1 | ecosystem: Environmental > Terrestrial > Soil > Coastal area > Acid sulfate soil | place: Finland: Risofladan, Vaasa | collected...
AAGGATTTACGGATTGCTTAACGCCCTTCCCAAAGAGATTTTATCTCAAGTAAGCGTCGATTCACAAATTATTATCATAAGCGGTTTTCGATTGCTCCAAATGACTAGTCACAACTGGACTAGATGAAACGGGCTCGTTATGATATCCAACCGAAAGTCGGGGATTGGATACGCGGAGAGGGATAATCCATGAAAATAGTTGAGTGCGTACCGAATTTCAGCGAAGGGCGTGATATGGCCGTGATCGACGCGATCACGGCGGAAATAAGCGATACGGAGGGGGCGGTCCTGCTGGACGTCGATCCCGGAGCGAACACAAACCGCACGGTTGTCACCCTTGTCGGGACCCCCGATGCAGTCATCGAAGCCGCTTTCCGGGCGATAAAGAAAGCCGCCGAGTTGATAGATATGAGCCAGCACACCGGCGAGCACCCGCGCATGGGCGCCACCGATGTGTGCCCCTTTGTACCCGTCTCGGGTGTCACCATGGAAGAATGCGCCGGGCTCGCCAGGAAGCTGGGCAAGCGGGTGGGTGACGAGCTGGGAATACCGGTCTATCTGTATGAGAACGCTGCCAGCCGGCCGGAACGCCGCAACTTGGCTGATGTCAGGTCGGGCGAGTACGAAGGGCTGCCGAAAAAGTTAAAGGATCCGGAGTGGAAGCCCGACTTCGGCCCGGCCGAATTCAACCCCGGCGCGGGGGCGACCGCAATCGGGGCGCGCGAGTTCCTCATTGCATACAACATCAACCTCAACACGCGCGACCGCGACCTGGTGCATGACATTGCAATAACCATCAGGGAGCGCGGGCGGTGGCAGCGCGATGAAGACGGCAAATTCGTCCGCGATGCCGACGGCAATAAGGTACGCCAGGACGGCATGTTCCAACACTGTAAGGCGATTGGCTGGTACATCGATGAGTACAGACGCGCGCAGATTTCTATTAACTTCACCAATTACAAAGTAACGCCGCCTCACCTCGTGTTTGAGGCAGTGCGTAAACTGGCTGCTGAGAAGGGTTTGCGGGTTACCGGATGTGAGCTGGTCGGATTGATCCCGAAGGCGGCCATGCTGGAGGCTGGGCACTACTTCCTCAAGCAACAGGGTAAGAGCACAGGGGTGCCCGAGCGCGAGCTGATTGAGATAGCTGCAATAAGCTTGGGGCTGAGCGAAGTGTCGCCGTTCAACGCCGATGACAAGATTGTCGAATACCGTGTGGAAAAGGTAGGCAATCTTGTCGGGCGCAGCGTCGTCGATTTAGTCGATGAAATATCGATAGATTCGCCGGTTCCCGGCGGAGGCAGCGTAGCCGCGCTCTGCGGCGCGCTCGGTTCCGCCCTGGCGTCGATGGTTGCCAACCTCACGCACGGCAAGAATGATTACAAGGGAGTCTGGGATGAAGTAGTTGAGATTGCCGAAAAGGCCCAGGCGTTAAAGGACTTCTTTGTCAAGGCGGTTGACCGCGACAGCGAGGCTTTCGATGCTGTGATGACCGCGATGAGATTGCCCAAGAAGAGCGATGAGGAGAAGGCCGCCCGCGGAGCGGCTATCGAGGAAGCCGGCAAGGGAGCGGTAATGGTGCCGATGGAGGTGCTGCGCAAGGCTCCCGAAGCACTGGAACTGGCCGGGCGCATTGCGGAGATTGGCAATGTAAACAGCGTCAGCGATGCCGGTGTCGCGGCACAATGCATTCTAACTTGTGCAATCGGAGCCTCCTACAACGTCCTGATCAACCTCCCCGGCCTCGAGGACTCGGAGTATAAGAAGGATGCTGCCGAGGAGGCCGCCGGCATTCGTGCGAAAGTAGAGTTGATGGCCGCAAAGGTAGACAAAACGGTGCTTTCGAAAATCGGTTAATGTGGGAGTTGGTCTCTTCAACTGATATAAATCCAGCATCGAAGCGGGGTAAATTGCTTGATTCTCTCTGCCGATGAGTTGGAGCCCGGCGAAGATGAATTTTAGACTTAAACTCACAGCCTGGATTATCGCACTCGAATTCATTCTGCTTGTGGCCGTCGGCATTATTGTGTCGTCGAATCTACTCGGCGGAGGTCAGGATTTTCTATCCCCGGTTTGGCTGCAGGTTTTCATTGCATTGCTTGTCGTGGGAAGCGTGATCGCTATCGTTATTGCCAGCCTGACAAAGAAGGAGATTAGATACCAAACCGGCGCTATGCATGAAGTCTGGGAGAAATCCCTCAGGATAATGCACACCATTCCAGCTGGCATCGTCATCGTCGATCCCGAGAATCACCGGATTATCGAGGCCAACAAGGCTGCACTGGAAACTTTCAAGGCGCCGAAGCGCAAGGTCATCGGAGAAGTCTGCCACAAGTATCTGTGCCCTGCGGAGGAGGGGTATTGCCCGATGACCGATCTGGGGCAGGAGGCGGACTGTTCCGAGCGCTTATTGGTAACGGCGAAGGGCGAAGAGGTGCCGATCCTCAAATCTGTGGTGCCTCTCGACATTAACGGCAAGAGACATTTGCTGGAGTTGTTCTTCGATATTTCGCAGCAGAAGGATTTGGAGAACCGGTTAAAAGAAGCTTATGCGCACCAGCAGAACATGGCGGATTACGACCTGCTGACCGGCGTGCTCAACAGGAGAGCGATTACCAGGAACGCGGAGGCAGAGCTCTGCAGGGCTGAACGCGGCGGCGCACTCAGCGTGGTCATGATGGACCTGGACCACTTCAAACAGATTAATGATACCAGCGGTCACCTTGCCGGTGACGACGTGCTTCGGAAGGCGGCAAGCGTGGTTTTAGAAAACATCAGGCCCTATGACTGGCTGGGGCGATGGGGTGGCGAGGAATTCTTGTTATTGCTGCCCGACACCGGCATCCAGGAAGCTGTAAACATTGCCGAGAGATTACGCAAAGCTATCAAAACTGATCCCGTTCAGCTTGAGGCGGGCGGTGTGCTGCGTTATACCGCGAGTTTCGGTATCGCCGGCACTGCGGAGACCGGTAAGAGCTTCGTTTCGCTAGACACTCTTATTTCTCTGGCTGATAAAGCACTTTATCGTGCAAAGGGAGAAGGACGCGACCGCGTCTGCGTTGCCGGTTCCGATCAAAAGGAAAATCTCTAAGCGGATTGTTGCTGATCCCTACCGATCCGTGTAAGAACCATTCCAGTCCAGCCGGACTATAAAGCAGATATTCCTCGTATCAACAAGCAATGATGCCGGAGGTAACTCTAAAAGGTACGTAGGATAATGCAAAAAACAATAAACGTTGATTCGAAAACCAGACCATCGACTCTTCTCCCGGTAGTCGCGCTTGCGGCGTTGGCAACAGGTTTTCTACTGTTTGCCTCGGCCGGTTGCAGTATCGAAGGAAAGGACGGCATTGCGGTGGAAAAATTCGAAGGCAAGATAACCGCTCCCGATTTTCCGGGAGATCTTGAATGGCTCAACACGGGCCGGAGGCTGAGTCTCGCCGACTTACGGGGCAAGATAGTTATGCTCGACTTCTGGACATACTGCTGCATCAACTGCATGCACATCATCCCCGACCTGAAGAAGCTGGAGGAGAAGTATGCCGAGGAGCTTGTGGTTATCGGAGTGCACTCGGCGAAATTCGACAATGAAAAAGATACCGACAATATTCGCCAGGCAATCCTGCGCTACGAGATCGAGCATCCCGTGGTCAACGACAGCCGGCTGGAGGTCTGGCGTAGCTTTGCCGTGCGCTCCTGGCCGACGATTTTGGTGATCGATCCCCGCGGCAAGGTGGTCGGCTATAAATCGGGAGAGGGCGTCTTCGATGCCTTCGATAAATTCCTGGGCGAGATGATCGCCTATTGGGACGCCAGGGGGGAGCTTGATCGCACGCCGATAGAGTTGGTCTCGGAAAGGGATTCCGTGCCCTCGAGCATCCTCAGTTTCCCCGGCAAGGTCCTGGCCGATCAACGGGGCAACCGCTTGTTTGTCTCCGACAGCAACAATAATCGGATCATCGTCCTCTCGCTGGAAAACAACGCGGTGATGTACGTCATCGGCGGCGGCAGGCCCGGATTCGAGGATGGCGGCTTCGACAAGGCGGCATTCAACCATCCGCAAGGCCTGGCCGTCAAAGGGGATAAACTCTATGTCGCCGACACCGAAAATCATGCAATACGCGTTGCGGATCTCCCCAGCCGCAATGTCGAAACCCTGGCGGGAACCGGAAACCAGGCACGCTCTTTCAACGAGCACGGACCCGGCAGGGAAACGCCGCTCAACTCTCCATGGGATCTGCAGATCGTCGGCGGGTCGCTCTACATAGCCATGGCCGGTTCGCATCAGCTTTGGGTGATGGACCTTGCCTCGAATTACGTCAAACCGTATGCCGGATCAGGTCGTGAAGCACGTATCGACGGGCCGTTGCTGCAGGCAGCGCTGGCCCAACCGTCCGGCTTGACAACGGATGGAGTGAAACTCTATTTCGCCGACAGCGAGATCAGCTCGATACGCTCAGCTGATCTCGATCGGGCAGGTGCTGTCGAAACGATCGCCGGCGGCGATCTTTTCGATTTCGGCGATGTGGACGGAGTCGGAGATGCGGCGCGATTCCAGCATCCACTCGGTGTTGCTTTCTATCAGGATTCGCTCTATGTCGCTGATACTTACAACAACAAGATCCGCAAAATAGACATACCCGGGAAAAGAGTTACCTCCTTTGCGGGTACCGGTGAGGAGGGGATGGATGATGGAGCGCAGGCAACATTCGACGAGCCCGGCGGGTTGAGCATCGCCAACGGAAAGCTCTACATTGCCGATACCAACAGCCATCTCATCAGGGTCGCGGATCTTGCCACGCGTCAGGTGGAAACACTCTTAATCCGCGATATAGAGAAGCTCAAGCCCGCGAGCAACGCCAAAGACATTACGGCAAGGAAGCTGCCAGCCCGGATGGTCGCACCCGGAGAAATAGAGTTGAAGTTCTCGCTGCTGATGGAACCTGGATACAAATTGAATGATCTCGGCCCGACCTCAATCTCCATCGACATTGCAGAGCCCGGAACCTTATCGATCGGCGGCGGCTTACCGGTGCGTTTGAAGCACCCTGATTTTCCAGCGAGCCTGGCTCTGCAGCTCAAGGAGGGCGAGGGAAGCCTGTTGATTGACTACACGATTTACTATTGCCGCGAAGGCGAGGAAGCGTTGTGCTTTGTCAGCGACAGCCGGTTGGAACTTCCGGTCAGAGTTGCCAAGGGTTCAACAGTGCGGAAACTGGAAGTGGCGATAGACGTGCAACAATAGTCGTACAGCGGCCTGTAAGAAACCAGTGGGCCGTATCAGCCCTCAGCAGGTAATGCCTGCAAGGCCAGATTGCAGAGCTGCCGCCTGATCACGACCATGTCGGCCTTGCTCGCCTGCGGGTGAATCCTGTTGGTGAAGAGGGCGAAAATAAAATCCCGCTCGCGGTCGAACCATATGCTACAGCCGGTGAAACCGGTGTGACCGATGGAGTTCCGCGAGAGCCCTGAGCAGGCGCTGCAATCGGGGCTCGAGGCCAGCTGCCAGCCGAGGCTTCTGTGCTGCGGTCCGAATGGAGTGAGATTTTCGCTGATTCCCGCAAGTGTCTCCTGCTTAAAGAGTTTTGAGCGCGGCCCCCACTGCTCCGTCAAAATGAACGCTTCAGCCGCAGTGGTAAAAAGGCCGGCATTTCCAGCGCTGCCCCCGACAACATGGGAATTCGTGTCGTGGGTTTCACCCCAGATGATTCCATCGCGGAAGACGAAGGTGACGCCGTAAGGCTGGCTCATCTCTCGCTCGATGTGGCTGCCGTCCTCCGTCGCGGCGATCTCCTCGAGGGGAAAGGCGGGGCGCCCGAGGGATGTCCGCTTGAGATTAAGCGGTGAGATAATCAATTCGTTTGCCAAGTCGGCAAAACGCTTGCCGGCTATGCTTTCGATGATGTAAGCCAAAACCACAAAACCGGGGCAACTGTAGATCGTTTCCTTTCGGGGCGGCACAGCAAGCGGCAAACTTAAGATGCTTTCGACGTAAGATTCCAGATCGTCGCCAAATGCGAAGAGCGGATACCAGGCGACAATGCCTGATCTGTGAGTCAGTAGGTCGGTTACAGTTATGAATCGCTTGTCCTCAGGGCAGCCATCGATAAGCTCGCCAAGGGTAGTGTCGAAACCGATCTCTTTCTCCTCGATTTGATGCAGGGTAAGCGCCGTGGTAATCAACGGTTTCGTCAGGGAGGCGGTGTCGTAAATAGTCTCGACCCTCGCCTTAATCTTCCGGGGTAAGGCAACACTGTCTCCGAAGGCTTGGTTATAGACGATTTCCCCGTTTCGAGCGATTAGGACAACGCATCCGGGAAAAGCACCGCCGCATAACAGCGTATCGATTTCCCGTTCCAACGCTGCAAGACCGATTCCACTCATTTGCTTCTGATTACTTCCGACACACGTAATGCGAGGTCTAAGGAATGCCTGGCCGCGATTCCGCCGGCGATCGGGCTCGGCCTGTTTTTAATCAAGTCAAGAAACGCCTCCAGCTCTTCTTTCAGCGGTTCCTTGTCAGGGATGGTGATTTCTTCGCCGGAAATGATATCGCGTTCCTCCTCAACCCGCTTGCGGGCTGAATACGCCTTGCGGTTAAGCATGTCTATCGAGATGTACTCGTTGTCCGAGTAGAGGCGCAGCATCCGGTGTCTCTGTTTGGAGATGCGGCTGGCATCGAGGACCGCCACGGCTCCCGATTCCAGCTCGATTCTGGCATTTGCGATGTCGGCGTTGTTGGCCAATACCGGCGTGCCATCTGCCCGGATATCCGAGGCGGGCGATCCGTCGAGGGCGACCAGGAGGTCGATATCGTGGATCATCAGGTCGATGACGATGTCGACATCGATGTTGGTGCCGACCCAGACACCGAGGCGCTCAGCCCTGAGGAAACGGAGTCCCGAGAATCCCTTTGTCGCCGCTGAAAACGCCGGGTTGAAGCGCTCTATCTGCCCGACGGCCAGTTTCTTTCCCGCTACCTCCGCAGCCTCAATGATCCTGTCCGCCTCAGCGAGGTTGGATGCAATCGGTTTTTCGACGAAAGCGTGTTTTCCCGCTTTGAGGGCCTCGACAGCCACATCAGCGTGCCGGCTGGTGGGGACGATGATACAGACGGCTTCGACTGCATCGAGAAGGGCTCCCAAGCTTGGAAACACCTTGGAGCCGGTCATCTGAGCCACCTCGGCTGCGCGCTCGCCGTCGAGATCATAGATGCCCGCCAGATCGAATCCACCGATCTCCGAGAGAATCCGTGGATGATGGCGGCCGAATCCGCCGACGCCGACAACGCCGATCTTTACCGGGCTCAAGATCCACGCTCCCATTCAAGAATCTTTGACACAACTGCGATTCCTGCCTTGTCCGCAGCGGCCAGGAACTCTTCGGGATCGATGAGGATCGTATTACCCGCGGCAAAAGCCAACAGTTTGACACCGGCTTTAAACATGGATGCTATCGTCTCGCTCCCGACCACTGGTATATCGAATCGAGGATCCTTGTCCTTTCGTGGAAGTTTGATAATCACGGCGCCGGGACCCGCCAACTCGCCGCCGCGAGCGATCATCCTGTCTGTGGCTTCCGCCGCTTCCACGGCGATGACCACGCCGCTTTTTACCATGATGGCCTGGCCGATATTCAGCTCAGCTAATTCCATGGCAAGAGGCCAGCCGAATTCCAGATCGCGCTGAGATGACTCATCGGGTGCGATTTTTCCGAGCACACCCTCACCTGCCAAATTTAGGCCGAGGTAATTTCGCAGAGCGGCAACCCGCAGGCCGTGTTGCTCCACCGTCTCGGCTATACGCCCGAGGAGGGAATCGGCACGGTTGTCAGCCTGAGCGATGATTGAGGCCATAAGATCATCGAATTGCCGCCGAGCAAATATCTCGCGATGGTCTATTTGACCGCAAAAAACCACCTCTTTAGCGCCGGCATCCTTGAGGAATGAAATGCAATCTCTGAGATTACCGGGATCGATAACACGGAAAGCCTCGCTATGCTGCCTGAGGTCGCTGTCGACGAATCCTTTCAGTCCCGCAATCACAAGTGTTTTGCCTTGACGGAGGGCTTCGAGAGCCACGATTGCAGGCAGCCCCCCGCCTCCGGCGATCAAACCGACGACGTCAGGATTTTGTCGGGTAGGTGACATTCACTTAATAATTCCCCGCTTCGAGGAGCGGATGAATTGCACCATGTAGTCCACCTCGGGGCAGCCGACAATCTCCTCCTCGATCATTTCCAGTGCCTGTGTTGTGTTCAGCTTGCTCTGGAAAAGGAACCTATAGGCCCGCCTGATGCTTTTGATCGCATCAGTGGAAAGACCCTTGCGCTGCAGGCCGACGAGATTCGGCCCGAAAACTCTGGCCCGGTTGCCGACGGTCTTGGAGTAGGGGAGGACATCCTTGGTGGCAACGCTGTAGGCGCCCATCCAGCCATGCGCGCCGACACGACAGTACTGGTGCACGCCGCAGAAAGGCCCGACCGTCGCGTGGTCTTCGATGAGCACATGGCCTGCAATGCTGCCGGCGTTGCCGAAAATCGTGTTGTTGCCGACGATGCAATCGTGGGCGATGTGCGCATAGGCCATGAAATAGTTGTTGTTCCCGATAACCGTCTCCCCGCGGCCGTTGGCTGTTCCTCGATGGATGGTGCAGAATTCTCTGAATGTGTTGTTTTGACCGATGATCACGATTGTCGGTTCGCCGTCGAAGCTGAAATCCTGCGGCAGGTCCCCGATCGCGCAAGCCTGATGGAAGCGGTTGCCGCTACCGATCCTTGCGGAACCGTGGATGACTACGTGGCTCTCGATCACACAACCGGATCCGATAACCGCTCCCGCGTGGATGATGCTGAACGGGCCGATCGCGACGTCATCGGCTATATCCGCTCCTGGATCCACTATCGCGGTTGGGTGCTGTTTCACTGCTGTTCCTCCTTGATGATGCGATCAACCACAGTCGCGAGCATGGTCGCCCTGGCCGCCTCCTCGCCGTTCACCGAGGCTCTACCCTCCAGGCGCGCGGCCTTCAATGAAGGCCGGGTAATCTCGACTGCTATATCGAGGCGGTCTCCCGGCCGCACGGGCTTTCTGAAGCGGACATTATCCAGGCCGAGAAACATTATCAGCTTTTTCTTGTAATCGGGTACGACTCGCTTGAGCAGCATGGCGCCGACCTGGGCCATCGCTTCGACGATCAACACTCCCGGCATCACGGGCTCTCCGGGAAAGTGACCCTGAAAAAAAGGCTCGTTGAAGCTGACGTTTTTGTAGCCCTCGATCCGTTTGTTCTCTTCCACGGCGGTTATCCGGTCTACCAGTAGAAAGGGATAACGATGGGGAAGCGCATCCAGAATCTCCGCCCAACCCTCCACAGCATTCTTATTCATCTCTTCTCCCAGCCTTTATTTACATGGCGGGCATTATAGAAAGCGACGGCCAAGTAGTAAACGCCATTCATCAGAAAGGCCCTGAGGTTGTAGATGCGCGTGCTTCAGACTTCCTTTAGAAAGTGCCCCAGACGCTTTTTTTTGGTCGTTAGATAATTGATGTTGTGCTCACCTGGCTCGATCTCGATCGGTACGCGTTCGGTAATCTCGAGACCATAACCCGAGAGTGCGACGAATTTGCGGGGATTGTTCGTCATCAGGCGCATCCTACGAACGCCGAGATCGAACAGGATTTGGGCGCCGATGCCGTAATCCCTTTGGTCGTCGGCGAAGCCGAGGTTGAGATTCGCATCGACCGTATCCAATCCCTGGTCCTGGAGTTCGTAAGCTCTCATCTTGTTGACCAGCCCGATACCCCGTCCCTCCTGGCGCAGGTAGAGCAGCACACCGCGGCCTTCCTTATCGATCTTTTCCAAAGCATGGTGGAGTTGTGGGCCGCAGTCACACCGCAGAGACCCGAATATATCGCCAGTGAGGCATTCTGAGTGCACGCGAACGAGGCATGGCTCATCGCCGGCGCAGTCACCTTTGAACAACGCGAGGTGGTTGTAATTGTCGAGCTCGTTCTCATAAACAATTAGAGTGAAATCGCCTGACTCGGTAGGCAGGCGAGGTGTAGCGACGCGTCGGACGAGGGTCTCGTGCAACATCCGGTGGCGGATGACATCGGCGATGACCACTATTTCCAGATCGTGTTTTTTAGCGAATTCCTGCAGTTGCGGCAGGTGTGCCATGGTTCCGTCGTCGTTGATGATTTCGCATAGGACAGCCGCCGGAATTAAGCCTGCAGTACGGGCCAGGTCGATCGACACCTCGCTTGCTCCGGCGCGCTCCAGCACTCCTCCCTTGCGGCAACGAAGTGGGAATACATGACCCGGGCGCAGGAAATCCGTTGAAGAGGAGTCGGGATTGATCAATTCCTTGATCGTCTTGGCTCGGTCGAAAGCGCTCATCCCGGAGGTGCTTTCCCGAGACGCTTCCACCGACACGCAAAAAGCGCTGCCGCGCTTGCCGTCGCTGCCGTTGACCATCAAGGGAATCTCCAACTCGTCGAGGCGCTCGGGAGTCATGGCGACGGAGATGAGGCCGCGGCCGTTTTTCGACATGAAGTTCAGCGTCTCCGGCGAAATGTGTTCGGCCGCGATGCAGAGGTTGCCCTCGTTTTCTTCGTTGCCGTCGTCGACAATGATCAGCATCCGACCTTCGCGAAACTTCTTGACGGCCTCGTCTACAGTTAAAAACGCCATTGCAGGCTCCGATATCAATGGTAAGAGGACCTGATTAGAATAGCCCGTAGCTTGATATAAATATAGTCCCTAACGCCTCAGATAGCACTCGATGGCTATATCCGGGCCCAGCGGGAAGCTGCGAATATTATCGAGCCTGAGCGCCTCGTCCAGGTCTTCGATGTCGTCACCCCCGACAACGGGAATCGAGTTTCGCCCGCCGATGATCAACGGTGCAAAAACGAAAGTTACCTTGTCGGCCAGCCTTTGGCGCATGAACGAGGCAATCATCTCGCCCCCGCCTTCGACCATCAGGCTGCGGATCTCCAGCGCCCTCAACTCTTTGAGCAGATGTTGCAGGTCTACCTTGCCGCGATCCTCGGGGCAATGGATTATTACGGCCCCTGCGGCTTCCAACGCGCTCGCTCTCTTTTCATCGGCCTTTTCCAAGGTCGCGATGAATATTTTCCCGCCGGCGTCCACGCTGAAGAGTCTCGCGTTTTCAGGCGTTCTAAGGCTGCTGTCGACGATGATGCGGTGTATACGGCTTTCTTTGCCTTCGAGCCTCGCATTGAGCTGCGGATCGTCGGCGAGGACCGTTCCAATGCCGACTAGTATCGCATCGTAGCGATCACGCAGGGTGTGCGCATAAATCCGCGCTTCCTCTGATGTGATCCACTGGCTTTTTCCCGCCGCGGTGGCGATCCGGCCGTCGAGGCTCATTCCGGCCTTTATGTGGACGAATGGCCGCCAGGAGGCATCGTAGGTTTCATTCAGCGGTTTAGGCATTGGGACAGCTTATTTGAGCTCTGGTACGTCATTCCTCGAAGAGGCTGGCCGCGAAATCTTCGGGATCGAAGTCCACCAGGTCTTCTATCTGCTCGCCGACGCCGACATAGCGGATGGGAAGATTCATCTTCTTGGTGATGGCGATGACGACGCCGCCTTTGGCGGTGCCGTCGAGCTTGGCGAGCACGATGCCCGTCAGTCCCGAGAATTTCATAAACTCCTCAGCTTGCACGAGGCCGTTCTGTCCGGTGGTGGCGTCGAGCACCAGCAGCACCTCGTGCGGTGCTCCCTCGATCTCGCGCTCGATGATGCGGCGTATCTTATCAAGTTCGTTCATCAGGTTGTGCTTCGTGTGAAGCCTGCCGGCGGTATCAATGATCACCATGTCGGCCACTCTGGATTTGGCGGCTGCCAGGGCGTCGAATACAACCGCTGCGGGGTCGGCCTGGGATTTGTGCTTGATGATTTCGGCTCCGCTGCGGTCGGCCCAGATCTGAAGCTGCTCGATCGCCGCGGCTCTGAAAGTGTCGGCGGCGGCGAGGATGACTTTTTTGCCTTCCCTGGAGTGGCGGTGTGCAAGCTTGCCGATGGAGGTTGTCTTGCCGGTACCGTTGACCCCAACCACCAGAATCACATGGGGTTTACCCTGGGTGACCTCAGCCTGCGCCGATGCCTCATCCAGAATTCCTGCGATATGAGTCTGGATCATCTGACGGATAGCTTCGGGATCGAATTGTTTTTCATCCAGGGCTTTCTCGCGCAATTCCCCGACAATTTCCATCGACGTGCCGACACCGACATCGCTGCCGATCAGTATTTCCTCAAGCTCTTCGAGGAGGTCGTCATCGAGCTTGCGGGCTCCGCGCAGGAGATCGCCGATGCGGCCGAAAATCCCCTTGCGGGTTTTTTCGAGCCCACGGCTGAGACTACTCGATCCCTCTCCCTTATCCTTCTTGCGGCTCCAGAACGCCATTGACTCAACGCTCCATCTTGCCGAGATACTCCCTGGCTCGCTTTTCCCACTCGCTGCCCGGCGCAACGGAGATTGCCTTTGAAAACATCATCCTTGCGGTGGCAAAATCCCCGTAGTTGAAGGAAGCCACGCCTGCATTGAAAGCAGCCTCGACCAGCCTTGGATTCAGAACCAAAACGAGCTCATAGTGTTCGTAGGCCTCGCGGTAGCGGCTAATGGCCAGCAGGCAATTGCCTAGCTGATGGTGAATGTTTATCCGATACTCGACTGTAATCCTCTCTTCGTCCTCCAGGGCGCGCTCATAAATGGCGATCGCGTCGTCATAGCGCCCCAAATTCTGATACAGGTTGCCCAGATTGTACAAGGGGATGAATTTCGTGCCGTAATCCGGCGAAGCCAGCGTTGCCTGGAAATGCATTTCGGCTTCTTCGTAGCGGCCCAGCCCGAAAAGAGAGATACCGATGTTGTTGTGGACTTCGCCGAAGGATGGGTCGATTTCCAAAGCACGCTCGAAGTGCGGCACTGCCTTGGCGTTTTCCTTGAGGAAAAGGAAGCACATCCCCAGCTCGTTGTGGGTTCGAGCCACGTTGGGATTGATTCTGATCGAGCGCTCGAAGTGTTTGATTGCTGACCGATAATCACCCTTTTCGAACGAAGCCATGCCAAGGTTGTAGTGGAAGGCGAAGCTATCGGCGGAATCGCTCTTCAACTGACCGCCGCTACCACAGGCGGTGCCAAGGGCGAGGATGAAAGCCAGGCTTAACAGCAACATATGCTTCATGGCACTTCTCCCGGTTCGGGTTCCCATTCGTGCCTCAAACCGCGCGTCATCAACTGACGCACGGCCTCGAGAGGAGGCAGGCCTTCGTAGATAACAGCGTAGATGGCTTGGCAGATCGGCATTTCGACACCCTCGCGCTCGGCAAGCGCGACTGCCGAGATGGAGGTTTTCACCCCCTCCGCAATCATCCGCATCGAATCTGTTATGTTTTGCGGCTTCTCGCCGCGGCCCAGCCTGTAGCCGAAGCTGAAGTTACGGCTGGTCGTGCTGGTGCAGGTAAGCACCATATCGCCGACTCCGGCCAGCCCCGCAACGGTTTGGCTGCGACCGCCCATCTTCGTGACCAGCCTGGCGATTTCGGCGATGCCGCGGGTGATGAGCGCCGCGCGGGAGTTGTCGCCCAGGCCGAGGCCGGTACAGGCGCCGCTCGCCAGAGCGATTACGTTTTTGATCGCTCCGCAGATTTCGAGACCGATTAAGTCGTCGCTTGTGTAGAGCCGGAAGAGATCGGAGGAGAACTCATGCTGGATTTTGGCTGCGAGATTGATGTCCTTGCCGGCAATGACGGCGGCGGTAGGTTGGGAGCGGGCCACTTCTTTCGCGAAACTGGGGCCGGCGAGAACCAGGATTCTGCTTGCGCCGACCCTCCCGCGGAGCTCATCCTTAAATATCTCTGTGACCCGGCAAAGCGTCGTGTTTTCAATACCCTTGCTCGCGCTTACCATGATTACGTTCTGGGGCAAGAAGTCCCGCATCCGGACAAGCACCGAGCGGACGAATTGTGTAGGAACTACCGAGAGCACCAGTTCTGTGCCGGAGAGCGCGGTCTTGAAGTTGGTTGTCGCCCTAATCGATTCATTCAGGACTACACCCGGCAGGAAGACCGAGTTGGCCTGATTGTTACGGATGTCATCAACGATTTCGGGTTCAAGAGCCCATAGACGGACGTCGTGATTCAGCCCTGCCAGGAAGTTGGCTAATGCCGTTCCCCAGCTTCCCCCCCCGATAACTGATATTATCATCATGCTTCCCCGGCAGCCTTCTCATCCTTCTTAGCCAGACCGAATTTCTTCTCGCTTCCAGTGAGAAGCCTTCCGATGTTCGCATAATGTTTGATAAATATCAGTAGGCCGCCCAACAATGCTCCGATCTGCAGATTGAGCGTGATGGCGAACCATGGGGCCAACGCGAACATCAGGAATACGAAAGATGCTGTGGAGATCAGCGAGCTCAACGAGACGATACGCGTAAACACAACGCAGAGAATAAATATCCCCAGTGCAATCAAAGCCACAGGCCAGGCCAGGCCGAGGAAGACGCCGAGGCCGGTGGCGATTCCTTTACCCCCCCTGAACAACAGCCAGACAGGAAACATGTGGCCCGCGAGAGCGAACAGCACGGCCAGGGCTATTGCCCAGCTGTCGGGTTGCAACCCCACGATGAAACAGAGTGCGACAGCAAGATATCCCTTGAGTATATCGCCCACCAACGTCAGCAGGCCCGGCACAACGCCCGCGGTTCGCGCCACGTTGGTAGCCCCGATGTTCTTGCTGCCGACCGCTCTGACATCGCCTCTGCGGAACAGCCAGTAGAATATGATACCGAAGGGTATGGATCCCAGCAGGTAAGCAACTGCAATGACTGCGATTTCGATCGATTCCACTCAAAACCTCCTGATACTGCCTGGCAACGAGGATCGTATGCTCGGTGAACATGCTGACTCAATTATGCAATATGCCATTGGAGCCGCCCATTGCCAAGAGCGGCGATTCAATCATCGCGATCCAGAATGTAAATAGAATCGAATTCGCCCCCCACGTAAGGCATGCGGACCATGGCTAGAGCCATCTGCGTCGCTTGATAACGGATCTTGTCGCGGTCGCCGGGGAAGAGGAACGCGTGGCAGCACTCGCCGCCGTCCGCGGCGATGGCGGCGATGTAGACAAGCCCTACCGGTTTCTCCTCAGTGCCACCGTCAGGCCCTGCGATCCCCGTGATGCCGACGCCCACGTTCGCAGTGCTGCGCTCTTTCACCCCCTGAGCCATCTCCAGAGCAGTCGCCTTGCTGACCGCGCCGTGTTTTACCAGCGTCTCCTCCTTCACCCCCAGCAGCCTCGTCTTCGCTGCGTTCGAGTAGGTGACAACACCCTGAAGGAAATAATCGCTGCTGCCCGGCACGTCGGTCAGGCGCTTGGCGAGCCAACCCCCGGAACATGACTCGGCCACGGCGATCGTGTGGCCGTTAGTCCGGAGCAAATCACCGGCAACTGATTCGAGCGTTTCGTCGTCGGTTCCGAAGACGAAGTTACCGAAGCGGGACAAGATTTCTTTCCCGGTTTGCGCGAAGACAACATCGGCCTCAGACGCGCTCCCGGCGGCATAGCTGAAGTGTATTTCAACTTGACCGTAGGCCGCCAGGATCGACCACTCCATACCTTCGGGCAACGGAAAGTCACCGAGCTTATCGTCTACGGCGCTTTCCGGAACGCCAACCATCTTGAAGATTCTCTTAAATACGGGTTTCACGTCGATCGCGGAGAAGAGGTTCTCTTTGAGGGCATTGAAGATGAAGGTCATTTCGATGGGAGGCCCCGGCAGCAATTCGTAGATCACCCCGTCCAGCCTCAGCAGAAGTCCCGGTGCAGTACCGACTTCGTTTTTCACATATTGCGCGCCGACAGGCACCATCGCCTGGCGCTTGTTGTTCTCGGTCGGCGTTCTACCCCGCGCGCCGTAGCGATCGCAAATCCACTGCCAGGCGTCTTGCTTGAACTCCATTTCGAGGCCGAGAGCGTCGGCGAGGGCTTCGCGGGTTATGTCGTCGAATGTGGGGCCGAGGCCGCCGCAAGCTATGACGATGTCGGCCCTGCGGCCGGCGTCAACGAACAGTTCAGCCAGGGCGATCCGGTCGTCACCGATGACATGTTTCCGGGTCACGCGCACGCCGGCCTGGTTCAACTGATCGGTCAGCCAGAGCGTGTTGGTATCGCTGCGGTAAGGTGTCAGCAGTTCCGATCCGACGGCGATTAATTCCGCGTTAGTCATGGTAATACAGGCAGGTTTACCGCTCCCCACAGCCATAGGAACGCATGGCTCAGCAAACAGGCGTAAGCGCCTGCGGCGACATCGTCGAGGATGATGCCGACGCCCCCCCCCACACGTTCCAGCAGTTTACCCGGCTCGACCTTGACTATGTCGAAACAACGGAAGAGGACGAAGGCGAGAGCGAAAGCCGAGATGGAAGGCGGCAGAGCGATCATCGCCACGGCATAGCCGACGACCTCGTCGATCACAATCATGCCGGGATCTTTCTTCTGGCTCTCGGGATCCTTGATGTATTGCTGCAGAGCATCGCTCTCGAAGACGCGCTTCGAGTGTGGATTAAGCTTCATAATCGCGGGGTGGGTTCGGTAGAGATGCGCGGTTCGGGCAGCCGGCGGGATCGAGATCAACAGCAGCGCGAACACAGCTACGATGTAATGCAACGGCGCGAGCAGCAGCACGAGAATCGCAACCAATGGAATTGCGGCGATAGTCCCCCAAGTGCCCGGCATGAGCGGCAAGAGACCGCTGCCGAACCACGTCGCCCAGATAAGGGACAGCCAGTCGGTTATGGATAAACGATCAGGAATTTCAGTCATCGACAATCCTCCCGACCAGATCATAAGGGTGCGCCTCGGTAATCTCCACCGAAACTATCTCGCCGGGACGAGCCGATCCTTCGTTGATGATCACGATGCCGTCGGCATCGGGAGACTGCGTGGGCAACCTGCCGGCCAGCAGCATCTCACTATCCGGGTGCAGGCCGTCGATGATGCAGGGAGATCTGCTGCCGATTCTGGCATGGTTTTTTTCGAGCGAAATTTTGCTTTGCAGCGCCATCACGCGGTTGCGGCGTTCACCCTTGATTTCCGGCGGCCATCGGTCCTCGAAGCGTTCGTGCGCGTCGGAGCCTTCTTCGTGTGAGTAAGCGAAGGCCCCTAGGTGATCGAACCGCGCAGCTGCTACAAAATCGAGTAACTCTTCGAAATCCCTTTCTTCCTCGGTTGGGAAGCCGACGATCAGCGATGTCCTTATCGCAATTTCAGGAACGGCCTCTCTCAAAGCGCCTATTTTTTGTAGCGCCTTTTCGCCGCTGCCGCCGCGGCTCATGCTCTTGAGTACCCTCGCTGAGGCATGTTGCAGAGGAATGTCGAGGTAGGGGACAAGCCTCTCCTCCGAGGCAATTAATTCAATCAGGCGCGGGCTGATTCCCTCGGGATAGACGTAAAGAAGGCGCAGCCAGGAGAGGCCGTCGAGGCGGACCAATTGTTCAACCAGGGAGACAAGGCCGTCTTCCATGCCTATGTCCCGGCCGTAGCGTCCGAGGTCCTGGGCCACGAGAATCAACTCTTTGACGCCTTTACCGATCAGCTTTTCTGCCTCGGCAACGACGTCTTGCGGTTGCCTGCTTCTGTACTTTCCCCTGATTTTTGGGATGACACAGAAGCTGCAGCGGTGGTCGCAACCGTCGGAGATTTTCAGGTAAGCGTAATGACTGGGGGAGATGAGCACTCTCTCCTGGGTGGCGCAATCGAGTCGCAACGGCAGTGGTGGTGTTTCCGCGACAGGTTGAAAACTACCCCTGCAGGCGTCGGCTATCTTGTCCAGCTCGTCTATTCCCAGGCAGGCATCGATTTCAGGAATCGCCTTGACGATCTCCGCGCGGTAGCGCTGGCTGAGGCAGCCGGCTACCACCAGACGACGGCAATTGCCGCCATCCTTGTATTGCGCCATCTCCAGGATTGTATCGATCGATTCCTGTTTGGCATCGTCGATGAAGGCGCACGTGTTGACAACGATGGCGTCGGCAAATGAAGGATCGTCTACAATCGAGAATCCGGCGTCGCGTAGTTTACCGAGCATCACCTCGGAATCGACCTGGTTCTTGGCGCACCCCAGGCTGCAGAGGCCGACCTTGAGACGGTATTGCTTCGAGCTTTCCTTGCCGGTTTCACGCATCGGTAGCATTATAACTTCGGCTGCGGGTATTGGCTAAAATGAAAGAAAAGCCGGAGCGAAGTCCGGCTCTTAAAGTCAAATTGGTTACTTCCTCTACCTCGGTTCAAGGACCCCAGGTGGTTCCGCGCCCTCAGGTTCCTCTTCTTCTTGAAGTTCCCAGTCGATCTCCTCATCAAGTGATCCAAGAGTGAACCAAGAGTAATAAACAGGGAACATGGCTATGCCGGCTCGCATCGGCATCAGGGCCTCAAAATAAAGCCCATCGGCGGCAGCGAAGGAAAACGCAACGCCTCCTGTGTGCTCCCCGGTGAAATCCAGGATGGCTTCAATGAGCGTCGAGGCGCTGTCCTCGTCACCGCTCTTTATCATGAGAATTTGTTTGAAGAATCCGCGGATAAATTTCTGCAAGTACGCGTCGGAAGTGTAAGAAATGTACCAGGCATTATCAGACACGCGTGCGGTTCGTTCTTTGAACTCTGTACTTGTGTCGAGAGTGTTGCCCGATTCGGTCGCGTCAATGATGTTTTTCAACAGCTCGGTGCCGAGGCAGAACAACAAGCTGTTACCGTGTACTGCAAAATCGACTGAGAAAGGCATCGTCGGAGGCTGCGCTGAGAAAATGGTCGCGCTGCGATAGTTTTCGACGGCAAGCATGCCGTTGCTGGCTGCAGCGATCGCCTGCATTGCAGTGAGAAATCGATCGGGATCGTCTAGCGTGAGAAAGACCTCAAAGCGGAAGAAGTTGAAGATCTCTTCCGGCCCGGCGAAGATATTCATCTCCGCTTCGGGATCGAGCCACACACCAGCCCCGATTCTGGTCCCCAGCGGCGCAATCAAATCGTCTCTAAATGAAATGCCGAGCTCATCTTCTATCGGCTTGATGTTGGCGTCGAAATCGGCGGCCTTCATTGCAGGATTGAATTGCTCCGCAATCTCTAGGATGGTGGTAAAAATATCGGATGGCTTTCTGATGGAGATGGCGAAATAAGATTCGAAGTCCGCCGGGACGTAGCCGGCACATTCAAAGCCCACTGGCTCATCAGAGAGAAACTTCGTGATTATTCCGTTGTACCCCGGTGCATGAATAAAGAGGCGGAAAGGCTCGTTTTCCTTAAATGACGCCATCAATGAAACCGAAGTGATTTGCTTGAGGCCGAACATTTCGAAGAACAAATCGACTTCCCGGCCTTTCTCGCTGTCCGGCGAAGGCAGGAATGGCTTGAGCCGCTCGAGGAACATGGCGACGTTTACGTAGGCCACTACGCCGCTGGACATCTTGGTCATTTCACGATGGCGGCTGAACATCGGCGAATCGGCGAGGGCCTTCTCGGGCTTTAATGCAGCGCGCATCGCGTCGGGACTCGAGGCGAGAAAGACATGATCGCCTTTTTGTGCGAACGCGGCTTGCTTGCCGACTACTAGGACTGGCACGCCGCCCATATCCTGGAATTCAGCGCTGTCTTCCCCTTCCTGTTTAATTGCCAGATCAACGAGTTCTTGAAAGGGGAAGCGCTCGGGATCGACCTTGGCGAAGACCACGATCTTCGGCGGCAATTCCATGAAGCTGCTGTCGAGAAAGGCCAGCGTGATATCTCCTGTCAGAGCATCGAGCATCGCCGCAGGATCCATCCCCGTCTCGTCGCTGAATTCCTCGGCGATTGTGTTATGGAATTCATCCAGGATGGAGCTTAGTCCCACCAACTCGAAAATTCTCTGGAGTTTGGGATCGGATAATTGATCCCGCAGCGCTCCGACATCGGTTACCGATAAAACCATCATCGTCGAATCGGGAAGGTATTTCTCAAATGGTACAGCCTCGGCCGTGGTTCTCTCAGTCGCCGACGCAATAAACGCAAAGACCAGTAAAAAAGATATTACCGGGGTCACAACTCTTGTTGGACGCATGACAACCTCCAGGGATCAGGATTTATTGGGGATAGTCTACTTCAGCACGGGATTACCCGGCAAGCCTGAAGATAGTGCGGAATCAAGGATAAATGCGATTTATTGTTCTGGGGAAAGGGATTGTCTCCCTCAGATGGTGGATACCGCAGATCCAGGTGACGACGCGTTCGATTCCCATGCCGAAGCCGCTGTGGGGTACACCGCCGTAGCGGCGGATGTCGTGGTACCAGCGGAACGCCTCGAGCGGGAGGTTGTGTTTCTCCAGTCGCTTCAACAGCAAATCAGGATCGCCGATGCGCTGGCTGCCGCCGATGATCTCGCCGTAGCCTTCCGGGGCAAGCACGTCGACTCCGAGAATGAGCTTTGGATTCTCGGGATCGGGCTCCATGTAGAATGCCTTGATCTCTTCAGGCCAGCGGTGCACAAGCACAGGCCTGCTTTCGTCCTGTGTCAATACAGTTTCATCGGGAGCACCGAAATCGCCGCCCCATTCGATCTTGTTGCCGGCGGCCTGGAGTTTCTTGATCGCATCGTCGTACGAGATACGCGGGTAGGGACGCTCCGTGGCGGCGGCGAGCTTGTCGATATCCCGCTCGAGCAACTCGAGTTCGGGGCGGCAGCGCTCAATGACTTCCTTGATGATCTCGCTGACAAAGTCTTCGCAAAGATCCATCAGTTCGTCGAATTCCATCCAGGCGATTTCCGGCTCGATCATCCAGAACTCGGTGAGGTGGCGGCGTGTCTTGCTTTTCTCAGCGCGGAAGGTCGGCCCGAAGCAGTAGACCTTGCCAAAGCTCATGCAGGTGGACTCGGAATATAGCTGGCCGCTCTGGGTCAGATACGCTTTCTCACCAAAATAATCGGTCTCGAAAAGTGTCGTGGTGCCCTCGCAGGCGGCGGGTGTCAACATCGGCGAGTCGACCAGCGTGTAGCCGCGGTCGTCGTAGTAGTTGCGGCAGGCCCGGATCAGCGCGTGCCGAACGCGCAGAATGGCGTGCTGTTGGCTCGAGCGGATCCATAGGTGACGGTGGTTGAGCAGGAACTCGGCGCCGTGTTCCTTGGGAGTGATCGGGTACTCGTCGGATATCGTTACAGCCTCGATGTTGGTAACGGACAACTCGTAACCGCCGGGCGAGCGGGGATCCTCATGCACGATTCCGGTGACCTTGAGTGAGGACTCCTGGGTCAATATGTCGGTGAGGGCAAAGACCTCATCGGTGACGTCGCCCTTGCTGACGACGCACTGGACCAAGCCGGTGCCGTCGCGCACGACCAGGAAGCGTATTTTGCCTCCCTTGCGCTTGTTGTAGAGCCAGCCTCGAACGGTGATTTCCCGGCCGACGTGTTCCTTGAGTTCTCTTACCTCCGCAAATGCCATTTCTCGCCCTCCAGAGTGCGGCGATTATAGGGGTGCCTGGCTCGGCTCGCAAGTCATAGTAGACGCTCGAGCTTATAAAAAGAAAGGCCGGCCTCCATCAAAGTTCTACTCGCGAGATTGAAGCCGGCCTGCAAGAGATCCAAGTTTTTATGCCGCCTCGTCGACATCCTTTTTACCGCGGAAAAGGACGTAGAGCATCCAGCCCACGACGGCTAGACCGCCGACAAGTAGCACAGCGAAAATGGCGATGGTATCCCACTGCGGCGCAACAGGCATAGCCGAGATGTCGAATCCCTTGAGATCGGCCAGCAAAGCTTCACGAACCATGGCCCTCTTAATCACCATCAGCGCCGTGGTCGCCGCGATCAGGACCAGCGAAATCAGGACGGGCCAGCCGTAACGCCTCTTCCAGGCAACCCAGGCGATCAGCAGCGCGGCCAGTGTTCCCGTGGCCATGCCGATGAACAAAATGGCGGTCTCAAAAACGCTGCCGAACATGTAGGCCTTAAGCAATTGGTGCGGCAGCACTTTCAGCATCCAGTAACCGGCAGCGAATTGGATAAAAGTCGGCACGACGAACATGATTCCACCCGTCCGTGCCGCCCAGTCCGCATAAGACAGATCCCTGCTCCGGCGACCCCAGCCGTGGAGGATCAAGAGAATGCCACCGATGGCTACCGCAGCGAGGAGGTGGTGGATCCAGGTGGGGAAGACCAGGGGATGGCCGAAATTGAGGAACCAGCCCGCCGCGCCGCTAGTGTAGATCTCTTTCCACTCGGCAAAGCGGCAAAGCAGCTTGAAGTTCATCACGAACAACAGCGCTATGATCACCATCAGCACCACACTGATCAACGGCGCCCAGGTTCTAACGATCGGCCACTTGTCCCGCTTGTGCTGGTAAAGATAGAGGCTGTAATAGGCGATCATCAGGAACAGCAGGATCATCAGCCACCACCAGCCCATCAGAATCGAGGTGGTGAAGAAAAGCTGGCCGTAGAGCACCTGTATGAACAACAACGGCGCCACGCCGAGAGTGATCGTGAAAGACAGGGAGAACGGCAGGAACTTGGATAAAAATCCGCTGAGTTTCTCCATGTTTTCCGAGCGGCGGAACGAAGAGGCAGTCAGTAGAAGAGAGCCGCCGATGGTAAGATTCATGGCGATCAGATGCAGGGAGAACGTCAGGTGCAGGAGGAAAAGGAAGATCCAGGGACTGGCTGGGAGCGGTAGCGGATCGGCCTGCGGCAGCACCTGAAGCGCGGTAAATAACCAGCTCATTGCTTCACCTCCACTTCGGGCTCCTCATTGAGCGATTTCAGCCATAGCGCAAGGGCGCGGTGCTCCTCCTCGCGGCCGTAGCTCGGAGGCATATAGGGCTTGAGATTGTGGATGTCGGGAACTTCGCGGAAGAGCCGCACCGGGCTCCAGCCGAATACCAACGGCTTGATGCCGTTGTAGCCGCCGACGGTGTGGCACTGCTCGCACTGGATGCGGAAAAGTTCCCGGCCGGCTTCCATGATATTGTCTTCACGGACTTCACCGACAGTCGACCACTTGTAATTGGGCAGCAATCCCTCCGCCTGGTATTTAGCCAGGATAGCTTCGGAATCGGGATAGAACTCCCCCGGTAAGCCATTCGAGTACATATAGTCGTAGATGATAAACGGCTTGCGCACCGCCTCCCGGGTCCACTCGGTCACGCCGGTTACCATCAATCCCAGGATCATGAACAGCAGGGCGAAGCTGACTGAAAATTGGCGCGGCTGCCTGTAAGGCCCGAAGTAGGTGAAAATCGCTATCAAAGCCGAGAAAGCAACAGAAGCGGCGGCGAAAAGCGTAACCGCTGCGGCGCCTCCCATGCTGATGTGGCGCGCCAACGGCGGAATACTGGTAACGAAGAACGGCCCCACAATCGCCAGGAAGAGAAAACCGAAAAGCAGCCATTTGGAATTGTACCTGATCATCAAAGCGCGGTTATCGTCGTCGCCCTTGATCCAGGCGGCGGTCAAAAGGCCGTAGAGTCCGGCGAGAATGACGGCAACCGCAGTCCTGATCAGCACCGACACGAAGAATGTCGGATTGAATATCCCGTCCCAGAAGGCGTGCGTTTGCAGCCAGGCGCCGGGTGTCAGCATGAAGGTCAGGATGCCGTTGATGATTACCAGGCTCATCCATGCCGAGCCGAAGTAGATCCAGCCGATTGCCAGGTGGGTTTTCCGGTTTACGCGGTCCCAGGAGTAGTAGTAGATGAAAGCCGCTGCGATCTCGATGAAGAAGAAGACCCACTCGATAGCCCAGGCCCAAACGAAGGCGTGGATCAACGCCGAGGTTCCCATCGGATGAACCAGCCCGATGGAAAACCAGATGCCCACTCCGGTGACGGCCCCAAAGACCAGCGTCAGGAGAATGAAGAAAATCGAGTGTTTCTTTACATAGTTGATGATTGCCTCGTTCTTCTCCCGGTAGCCCTTGAGCTCCGTCAGCACGAGATACAGGCCGCCGCCGACGGCGAAATGGCTGACGAAGACGTGAACGATCGCGATCACGCCGATCAGCAAGCCTCCACCCAAGAGCGGAACCTCGAGAAAGGGATATTCCATGGTTCCTCCTTAACCGTTGAAAAAGAGTAATGATTTCTTACTATTCAGTAAATATGGATTATATTTTAAGACGGCACTAAATCAAGCCGTCGGATTCGCTTCCGCTCTTGACATACCACGCCGGGGGTGATATTTAGTGCCGCTCGCTAACTGAGAGAGTTGACATGGAAAAGCAGGAAAATCAAGCGGTAATCAGCACCGGCGGCAAGCAATACCGGGTAAAACAGGGCGACAGGATCAGCGTGGAACTGCTCGACGTTGAAGAAGGCGCCGAGGTTACATTCTCCGAAGTGCTTCTGCTGCAGGAAGGCGATGCCATAAAGGTAGGGACACCGACGGTGAGCGGTGCCAGCGTGACCGGCCGAGTCGTGAGTATTGCGAAGGACGACAAGGTTGTTGTCTTCAAGAAGAAGAAGCGCAAGGGTTACAAGAAGACCCAAGGTCATCGCCAGAAAAAGTTGCTGGTGGAGATCGAAAGCATTGGCGGTAAGGCAGCCGGAGCTGCAAAGCCGAAGGCCGCAGCCAAGCCAGCAAAGGCTGAGAAGCCTGCAAAGAAAGCTGTAGTAAAGCCTGACAAACCTGTAAAGAAGGCCGCAGCCAAGCCAGCAAAGGCTGAGAAGCCTGCTAAGAAAGCGCCGGCGAAAAAGGCGACTACGAAGAAGGCACCGGCAAAGACGGCAGCCGCCAAGAAGAAGGCTGAGCCGAAGAAGAAGGAATAGCAAATGGCTCATAAAAAAGGACAGGGAAGCTCCCGGAACGGCCGCGACAGCAACCCCCAGTTTCTGGGTGTCAAGCGGTTCGGTGGAGAGTTTGTCCGCGGCGGGTCGATCATCGTCCGCCAACGTGGTACAGTCCTCAAGCCCGGACTCAACGTAGGCCGTGGCAAGGACGACACTCTTTTTGCGCGCGTTGACGGCCATATTCAATTCGTTAACAAAGGCCGCATGGGCAAGTTCGTAACCGTAGTTCCCGAGTAGCGTACGCTCGCTCCGGACATCCTCCCAGCCCGTGAAAAGGCTGGTACACGTGTATTCCCGCATAGTTGTGTGAGCCTGGGGCGATAATCTGTGGTACCATATTGTCAATGCATCGGTAACAACAGCACCCTCGGATGAGGAATCTTGAGCGAGTTTCTTGATCAGCTTAAGTTTACAGCGCGTGCAGGAGACGGCGGCCGCGGATGCGTCAGCTTCCGACGTGAGAAGTTCGTGCCTCGAGGCGGTCCCGACGGCGGAAACGGCGGCCGCGGCGGACACGTTATTCTCGAGGCCACCTCGCAATTGACCACCTTAAGCCATATACGCGCGAACGCCCTGATTAAAGCGGATAGGGGACAGCATGGCTCCGGTGGGAGGAGGGCTGGTGCTGAGGGAGAAGATGTAATCGTCAGGGTGCCCGCGGGGACGATCGTTCGCGACGTGGTCACTGGCGAGATCCTGGCCGACCTTAACGGCGATGGAGATAGGGTTGTCGCGGCGCAGGGCGGCAAAGGCGGACTCGGCAATGCCTGTTTCGCGACTTCCCGCAACCGCGCGCCAAGAAAGGCGCAGCCCGGGGGCGAGGGCGTCAGGCGCGAGATTGAGCTGGAGCTTAAACTCTTGGCTGACGTGGGTATAATCGGCCAACCCAATGCCGGCAAGAGCACTCTGACAGCCACCATATCCGCGGCGAGGCCCAAGATTGCCGATTATCCATTCACTACAAGGGTGCCTGTGCTCGGGGTGGTAATTGTCGGGAATCGGAGCTTCGTCGTTGCTGATATCCCGGGTCTGATCGAGGGCGCACACGAAGGCGCCGGGCTGGGTCACAAATTCCTCCGCCACATCGAGAGGACAAAGGTCCTGCTTCATATCGTAGATGTGGGCAGCGATAATGAAAGCGACCCGGTCGAGACCATGGACTCGATTGATGCGGAACTCAGACAGTTCCAAGCCGCTCTCGCGGAGAAGCCCCAGGTGGTAGCGGCGAATAAAGCTGATCTCAATCCGCCGCAAGAACGGATAGCAAATCTGCGGGCGGCGGCGGCGGAGCGGAAGAGGCCTTTTTTCGTGATCTCGGCAGCGACTGGATCTGGTGTAAAGGAAATGTTGATGGAACTGCTGTCCATCCTTGACCGTCAAAAGAAAGAAGAACAGCCGGAGCTTGTTAGACAGGAGGAGTCTTTTGAATCAAGCGGCCGTCGACACTGAAGACAAACTGAAGGCTATAGCTGAAAGCGCGAGCGAAAAGAAGGCGTTCGACATCGTCGCCCTCAAGGTTGGCGAGAAGAGCAGTATCGCAGACTATTTTTTCATCTGCGAGGGACAGAATCCCAGGCAGACCAAAACCATAGCCGAGTCGATCTCGGACCGCCTGGTAGAGATGAAAGTAAAGCCGAGGCATGTCGAGGGGATGACCTCGGGGACCTGGATCCTGATGGATTACGGCGACATCATTGTCCATGTGTTCATCTCGCAATCGCGGGAGTTCTATGATCTTGAGCGCCTTTGGGGAGACTGCAAACGCCTCGAATTGAGCGACCTGGTTGAAGAAGCTGTTTGACTTCCTGCCACAATCCTTGACGAAACCACCGGCTGCCTCCCATCGTATTATTAACGACAAATGATAATTATCTTGTAAACTTTCGGCCTGCCCGCCCGACTATATTACTAGCGGAGGAAATGGTTGATGGCACCAACCGTCGCTGAGCTTGTGGACAGAGCGCGCAACAATGAGATCGAGGCGTTCCAGCTCCTTGCCGAGCGCTACAAGCGGAAAATTTATTACACGGTGCTCAGCGTGGTCGGCAACCATCACGATGCCGAGGACCTGCTGCAGGATACTCTGCTGCAGGCTTTGAGATCGATCGATCGGCTGCGCCATCCGGAGGGCTTCGGCTCCTGGGTTTTAAGGATAGCCTTCAACAAATCAATCGATTTGAGACGCCGCCGCAGAAAGGAAGCCGCGCCGGAGATCGATAAAGATGGTACGGAGGTTTTCGACCTGATGGAAAATCCCGATGCCAAGGGTAATCCGGAGCGCAATCTGGCATCGGAGCAGATTTCCACTTTGGTGAGCCGCACGATGGATGAGCTTCCGGAATCGCAGCGGACGGCATTCGCAATGAAGCACATTGCGCAGCTCTCGATACGCGAGATCGCTGCCGCAACCAAGAGCTCCGAAGCGACAGTAAAGACGAATATCTACCGGGCGGTACAGAAGATGAGGAAGGTGCTTTTGCCACTGGTCAAAAAAGGGTCAGGAGTGGCTGATGAGCAAGCATCATAAACTGCAAGATTTGATGGTCTCGGCGCTCTTCGGCGAGGCCGATCCAGTCGCCATGCGCGAATTGGAAGAGGCTCTGGCCGCCGACGAGGAACTGGCGCGAGAATACAACGAGCTTCAGGAGACGCTGGGAGTGGTTTCCGAAGCCAGGCTGGCTGAGGATCCCGGCCCGGAGTTCTGGCGCAAAGTATGGCCTGAATTTCAGCGACGCGAGAGAGAAGAGCGGACTGCAAATAGCAGGCGTGAGAAAGCCCCCGCGGTCTGGAACTGGAGGCCGGCGCTGCAGATTGTGATTGTCGCTGCGATGCTGATTATCGGGATCTTCATCGGAAGAATCATTAGCGAACAGAGGATTGAAGATTCCGGCGCGCGATATGAGGCTGACGAAACGCCGATTACCCTGCCGTACGAAAGGGAGATAGAAGAGAGCAAAAGAGATTATTTCTTCGAAGTAGCCGACTCCTCCTTAGAGCGCTCCAGCACCCTGATAAGCAACTTCATGGATCTCGATCCGCAGGAGTGGAGTTCAAACAACGAATTGGTTTCACGCAGCAGGGCGGCGGGGAGCGAGATACTCAGCGAGATTTCGCTCCTGCGCGAGAGTATCAACGATCCCCGCTTTATCGAGATCGAACCGATCTTCAATGAGCTCGAGTTGTTCGTGGGCGAGATCGCCGGCATCGAAGGCGGTGAAGATGATATCTGGTTCGAAATCGAGGCGTTGCAGAGAGGCATACAGGATCGCAACCTTCTCGACAGGCTCAACCAGCTCAGGACCAGGGTTGTGAGCCTCAGGGATGCGAGGAAGACCAATCCCATGCTGTGGATAGAGAGGTGACGGCGATGCGCAGAGCGATACCGCATATCATGGTTCTAATCATCGTCGTTTTCGCAATCTCAGCGGCAGCAGAAGAGATTCGTTTTACTCTCGTCTCGGATCAGGATCCGGGGCTGCAGGCCTACATTGAGGCCCGTCAACTACTCCTTAGCCACAGATTCGCTGAGGCTGCAGAGAAATTCGAATCGTTTCTGGCGGCGTTTCCCGGGAGCCACCGGGCGGACGATGCTCTCTTTTATCTGGGTTATTGCCGTGAGTATTTGGGGCAGAAACAGCAGGCGTTCAGCCGCTACAAGCAGTTGTTGGATAACTACCGGAGCAGCAACGCCTACCGCAGGGCGATGGAACGCGCCATGGATCTCGCCAGAGTTCTGCGACGAACCAAAGGGGACGAATACGATAATTTCCTTGTAAAACAAATGCAGACCGGCTCCGGCAATTACTATGCGGTCCAATCGGCAATAAGCCTCGCGGAAGTAGGTGATTGGAGCGGCAAATTCGTGCTCATAAAGGGGCTTGAAGGAGGCGACCAATTCCAGCAGATCAGGATCGCAAGTCTGTTAGCCAACCGCCGGCAGGATAATGAGGTGAGGCAGGCCCTCGCGCTGGCCCTGGAGACGTCGCGAAACGACATCGTCCGCATGACGGCCGCCTCGGTTCTGGCAGGAATGTCGGGTAACGAAGAGGTTAGGAGAGCCCTCTCGCACGCTCTGACCACCGACCGCAACAGCCTCGTAAAAATGACAGCTGCTACTGCGCTCACTCCCCACCTCGAGGATGTGGATGTCGCGAAAGCATTCGTCAGCGTGATCAGAACCGAGAGCGATCCGTTGGTACTTATCAGTGTGGTCGATGGATTGAGTTTGAGGGGTGCCGGCCAGCAGGTGACAGACGAAATCGTCAGCAGGATCGAAAGTGAGCCGAATCCGACGATCAAGTACGCATTGATGAACGGAATTCGGGGCCGGACAAAGATAAGAATCGAGGAGGAGAATGTGTTGGTGGAATCGTTGATTGAGAATCCTGCGCCCACCATCCGCCTGCACGCCTTGAACCTGATAGCCGCGAAAGTGCATGACCCGAAGGTCAAGAAACTTGTTGTCAAGACTCTGAAATCCGATCCCAGTGTCAGCGTCAGGATCGCCGCTATGAATATACTCTCCGACTCCGTCCAGGATGAAGATGTGCGAAAGGCGATCCTCGAGGTCACGCTCGAAAACAAGAGCGAGATCAGACTGACTTCGTCGGCGATACGCGTTCTCTCGACCCACGTGGAGATCCCCGAAATCCGGGTCGAGCTCTTGGGAATGCTCAAGATGCCCGAGCTACCACCTACCTTGGTCACCGCCGAGCTGGTGGCAGGCTTGACGCCTGTGGTTGAGTTGCCGGAAGTTCAGGATGTCTTTATTGAAATTCTCGAGGAAACGCCGGACCTCAGAATCAAGATGTTTATTGTTCGGCGGCTCGATCGCATCCTCGGTGAAGAGCGCTTGAAGCGGCTTGAGGAGTTGTACAAGAGAGAGAAGGACGTAGTCCTCGCCAATTATTATCTCCAGCTAATCGCGAAGACCGATCCCGAGCGGGCGAAAGCCCTAAGCCTGGCTAGGGAGCAAACTCGGTAAGATAATTAGAATTTTTTGAAAAAGCCGCCCGAAGCAACTCGGGCGGCTTTTTTGTTGTCAAGTAGCGGGGAGTTATCTGCCGACTTTGGCGTGTTGTGTTTTCGCAAGGGCTCCGCCGGCGGTTCCGGTGATCTTCTGCCAGATCGAAAGCACCGGGCTGGCGACGAAGATCGACGAATAGGTGCCCACGACGATGCCGATAATCATGGTAAAGGCAAAGTCGTTGATCACAGATCCGCCCATAAAGAAGAGGAAGACTACGACGATAAGCGTGGTGCCAGAGGTAAGGAGAGTTCTGCTGAGCGTCTGATTGATACTGTCATTGAGCACTCCCTCATAATCCTCCTTGGCTTCCCGGCGTCTGATATTGAGGTTCTCGCGAATGCGGCTGAAAATGACGATCGTATCGTTGAGCGAGTAACCGACGATGGTCAACACTGCGGCGACGATGGGAAGATTAAACTCGCGCCCGACCATCGTGAAGATACACACGGTGCAGATCGTGTCGTGCACTGTGGCGATGATTGCCGCCACGGAGAAGCGTGGATTGAAGCGGAACCAAATGTAGACCAGGATGCCTCCAAGAGAGAAGATGACTGCCCACAGGGCTTGCTCAGCCAACTCTCCGCCAACTACGGCGCTTACCATTTCGGTCCTGATCACGCTGAAAGAGCCGAGGAAGGTCGCTTCGCGCAAGGCCGCTTCAAAGGCTTCGCGGTTGCGCTCCACGGGCAGGGCGGCTAGCGCGTCATCAAAATCCTTTTGCGTAAAAATCCCACTGTCTTTCGATTCGCGGTATTCGTCGATCAGTGCCTTAGCCAAGGGCTCGTACTTCGTACGAGCATAGCGCTGCGGAGTCATGGTTGGGGGAAGGTCTTCTTCGCTCTGATAGCCGAGAGGATCCTTTTCCATCAGAATTCCGGTGATTCTTTCAACGCCGACAAGATTAATGTCATACTTGCCTTCTTCCGTCAGCTTCTGGTTCTCGGAACTGGTCAGTGCATTAAGAACGCGATCGACTATTTGTTCCTGTGCCGCACCGTTGCTGCCTTCTTCCGTCGTCGCACGCTCAACCCTGATCATTACCTCGTTGCGCTGGATGTCGGCCTGAAGGGTGGCCTTGCCGTAGCCGACAGTGGCGAGAGTTTGACGAATCTCCTTGATTTTGGGTGCCTCCTGGAATTTGAGGTGGATCAGGTTTCCCCCTGCGAAATCGATACCCAAATGCAGACCGTAGAGAGCCACATAGACGATGCATATGACAGTCAGGATCGCAGACAGTCCGAGAGCTAACCATTTCTTGCCGAGGAAGTCTATCTTTGTACCATGTAAAAGCTTCATTTTTTGCCTCTAGATGCTCAGTTTTGTCATCTGCCGGCGCTTCAACATCAGAATGGAGTCGAAGATTACGCGGGCGACAAAGATCGCGGTGAACATCGACGCGAGAATGCCGATCGTGATCGTGGTGGCGAAGCCGCGAAGCGGTCCGGTTCCGAACTGAAAGAGGAACACTGCGGCTATCAGAGTGGTCACGTTGGCGTCAAAGATTGTGCCGAACGCTGATTTGAAACCGCCGTCGATCGAGCTGGCAATGGTCCTGCCGAGGCGGATCTCCTCTTTAATGCGCTCGAAGATCAGCACGTTGGCGTCGACCGCCATGCCGATGGTGAGGATGATCCCCGCGATGCCGGGCAGCGTCAGGACTGCACCGAACCAGGCCAGGAAGGCGATTATCAGCACGATGTTCAACGCTAGAACGGAGAGCGCGAGAATGCCGGAGAAGCGATAGTAGAGGATCATGAAAACAGCGACCAACAACATCCCCCAGAGCGAAGCGTTGACCCCGAGCCTGATGGAGTCCGCTCCCAGGGATGGCCCCACAGAACGTTCTTCCTCGAAATGCATCGAGGTTGGGACTGATCCGGTCCTCAGCAGCCAGGCCAGCCTGTCGGCTTCGTCGCTGGTGAAGCGACCGGTGATTCGGCTTTCCGAGCCGAGCTCGCTCTCAATTCTGGCCACGACAATTGCCTCATCGTCGAGCACCGTACCCAACAGCTTGTTGACGTTCGCACGGCTGAGTAAGCGGATGCGCTCGCCGCCCTCTGCGTTCAGAGAGAAGTGGATCGTGTAATTGTTGGTCTCGTCACGACCCTTTTCCGCATCGACCAGATGGCTGCTGTTTACCGGCGCTTCTTTATTGAGTAGATACCATTGTACAGGGACGCGGGTGCGGCCCTTGGCTTCGGCCTCGGTCTCTTCGTACTCAGGTACCATTTCGGTCCCCGCAGGAACTTCCCCTCCCAATTGAGCAAGCAGGTCATCACGGGTCACTGCTTCATATGGCTGGCCTGAAGCATTGTAAACGACCATGCGGAATTCCAACTTGCCAGGAGTGCGAATACGGCGCTTCGCCTCCTCGGGATCTCCAACCCCTGGTAGCTGGATCAGGATTCTCTGCGAGGTCGTCGGATCGCCTTGAATCACGATGTTCGGCTCAGCGACACCGAGCTGGTCGATGCGGTAGGAGATCGATCGCCGAACGTTTTCGACGGTCGTGGACCTGATGTTGTTGATCGCATCGGTGCGAAGATCGAGCCGGATCGTTCGCCCGGCAACGGTCATGTCCCAGTTACCCTGGCCTCCGATAACCACACGCTTGCGGATTGCCTCCTGGGCAGCAGTCATTGCTGATGCGCTTGTTAGAGTGAATTCTATAAAGGGGCGCTCGTTTTCGATGTCGGCCAGCTGCTTGTAGGAGGGGGATCCATTAAGGATATCTTGATCGAAAATGATCGAATCGTTGGCGTTCTCGATCGCGATATTTTCTTCTGTAAGGGCGTTTCTTACGGCCGCGAATACATCATCCACTTCGCTTTCGACAGCCTCGTCGGCATGGATCCGGATCAGCAGATGCGATCCGCCCTGTAAGTCGAGGCCGTAAACGATGGGCTTGAATGCGAGGATTAGTGCACAAATTGCAATAATCAAGAGGATGAATAAAATGCGGCCCCACGGCAAACGTTTCATCGCAGAACCTCACTCCTTGTTGGCAACGGCCGTCTCCTGTCCCTCGGGACGGATAACCGTGCCGACCGCCTGCCTGCTAATCTCGATTTTCACTTGCTCGGCAACGCGCACAACCACAGTCTTTTCGGTGAGACCGGAAACAGTGCCGTGAATACCGCCCACCGTAACGATTTTGTCGCCGGGCTTGAGCTGGTTGATCATTTCCTGCATCTGCTTCTTGCGCTTGCGTTCCGGACCGATGATCAGGAAATACCAGATCGCGACGAGGACACCCATCAGCACGAGCATGGAAACCAGGCCGCCGCCACCGTCCTCGCCCGACGGCGCCATCGCGACTTGTAGGACCGTTCCAACCAGTTTGTCTGTCAGATTCATCATCTTCTTTTCCTTGTTCTGTTATGCGGGAAATCCGCATTAAAACGGTGTCGTAGAGTGCCCTATTTCCCCAAGCGTGTCAAGGCATGAGCGGGCGTGATTCCCTTGCGATTTGATGCAAAATTGCCGACGGACAATGAGGCATTGAACGCTCAAACGCCCTCATTATATCCAGCTAAAAAACTCTTCCTGTAACTATCAAATTCCCCCGCCCTGACGGCGTCGCGGGCTCCGGCCATCAGATTGAGGAAAAAATGCAGATTGTGGTGCGTGTTAAGAATCGAGCTGAGGATCTCTCCGGAGACGAAGAGATGGCGCAGGTAAGCACGGCTGAACCTGCTGCAGACCGAGCACCCGCAGTCGGGATCAAGCGGGCGGGGATCGTCGCGATAGCGGGTGTGCTTGATCACCAGTTTGCCGCGCGAAGTGAAAAGCAGGCCTGTGCGGGCCGAGCGCGTCGGCATCACACAGTCGAACATGTCGAAACCCAGGCCGATCATCTCGAGCAGGTCCTCGGGCGGCCCCACACCCATCAGGTATCGAGGTTTGTCCTCCGGCAGCATCTCGACGGCGAGGGAAGCGGTCTGAGTGAATAGGTCGCGTGGCTCGCCGACGCTGAGACCCCCGGCGGCGTACCCGTCAAAACCGATATCGGTCAGACGCTCGGAACAAATGCGGCGCAGGTCCTTGTCGAAGCCTCCCTGCTGGATGGCAAACAAGGCGAGCTCCGATCCGAGACGGCGATGTTCTTCAGCGCTTCGCTTGGCCCAGCGGCAGGTCAACTCCATCGCTTCCTTCGTCAGAGGCAGGGATGAGGGGTAGGGTAGGCAGTGATCGAGGACCATGATGATGTCGCTGCCAAAGCCCTGCTGAATTCGGACGCAGTCCTCGGGTGATATGACGTGTTTTGCACCGTCGATGTGCGACTGGAAACCCACGCCCTCCTCACTGACCTTGTGTCGACCGCTCATGCTGTAGATCTGAAAGCCGCCGCTGTCGGTCAGGATTGATCCCGTCCAACCGACGAAGCTGTGAAGCCCACCCAGCGATTCGATGAGCTCGACTCCGGGGCGCATGGAAAGGTGGTAGGTATTGCCCAGGATGATTTCGCAGCCGAGATCTCGCAGGATTTCCGGATCCATCGCCTTGACGGAGCCCTGAGTGCCGACAGGCATGAACACCGGCGTCTGCACGGAGCCGTGGGCGGTTGAGAGCAAACCGCAGCGCGCCGCGGTCGTGCCGTCTTGTCCTGTGATCTCGAATTTCATAGGTCGGTGAGTATACAGTTTGGCTCGGCGGTGCGCCAGAGCGAGCTCACTTAAAGTAAATTGTAGAAATATTTTCGGGTATCCCCTCTCTGGTGATTTTGGGCGGGGGCGAGATCTAGTTATTTTTGAAAGTAAATTCTACAATATCTAGTGGCGCCCGATGGACATTTCCGCAAGATGCTGTAACTTCAATAATATCAGTAAGTTACGGCTTGGAATCGTTGACTTCCCCCCTTGCAGGCAGTACACTCTAGTATTATGACTTCCATCCTTGAGTATAGACATCGATATAAGTTGGTTCTCGACAAGTGCCAAATAGGTAAGTCGAGAGAAGCGTTATCCTCTAGGCTAGCGGGTTAAGCCCGCGGGAGGGCGCATAGTGGCCTATACAACTTCTGAAGTTGCGGAGAAGGTCGGTGTGTCGAAGAAGACAATTTATAGCTGGCTAAAGAAAGGGATCATCAACGAACCCGACCGAGACTACAAAAATTACCGCATCTGGTCTGAGAAGCACGTGAAGCAATGCCTTGAGTATAAGAACAGGCGCATTCCGGCGGAACAGGTTAAGAGGCGGTAAAGGGGGGGCGGCAGCAACCGGAGGGCATATGTTTTTTGGAAGGCGGAAAAGGTTTCTCGGGATCGATATTGGATCGCACGCGATCAAAGCGGTCCTCCTGAAGCATTCCGGCAAAGGAGCCAATATCTCCTATGATCTGGAGAAGATTGCCCTTGAGCCCGTTGCGCCCCAAGTGATTGTCGAGGGCGACATCATCGACTCGGTGGCCGTGATCGATGTACTTGATCGACTGCTGCGCGATTTGAAAAGTAGGATAGGTGATGTCGCGATCTCGTTGGCGGGTAATTCGGTAATCATCAAGAAGATTACAGTACCCCAGATGAGCGAAAGCGAACTGAAGGATTCGATCCAGTGGGAAGCGGAGCAGTACATTCCGTTCGAGATTGACGAGGTGATGGTCGATTACCATCCGCTCGGCGACGCGCAGGAAGAGGGCTCGATGGATGTGGTTCTCGTCGCCGTAAAGAAAGAGAAGGTTAACGACTACACCAGCGTCATCAGCCAGGTCGGCAAGAGCACAGTGCTTGTCGATGTGGACGTGTTCGCGATTCAGAACTGCTTCGAAATCAACTATCCCGATCTCAAGGAAGAGAGCATAGGCTTGGTAAATATCGGTGCGAGCGTCACCAGCATCAATATTATCGAGCGGGGGAAGACCTCCTTCTGGAGAGACATCATGACAGGCGGCAATCGCCACACCGAAGCATTACAGCGCAGTCTCGGCCTGGGAGTCGAGCAGGCCGAGGACGCCAAGCGCGGCTTCGATGTGGAGGGCGCATCCCCGGATGCGGTGGTCCCGGTGCTCGATCGAGCAACCGAGGAGGTGGTCGAAATGATCGCCAAGACCTTCGACTTCTACCTCGGCAGCTCCGAAATCGGAACCCTGGATCGGGTGCTGGTCAGCGGCGGCGCCGCCAGCACGCCGGGGCTGGTGGACCTGCTCGGCGCGCGACTCAACACGGCAGTTGAGGTGATGGATCCTTTCCGCAACATAAGCGTTAACTCCAAACAGTTTGACGTCGAGTACATCCGCGACCAGGCGGTCAACTTCACGGTAGCCGTTGGACTGTCTGTCCGCGTGGAGGAAGACTGATGATCCGCATCAACCTGCTCCGCAGAGAACGCCGCAAGGAGCGAAGGCCGGCAGCGAAGGCGGCTCCTTCGGAAACAGTAAAACAACTGGGCTTCCTCGCAATCTTCCTGCTGACGGTGGCGGTGGGGGCGTGGCTGTGGTTCGACATCCAGGGCAGGAAGGCGGATCTTGACACTCAGACCAGGGCGGCGTCGGCAGAAAGGGAACGCCTCAAGAGCATCAAGGAGCTTGTTGATCGCCTGGAGCTTGAGCGTGAGAAGCTCGCTCTGCGGCTCGATGTGCTCAGCGATCTGAAGAACAACCTCCGCACACCGCTGTATGCCGTTTTTTACCTCTATATAGCGCAACAGAACAGGCCTGACGTGATAATCGACGAGATCAGACAGAAAACCTCCGAATCCGAGAGTATGCTCGAATTCACTGTGAAGGGCGAGGCAACGGACGAAAACCTGAACAGGTTTCTCGACGAACTTGCGGCCGAGGTGCTGGTAACAGGCGTCGACATCGTGAGCGCGACGGGGAACAAGTTCGAAATAAACATCGCCTTCCATCCCCTCTCCTCTCTCGCGGGTGAGGAGGGGCAGGGGAGCGCCGAGGGCGAGGCGGGAGGCTAGCATGAACTTGCAGGAACTCCCGTATTGGGGACAGTTACTGATCGTAGCGGGTCTTTGCGCCGTGCTGGGTTGGGTCTTCTACCAGTTCATCTATTCGGCCGAGGTCGAGGAAGTCAGGAATATGGAGAGCCGGCTCAACAACATCCGCGACGAGATCCGTAAGTACAAACCCGAAGAAAGCCGCAAGGAAGAGCTGGAGTTCGAGATCGAGCAGATCCGGACAGACCTTGTGCTGTTGGAGAAAGTGTTCCCCTCGGAGAAGGACGATGTCCGCGTAAAACGCTTCATCGAGGAGATAGCTCGCGATTACGACATCGTGCTCGACAGCTACAGGGCTAGCGACACAACTGAACACGACCAGTATTTCGAGAGAGTGGTCAGCCTTGAGACGCGAGGCAGAACGCTTGATTTCATGCGCTTTTTCGATGGCCTGGTACGCAAGGACCTGGTCGTACACATTTACGATCTTCAGTTGACGCGCACCGCGGAATCGAAGATGCAGGGTGACCGCTATCCCGTGACAGCCAGTTTCAAGATAGCCTCATATGTCTACCGGCCCGAGGAAGAGGGAGAGCTCGAGGAGGAGGGCGAATGATGCGTATGCACACGGGAGAAGCCTCGAAGAGCTTAATTTTTGCCTTCCTGGCGGCAGCGCTTTCGGTTTGCCTTGTCTTGCTGCTGGCCGCGCCGGTATCTGCACAAGAGACGGCAAAGAAGCAGATCCGCAGACCTGCGGAGCTGAAATCGGCAAAGCAGATCGAGCGGTTTGTGCTGCAGGTTCTCTCCGACACCACGAAACGCCAGGATCCCTTTATCAGGGCTCAGCGTCAGCAGCAGAGTACCGCGGCAACTTACGAGATCAGCGAAAAACCGCGCCCGCAGTCGGGTTTCGGCAGGTATGACATCAATCAACTGACGCTGATGGCGATCTGGAAGGAAAGCACGAAAGTGACCTCAATGTTTCGTGCCCCGGACAACAAGTTGTTCATCGTTGCGGTAGGAGACGAAGCGTACGACGGGCGGATAGTTGAGATCAGCTTTGACGGCAAGTACGTCAAGTTCTTGCAGAAGCTGGAGCGTGTGGGACCTAAGGTAAGCGGCCAGCCGGACGTTAAATACGAACCGTTGACGGTCAGGATGCGCCAATAATGGAGGGTGCTATGTTCATCAGGGTAACGCTCACTGTCGCAGTTTTACTGGCGGCATTATCACCGGTTATAGCTGCTCCCTTGGGGGAAAGCGACTCTGAGCTGGCGCTGCGAATAGTTGATCTGCAGTATCTGGAGAGCACCAACAGCAGCAGATTGGTTATCAGGGCCAATCTTCCGTTCACATACAAAGCATATTCCGAAGGGCAGACGACTCTCGTCATCGAGACGGAAAAGGCTGATATCAGCGCCATCGCTCCCGGTATTACAATCGGATCTAATTCGATCGACAGTATAAAAGTAAGCAACAGGCTGACGCCGGCTGCCGAGGAAGTCACGGCTATTTCTATCCGACATTATCCAGATAAGAAATACAAGATCACGCCTAAAGGTCGAAGGCTTTTTGTTGAATTCTACGATGTCGCGGACGGGCGAGGTATTGAACAAGTAGCAGAGAATGATCCGATGGAGGCCGATTCGGAGCCTGTGGATACTGAGAGTGGAAATGAACTGGATAAAGCGGAAACGGAAGTTGAAGAGGTAGAGATCGCGAAAAACGCGGGTGGCGTGGAAAAGAACGGCGGCGGGAGCCAGGCTGAGGTGGATGACGCTGTAACGGATGCTGCGCTGAAATACCGCCTAAATCCCGTGGTTCACTACAACATGGTCAACCTTGCCGTGCGCGAAAAAGCAGACGATTCCGCTGTGATCATCTCGTTTGACCGTCCGATTGACAGAGAATTGTATCGAGTCGTGCCGGTTGGAAAACCGCCTCGATTCGTAGTTGATTTCCACGGCGCGTCCAACCTGCTTGCGCGCAAGAGTGACGCAACCGGCTCGCAATTCTTTAGTTCAGTGCGCTCGGCGCAGTTCGCTGTCGATCCATATCCGATCAGCCGTGTCGTGCTCGATCTGATTGATGGTTCGCAGCCGGCAGTCCTGGAAAGGGGTAACGACCTCGTGCTGCTCTTCGGCGACGCAGTCGAGCCGCAGGTCGAGGCCAAGGAAGAGCTAGCTGAAGCGGTCAGTGAAACTGAAGAACCGGTTGTCGAGCCGAATTTAGCTGAAGCAGAACTCACGGACGTTGCCAAGGCCGTAGCCGGAGAAGACGATCCTGCGCCGGAAGTCCCCGAGAGCGTGGTTGATGAGCAGGCGCAGGAGGATGAGGAAATTGAGGTAGAGCCCATTGAACTCGCTACGGAGATGGAAACGGTAGCAGAAATCATTGAAACTGAGCCCACTCCGGAAACTGAAGCTGAAGCGCAGGCGCCGGAGATTGAAGCCCAGGAGGAATCGATCACTGCTGAACCGGAAGAAGATGCGATTGAAACTCAGGCCGACGATGAGGAAATCTCGCCGGTAGCAGAAGTAGCTGAGGAGAAGCAGCTCTCTGAATCGCGATCTCCTGAAAATAGCGTTACAACCGAGGCTGAGACTGAAACAATTCCTGAAGTAGAGAACCTAGAGGGGAGCAACGGGCAAGCTCCGGCCGAAGAAGCAAAGATGGTCAACGATTCCACAGCCCCCGTTGAAGAAGCTATCCGGGAAGAACCCTCCGAAATTAATGAACCGACCGTTACCCATGTTGAGACTCCAACTGACAACTCTGGAAGCACGGAGGAGCCGATAAGCGAAAATCTCAGCCTTTTCAACAATCAGTATCCTGACAATCTTCAGCCAAGCAAGGTTGAACGTCCGGCCGCCAGCAAACCGAAGACATTTTCGTCCAAGGAACCTAGACAGAAAGAAATCTCAAGCCCGCAGGAACGCACGGCCGGTAGCAGCGATTTCTTCCAGATCAAAGAGATCACCAGCGCGGAAAGGCAATACTACGGAAAAAACGTGAGCCTCGAGTTCGAGACTATCAATCTCAGGGCTCTGGTTTTGCTGCTTGGGCAGATGACGGACAAGAATTTCGTCGTCGATCCCTCGGTGCAGCCAGTCAGCGTCACTATCAGCCTTCGCGATCTACCATGGGATCAGGCGCTCGATATCATCCTCGACTACTACGGTCTCGGCAAGGTCGAGGAGGGTAATGTTATCAGGATCGCCAGCCGCTCAAGGTTAGCTACTGAAGCGGAAGAGAGGCGCAATCTGATCGAACAGAGGGCTCTGGCTGTGCCGTTGCGCCATATAGCCAAGCCGATCAACTATGCCAAAGCTGATGCTCTGGCAAATCTGATCCGGCGTAACCTGAGCAGCAAGGGCGAAGTAGTTGTCGATCAACGAACCAACACTCTTGTCATTGCCGACATCCCGTCCAAGGTTGAAGAACATCTAAGGCTGATCGATGCGCTAGATATACCGACTAAGCAGGTTATCGTAGAGGCCAGGATCGTCGAGACTACCAGGGACTTTATCAACGAGTTCGGCCTCCAATACGGCTTCCGCGGCTCCGCGACGTCGGAATACGGCTCTTCGACGGGCCTCGTGTTTCCGAACCAGGTGACGATTGCGGGTGCCGGCGCTAACTTGTCGGGGGCGGGTCTGGTCCCGTTCGCTGTTAACCTGCCTGCCAACTCCGTAAGCAGTTCCATTGTCGGATCGTTCGCCAATATCAGCGGATCGTTCATACTCGACGTAATCCTTACGGCAGCCGAGAGCGAGAAGAAGGTTAGGGTGTTGAGCCGGCCGAGGATCAGCGCACAAAACAACGCCCGGGCAGAGATCAAGAGCGGTGTCGAGGTCCCCTTCCAAGTGGTTCAGAACAACACCGTCGGTATCAGGTGGCGTGAGGCGACATTGAAGCTTGAAGTCACGCCGCACATTACCTCCGATTCCACGGTGATCCTCGACCTGGTAGTCGACAAGAGCTCGCTCGGTATCGCCACCGCAGCAGGTTTCACCATTCAGAAGCGCGCCGCCACCAGCACCGTGCTGGTCAAGGACGGCGGCGTAGCGGTAATCGGAGGCGTTCTGGAGATCTCCAACAACCTCACCTACGAGAGGACGCCGTTTCTCAGTAAGTTGCCGCTCATCGGCAGGCTCTTCCGAAACCGGCTTGAAAGAATTCAGAACACCGAGTTGTTGATCTTCATCTCACCGAAAATCATTAATTAGGGGCTTTTACAATGACGAGGAAGGTATTACTGCTGACAATATTTGCAGCCGCAGCTCTCTTTGTGTCGTGCTCCGGCGAAGAGAAGGGGCAGGTAATCCTCACGGTGGCCTCGATCAATCCCGCATCAGAACCGTTTGGGGACACCATGAGCTCCAACGGTACGATTCCAGGCGACGCCATTGATATCGAGCTTAACAGCGATCTCAAGAATCCGGGCGGCCTGAGTAGCCTTACATGGGCTGACGTGATCATCGAATCGATCACGGTAAGCTTCAACAGGATAGACGGCGGGTCCGACAAGCCCCAGACGTTTCGCTCGGCGGTATCGTACAAGGTTCCTGCTCAGGGCGTGCTGACGATCGAAGGATTTGCGATCGTACCGGCAACGATGAAGGGTCAGTTCCCCATCAGCGACTTGATCTTCTATGGCTACGAGCGCAGCACAAATTACATCAGCATCAAATGCGACGTAATCGTGGAATTCGACGGGAAGACGATCGAAGGCGACCGCGTGTACGCCAAAGGTCAGATTTCAATCGAATTCACCAACTGGGCGGATTGACGAAGCTATATCGATCGATAGAGGCAAACAGCCCGAGAGAGCATAGGGGGCCTCGGCTCCCGATTGGGAGGAAATAAGATGAGAGTCAGTGCGAGGAACAGCTTGCTTCTGATGCTGGCCATGCTTGTGGTCGCGGGGATCAGCGGATGCTCACCTGATGATCCGCCGACGCCGACACAACCCAAGATCCAGCCACCACCCACTGGAACCAAGGCGGTCAGCATCACTGCTTACCCCGGTCAAATCCCTGCCGACGGCATCAGCTCCACTCTTCTCATCGCTAGCTGCACCGTGGGCGGGCAGCAGGCTCCCAATAATCTGCCGGTTCGCTTTTCCGCCGATGCAGGCGATTTAAGCCTCAACGGAATAGATCCGATTGACGACCAGAATCCGACCAGGACTTACGAGGTGTACACAGCGGGTGGTCAGGCCTCGCTCTATCTCTTGAGCGATGAGACGCCTGTCGTTGCTACGATTCTCGCGCGCTTCGGCAACGAGGCTTCTGCGAACGTAAATGTCAAATTTGTCAGGAAAGACCAGGACGTCGGCGACATCGTTCTCAAGATTGATCCGGAGAGCGGAACGGCTCCGTTGACGGTGAAGGCGGAAGCAACGGTGCTTTCGAAGAGCGCCCAGCCGCTTTCCGATGTCAGGGTTGAGTTCACATGCAATGACAGCAACGCGCGGATCGACAATAAGAAAGTGAAAACCGACGGCGACGGCAAGGCGAGCACCTTCATACGCAACATCGGACGAGATGCAACAATTTCGGCAACGGCAGGCGCTTTGAAATCCAAGGAGTTGGTGGAAATTACCAATGAAGAAGATAAGTTGATCACGCTGGAGGCCATCGGAACAAACGGCGCGACTCTGAAAGAACCGGTGCTGATCAATAACAATGCATCCATTCTGTTAAGAGCCACGGTGAAGTCGGAAACAACGGGTGGACAACCGGTTCCCAACATCCAGGTCACTTTCTCGTCTACTGATTCAGGAGCCTACTTCCCCCAGAATCAGGTAATTACTAACAGCAATGGAGAGGCTGAAACATTCGTCCAGAACATTTTGAATGATTCGACACTCACGGCCAGGACAGCCAACACCAGAGACACACTTGCCGTGAAGATTAACAAACCGCCTGTGGCTGTTATCAACCTCATTTCTGGCACAGCTGAAACCGGCCGGGTTAATGTGTTCGTCCTCTCGGCGGCGAACAGCTATGATCCGGATCTTCCCTTCGGCGATGAGCTGACCTATGCCTGGACCGTCACCTACAGCCCAAATGCAGGCAATCCGGCTGTGGATGTGACAGAGGATGTCTCGACGGACAAGAGAACGAATACCCTGACTGTCGGAGATTCAGCAGGCGATATGCCACTTGCAGGTGATGAGCTGACGATCATACTGATAGTAACCGATACCAACGGCCTCAGTTCGACCGAAGTAATGAAGATAACCTTCTGAGGCCAGTGTTAACATATGCTTTTGAAGGGAGGGGAATAACCCTCCCTTATAAGCAATTAGGAGTAATATTTGACTGCAGAAGAATGGAAATATAAAATTTAAATAAGAAATCAAGGAGTGATAGGCGATGGCGGAAGAGAACGAACCTGAAATCGAATTATCACCACGCCTGGAAACTCTCTCAGACGAGTACGCAGCGGACCCGACTTCGCGGAAATTCCTACCACTTGCAGAAGAATATCGTAAGAGCAGGATGTACGACGAAGCGATTTATATCTGCAAGGAAGGTCTGAAACACCACACTGACTACCCACCGGCGCTGATAACTTTGGCCCGATGCCTGATTGAAATCAAGAATTACGACGAAGCCAGAAGCACACTGCAGGATTTGTTGGACAAGAATCCGGACAATCCGACGGCAAATAAATATATTGGCGAGCTTTACATGAAGAGCGGCGATTTCGATCGTGCACGAGAGCACTTCCTGAAAGTAAAAGAACAACGGCCGGGCGACCAAGAGGTCGAGTTGTTGTTAAAGAAAATGGACCAGCCCGAAAGTTCATCGCCTGAATCGGTCGATATGTCAGGCGAGGGCGAACTGAATTTAGAACGAGAGGAATTATTACAGCGCTCGACATTGGATTGGATTGAAGAAGGAGAAGAACTGGATCCGGATTTAGGGGAGCCGGAGGAGGAACCTGTTTTCTTGACTGAACCTACTCCCCAACCGATCGATTTAAGCGGATCGAAGAAGGAGGATGATTCACTCGATCTCGACCGGGAAGAAGGGGAGGAAGAGATAGAATTGGAATTATCTCTCGGCGGTGAGGAGGAGCCGGCAAGAAGAGCCAGCTTGGAGGAAGAGGAACCGGTCAAAACGTTCGATATAAAGACAGAAGAGGATGAGCCGCCGGATCAGGAAGCCATAATTGCAGAAGCCGATGAGGTTAGGGCACTTGAGGAGATAGAAGAAATAGAGACGGAAAAACTGCTTGAGGAGCAGAAAAAAGACAGAATCCTGCAGACAGAGCAGGAGGGCATGGAGTCTCTTGAAATAGAAGGTGTTGAGATACCATTACCGGCTGAATTAGAGATTGGTGAGGAGGGTGTTCAGGAGTTAGTGGACGAAGAGCAGGAAGTTTTAACTGTGGAGGAGGGGATCACAAGCGATGAAGAGACGCCGGATATCATCGTTGACGAGCACGATCAGGGACCTCGTCTGGAACTTGATGATATTGAGGTCGGGGGGGATCTCGAAGAAATCGTGATGCAAGATGTTCCGGAAACTGAAGAAGATCTGCCGAAGCCGCCTGTGAGTGATGATGCTGGAGAAGAGCTGGAGATAACAACCGCTGAAGGAGAGTTGATTGAGGCAGAGGTAGAGGTAGAAGCAATAGAAGAAGTTGGAGATTTGGAAGGGATTGTTGTCGCCGACGAGGGAAGCGAAGAGATTACGGAAGAATCCCTTACAGTTGAATTCTTAGACGAAGCGCCGGGTATCGAAGTGATCGAGCTGGATCAACTAAGCGAAGAAGAGCTGAGTGAATTCCCGGCTGAAGAGCTCCAACTTGATCGAAGTTGTATCGTCAAAGAGGGACAATCTCCTGAGGGTATACAGGTCGGTACGTTGGAGGAAAGCCTCGAAGAGCAAACCCGTGAGGAGCTCGAAAGTGAGGCTGACCTGGAATTTGAGCTGGGCGATGACTTTGTACTGGAAGGGGTAGAGGGTAAAGAGGAATTGGAGGATCTTGCGACGGCCCATGAAGTCGAGCTGGAAGAGCCTGCTGTTGTAGTTGTGGAAGAGGCCGCGGAGGATGAAGAGTCTGTAGCTCCGCCAACCCGAACTTCTGCGGAGATTTACGAGCAACAGGGCCATTACAGAGAGGCGTTGAATATCTACCGGAAATTGCTCGATGCTGATCCGGAAAATCAGGAATTTGCAGACAAGATAGCTGAATTGCAACAACTCCTGACTTCACCCGAAACTCCAGAGGTATCTAAAGAAAGTCTCACCAAGGTTGAGATTCTCAACAGCTGGTTAAGCAATATCGATGCTTTCCGTAAAAGGGTACATCCCTAGAACCGTCTGAGATTATTTCCCCGTTATTATGATGAAGGAATCTTCACGAGTAGGCTGTGTACTCCTTTGAGTTTGATTGATTTAACCTTCCTGCGAGTGCTAATCTTGATTGGATTCTTTAGGAAAGAGGCCTGCCATGTCAGAAAAACGCGAAATTCGAGCGCCGCGCGGAACAGAGATAAGCTGCAAGGGTTGGGGCCAGGAAGCGGCGCTGAGAATGCTGATGAACAATCTCGACCGCGAAGTAGGGGAGAATCCGGACGAGTTGATTGTTTACGGGGGCAGCGGTAAAGCCGCCCGTAATTGGGAATGCTACGACGCGATTATTAAATCTTTACGCGACCTTGGTAATGACGAAACCCTCTTGGTCCAGAGCGGTAAGCCTGTGGGAGTCTTCACCACTCATCCCGACGCTCCGAGAGTCCTGATTGCTAACTCGCTGCTGGTTCCCGACTGGGCGAATTGGGAGCACTTCAGAGAACTCGACAAGAAAGGCCTGATCATGTTCGGCCAGATGACGGCCGGCAGTTGGATCTACATCGGCACTCAGGGAATCCTCCAGGGCACTTATGAAACGCTTGCCGAGCTGGCGAGAAGTAAATTCGACGGATCGCTTAGAGGAAAACTGGTGGTCAGTGGAGGTCTCGGAGGGATGGGGGGAGCCCAGCCCCTGTCTATCACCATGAACCTGGGAACAGCGTTGATTGCAGAGGTTGACGAGCACAGGATTCAGCGGAGACTGGAAACCGGTTATCTCGACCACATTGAGCGCGACATCGACAAAGCGCTTGAGCGAGCCCTGCGAGCCCAGGAAGCCGGTGAAGCGGTTTCCGTTGGATGGCTGGGAAACGCAGCTGATCTTCTCAGCGAGTTGATCCGCCGCGGAATCACGCCGGAAGTCCTGACCGACCAGACGTCGTCGCACGATGAACTCAACGGCTACGTACCCAACGGAATGTCATATGCCGAAGCCCTAAAGCTGAGAAAGAGCGACCCGGACGCCTACATCGAGGAGTCGATGCGGACAATCGCTGAACACGTCACTTCGATGCTCGAGCTGCAAAAAATGGGATCAATCACCTTCGACTATGGCAACAACATTCGCGGGCAAGCTAAAAAGGCAGGCGTCGAGAACGCCTTCGATTTCCCCGGATTTGTTCTGGAGTACATCCGACCGCTGTTTTGCGAGGGCAAGGGACCGTTCCGCTGGGCGGCTTTGAGTGGAGACCCCAAGGATATCGCGGAGACTGACAAAGCCGTGCTTGAAACCTTCCCGGAAGACGAGGCGCTCAGCCGCTGGATAAGGCTCGCCGGAGAGAAGGTCAAGTTTCAGGGACTTCCGTGCAGGATCTGCTGGCTTGGCTACGGTGAGCGCGCCAAAATGGGATTGAAATTCAACGAGCTCGTAGCGACCGGTAAGGTCAGCGCTCCTATCGTAATCGGGCGTGACCATCTTGATTCGGGTTCGGTGGCAAGCCCCTACAGGGAGACCGAAGGAATGCGCGACGGCAGCGATGCCGTTGCTGACTGGCCCATTCTCAATGCTCTGCTGAATGCTGTCGGCGGTGCAACCTGGGTTAGCGTCCATCACGGCGGCGGCGTGGGCATGGGTAAGTCCATTCATGCAGGCATGGTAATTGTCGCCGACGGCACTCCTGAAGCAGCTAAAAGACTGGAGAGGGTCCTCACCACCGATCCGGGCACCGGGGTGATGAGACACGTGGACGCCGGATACCAAGTGGCGATAAGAACTGCCAGGGAGCGCGGCGTTAAGATTCCCATGATGCCTGAGTGAGAGGCGGATCATTTCGCTCGAGAACTCGTTGCCAATGGAATCGAGGAAAGAGTTCCTCAGCGCAATTGGGGAACAGATATGTACCGCGGGAAGAGGCGCCTCAAAGATCCTCCTGTCCGGTGGACCAGGCTGGGGAAAGACACAATCGCTTAGATTTCTGAACAATTACATCGCAAAGCGGCAAGAATGCCTGAATTTATTCCTACCCTTCGATCAAATCTGCTTCTCACCGGAATTCTTCGTCGAAAAATGCCGGGATATCACGGCTGATGCACTGGAACAAATCGGTGTGAAGTCATCCGGTTTAAGAACGGATTATTCAAGCGTCAACGCAATTGAAACGCTATTCGGGATGATCAAGTCGGCGGCGAAAACGAGCGGACGTGCTCCGCTGGTGCTTGTCGACGAGGTGGCGGAAATCGCCGTTCTCAAAAGCTATCGCGGGCAGGGAGACACTCTGAAACGCTTCTTCGAACTTTACCCGGATTCAAACGTCTTGATGAGTTCTGCCTTTCCTGCGCGAGTCCTCGAGGCGGCGACTTCGGTGGGAATAACGGTTGATCATTTTCCAATTCCCGCTGCCGTCAAGACGGTTATTGAAGAAATTGCTGACGGCTTCAATCTTGACTTGGATGCTGATCAGCTAAGAATTGTGGCTCGTTTATGTTGCGGATCACCGGCTTATATCGTCGCCTTGATCAAGAATCTAGAAACGCGTGGAAACAAGGGGCCGGTGCAGGCAGCGGTCGAGGAATTATCTCCCGGCGGTAGACTCGAACTGCTTTGCAGATATCACTATGAGTACCTTGTCCAGCGATCTCGGGGGCAGGGGATAGTCAGGCAACTTCTTGCTGCCGTGGCATCGCTGCAACAGCATTCCAGCCGCATCAATTTGACAGCGGTCGCAGAAGCGTTGGACCGCAGTCTCGGCGTGACAAAGGACTACATCAAGTGGTTGCTTGCAGTCGGTATTTTAGAGTCGAGAGAGAAGGAATACCGGATCAAGGATGATCTGCTGGCGGCGTGGATAAGGCTGTACAAGAGCGGTGTGGTTTCATCGCCTTCCGACATTTCCAGTGAGATCGAAAGACTGGCGGTTGATCAGGCCGGCCCGGCTCCAGCAAAAGCGGCAGAGCGTACCATGCGGCAGCCTAAGAAAAGTCCTGTTGCGGAGAAGAAGAAGATTTCCGAGGATGTCGTGAGCCGCAAGATCGGCGAAGAGACAATCACATATATTCTTTATCGGCCGCGTGGCGGATCCGGCCTGGAGGAAATCGACTAGTTGGTCGCGGTAAGCATTTCCTTTGCCAGTTCGATCGCCTCGAGCACGGCGCCTCTAAGAATATTATCGAAACCGAACCACAAGAGGAATGCTGAAGGTTTACCGCCCATGGCCATCAGTCGGCCGACTTGATAAACGCGCTTGTCGCTGGCATCGAGCGGGCTGGGTATTTCGTTAGCTTCCAAATCAGCATCGGAGAGCTCGATCATCGCGTTTGAGCCCAATACATCTCGCAAACTGCTTTCTGAAAGAGCTCCCTTAAACTTGATGAACAAAGATACTGCCGTCCCGAAGAAAAGAGGAACCCTGGCAATGCTCAGCACCAAAGGCAGATCCTTCTGCGGCAGAAGGTGGCGCACCTGTGACTCGATCTTCTCCTCGAAAGTCGATCGACCTTGTGCGCCGGGTTCTCCAAAGGAGGGGTGAATGTTAAATATTAGTTGGCGGCCGAGAATATCCAGCGGGACATTGCCGAAATTCATCAACTCCACAAGTTGGGAATGGAGCGATTCAGATCCTTTCTTCCCGATATCCGAAACGGAGACCAGACAGGTCGCCGAAGCCAGCTCGATTTCGCCGGCGCCCAGGCAGGCATTGAGAATGGTCGCCAGGCCGACGGCGAGGGACTCCGGCAAGGCCACTTTGCATCCAGGTTGCCTGCCGAGCGGCAAGTCCGCCGTCGCCATCGCGGTCCCTTCATCGCTGGCTGAGCATCCGCTCAGATCGATCACCGGGACACGGGAATCGCCGATGATTTCCAGACACTCGGAAGAGTGAGACACCGAACCGCAGAGAAAAATCAGATCGCTTCCCTGCAGAGATTCAGAAGTAGTACGAGTGACGATTTCAGCTCCGCCGTCATACTTTAATAAAGTACCTACCAGATTTTCTTCGTCGAGAAGTTTGATGTCCTTTAACTCGATACCGCTTGCGGGAAGCTCATCGAGAAGAACTTTTCCTTTGAGGGAAGTGGAGCCGATCACCGAAATGATAATACCCTCTTTGGACATGACGTTTACCATCAAAAACGGGAGCACCAGCTCCCGTCAGGTTACAGGCTTATGTTAAAGCGATGCTTTAAGAGTTGTCTTTGCGATACTTCTCAATGTGAAACTGCATCTGGTCCTTGAGGAACAGTTTCTGCTTCTTGATTTCCATCTTTTCCCGATCCTCCGCGGCGGAGAGAAAAGGTCGTTTATTAAGTTGATCCAAGCGCCTTTCATAGCCCTGATGTTTCTCGTAAAGCTTCTTAAACTTCGCGTCCTTTTCCAACAAGATTTCCTTGATTTCGGCGCTAGTCATTGATACCGAACCTCCTTCAGGGTTTTGAGTATAAACACACCTTTAATGAAAATATAACACACAGGGCATCAGGATACAAGAGGCGTTGAGCAAGTTAACTTGTTATTAATGAATATGTTAAGAGGATGACACAATTTGGACTTGCAGGATGGGCAAATCTTGTATCCAGGCCTGAGGCATGAGAACGTCATCACCGTTTATTAATAGGCCTCAGGGGCTAACTTGATGAATCATTTCTCGGTGCAGCGGTCAATTCCTACCCGCGAAATAGCGTTGAGTAGTGGTGTGCAAACGCGGCGATGTTTACGACTGTGAATTATAACTTGAGACGCCAGTTCCCCTTGGGAAGGATGATATTCAAATCGCTTAATGGGATCTTGATGAACTCGCAACACGGAGAATCGGAAAGTGTTATAAAGCCCTGACTCGTCGTCGCAATCGTCGATAGAGGCCTTCAGGATTGTCGTCATTTTTCCTGAGGACCGGAATCGAGGAATTCCTTCTTTACCAAGCTAATCTCATCGGCACGACTGCTGATATCGCCGTCTAGGCGTGCGTTTCGCAAGCGGCGAAGAATCACGCTGAAATTTGGACCCGGCTCGCACCCCAGCTTTATCAGATCGGCGCCGCGGAGTGAGGGACTGACTTTATGGTAACTGGTGAGATAGTTGACGACGGCGAGCCTGACCGGTTCGCGATTGGCAAATGAATGGATGAAAAGAACTGTTTCAAGCGGGAGGATTTCAAAGTTATCGGTGATGGTGGAAGGGGGAGGATGATCCTGGGACTGAAATAACTCCAGAGTCTTTCGCATGTGCTGCTTGAAGCTTGTAAGCACTTCAGTTATCTGCGGATTGAGCTGTAGGCGCTTGCATACCCGGCGTCTCTCCGCCGTAGTAAGCTTCTCGAACAGAGCCATATAGATCATCAGAACCGGATTCGGGTTCCCGCTGATATAAGCAAGACGGAACCAGCTTAGTGTCGCGTCGATTTTCCGTATCAAGTTCGCTGTGAAGCGGTCGAGTTTGATCTTTTGGTGGATCTCGCGGAGGACGCCGTAGTATTCCAACAGCTCTACGGCGTGCAAGGGCCTCGGATCTTCGAATATTAACCTGAACTCGGTGTGGAGACGTTTCCCCGAAATCCGCTTCAGCATGTGGCGTTCCATTGCGCCGATCAGAAGCTGCTTTGTTCCCTCGGTAATATCGAAAGCGAAACGGTTGGCGAAGCGGATGGCACGCAGCGCTCTCGTCGGATCGTCGATAAAGCTCAGGCCGTGCATCACACGGATTTTCTTATTGCGTATGTCTCGCAGACCGCCGAAGTAGTCGATCAGCCTGCCGAATTCTTTGGGAAGAAGACTGACGGCCAGTGCGTTGATCGTGAAATCCCTGCGATAAAGATCGGCTCGAAGGCTTCCGGTGCTTACCTGTGGCAGGGCACCCGGTGACGAGTAGCTTTCGCTACGTGCAGTTGCCACATCAAGGCGGAAATCATCGGGGAAAATGACTACGGCGGTTCCGAAACGTTCATGCGATCTTGTGTACCCCCCCGATTTCTCGGCGAGGCTTTTAGCGAAGGTTATGCCGTCGTCCTCGACGACCAGGTCAACATCCTTGTTGGGGTAGTTCATGATCAGGTCGCGGACAATACCGCCCACCAGATAAACCTTCTCGTCCAGTGATTCGGCTACAACCGAGGCGAGCTTCAATGCCGTTATCACCCTGGCATCGAGGCGCTTGCGCAGCATCTCGTCGATGTTATGGCCCCGCATCGGTTTGACGAGCTCTATATGGTCGCGCTCCCTCGCATCGCGGCGCTCGACGTAGATCCGACGGAAAAGATCCATCCTGGTGATTATCCCCTCTACGTTCGAAGGATCTGTGCCGACAAGCAGGCAACGCTGCGTGCCTTCCATCAGCTGCTCTTCGACCTCTTCAACGCTCGCTTCGGGGCGAATCAAAGAAAGGTCGGAGTTCATCACCTCCCGAACCGTTCCGCGGAGACGGTGCGCTGCGGCGCGATCGAGGAGTTGCCTTGTTACCAAACCAATTACGGTGTCGCCTTCTTTTATCGGAAAGGAGTTTATATTCAGGTCGACAATCCTGGTTCTGGCCGCTGAAATGCGCGTGTCCGGCTCGAGGACATGGGGATTCGGATTCATGATGTCCGCGGCGGTAATCGTGGGATCCACCAGCTCTTGCATCTTGTCGAGTATCAGTTCGATCACCTGCACCCGCGTTTTACCGCTGATCACCGCTGAGGCCGCCGTGGCGTGGCCTCCGCCGCCCAATTCGGTCACCACCTTGCCGATGTCCACCCGGTGGTGCCTGCTGCGGCCGATCACATGAATCTTGTCACCCATGCGCATCACTGCGATGTAGACCAGGTAGCGCTGCAGGTCGACCTGTTTCTGGATCACTGCGGCGGCATCGTTGATGAAGCTTTCCCGCTCGGCCTGCGAGATCACCACAGGCACTCCGTTGACGAAGTGCTTGTCGGCATTCGAGATCAGCTCGTTGAGCAGCGAGAGCTGCTCAGTGGTCAGCTCGCGCTTGAGGAAGTTGGAGATCAACGACAAGTCGGCGCCACTGTCCAGGAGATACGCTGCCTGGCGCACATCCTCGGAAGTAGTCGTGCGGTAGGTCAGAAAGCCGGTGTCCTCGTAGATCCCCATCGCCATAATCGTCGCCTCCATCTTGGAGATGGGGATCTTGCGGCGGCGGAGGATGCGGACGAACAGGGTGGTGATGGCGCCGTAGGGGCGGACGTAGCGCCTCCTGGCCTTTATGTCGCTCTCCATCGCAGGGTGATGATCGTAGATGATTACCTCCACGCCCTTGCGATGAGGCAGGTAAGCTATCGGGCCCAGCCTGGAACTGTGGCTGACGTCGACTAGAATCAGGCGACTGACTTCCTCGGGATTTATGTCTTTGAGCCGAATCTCGTCAAAGTCGTAGTAAGGGTTATCGAGAAATGCAGTTAGCGCGGTCTCCTTGGATCCCGAGAATACCATCTTGGCCTCGGGATAAAGCTTGCCGGCGGCCAGCATGGCCGCAAAGGAATCGAAGTCGGCGTTGCCGTGGGAAGTGATTAACTCCATAGCTGAATCATCGCCGCAGTAGAGTGAGCGGGTCAATACAGACGTTCCTGCGACGGACCTCGAAGTGAAGGTGATAGCCGTTTGTTCTGCCGGAGTTACCCACGGTGGCTATTGTTTGGCCCTTATCCACCAACTGCCCTTTGCGAACATGTATTTTTCCAATGTGGGCGTAGAGTGTTATCAGGCCGTTTTCATGGCTGATCTTGACGGTCCGCCCGTAATCGTTGATGACGCCGCTGAAAATCACCCTGCCCGGGAGTACTGCTTTCACGGGAGAGCCTCTAGGTGCCGCTATGTCGATGCCTGTGTGGTGGTGTCCGGAGCGACGGTCTCCGAAAAGGCTGGTGATTGTCCCCGCTGCAGGGAGCATGGCATACGCAGGGACGGCTGCTTCCATAATGGGAACTTCGAGAGTCTTGGTTGCGCCGGGGATGAATATCCGCTGCCCCGATTCAATCTGGCTCGGATCGCTGATTCTATTGATTCTGGCGACGTGATTGAGGGGCACACCATACGTGAGCGCTATGCGGTAAAGATTCTGGCCCGGCTTGACAATGTGATAGACGCCTCCGGAGCGGTAGCTTGATTTACGCCCCGATGCGCATGAGATCGATATAATTAAGAAAAAAACTGCGATAACCGCGACGAACAACAATCTGTTGCTGATATAGAGGAAATCCGATCTGTAGGTTTTTTTCGCGGCCCTGTCGGTCATTCGCATTTTAGAAAAACACTTGACGCTCACTTACCGGCATGAGTAATCTATTATCTCACATTTACTGTTGACACACAAGGATTTAGCGGAGTTGAGATGGTAGAAAGCAGAGTGCTCGTCGACTATCTGAACCAGCTTCTCAGGCTGGATGAAATATCCGATGCCTCTCAAAACGGATTGCAGGTGCAGTGTCCTGAAAGGATCGAAAAGATCGGATTTGCGGTCGACGCCGCCCTCGAGACCTTCGAGGAAGCTTCGCGGCAAGGCATGCAGCTCTTGATTGTCCATCACGGTCTTTACTGGAAGGATGTCCAGCTTGCCGTAGATGCTCACTACCAGCGCCTCAAGGTTCTCTTCGACGCCGGCATCGGACTCTATGCCGCCCACCTGCCGTTGGATTCTCACGAGTTATACGGAAACAACAGCCAACTTGCTGAGCTTTTGGGACTGATAGATGTGAGCCCGTTCGGAGAATACCATGGCGAGATCATCGGCAGGCTGGCGCACGCAGCCGACAAGTTGACGAGGGATGAATTACGCGAACGCATAGACTCCGCGATCGGAACTAAATGTCTTTTCCTCCCCTTCGGTAAAGATCGTGTCGAGAAGGTGGCCATCGTTTCCGGAGGCGGCGCCGATCTCTTGCCTCAGGCGATTGATGAGCGCTGCGATGCCTTCATCACCGGAGAGCACAGCCACAGCGCATTCCATGTGGCGAAGGAAGGCGGGATAAATCTTTATTTTGCCGGACATTACGCTACCGAGACCCTTGGGGTAAAGGCGTTGCAGGATCTGATAGCGAATGAATTCAATGTAGAGACTGGATTTATCGATTTCCCGACAGGGCTGTGAAACAATGCTGAATTCTCTCAATATTTCCAATGTTGCGATTATCGATCAGCTCGAGGTCGAGTTCGGCCCGGGCCTGAACCTGCTGACGGGAGAAACCGGGGCCGGCAAGTCGATCATCATCGATTCCCTCGGCCTGGCTCTGGGTTACAGAGCATCGTCAGAGCTTGTCCGCACGGGCGCCAAAGAAGCTAAAGTGGAGGCGGTATTTGCGGGCATAAAATCTTCTGAAATCTCGCAAATAGCTGATAATGTAGGGTTTACGTTCAGTGGAGAGCTGATTTTGAGGCGGCGATTGCGCGCCGACGGCGTGAGCAAAGCTTACATCAACGACACCCAGGTCAATGTCTCGACCCTCCGGGAAATCGGAGCTCTACTGGTGGCGATTCACGGGCAGGGGGAGGGTGACGAGCTGCTCGGAGCTGAGGGACAGTTGGCTTTGCTTGATGCGTTTGCCGGATGCTCGGAACAGGTCGATAAAGTCTCGGAGATTTTCGTCAGCCTTCAGGCATTGGAAGCGGAGTTGAGCACGGTAAGCACCAACGAGCGAGAGCGCGTGCGGGAGATCGATCTGCTCGAACACCAGATCAGGGAGATCGAATCGGCCAGGCTTGATCCGGAGGAAGAAAAAGAACTCTTGCAGCAGCGCAATCTGCTTAGGAATGCAGAAAAGCTTAGAGAGCTGAGCGATCGCGCATTTCAAACATTGTACGCCGGAGAGGATGCGATTACGGGCAGACTGGCTGAGGTTGTTTCGCTGGTGGACGAGCTTTCCCGCTTCGACGAATCGTTTCGCGAAAAGAAGGGCCAGATCGAGGCGGCTGGATATCAACTGGACGACGCCGCCGATTCGCTGCGCGATTTCCTCTCGAGAATCGAGGCGGATCCTGCTCGCCTGGAGCAGATAGAGTCGCGGCTGGACACGATTCGTACTTTGCAGAAGAAGTACGGCGACACGACGGAAGAGGTCCTGCGGTACCTCGAGCAAGCCAAGTCCCGCCTGGAGGGTCTGAGAGGTGCCGACGAACGCGCGGAGAGTCTGAGGAAGGATCTGGAAGACCTGCTACAAATATATCAGCGAGAAGCCCTGGCGCTGAGGAGCGCGCGGGAGAAAGCCGTTACGAAATTTGAAAAAGCGGTAATGAAACATTTGTCGGAGCTGGCTTTGGAGAAGGCCGTATTCAGCGTTTCGCTGGAACCGCATCCCCGAGGCCGTACTCGCAGCGGTGTGGACAGGGTTTCATTTCTCATCTCTCCCAATCCCGGCGAAGCGCTCAAACCGCTTGCCAAGATAGCCTCTGGCGGCGAGATGTCACGCCTGATGCTGGCGATAAAATCATGCGCGGTGGAGCCTCGAAGCCACTTTACGGCGATCTTCGATGAGGTGGACGCCGGCATCGGCGGCCGTGTTGCAGAGTTTATCGGCCGCAAGCTGAAACGGCTGTCGGCCGCGCAGCAGGTGATCTGTATCACCCATCTTCCTCAGATCGCAGTCTATTCGCAACATCACTCGACTGTCATAAAGCAGGCGTTAGAGGGAAGGACACTGGTCGATTTGAAACCTCTTTCGGGTAAAGATCAAATTGAGGAGCTGGCCAGAATGCTTGGCGGTGAGGAAATCACCGACGTGACACGCAGGCATGCCAGAGAACTGCTCAGTCAAGCAAGAAATTATCCGCAAGGTAATTGAAACGCTCCCCGTCCTGGGGGGTGGCCTTTTACCGAATTAGAGCTAAGAATGTAAAAGTGTATTCCGAGACATCGGGAATGAGGCTTCGATGACCGACATCAAAACAACAGCAACGGGTAGATATTACATCCACACCTTCGGATGCCAGATGAATGTGCACGACAGCGAGCATCTGGCGGGAGTCCTGGAAACGCTCGGCTATCAAGCAGCAGAATGCGAGGAAGAGGCGGATGTGATCTTCCTCAACACGTGCAGTGTCAGGGAAAAGGCCGATCAGAAGCTTTTCACCAAGCTAGGCAGGGTACGCCTGTTGAAGCGCTCAAATCCCGATCTGATCGTGGGTGTGAGCGGCTGCATAGCCCAGCGCGAGGGAGAGCGGCTGTTTGATCGCGCGCCGCACACTGATATCGTCCTTGGCACGAGGGCGATTTCGAGACTTCCCGTACTATTGCAGGAATTCAAACAGAAACGAGAGAGCGGGGGCGGGGGAGTCAGCTTTGTTGAACTCGAAGGCAATTTGTCCGATTCAGCAATTTTCGTTCGCGGTTCGAAGGCGGTTGCCTATGTAACGATCATGGAAGGCTGCGACAATTTTTGCAGCTATTGCATCGTGCCCCATGTCAGGGGAAGAGAGATCAGCCGGCCTGCCGGAAATATCCTCGAGGAAGTCCGGCGGCTTGCAGAAAACGGCTACGTTGAAATCCAGCTTCTGGGTCAGAACGTCAACTCTTACAATGATGAGAATTCCGGAATGGACTTCGCCGGTTTATTGGACAATGTAGCCCGGATCAGTGGAATCGATAGAATTAGATTCATCACATCGCATCCCAAAGACTTCACTGAGGGTGTGGCGGAGGTGATGGCGCGACATGACAATATTTGCAACGCAATACACCTTCCACCCCAGAGCGGCAGCGACAGCATTCTGAAAGCGATGAACCGGAAATATACGAGAATGGATTACCTGAACAAAGTTAAAGTATTAAAGAAACACTTGAAGAATGTATCGGTATCCGGCGACTTCATCTGCGGATTTCCGGGGGAAAACGAAGCGGACTTCAAGTTATCTCTAGATTTATTAGCGGAAGTTCGTTTCTCGAATCTCTTCACTTTCGTATATTCGCCGAGGCCTGGCACGAAAGCGGCAGAGCTTGATGATGACGTCGCGAGAGAGGTTAAAGTCGAACGGCTGCAACGCATGCAGCAACTCCAAGAGCGGATACAAAGAGAAAATCACGGGAAGATGGTCGGTATGACGCAGCCGGTACTTATCGAGGGCGAATCTGCGCACGGAGGAGGGCAGCTTTGCGGCAGAACGGAGGGCAACCTCGTTGTAAACCTCACCGCATCGAAAGATTTGATCGGCCGGATAATACCCGTGGAGATAATCGAAGCGGGGAGTCACAGCCTCAGCGGTAGGCTGATGGGGCCTTCTTGACACTTAGAATCCTCGGCCATAGATTGATTGATAATTCCGGGAGAAAATTATGCTGATAGAAATGAAAATAAAGAGTTTATTGATCGACCCGATCAATGAGATGCCCATCATCGTCCTGATGGACACTGATGGGAAGAAAGTTCTCCCTATTTGGGTTGGATTTTTTGAAGCAAATGCCATCGCCCTGAAGATAGAAGACGTGCCCACGCCGCGCCCCATGACTCACGATCTGATAAAGAGCATCCTCGATACAATCGGAGCCGAGCTAAAGAGAATTGAAATCAGCAAGCTGGAGAACAGCACATACTTTGCGAACATCTTCCTCACGGTAAACGGAGAGGAACTCCGGATAGACTCCAGACCCAGCGATGCCATTGCCATTGCCCTGAGAACGGAATCCCCGATTTTCGTAGATCCACAAGTGATCGAAGCAGCGAGCGGATTTGAGATGTCGGATGATCCCGAACACAAAGAAAAACTGAAAAAATGGCTGGATAATCTGGACATCGAGGCATTCGGAAAATATAAAATGTAATCCCTGCTTAGGCGCCTCAAACTCCCAATATCTGGTGCATAATACCATTCAATACTCAATATTTGGTCTCTTCTGCTTGACTACACTCTCTGCCTAGTCTTAAATTAAGAACAAAAGGAAGGACAAGCCTTGATAATAACAATAGCCAATCAAAAGGGCGGAGTAGGCAAGACTGTGACCGCAATCAACCTGGCTGCAGCGCTCGGCGGCCTGAAGAAGCGGTCGACACTGCTTGTCGATATGGATCCTCAGGGGCATTCCTCGCTTTCATTCTTGCAGACAAGGAATGAACGAAAGACAATCTACTCGGTTTTTCGTCAGGAATGCGATATTCGCGACGCAATTATCTCGATCAAGGAAGAGGGCATCGACCTCCTGCCGTCGGAGATAGAACTCGCCAAGGTCGAGCGAGACCTGGTATCCGAAATCGACGGGCAATTCAGGTTGAAGGATATTCTCACGCCGCTGATAAATGAATACGAGTTCATTCTGGTCGACACTCCTCCGGCGCTCGGGATGTTGACCATCAACTGCCTCGTGGCGGCGCAGCACCTGGTCGTCCCCATTCAATCCTCCTATCTCAGCCTCGAAGGCACTGACGATCTGCTCGATACAGTGGATAAAATCCGCGCGAGATTCAACCCGGGGCTCAGGTTGCTCGGAGCACTGGTCACGATTCACGATCGCAGAACGGTGTTGGGACAGGATTCTGTCAACCGTGTGCGGCAGATATTCGGCGACGCCGCATTTTCAACCGTGATCAGCAAATCGGTGAGGCTGGAAGAAAGCCCGGCTTACCGGTTATCGATCTTCCGCCACGCACCCGAATCGATCAGTGCGGAGGAGTACTTAAAGCTTAGCGAGGAGGTAATCGAACGTGTCAATGCGTCGCGGTCTTCCTGATACGGTTCAACCGAGACACGACAGGCATTATGTGGATAGCCTGAGCGCTCCCTTGCCCAAGCCGATCGGCAGGGAGATCCCGGTTAATGAGATCGAACCGAACAAGGAGCAGCCAAGGACTGCCCTGGGTGACCTTGCCGGCCTCAAGCGCTCGATCGAGGAGAAGGGCATCATCGAACCCATTATCGTGCGCAAGCACGGCGAGAAGTATCAGATAATCTCCGGAGAACGACGTTTCGTCGCCGCCCGTGAGATCGGTTTGGAAGCCGTCCCCTGCGTCATTCGCGATGCCGACGACATCGAGACGCTTGAAGTCGCTCTAATTGAAAACCTCCAGAGGAAAGACCTGACACCCTTTGAGGAAGCCGACGGCCTGCAGCAGCTCAAGGATAAGTACAGCTACACGCATGATGACATTGCAAATAAGATAGGCAAGTCACGCAGTTCGATCACTGAAACCATGAGTCTTGCCAGGATACCCGAGGATATCCGCAGGCTCTGCCGCAGCCACGGAGTCGGCGCGAAATCGATGCTGCTGCAAATCGCCCGGCAGGACACATCGGGAGACATGCTGCATCTGACCCAAAACATAATCAGCAGGGGCATCTCGCGCGAAGAGGCCAGGGCGACCAGGCCGCACCTCAAAAGCGAAAAGCCAAAACCGGCCACCTACCGCCATGCGGCAAAAGACAAATCCTTTACGGTGACCGTGAAATTCAAGAAGTGCGAGGCCAGCACAGAAGAAATGATAAGGGCCCTGCAAGAAGCCATAGACAAGATCAAAGAACAAAGCCATGCTTGAAGTCGGCACGCCGACAGATGAAGATCCACTATTAAAGAAATACTATTAAAGTACTACATGAAGTATAAAATGCTGATAACTAGTGCTTTATGTAGTGGGTGGGCGTTGAAGGGTAAATTAGGAATCGCTGGAACGGCTGAGGCTCGCAGTGAGACGAGACTTCAAACGGGCAGCTCGATTGCGGTGAATAATTCCCTTTTGAATGCTCTTGTCGATGCGGGAGTACGTGCTCCCGAGGCTTTTGCGAGCGCCCTCGATGTCACCTTCGGCAACAAGCTTGCGGAATTTCTTGATATCGCCTCGAAGAGTGCTCACGAAGTGCCTGTTTCTCAGGCGAGCAACCTTGTTCTGCTTGTCCCTTTTCATTGCTGACTTGATATTTGCCATTATTTGCCTCTTATCTCCAAAAAAGCAGGCGGGAGTTTAGATAAGGTGGCCGGTAAAGTCAAGCGCTTTCTATCCAAACAATTGCGGGCGGGGCTTTGGCAGAATAGAATCGACTCCACGAATCGAAGGATCGGGATCGGGATAGAATGGAGATGAGCGGGGATACGACAACCACCGGTGCAGAGTCGATCGCGGCACAGGCGGATGAGAGGGACGGCAAGCGCAGGCTGCTGCGCTCGGCCGGCATTATGAGCATCATGACCGCCACAAGCCGGATTTTCGGTCTCGTAAGGGATATGTCGATGGCCGCGTTGATGGGCACCGGCATGCACATGGATGCCTTCAGAGTCGGCAACGTAATCCCCAACATGCTCCGCAGGCTCTTGGGCGAGGGGGCAATGACTGCGGCTTTCATTCCCACTTTCGCACAGGTGGAGCAGCAAGGAGACAAGCAACGGCTGTGGCGCTTCGTGAGCACCTTCTTCTGCACCTTCGCACTTATCCTCCTCTTGATTGCGGCGTTGGGGGTCGCTTTTTCGCCGGTGCTGGTGGACCTGATAACCGAGAAAGGCGGGTTCGACCAGGTGCCGGGCAAGATCGAGCTCACTGTCCAGCTTAATCAGATCATGTTCCCTTATATCTCGCTGATCGGGCTCGCGGCGATTGTGATGGCGGTGCTCAACTCATTCGGCAGCTTCGGCCCGCCGGCATTTACACCGGTGCTGTTCAACATCAGCATCATCGTCTGCGGCTGGGCTTTCGCATCGACGTTCACCAGCCCAGCGTTCGGCTTCGCCATCGGGGTGCTGTTGGGCGGGCTCGCGCAGGTCTTATTTCAGCTTCCATTCCTGCGGCGCTTCGGAGTGAAATTCAATTTCCGCGTGTCGTTCCTCGATCCGGAAATCAGGCAGGTTTTCAAGCTGATGGTACCGGGGGTATTCGCGGTCGGCATCACGCAGATCAATATCTTCATCGCCACCCGCGTGCTTACAGGACTCGAGGAGGGCGCGACCTCAGGCATCTATTATTCCGACCGCCTGATGGAGCTGACACTCGGGATCTTCGCGATATCAGTTTCGACGGTGATCCTGCCGCTACTCTCGAGGCAGGCTGCAGCCGGCCGTATCGAAGACTTGAGGCAGACGCTCTCGTTTGCCATCAGGGTGGTCGGTTTCATCACTATCCCGGCTGCGGTCGGGCTGATTGTCCTGCGCAAGCCGATCGTCAGCATTGTCTTCCAGCGAGGCGCGTTTGACGAACGCTCTCTGGCGCTTACTGCGGACCCGCTCGTCTTCTTCAGCCTCGGCTTGTTCCTCTTCGCATTGATCAAGGTGATGGCACCGGCGTTTTATGCGCTCAAGGAGATGCGCATCCCGGTGATTATCAGCTCATGCGACATGGTCGTTAACATTACACTCTGTTATATCCTTAGCGCTTACATGGGAAACTCGGGTGTCGCATTGGCATTAACGTGCGGTGCGGCGCTCAACGTCACTCTGCTGCTGGCAGTATTCGTCCGACGGCATGGCAGTTTAAGGCTCAGGCAGATTATCGTATCGATGGTCAAGATCGTCTCCGCCTCTGCTGTCATGGGTGGATTCTGCTGGTTGGCCGGGGGGTGGCTTGGTCTGGATTCGATGCACAACAGTTGGGCAAAAATCGGCCTGACTTTGGGAACGATTGCCACCGGCGTGATCTTGTTCTCGATCGTCAGCGCAGTCTTGCGCAGCCGCGAATTGCCCGAGCTGATATCGATGTTCCGCAAAGATAAAACCACCCCTGGCCGGATAACCGAGCGAGACTCGACTTCCCAGGACGGCAAGGCATGAAGATCGTGTATCAAAGGGTGTCGAGCGCTTCGGTGAGGATCGATGACAAGTTGCACTCGGAAATCGGCGAGGGTGCGGTTTTATTTCTCGCCGTGGAGAGAGGAGATGATAAGCAGGTCATTTCCTGGGGAGCGCGAAAGTGCGCGGAGCTGAGAGCGTTCGCCGACGGCGAGCGCAAGATGAACCTTTCGCTGCTGGACATTAGCAGCGAGGCGCTCGTGGTCTCTCAGTTCACCCTGGCCGCGCGGGTCCGCAAAGGCAGGAGGCCGAGCTTCGACAAGGCTGCGGATCCCGCAGTGGCCGAAGAGCTCTACGAATTCTTCTGCGACGAGTTGAGGGCCGCGGGGATCAGCGTTAAGACGGGTGTCTTCGCGGCCATGATGGATGTCGCGCTGGTGAATTCGGGGCCTGTAACTTTCATTATCGAGCGCAGGAATGATGATTGACGAACGACTTGTCGAGCTGTTCATCGATCACCTGATCGCCGAGCGGGGACTCTCGCAGAACACGGTGGTTTCCTACAGCAGGGATCTGGCAAAGCTCCTCGGTTATGCCGTGAAAATCGACAAATCACTTGAGGTTTTAACTCGGGATGACATCTCTGACTTGCTGACGCAACTGCGCCAGGGAGGTCTGTCAGCGAGATCGGCGGCTCGCTGCCTCTCGACGCTAAGGCAGTTCTACAGGTTCCTGCTCAGCGAGGAAGAGATCAACGTGGACCCCACGGATACGATCCCCGCTCCCCGCATAGCCAAGTCGCTGCCGGAGGTGTTGAGCGAGAAAGAGGTAGAGGCACTACTTTCGGTCGCCGACACGTCCAGAGCCCTCGGAATGCGCGACAAGGCCATGCTGGAAACACTCTACGCCACCGGCCTGAGAATCTCAGAGCTGGTTTCGCTGCGGGTGGACGATATCCGGGCGGACATGATGCCTTTCGTTCACGTGCGCGGCAAGCGGGACAAAGAGCGCATCGTACCGTTGGGAGGTGAGGCCTATCGCCACGTCAAAGCGTATCTGGATGGGGGCAGGGAAGAGATACTGGGGAATAAGAGGTCTCCTTATCTATTTATAACCTCCCGCGGCGGACATATTTCGAGGAAGACTTTTTGGGTGCTGATCGGCTCGTATGCGCGCAAGGCTGGTATCAGGAAGAAGATTTACCCCCACCTCCTGCGCCACTGTTTCGCCACCCATCTGCTGGAGCACGGCGCCGACCTGCGTAGCGTGCAGACTCTGTTGGGCCATAGCGACATCACCACCACCCAAATCTACACCGAGGTCAGCCGCGAGCGGCTCCGCCGACTCTACGATAAAAGCCATCCACGCTCGTAACCTGTTGACAGCAAAGAAGTTGACGCGAAAGCAGTGCAACCCGCGAGCGCAAAATTCGCGTAATCTGTTGCATATCAATAAGTTACGCCGAGACCGCGCGATCGGGGCCTAACTGCGCAGCGTGGCAAACAGCAGGGCACCGATCCCCAGGAAAGCGATATTTGGGGCCCAGGCGGCCAGCAGAGCTGGCAGAAGGCCGGTCTGCCCGAGGGCGCGGAAGAGGCTCATTATGCCCCAGTAGACAATCACCAGACCGACGGAGATGGAGATGCCCGTCATCGGGCCGCTACGCTTGGCCGCGGTGAAGGCAAAGGGCAGTCCGAGAAGCGTCATCACTAGCGGCAGGAACGGGAAACTGAGCTTCCAGTTGAGGTCGAAATTTTCCCGGGTGGTCGAGAAACCGTAAGAGTCAAGCGTGCCGATGTAGTCGGTGAGCTCGGTATAGTTCATCTGGTCCGATGGCTTGATCTCCTGGCCGAAGTAGGTCGGATACTCGGGAATCGGCAACTCCCGTGTGGATGTGATCTCCTCCGGAGTGCGCGTCGTTTCGCTGAAACGCGTTATCCAGCCGTTGTCGGCTACCCAGGAGTCTTCTCCCCAGACGGCCTGCCTCACATAGACGTGTTGACGGAGTTGGTAACTCTCCGGATCAATCTCGTAGACGTGCAGTTCCTCCAGGCGGCGCTCGTCCTCGTTGTAGAGCTGAAAGTGATAAATCCTGTTCTTTTCCTCACCCAGGACCCAGCGGTTACTCGGATCGCGGGTGGTCTGCACCGGACGGTCACGAATGATTCCCTTGATTTCAGCCAACCGCGGCGCTGTGGCCGGGATGAGGAAATCGTTGTTGTAGAAGGCAAAAATGCTGATGACCAACGACATGAAGATCACCGGCAAGGACAGACGGTAAATGCTTACACCGCTGGATTTGAAGGCGATGACCTCGGAGTTCTTGCTCAGCAGTGCGAAGCAGATCATCGTGCCCATTAGAGTCGATATCGGCAAAACCCAGCGGATTGTTTCAGGCGCAACGAACTGGAAGTAGTCGATGAGTATCGACTGGTCGACATTGTTCTTCTGGATATCGTTGTTGATGTCGATAAAGTTCACCAGGCTGAAGACCGCGTAGACGATCGCGAAAACCAACAGGAAAGCCATCAGGAATGTCTTGATCAGATAGCGGTCGATTATCAGCGGAAAATTGAAAGCTCGGCCGATCTGTTCTTCGACATGGCGGCGGGTTTCGCTAGCCCGCATTCGTGCTTCGGACGGTTTTCCTCCCGGTTCGGCAGCCTCCTGAGTTTCGTCCTCAGGCATCCTGATCCGCAGCAGAAACTGGCCGAGTCCCGGGACCCTCAGCTCGGCTCTCCTGCGGAGGAAGAGCAAGAGGATGGCCATGAGGCCGAAGATGAAGTTCGGCATCCACATGCCAAGGGCGGGGGAGACCCGCTCGTAGAGCGCCAAGCGTTCTCCGGTGATGTGGAGGCCCCAGTAGATAATAAAAATTGATATACCAACGACGTAGCCGTAGGCTTTGCCGCCTCGACGCGAGCTCAACCCCAGAGGCAGGCCCAGCAGTGCAAAGATGATGCAGGTGAAAGGCAATGCGAATTTCTTGTGGATTTCGATCCAGTAGGCGTTGGTTTTCTGCCTGATCAGCTTTGAATTAATCAGCTCGAGATTCCTGTTTCCCCTGATGTGCCTGGCGACCGTGTAGCTGTATTGCCTGTCGGTAAAGTCACTTACTGTCAAGTCCTGCTCAAGCAGCGTTCGCTGCCCCTGCGTGATCCGCAACTTTATCGGATGTTTCTCGTATCCTGGTGTCAGGCGCAGCGGTATCTCCAGGGCCGAATCGCCTCCGCCGGTTTGCGGTATCTCGATCGATTTAGCAGCCACTTCCTCGCCGGCGACCGCCATCGACACATTTATCTCTTGCGGGTTGACGGCGCCGTTGCGGACTGTAGTGCGGAAAAGTAGATAGTTTTCCTCGCGACCAATATCCTCGAGAAGCTGGGGAATGGTTTTGGATCGATTGTCAGTGGTGTCGGCACGCCGTTCATCAAGGCTGTCTTCTTCCATGAGGTGAAAAGTGTTGTTATCCGCCCTTGAAACGGCTGACGGCTGGCCCGGCTCGTTGCGGGGGAACGTGTAGATGTAAGAGACGGCCATGTTGAGGTCGAGCGTGCCGTTGCTGCTCCTGGAGATCAGATCGGCGCGCCTGGAAAGGATTGCCTTTGGGTAGTCGTTATCGCTGCTGTCGTAGATGAACACCTGTTTCCAACGGCGGTTGTCGTCTTCATCGATGTCGTTGACGTAGATGATGAATCCGGGGAAGTCTTCGTTGAATATGTGCGGCTTGACTTCAGCGCTTATTACTTCGCGCGAGTGCTCAAGCACGATTTTGCCCGACTCCTCATTTGCCCAGGGAACCGCTTCGGTCAGCAACCAGGTGTTCGCCAGCCAAGCGAAGACGGCGATGGTGAGCAGCGGAAAAAGGAATGAGTACGAGCTGATGCCGCTGGAATTGAGGGCGATGACCTCGCTGTCGGCGCTGAGCCTGTTTAAGCCGACTATAATACCAAGCAGCAGCGACATCGGAATTACGTAGCCGAGGATGGCCGGCAAATTGTAGAAAAGCAGCAGGCCCGTCTCGGCGAGCGTGTACTGGTACTCGATCAGATTCTCTGCCAGCCGCGCGATCGTCGCCATCAGAAAGACGAATGTGAATATGATCAACGAGACCATAGTTGGCGGGATGATTTCCCTGATGACGAATTTTGAAAATACCTTCACGATGAGCGGCCTCGAAAGAATCATTCGGCTGCGTATTTTATCCGAGCTATCGGCTAATGGGTAGAGGGGCGGGAATATTGATTTAAAAGACCGTGAACAGCCGGATACTCGCACTGGACCAGGCGGGTCTGATAAGATATATTATGTCTAGTAATGAGTGAGCCTGGAAATGCTCTCGCAGGATACTGAGCCAGGCAACCTTGTACTCTCCCCCGGGCGATTCAGAGACGAGAAGCAAAAAATCCGATTAAAGTGTCACACACTTTTTGAATTGCCGGACTTGGATCGGAGGAATCGCCCTTCCAATTCATGGAGTGATCGGCATCATCGATAATTGATAGCGTCGACAGACGTTGGTCGGATTGCTGAAAGAGATTATGTGCGTTTTCCAACGGGACCATGGAATCCACGGCGGCATGAACTATCAGCCAGGGAATCGTAATTTTCCCGGCAGCCCTGAGCAGATGGTACGTCGACGAAAACATCTCGTAATCATCCAGAGCTGAGGGCCCGAGGACAAGATCGCCTTTGCCGCGATAATCGATATGCATTTCTCGGTTATCATCCCAGAAGTCCACCAGGTTGCTGTCAAAGGCAAACCAATCGGACATGGCGCCGATGGTGCAGATAGCCTTCACTCGAGCGCTCTTGTTTTCATAGACGTGATCAGAAGCGTGAAGAATCGCAGTGGCGCCTCCCCTGCTGAATCCGATTAAAGCGCAACGACCGATATCAAGCCTTTCGGATAGCGGGAGTTCTCCGGAGCCGAGAGCGTCGAAGAGAACGGCGTAATCCTCAAGTTCGTTCTTAATAGTATTCTCTCTGAAGAGATCGGGTCGATTGATAATGCGGCTGGGCGGCGTGACACCCGATTTAGAAAAGCTGAATCGGAGGGCCGCATTACCCGCCTCGACGGTCTTTTTCGCAAGATACGGAAAAAATCCCCAGTCTTTGTGACCCAAAAAGCCATGGCTGAATACGAAAACCGGGTAGCTCTGACGGTCAAGTTTTCCACCTGGATCAGGTGTTTCAAGGTCACCGTAAATCGGTTGGCGGCCGGCTCGTTCTATCAAAAAAGAGGTTTCCGACAATTGTCTCCCCCTACCCGGATTTATTCAGAATGATACATCACGGCGTTGCAGCCTGCAGCCAGTAAATCAAATCGGCGCGAGAGTCGAAGTAGAAATGCCGATAAGTGATTATATATCAATGAGATGCATGAAATTCAAGCTCGTTCATGGCGTTAAGAATCAGCTTGACCGCCTTTTTCAGCTGAGCTGATTCAAAGGAAAATTCGGCTCCGGCAGTTGCGTAAAGACTTCCAAGCGGTGCTGCTCCCAGTGCCAGTGCCTTGCGGTAACCCGCGACAACGCCCGGCATGTCCCGGAGTGATTTTGCCCAAACCTGAATGGCGCCCAACTGAGCCAGGCCGTATTCGACGTAATAGAACGGAACCTGATGGATATGGAGCTTGCGGTGCCAGCCGGTGGCCATATCCGCTTTCAAGCCTGAGTAATCGATTCCCGGCATGAAGCGCCTCCACAGCTCAGCCCATTTGGTATCGCAGTTGTGCGGATCGGTTGCGGTCTCGTGATTTTCATACACCCAGTGCTGGAAGGCATCGACAACGGCCATGTAGGGCCAGAAGAGGACGATCTTTTCCAGGTGTTCGATCCTGGCACGGGCGGCGTCCTCTGCGGAGTAGAATCCCCTACCCTCGCCCGCTAGAAACTGTGAACCGAGCAACTCCATCGCCATCGAGGCCACTTCGGCGAACTCCATGCCGTAACGCCATTGCTGATGGTAAGGCAGGGCGGAAACCTCGAAGGCGTGAAACGCGTGGCCCGCCTCGTGCAGAAGGGTCTTGACGTCGCGATGCAGGCCTACGGCGTTCATGAAGATAAACGGACGCCTAGCCGCCGCGAAGAAGGTGCAGAATCCACCCGGCGCCTTACCCTTACGATTCTCGAGGTCGAGAAGCCCTTCCTTTCTCATCACACCGAAATAGCCGCCGAGTTCGGGATCGACTTTGTTGAAGATGGCCGCCGCCTTTTCTTCAAGCGTTTCAGCCGATTTAAAGGGCCTCAGAGGCGGTCTGGAGAGTGGATAGACATCGAGGTCCCAGGGGCGGAGTGTCATCAAGCCCAGGCGTTGCCTGCGCTTTTCATAAACAGCCGCCGCGGCGGGCACGACCTCCTTCTCTATCGCCTCGTGAAAGCGGAAGCAATCCGAGGGCGAGTAGTCAAAGCGCAACATCTGCCGCCAGCGAAAGTCGCGGTAGGCATCGAAACCGGCGTTGGCGGCCAGCCTTTGACGCAGAGGCATGAATTTCGTCCACAGGTGGTTAATAGCGTCGCGGTCGGCAAGCTGCCTTTCGGAGGCGAGCCGCCATGCCTGCTCGCGCTTTTCGCGATCGGTTTCCTGGAAGACGGTCGAGAGCTTCGAAAGGGTAATCTCCTTCCCGTCCCAAACTACTGTCTGGGCGCCGACGATCTTGTCGTACTCCGAACCGAGCTTCTCCTCATCTGCCAAGAGCGGCAGGTTTTCGTCGCGGTGAAGCTCCGCTTCGACTTTCATGTTTTCCAACGGGCGGTCGAACGACTCCGGTTTCAAGCCGGTGCCGATCAGCTTTCGCTTCAGGTGGGTTTCGAAAGGCCGGGAGGCAAGGTAGACGTTTTCGACGTAATCGTGGAATCTACGACGGGCGTCCTCGCTTTCAGTGTCGGCAGCCATTGCGACGTGCAGGCGGGAATAGGCCTCGCTGATTAGCGAATGAATGGTTGTCCAGTCGCGCATCCAGGTTTCTAGCGTGGCGGCTGAAAGCACGCGGGATTGGAGGTCGGTGAAGTAAGGCTTTATGTCCGACAGGGATAGCTGCGAGAATTGTCTGCCGGAACTCAGCAGGGCCGGGAAATCCTTTTCACGGTTGGCATTCACTTTTATCGACCTCCGTACGCAGGTTCGCCATCTATTTCATAATTATGTCGGAATCAGGCCGATTATTCTTTTCGAGGCGACGCTTCCCCATCCCGCCGTCAATCGGTTCTTTCGGACGCGGTCGCCTTGGCAAGTTCCTTGATTTTGCGCTCGATGTTGTTGCTGAGCGACGAGTTGAGGTCGGTCGTTTCGCTCGCCTTGGCTTTGTTGTAGTAACTCAGGGCTTCATCATTCTTGCCAAGTTCTTCGAGGCAGTTGCCGGCCTTCCAGGCGAACAGAGCGAGGGGCATCTGGCCCGTGCCCGCATCGGCGACGCGGCGATAGATCTCGCACGCCTCTTCCTGCTTGTCTTCGCCCTCCATCACTTCGCCGAGGCGCAGCGAGGCCAGCTCCCAATAATAGGGATGCCGGCTGTCGATTACGGCCTGGAGATCCTCAATGGCTTCCTTGTTCTTCCCGAGATCAAGCCGCAAAATTCCGAGGCGGAATCTGGCAATAGTTCCTGATGCGGTGCCGCCGTGGTTCTGGGTGACAGCCTGCAGTTCTTTCTCGACATCGGCCAGACCGGCGCCGGCACTCTCTTGCGAGTACCGTGCTTGCTGTAGGGAATCCAAGGCGGTTTTAAGGTCCGCCGCGGCATTACCTTCGCGGAAATCGATGAACCAGGTTATGCCGAACCAACCAACGACGATGATTAGTAATGTGCCGACAACAAACAGAATCGTGCGGCTGTTGTCTTCCATAAATTCCTGTACCACGGACATCGTATCGAGGAATTTATCGGTCTTGATCTCGTGCCGTTCTTTTGCCTTCATCTCACTATCGCCTTTAAGTTCAACGGTTTGTTGGAACGGCGAATGCTATCGCAATCGGCCCCGCCAGTCAAGGAATCCTGCTTGTTTGCAGCAATGTTTTAACAAAGTTCAGCGAGATGTTGCGAATGCAGGTTCCGCACGCCGATAATGCTTTGTTGAATACGAGAAGGGGAAAATCAATGCAAAAAACAGGAATCTTGCTCCGGGCTGCGCACTATACAGCGATTATTTTGATGTTTGCATCCGTGTTCGGCTATCCGTGTACAAATATAATTGTTGGTAAGAAAGCCTCGGTGGACGGCTGCGTGATCACGTCGCACACCGGCTGCTGCGAGGAATGCAGGGTCCATGTCGTAGCGGCCAGAACCTGGCCCGAAGGCTCGAAGGCTCCCGTTTATTACGGCCTGCAGGACGTGAGGAAGCCGCTGAACGATTACGGCGAGATCATCGGATACATCCCCCAGGTCGAGAAAACATACGCTTACTTCCACTCCGGCTACTCGCACATCAACGAGCACCAGCTCGCGATCGGCGAGAGCACACTTAGCCAGCGCGCCGAGTTGAGAGTAAGCCGAGAGCAAGGCGCGAAGCAGATCATCACGATCGAGCAGGCTATGATCTTCGCGCTCGAGCGCTGCAAGACGGCACGCGAGGCACTCGAGCTGATCACCTCTCTGGTCGAGGAATACGGCTTTCTGACCTCGTGCGGACCCGAGTCGGAAGCGCTCTGCATCGCCGATCCCGACGAAGCGTGGATATTGGAAGTGTACAGCGTCGGACCCGGCTGGGAGCCGGGCAGTGGTGAATTGGGCGCAATCTGGGCGGCGCAGCGAGTGCCGGACGATCACATTGCGATCGTGCCGAACTGGAGCGTGATCAAGGAAATCGACCTGAGCAAGCCTGAGGAGTACATGGCTTCCGAGAACTACATGCAGGTGGCGATCGACCACGGCTGGTATGATCCCGCTTCCGGCCACCCGTTTATCTGGCAGGAAGCCTACACCCCCATTCTTCGCGAGTGGTCGTTGAGCCGCTTCTACCTCTTCTACAGCCGGTACGCGCCCGACTTAAAGGAATGGCCGGATAAGAGCCTTTCTTCAACATACAAGAGTTACGACGCCTACCACCAATACCTCGAACCGCTTTCCACATATCCGTTTTCGGTCAAGCCGGAGAAGAAGCTGTCGGTACAGGATGTAATCGCTTTCCAGCGCTCGGTGTTCGAGGGGACGATTTACGATATGACCGCCGACGCCGATTGGCTGGTGCCCGACGGCGAGGGCGGCTACAAGAAAAGCCCGCTGGCCAATCCCTTCCCTACCCGCGACTGGCGCGAGCTGCTCGACATCACCTGGCGCCGCAACGTCTCACGCGGCGGCTACGGCATGGTGGCCCAGCTTCGGGGGTGGCTACCCGACCCGATCGGCGGCGTCTACTGGTTCTATCTCGACAATCAGCACACCAGCACCTACGTGCCGATCTACGCGGGAGTGCAGGAGATCTCACCGCTATATAAGACCTACGATCCCGATAACTTCAGCGAGGATTCGGCGCGCTGGGCGATCGATTTCATCGACAACCTGCTTTACCTGCGCTGGCAGGAAGCGATCAAGGACCTGCGAGCGTTGCGCGATCCGCTCGAGGCGCGCTTCTTCACTGAGCAGGCGGAGATCGACGCCAAGGCACTTGAAATCTATAAGCAGGATCCTGATGCGGCGAAAAGATTCCTCACCGATTACACCAACCGCAGCATGGAAGAGATAGTCGATATGTACCGCAAACTCCGTTCCCTGCTGATTACTAAATACTCCAACAACAAGTTGGGACTGTAAGACGGAGCTCCAGCGGGATTATTTTTTCAGCCGGAGAACAACGGCGGTTATGTCGTCGAACTGCTCAGCGGAGCCGATATGGATACGCACCTCGGTGATGAGCGCGTCGAGCATTTCCTCTGGCGATTCATAGACGCGGCTGCCGATTAATTCTTCGAGCCGCTCGTAGCCGAAGACGGAGCCTTCCTCGTCGAGCGCCTCGACGATGCCGTCGGAGTAATAGACGAGAAAATCGCCCGGTTCGAGCTTGATCCGCTGCGAGCGGAATGCCAGGTCCGATTTTACTCCGAGCGGATAGGAGATCGCTTCCAGCGAGATAACCTCGGGCTTGTTCCCCCTGATTAAGTACGTAAAGGGATGGCCGGCGTCGGCGTAGTCGATGGTCATCTCACTTAAATCGATGACGGAATAGAACAGCGTCACCATCGAGCGCGGTTCGCTGAGGCTGAGCAGGATGTTGTTCATCGAGGACATTATTTGGTTGATTTCGCCCGCGTAATTCAGCTGCGTGTGAATGCAACTCTTGGTGATCGCCATCAGCAAACCGGCGCTCATTCCGTGGCCTGAGACGTCGCCGATGATCACCCCGAGCTTATCGTCGTCTACCGGCAGGTAGTCGTAAAAGTCGCCACCGACCTCGGTGGCCGGCTCGAAGTAAGTAGCCACTTCCAGGCCTGCGTGCTCCGGGGCATGCCGCGGCAGCAGGTTGAACTGCACCTCGCGAGCGATAAGAAATTCCTTTTTGAGTTTTTCCTTCTCGCGAAGCCCTTCGGTCATGTAGTTGAAGGTGCGGGCCAGCGTCCCGATTTCGTCCCTGGTCGGGATGTCGACGTTCTGGTTGAGGTCGCCCGCGCTTACCCGTTTCATCGCCTCCTCGAGCACCTTGATAGGCCGAGAGATCGCGCTGCCGAGGAACACTGAAGCGATGATGCCGATGACGATATATACAGCGAAGATTCCGAGGTTGATGATGATCGCCTGGAAGATCTCGGCCTCCAGCCCCCGAGTGCTGAAGCCCAGGCGGATCAGGCGAAGATCTTCGGCGGCGTTGTCCCGCCTGAGGTTGATTTCGACGATTCTCAGGCTGTTACTGGATTCGGTGATCCGCCGGCGGTAGAGCTTATCGATGAACTCCAGTTCCTCTTCCGCGGTTTCGATAGGCCGCTCCTCGATCACTTCCCGGCCGCCGGTCCTGTTCACTATCTTGTAGGAGCCGACCAACGACCTGTTGACCGCGCCGGCGAGGATGGTGCCCTGCTGGTCGTGCAGAGAGATGAAGACGATGTCTTGCGAAAGGTCTTCCTGGCTGAGGAAGCGGCGAAGATAGCGCTGCACCTCGTTGTAGTTGGTGCGCCGCTCGGCAAGGATGTTAAAGCTGAGGATAGTCTTGGCTACCGTAATCGCCCTCTTCTCTCGCTCCTCTCTGCGGAGACTGCGGTCGCGCTCAATCTGTAGGAAGCCGATAGACAGCAGAATAGCCACGATCAGAAAAACCACCAGCACGGTGATCTTGGTCTTCAAACTGAATGCTGTCCGTCCCAACATAGTTTGCGGCGATCGAGTAAGTTTTAACGCCTTGTTGTTATTCGCTCATTCATTATAACGTTTGAATACGGCTGCTGTTCTTTTCTTCCTGATAATTCCTATCGCTCAGCGTCCCTTTGCATCTCGCTCAAGGACGTTCTCTTGACGGCGAGCGATGCCAGCTCCGTATCGTCGCCCGACTGCAGGCGCTCCATGAGCCTTATGATAACTATTGCTCGGTCGAATCCGGCATTATGATAGATGACCTTCTCGACGCGGGCAATAAGGGCTTTCAGGTCAGCTGGAGCTTTATCAAAAACCGCAGTGATTTCGATATCAGGTACGCCACCTGCCTCTTCAATGGAAACGGAGAAGGAAACTTGCGGTATCGCTTCATGCAAAAACCCTTGGAGTTTCACCGCCTGCGGATGCATGGGTTCCGAAGCGAAGAAGCGGGTGAAAATGAAGATCGCAATCGCCAAACCCAGGCTGAGAATAATAAGGATCAAGTTCCGCGAATAAACACGTCTCAGGCGAGCTCGCTCTTCAGCCTGTACGAGCTTGCTCTCACGCTGGCTTTTTCTTGCGTAAGGGATGTACATCCGCGCTTTTCCGGTCCAAGCCACATATATGATAGCGCAAAATCGCGAACTGATCGGTACACGCGTAGCTTGTAATTCTTTACGGTACGAAAGCTTAGGGCGTTTCAGTTGTCCGTGGAGGCCATGCTCGGCTCACTGGTGCTGCCGCGCAGCTCGAATTTCTTTTTCTCGCCCTTGATTTCGGAGGAAGCGCCCGGTCCTAAATTCCCGGTCTGATGGCTCATGTCGATGTTGCCCTTGAATTGGGCACCTTCGGAGATCATAAGCTTCGGCGAGTGTATGTTTCCTTCAACTAATCCGCTACGTTCGATGCTGACCTTCTCGGATGCGGCGACGTCACCGATTATTTTGCCGTGTATTTGAAGTGATGTGGCTGTGACGTTAGCCTTGATTACACCGTTTTTGCCGACAATTACCGAATTCTTGACCGTAACGTGGCCTTCGATACGCCCTTCGTTAACAAGTGCGTCATTCGATATTATTTCCCCCTTGATGACAGTTCCTTGGCTGATTTCAGTGCGCTTAACGCTGGCAGGTTGTGTGCTCTCCGCAGCAGGATGGGATCGATTTTCGAATGCCTTTTTCGGCTTGCCAAAGATGCTCACTTTGAACTCCGATTATTAAGTGTTTAAAGAATTTTGCTTGGAGCGGGCAACGGGACTCGAACCCGCGACCTCAAGCTTGGGAAGCTCGCGCTCTACCAACTGAGCTATGCCCGCAGCATTGTCGATTCCCCCGTGCAAGATCGTAACCCCCGGCTACTTTACTGTCAAGAAAGAGCCGAGATTGAATGATTTGCCACTAGCCTGGAATCAGTTAGCCGCGCTCTTCAGCGACTCTGGTCTGGAAATAATCCTGCAAGATCCTTCGGTGATCAAAAGCGATGTTCGCCGGCAGCTCTTTCTGCCGGAAAACCTGTGCGTCTGCGGCATCGTCCATAGCCGTAGGCGTTCCTTGAGCCATAGCCGTGAACACCGTTGATATCGTGTGGTGGCGTGGATCGCGATCGGGATCCGAATAGACTCCCAGCAGACCGGTCAGCGTTACCTCCAACCCCGTTTCCTCGGCGGCCTCCCTCAACGCCGCCTCCTCCGCCGTCTCTCCATAATCGATGAAGCCGCCGGGTATGGCCCACCCGTGAGGCGGATTCACCCGCTCGATGAGGACAATCCCCTTGCCTCCCTCCGCGGTTTCGACTTCGATAATGATGTCGACTGTGGGGACGGGATTGCGGAACCGATTGATCTCGGCGCCGCATTTGGGGCATTGGGGCATCAGGCGCTCAACCTTCAGGGTGTTCGCAGAGCTCGATCAGCACTTTGCCGGTCGCCTTCGGATGGACGAAGGCCACCAGCGTGCCGTGGGCCCCGGGAACAGCTTTCTCGTTGATAAGAGCGACACCTTTGGCCTTGAGGGCCGCCAGCGTCGCCCTGATGTCATCGACTCTCAAGGCGATATGATGTATTCCCTCGCCCTTGGATTCGATGAATCTGGCAATCGGCCCGTCGGTGGTTGTGGATTCCAGCAACTCGATCTTGGATTCTCCCACACTCAGCATGCCCACACGGACCTGCTGGCCGGCGACCTCTTCTATGCTGACGAGTTCGAGGCCAAAGATTTCTTTGTAGAGTCTCAGTGAATCGTCCAGATTCCGGACGGCGATCCCAAGATGGTCGATCTTCTCAATCACTCTTCTATCGTCCCGGACGGGACGTCCTTATGAGGATGACCGCTCCGCCAGGCTCTTGAGGCGGTACTTCAGAATCGCCAGGCCGAACGCGAGGTTTTCATTCTTGATGATTACGTGCTCGGGAACGAACAGGTTTATCGGAGCGAAATTCCAGATGGCATTTACGCCGCTCTTGATCAGCATGTCTGTCACTTCCTGTGCACCTGGCGCCGGGAGGGTCATGATGCCGATGGGTATTTTGTGATCCCTGACATACTGCCCCACGTGGCTCACGTCCTGGATGACTCGGCCCTGAATATGCGTGCCGATCTTCATCGGATCAGCGTCAAAAACGGCCTTTATCCGCAGCCCGTAATTCGCAAATCCGCCATACTGAACGATGGCTGTTCCCAGGTGACCGACCCCGATCAGCACCGCGTCCTCTATCGTGCGAAGGCCCAGAAAATCCTCGATCGTGTTCATCAACTGGTCGATTTCATAACCGACCTTTGGCTTTCCGGTGTGGCCGATTGACGTTAGGTCTTTGCGTACCTGGGTGGCTTCGACGTACGTCTGTAGCGACAATTTCAGCGAGGATACGAAGCGAATGCCCTGCTTCCTGAGGTATGAAATATACTGGTAGTATCTTGGCAGTCGCTGTATCGTTTGAACCGAAACCTTGCGTCTTGATCCCTTGCGTTTCATGAATAAACCTCGTCTGAAAAATATACGTGCCGCAGACATTTTGTCCCAAAATTCACAATAACATATTATGAGCGGTTATGAGCGGTTGTCAAGAATTAATTTCTGCATCTCAGTTAACTGATAATCCTTGTCTTTTCAAGGGCTTTCGAGGGATGGCTGTAGGCAGAGACAGTCTTCGTTATCCCAAGATATTTTTTGATCGTTCACCGGCCGGCGATTGATCGCTTATAACTTCAGGGAAACCGGCTACAGCCAACCGGCGGCGGAGAGGAGGTAGCGCGCGCTCAGAACGGCTACTATCAGCAGAAAAGCTATAGCCAGGATATTTGCGACGACACGATTTCGCAGGTCGCCGAGCCGTCGCTTACTGTTCATCGCAAACAGGAGGAATAGCGCAGCGATGGGGAGGATAAGGCCGTTCAACGCCTGGGCAGCGACGATGAGGGGAATCGGCTGTGCGCTCAAGCCCACGAATATCAGGCCGATTACTATCACTGTTATCCACACGGCCCGAAAGCGGTAGTCTGTTGAGCTTCTTTTCCAGCCGGCCGCTCCGGCGACGGTGTACGCTGCCGCCAGGGGTGCAGTGATGGCCGATGTCATCCCCGCAGCCCAAAGCCCGATGCCGAATACGGCTGAGCCGATGTCGCCGAGCAACGAGTGTAGCGGCTCGGAAAGCGCAGCGATGTTAGTGACTTCGGTTCCCTGCAGCGCTCCGGCGGCGGTCACCGAGATCGCCACCGACGCTGCGATTCCTATTGCCACGGCAAGCAGAAGATCCCTTCTCGCCGTTCTGAGCTGGCCGCTTCCGGACCATTTCTCGCCGATTATCCTCGAGTGAAGGAAAAGATTGTATGGCACAACCGTTGTTCCTATTAACGCCAGGATGGTCAATATCGAACCATCCGGTATCGACGGCAATAACAATCCTGCGAGTATTTCGGGGAGATTCGGGGCGAAGATGACCGCCGTGCCCACGAAGCACAAACTCATGATCGCCACCAGGGTTGTCAGGAACCTTTCTATATATTTATATTTGCCTGTCCACAACAGTATCGCGGCGATCGCCGTCTGAATCAGCACCCACAGCGTCAAATCGCCGCCGAGGAGAACGGTTATCCCGGCGGCGCCGCCAACAAGGTTACCCGCCTGGTAAGCTGCGCATCCGATGGCGATTGCACCGGCTGAGAGCAGGCAGATAATCCCCCGCCCCCAGGGATTTGAGAACACTTCACGGAGGTTTTCGGCGAGATCCTTGCCTGTGGCAAGGCCAAGCCTCAATGCCATTTCCTGCAGGATTAAAGTTGTCAGCCCAGCGAAAAGCAGAGTCCAAAGAAGGGCGGTACCGAAGTTGGCGCCGCTGGCTGTGCAGGTGATTACTGTGCCTGGCCCGATGAAAGCTGCTGTGATGACGAATCCCGGCCCGAAAAGTCCCCTCTTCTCCGTGCTCATGCGTTTCCCCTACCCGAATATCTTGAAAAGCATACCACATCAAGCGGCACGGTTATTGGCACTTTGTGATCTCTTCTCATAAGTATGAGGAGTTACAGGAGTTCGGATAAATCCGTTGGAATAGTATTCTGCAGACTTTTTGATTTAAACCACTCCTTGCATCTGATAGACACGCAATGGATCGATGCATTATCTATTATAAATCTCACTTGCTATTGGATATGTTATATATGCCGTCTTGTCGCCCGGCTCTCGTTTTATTTGAAGTGGATGAAAAAAATAACAGTTGACAAGTCCAATGCGAGTGCATAAATTGGTCAAAGAGTGGCGATATGCCAGTACCGGATGAGTTCATGGGCTCTTTATATCGAAGAGAAGAATACATCCAAGCTGTTTGATCAATCGCTTTGCTCTTTGAAATGCCAAACCTGCGGACTACTAACAGGCTGCACTATAAGGATTTATAACATATCGATCCTTGATATCTTTAATCGCTCGCAGGCGATCATCAGAACAGGGGTAAAAGCCCAATCTTAATATTCGACCATATAGTGTCAGTTCGCAGCCTATTATTGATCTTATGTGCGCGATTTACTTGGTCCATTAATCGCCCTGCACTGTAAAGGATAAACCGGAGGTTTGGTAACGTGAAGAAGGCGTTGTTATATGGCGTGTTGACGTCTTGTTTTACGGTCCCTCGACGACCTCCGGCCGATGAATAAATGGTGAATGGAAGCAAACCATTTTCAGGCTAGAGGAGGCTCGAGTGGCTACCCTCAGGGACATTAAACTCGAAAAAAGCATGAAACTCGATTTCCTGGACGAGGTGTATGCCTTGCCCGGGGGAGACAAGGTGAAGGACTGCATCCAGTGCGGGACCTGCAGTGGAAGCTGTCCGGCAAGCTACAAGATGGAGAATACTCCGAGGGAGATCTTCTCCATGATCCGCGCGGGGATGCGCGACGAGGTCCTGGCCAGCGATACAACCTGGTATTGCGCATCCTGCTACACCTGCCCGGTGCGCTGCCCCAAGGAGATCAAAATCGCCGACGTCTTCTATGCGTTGAAGAGAATCGCGATTCGTGAAGGAAAGATCTCCAGGAAAAACAAAGCTGCAGTACTCAGCAGCACTTTCGCGAAGTTGGTTAACCGCTACGGCCGCAACAGCGAGGTGCGGCTGATGGCGGTTTACTTCCTGAAGGCTGACTTTTGGGGATGGGTCGGCAAAATTCCGATTGCGTTGAAGCTGCTGTTAAAAGGCCGCCTGCCACTACGGGCAAAGAAGATCAAGGGGATCAAGCAATTGAGGCAGATCGTCAAGAAGGTGGAATCGATGTCTCGCAATGGAGGGGGCCGATGAAATACACCTACTATCCCGGTTGCAGCGGTGAACACTCGTCGAAGATGTACGACACCAGCACCCGAGCCGTTTTCGATGCGTTGGGCGCCGAGCTGATCGATCTCGACGACTGGAACTGTTGCGGGGCCACATCTTACATGAGTGTCGAAGAGGTCCTGAGTTTTGCCATAAGCGGTCGAAACCTGGCTCTTGCGGAAAAAGAAGGGAGAGACCTCATCACTCCCTGCAGCGGCTGTTATGTCACTCTCAATAAAACTCACCATTATTACAACGAGTACCCCGAGCTGAGAGAGAAACTGGACGAAGTCCTCGCCTCTGTCGGCCTCGAATACAAGGGAAAGCAGGGAGTGCGGCATGTGCTTGATCCGCTGGTCAACGACATCGGCTTCGAGGCGATAGCAGCGAGAGTCAAGAGTCCCCTGAAGGGCCTCAAGGTAGCCCCCTACTACGGTTGCCAGATCGTCCGCCCCTTCACCGATTTTGACGATCCCGACGATCCACAGCTGATGGATGAGCTGCTCAAGACGCTGGGCGCCACGGTCGTTCCCTACGAGTTCAAGACACGGTGTTGCGGGGGAGCCCAGATGGGCACGAACCAGGACCTGGCACTGGAGATGGTGAGGATGCTTCTTTCCTGCGCGGAGGCGAACGGCGCCGACATGATCTGCACCACCTGCCCGCTCTGCCAGATGAACCTGGAAGCCTTTCAGAAAGATATCAACAAGCGTTTCGGACTCAAAGTGTCCATTCCCATCGTCTACTTCACCCAACTGACGGCAGCAGCGTTTGGACTTCCGGAAAACACAATACTCGCCAAAAAACACATCGTTCCTTTCGCCGATAAGCTGGCGGCCGTGACGGCCTGAGGAGGGGAGAATGGCAGAAGAAGCAAAAGACTTTAGCGTTCCCAAGATCGGAGTTTATGTGTGCCATTGCGGCTCTAACATCGCCAAGCAGGTCGATGTGTTCGATGCCGTGGAATACGCCAAAACGCTGCCCAATGTGGCTGTCGCGCGCGAATACAAATTCATGTGCTCCGAGCCCGGTCAGGACATCATCAAGAAAGACATCAGGGAGATGGGGCTGACGCGCGTGGTGGTAGCCGCCTGCAGCCCGTTGATGCACGAGCTGACTTTCCGCAAGACTGCCGAAGCAGCCGATCTCAACCAATATCTTGTCCAGATAGCCAACGTCCGCGAGCAGGTGGCGTGGGTCACGAAATCTAAAGAAGCGGCCACCATCAAGGCGAAAGCGCTGATCCACGGAGCGGTCAACAAAGCCACATATCTCGAGCCGTTGCAGACGCGCAAGGTGGAGATCAATCCGGCGACCTTAGTGGTCGGCGGGGGTATAGCCGGCATCCAGGCGGCGTTGGATATCGCCGATGCCGGCTTCAAGGTCTACCTCGTCGAGCGCGATTCGACGATCGGAGGCAACATGGCGCGCTTCGACAAAACCTTCCCCACGCTCGACTGCGCCGCCTGTATTCTCACGCCGAAAATGGTCAGCGTTGCACACCACGAGAATATAACGATTCTCGCAAGCTCCAACGTAGAGGATGTTTCCGGATACATCGGAAATTTCAAAGTCAAGGTGCGCAAGCAACCGCGCTATGTCGACATTGAAAAATGCACTGCCTGCACAGCCTGCTGGAATGCCTGCCCGACTTCTCTTGTGCCGGTCGACAGAAAAATTATGCTGGGAGAACAGTTGGTCAATACCTCCTCAAGGCTGTAGTGGGATGCTTCGGGATTAACCAAGGAGGCTTCAGTGGCGTTAACACTTCGTGAAGTTGCAGAAATCTTGGAATGTGAAGTAGTGACGGGCGAAGAGCTCATCGACAAGATTTCTGTGGAACAAGGCTGCGCAGCAGACCTGATGAGCGATGTGTTGGCGTTCAGTTCGCCCGGTTCTCTATTGATTACCGGTCTGGTGAATGCCCAGGCAGTGAGAACAGCTTTGATCGCAGAAGTCGAGGCAATAGTTTTCGCTCGAGGGAAACGCCCTCAGCAGGAGGCCGTGGAGTTGGCCAAAGAGAATGGTATTCCGCTGCTTTGCACGAAATTGTTCATGTATGACGCCTGCGGACGGCTCTACTCCGGGAAATTGAGAGGTGTCTCAGAGGTAAATGTAAATTATGGGCAGTAGCGCCCGTTTGGAGCAGGAGTTTGAAATTCAAGGTGGGAATCTTATCAAAGCCGGCGGCATTTCGATTCACGTCAAAACCATTCTCAAGACGCTTGGCTTCCCTTCCCCCATCATCCGCCGAACCGCGATCTGCTGTTACGAGGCCGAGATGAATGTTGTGATGTATGCGGAACATGGCACGCTTCGCCTTGCTGTTGAGCCCGGCAGAATCGAAGTCTACGTGGAAGATAAGGGCCAGGGAATAGGCGACATCGAGAAGGCCATGCAGGAAGGGTATTCAACAGCGACACACGAACAAAGAGAACTCGGCTTTGGCGCCGGTATGGGATTGCCCAACATCGCCAGGAACTCCAGCGAGATGAAAATAATATCGCAGGTCGGCAAGGGCACGCTGCTGCGTTTCGCTATCAATGTGAACGAGGGAGACAAATAGCGTGGTCAGGATCGAGCACTCCATCCGGTTCGACAGCAGCCGCTGTGACGGTAGGCATGCTTGCCTGCGTGTCTGCCCCACTGAGGCTATCCGCATCCGGGACGGAAAGGCCGTGATGCTGTCTGAACATTGTGTGGACTGCGGCGAGTGCCTGAGAGCCTGCCCCAACAACGCCATCATCCCTTTGACAAATTCATTCGTCGAATTCTCCAAGTTCAAGCACAACATCGCATTGCCGTCCCCGGTCTTCTATACGCAGTTCGGCAAGCGCGCCAGCCCCGCCATGCTGCTGGAGGCGCTGCTGGAAATAGGCTTCGACAGCTACTACGACGTGTCGACCACATGCGAGGCGACGTCAATAGCCGTCGACCAATTCCTGAAAGATTATTCCGGGCCTGCACCTCTGATCACACCATATTGCCCCACCGTTGTCAGGCTGTTGCAGAAGCGATTCCCGGATCTGGCAAATCACCTGCTCCCGCTTGATTCGCCGATGGAGATTGCCGCGCGCGATGCCAAGGAAAAGGTTGCCGAAGAGACCGGCCTCGGATTCGATGACATCGGAGCGATCTACCTCACGCCCTGCCCGGTCAAGATGCTGGCAATCTACAACCACCCCCGAAAATCCAGATCGAACCTCGATGGTGCCATTGCCATCTCAGATATTTACGGCCCCATGCTGTCGGCGCTCGGCAAGATAAGCGAACGCAAAGAAGAAATTGAAGCCAGAGTGAAAAACATTTCGGGTATCGGCGTTGGCTGGTCCCGGCTTGACGGTCTGACCAGAAGTATCAGCCACGAAACTCTGGTGGTTTCCGTAATGGATTTCATCATTCACACGTTCGAAGAGATTGAATCCGGCAAACTCAGAGATATTGCGTTGGTCGAGTGCTATGCATGCAGAATCGGCTGTGCGGGCGGGATTCTCAATGTGGAGAATCCATATGTTTCCCGCCACCGTTTGCGTGAGCTTCAGGCAAAACTCGGACGCGCGGCCACTCTCGACCGGGAAGAGATTGTTGGCAAATTCGACAAAGGTTACTTCAACGTCGAACAGGAATTGGCAACCAAGCCGTTGAAGCCGTTGGACGAGGATTTGAGCAAAGCCATCGAGAAGATGAATCAGCGCGAAGAGCTCTTGGCCAAACTGCCCAGGATCAACTGCGGTGTTTGCGGAGCACCCACCTGTGAAACCTTTGCCGAGGATGTAGTGCTTGGACGTGCAGAGCTTTCGCAATGTTTTGCCGTCCAACGCGACGAGCTGAAAAGGATGCTGCGCCAATCGTTGGATATTGTTGAAAGGCGCAGGCAGGAGAATTAGGTGCAACGATGACTTTGGCAGAGCTAGTGGGACTGCTTGAGCTGGATGTGATCACCGGCCGCGATCATCTCGATCGGGAAATCGCCGGTGGCTACGTCAGCGACCTGTTGAGCGACGTAATGGGTAATGCTCCGGAAGGCGCCGTATGGGTGACGTTGCAGACGCATGAAAACGTTGTGGCTGTCGCCTTGTTGCGCTCGCTCGCGGCGGTTCTGCTTATCGGAGGACGCCGGCTGCAACCGGAAGTGGCGAAGAAAGCCGATGAAGAGAAGGTCGTTTTCCTCGGCAGCAAGCGTCCGGCGTTCAACATCGTGGGAGAAATGTACAAGGCGGGAATCACGGGTGGGCTCGAATGAATCTCGGTCACCACAGCGCTGATCTCCACATCCACTCCTGCCTTTCGCCTTGCGGGGAGTTGGAGATGTCACCTGTTCGCATAGCCGAGCGGGCCAAGAACGTGGGTTTGGATTTGATCGCTATCTGTGATCACAACTCGGTGGAAAACGCCGGAGCAGTGCTCAAAGCGTGTTCGAGGAGAAATCTATCCGTTATCGCCGGCATGGAGATTACGACAAGCGAAGAGATACACATCGTTGGCCTTTTCCCGGATCTTCACGCGGCTCTTGCGGCTCAACGGGTGGTCTATGAAAACCTCCCGGGCAAGAACGATGAGGAGATCTTCGGCCTGCAGGTTATTGCTAATGAAGATGACGAGGTGGAAGGCTTTAATCCCAGGCTGCTCATCGGTGCCACGACGCTAAGTCTTCAGGAGGTTATTGATCTGGTCCACACCAACGGCGGTCTGGCGCTTGCTGCTCACTTTGATAGAGAGAGCTTCAGCCTGGTAAGCCAGCTGGGCTTCTTTCCGGAGAACCTCCAGCTCGACGGTATCGAATCCGCATCGACGGCGGATTGCGACGACATTGTTGGCAAGGGCGGAAATTCCCCCACGGTTATCTGCTCCTCCGATGCTCACCGCCTCGAAGAAATAGGAGGCAAGAGGACTACCCTCTACGCTTCTGAACCAACGTTTGTCGAGGTCGGTATGGCACTCAAAGGCGTGAACGGCCGCCGGATGGATATAGAGAGGGTCTGAGAGTGGAAGACATTTCCATGCATATCCTTGATGTGACCGAGAATTCGCTGACCGCAGGCGCGTCGAAGATATTCATCTGGTTGCTGGAGGACATGGCCGAAGACACTCTCACTTTGGAAATAGTGGATGACGGTTCGGGGATGAAGGAAGAGCTGCTCAGGAAGGTAATTTCCCCCTTTACCACTACCAGGACAACCCGAAAGATCGGGCTGGGCTTGCCGTATTTGGCTCAATCAGCCGAGTCTGCCGGCGGGGAGTTGATGGTCAAATCTGATCCTGGTATCGGCACACGCATAGTGGCCACTTTCAAGTTGAGCCACATCGACCGGATTCCCATCGGCAACCTGTGCGAAACCATCCTCACACTGATCATTTGCCACCCCAAAGTGCATTTCTTCTTCTCGTATGAGAAGGACAATCAGGTTTTCTCCTTCAGCACGAACATGATTCGCAAAGAACTGGAAGGGATTCCTCTTTCTCACTCCGAGGTTATTGGCGGTCTGCGTTCCATGATCCAGGAAGGCTTGGATCAGATCGGCGTGGCCACGCCGGTGCCGTCTAAGGCGAGGAAAAGGATTAACAGGTAATTCGAATGGAAACAGTCCCCCGGTTTAGCGCCTAGTCTGGATCGGCGGGAAGGCAGAGGTCAAACATTGGCAAGGGAGAAGCGGTTATGGCAACGACCGACGTCGATGTAGAAAGCAAAGTCGATGAAATAATCTCAAGGTACCCGGGGGGGAAGCGAGAGATCATCTCGATCCTCCAGGATGTCCAGGAGGAGTTCAATTACATCCCCAAGGACGTTCTGGTGGAGATCACGCACAGGCTCGAGATGCCGCTTAGTCGGGCCTATGCCCTGGCGACTTTCTACTCGGCTTTCAGCCTGGAACCCAGAGGTAAGTACCCGATCAGCGTCTGTATGGGTACGGCATGCCACGTTCGCGGAGCGCCGAGGATAATCGAACATATTGAGCGTGAACTGGGTGTCGCTAAGGGGCAGACTACACCCGACGGCAATTTCAGTCTCGATGAGGTCCGCTGCCTGGGATGCTGCGGCTTGGCTCCCGTGATCACAGTTGGCGGCGACCTCTACGGAAAAATCAAAATTGGACGCGTAAAGTCGATACTTAAAAAGTATCAGTAACGGCCGAGGCCAGAGCGCGAAAGGAGGGCTATCTTGGGCAAGCTAAAGGTTTCTGACCTTGAGAAGATCAAGGAAAGAGTCAGGCGGACCACAGCCCTGCGTAGTGGTGAGGGTAATGCCCGGATCATTGTGCATATGGGGACATGTGGTATCGCTGCGGGCGCGCGGGACGTCATGAGCGCGCTGATGGACGAGGTCGAAAAGAAAGGGCTGACAGATGTGATCTTGACAACAGCGGGATGCGCCGGCCTTTGCAGCCGCGAGCCCATGGCTACGGTTGAAGTCAAAGGCCAGACACCCGTTAAGTATGCCGACCTCAACGATGAGAAGATCCGCAGAATACTGAACGAACACGTTGTTGGGGGAGTGATCGTCGAAGAATTCGCTCTGGCGGTCGGAAGTGAACGGGTGCACTAGTTCACCAGGTTAGAGATCCCGACGCCGTTGGTCTGATCGCGGTTGGCTGGATCCCAGGGTCTGGGAGGTGCGGAATTGGCGGAATTCAGAACTCACTTGATGATATGCGCCGGCACGGGATGCGTATCCAACGGCGCGTATGACGTGAAAGCCGCCCTTGAACGCGAAATAGCGAAGCATGGCTTGGAGCATGAGGTTGCCATCGTAACCACAGGTTGTAACGGTTTTTGCGCGCAAGGGCCAATTGTGGTCGTCCAACCCGAGGGTGTGTTCTACCAGTTGCTGGATACCAAGGTGATCCCGCATCTGGTTGAAGAACATTTTCTCAAAGGACGGCCTGTCGAGAACCTGATGTATATACCTCCGGAAGAGGAGACGCCCATTCCCAGAATGAGCGACATCGGGTTCTTCAAGAAGCAGAGGCTGATAGCCTTGCGCAACCGCGGAGTCATCAATCCGGAAGTTATCGATGAGTACATCGGCAGGGACGGCTACAAAGCGCTTGCCAAGGTGGTCACCGAGATGACTCCGGAAGAGGTCATCCAGAAGGTAATCGACTCCGGATTACGGGGGCGTGGAGGCGCGGGATTCCCTACGGGTGAAAAATGGCGCCTGGCCAGATCCTCACCGGGAGATGAGAAGTATGTTGTTTGCAACGCCGACGAGGGCGATCCCGGCGCTTTCATGGACCGCAGCATCGTCGAGTCCGATCCTCACACAGTAATAGAGGGACTCACAATTGGGGCTTACGCCATCGGCGTTCGCAACGGATTCGTTTACATCCGCAACGAGTATCCACTGGCGCTTGAACGCCTTCGACTGGCGATCGAACAGGCTAAGGATTACGGCCTCCTGGGTGAACGGATATTCGATACCGACTTCAGCTTCGACATCCACGTGCACCGCGGGGCTGGAGCGTTCGTCTGCGGAGAAGAGACCGCTTTAATCGCCTCGATTGAAGGGAAGCTCGGCAACCCTCGTCAGCGTCCCCCCTACCCGGTTTACTCCGGCCTCTGGGGCAAGCCCACAAACATCAACAACGTCGAGACATGGTCGAACATACCGATGATTATCCAGCATGGTGCCGAATGGTTCTCAAGCATCGGGACGGAATCGAGCAAGGGGACGAAGGTCTTCTCGCTGGTCGGCCAGATCAACAACACCGGCCTCGTCGAAGTCCCGATGGGAATCACGCTGCGTGAGATTATTTATGATATCGGCGGCGGCATCCCTGAGAGAAAGAAATTCAAGGCGGTTCAGACCGGCGGGCCGTCCGGCGGCTGCATCCCCGAGGAACTCCTGGATCTGCCGATCGACTTTGAAAGCCTCTGGGAAGCCGGCTCGATGATGGGCAGCGGCGGCCTTGTGGTTATGGACGAGTCTACATGCATGGTCGATATCGCGCGCTACTTCCTCAGCTTCACGCAGGTCGAATCGTGCGGAAAATGCGTCTCCTGCCGCGACGGAACCAAGTGGCTGCTCGACATCCTCACCAAGATATGTGAAGGCAAAGGCACCCCCGAGGACCTCAGCACCCTGGAACACATTGCAAACGTGGTAAAGGATGCCTCCCTTTGCGGCCTGGGCCAGACGGCGCCTAATCCGGTTCTGACGACCATCAAGTACTTCCGCGACGAATACGAGGCGCACATCAACGAGAAGAAATGCCCGGCCAAGGTGTGCAAAGCCCTGCTCACTTTCACCATAAATCCCGAACAGTGCGTGGATGCGGGACACGGCTGCCATCAGTGCGCGCGCAATTGCCCGGAGGCTGCCATCGTCGGCGAAAAAGGCAAGGCACACAGGATTATCGATGACAAGTGCATTAGATGCGGCGTTTGCCATGACGTCTGTAACTTCAATGCCGTGATGGTCGAATAAGGAGAGGCGCTATGGTTAACCTGACGATTAACGGACATCCAGTCGAGGCGGAGGACGGAGCGACGATCCTCGAGACGGCGAAGAAACTCAACATCGAGATACCCACTCTTTGCTATCACGAGATCCTCAAACCGTTCGCCGACTGCCGCCTCTGCGTTGTGGAACTCGAACACCGGGGAAAGTCGAAAATAGTCACTTCATGCAGCCAACTGGTTGAGGACGGCATGAAAGTCACGACTGACTCCGATTGGGCTCTCACGACGCGCAAATACGTGCTGCAGCTCTTGCTCTCGCGCTGGCCGAATGTCCCGGTTCTTAAGCAGCTTGCTGAGGAACTCGAGGTGGAGCCACCGCCGGTGCTCCTGGACAACGCTGAATATGAAGAAGACGCCTGCATCCGCTGCGGCAGATGTGTGGTCGTTTGCGATGAGATTGTGAACGCGCAAGCCCTGGTGATGGCTAACCGCGGATCCGATCTCATTGTCACCACCGCCTACAACGAGCGTTCCGACGACTGCATCGCCTGCGGTTCATGCTCGCACGTCTGCCCGACTGGTCATGCCAAGCTGGTGAGTCTGGACGGTGTCGAGCTGCGGCACGACGAGATTCTTCTCGGGCCGAATTCAGCCATCCGCATCGACACGATGCAGGCGATCCCGAATTCGCCGATGATCGACACCGAGTCGTGCATCCACTTCAAAACCGGCGGCTGCAAGGTGTGCGAGCAGGTCTGCGAGCCGGAGGCGGTCAATTTCGACGATGTGGAAGAGGAACTCGAATTCGAAGTCGGCGGCGTCATCCTCGCCACCGGATTCAAGCAAATCGATCCGCGTCCTATGAAGCAGTACGGCTATGGAAAGCATCCCAACGTGGTCACCGGGCTCGAATTCGAGAGAATGAACTGTGCCAGCGGTGCCACGGGCGGCAAGATTGTCTGCGCTGACGGCGAGGCACCCGAGAGCGTGGCGATCCTGCACTGCATCGGTAGCCGCGACAAGAACTACAATGCCTACTGCAGCCGCGTCTGCTGCATGTATGCCCTGAAGTTCGCTCACCTGGTGAAGGAAAAGACCGAGGCCGAGGTCTATGACCTCTACATCGACATGCGCTGCCCGGGTAAAGGCTACGAGGAGTTCTACGACAGGCTGCTGCGCGAGGACATCCGCTTTATCCGCGGCAAGGGTGCGGAGGTCACCAGCTTCCCGGTCTACGAGGGCGAAGAGGGCAAGCTGATAGTGCGCGTGGAGGACACCCTGATCGGCACGATCCGCCGGATCCCGGTCGACATGGTGGTTCTCTGCGGCGCGCTCGAGCCGCAGGCCGATGCCAAGGAATTTGCCCGCCTGTTCGGCGTCTCTACCGACAAATACGGCTGGATGATCGAAAAGCACCCGAAGCTGGCACCGGTTGAGACCACCAGCGACGGTGTCTTCATCGCCGGCTGCGCCCAGGGCCCGAGGGACATTCCCGACACGGTCGCCCAAGGGAGCGCTGCGGCTTCGATGGCTCTGCAGAACATCAACATGGGCGAGGTCGAGATGGAGGGCTACTTTGCGATTGTCGACGAGGATCTGTGCAGCGGTTGCCGCGTCTGCAACGACCTTTGCCCTTACGGGGCGATAATCTTCGACGAGGAGAAGAAGATCAGCATGGTTCAGGAGGCGCTCTGCAAGTCGTGCGGCACGTGCGTCAGCGCCTGCCCATCCTCCGCAATAATCGGCAAACACTTCACCGATCAGCAAATAATGGCTGAACTTGAGGGAATTTTGTCATGAGCTTTGAACCGAGGATAGTTGGATTCCTCTGCAACTGGTGTTCCTACACCGGAGCCGATCTCGCCGGCACCTCCCGCCTTGATTATCTGCCCAACTGCCGGGTGATCCGTGTGATGTGCTCCGGCAGGGTCGATCCCACGTTCATCGTCAAGGCATTCGCGATGGGCGCCGACGGGGTGCTGGTGAGCGGCTGCCATCCGGGCGACTGCCATTACCTGGAGGGCAACTACAAGACGATGCGGCGGATCCCGCTGCTGAGAATGATGCTCAAGCAGTTCGGGATCGAGCCCGAGAGACTGCGTCTGACCTTTGTCAGCGCCAGCGAAGGGGAGTTGTGGGCACAGGTGGTCGACGAGTTCACCGAAACGATCAAGTCGCTTGGCCCGCTGGAAATGGACAAGATCGCCGGCGGGGAGGTTGAACTTCCCGCAGAGGCCGTTGTAGCCGAAGGAGCGTGATAATGGCGAAACCAAAAGCTGCGTTCTACTGGGCGGCGAGCTGTGGCGGCTGCGAGATCTCACTCCTGGCTATCCACGAGAAGATCGTCGAGGTCGCCTCTGCGGTCGATATCGTCTTCTGGCCCGTCGCCATCGACGTCAAATACAAGGACGTAGAGGCGATGGAGGACAAGTCCATCGACCTCTGCATGTTCAACGGGGCGATCCGCACGGGGGAGAACGAGCACCTGGCCAAGCTGCTGCGTCGCAAGAGCAAGATCATGGTAGCGCACGGCTCTTGCGCGCACACTGGCGGCATCCCGGGCCTGGCCAATTTCACAACCAAGGAAGAAATTTTCAACCGCGCCTACCACGATAACCCCTCCATCGATAATCCCGACGGCATCGTGCCTCAGGAGAGGACCGAAGTGCCCGAAGGTGAGCTGTTCCTGCCCAAGTTCTTCAACACAGTGAAGACACTGGCGCAGACGGTGGAAGTGGATTACTTCATGCCCGGCTGTCCCCCGGTCCCCGAGCAAACGCTCAACGTCTTCACCGCGATTCTCGAGGGCAAGCTACCGCCGGCGGGAACTGTGATCGGGAAGGATGAGAAGACGGTCTGCGACCAGTGCAAGCACGAGCCGCAGCAGAAAAACATCAAGGAGATCAAACGGCCGCACGAGTTGATCATCGATCCCGACAAGTGCCTGCTCGAGCAGGGTGTGATCTGCATGGGGCCGGCAACGATGGCCGGATGCGGAGCCCAGTGCACCAGCGCCGACATGCCTTGCCGCGGCTGCTACGGCCCGCCTCTTGGCGTCTCCGACCAGGGAGCGAAGATGTGCAGCGCGCTGGCATCGATAATTGACAGCAACGACGAGGAAGAGATAGCGAAGATAATCGACAGCGTGGTCGATCCCGCCGGGACGTTCTATCGTTTCGGTCTACCCTACTCGACCCTGAGGAGGACACGGACATGACGAAACGCTACACAATCGATCCGATAACCCGCCTCGAGGGACACGGCAGGATAGAGATCTTCGTCGATGACAGCGGCGAAGTGGAAAACGTATACCTACAGATCCCCGAGCTGCGCGGTTTCGAGCGCTTCTGCGAGGGGCGCCCGGTCGAAGAGATGCCGCGCATCACGACGCGTATCTGCGGCGTATGCCCCGAAGCCCACCACATGGCCAGCTCGAAAGCCGCCGATGCGGTCTACAACCTCGACATCCCATCAGCCGCCAAGAAGCTGCGCGAGCTGTTTTACAACACCTTTTTCGTCACCGATCACGCCGTCCATTTCTACATACTTGCCGGCCCTGATTTCATAATGGGCCCCGACGCCGAACCGGCTGTACGCAACATCCTCGGCGTCATCGGCAAGGTCGGCATGGAAGTGGCCGGCAAGCTGATCGAGGCTCGCAAGCGCTGCGAGGACGTGCTGGTCTACCTGGGCGGCAAGCAGGTCCACCAGGTCTGCGGCCTGCCCGGTGGCATGAGCAAGGCGTTAGACAAGGAAAAGCACAAGGAATTCCTTGAGCACGCCGCCTACTGTGTCGAGTTCGGCAAGTTCACCCTGCAGTTATTCAAGGATATCGTGCTCGCCAACCAGGCCTACGTCGACATCATTCTCAGCGACGGCTACGCCAACCACACGCACAACATGGGCCTTGTCGATGAGAACAACAAGGTCAACTTCTACCACGGCGACATCCGGGTCAAGGATCCGGAAGGCAACGAGGTGGTCAAGTTCAAGCCGGAAGCTTACATGGACAACATCGCCGAGCACGTCGAGCCGTGGAGCTATCTCAAGTTCCCCTACATCAAGAAGATCGGCTGGAAGGGCTTCGTCGAAGGCAAGGACAGCGGCATCTACAAGGCCTCACCGCTCGGCCGCCTGAACGCTTCGGACGGCATGGCTACGCCGATCGCCCAGGAAGCCTATGAGGAGTTCTACGCGACATTGGGCGGCGATCCGGTCAACGCTACACTGGCTACGCACTGGGCTCGAGTGATCGAGCTGATGTATTCCGCCGAGCGCTTCAAGGAGCTCTGCGAGGACCCGGAGATCACCAGCCCGGTAGTCAAGAAGGTTCCCGAGGAGATCCCGTCCGAGGGTGTCGGCGTGGTCGAATCACCACGCGGAACGCTGTACCACCATTACGTCACCGACGAACGCGGCATCATCAAACGGGCCAACCTGATCGTCGGCACGACTCACAACAACGCTTCGATCAGCCTCAGCCTCAAGAAGGCTGCCAAGGCCCTGTTCGGCAAAGGCAAGGAGGTTACCGAGGCCACGCTTAACATGGTGGAAATGGCTTTCCGGGCTTACGATCCCTGCTTCGGGTGCGCAACGCACACACTGCCGGGCGAGATGCCATTGGAAGTCAATATCCGCGATAAGAGCGGCAACATTATCGAGTCGTACAGGAAGTAAACAAAACTGCATTTCCATGGATGGCGGCGGGTATACTGAGCTCGCCGCCGATCATTTTTGCTATTACGAGCGGTTAAATACGGTTGGTGGAGCAAAGCATGAAGACATTGGTGCTCGGGCTGGGAAACAGGCTGCTTAGCGACGACGCGGTCGGTTTGCTCGTTGCTCAGGAGGTGAGGCTGGCGGCGGCCGGTAATCCCGACATCGATGTTAGATGCGGCGAAGTGGCAGGCTTTAGGCTGGTGGACATGATCGCCGGCTACGACAAGGCAATCGTCGTCGACGCGATCATCAGCGACAGGGCACCCGCAGGCCAGTGCTACTGGCTTGATCTCGCTGAGCTGAGGCATCCCCTGAAGAACCTCTCGAATCACAACATTCACCTCGCCGACGCCCTGGATCTCGGTAAAGGTCTGGGGTTGAAAATGCCGAAAGAGATTAAAGTTCTTGCGGTCGAGGTGGAGGATTGTTACACGCTGGCCGAGAGGATTGGAGCAGTAGCCTCGGCTGCGGTTCAGGGAGCAACGGCGATGGTCCTGGAAGAGCTGGGGATCTAGAGCATAGTTCCTAATCGATAGCAAAGGCGGTGGCATGGCCACCGCCTTTTTCATTTATACAGAAAGGAATCGAAAATCAAGCCGTCGATTCATCCTCGGCAGGCTGCTCGGTCGGAGCACCCACGATCTTACGCCTGTCAACCAGCGCATAGACAGTGGGGATTACGACCAATGTGAGCAACGTCGAACTGAGCAGACCGGCGATCACCGTCCAGGCCATCGGCGCCCTGATCTCCGCGCCGGCTCCGAGGCCCAACGCCAGGGGCAACAGGGCCAGAACGGTTGTCAAGGTGGTCATCAGAATCGGTCGGAGGCGGATCTTGCCCGCCTCGATTATCGCTTCCATCTTGTCGAAGCCGCGCGTGCGAAGCTGGTTGATGTAGTCGACAAGCACGATTGCATTGTTGACCACGATGCCGGCCAGCATGATCACCCCAATGAGGACTACGATGCTGACCGGGGTGCCGGCAAGCACAAGGAAGTAGACCACGCCGATCAGGGCCAGCGGGATGGTGAAGATGATGATGAAGGGCTGCATCAGCGACTCGAACTGCGAGGCCATCACGATGTATACCAGGAACACCGCTAGTGCCAGTGCCCAGGCAAGCGAGTTGCTCGAGACTTCCATCTCCTCGGTCTGGCCGGTGATTTCGAAACGGTATTCCGGCAGCCAGCCCGATTCCATGCGCAAACGCTGCAGCCGTTCGGTGATTTGCTCTTTCGCGCTACCCAGGTCGATGTCCTTGAGGTTGGAGCTGACCAAGGCGGTACGCTCCTTGTCGATACGGCGAATTTCGTTTGGACCTTCGCGCGTGATGATATTGGCGACGGTGCTGAGCTTGATTCTCTCAGTCTCCGTGGGGCGCAGTTCGAGATCTGAAAGATCCTTGTAATCCTTGATATCAACGCGCTGCAGACGTACGCGGATGTCGTACTGGCGGTCTTCCTTGCGGAATTCACCGGCGAGGCGACCTTCGACCATGTCACGGACTGCGCGCGCCGTATCGGCAATATCCATGTTGTAGAGCTTGAGTTTGTCTCGGTCGTACAAAATCTGCAGCTCCGGATTGCCGGGTTGAATCGAGTTCTTCAGGTCGGTTAGGCCCTCGATCTTCTCCATCTCGCGGATGGCCTCATCTGAGTACTGCTTGAGGAACTGGCGCTCCGGCCCCTTGATTTCGACCTCAATCGGCGTCTTGAAACTGAAAAGCACGGGCCTGTCGAAAGTAACCGATGTGAGACCGGGTATGCGAGCCAGGCGTTCGCGGATCAGGTTGATAGCGCGCTCCTCAGCGTCCTGGATGTCCTCCTGCTCAGCCAGACGGACGGTAATTACCGCGGTGTTTTCGCCCTCGTCGCTACGCGTGTTGGATTCCTTCTCCGCGCCCACGACTGTCGCTGTCGTTTCAAAAGCGCTGCCGCCGTCGTTCATCGCCAGCAGCGATTCTCTGATGCCTCTCTCGACCTCTTTTGTAAGCTCGTTCGTCCGTTCGATATCGGTGCCGACGGGGGCTTTTATCCTGACGTTGAACTCTCCCTGGTGAACCTCCGGGATCAGGTTGGACTTGAGGCCGAACATCAGGCTGCCGGCATGCACGGCAATGATGAGGACGATGGCGATGACGACGATCTTGTTCCTGAGCGCCCAGTCGATAAAGTATGGATACCCGGTATTGATGCCGTCGATGAACTTCCCGAACACGAAGAATATAGGCTTTAAAATCCAGCCCACAACAAAACCGACGGCCCCGAACAGCAGTCGCAAGATGTAGAACATCAACAGGAGAGTAATCCTGATCAGCTTGCCGAGGGCTTCGAGCAGGAAATGAATGGCGAATATCAGGCCCATGTATGCATGGACCGGGATTACCGTGAATACGCGAATAACTTTGCCAAGGCCGCTGCGTTGTTTACCCCAGTAATTGCGGAAACGCTGAGCTGTCAGCACCGCAGAGTTGAACGGCCGCCCCAGCAGATCCAGCACCAGATCTATTAGGAATATGGCTGCAAAAAAGGCGTTGTGGGGGATAAACAGGATGTACTTGAACGGAGACGCCAACAGGCCTTTCTCGCGGCTCCAGAACCGCTTTAGTCGGCCCATGAAGAGCTCCCAACTCCCGATGCGCCCGAATATTTTCAGGTCCTTGCTGGCGAATTCAAATGGAACTTGCCGCGAAGCCAGCATTGGAATGAAGAAGAGAGCGCAGAGAAGAGCGGCCAGTAGAGAGAAGACAACTGCGAGCGACATGTCGCCGAAAACCTGGCCTGCAACACCCTCGACGAATACAATCGGCGCGAAAACGGCGATCGTAGTCAGCGTCGAAGCGATAACCGCCCCGCCGACCTCGCCCGTGCCGCGCACCACCGCCTCGATTAACGAATCACCTTCCTCGCGGCATCGGAAGACCGATTCGAGCACCACAATGGAGCTGTCGACCAACATGCCTATACCCAACGCGAGGCCGCCCAACGACATGATGTTGAGCGAGACTCCGAAGAGCATCATCGGTGCGAAGGTTGCCACGACGGACAGCGGTATCGTCAGGCCGATGATTATCGTGGATTTGAAACTGCGCAGGAACAGGAAGAGGATGATAACCGCCAGGATGCCGCCGATAACGGCATTGCTCAGCACCTCGTCGATCGAGTTCTGGATGAAGATCGACTGATCGGTAAGGACATCGAACTTCCAACCGCTGTCCTTGATACCATAGGCCAGGAATTCT
>Ga0307378_10000282_pt1 | contig 94997 bp, 74 predicted proteins | sample UN1MG_FD_202238 | JGI IMG/M metagenome (GOLD analysis project Ga0307378, IMG submission 202238) | Soil microbial communities from Risofladan, Vaasa, Finland - UN-1 | ecosystem: Environmental > Terrestrial > Soil > Coastal area > Acid sulfate soil | place: Finland: Risofladan, Vaasa | collected...
CACTAAGTGAAACTTGATATCATATGTCGTATGGCTGGATTTGCGATAATGCTCCATGCCGAAACAATACTAAAGTCTTCGCCTGAAGGCGAGGGATTTTCTCCCATTCCCCGAAGGGGACATTAATGTGGGTCTCTATCATGAGGCCCTTGATTCCGAAATCCAGGGCCATTTGAGAGACCGGTTCTATTAAATCTCGATTGCCGGCTATGTGGCTTGGGTCGCATATCAAGGGCAAGTTTGGGAGCAACCTTTTGAGTTCAATCGGTATCTGCCAGTTTGGACGGTTGCGATAATCCATTTCGATGTAGGTTGAAAAGCCTCGATGTATCGCAGCGAGTTTTCGTATGCCGGCGTGATAGAGTCTCTCGATCGCTCCCAGCCAGAGGCCAAGCTCGGCATTGATTGGATTCTTTACCAGGATGGGTATATCAACTCCTTTCAGGGCATTGGCAATTTCCTGCACGATGAAGGGATTTACGGTCGTTCTTGCCCCGATCCAGAGGATGTCAACGTTATTCTCAAGGCAAAGCTCAATGTGCTTCGCATTTGCCACTTCAGTTGTAGTCAGTAGCGATGTTTCGGCCTTGACATTTTTGAGCCACGCCAGACCAATTTTGCCAACACCATCGAAGCTGCCCGGACGTGTGCGAGGCTTCCAGAGTCCGGCACGAAAGACCTTCACATTGGGAGACTTTGCCAGCTCTCTGGCAGTTAAGATCACCTGTTGCTCGGTCTCGGCACTACAAGGGCCGGCAATAACCCAGGGAATTCTATCGAATCTCAACCATGTCGAGATGTCCAACAGATTCTTGTTCAGATCTTTAAGCTTATCAGGCATTGACTATCCGATTGAACAAAACGCTTTGTGCAGGAAAATCCCGTTAAGCTTATCCCGATCCAGATTTCATCCTGTCGTCGCCTTACCCGTTTAGGGTCCAGCCGGGGCGGTACTGGCGGCGCAGGAGATCGTTGCCCTCAGCACTGTTGGTGACGCGACCGCTGGCGCCGTCGTAATCGAGCTTCTTGCCAACACGGTAGGCAACAAGACCCAGCAGCATCATCTCGATCACCGTGCCACCGTAGTCGAAATCACAATGCGTCTTCAGGTCGCCCTTGCACGCATTGACCCATTCCCTCTGGAAGTGACCCAGCGGCGGAATCACCTCATCCTTTGTCCGCCTCTTGTGATACGTCAGGTCGGCGTCGTCGCCGAACGGCAGCAGAATCCGCGAATCGTAATCACAGATAACATAACCCTTGGTGCCCTTGAACATAGCACCGTGTCCGATCCTGTTCAGATCGATGTATTTCTTCGGCGATCTCGGCATCATGCCGCCCTGGTACCAGTGGACGCGGATAGGCCCGCGCCAGTCGTTCGCGGGGATATCGAAAGAGATGTGCAATTCGACGGGCGTGACTTCAGGATTGAATTTCTCGCCTTCGCCTTCCGCCGTCGTCGGAAGATCCGCGTCAATCGCGTTCCACACCAGGTCGATCGTATGACTGCCCATGTCGCCGATCTGGCCGGTGCCGAAGTCCCAGTACATATTCCACGAGAGGCAATTCGAGCCGGGGCCGCCCTTGAAGTACCCCGGATTGTACGGATGGAATGGCGAAGGACCGATCCAAAGGTCGTAGTGCAAGTGTTTGGGCGGCGTGCCCTGGGCGGGCAGATAGCCGGGCCTGCGAATCTGCCTGTTGCCCCAGGCATAAGCATCTGTCAATTCACCGATCGCTCCATCTTTGATGAGCTCGCGCACGCGCTCGAAGTTCGGCTTGGCGTGACGCTGCGTGCCGATCTGCGTTGCCAGCTTATGTTTGTTCTTGAGGTAGTTTGCGCGGACGATGCGTGCTTCTTCCACGGTGTTGCCCAGGGGCTTTTCGCAGTAGCAGTGCAGGCCGCGATTCAACGCCCAGTTAGCAACGAAAGCGTGGGTGTGGTCCGTGGTGCAGCAAATCACGGCGTCGAGGTCCTTTTGTTCGAGGCATTTACGCCAATCGACGTATGTTTTGGCTTTTGGGAACTTCTTGGCGGCGTGGGCGATGTGGCTCTCATCCACGTCGCACAGGGCCACGACGTTCTCGCTCGAGATCTCGCCGAAATGCGCATCTGCCCGGCCCCATGTGCCGATCATGGCGACATTGAGCTTGTTGCTTGGTGCGTTGGCGCCGGAGAGTGTGCCGCTGGGCAGAATGACCAATCCGATTCCGGCGGCTGCGGTGGATTTCAGGAACTGGCGTCGTTGAACGATTTTGGTCCTCATGATTTTTTCTCCTTTGTTATGGTTTTAGTTGTTTGCCATCAAGCCGAAAAAACCAAGTTTACGCATTAGGACAACTGGATGCAAGAGAAAAAGTGAGACTATTCAACTGAGTCAATTTTTGAAATTTCCTGGACCAGCCCTGCCGGAATAAAAGGGCCGGTGCATGCGCAAGAAGCATGCCATTTGGGGTCCTGTCATGGCAGAGCTTAAGAAATATATTTCCGGATTAGATGCTGAACAAGAAAAAATATTCAATGATCGATTCGGCCAGTACAGATGGGAAAAAATACTTCAAAAGATTGGTTTGATGGACTTGAAATTTCACGATTTGCGGAAGACTTTCGGTCCCATTCTTGCTCAGAACGGTGTATCCACTGCTGTCACACAGAAATTGTTGGAACATTCTTCACCATATCTGACAAATAAAGTATATACAAATGTTGATCCCGTTTTACGCCATGCAGTTGATCAAATACCGGCTGCAGAATGGCTGTAATCCCCGGTTTTCTTTTTGGGCTCATCTTTTTTGCAAAATCCGGCGTGAGATACTGTATTGGAATTCGATGATGAGCCATGTGCTGAGGCAATCAAAAGAGACAATGGCATGTGCGGAAACAAAGGGATTGAGGTAATGCTCAAGAGCATGTCCCTGATTGTTATTCACAAATTGCTAAGTGCCGGTATCAGCACTTTCTCAGATAAATGGTAGTCTCGCAGCGCGAAAATTCTTGCTGACTGATGGTATTTGGTGGATGATTACTCCGATTTTTTCAGTTGTGTGTTTTCTGCTTTAACCAGTTTTATAGGCTAAACTCTGGTTTTTCAGCCAAATATCGGTCGAGGGATCTATTCTTTACTTTTTTTGCCCTCGGCCAATCTGACTTACCGACCGTGCTTTTTGTATTGTCGCCGCACATACCTTGTATTCCGGTATCTTGGCCAAAGGGTCCAGGGCGTCGATCGTCAGCATATTGGCGGGACCTTCGTAAAAATGGAAGGGCATGAAAAGCCAGCCTTTTTCAATATTTTTAGTGACCTTTGCCAGCGTTGATACCTTGCCGCGGATGGTGGCTACTTCGACTTTGTCACCGTCTGCAATTCCGAGTTTGCCGGCATCATCGATGTGTATTTCGACATAACCAGTGGGTGAAACCTGGTTTATAGCGGCTGATTTTCTGGTCATAGTACCGGTGTGGAATTGATATAATTGCCTGCCGGTAGAGAGAACAAAGGGGTATTTGGCATCGGGAGACTCGGCCGGGGCTTTGAAGGGGACGGTGTGGAATTTGCCCTTTCCTCTGGTAAAGCGACCCTTGTGAAGATACTTTGTGCCGGGGTGGTCCATGTCGGGACAGGGCCATTGCAAACCGACTGAATCAATCCGGTCAAAGGAGATGCCGCCATAGATGGGCGTGAGTGAGGCAATTTCATCCATAATCTGCCCGGCGGAGTCGTAACTCATTGGATAGCCGAGTTTTGTCGAAACATCGCAGATTATTTCCCAATCGCTACGGGATTGGCCGGGCGGGGTGACGGCGGCGCGGACACGCTGGACTCGGCGTTCGGTGTTTGTGAATGTGCCGTCCTTTTCGGCAAAGCAGACCGAGGGCAGAACCACGTCGGCATACTGGGCTGTCTCGGAGAGGAAAATATCCTGCACGATAAGAAAATCGACCGTATCGAGGGCCTTTCGTGTCCTGTTGAGATTTGGGTCGGAAAGTGCGGGATTCTCGCCCATTATGTAGACTGCCTTTATGTCGCCGGTCTCGACAGCGTGGAATATCTCGACAACAGTGAGCCCCTTTTTAGGAGAAAGCTTTTTTGACCAGGCCTTTTCAAACTTGGCCTGGAATTTAGAGTCCTCGACCGACTGATAGCCGGGATAGACGTTGGGCAAAGCGCCGAGGTCGCAGGCGCCCTGGACGTTGTTTTGGCCACGTAGCGGATTTACGCCGGTCGATTCTTTGCCGAGGTTGCCGGTGAGCATTGAGAGATTGGCAAGTGAGAGGACGTTGTCGGTACCGGTAGTGTGCTGAGTGATGCCCATACTATAAATGATACTGGCTGTTGAGGCACCGGCATATATCCTTGCGGCCTGGCGGATTTTTTCGGCGGGGACGGTCGTGATTTCCTCAGCCATTTCCGGCGTGAAATCTTTCACCGCATTAGCAAATTCACTAAAGCCCTCTGTCCGGTCATTTATGAAACCGCTATCGTGCAGTTTTTCACTTATTATCACGTTCATCATAGCGTTTATGAGGGCAACATCCGTGCCGGGCTTTTGAGGAAGGTGCAACTCGGCGAATCGGACAAGGTCGATTTGACGCGGGTCGGCCACTATGAGTTGGGCCCCATTTTTCACGACCGCCTCTGTTATGTTGAGAGCGATGACGGGATGGGCTTCAGAGGTGTTCGAGCCGATGACAAATATGCAGTCGGCATTCTTAAGCTCATCAATCGAGTTGGTCATAGCACCACTGCCGAATGCCCTTGCAAGACCGGCGACCGTCGATGCGTGGCAGAGTCTGGCGCAATGGTCAACATTATTAGTGCCAATCGCTGCACGAATAAACTTCTGAAAGATGTAGTTGTCCTCATTGGTGCACTTGGCAGATGAAAGCCCGGCGATGCTGTCGGGACCGTTCTGTGTTTTTATTTTGGCAAAACGTTCGGCGATATAATTTGTTGCTTCGGGCCAGGTTGCTTTTTCGAACCTGCCGTTTCGTTTTATAAGTGGGGAGGCAAGCCTTTTCTTGCTTGCGACAAAGTCCATAGCAAACCTGCCCTTGACACACAAATTGCCGTTGTTCGGAATACAACCGACTTCGCTGGTTACGCGGATTATTTCGTTTGTTTTTGGGTTGACGTTGAGGTCAATCTGGCAGCCGACACCACAATAGGCACAGGTTGTTCTTGTCCTGGTCAGATCTTTTTCGCGGCCCTTACCTATAGCTGCACGGTCCAACATTGTGCCCGCAGGACAAATCTCGACGCATCCTCCACACAGGACACATGAACTTTTATGAAGATCTATCCCAAACGCCGTGCTCACCTCAATCTGCCCAAGACGACCGGCAAATGCCAGCGCTTCGGCTTTCTGTACTTCCTCGCAGTACCTGATACACAAGCCACACAGAATACACTTGTCCGGGTCATAAAGTATCGCTTCACTGTTCGCGGCATAATTCAGTTTTACGGGCCTTCGCTCCGGCAAACCAAAGCGTCCTTCGTCAGCCTGGTAGCGGTATGCGCAGTCCTGAAGCCTGCATGCACCATCTTTATCGCAGCTTGTGCACGCTACCCGATGCTCCGACAGAATCAACTCAAGAACCGTTTTCCGTATGGCTGCAATCTCGTCATTTTCGGTGCACACTTTTATCCCTTCAGCCGCGAGTGTGTTGCACGATATTGTCAGGCCGGGACGACCCTCTATCTGAACCACACACAGCCGGCACGTCCCTGCCGGCTCGAGGCGTGAATCATAACAAAGGTGGGGAATGTCAATGCCGAGGCTTTTCGCCGCTTCGAGAATCGTTGTTCCTTCCGAGACCGTTACTTCTCTGCCGTCAATTGTTAGGCGAACTTCTTTCATTCTTGGGTTGCCCTGTAATTAGATTCCTATGCTGAGACCTTGCCAATAGCTACCTCGAAATCCTGCGGAAAAAGTTCCAATGCTGAGAGTACCGGGAGTGGAAAAGACTGTCCCATTCCACAAGTGGATACCGTCACGCATGCCTTGCCAATTTGGCGTAATTGCTCCAAATCCTCAGTTGTTCCCTCGCCTTGAAACACCCTTTCGATGATCTCCCTCATTCGCACAACTCCTACCCGGCACGGCGCACAGCGACCACAGGATTCGGACCCGTAAAACTCCATCAGTCCTTTGACAATATCAACCGCGCTTTTGCCTTCTTCGTAAACTATCACCCCTGCAGTTCCAATTCCACTGCCGGCCTGGCGAATGGCCTGGGCGGTGAGTTTGCATCCCAGAGAAGCTCGAGCAAGAAACGCACTTGTTCCTCCACCTGGTTGAACCGCTTTTACGGGCCGGCCGCTCGCTGTCCCTCGGCCAAATTCATCGATAAACTCTGCCAGCGTTCCTGAACCGAGCTCAAGTTCATACACGCCACTTTCTTTAACATCCCCGGATAGTGAAAAAAGCCTCGTTCCGGGCTCACCCTCAACACCGAGCTTGTGATACGCTTCTACACCGTTTGCCAAAATCACCGGCACGTTTGCGATGGTTTCGACATTATTTACAACCGTTGGCCTTCCAAACAATCCTTTTTCTGTTGGATACGGCGGCTTCAATCGGCTGGCAGCCCGGCGTGTTTCAAGCGAAGAAATAAGCGCAAACTCCTCACCGGTTATATACAGCCCTTTACCTTTGACTACCTGCAGATTAACTGAACACTTTGAGCCTAAAATGCCGTCCCCCAGAAGTCCGGCTTTCCTCGCCTCAACAACAAGCTTTTCCCACAGTTCGACGGTGTGGTCGTACTCGCCGTTTATGTAGATGTAGGCCTGTTCAGCCCCAATCGCACAGGCCGCGATTAGGATTCCTTCGAGCACCATCCAGGGGTCGCCGTCGAGCAGGACCTTGTCCTTGAATGTCCCCAGCTCGCCCTCTTCAGCATTACAAATAAAGTATTTTTGTTCCTGTTTTTCACTGGCAGCCATTGCCCACTTTGGTCCCGTTGGGAATCCCGCGCCACCCCGGCCAACCAGGCCTGCTCGTTTAATCTCCTCGATTACTGACTCAGGCCCCATTGCCAAGGCCTTCTTAAGAGCCACCAGGCCTCCGTCGGCCTCGTATCCCTTTAGTTCCAGCGGCTTGTACTTGCCCACTCGCCGAGTTAAGACCTTTGTTTCCTTCATATTAGCCGTTGCACTCCAACCTTACCTTGAAGTCTCTGTATGATGTCAGAGCACTATAAATTCGAGTCTCGGAAAAACCGGTCCTTATCGCAACATCGCGTACCACCTCTCTCGGGACGTACCCGAACGCCTCTTGAACTTTGCCCAGAAACATAAATAAATTCTCCGCGGTGATGCACCCGACATCTTTGACCAGATTTTGATATGTCTCGATTTTGAACTTTTGCATTTGCCTGTCCCTCAAGCTCGCCGGCACTGTATCGGCCCGCTCCAGCCGGCTTCGGGCATTGATGCCAAGACTCCGTCGAGGGGTTTAGTGTCCAAAGAAGCCGCGTTGCTGGTGCTCATATCTAATTCCCGTACGTCTTGAAGCAAAAGTGAGATAAAATAAATTTTGATTTAGGAGACAATTTCAACTCCTGTTTTCGGTAATTCTACTGTTATATTTTTTCCTTTCAAGAATTGTTTTTCTTTTTTAAGAATTGTTTTTCTTTTCAGCTCCTTTCCGGGATACAAGCCCCGATTATGGAACTGAAATCGCCGACCCCCAGGAAAATGCTTGAAACTCCCCCCTTACTAAAAGTATCAAACTGTGTCACTTCTGCTGACGGGAAACATTAATTCCTCAAAGACCGTTTTACCGCTGATACTCTTGCCCTTGTCGTGTCCGGTCGCTGACACTTGGCTTCGGGCTTTCTGTTTTTCCGGCAGAACTCGTCTATCAACATGACTACTTTTTCCTTGCTTTCGGCAGATCCGTCGATCTTCGCGTAGGCATCCACCAGTTCGAATAGCTCTGGATCCGGCGCAACTAATCCATATTTATGCCTAATATCGACAAAGGCTCCATCGAGTCCATACTCCATCGCTTTTCCCACGTATGCCCTGCCGATACCAATCCTTCGGCTCGGTAAGTTTCGAACCGCATCATTAGCGCGCACCAAACAGTGGACGTCCTTCATATGTGAGTCATGCTTAATCTTCTTGATTGTCTCGAATGTAAGGTATGTACGTCCGGGCTTACCATTGCAAGTTGACAAATCCATCTTCAAAGGGCAAACGCTCAACTCAAAGAAAAGCTCCTTCGGCTCAAAACTGTATTTGTCCACAGCTCTATTAAAGATTCGCTTTGCCAACGAATGCAGCTTATCAATAGAGCCTGCCCGGTTCTGGTTGACAGATTCAATTTCATTTGAAAGTACACTCGCAAACGCATAGTCATACTCTTTTTTCAGCAGTAATGTTTCCTCTATTATCTCAAGCTTAATCGAGCTCAGAAGCGGCGGTTTGACAACCTGGTTCGTGTTATACCATTCCTTAAGGCCGGCGATAAGTACCTGGTTATCATTGCTTTGGATACATACCGGCACAGTTTTGCCCCACTTGCGCACCAGCTTGACAAACTCAACCATCATATCAACAGCAAGCTGCCGATCCTGTTGGGCAAACGCTTCCACGTTCACGCCAATGTAGGCAGCATCATTAGCTGCATGTGATTCGATCAGAGCTTTTATGTAATTTAATGGCCCGCTCGGCTCTAAATAGGCTTTGGCACCAAGGTCGTGTAGCTGTTTCATCATCAGGCCTGTTTTGGGAATCGAAGCATGAATTGATTCGCCAATGACAATTAAGGGGACCTTTTCCGTATGGTCCTTTCCAAACAAATAGTTCAAAATCGAAGATGTTTGCTCCAGCGAATGAATTCTCGGCTTGTTTATCGTTGCTCGCCACTGCTCAATGCCGCCAGGTTCAGATGCAGCAGCGTTGTAAATATGTTCACCAATGCAGGTCAGTTCTAAATTGTGTCCGCAGTAACCATCTACTGTAGCATCACCACATGGCGCATTGGCAAGACCTTTTTCACAGCCGCCAATCGTGCACAGACCAAAGTTCTCCGGCAGATAACAATCGCCGCACATTTCGCAGTCAAACAAAAGATGTTTAACTGCATATTCTAAGGTGTTGAAGGTTCCATGTACAAAACCGTTGGTTTTTTGTGCACCCATAGCAGCCATTAGCTTCTTTGCCATATGAAAAGCTCTGCGGTCCGGACTCAAAAAGTTTTGGTGCATAAAATCAAAAAACTTTTGCTTGAACTTCTTCTTCGGCTTTGAAGATGTGACTCGCTTCCCTGCATCGTCATAAAGATAAAATCCACCTTCCTTGGGCCAACAAAGATTATCCTTGTATTCTTCCCAATTATTCCCAATTTCCGATGCTCGCTCAAGTACTTGCACAAACATTTGGAAATCATGTATTGATCCAATGTCAACTCCTGCCGCCCCAATTGACTTATACATCGCCACCTGTTGAGCGGCACGCTCGATATGCTCGTCAACACTTTCAGCACTTAGTTTTGCAAAAAGCTCATCGCTGACAAAGCAGCCCGGCAGCTTCAAATCGCGCATCAGTCGGGGCGCGGGTGTGGTTGTGCTTAAGAAAAAAACGTTCCCAATTACCGGTATGTCCAGGTTGTTTTCCTCAAGGTACCGGAAAAGCTCAACGGATTTTTTCCAGTCCCAGCCGACCTGAGTTATTAGGAACTTGGCACCGCATGCAATCTTCTTATCCATCTTGTAGTACTGCTGCATTTGTGATGCCTCGGTGTACTTGAAAGGTGAAACAGCGGCACCTGCAAAGAACTGATGAACATTGTCCAATGCATCCGGAGATGTTTTCAGATATGCTTTCGAATTCATTTCGGTAATCATTTGTAAAAGAGTCGTTGATTCCAGCTCGAACACTCCTTTACCCTTTACAGGCTTGTCACCCGTTATCACCAAAACGGCCTCAACATCCATTGCTCTGAAACCCGCCAGGGAGCTGACAAGCACATCCGCGTTTTTGTCCTTACAGCTAATATGAGGAATAAAATCCAAACCGCTCAGCAGGCCTTTTGTTTTGATATGGGACAGTACCTCGGCAGCTTCGATATTAGGTGTCCCGCCGGAATTGTCGGTACTCGTAATGCCGATGAAGTCAAAACCATCAATCATAAAAGAACGCTTCACAACTTTATAGGCTCTAAGAAATCCGTCGATGGGGGCGAAACTAAAATTTGGCCCACATGTTAATTCAGCGACCACAACGAAGTTTGACTTGTCTTTTAATCTGTCTCTCAGACGTTTCTGCGGCATAGTCAATTGATGTTCTCCCATAAAAATAATACGTAACTTTAATACAACTATGAGTTAAAACAGGATGTCCCTGCTACGAGATTGCACAAATTTCTGTTTGACTGAAACTGCACTAAGGTTTTGCCGTCTTCCTATGATTAAGTTTTTATACTATCGTTCCTCCTGCGATGATGTTGTCATTGCTGTTGTACAACACAAGCTTTTGGCCGGGACAAGGCGCGAATTGCGGCTCGTCAAACTCAACAGTGACATCGTTTTCATTCACTTCGGTAATTTTGCAGGGCTGCAGCGCACCATAGGAACGAATCTTGCCGAACAACCGTTTGTCACGAATGAGTTCCTCGTGTATAAGAATGTTAAGCTGGTTTGCCCTGACAGTACGAAAGCTTATCTCCTCTCTGGTGCTCAGTGCGATGGTGTTTGTATGGGCGTCTATATTGCCCACATAAAGCGGCTTACCGCCGGCAAACCCAATACCCCGCCTTTGGCCGAGGGTGTAATTTGCAATCCCTCTATGTGTGCCTATCTTATTACCCCGCATGTCCGTTATATCGCCGGCCCGATTAGCCTCAGTAACAGTTAAAGCTGCTCGGTAATCGTCTTCTCCGGCAAAACACAATTCCATACTTTCCGGTTTATCAGCAACGCTCAGATTCAACTCAGTGGCAATTGAGCGAACCTCATCCTTTGTTAGCTCGCCTAAAGGAAGAACAAACCTTTCCAGCTTTTCTTTAGTAATTCCAAAAAGAAAATAACTCTGGTCCTTCGCTCTACTCTTTGCCCGCCCAAGTCGCACCTTGTTGGTACTTTTAATAATCCGTGCGTAGTGACCTGTAGCCAGATAGCTAATCCCAAATTTTTCCTGTAAAAAATCCCACACTAATGAAAACTTGAGCAGCGTATTGCAATCAACACAAGGATTTGGAGTTTCACCCCTTGCATAAGATTGACGGAAACGCTCTATTATCAGCCGTTCAAAAACTTCAGTAATGTCGATAAAATAATGAGGGATATTCAATTCATTGCAGACAAATGCGGCATCAGCCCCGCAGCAACCGCGGTTGTTTGTATTGCACGATACAGGTATCTTCATTGTAATGCCCAGGACATCCCAGCCGTCTTCCTTGAGCAAATGCGCGGCGACACTGCTATCGACACCACCGCTCATTAACACCGTTATTTGCCTGGGTTCCCAAGTACCCTTCATAGCGTATGGAACTGCCTTCGATGATGCTTTCTTGGGAACCCAGGGCGAAAAACTTGCCGACATCAATCTTATTCTATACTTACCATCCTGCATGTTCTAAAAACTTTGTCTAAAAAGAGTATTGACAGCCATGGTCTCTGCATGTTCGGCGGCAAAAGATGTATGTATCTCCCATCCTTCTTCTTCCAGACTCGGTCGAATAGACAACACAAGATCATGGTCATCATCCACCAGCAAAAGCTTTTTTGTTGCCATGTCAGCTCTTCAACAATCTCACTTTCTTATTCCAAAGTCACATTACTGTTTTCAGAAGCAATATGTTATAACCGCCACTGAATTTCATTTGGCCGCTTTTTTCACCTATAGTCTCGAACCCCATCAACAGATTAGCCGGCATGTGTTGACAAACAGTGCAAGTAACGTAGCAGACAAAGCGCGCCAGGCTCCGGCAAATCAGTCCATAACTACCTATTTATTATCCTTGTCAATCATCCGGATTCTTAGTCTCCAACGCAGATAGCAGTACCCTTTATAATATCACAATAAACTCTATTACTCAATCTACCACTAAGCACTAAGTATGTTTAAACCGACAGAAAAAGAGCGTTTTTCTCATATACGAGAACATTTCTCAAGATCGGATACTATTCCAAAAAAAGTGTGGCCAATCGCCCCATTCTGAAACAAGTTTTATCCGTCGTACAAGGCTCTAATCCTTGAGCAAAGTCGAAAAACCACATCTTTCCACTTGCCCCCGCGGGACCAAATGCTAAATATTATATAGCAGGAAAGTGCCGTAATGTAACGCAAAAGGTGCTGATAATCGCCAGTTTCTGGCCTGCATACGTAGCTGACTCAGCTAATGTTCTCAATAAAGAGAATGTTAGTTTTTTTTTATTTTTTCAGAAAATATTTTGCTAAAAAGACAACAATGTCACAGGGAAAAACCTACCTTGTGAGTGCTGAACCATTGGCCGAATCTACCAGCAAAAGCTTTTTTTGCCATGTTAGCTCCTCGCTAATCTTACTTTCTTATTCCAAACTCACATCACTTCTTGCTCTGAACAGTTCTGTTCAAGCATCCAGGACGAAAGGCTGAATCTGACAATTCGATATTCCATTTGCCGACCATCGTTATTCTTATTTCTCAAGTGTCTCAATAGAAAAGTCCTATGCTTAAAACTTATAAAGAGAAATAAGATTAACGAACGATTATTTCTTTCGGCGCACTTTAACACTAAAGTGATTCCCATCATTCTCGATTTCTATTACTTCCTGGCCCTGCTCAGCAAAACTTGCGGGAGCATTTCTTACTGGCTCACCATCATCAAGAAGCACTTCGAGAACCTGGCCTATAGCAATCTTTTCCAATTCCAGCTTTGCTTTGACAAAGTTCAGCGGACACTCAACACCCCGCAGGTCGATAATGAAACCTGTATCATTAGCTTTGCCGATGTCATCCTGTTGCACAAATGGTTCGGCTTTAAATTTGAGATTGGCATCAAGGGATAGAAAAAGCTCTTCTATCCGTTTCGTCAAGTCCCCAACCTGCGGCAGCAGATCATCGATTAATTTTCTGTCACCCAAACACCAATCAATCGCATCATCAAGGAGCTGTTGTGTCTGCGGCTTAACCCAACCCGGCTCGATAAGGTGCTTGCTAAATGCAGTAAATATCTCTCGTTCTTTTTTGGGCTCCAGGCCGAACGTAACCAGAAGTGCTCTTGCAGCGGCAACAATTGCTTTATAAACATTTTCGTTATTAACAGGAACTGATTTAATTGCGTCCTTTGCTTCATCGATATCAAGCTTGATTATATCCATAACACCTGCACCGCACTCACCGGGACCTCTTCCAGCTAATGAAAATGGCTTATCCGAACCAAAGTCGTAATAGTAATCCTCCGGGAATTGCACAGATGGAATATCACTGCACTGCTCAACCAGGTCTTTCAGCTTTTCTTTTTTAGCTTCACCGGCTTCAAAAGCTTTTGCTAATAGCTCCGGTATTTTTTTGGCGGGCACTGTACCTACCCTTTCTGCCAGATGTGCATTGCCTTCGACAGTTGTTGCACCTACCAGCACATCGTAGCAGGGCATTAGCTTACCATCGACTCTTTTGGCTCTGCCTTGAAGACCTAAATCAGCTATATAATGATGGCCGCAGGAATTGGGACAGCCGCTGATTCTTATTATAGATTCGGACAGCCATATATTATTCTTGCCAAGCTTTTCTGAAATCGCATTTGCCAGACCTCTCGAAAGACACAATCCCAGTTTGCAGGTGGAAGCTCCGGCACAGGCGACTACTTTGGGATTGCCACCACTGAAGACATTGATGCTAAGGTTATTTAGTTCACCATTGACCTTATCAATATCTTCTTGCGCAACGCTTGTGATGAGAATATCCTGTAGTTGTGTGGTTCTGACAAGTCCCTGGCCGTACCTGGCTGCAATTTGGCCGACTTTGTTCAGGTCATCAGCCGGTATGTCACCATTCCTTAGCCATAATCGTACTGTATATCTTCCAGTTGTTTTCTCAGGTAATACATTGGCTTGTTTTTGACCAGCGTCATCTGATGCTTCGGGCGCTCCATAGACTGGGGTAATGTCACGAATTGTTGGCGATTTGTAAGGAAGCCCATCGGCCTTAAGTATCTCTCTTTCCTTTTGGTATAATTTGATAAATTCTTCAACGCCGATTCTGGCAAGCACGTATCTCAGTCTTGCTTTATGCTTGTTTGCCCTGTCACCGTATTTGTCAAATAATCTCTTGATGGCCTCTGCAACTTCAAAGACCTCCTTAGCTTCTATGAAATTTTCGATTTTTGCCGCAACAGCAGGATTCGAGCCCAGCCCTCCTGCTGCATAAACTGAAAAACCTTTTACTCCGTTTTTCGTATGGGCAAAAAAGCCAAGGTCAGCTACGGATGCAAACGCACAATCGTCTGAGCAGCCGGAAAAAACTATTTTGTACTTTCTTGGCAAATTAAAAGAGCTTCTGTCCTGCAGAAGATATTCAGCCGTTGCGATTGCATACGGAGCAACATCAAACTCTTCTTTCGGACAAACCCCTGATCGTGGACAGGCTGTAACATTGCGAACGGTATTACCTCCACCGCCGCGAGGTGAAAGACCCACCTCAAGCAACCGTTCCAAAACATCAGGGGTATCTTCGATATTGACCTCATGTATCTGAATATCCTGTCTGGTTGTAACGTGGAGAATTCCATTGCCATAAGTTTTACTCAGCTGAGCAATTCTTTCCAGTTGATAAGGCAGAGCCAGCCCTGCACCGATACGTATTCGAACCATAAACTTGCCCACAACCCTTTGTTCATAGACTCCCATTGGTACTCGATAAGCTCTGAAAGCAACCGTCGACGTTTGACCATCAAGCAACTTTTTAACCTGGCTGCGGTAATTTAATGTGTCTTCTTTGATACTTTCCGGAATATGTAAAATTGGCTCTCTGGATTTACTCATTTTGTTTTTCCACAATCTTTACTGGTACTTCACTAACATTGCCGTTTTCTATAAGAAAACCTTTCACACCAACAGTGTGAGCATCCTGCAGTGAAACAATTACATAAATCACATTTGGCATAAGAGCCAGCCGAATATCCTCAGCCGAAGGTCTGGCAGGCGTTTCAGGGTGGCTGTGATATATCGCTAACAACTCAAGACCGGCTGAGCGAATATCTTTAACAGTCGCGAACTGTTCCTTCGGCTCCATCATAAAGTGGGAGCTGCTGTTATTGATGTTTGTCATCTTATAAAGCTTCTCGACTTTACCATTGCTACCTGCCAGAATTCCGCAGGCCTCGATTGGTGCCAGAGCCTTGGCTTGTGTGACCATCTGCTCGAATATGTTAGTTGGAATCTCTAACTTCAGCATTTACAGCTCTTCAGGTCACATACAACCTGCTCTTCACCCTTCAATTCGGTTATTTGCGGATTTTCGCCGCAAAGCGGACAGTCGGGATTACGGTTTAATTTGACTGCGCGAAAGTTCATTTCAAGCGCATCATACGTCAGTAACGTTCCGGTCAATAACTTTCCGAGCCCCAGTAAATATTTTATTGCTTCAGTGGCCTGTAAAGAACCAATGACCCCGGCGAGGACTCCAAGTACGCCTGCCTGTGAACAGGACGGCACAGCGTCAGCAGGCGGGGGAGCATTAAAGATACAGCGGTAGCAGGTGGTTTCGCCGGGCAGTACTGTTATCAACTGACCGTGAAACCGTAGAATCCCTGCATGTGAAAACGGTATCTTCTCAAAATAACACGCATCGTTGATAAGAAATTTGGCAGGGAAATTGTCCGTACCGTCAATAACAAAATCGTACTGACGGATAATGTCCGATATATTTTCAGCATCCACTCTGGTCTGATAGGTCCGGACGGCGATATCCGAATTTATTGCTCGCATCTTATTTTCGGCAGATTTGACCTTTTCCACACCCACATCACTGGTGTGATGGATTATCTGCCTTTGAAGATTTGTTAAATCTACCTTGTCGGAATCGACAATTCCAATTGTTCCAACCCCGGCGGCGGCCAGGTACAATCCAGCCGGCGCACCAATACCGCCTGCACCTATGATCAACACTTTGGAGTTGAGCAGTTTCTCCTGCCCTGCACCGCCGACCTGTTCCAGGATTATATGTCGGCTGTACCTTTCTATTTGTTGTTCATTTAATCCCACAGCCACCCCCCATAAAATACAGAAACTCTACCTTATCGTCGTCTTTGAGTACTGCCTCTTCAAACTTAGTTCTTCTTAGAATCTGTCCATTAAGTTCGACTGACACCATATCCGGCATCTTTACCTTTTGCTCAACTAAAAGTTCACTCACTGTCAAGCTATCTGCAAAATCTGATTCTTTGCCATTTACAATAAGTTTCATTTTGTCTTCCTCAAAAACTTTTCTCTATTGCCTGTTCGAAATCGGCTCTTATGTCCTCGAAATCCTCAATCCCTACCGAAACCCTAACCATATCATCAGAAACACCCATCGACTTTTGCTCATCCGGGGAGAATTCGTGAAATATGGTAGAGGCAGGATGTATTACCAACGTTTTCGCGTCACCCAGGTTGGCCAGATTCTTTGCCAGTTTCAGCGAATCGATAAATCTAAAAGCCCTTTGCTTATCGCCGAGACCAAATGTAAGCAATCCGCCGCCACGGCCGTCAAACAGCTTCATAACTCTGTCGCTAAATTTGCTGTCTGTCAACCCCGGATAGCTCACCCAGGATACTTTCGAATGAGCCTGTAGGAATTGGGCTAATTTCTTTGCATTTTCGCCGTGTTTGACCATTCTGCCCGGCAGAGTCTCCAAGCCCTGCAGCATCAGAAATGAATTCATCGGGGCTGCACAACCACCAAGGTCCCGATAAATCAGGTTTCGCAAATGCGCCAAGAAAGCTAATTGGCCTACTCTTTCGGATAGCTTTTTAATATCTTCAAAAGTTCCTTTTCTCCAGTCGTAGTTGCCGGTATCGATTATTGCTCCGCCAATCGCAGTGCCATGGCCATTAATAAACTTCGATGTCGAGTGAACAACAATGTCAGCACCAAACTCTACAGGCTTGATAAGAAAAGGCGTAGTAACGGTACTATCAACAACCAGGGGTACGTTGGCCTGATGAGCAATTTCAGCAATAGCCGGTATGTCCGGCACATCCATTCGAGGATTGCCAATGGTCTCGACAAAAATCAGCTTTGTCTTGTTATTGATTGCATTTGCAAAGTTGTTGGTATCAGACACATCCACCAGGGAAGTTTTCACGTTGAACCGCCCTAACGTATTTTCAAACAAAGATACTGTCCCGCCGAATATGCCTGTCGCGGCGATTATCTCATCGCCGGCCCTTGCCAAGCTCATCACAACTGATGCTATTGCTGCCATGCCGCTGGAAGTGGTGATACAGCCGATCCCATCTTCAAGTTGTGTTAGCCTTGCCTCAAGAGCGGCAGTAGTTGGATTTGCAATCCGCGTATAGATATAGCCGGGTGCTTTGCCACCAAAGATATCGGCAAGTTCCTGAGCAGTCTTGTAGGCGTAAGATACGGTTTGCCAAATCGGCACCGCCGTTGCGCCGGTTTCATTGTCGCCTCCAAAACCTCCATGTACGGCTACAGTCTCAGACCTCATTTGTTTTTTTCCTTAAATTTGATAATTAAGCAAAGGTTTTGTGTGAATGCCGCACTCACCGCCGCATTTACTTGTCCCAATCCATCTGCCTGCCCGTTCATCAGCACCCTGGGTAATTTTAGTGCACGGCCAGCAACCGAGAGACCTGTAGCCTTTACTGTACAATGGGTTAACACGCACATCATTCAGGGCCAGGTACTGCCAAACCTCCCGCTCGTACCAAATCAATATGGGATTGAGCTTAATCAAACCTTTGTCCAACTCTTCTGCTTCTTTGTAATTCGTACGTGTCCGGCCTTCAGTACAACGAAGACCTGTAATCCAGCAATCAACCCCCATCTCTTTGACCGCTTGGCGTGTTGGCTTGACTTTAAGAATTTCACAGCAACTGTCTGGGGCGGTCTCGTAGAGTTTGTCAGGAATTTCCTCATCATTGCTGAAGACCCGCAGTTCAGGATACTTTGATACCTCCTCAGCCATAAACTGCTTAGTTTCTGGTGGTTTAAATCTTGTCGTAACGATAAAGCCGCGAATCTTGGGGCTTACACGTTTAGCAAGGTGCCAGACGGCGCTGGAATCCTTACCAAGACTGTTGGCAACTACCACGCTATCACCAAATTCTTTGTAAGCTCGATCAATCAGTTCCAGCGAGCGTTCTACTTTTTCTGCAAAATTCAGCTTCTCAACAAGTTCTGCAACATTTTCTGTAACTTCTTGAATCAACATAACCTTAAATCTCCGTATAACTTAAAAATGGAAACTGCTATATTTCATATTCCGGCTTTTTTAATTTTCCGAATTGCACGCGAATCCAGAGCCTTTCGTGGAAATAATACGCGCCAAGCTTAATCAGTGTGTCAGCTACACCGATCTCCACAGCAAAAGTCAATTTGCCGGTAACAAGCCAGGCCACGGAAAAAGTAACCAATGTGGCAACAAACCGCCAGCTAAGGGCCTTCATTATAGTTCTAACATGTGATTCCACGCGTTATAACACCCTGTATGGAAGTTATCCTATGGTATTACTGGGAATACTAATAAAAAAATATAATGTTCTAAAAAACCTGTCTTTTCGGCCTAAATGCAGTAATTCGGAACACATTGTTTTCTCTTAGCTTGTTCAAATTCTACAAGATCGGCAAATGTTTTGTTCTGGCAGACCTCAGATACCGCACTATTAACCTCTTGCCAAAGCTTTTTGAAGGCCTCATCTCCAAAAAAATTTGAATCTCGGGTTGCTTTTCCGGGATCTGGAGCTACGAAAATCGGGCCCTGGATATATTCAATGATTTCTCCGACCGTCAGGTTCTCAGCCGCCCGTGCTAACATATAGCCTCCTTCGCTGCCCCGGCGGGATTCAACAAAACCCGCATGTCTAAGCTGATTCAATATCGCCTCCAAAAAGCGCGGCGGTATGTTTTGTGCACCGGCAATCTGGTGTATTTTCACTGGCTTACCTGGCTCACGCAAAGCAAGCTCAAAAACCGCCCTTAGAGCATATTGGCATTTCTTGGGTATTCGCATATTGTCATACCTACTCAACTATATCAATCGAGATACTAATATTATATAAAGCAAAAATCTCATCGTCAATGTTTTTTTTGAAAAAAATTAAAAAATTTAGCGTAGAGAAATGCCTGTATACCAAACTGCACTCATTGGGCTCTCTGATGTCTTTTTTGTGAGGCCCATATAATCAGAAACCCCTTCACTTTTTGATTTCGTCATTCCGGCTGTTTCTGATTTGATCGAGAATTTCCTGCCCACCAGCGGCAAGCAGTTCTTGTGCGAGTTCCTTGGCGCAAGTTTTAGCCTCATTGATGCAACTGGTTTTTGAGCGCTTGATATATTTCTTGCCTTCCATATCAGAGATCATCGCATCAATGGTTATAGTATCACCTGAGATTTGTGCATACACCCCCAGAGGTATACTGCATCCGCCGTGCATAGATGTAAGTATGCATCGCTCTGTCTCGACGGCAATTCGAGAATTTTTATCGTCAAGTTGTGAAACAAGTTCGGCAAGCTCATTATCTGTGGTGCGAATCTGTACGGCCAATGCCCCTTGTGCCGGGGCGGGCAGGAACTCCTGGAGCGGCAGAATTGCAGAGATTTTATCAGCCAGACCAAGCCGGTTCAAACCTGCGCAGGCCACAATGGCCGCATCAATCTTCCCAGAGGCAACCTTTGAAACCCTCGTTTCAACGTTTCCCCGCAAAGGAATACATTTTAGGTCATCTCTAAGCCGGCGCAACTGCGCAATGCGTCGGAGACTCGATGTTCCCACGGTTGCCCCAGCCGGCAGAGCAGCAATAGAGGCTGCTTGAGAAGAGGCTATCAACGCATCGGCAACGGACTGCCTTTTCGGTACCGCGGCAACTACCAGCCCTTTTGTGCAGGCCGTGGGCAGGTCCTTAAGACTGTGAACAGCGATGTCAGCCCTGCCGTCAAGCACTGCATTCTCAACTTCAGAAGTGAAAAAGCCCATGGAGTCGGACTTATAAAGAAAGTCTGAGTTGTCGCGGTCGCCTTTAGTCGACACTTTCACTATGGAAACTTCAATGCCGTCGCTGAGATTCCTTAGCAAGTCACGGATATGGTTAGATTGTACCAAAGCCAGCTTACTGGCGCGGCTTGCCATCTTGATGGGTCTCATTCTTAGCCTTCCAAAATTCATTCTTTGACGGTTTTTTAAGTTTTTACAACAAAACCGGAGCAGATTCAAGCATTTCCGTATTTTTGGTCTGTACAAAGGGCAGATGGAAGAATTGTAGGAAAAGAGAAAAACTAAATTGCAATTATAAACCGAATTCAGTACAATACAAATCATCTTGGGCGGTTTTCCCGATTCTGGGAAGATACGATGGTATATTATGACTCAATGTACCCAGTGAGTAAGTTATATCTGCCTAACAATCAATGAAAAACTGTATATCCAGTATTGAGCGGAAGATTCTGGCTGTTCTACAACAAGGATTGCCGAAAAGCCAAAGTCCATTTAACGATATGGCCCAACAGATAGGTATAGATACAGGACAGTTGCTGGCAGTTTTGAAAGACTGGAAACAGCAGGGTAAGCTTCGACGAATAGGAGCAATAGTGAATCATTTCAAAGTGGGCCTGGGCGCTGGAGCAATGGTGGTCTGGCAGGTGGAACCCGAACGAACCAAGGAAGTGGGCGAGGTATTTGCCGGGTTTAGGGAGGTTAGTCACGCCTATGAACGCCATACTGATAAAAACTGGCCTTATAGTGTGTACACGATGGTCCACGGGAAAAGTGACGAAGATGTTCAACAGACAGTTCGACGAATGAGCCAGGCGTGCGGGATCTCAAACTACCGAATACTGGTTACTAAAAAGGAGCTCAAAAAGGTGCCGCCGACATACATTACACAATCGGGTGCGCAAAATACTAACGAACAGGAGTAAAAATGTTAAGTCTGCCAATACCGGAAATAATCATATTTGCATTTGTGATAGCGCTATTCCTGACAGCAGTGATTTTAGGCGTTCTTCAGTTGCCGGCCGGCGGCGAGAAATATAAACGCTTCCTTTCGCCTCTGGTCTCATTGGCGGTGACGCTGGAAGCTGTCCTGCTTATATTTAGAGCTGTGGCGATAAAAGCCGTACCACTCACAGGACTGTTTGAGTCAATGATTGTCCTTACTATTGTATTTGGCCTTATATACCTGTTTGTCAGTATTGCCATCCAGCAGGTGTGGTTCGGTTCGGTAATGGTGTGGGTAATTTTCGGCTTGATAATTTTGGCTGCGATTGTTGCCGAACCGGCTTCGGAGGCCCATGCCGCAGCCGCTACGCCCTGGGCGATTGCCCACGGCATTGCAATGATTCTCAGCGGGGCAGCGGCAATGCTCGCAACTGCAAGCGCCGTGCTTTACCTGCTTGGCAGACGAAAGCTCAAGCAAAAGAAGGTTCTGCAGGTCATCGGAAGAGTACCCAATATCGAGAGTCTCGAGCGAATGAACCTTTTTGGCCTAAAGGCATGCTTCGTACTGATGACGTTTGGTCTGGCAGGTGGAGTTGGTCTGGCGGCCACCTCGGCCTCGCTCAATATGACGGCCTTAGATTGGCTAACAGATCCCAAAATCGTTCTTATCGCTCTGGCCTGGCTGCTGCTGGGTTCGATTCTGGCACTGTGGCGCACGGTCAAATTAAGGGAAAAGACGATTGCTTACGTGACGCTTCTCGCGTTTGCATTGATTCTATTTGCAGTAGTGGGGACCTCGGTTTTTTGCGGTTCAGACCATGACTTCGACCGTAGCAAAGTTGAATCTGCAGAACAGACAAAATAAGAACAGAATATGAAGATTGTAGTTTTAGGACTTAACCACAAGACTGCTCCGATAGAGATTCGCGAGAAACTGGCGTTTGACACCGTGGAGACCACCAGGGCACTGTGCGAGCTGAAAAACAGGTTTCGCCAGGCGGAGTTTGTGCTGATATCGACCTGCAACCGTGTCGAGCTGTATTGTGCCGACAAACGTGCCGGGGGGGCTGATGCGGATGACCTGGTTAAGTTCATCTCGGAGTTTCATAATATCAAGCCGGAGAAGTTTGCTGAGTTCATTTACTCCTACAGAGATGAGGATGCGGTCAGGCATCTATTGACGGTCGCATCGAGCCTGGACAGCATGGTAGTTGGAGAAGCACAGATAATCGGGCAGGTCAAGGAGAGCTACAGGCTGGCCTGTGCGGCCAAGAGCACGGGAAAGATTCTGAACCGCCTGTTTCACTGTGCCTTCGCTACCAGCAAGAAGATATATACAACTACCTCAATCTCCAGCGGCCGGGTCAGCATTGCCGGCGTTGCAGTCGAGCTGGCCAAGCAGCTCTTCGCGGATATCTCATCGGCGAAAGTGGTTGTTATCGGGGCCGGCGAGATGGGTGAGTTGATCGTGCAGCACCTTCTTCAGATTGGGGCCAGGGATATAACGGTCGTCAATAGGTCTTACGAGCGCGGTCTGAGCGTGGCCGAGCAGTACGGCATCGCGGTCCGGAAATGGGAAGATGTTCAGAACCAGCTTATTAGTGCTAATATCGCGATAGCCTCGGTGACGGCACAAGATTATCTTTTCAGGAAGGACTCATTCAAAAAGATAATGGACACTCGGCGGGGAAGTACGCTACTGATTATCGATATTGCGGTACCGCGAAACTTCGAACCTTCGATAAATAAGATGGATGGAGTTTATCTCTATAGTGTTGACGACCTTTCCGACGTGGTTGAGCAGAATCGCAAGGCCCGCGAACGGGACATTACCAGGGGAATGGAAATCGTCTTTGAAAATGTTGCAGATTTTATGGACTGGTTCAGCGCCAGGGATATAGGGCCTCTGATAGGTCAGATGAAGGAACAATTCGTACGGATTAGCCAAAACGAGCTTGAGCAGTTCTTTGTCGGAACAAGACAGGAAGCTTCGTGCAAAGAGGCCCTGGAGATAATGGTGAACCGCGTGGTCAATAAGCTGATGCACTGCGTAATTAAGAACGTCAACACCATAGTTAAAGAGAATGGTGCTACTGAGGCGGCAAGGTTTGTTGACAGCATCGTACAGCAGGCTGAAAAGATATCGTCAGAGCTAAACCATAAGGAAGACCAGCAGTCGTGAAAGAAGCTTTAGGGTCAAATCAAATCCTGAGACTTTTATTTTGGGAGACCACAATAAAATGCAATTTGACCTGCGCGCATTGTCGGCGTCTGGAATCCGATGAGGCGGCTTTTAAGGATTTAACAACCGCACAGGCGAAAGATTTGATATCACAGTTGGCCGAATTAGGCAAAAAGCAGCCTATGATGCCGGTTTTGGTGTTCTCAGGTGGTGAGCCGCTCTGTCGCGAAGACTTATTTGAGCTGGTTAGCCAGGCGAAAGCAGCGGGGATTACACCGGCCCTTGCGACCAACGGAACGTTGATAGATGCAAGAGTGGCAAAACAAATACGTGATATTGGAATCGTGAGAGTTGCGGTGAGTCTGGATGGTGCGACTGCCGAGGTCCACGACAAGCTGCGGCAGTTGGAAGGCTCTTTTGAAAGAGCACTTCAGGGTATCAAACAGCTTCGTGCGAAAAACATGCCTGTTCAGATAAATATCACATTGACCAGACACAATGCCGGGCAATTAGAGGATATTTACGAACTTGCCAAATCATTGGGTGCAATAGCGGTGCACATATTCATGCTGGTTCCGGTTGGGTGCGGACAGGTCCTGGCTGAAACGGATATGCTTTCACCTGAGCAATATGAACAAAAGATGCTTGAGATATGTAAATTGGATAGTCGCAGCGAGCTGCAGATTAAGGTAACTTGTGGCCCTCACTATGAACGTATTATCAGGCAGCAGGGCCTATATCAGGCCCGTAAAAAGACATCGCATATCAGCGGTTCCGTTCCGGGTAGAACCGGGCATGGTGGTGCTTCGCGCGGATGCCTTGCAGGCCTTGGTGTGCTCTTCGTAGGCCATCAGGGAGACGTGTTTCCCTGCGGATATTTGCCGGTGAAATGCGGTAACGTGCTTAAACAAAAACTTGCAGAGATATGGCATAACAACGAAGACCTTGCGCGAATGCGTAACAGCAGTAGTCTCGAAGGCAAGTGTGGGGTGTGTGGCTACAGGGATGTATGCGGTGGATGTCGCGGCAGAGCATACGCTGCGACGGGTAATTACATGGCCGAAGAGCCTTTTTGTGCATATATACCACCCGAGGCAACGCATTAGTGCTTTAAGAATCTGCGGTCGAGCGTAAACGATGATAAATATCAGCAAATTATATTGCGATGAGGTTACGCCGGGAGATTGGCTTCGCTACGGCAAAAAAGGCTCCGGCGAGCGCAAGGGTGAGATTGTTCCAAAAAAAGCATCTGAAAGACGTCCTATTGTCGTCTGGAACATCACCAGGGCGTGTAATCTGAAGTGTGTTCATTGCTATAATGACAGTGGCGCCGGCAAAACTTGTAATGAATTATCAACAAGCCAGGCAAAAGCTGTCCTGGACGACTTATCACAGTTCAACGTGCCTTCGGTGCTGTTCTCCGGTGGTGAACCATTGATGAGGTCTGACCTGTTTGAACTGATTGAATATGCAGTTCAGAAAGGTTTGCGTGCAGTTATTTCAACCAACGGAACACTTATAACTGCTGATGTAGCTCAGAAAATAAAACAAATGGGAGTTTCGTATGTAGGTATCAGCCTTGATGGAATAGGGCAAGTCAATGACAAATTCAGGGGAGTACCCGGTGCGTTTGACAGGGCTGTGCAGGGCATAAGAAACTGCCAGGACGCTGATGTGCGAACAGGTCTCAGATTGACTCTAACCAAAAGGAATGTTCAGGACCTTGAGGCCCTCTTTGACTTTTTCGAAGCAGAGAATATCGAGAGGGCTTGTTTTTACCACTTCGTACCAAGCGGTAGAGGAAAGGCTATCGGAGATGATGACCTCAGCCATGCTCAAAGCAGAGATGCCATTGAGACAATATTAGCCAAAACAAAACTGTACACACAAGCCGGCAGGAAAACTGATATCTTGACAGTCGATAACCATGTTGACGGTGTTTACCTGTACCTGAAATTGTTTAAGGAAGAGCCTTCTCGTGCGGCCAATGTCTGGAAGTTACTTCTCTGGAACGGCGGCGGAATGTATAGCAGCGGAGTTGGAATCGGATGCATTGATTTTAATGGCAAGGTGCATCCAAATCAGTTTTGGGGGCATTATGACCTGGGAGATGTGCACGAAAGGCGTTTTAGTGAGATTTGGCTCGACACCAATGAACCTTTGCTCAATGGTTTGAGGAACCGCAGAGAACATATCAAAGGCCGCTGTAAGCTGTGCCGATTCTTTGAGGCCTGTGGCGGCAGTCTGCGTGTGCGGGCAGACTTGTACTTCGACGACCCCTGGGCCCCGGATCCGGGATGTTATTTGACAGATGAGGAAATCGGTCTGGACGCAGAGAAACAGGAAGAATTGCGACGCACCGGAGAGATTTTCCAGATGCCTGATTAAATTGCGGGAGTATCTACACTTCGGAGGGATTGTCACACCGTTGATTTCAGGATAGTTAGCGAAATTTTCTAATCATCACTGATTCTTGAATTTTAGAGGCCAAGGGACAATTAGAAGCAATTATTATTGGAATATTTCTCTAAAATGGGAATTATTGTTTGCATTTTCGTGGCGCGAGTGGTAAAATATGGTTGAGAAAAATAGTAATGATTTGCTAAGGGACTACTTTAGCAAAGGAACAAGTTGGAAAATCGCATCTTCGTGTATCGGAATTGTCCGATAAGATGTAAGGAATGGAGTAAAGTTCCAGAAGTTTAAATGGTGGTTGAGACTATAGACAAACCGAGTCGGTGTACGCGAGAAGTACTTGTCGAGCAGATTCTTTGGCTGATACGGCTTAGGTGGATTGCTGTGGGGAGTATAGTAGCTGCTATTCTGGTGGGCAGATATGTCTTTCCTTATCCTTTGTTGCCATCCGCTACCCCAATCTATGTCTGTGCGGGGATACTTTTACTGTGTAATATCTTCTATTTCTCTGTGGCGACCAAGAAAACCGCCGATGCCGGGCCTAAAGATGTCGTGCTGGCGATGGTCCAGGTAGAGGCCGATTTGGTCATTCTCACAGCAGTGCTTCTTTTTTCCGGGGGAGTCGCTAACCCGTTTTTCCTGTTCTATATATTTCATATCATCATAGCAACGATAATACTGCCCAGAAATCTGTCATTTGCTGTCGGATTAACAACTATATTATTATTTGGTCTGCTGGCTGTCAACGAGCTCAACGGGGGAGCATTGCTGGGGCATTATCCACTGCAGCTCAAGAATGTTGTAGAAGGGCTGTGGACAAATCCGGTATATGTCCTTGCTGCTTTTGCGGCATTCGTTTGCACGGTGGTGCTGGCACAATATTTGACGAGAATGATAATCTCCCGAATGACAGCAAAGGAAAAGGAGGCGGCGCGAAATAATGATCTGCTCCAGGCGGTCATCAGTGCAATGACTGAGGGACTGATGTTTGTTACCCATAATGGCGACGTAGCGATTTGCAATCCTGCTGCGAAGCGGTGGAAGAGTAACTCTATTTTGCAAAACAGCCATATAGATAAGAGCGGCGATTCGCTGAAGGATTTTCCGCGGATTCTGACGGAGCATATAAAAGGTTTTTCAGCAGATGACAACAAAGCAACAGATGCAAGTACAAGGCAGGCAATTGAGTTTAACACGGCCGGCCCGGAACAACGATATATTGAGGCAAAGAGTTCTCTCGTTGTCGGTACAGACGGACAAAGGCTGGGATACGTTATCGTGGGCCAGGACTTAACTGAGCATAAAAAGCTGGAAAAAGATTTATTAGAGCGCACTGAGGAGGTAACTGCAATTAACGAGATGTTGAAAATGTCAAGAGTAGAAATGGCCCAGCGTGAGAAAATGGTCGCGATAGGTCAAATGGCCACCGGCATTGCTCATGAGATAGGTAATCCTCTTGCAAGCCTCTCTTCAGTGGCACAGTATTTGGGCAGAAAACTGAGTACGCATGAAGAAAAGGAACATCTTCTGGTCATAAGGTATCAGGTGAACCGTATTTCCAACATCCTGAGACGTATGCTGAGCTTGTCCCGTCCGGCGACAGCCGAGTATAAATGGGTTGACGTAAACGAGTTGATGGACAACACGTTGTCACTGATTAAATTCGATAAACGTATGCGGTCGGTTACTATTAATAATATCGCCGCTGCCGACTTGCCAATGGTGTGGCTGAATCCACAGCTCCTTGAGCAGGTGCTTATCAACATCTTTATAAATGCTCTGGATGCGATGAATGCCAAACCCGGTGAGTATGAACACATTCTTGGGTTAACAAGGGAATCCAAAGATGGAATAGTTGAAATTCGTGTAAGTGATACCGGCATTGGAATGAGCCCGGAGGTTTGCAAGCGTGCTTTTGAGTCGTTCTTTACAACCAAGGAAATTGGTAAGGGTACCGGTCTCGGGCTTTTCATAAGCTATAACCTTGTTACTGAAGTTGACGGCACCATTGCTATGGAGTCCGAGCCGGGTAAGGGAACCACAGTAATAATCCGAATCCCGATAAGGCCCAAAAAAGACTTGATTGACGGTAATGACAGCAGGGAAGATTTCACTAATAGTGCGGAAGCTATCAAAAAGAGAACCGCTTAGTTTCGATATCTTCCGGTAAAAACGTAAGAAGAAGATTGTTATGAAAGACAAAGTAAATGATTATGAATGAAATACTGTTAGCAGATGATGAAGTGACTTTCAGAGAAACCTTCACAAAGGTCCTTCAAGAAGAGGGGATGGTAGTTACAGCGGTGGGCAACGGTACAGAGGCAATAGATGCCATTATGAAACAGCCCTATCCTGTGGCGATACTGGATATCCAAATGCCCGGTGCAGATGGAATAAAGGTTCTGCGAGAGATAATGAAAGTAAGGCCCCAGACGCGTGTAATAATGATAACGGCCTATGGTACGATTGAGATGGCCGTTGAGGCGATAAAGCTCGGAGCTTGTGATTACGTGATGAAACCTGTAATTTTCGAAGACATATTGACAAAAATTCGGCAGCATTTGCAATATCTGGGCTTGCAAGAAGAGAACCTGGAACTAAAGCGTGAGCTGAATATCAGGTTCGATATCGGTCGGATCGTGGGCAAGGCTCCGGCAATTCAACAGGTTTTTGAAATCATTCGGAAGGTGGCCCGGACCAAAAGTAACGTGTTGATAACAGGAGAAAGCGGCACCGGTAAGGAATTAGTTGCTCACGCAATACATTCCCTGGGTTCGAAAAACGGCAGGCGTTTCATTGCAGTCAACTGTAGTGCAATACCTGAAAGTCTGCTTGAGAGCGAATTGTTCGGCCACAAAAAAGGAAGTTTTACCTCTGCTATTAAAGACAAGAAAGGACTTTTTGAAAGTGCTCGCGACGGAACTTTATTTTTAGATGAGATTGGGTATATGCCGATGAGCTGCCAGGTAAAGCTGCTGCGGGCAGTGGAACACAGGCAAATAATGCCGGTAGGCTCCACGGAACCTGTCAATATCGATTTGCGATTGATTGCCGCCACGAACAGAGACCTGTTTGAAGAGATAAAAATGGGACAGTTCAGAGAGGACCTATACTACAGGATGAATGTTGTCGGTATTCATATTCCCCCCTTGCGGGAAAGGAAAGAAGATATTCCATTGTTGGTTGAACATTTCATTAAGAAATATAATACCGAGATGGGCAAGCACTGTGTTGGAGTAAGCGACCATGTTATGCAGCTGCTTATGAGTTATGAGTGGAAGGGCAACATAAGGGAACTTCAGAATATAATTGAGCGAGCGGTAATATTTGCTGAAGACGATGTTATAAAAGTCTCTGATATCGGATTCTTGGGTTCGAGTGCGATGGTATCGAGTGAGGGATACGACAGCTTGCAGGCTGCTGTCAAAATATACGAGAGGGAACATATATACCGAGTGCTGAGCAAGTATAATTGGAACAAAGTTGAAGCCGCAAAGGCTTTGAAGGTAGGATTGTCAAGTTTGTACAGGAAGATTGATGAGCTGGAAGTCAAAGTTGGCAAGCACAAGAAGAAAGGAAAAGCAGGGTGATTTTGGGAGCCCAAGGTTACCCAAACAAAAAGTTTAAAACCTCGTTGGCTCTTAAGCCGAAGGTATGAAAGCTGAAATCATACAAGTTTTATTTCTGCAAATATGGTGTCTTCATTGCTTAGAGACAAAGGACATGGACTTTTGAGTGACAATACTGTAATATTTTTTTGATATATCTATCTATTGAGGTAATCCAATGAAGGTTACAAAGGCTACAGCTTATGCTTTGCATGCTCTAATGTATATGGTCAGGCATATCACACAATTGCCTGTCACAACCGATACTATAGCTAAAGGAGAAGGGATTCCACCCGGATATCTGGCCAAGATATTTCAACGGCTGACAAAAGCACGCTTAGTCAGAGGCGTGAAAGGTCGCAAAAAGGGGCACGTTTTTGCCAGGCCACCGGAAGAAATCAGCCTGCTTGAGGTAATTGAAGTTATGGAAGGTAATTCATTGTTTGACGATTGCCCCTTAAATCACTGCGAATGTGGTGGAACCCCGGAGAACTGCTGTATTTTTGCCCAGTGGGTTAGGGCCACAAAGAAAATCAATGAGTTGTTTAAGGAAACAACTCTGACAAGCGTAGCCTGGAACCATCCGGAACATCGTTTTCACAGCCTGCCGGAATCGCTTGAGACTGAAAAGAAAAAACCAAAGAGGCGAATGGCCAAACCAAAGACGTCAACTCTATAGCCCATCTTTTGCAGAGTCAAAGGTACTAAAACTCCGCCCGCTAAGGATGAATTACAGGCATCACGGCAGAAGCTCTGCGGGTATATTATTTTTTTTTGCCTCGTCTAATGTTGGCTGCCCCAGACAATATACTTTGATGCCGGCCGGTACAGAGCCGTATCGCTTTAAAAAGGCTCGAACGGTTGAACCGCTTGTGAATAATATCTGGTCGATGAAGCCAAAATCAGTTTCTTCGGGCTCTATATCAACATTTCTATATACCATCACTGTTTCGATAGTAGTATCAGCATCAGCCAGACGTTTCAACAGCACGTTTGAACCGACTTCCGGCCTTACCAGCAGAACCATTTTGCCTTTCACAGAAGCTTTTTGAAACTCTTCGAGCAAGCCGGCGCTTGATTCCAACTTTGGCTGCATATCCACCAGTATCCCGAAAGCCTTGAGCTTCTCAGCGGTTGTCTTGCCGATGGCGGCAACTTTTGCTGTGCCAATGGCTCTGGTGTCGAGGCCGATTGCGTTTAACCGCCGGAAGAAGAATTCTACACCGTTGGTGCTTGTGAATACTATCCAATCGAAAGTATCGAGCCGTTTGAGTACCTTATCGGCTTTAGTATAATCATCGAGAGACACCGATTTAATCAGGGGTCTGTGAACTATAATTCCAAGATGCCTGTATTTATCCGGATGGGTACCGGAAAGAAATATCCTCGGTTTTCTTCCAAACCAATCCAGCTTCTCCTGAAGTTCTACAACTTTACCAACAATAAAAATTGCCGGTGTCCGTAGTTGTGCTTTTCGAGCTATCTCAAGAAAGTCATCTAAAGTTCCCTGAATAACTCTTTGGTCATAGCAGGTGCCTTTTTCAATAGCGGCGATTTTTGTCTTGCTCGGCCAACCTGATTCAAGAAGTGAGCTGACGATTTTTCCGATGTTTGCGACTCCCATCAGAAAAATAATAGTTCCGGCTTGGGGTATTTCAATTTGCTTATCATCCTTGCGATGTCCCGTAACTATGGCAGCATCGGATGTACAATCTCTGTGTGTGGGTGGTATCCCACCATAACAGGGGACCGCCAGAGCACTTGTTACACCTGGAACCACCTCGAAATCCACCCCCGCCTCAACACAAGCTTCGGCTTCTTCACCGCCTCGGCCGAAAAGAAACGGGTCGCCGCCTTTGAGTCTAACGACAACTTCGTTGTTCCTGGCTTTTTCTATCAAGAGCTTATTTATCTTCGGCTGGGGCATCGTATGCCGACCTGCAAATTTACCAACAGATATTACTTCAGCAGTCGGTTTGGCAAACCTCAATAGTTCGGATGGTATCAAGTGGTCATGTAAAATAACATCGGCTTGACAGATTAGCTGATAGCCCTTGAAGGTGACCAGTTCGACGTCACCTGGACCGGTACCCACAAGATACACTTTTTTCTGTGACATTCTTCTTGTCTTTTACTGAAAATTCATGAAAAAATAAAAAAAACTTGACATTCTCATTTTTGAGAATACCAGCCAAATGTGCCACGTAAACAGGCCGGTAACGGGTGAATTTCAGCACTTTTTAGCTTTACATTACGACGGTTTTCAACATAATATATAGTTGTTGGTTCCGCGAGGGTCAAGTGAAAAGATGTGGTCGTTACCGGCTTTGTTGTAAGAAAGAATTTGCCTCCGCTAAATTGTTAAAAGTTGCTATACCATCGAAGGGTACTCTATGGATGAACTGGATTGCCGCATACTGGAAGCACTTCAAAATGATTTTCCTTTGAGCGAAAAGCCCTATGAAATCATAGCGAATAGATTGCAAATCCCTTGCGACCAGCTTTGGGACAGAATCCAGAGACTGATTGCTGAGGGCGTAATTCGCCGAATTGGAGCGAGTCTTGACTCTCGCAAGCTCGGTTTTTGCAGCACCTTAGCTGCTGTTTGTTGCAAGGCGGACCTTGTTGAGCAGGCTGCCAAGATAATAGGCCGGTTCCCTGAGGTAACCCATAGCTATCTCCGTAATGATAATTTCAATATCTGGTTCACTATAATTGCGACTGACAAGGAGAGAATTGAACATATTCTTGAGCAGATCCGCACCACATTATCGCTTGAAAGTTCACAAGTCCTTAATTTGCCGATTAAGCATCTGTTTAAGCTCAACGCTCGTTTCAACGTAAAACCCTAATCCCAAGAATTGCGGCCTTATGCATTTAGTTAAATTTGTTTCAGAATAAGGTAGTTGGTCTCACTTTTTGGAAAAGTGTTTGGTCTTGAGGGAACTTCTCATATTTGAGAAAAAAGTCCTCTATCTATCGATTTGAGCAAGCTCAAAGCTTAGTATTAGATTGAATAACAGGATTTATTGTGATATTATAAATGGTAATGCTATCTGGACTGAATCAAGATAGTAGCCCAGGATAAGGAAGTATTTACAGTCTGACTTGACCTGTAACAAGCAACAGTGAGTAACCATTTTGAATGGAGTGGAAATACACAGCGCAACCATGTTGCGCAGTTATTGGCTCAACGGGATTTAGGCAGCAAACCGGTTGTTTGCGGAGCGCGGAGTTATGAGAAGAGAATGTAATGACAGTTCAACGGGACATGAAGAAAGGCCCTGATTTGCCGGAGCCTGGCGTTCGACGACAGGCGTTTCTCTGTGGGCCGCCGCTGATGATTGAGGCGGTGACAAGAGTGCTTCAAGAAAAAGGTACAAACGACATCTTCTATGATGAGTTTTAGGCATATTGTGTCTATGTTGTCGGATTAGACACCTGAAAACTTTTTAATATTATGAGGTGATTTATGGAACATGCAAAGATTTTGATTGTGGATGATGACCCTGATTTTACCAATGTAATTAAGACCATTCTGGAAAATGAGAAGTATACCGTGGTCACGGCCGCCGACAGAACAGAAGGTATGGAAGAAATTAAAGCTGAAAAGCCGGATTTAGCTATACTGGACGTTATGATGTCCACCTGGCAGGACGGCTTTGAAATGTCCAGGCAATTGAAGGAAGACCCCCAGCTCAAAGATATACCTATCCTGATGCTGACAGCAGTTGAGAAAAGAACCGGCATAGGTTTCAAATCTACTGCTGGAGATCCTACCTGGCTGCCGGTGGATGCGTTCCTGGACAAACCGGTAGAACCCGAAATTCTGCTGGCCGAGGTCAAAAAACTTCTGTCAAAGAAGGCTTAGGATGGAACCGGTATCTGAAAATATCAGACTCGTCAAGAGAGCTTACTGGCTGATCAAGCTAAGGTGGGCAGCCATACTATTTGTCGGTGCTGCGACCTATGTTTCCCAGAATTTTTTAGATATAGAGCTGCAAGATGTTGCCCTCTACGCTATCGCGATACTTCTTGCTGTGTACAATGTGACAGTGTTGTTTCTGTTAAATCATTTTGCAAAACAGGGTAACGAGGTACCACACGCGGCGGTAAAGAAAATAATCAACTTCCAGATATCCGCTGACCTGCTTATCTTAACAGTCCTGTTGCATTTCTCGGGCGGGATTGAAAATCCATTTGTTTTTTACTTCATATTTCATATGATTATAGCGAGCATCTTACTTTCTGTGTGGGAAAGCTTTTTGCAAGCCACATTTGCCGTTTTACTTTTTAGTCTCCTTATACTACTCGAATATCTGCAACTCATACCGCACTATTGCCTAAGAGGATTCGCGCCCTACTGCTTACACAGAGACAACCTTTATATTCTTGGTACTCTATTCGTCTTCACAACTGCAATATATTTGGCTGTATATATGGCCAGCTATATTGCTGTGAGACTCAAGCGAACCGAGCAAGCCTACATAAAAGCAAATATATTACTCCAAGAAAAAGACCGCATAAAGGATGAATATGTTCTACGCGTAACTCATGATATCAAAGCGCATATCGCAACCATCCAGAGCTGCCTCGGTTTGATTGTGAACAACGTGATCGGGCCACTTGACGATAAGCCGGCGGAGTTTATCAACCGTGCTTACACCCGAACCATCAAACTCAAAAACTTTGTAGAGACACTGTTGAAGCTGACAGGAATGCGACTTAGCGACAAATTTGAAATGGATGCTTTTTCATTGAGAGATACCGTACACAATGCGGTTGCTGCTGTAAGAAGCAAGGCTGAGGATAAATCGATAATCCTAAATTGTGATGTTGAATCGTCGGTAGATAAAATCATCGGCAACCAGTTTTCTATGGAAGAAGTAACCGCAAATCTGCTGCTTAATGCAATAAAATATACGCCGGAAAACGGGACAATCACATTAAGTGCGAAAAATGGAAACGATTTTACAGTCATCGAAATCGCAGACACGGGCATCGGGATACCCGTGGATGAGCTTGGAGAGGTTTTTGATGAGTTCTTTAGAGCGAGTAACGCCCGAAAAACCGAGAAAGATGGTACAGGTTTAGGGCTATCGATAGCAAAATATATAGTGGAGAGACATGGTGGGAAAATATGGATTGATAGTATAGTAAATATAGGAACCAAATTTTGGATTACGTTGCCAAAAAGAGTTGAGCAATTCCAGACTGTGTAAATCCGGTCAATTTGACCAAATACAGATTTTTGAATAGAAAAGATTATGGCGAAAAATTTTAGACTTGTATCATCATTAATAAATATACTAAAGCAGTTGAACTGGAAGGTGAAGATATTAGCATTAGCTGCCGTAGTTTTGGTCTTTGCTTCAGGTCTAATCGTAGTATCTGAGCAGCCGGGCTTTTGCAATTCTTGTCACATTATGAACACCTTTTATGATAGTTGGAAGACATCGTCCCACAGTGAGGTGAATTGTCTTGAATGTCATTTTCAGCCTGGGTTCGTTAGTCACGTCAAGGGCAAGATAAACGGTCTTGCCCAGGCGGTTGATTGTATAGTAGGCAGAGTGGGCACAAAGCCAAACGCCATGATCAAAGATACATCCTGTCTGAGATCAGAATGTCACAGTACTGAAGAGCTTCTAACAACAAATATCGACTACAAGGGTATCAAGTTCACTCACAAAAATCACATTGCAAAAGTTGTAGATGGAATAAGAATCACATGTGGCACGTGTCACAGCCATTTCGAAGGGGACGAACATTTCAGCATGAACAACGATGTATGTTTTACATGCCATTTCCTCAGGGACAATGAGACCAACAAAAGACTGGCACAGACGAGCTGTACAGATTGCCACGAAGTGCCGGACAAGGCCATCCAGCGAGGATTGGTAACAATTAACCATGCCGAGTTTGTTTCCTACAAAGCAAGCTGTGAAGATTCCTGTCATAAGAAAGAAATCCAGAGCACGAGCGAGATGGACGACAGTGTATGCTTAAACTGCCATAGTTTTAGCAAGGAACAGCGGACTGACAGTGCAGAACTGCATGAAGCCCACACCAATAATGATAAGGTAGAGTGCTTTGCATGCCATGGAGAAGTATCACATGGTCAGACGGAAGTAACATCGGTTTCAGTCATGATGGACTGTCAGAATTGTCACAGCGAGACTCACCAGGTCCAGCGCACTATATACGCGACCGAACACCCGATGCAAAACGAAAAGACCGATCGCGTTCTCAGCCCGATGTTTCTCACGCACGTGGAATGTACCGGATGTCATATTGAGCCGGTACAAAGAAAATCCGGGATATTAGACAGCTTTGGAACAGTAGCCAAGGCGATACCAAGGGCCTGTGATAATTGCCACGAAGAGGGGACCGGCCAACAGTACATACCGTTTTGGCAGGGAAAAATCAAGGCATTGTTTGAGCAAAGCAGTCTCAAACTCGATAAGCTTGAGGAACAAGCACGCCTCGAAACAAATGAACAAAAGGCGCAGGAGCTTTATAACAAGGTGAAGCAAGTTAGGTCGATTCTTGAATCCATTTCATTCGATGGAAGCTGGGGCGTTCACAATTTTAAATATACCGAATCAATGCTTCTCCAGGCAAATGAAGTGTTAAGTGAGACAAAATAGAGTTGACCATGAGAACAGATATGAAATCTAAGCTATGCACAAGAGTTGTTGGAATTGTTGTTGCAGGAATTGCTGCCACAACAGCATTGCCAAACTCGGCTTGGATTAACAAGACATTGGCCATACCCGCCGGACCGCACCATTCATTTCTGGCAGGGCCGTGGGAACTTGTGGTCAAAATGGATCTGGAGGGGGAAGGACTCCGCTTCCCAATTAGAGTTTCTGACGAGAATAAACCTTACAAGTTCGGCAGCACCCTGCCTGTAAAGGGGACACCCATCAAGATCAGGCTCGAAGAATATGTCCCCGATCTAAAATGGGAGACTGCAGCAGTCAAACATCGTGGTGGAGGAATTGTTGCAAAATTAACAATCAAAGGTAAGAACATGGAACAGGTTATCTTGCTCAGTTCAGATGAGCCGGGCAGGCAATCGATATCTTCCAGTATCGGAGGTGTTGCGATAAGAAGACTCTATGATCCCAATACCGCTGAGTCACTGGTGCGAGAACTAACCCACCCCAGAGCGGTCGGCATTTTATCTGTCTGGCCTGAGGATAGTAATCGGCCATTTGAATATGTGGCTAAGGCGAAAGAAACAATAACTATACCGAGAACCGAATATAAATTAACTGTCATAGAGTATATGCCGCACTATTCGATTGATACCAAGACGAAAAAGGTAGTCAATCGTTCGGAAAAACCAATTAATCCTGCTGTCAAGGTAGCCATCGACGATGGGGAGAGAACTTTTGAGCGATGGCTGTGGGCAAAATTTCCTTCATCTCCTCACAAAGAAACAACACTTCCCTTACGAATGAGGTTTACTGATTTTGACCTCAGTGGCGAAAAAGGCAAACATATTCTGGTGGTGACAGGTGGAACTAAGTCATGGCTGCTATTTTCTAATAATAGGAAAAAAGGGGCGGAAAAAGCCGTTCTTGGCCGACTCTACCCTTTTGCAGACAAAGAATACTCCTTCAGCATCGAAAAAATTATGGACGAGGCAATTATAAAGACCGAGTGGAAAAACAACTCTGAGAGCCTGGTGCATCCTGCTATTATCGCAACGATAGAGCAAGACGGCACAGGCCGTCAGACTGTCTTAGAATTGAATAAGCCTTTTCACTATAAAACAAAGTTCGGAATGTTAGTACTACTTTACAGACGCAGTCCGACTCCATAGAGAATTGCTAATTGAACCGATATGTGTAAGGAACGTATTACAAGACAACCTATTAAAACGAGCGTATGATGAGGTTAAGTTAGGATTAGAGGGCGTAACAATGTTAGAGAAAATTTACAAGTCAGTAGTTGTGTTAATTTGTGTGTTAATTTCCAATGGGCTCGCGGTGGAAAAACCAACTTCGCTGCAAAAAACGTGCGTTACAGAAGAATGTCATGCGGACTACGCCAAAAAAGCCTACGTGCATGGACCCGTCGGCCTTGGTGACTGCAAGGCATGCCACAAACCTTTGAAACCTGAAGAGCATACCTGGCAGTTTGTACGGAAAGGCAGAGACCTTTGCGAATATTGCCATTTGGAACAGACAACCAAGAAGAATATCCATGAACCCCTGAAGACAGGCGATTGTATGCAGTGCCATGACCCTCACAGTAGTGATAACAAATTCCTGATTACCGAGAAAACTATCGCTTCTCTGTGCGACAACTGCCATAACATTACCGAAGGGTTCCAGTTTCTACATGGGCCTACAGCCGTCGGTGAATGTACCGTTTGTCACGAATCTCACAGCTCTGACCATAAAGGTTTGTTGGTGAGTGAACATAGTCAGCTTTGTTTTTCCTGCCATGTCGTAACGCAAGATGAATTGAAGAAATATGAGTTCGTTCACGAGCCCGCAAAGAACGACTGCATTGGCTGTCATAATCCTCACGGGGCCAGTAACTCAATGATGGTCAAAGACTTCGCGCCCTACCTTTGTTACACTTGTCATAAGGACATACAGAATGTCGCGGAAAACTCCATGTACCAGCATAGCGTTGTAGCTGATATTGATGGTTGTATGCACTGTCATACTCCACATGCTTCGACTGTCAAATTCCTGTTGAAAAAGGATGCGATGAGTCTCTGCATTACGTGTCATGACAAACCCCAGAAAATAGGCAAAGACGAGGTCCTGCCGGCTTTCACTAAGGAGCTTGAAGGCAAGAAATTTCTACACGGCCCTGTTGCCCAGAACGATTGCAGCGGGTGCCATATCACACATGGCAGCAAATACTTCAAGCTTTTAGCAAAAGAGTATCCTCCAATATTCTACGCTCCATTTTCCGAGGAGAACTATGAGCTGTGTTTTAGCTGTCATGCAAAGACCTTAGTATTGACGGAAAAGACAGAGGACCTTACGGACTTTAGAAATGGCGATTTAAATCTTCACTTTTTACACGTGAGTAAAGAGCGCCGAGGGCGGACGTGCAGGGCGTGCCATCAAACACACGCCAGCAATCTTCCAAAACACATTCGTGAGAGTGTGCCGTACGGAAAGTGGGAGCTGCCGGTCGGTTTCACAAAAACCGAGACGGGCGGTGGCTGCATGTCCGGCTGTCATTTGCCCAAGGATTATGACAGGAAAAAACCTGTGGACTATTCCGCCCCGTGAGCGGCCAGGGCCGAATAGCCGGCATCTGAAAAATAAAGAGCCGAGGAAGCCTGATGACAACGAAGTGTAAAATAGCTGTTTGTGTGATTCTCGTTGTTCTGGTCTGCTTGTTTCTGCCGCGCCAGAACATAAAAGGCTCTACACGCAGAATCGGCATCGGCAACAAGATGCCGGAATTTTCAGCATCTGACACTTCCGGAAAGGTCTTCGATTATAAGCACGGGATTGGGAAAGTGCTGATGGTGGTGTTCTTATCTGCTAACCAGAAGAATTCTGCCCAGGCAGCAGCGGATCTTAAAGGGATTGTCAGAAAACTGGCCAGCCAGGCAGAACGTCTAAACGTTGTGGTTGCCATAGATGATCCTAACAGTCAAGCCTTTTTTCCTTCCGACCCGAACGAATCTGTCGTAGGAGTTCACGTAGTTGCGGATATCGAATACAAGCTGTGGGGCAAATTTGGCATAATCGCAACGCCGACAGTGATAATTTCTGATACAAACGATATAGTACTGTGGGTCAAAGCCGGCCACAGTTATGACTTTGCACCTGTGATACGGGCCCGTTTGAATCAGGCGCTGGGGATAGCTCAGGAGATAGACCCGAATGATGCAAGCCGGGTGAAAACGGTAACGAATACCACTGTTGCCGCCCGGATTCAAAGGCATTTACAAATGGCAAAGATGCTCCAGGCCAAGGATCGAATTGAATCTGCTATCAACGAGGTACGCAAAGCCGAAGAGCTGGACCCTAATTCCGTTGAAGTAGCTTTGGAACTTGGCGAGCTTTTCTGCAGAGTTGGTAAAAACGAAGCGGCTTTGAAGATAATCGAGCGGAAGAAAGCAACCAAGCGACTCGACAAAGCACGGCTGCTTCTAATATCCGGCTGGGCAAAACGTCAGATGGGCGATCTTAAAACGGCGGAAAAATATTTGCTCGAAGCGACCAAACTTGATGCCAAATCCGCCAGAGGGTTCTTTGAGTTAGGTCAGGTCTATCAGGCCAAGGGCGATAAAGACAAAGCGATAGCGGCTTACTACCGGGCCTTGACACTGGTTTTTGGTGGGCGTTGAAAAATGGCCATTCTTAGTACTGATAACGGCCTTGTCTTGCTATTCCCAGAAATGAGAAAAGCGTTCACTGCCTACGGTGGCCTCAAAGTTTTTTCTTATCCTTCAGTACTGTAAACGCAGTATTTCCAGGGCATTATGTATAGTTGCTTTTGCCTTTACGTTTCCGCCATGACTTAGGCACATAAGTTGCGGTGGTTTTGCTGAGACTTTAGCATTTTTTGTTTGACAAGAAGATGGCGATTTTGTTAAAATATTTTAGGGTATTGCATTATATTGGTTTTTTCCCATTGGCATCCCCTCTTGCCATTCCTGAAATTTGAATAGACCTGTGCGTACAGCGTTGGCTTTGTCCAGTGTCAGATGTCTTTATTTGGAGAAGCGGTTATGAAATTGAAATTGGCAAAAGTTGGCTTGTTGATTATTCTGGCTGCACTATTCACACCGACAGTAGTGATGGCTATAGCACACTCAGATCTATTCGGCTGCAACGGATGCCACACGCCGCACAATGCAGAGACCCTGCCGGGTGTGCCTTTGTGGAACGGTAGTGAGACAACAGCCACGTTTACGATGTACTCCAGCGATACATTCCAGGGTATTATGGATGGCCAGCCCAGCGGGGATTCCAAGCTATGCCTGAGCTGCCACGACGGTGCCAATCCCGACTTCTCGTGGATGAACCCGGAACATACGTTTGAGGGTAACGAGCTGGCAAGTTCGCACCCTATCTCGTTTGTGTACGATTCGGCATTAGCTGCCTTGGACGGTGCGTTGAAAGATCCTTCGGAAGCGAGCACTCTTGGCGGAACTGTCCTTGAAGACCTGCTGGACCCGGAGAGCAAGGTGCAGTGTAGCAGTTGTCATGATGTTCACACCTCTGGTGTCGGCCAGAGTCTGTTGCGGGGCTACGATTACGGCAGCCAACATGGACCCGAGCTGTGCCGTATGTGCCATATAAAATAAGCAGCTATGGGAACAAAGCTGTAAGACGTTTTAGCTTAAACATATACGGGCTAAAATCTGGAGAGTGAAAGTAGCCTTTTTCGGCTCGATAAACACCGCCAGCACATCTCAAGATTGAGAAATTCGGCGTAGACAGCCATCTCCTTACCAATCAAGAAGATATACACTCTATTAATATTGATGCGCCATTACTGAAATTGCCGAAATAATAATCGTGAAAATGTATAAATCTGTGTTATTCAAGAGCTTAACACTTATTAGCGTGATTTGGGTCGTGAGCGTTTTTTCAGGATGTCAGTCTGTCCAGGTCGAGCAGCAGACGTTAAAGCCGGTGTTTTTTCCGCCACCGCCTGAGGTGCCGCGCCTCCAGTTCCTCAAGTCTTTTTCCGGACCTGATGACCTTGGGGTCGTTACAACCAGTGCCTTCGAGAAGTTCGTGCTCGGAAAGCCCGAAACGATGGATAGTATCACAACACCCTACGGGATGGCGATTTTCGAGGGTAAATTGTACGTGTGCGATGTAGGCAAGAGAATGGTGGAGGTGCTCGATCTTGAGAATCGCACATTTAGTTATTTGACAAAAGACCGGCGATTGACGAATCCGGTGAATATCTTCATTGATGACGACGGTACAAAATATATAGCCGACCCAACAGCCGGCTCGATATTTGTTTTTGATAAGAACGATAACTTGAGCGCCATATTTGGTCAGGAGTCAAAGATTAATCCCATTGATGTAGTTGTTCGTGGACAGCAATGTTATGTTACTGATTTTGGCAGTAACCAGGTTGTTGTTTTAGATAAGACCACCGGCAAAGAAATCACTCGCATAGGTGAAGAAAACAAGGGGGAAAGACAAGCAGAACCTCTGGGTGAACTGCCTGCCGGTGAATTTTCTCTTATTAGTGATTTGGCCCTTGACCAAGAGGGCAACATCTATGTCACTGATAAAGCTGGAGCACGAATAACACAGTTTGACAAGTCCGGAATATTTAAGCGCACTATCGGCAGGTTGGGCGACAATATAGACGAGTTTGTCAGGCCCAAAGGTATAGCAATTGACAAAGGAAACAGGATATGGGTGGTGGACGCTGCAACGGAGGTAGCCAAGATATATAATCAACAGGCACAGCTCCTGTTGTTTTTCGGTCTGCCCGGCAATGAGCCCGGAATGATGAATTTGCCGGCAAAGATTATCCTGGACTACGACAACGTAGAATTGTTCCAACAGTATGCTGTTAAAGGGGCGGATATAGAGTTTTTGGTTCTGGTTTCAAATCAATACGGTTTAAATAAGATCAGTGTTTACGGTTTTGGCAGGTTTCCTGTGCAGGAAAAGGCGATAGAGCAAGCGAGAATGTTCGCTCGGAAACCCGAATCGGAAAATGAATTCGAACGGCAGATGAGTAAACCTTCGGCTTTGACGAAGGCAGAGCCTAAGAAAACAGCCTTTGATACCTTTGGACAGAAAGAAGAAATCGCTGAGCTTTATTACAGCAGCATGGCGTTTTACCGTGCCGGTCAGTTCGAAAAAGCCCGGGAAGGTTTGGTTACAGTTTTGAATAGTGGCTTAATCCCACGAGCAATGGCAAAAACAATACAAGACGACTTATCCGACATTGATAATCGCCTGGCCAAGAGCAGGCAGGAAAGAGAAATTACTGAGCTTTATTACAGCAGCATGACGTTTTACCGCGCCGGCCAACTCGAGAAAGCCCGGGAAGGTTTGGTTAAAGTTTTGAAGAGCGGTTTAATTCCACCTGCGATGGCAAAAACAATACAAAACGACTTAGCCGACATTGGTAATCGTTTGGCCAAGAGTGGGCAGAAAAGTGGAATTGCTGAGCTTTATTACAGCAGCATAGCGCTTTACCGCGCCGGCCAACTCGAGAAAGCCCGGGAAGGTTTGGTTAAAGTATTGAACAGTGGCTCAATTCCACCAGTGATGGTAAAAACAATAAAGAACTACCTGGTGGATATCGACAATACTTTGGCCAAGAGACGAAACAATCGACCTTGATGAAAGTAGACGAGCTTCGAGTTTCCAGGGCGAGCATCGATACTCCGCAGGATACCTTACGGCAGAGCATCGACAACCTTAAACGAAAAGGTATTTTAAAAAATGGGGTTGCAGAAAACTGAAAGTGTAGAAGCTGGTTTGGTGTTGTCGAAGCTGGTATCTCCGCAGGATGCCGTACGGCAGAAACCGGAGGCTGGAAGTCGGTGTTGGCCCTACGCGCATACCCAAGACAGTCGGCCCAGACCTATATCAATCGGGTTAATGCTGCTCGTCTTTTTTGGAGTACTTGTTGTAAGCTGTGACGAGGTTGAACATTATAAAACTCTGACATTCTTCTTTGACGGCGTTCCACCCTTGAGGCAAGAGGGGCTGCAAGAAGAGCTTGCCAATTCCAATTTTCAGGAGTCCACGCAGATAAGTTCAAAGCAGCTCTGGTATGTACATGAGCCACAAAAGGACTGTACGCTCTGTCACGGCAAGCGCAAGCAGCAAAGAGGCTTTTCTCTTCAAGTGCGCCTAACTGCACCGGTACCAAAGTTATGTTATGGCTGCCATACCGACTACACCGTATCAGCATCGTTTGTTCACGGGCCTGTGGCGATTGGCCAATGCCTGTTTTGCCACAATCAGCATAAGAGCAAGATCAAACATCTGCTGAAAGAACCAGAACCCAAACTTTGCTATCTATGCCACGATATTAACACGGTCGAATTAATACCTGCTCATTTCAAAAATCAGCAATTTGCATGCACCGGCTGCCACAACGCTCACGCAAGTCCGGTTAAAGCGCTTTTAAAAGGTGCTTCATCCCAGATGAATGACAAACTTGATAGAGCCAAAGCAATCAACACAGCTATAGAAGAACATATACAGGTTGCGAAGGAACAACACACAACTGGACTCGAAAGAAAGAGCTTACTTCAAGTCTTTAGGACAGTCAGCAAATTAGTTGAGCAGGGCGAAATACAAAAGGCCAGGGCGTACCTGGAAAAATTCAAGGACAGCAGTGCTTTCACAATTGAAGAACGGAACAAAATTGTACAAGTGCTCAAGCTAATGGACATTGCAATAACAACGACCGAAGGAGAGCTTGAAAAGGTCAAACAGGGAAGACCCCTGACTGAGGAGAAGCCGGGAGAGCCGTCAGCAGAGCCTGAGAAAAGCAACAATCAACCGAGTAAGCGTAAAAAAGAAATTGCTGAGCTTAATTACCGTAGCATGGAGTCGTACCGCGCCGGCCAACTCATAAGAGCCAGGGAAGGTTTTGTTAAAGTTTTAAAGAGCGGTTTAGCTCCAGCGCCAATAGCAAAAACAATAAGAGGTTATTTGGTGGACATAGATAATACTTTGGCCCGAAGAGCAAAGCCTCCAAATTCAGAGCCGTAGCCGAGACTACGTCTGCAAGGTCATCAAATCACAACATGCTCAGACAATATTAAAGAGGGACCCCGCAAGGCGGGAACCCAAAGAAATACTTCGAAAAGGAACGCTGCGTGAGCTTATCGCTATTGAGGAGCCTGAAAGCATTGCTGAACCGACGATACAGTAAGACAAGGGACCGGGGAGCAGTTAGGCAGGTGCTTACACGAAGAATCCTCTGGGGCCTTGCATTTTGCAGTATAAGCGGTGTTTCTCTTACTGGGTGCAGCGTTAATGTTGGCGGCAAGCAGCGGCCTCTTTTAAGACATGATAGAATTCAAGGCGAGTTAGAGCTGGTAGCTGAAAGGCGTACCGATGAACAAGGGGTCAGTGGAAACAAACGCGAAAGCAAAACGAAAGTGTTTGAAGAAAGAATAAGATTGAAAACAGAGGGTGATATATATCATCCGGATTTTTTATTCTATACTGCTGCTCTTGGTTTAGGGCTTGCCCAGCAAAAAATTGACTCAGATGAAGAGTCCGGCAGGAACAGCGAATCACTTAATGATTACAACATATTCGCTCAATTATTGCGGGCAAAATCATACCCAACGACCTTTCACGCGAGCAAGTCGGAGGATTTAATTCCCCGGCAGTTCTTAGGGTCTTTGAGAACCGAAAGAGAAAACAGAGGGGCATCACTATCGCTGCGGTCCAATGATTGGCCTATGACATTCCAATACACTGCCAGCCAAACCAGCCAGGACGAATTAGCTTCACTGGCCAGGGACTTCTTTGACAGGGATGAAGAGCGGTTAAGGTATTCTGTGACTCATGATTTTAGCGAATTATCACATATGAGTTTTGATCTTGACAGGTCTGAGGTTTCCCAACGAAGCCTGGGTGTATCACAAAATACAGAAACAGCAAGATATACTTTGTTGCACGATTTGATGTTCGGCAGTGACGAACAAAATAGGCTTGATTCTTTTCTTAACTTTGTTGACCAGTCCGGCTCTTATGATTACACGAACTGGCAGTGGGAAGAACGCTTAAGACTGCAGCACTCACCCAGCTTCCTGACCAATTACAACCTGAGATTTTCGGATTACAAACGAGAGACGCTCAGGAACAAGGAAACTCGTGGCCGGGTCGGCTTCGAGCACAGGTTATATGAAAGCCTGGTTACGACAGCAAATTATTTTGCCTCAAAGACTGACCTTGATGCCCAGGGTGATATTACTCAACACGGCGGTACGCTTGGTCTTAATTACCGAAAGAATAATCCCTGGGGTACATTGCTCAGCACATATACAGCAAGTCTTACTGAAAGCAAGCAATCAGGAGGAAGTGGCACAGGAGTCGTGATAGATGAATCGCATATTGCCACAGTGCTGATTCCCGTAGAGCTTGACCGGGTTAATATTGACACATCTACCATTAGGGTTAAAAACAGTATCGGAGATCTGTACCTGGAGAACTGGGATTACCGAATTACCGAGGCCAACGGTAGAGTAAGGTTGGAGATACTGATACCTGGTGACGGAATTGTCCCGGAATTTACTGAAGGTGAGGAATTCTTCGTAGATTACAACTTCTTTATCGAGCCCGAAAGAGAGGAAGATACACTTCGTCAGAACTTCACCATCAAGGAGCGGTTCGACAACGGCCTGTCTTTGTACTATTCTCATCGGCGACAAGATGAAGATGTCAGATCGAGCCTCACCGAAATTACACCTGATGAGTTCACAGTCAATACGATAGGCACCGATTATATTAATAAAGGTCTCTTTTTGCAGGCCGAGTACAGCGAAGAAGACTCAACTCAGATTCCCTCAACAGGCAAAAAGCTGCAAGGCAGATACAGCTGGCCTATAGACAGCGATACAAGGGCAAGTGTGCAAGTCTTGAATCACTGGCTGGATTTTGACGAACCGGATGAGCGGGATGTTGTGCTGTTCAAAAGTGGTGCCGAGATATTTAGTAGATTGACGAACGAGTGCAGTATTTCTGTCCGCGCCGATTATCGTGATGAAGACGACACGAGGTTCGGAGCAACCAGAGGGTTTCAATTTAACTCTGAAGTTCAATACAACTTTCGCCAGCTTAGCATTACCACAGGTGTCGAGTTCAACTCGCTCGAACGCAGAAATGATGAAATTGATGGCAGTTTTCTATATTTTCGGCTCAAACGATTCTTCTAATTAAGACAAGGAAATGTAAAATATGGTTGCGAAAGAGAAAATGTCTGAAGAACATGTCATCTTTGTGAAATTATACGTTTTGGGGCTTGTGCTGCTGTCATTCTGCAGTGGATGTGACAGTCATCTGAGTCAGTTACAATTTCCAGCCAACGAGCTGCTTGTCTGGCCCAAGCCACCTGAAAGGCCTTATATAAGGTACGTCGGGACAATATCGACGGAAACTGACTTGAAAAAGGAAGTTTCGTGGGCAGAGGGTTTGGGTGAGTTGCTCTTTGGTAAGAATGAAACAGGTGTTCTTGTTGCCCCTTATGCCGTAGCCATTGACCAGGACAACAGATTGTTTGTAACTGATACCGCAGGTGCGGTGGTTCATATGTTTGATCTAAATACGCGCACATATAAACAGTTTGCATCTCTGGCGGGGCAAGAGAAACTATTGAAGCCCGTCGGCCTGGCAATAGTTGACAATTGGATTTACGTTGTCGATAGCATACTACGCAAGGTTTGTGTTTTTGACAAGAACGGAAAATTCATAATTTCTTTTGGAAGTGAACGGTTCATAAGGCCGTCCGGCATTGCCTATTGGCCGGACGGTAGAATCCTGTATGTGGTGGACACAGCCCGCCATACTATAGATGTATTTACCAGAGAGGGTAAGTTCATCCAACAAATCGGGGCGAGAGGTTTGGCTCCGGGAATGTTTAACTTTCCAAGTCACTTGTGGCTCGACAAAAGTGGCAAATTATATGTTAGTGATACTTTGAACTATAGAATTCAGATATTCACAAGTGAACGAAAGTTCCTCAGAATGTTCGGCCAACAAGGAGACAGGCCGGGTAACTTTGCTCATCCTTGCGGCGTTGCCACAGACAGTTTTGGTAACATCTATGTTACAGACCGTCAGTTTGAAAATGTGCAGATCTTCGACCAGCAAGGCCGTATACTTATGGCTTTTGGACAGGAAGGAACACAGGCCGGCCAGTTTTGGTTGCCGGCCGGCATCTTCATAGACGGTCGCAATAGAATTTATGTTGCCGACTCATTCAACAAAAGAATCCAGATATTTGAACTTGTGGAGCAAGTCTACAAATGAAAATCAAATGGACTGAATTAATAAAGCTACTTATGGTTATCACCGCAGGACGCTCAACGGCCATAGCTCTGATTGATGGTTCGCCGCACGACTTGACGGCGGTAGCCGGTGGGAATACTTGTAGTTTCTGTCACACCCCGCACGGAGCTCTAACCGGGACCCCGCTATGGAGCCGCCAACTTTCCACGGCTGTTTACAATATCTATCAAAGCTCATCGTTGGAGGCTAATATCGGCCAGCCAACCGGTTCCAGCAAACTATGCCTCAGTTGTCACGACGGCACTGTAGCTTTGACCGAATCGATACGCAGCAACTCCTCCGGCGGCACTTATATAGCTCCCGGCGCAGCAAATCTTGGGACCGATTTGTCGGACGACCACCCAATCAGTTTTGTTTACTCTGCCGCACTGTCAGCAGAAGACGTCCAGATACGCCCACCTTCGGCTTTGCCCGAACAGCTCAAGCTCGACAGGTCGAGCGAGCTACAATGTACCACTTGCCATGAGCCTCATGATAACCGATACGGCAACTTCCTGGTGATGCCTAATTACCGGTCAAGGATGTGTGTGTCGTGCCACGATTTATCTGGATGGATACTTTCAAGCCATGAGAGCTCAACCGCCCTGGCTTCTGTCGCAAATGATCCATATCTACAAAGTAGTAAGCACGCTACAGTCGCGGAGAACGGCTGTCTAAGCTGTCACAAACCACATTCCGCCGGTGGATACGAACGACTGCTCCATTTCCCCAGATCAGAAGACAATTGTCTGAGCTGCCATGATGGCTCGGTGGCAAATACCAATTTGAGATCCGCCCTTTCCAAATTCAGTCGGCATGATGTGGCTCGGTATGAAGGTATCCATGACCTTAAGGAATTGCCGACAGCAGCAGCAAGACATGTTGAGTGTGTTGATTGTCACAATCCGCATGCCACCCAGGATAAACTCGCACAGGCACCGGTCGTCCCTGGTGTGATGCAAAAGGTCACCGGTGTAACGGCTTCGGGGTTCGTTACCCAGCAGACCCAGTATGAATATGAGGTCTGTTTTAAGTGTCACGGAGATAATGCGAGCCGGGTCGAATCCAAAATTACCCGGGATATAACCCAGACGAATACAAGGCTGGAGTTTGACCCTTCGGGGCCTTCTTTCCATCCGGTCATTTCACCTGGCGTAAATAAGAACGTTCCGAGCCTGAAGCCGCCAATGACTGTTGCAAGCATGATATATTGTACCGACTGCCACAACTCAAGCAGCGACTCTGGTGCGAAAGGTCCTCATGGATCGGATTATTCACCATTGCTTGCCCATAATTATGACACATCCGATTACACTTCTGAAAGTGAATTTACTTATGGGCTTTGCTATAAATGTCATAGTCGAAATAGTATTCTAAATGACGAAAGTTTCCCAAAGCACAGGGAACATCTGCAGCAACAAATTCCATGCTCAGCATGTCATGATGCTCATGGCATTAGTTTAGCGCAGGGAACAAGGCTTAACAACACTCACTTGATAAATTTTGATTCAACTATTGTGCAGGCCGATACAACGGGACGTTTGGAGTTTAAAGATACCGGTGTATTTCACGGCCGTTGTTTCTTGAAGTGCCATAACAGCCCTCATTCACCGAATGAGTATTGAGATCGCTTTGAACATATAAAAATTGTAGGGCGAAAGTCTGTAAGGCTTACCCAGCACACAAAGAAAAAGTGCTGGCAGTTTCAAAACTACCAGCCCTTATCGATTATTCATACAGATACGGTTACGATCGAACCATACCCGTAATATCTACCGTCACTTGTGTGGCTAAGCTTTCAATGCTACGCAGCTTACTGCAGAGCTTCGACTGAGGTGGGCCGAAGCCCACCTGACATTCCTCACTTAATTGAAGAGTGCCATGATATAGTCGATTACCGTCATGAGAAGGCCTTGGGTTTCCTGATTGTCGGCGCCCTCCTCGATAAGATAACCACCCTGCTTGGTATGCTGGTTGAAGGATATAAGTTCACCAGCTTCATCCTCGTTGATCATTTCAGCTCTGTGACATGAACCACAGGCTCTTGAACCAGGCCCAGTGATATAAAGCGGCACGTTGCCGATGTTTCTGTCCCAGCCTTCAAGTGGGGAATCAGACGCTGAAATCACACCAGGTAGCGACTTTGACTGATCCGGCACATTATATGTGCCTTCATTGTGGCAGGATTCACAGTTTTTAATTGTGAAATTGGGGTACACATGCTCGACGTGGAGGTCATATCGCATAGCTGCCACCGGCTCGGCGAAATTGACATCGCCAATATCAAATGCCTGGAACGAGTGGATCGCATGGATGTAGGAGTCAATCGACCTCGACTGCATTTCCAGATGAGAACCGCTACTCTTCGTAATGTGACACATCCTGCAGGCAGCGATATTCCCGCCTCTATCAGGCGAATGGAAGGTTGTTGCAAGCGCATCATGGCAGGTGTTACATCCATCCTCAACCTTCACGATATCACTGTAGAAGTCATCATCGAAATCATTGGCATCAAGGTCAAAGGTTCTGGAAGGGGCATTGAGTGCAACTTGAACACCATCAGCATTTTCCAGTTCCGGCGTAACTGCAATTTCCACCCTCTTTACAGTACCATCAGCGATCAGGTCAGCCCAAGTCGACATGTCTACGACGACTTCCCAGTTGCCGTCTGCTGCCGACACTGTCATAGCACGTGGGTGCTCTGCACCTACTTCATATTCCAGAGCTCTCTGATCGCCGCTGCTCCTGGAAATTTCACCATCGTCATTATCGTCAGTCAGTCTTTCGTGTGGACCAATGATAAAGTCCTTCGTGTCCCAGCCATACATTCCGACCATCACGGTGGGTACAATGTCCGCCACATCGATCCCTGCGAGGTCTGTGACCTCGGCCGCACTGAATTTGATTGTCAGTTTGTTGTCGGCTACAGATGCATCATCAATTGTGACGACAATGGCGTCAGAATACTTCAGATCAGCAGCGGCATAGATCATCGTGTCATAACCGGTGTGAACTTCACTGAATACTGGAGCAATACTGCCGGCGGAATGGCAGTTACTACACTTCCCAAGTGAGATGCCATGAGGCACTACGGTTTCCAGTGCCGGCGCTCTGTTGGCCTGGGTCCCTTCCTCTGGTCCGGTCATAGGGTGACAGCTCTTACAGGTCTCCACTTTGAAATTGGCATCCGTCAATACGACATCAAGTTTGCCTTCGTGGCATGTCGCGCAGGTTGACATGGACTGAGGATAAGGGAATTCCATGGCATGCGACATATGCACGTCGTTCATGATATTGGCTGTATATGCGTACTGGGCTTCTTCCTCATGCGTCAATTCAGCACCAGCATGTATCTCAGCATACCGTGCAGGATCATCAACTAAAATCTGCAAGTCTTCATGGCCGCCGGTACGTGTGTCGTAATGGCAACTCTTGCAAGCTGCAAAATCCGACAACCCGGCAACCACAGCCGCTCTGTAGCCATGCTTCATATAAGGCACACCGTGGCATTTCTCACAACCGGATACATTGGCAACAGATTCATAGGTGGCCACATCACCGAAGGCCAGGTCTGCGTTGGCCACGTCATCGTACATATGCACATTACCCCCGCTCTCGGTGTCAAGCAGGCCGTCGGCGATATAGGCATAAGCTTGACCGTTTGAGTTGTTTAGATCATAGGTTATTCCAGTGGCAGTCACGGAGTACCGGCCGTTCCCCAGCGCTACTGGATCTGAGAATGATTTTGAGTTGTCAAACATTCCGGTCGCGCTGTCGTAGGTCACCGCATAGAATCTCTTCTGTTCTAGCGAGGGAAGTCCGTCCGCATCTATGTACGCAATGCCATCTTTCATAATTGTGAACGTCATAGTTGCGGTAAAGGCGCCAGTCCCGTCGGGGACACTTGTGACACTGTCAATCGTGAGTTCCAAAGAGCTGGCATCCGAATAATCATCGTAAATTGCCTGATGTTTTTCCTCGCCAACTCCGCTATGACAAGTTACACAAGACTCAGGTGGGGCAAAAACATCAAAATGGGCTAATTGCACTTGAGCAAACACGCCGGAGGTGCTCACCAACAGGACGACAAGAGCGAACACTACAGCCATTAAGCTTGTTCGTTTTTGCATTGTATTTTCCTTTACATTGTTTTTCTTTACTACAATTTTGTACACAAATCTCAGTGTGTATTGGCTGTTACATGAGAGTTATCAACATGCTAACCCTAATCTTGTCAGCATAATCTCGGGAGCACCACCTCCTTTCCAATCCAACTCAAGACGAACAAAATGTTCCTACTCTTCTCACTCACCATTGAGCAGATCAAGGAAATCCTGTACTTTATTTAATTGACTTTGCTTGCACAGAATCCTGATCCATCGCCAGGCGATATAGTCCTTGTTGTAGTGCACACGAGCAATCACCTATAGATCCGGTAACGCCAGTGCATTTAAGCACAACAACGGATAGAGGACTTCGTCGTGTGTTGCCGACTCGTCCCAACGGTACCAAGCCTTATCAGACAATCTTCTATTGGTTTATCCTATCTTCCATCCTGCGGAAATAGATATTCTCCGTACCAAGAGCATAAAACTTATGAATTGTGCAAACGGTGTGCCAAAATGCATGGATATGCCGAGAGTCACATTAGAATTCGCCATAACTTAATGTTATCAATATACTTAGCAATAACAAGTAAAGAATAGCTTTGTGGAAAAAAGAGGATATTTAAATCAAATTTTCTCAAAAGCAAGAAAAAGGCCGCTTATAAATTCCCATTCACGGGAGCATTCGATGTCGCGGGCTTTCAAGAATCAACCAATAGGCTACTTCAAAGGATATACTTTGTCATGCGAACAGCAAGGAAGTCCAGTAGTGAGCATCAAGGGGCCGGTCGTTCCATATTTTCTGGCCAAGGCGAGGGCGGAGAATAAGGTGGCGTGTCAACCTTAATGCTTATGAAAAACAAACGGGGCCTATACCGAATCAATCAGTACAGGCCCCGAATGGACCTAAATCTGCCTGCCAGCTAAATCACACGGTTTACGATGCCGGCTCCGGCGGCGGAGGATACAGACGAATATCATCGAAGTACATTGTACCTGAACCGCCAGCCTGCGGATTGTTCCTGTTACCAAGGCCAATAGCAATCGTATTGACATTGGCCAGGTTCACGCCCTGGTCTGCAAATGCCTGCAGGTCGATATTCCATTCGGTCCACTCTTCTATCTGTGCTGCATTAGGATTATCGTGATTGACCACCGCATTGCCGTTGGGAGCGACATACAACGTCTCAACAGCGTTATCCGCAATGCCCCTGAACCAGATTGTCAGCGTGTTAACACCATTCTCGGTCCAGTCACGCGGGTAAGTTAATGTAAGAGTAGCCTCAGAGTACCCAACACTGTTGTCGTAGTAAAACGGCATCGTCTGATTGCCACTGTGAACGATAGTTTGTTCGGCAAAAGGAGGATTTTCATAACCAACAAGAGAACCGTTTGTCGGGTCGTCGTATCCGTCCAACCACGCATTAAATATCCTGTTGCTCTCGGGATCATCGGGGTCAAGGTCATTATATAGCTCAAAATCGTCCACAATAAGGAAGTTGGCGGTCGTGAAGCTCCAGAGGCCGCCTGCCCACGGACTATCTGCGTTGGCATTATTAACCTCATCAACACGCCAGTAGTAAGTGCTGTTCCACTCAAGCTTTCCGGGGTCATAGCTCTCGGAACCAAGGTTTCTGGTGCCTTTATACTCCGGTGCACTGGTATTGGCATTGCGCACGGCCTCCTGGTCAGTGCCGAAATAGACCTCGTGTGAAGCGGCTGCCTCTCCAGCATTCCACGTAAGAATAGGTGTCTGTTTCACATCCAAAGCACCATTAGACGGGTTCGCGCCGCTGGCCCTTAGTGGTAACGACAAAGCCGCCTGCGGAATGAGCTGTTTTTCCAGAGAGGGACTTTCCCATGACAGTTGTGCTACAGCGGTTCCACCGCTTTCATAGTATTCCATTGTAAACGGATATCGCTGCCCACCAATAAGGTCAACCGTACCCTTTGCCTCCGTCGGCGCCCGACGATCCACCCACCTATCGATGATGAGCTGATCATTCATCCACAAACGGACACCGTCGTCCGTGTTTGCGTAGAAGGTATATGTCTCGGAGAACTCCACTTCCACCTCGCCGGTCCATCTGACCGAGAAACTCTCTTCATCAAGCAAAGTGTCCGGTGATCCATCGCCCCAGTCAAAGTTAATATCTAAATCTATAAGGCTGAGTATAGGACTACCGGCCAAATTTCCACCTCTGTAATACTGTGCTCTGACACCGCCACCGGGACGTAAAGTTGTAAAGCTCCAGACATCGCCTTTATGGGTGGTAACAGCATCAAATTCATCAATTCGCCAGTAGTAAGTTTTCCCTATTTCAAGCTCTCCAGGGTCAAAGGTCATACCTGCCTGGGGCAGACCCTCAGCGGCATTGTTCACATCGTCGAAATTGTCGCCGAAGTACACAGTATGCAATTTCGCACCCCAGCCCGGACTCCAGCCAAGGTCCGCATTCCGGTCTATAAATTTTGCGCCATTAAGTGGGTCGGGGTAGTAGGCCTTTTTGGGAGGAACCAAAAAGCTCCAGACATCGCCTTTGTTTTTTGTAGTTCCGTCTGCCTCAACCTCGTCGATTCGCCAGTAGTAGGTTGTGCCCGGAACAAGACCATCCGGATAAGCAAACCCGGGAAACCCAACAATAACAAATGTCGATGTCTCATTGCCCAGGAACGTACCTTCGGCACCGTCGTTCACATCGTTAAAATTCTCGCCGAAGTACACATCGTGCGAGGCCGCAGTATCTCCCGCTGACCATCCAAGATTGGCCCATGTATCCGTATGGAGGGCACCATCTGTCGGTACGGGGCTGGAAGCCTTTAAGCGCTGCAAGGTACCAAGCATATATTCGATTGCGTTAAGAAACAGCTTCTCGCCCTCAGTGTTGAGGTTATACTCACCTCGACCATAGCCCACACCTTCTCGCGATCCCATACAAAATAGCATGCGCCGGCCCCCGGCAATTTGACCACCCCCGTCGTGGAACTCGACTCCGGCTTCCCATTCTGCGATAACAGTCCAATCCTGGCCCACCGGTTTGGCTATTAGGCTGCCGTTGCCGAGATTAAAAGAGTTGTAAAACGAGGATGTGCCCGTCCCTACAGTCTGGTCAAAGATGTCCACCTGATTTTTGGTATCGAGCGCCATGCCATAGAAAATAGGATGGGCTGCATCCACGGCTTGGAGTGTAGGAGTGCCGCCGTCCCCGGCCAGATTCTCGTTGTCGACCCACAACCAACGGCTGCTCCTGACCATATAAACATTAAGGAGTATCATTGGCGTAGTGATAGAATTCCACTGCTCCGTCTCGGTGGCATCAGAGGCGTAATTACCGCTATCGCTGCATCGACTTATAATCACTAAATCAGCGGCGTTAAGAGCAGCTATTTTATTAGCATCCAGGTTACGCCAGTACCCATTCCCAAATGAAGCGCCCTCTGTGTTGTCAACCGTGTACCCATTAGCCTCGAGAAAATCAACACCGTCATGGTCATCCGGCATGTTGTCGACTAACTCATCATAGCCGTCCGAGACCCAGATGATATTGGCGGCCTCGACCGACGAGGTCAGGCAAAAAGCAAATACCAAAACAAAGTAAATTAATCTTCTGTACATAATAATCCTCCTGCACAAATTTAATATGGGATGTTAATTGAAATGTGAAATTTTAACCATGAAACACAAAGCTCCCATTCCAGCTCTGTGCCTCACACAACACACAACCACTCCTCTTCTATCGAAAAACTACAAATATTACACACATCAGAGAACTTAGATTTAGCAAATACGACCTACACTGGCACAAGCCTCGTCTATTCTATTTATACCAAATCACTTACTTTGTCGTCAAGCTAAATACCACGCGGTTACCCACATTTTTTGATAAGATTATGCAGAAAAGCGCAAAGGACAAGGGGATATTCCCCCCACGAGATTGCACAATTATAGTTTGCCTGTAAAATATTCCTTGATAAGGATTATTTTCCATGAAATCCTTGAGAATATCAGGCGCTTAGCAAAGGTAGCTCTACCCCCTGGAGCCGAGTGATGATAATAATCGTAGAAATATTCGGCTTTCCGTTGGGGACAAAGGTAGATGTACGTTAAAATATAGCTGGTACAATGATAAAGAGAATATTCAGACTGAATATATTGCTTATGCTTTTTGTAGTTCTCGTTTCGGCATCCTGCCTGGATTCGAAAAAGACCGGGAAGGAACCCGCCACGATTGGCCGACGCATCCTTGATGACAATGTACTTCACGAAAAAGACCTGGAGCTGTTCGCCGAGCTTCTCGAGCATATATGGAACGACGGGAAAATCACCGATTATCATCTCACCGGCCGTTTTTCAAATGCGCCACAGACTGTCTATGTAGCTTTATGCCGGAAGGGTCGACGTATGGCAGATATATGGGAAACAGATGTGGGCCTGTCTGAAACGCTCATGCGTGCGATTAACAATGCCAAGCGAGCCCTGAAGGATGGGCAGGTTAACAGTATTGACACGCTCGAGATCGTGTTGAGCTATTCCTTTCGGGACCTGGACAGCAGTAAGGACAGGAAAAGAGCATTAACTAATATTCACAGGGGCATGCGCGGATTTGAATTATCATACCGGGGCAAGGTTGAACGCTTCGCTCCAACTTATGCAATAGCAAGCAATCGTTCCAATAAGCGTCTGCTCGAGCTCTTCCAGGAGAACAATAAGCTTACGAATGTCCAGATGCAGAACGAGGTTAATTATCGCACATTTGAGGGCGTCCAGGTGTTGGTTAAGCTCGGCAAAACGAAAGCTTTTCTAATGGAGAGAGGAAATACATTTGTCTCGCTGAGTGATGTTACGCAGGAAAACATGCGGAAGACGGCGGACCTGGCCATCGAGTGGATGTTAAACAATATTCATAAGGACGGAAGGTTCACCTACAAGTATTGGCCGAGCAGGGGAAAAGAATCACAGGCAAGAAACATGATCAGGCTGTGGATGGCAACTACAGCACTTGAGAAAGTTGCGGCAGAAAGAAATGATTCAGAGCTCTGGGACGTGATTGAGCGAAACATTGATTACAATCTCCGGCAGTTCTATCATGAAGAAGGTCGATACGGCCTTATTGAATGGAACAGCAAAGTCAAACTGGGGGCACTGGCAATTACGACAACGGCGCTTGTCGAGCATCCGAAGCGCGAGAAATGGTCCCGGCAGGAGACTGCACTGAGGCGGACGATTGACTCCCTGTGGAAAACGGACGGCTCTTTCAATACATTTTACAGGCCAAAGGAGCGCAATGACAACCAGAACTTCTATCCCGGTGAGACCCTTTTACTGTGGTCGATTCTCTATGAACAAAAGAAGGATGAACAGTTACTCAAGCGGTTTATGGATTCGTTCAAATATTACCGGAAGTGGCACCTTGAAGGTCACCGCAACCCCGCCTTCATTCCGTGGCATACCGAGGCCTGCTACAGGATGTGGAAACAAACAGGAGATGACAGGCTCAAGGATTTTATCTTCGAGATGAATGACTGGCTGTTGAGCATACAGCAGTGGGAAGACGACGTGGTATATCGCGATGCTACCGGTCGCTTTTATGATCCGAATCGTCCTTTCGGTCATCCGCATGCCTCTTCCACCGGGGCTTATCTTCAAGGATTGATCGACGCGTTCCGGCTGGCCCGCCAGACTGGGGACCAGAAGCGCATGAATGCCTACCGTGTTGCAATAGTGCGCGGGCTTCGCAGTGTCATGCAGCTCCAATTTATTGATGAAATCGATATGTTTTATATATCCGAATCCAAGCGGAAGTACGCACGCGGCGGAATTAGAACTACGGTTTACGACAACCAGATTCGATGCGATAACGTTCAGCACAATCTGATGGCGATATTAAAGATACTCGAGGCCTTTGAAGAGGATGATTACGAAGTGAAATGACACTCCGGAATCATTTTGCTCTCAAACCCAGCCGCTTTTTCCTTTCGACTTTATCTCATCAGTCACCGATACCTGCTAAGCGCATCGCAATAAATGCAGCAAGATTCGCGTCAGCACCCTCTATTGCAGGTACAACGTACTTGTCCGTTACTAATACTAAGACCTCGTCTAACGACCATCCCATGTCAGTACTAAGGATTCCGATATATTCTACGAGAGCATCAAGCCACTGTCCGGCTTTGGCATAATATGTGTCATCACCACCGTGGCGTGCTATTGCCTCGGCAATTGACGCCATTTGCTCTTCAGATGGTGGAACGGTCACTGAGGCAAATTGATTTACTGTCATTGCCAAAGCAGCTATATAAGTCCCTTCGGTATCTCGTAAAATTGCAGTTGCATCCTTGAGTCTTGCACATGCATCGCACGGTTGTATGTCCATATCAAAAGCCAGCACAATTGCTGCCCAAATATAGATTCTCCTTTCATCAATTCCAAGTTCCTCAGCCGCCCACTTCATTAGAGCCGGACACCCCAAAATGTCCAATTCTGCATTATCACCAATCGGTGCCGCCTCTGTAATTTTCTTATCCCTATCTCCGTCGCCATCTCCATCTCCGTCGCCGTCACCATCTCCATCGCCATCTCCGTCTCCGTCACCATCTCCATCGCCGTCACCATCTCCATCGCCGTCTCCATCGCCATCCCCATCTCCGTCACCGTCTCCATCTCCGTCGCCGTCACCGTCACCATCTCCATCGCCGTCACCATCTCCATCGCCGTCACCATCTCCGTCACCATCTCCGTCACCATCGCCATCGCCATCTCCATCGCCATCTCCATCGCCATCTCCATCGCCACCGTTACCTCCGGCATTAATTATGATTTCTGCTGTATCTCCACTATCTGTGTCTATAGCTGACTCATAGCTCTCCACAAAAGCTTTGTCAGCATCAGCCGAAGGTTTTGCGGCTTCTTCCCCGAAGTAGATATTTCCCCATGCGTCTACCTCTATAGTCGCTTCAGATGTCCCATTCTTTGAGGCTTTTGCTTCCGCTGTTAGATCACCATTGATAAATACATTCCCACTTACAGCCTCATTGGTGCCTGCGTAAATCCTGACATCGGCCGTTGTTACGCCCCCTGGAAGGGAGTCTTCTTTGCCATGAGCGTAGGCGCCAACGTCACCGTTGAGAACCACGTCTTCACCGGCACTTAGACGTATCGTGGCTTGAGCATCTGCGCCGCTTGGAACGTTAAGTATCGCGGCCCCCTTTTTCCCAACCGAAACATCGCCGTCAATTGTCAGGCTGCCGGAAGCATCAACATCAATTTCACCAGAACCCCATCCGCTGGTAATACGCAGGTCTCTTGTTGTTATGTCACCTCCATTATCAGTGGTAACAATAATTTTACCTGAAGGAACTTTATCCTTGCCGCCTTCTTTACCGGTTTCCAGGCTGCCGATATCAATACCTCCTCCACCGGCTTCAAGAACAATATCTCCCAGAGTTGTCGCTATAGTGTCGCTCTTATCATCGAAGGAAATCGAGCCGTTAGTACCAGTTGCATGAAGCTTAATATCACCCTCGCCACCTGTGATTTCATCATCGAGTATATTTTCTACAGTGATGCTTTCCTCTGCTTCTATAAGAACGTTTGTGCCGGCCTTCGAATCAGTTTCGATATCTTGTTCATAGACGGTGTCTAAGGCACCAAGATTTGCGCCATTTGCCACCGTAACATTTAAAGGGTCAATCAGTAACGTACCTGCCCCACCATTTGTCGCCGAGGCATCAACGTCACCGGCAAAAACAAAATGGTCGCCGCTGACTTCTACAAACCCGCCGTTGCCTGACTCGCTGCCACCTTTTGCCTCAATCTGCGAGCCTTTGCTGAGGATAGCTGTACCTTCGGACTGTACGATAACTTTGCCGCCGTCGCCGTTGGCCCCGGCGTTTGCCGTGGTCAGGCTGCCTGCGCCAAGTACAACTTCTTCAGTGGCATTCAAGCTGATACTGCCGCCATCACCTTCGACGGCATCTGCATTGATGGTGCCCACGTTTTCGACGCGTGCCGCATCGACTGTTATTTTCCCGGCTGCCGTAGAGAGAGTGCCGATATTAGCAACAGCCCTGGAAAAGGAATCACCGGCAGCAAGAACTATTGTCCCGCCTTCAGCGTTGATTAAACCTTCGTTAGTAACATCAGCAGGCACATCCGATATTTGAGTATCCATCGGCCCTGGAACTCCAGCGAAATCTACTTCCACAAAAATACTTTCGCCGGGCTTTCCAAGCAACACCCTGTCACCAGCAGCCATTACAACATACCCTTCCGGACTTGTAATCATGCCGGCGTTTAGGACCTGCGTGCCGATCAGAGCAACACTCTTGGCGGTAATATCACCTTGATTGACGACAGCTCCATTGCCGCCTGCAAATGCGTATTGTCCGTTCATGAAATCAGTGTTTGTTATATCCAGGCTGGAGCCGACAAATTGGCTGGCCTGAATATAGGCGGTAGGGCCAAGGACAAGGCCCTGCGTATTAACAATAAACACACTGCCATTCTCAGCAAACAGCGAGCCGTTAAATTGCGTTGGGCCTCCATTAATGACTCTGTTCAGAACAGCAAAGTTACTTTCCTTCAAGAAATTGAGGGTTTCGTTATAAGAAGTGTCAAGACTATCCCAGTTAATCACAGCCCGGCTGGAAACCATCTCTACATTGATGGTGTTGCCGCTTTGAACGACGTCGGCTGAACCTGCCACAACATCTGCAGCAGTCGGTGTGGCCTTCGAAACTGAAACCGGCATATTGAGAAACATCCAACATGCCATTATGCACACCAAGCTTTGTTTAAAATATCTCTGTTGCAATCTTCTTGTGATTTTCATCACCTACTCTCCTACCCCCCCTACATCAATCTTAATTGTATATGCTTGTCCCCCCCTTATATTTTAATCTCGTCTGTCATTGCCAGGCAAGATTACTACCATCGCAATATAAGGTTTACGTTCAATCGGCCTTTTCCTCTCCGGGTATCATCTGTTGCTTTGAGCGGATAGCCGTAATACACACCCGCACTAAAATTATCACCAAGCTCCAAGACCGTACCTATGCCCATCGAAAGGAGTGTCTCATGTCCCTTTTCGTAATCGGTAGAGTCTTCTATTCTGGCTCGGCCAAAGTCAATAAACGCCAACGGGGCCAGCTTTTTGAGTTGAAGTCTCTTAGATTCAACTTCGTCCGGCCCTGTCCCGAGCGAAGTCGAGCGATTGGATTCGTCAATCTGCCTGGACTGCTTATATTTCACCAGGTCAAACTCATATTGAGCTGATGCAAGTACGCCTCCATCGGCAACGATTTCATATTCATCATAACCTCTAACTGAGTACATTCCTCCGAAGGTAGTCATTTTTGCAGGGACCAATCTTTCGTTGGATCTTATATACCTGAAAGAACCCCTTAGCTGCTGAACTTTGTTTTGATCCAGGTACCGATTGTGGTGGGCTGAGATGTTATAAATACTGAAGTCAGGATCTGAGCCCGGTCGAGCATCCGTGAAATCCGCAAGGTCCGAACCACCCATGCTTTCGACCCTGTTAAAGGTAAAGGAGGTACTTGACATATCATTTAAGCAATGAATATCAACCCCAACTCCCCATAAATCCATCTTGACATCACTTCTGAGATACTCAGGGAACACTGAAGGAGTGATCTTGCTTCTTTCGTGGCTTAGCGAACCGGTAACATCAAAGAACCACCCGTTCGTCTGAAAGACATTGTAACGCAATACGCCGCCATAGAATGAACCGCTGCCGAGGAAATTGAACAGGCCAGCCTCCGGGACTATGTCAAACTCACTGTATCCACCGTAAAGCTGAAGGCGAAGTCGAGGACCCATTAGTGGAAAGTCGTAACTTCCGAACAACGAATAATTGTCATCAATACTATCTGGGGCGGCCTGATAAACAGCGGTGAATCCATCGTCTATGCCGAGAAGATTGGTATTAATCAGGCCGATTCTCGGAGACCATTGCCTGTCCTTTGTACCGGAATTATCGAGTTGGATAAAATAATGCCAGGGATCCGTCTCATAAACATTGTATCCCAAGGCCAGCGTGTTCGGCTCGGTGCCTCTCGAGACAATGGCAGCTACATATCTGTCGGGATTGAGATTGAGAAGATTGACAAAATCATCCAGTGCTTTGCGATTTGCCAGCTCACCCATTTTCAGTGGTGACCATTCCTCGATGGTAGAACGGCGAAGATAACCTTTTTCAACCTTGTTCTGGTCAGCATCGTAATACTCTATTTTGGATTCCGTAATCGGGGATTCGAGAATTTTTATGAATAAAAGCTCATTCACCAGCTCTACACCGTCTTTAATCGATGCTTCCGGCACATAAACATATATACCGGCGTAATGATTGTCCTCGTACACGGACAGTATATATTGCGTTAAGCCCTGAATAGTCCTTGACGAAATCATTCGAGGCAGGCTTGGCTGAGATATTATGTCATGGATGACTCTAAGGTCATAAAGATATTGGCTTTCGGCCTTCAGTAAAGGTTTGTCGGAGGCGTTATATACTAAAGGCATGCCCTCCAGCAACTCTTCAGTTGATATGAGGGTATTGCCGCTGATGAGCAGTTCCCTTACAATCAAGCGTGGACTCGTATCTTCGGGCAGATTCAGTTGCTCGATCTGTATCTCGCGTTTGGTCTTACCGGATGGGTGTTGTGAAGATTGTTGGAGAGCATCAGCAGCATACACAATTGAACCTAAACAGACAATGACAATGCACATCTTACTTATTGTGCTATTCATAATAGCTAACCCCTTAAGCTGGTCCGTGACAAAACAACGATCCGTCCCCAAAGATCCGTCCGAACCAGCAACCTCCCGTGTTGAAAAAAAATCAACCTATAATACATAGGTCCGCAATATAAATTAATATAACAGAAAGGAATCTGAAAGGCAAGAAAAATCCACTTTTCTCTCTTGCCATTTTGGTCTTTTTGTTGTTGATAGGTCGTTTTTCAAACAGCTAATAGCTTTTGCGACCTATCATTTATCCTGTTTTTTTGGAGATTTTACTACGCAGCCACTCGATGCTTTGTTCAACTTTGCCAGGCGCTGCTTCGCATTCTATGGAGATAACACCATCCCAGTTGATTTCTTTCAGCAGCTCGATACACCCAGCTATATTATCGGCATTGACACCTTCACCGATACTCACCACAGACGAGGCTATTCCTGTCTGTCCGCCCCGTAAAGCCTTCGCAAGTTCTTCGCTGACATCCTTGATGTGACAATGCGAGACTTTGTCCCGGAACCGCTGGAGGAATTTCACCGGGTCTTGCCCGGCGATGAACACGTTGCCCGTATCAAAGTTCATTCTCAAGTAGGGCGAGTCGAAAAAGCTCAGGATTTGCTCCATAGTATCTGGATTGGTCGTGTAAGGACCGTGCGGCTCTACATTGATGATAATGTCATATTCTGTAGCCCATTCCAGCACCACACGATAGTACTGTTTCATAAGAACCATTACTTCGTCATCAGTGTATCCCTGAGGCTTACGGCCGCCGTCAGTGGTGTCCACGCATGGGCATTCAAGCGCTTTAGCGAACTGGATAGCTCGAATGGTATAGCCGATACCGCGGTACTGACCCTCTGGAGATGACATCGGGTAGGCCGCATCAAGTTGCGAGACCTTCAAGCCCATCGAGTCCAGGTATCGCTTGAGTGTCACCGGGTCAGAATGTAGTGGTATGTGGGGATTATACCCTAACGCCTGAATAAAGTAGTCCCCGTCGATCGTACCGAACTCTACGTACTCCAAATCATGGTCCCTGGCGACCTGACAAGGGACCTCGTACGATACGTCGAAGTGCCGCCAATTATCTACATGCATACCTAATTTTATCATGATTTTACTCCTATCAGTCTTGCTTCAGCCACGTTCCCCGGGCTTTTAAGTCGTCATAATACCTGAATCACCTGCTCAATTCCAACCCATTTTGTTAAAATTTGTCACACATTGAATCAGCCTTGCTCTTCACAATCATCCCGATATGAGACGACGTTAGCAAGTCTGCATGAGATGCTGTTCCGTCGTTTTTAAAATCAAGGAATCCGGTTGTTCCGTACTCTCTGAAAAAGAGAAGCGATAAGTGCCTGGCCGGAGCAGCCTGTCAAATGCTGTTCAGAGCGCGTGATTTGTATATTTTTCTTGCCTTATCAAAATCAGTCGACGTTAAGTTCAGCTTGGCCAAAACTTCAGAAGCCATCAAGGTCGAAAGAATTTCTCCACTTGGATCGCTCGCCGATAAAAAATGTGAAATGAATATCATAGCACCGGCAAAACTAAAGTCACTATCAAAAAGCGGGGTATGATGCCTTAAAACTCCTTCCTGGATAATGGGGGAGAAATTCCACTTACGGCAGATTCGCATTCCTATATCGCAGTGGTTAGTCCCCAATGTTAGTTTTTCGTCGTGAATAACTGATGCCATCTTATCCCATAATGTGCCCAACACATGGGCGCTTGTCCTGTTGCTCGCGACCATGATGGCCAACCGGCCTACATCATGGATTAGCCCCGCTATGGTATATATTTCAAGCTCATCTTGCGGCATGCAAGAAACCTCGGCCAGAATACGGCAACTTATGGAAATGTCTTCTGAGTGGTCAATGTATTCATTCAGATATTTCAATGCGGCGAATTCTTCCTGGATTGCATTTCTGGCGTATGAGATTCCAATCAATTGTACCAAAGCCCGCAGGCCAACGTGATTCACAGCATCCTCGATAGTTTTGATGTCCGCAGCGGTTCCATAGTAAGAACGCGACACCTGTAAAAGCTCAGTACTAAGTTCCGGATCACTCTCAATCAAGCGAAGTATTTCCTTGTTGTCTTCGCTTGGTTTCACCGCAGTCACCAGAAGCGCATCAATATTATGGGGGAAAAGCGGCAGCTTATCGACAAGCTCTGTTATCCTGCGCGACAATTCTTCCTTTTTCCTCTTTCCGGCCATTTTATCCCCTTTCAAAAAATTCCTCTGAATCTAAGCTATTATAATCGTACACCTTCCAGAACGCTAATCAAGGGGAAAATAATGTCAATTTTTGCCTTGCATTCCCACCTCTTTTTTACCTTCACCACGATATGAAACGACCATTGTCAAAAAGCCGCTTTTATATTATTGGGAGTGAGTGAAAATCGCCAAAACTCAAATGCATAGTGCAAAAAAGTGAAAACTCACTATAATGGTTCAGGTAAAAGATTACGAGAAGTATCAGAACAACATACAAACGGCATAAGGACAACGATATCATGAATAGATTTCTATATTTTCTTTTGGGTATCACGGTTCTGGCCGCTGCATCCGCACCGGCTCAAGAATCACCTCTGCAAACTGTCGAACCCGCCGATCACGGTCGGGCGCTCATCAATCCACAGATGGGCTGGACAATGCACTTTTATTCGAACATCATAACCAACTATGGCTCGAAGCTAAAGCCCTCCGATACACTCGATGACTTCCCCGGCCTTTCCTGTGTTTATATGCGGGTGCCGTGGTCGTTCCTCGAACCACAGGAAGGCAAATTCAACTGGTCTTTACTGGACACACCCGCCCAGCGCTGGGTCGATAAGAGTAAGCAGATTGCCCTACGCATAAGCAGCACCGAATCCTGGATGCGATGGGCAACACCCAAATGGGTCCACGATGCCGGCGCGAAGGGATACAATTTCACAGTCGGCAAGGGCGTGGACGAAGAAGGCCCGTTCTGGGAACCCGATTACAAGGACCCTGTCTTTCTAAAAAAGCTCGACCACTTTCTGGCCGCCATGGCAAGGCGATACGACGGTAATCCTAACGTCGCATTTATCGACATCGGCTCGTTCGGCGTCTGGGGCGAAGGGCACACCTGGGCCAGCTCCAAACTTCCTTTTGATTTTGAGTCGCGAAAAATCCACGTGGATTTGTACTGCAAGAACTTCAAAAAGACCCTGCTGGCAATCAGTGACGATTTTGCCGGACCAGGCGAGCCGGGAAGACATTTCCCTATTACCGATTATGCCCTGTCCAAAGGCGTGACATTGCGTGACGACAGCATCTGCGTTCAGCCTCCACCACGCTCGTGGTTTCATGCAGAGATGGCCCAGGAGTTCTGGCCGAAGCTGCCCGTAATCCTGGAGCACGAGCACTACGGCCCAAGCAAACGGAAAAACGCCTGGGGTGACGGCTCGCTTTTGCTTCAGGCCGTTGAAGAATACCACGCCAGCTATATGTCAATCCACTGGTGGCCGCGAATCCTGTTAAATGAAAACCGTGATATAATAGAGAAAATCAATCGGCGGATTGGATATCGAATTCAACTAAAGAATGTCACTTTCCCCAAAGAAATTCAACTGGGCGAGCCCTTCACAATCACAAGTACATGGGCCAACGCCGGAGTAGCACCCTGTTACCCGGGAGGCTTTATTGCATTTACCCTAAAAGACGAAGAAGGTGGAATCGTCGCGGCCTTTTGTGACGAATCGTTCAATGTTCGCGAGTTATCCGTTGGCCGACAAGGCAAGGCCCCGGTCATGACCATCGCTTCACCTTTTACTGTGGCCCTGAAGACGTATGGCTTCGCACCAATAACACAGCCCGGCACGTACGACCTGTATGTCTCGGTCGGAACGCGTGACGGCACACCGGTAATCGCCCTGCCGCATGAAAATGACGACGGCCATCGTCGATACGAACTTGGGACCATTCGGCTCCTGCCATCGAATTAGTAAAGTATATTCAGGCTCGGAGCTTTTTACAAGGAATGTAGCATGATACGAGCAACAACAATTATCTTACTTGCTTCCGTACTCGGCCTCTGTCTGACAGGATGCAGCAAAAAGGATTTCACAAGCCAAAACGAGCAACTAACCATTGCAGTCATTCCAAAAGGTACAATTCACGAATTCTGGAAGACTGTCCATGCCGGTGCTGAAATGGCCGCCCAGGAGCTGCAGGTTAAGGTCCTCTGGAAAGGTTCCCTCAAGGAGGATGACCGTGAGGCTCAGATTTCTGTGGTAGAAAACATCATCATAAGAAATGTTGATGGAATTGTATTGGCACCACTTGATGACGCGGCGTTACGCCGGCCGGTCGATGAGGCAATCCGAAATGGTATTCCGGTAGTAATCTTTGATTCAGGCCTGCAGGGAGATAACTACGTTAGTTACGTCGCAACGGATAACTTCAAGGCCGGGCAGCTTGCCGGTGAATACATGGCGAAACTGCTAAATGGCAGAGGTAAAGTCGTGGTATTGCGGTACGCAGAAGGCTCCGACAGTACAACCAAACGTGAGGACGGTTTTCTTGACGCAATTCAAACCTTTGAGGGCATCGAGATTGTAAGTGCCAACCAGTATGCCGGAGTGACTACAGAGAGTGCATTGAAGGCGGCTGAGAATTTGCTCTCTCGATTTGGCAGAACCGACGGAGGCCTGGATATCGATGGCATCTTTTGTGCAACGGAGCCGACAACCTTAGGTATTCTGCGTGCATTGCAGGATACGGGCTATGCCGGAAAGGTCAAATTCGTTGGCTTTGACAGTTCCGAAAAAATGATTGCCGCCCTGCGAGCGGGCGAGCTTGACGGCTTTGTAGTGCAGAATCCCATGAACATTGGCTATCTCGGCGTGACAACCATAGTCCAGCATATACGGGGTGAACAGGTACCCGGGCGAATCGATACGGGTTCCACCCTGGTCACCAGGGAAAACCTTGACCAAGCCGAAATTCGTGAATTGCTCAGCCCTGATATAAGTAAATGGCTAAAATAGGGAACTCCTAACGAGGAGAGGCGGATACGAAAAAAACATAAACAGAAAAAGATAAAACTTTGAGTATATTGCATTATGAGAAAGAAAGAATATAAAAACAGGGCCACGAGTCACCAATAAGGTGCCTACAAATTATTTGGTTTATTTTTGTTGATTTTTCGCAGTCCCTCTATTATGGTAAAGTTTCTGTGGGGTATGTTCTTTCGTCTCTCAAGAGTATGCCCCTGATAAATCAAAAATGAGAGATGTTATTTAAGTGGCTTGTTAACCGGCCAAGGAGAAGTAGAAGTGAGTACAGGCATAGTAAAATGGTTCAGTTCGAGAAAGGGATTTGGTTTTATTGTCCCGGATGACGGCAGCGATGACTTGTTTGTTCACCACTCGGAAATTAAGACGGATGGTTATGCATCACTTGAGGAAGGTCAGAAGGTCGAGTTCGAGATCGGACAAGGCAAAAAAGGCCCATGTGCGACCAATGTAATCCCCAGCTAAGCAAACAGCAGGGCTTAAGAACCGAAAGGCCCTGTTAAATGGCAGGGCCTTTTCATGTTTTTTTTTCGAAGTCCACCCCAGGCGGATTGTTTTTCATTTCCACTGCTCCGACGCCCGGAATAATAGGATGAATTCCAGAATGATAAGGTTCCTTGAGGAATCAGTTTTTTCCCACAACAATCCCGATATGGAATCCGCCTGGGGCGGATTGTTAAGTCATTGTTTGAAGTTGTTTTTTATTTCCGCATTTCCATAGACAATAAGGGGCTGAGCGTTGGATGTTTTCCGCCCGAGGCGAGGGACAGATACACTATTGCCTGTTTATGACAAGATACTTCTTCAGAGCCGCCCGCACCGTTAAATCTTCGTTATTCTCTGGCCCCGTGCTTGCGCAGAAATTCGACGGTTTCGTTTCTCCCTCTATATTTTGCCCACCACAAAGGAGTTCGCCCTTCGTTGTCCTTGGCATTGATATCCGCCAACCTGGCAATGAGGATTTTCCCCACTTCCTTGTGGCCTGCTTTGGCCGAGTTGTGCAGGGGCGTCCCGCCGGTCTTGTCCTTTGCGTTGATAGCCAACATATTTGTCTGCGCAGCCCGAGCTGTTTACCTATACAAATCCTATTTTATTGTCCAACAGCCACAAGTTCAACTTCCACAAGTTCAACTTCCACAAGTTCAACTTCATAAATCGTTTCCCCCGGCTCAAGTTTTATAATCTTACTTGTTTTTTCAGGAGCTTGTTCTGCCGGAAGCCAGAAAGGATATGCCTGCACATAATGTTTGCCTGGTCTTATGAATTTAATTTCGAAATTACCATTTTCATCAGTTCTTGTAGTCGGGTCATAGTAGCGGTTTCCAAGTTTATCGAAGGCCTGAGATCGTACTTTGTGGTTTGGAACAGGATTCCCTGAACTGTCGAGAACCTTTCCTTTGACAGAAGCTGGTTTCCCAAGCACAATGACTATATCGTTTATTATGTCACCTGGATTGGTTTTAATCGGCTGTAAGACTCCATTGGCCCATTTACGCCATTCGTTATATTTTCCATCATGAGCGAGAAGGTTGTATTCGGCTTCCTTGCTTGCTGGTACAAACATTTCAAAGCTGCCATTTTCATCAGTCGCAAAGCTGTACCTTGTGTCGCCGGTGATGGAATTTCCTGAGCCGGTCCTGGCAAGGGTTGCTGTAGTACCGGCGACGGCGTTACCGTCCGGGTCGAGGATTTTACCGGTAATCCTAACGGTCTTTTCAGTAAAGATAGTTACCGGTTCCATATCAACGGTAAGATTGAAATCAAGCCTATCAAAGTTTCTCTGCCAACCAGTACCTTTATCATCGATACGATAATGGTTCCATTGGCTTACGGATTGCCCTGACCACCATCGGCCGCACTGTTTAGCTTCCACCTGGAAATTAAATTTACCCGGCAGCATACCGGTAATTTCTATCAGACCATTGGAATCGGATGTTCCATCTACACCTGGATGTTTCCAACGATAAAGCCTGAAACCTTCAACAGGTTGACCCGTCTGTTTATCTACTACTTTGGCAAGGAAAGTCACTGAATCACTAAGTTTAAGATCAAGTTGTTTTGCCTCATTTTTAGATATGTCAACTTTTGGCAACCTGACAACGCCTTGATCGGCTTTAACTTGTATATCATAAACGTCAGCCTGAACATAAAGTCGATAACTTCCGTCATCTCTACTTGTGATTTCGGTTGGTACTTCGCTGATCATAACACCTTCAGCACGTTTTTGGCCGGCGATTGCTCTTATCAAAGCATTAGGGACAGGCTTTGAATTTGAGTCTATAACCTTGCCTTTGAAGTATGTCTTATCGTCAAGAATAACCTGAGTATTTTTAAGACCAAGGGGCTGCTTAAGTATATATATTGGCGAGTATTTATCTTTGCTGAACCTTATTTCAACGGTTTTCTGGTCTGGATCGAATCCGTTTAACTGGAAGAAGCCTTTTTTATCAGTATAAGTTTCATTTCCAGAATACCAACTCCAGACGTCAACTAAAACGCCTTCGATAGCTGTGCCCTGCTGATCAATGACAATACCAGAAATTCTACTCGGGTCTGCTTTTTGGCCCTTCAAAACTTGCATATCTTCTCTGTTTTGATCAATTTGTGGTTCAGGTGTCCGGATGACCGGCTCAGCAATTTCTATATCTGCATATTTAGAAATGTATGGTTTGAAGTCGATAGGCTGATTGATGACGATATTCCTGTGGATTTCTGTAATTGTTCCTTTCATTTTTGAAGCCATGATTTGGCTTAATCTTATACGGTCTTTGAATTTCCGGATTGCCCCATCGGTTGCCTGTTCTCCTGCCGACTGCAAAGACTTTTTAATGTCCTCATCTGACAATTCCGGTATTTCAAGCTTATCTCCTAAAATCTGCTGTCTTTGACGGATCAAAAGAGTATCTTTTGATATCCAATACTTCATCGTCATATTTGCCATTTTGCCAGCGATAATATAACACTGGTCCCCATCTATCGCTTCTTCGCCTTCTTGCCTAACCTCATTCAATTGATGCAGAACATTCGCCGGCTGGGCAAAAAAGAGTGACGGTAAGGTATTAGCCGCACCTCCCGAAACACCCGTCGCAGAAGCTAAAGCCATTCGCCGGTCTTTAGGAGAAGTTTTTCGCTTTGCATTAAAAAGAAAATGTTCTTTACCTTTTGACCAGACTGCACCTGTATTGCTGTATTTTTCATGAATCTTCTGGTCCCATTCGATATAATAATCAGGCCGGGCCAGTTTTATACTGAATGTATGCTTGAAGGTCTGACGTTTTTTAAATGCATCCTGATACTCTTTACTTTCTCGTAGTTTCTTTGTTCGATCATCAGTCATACCTGGGATAGTGTCAACATCAACACCTGACATGTCCATATCCGAAACAATCTCACCCTCAGATGAATACGAATCAAGACCAGCGTATTTTGCCTGCACCTTTTGAATAATCTCAACCGCTGTCGGATCAGACGCTTTAACAATAGGCCTGCCGTTTTCATCTAACTTGACAGAATTTCGAGTTTCCCTCCCAGCTTTTGCCATTGGAAGCAGAACAGCCGCAATAACAATAATCACAATCGTGTCGAGTACTCCTATTTTAGCACTCTTCGGTATCGGTCGATTTAACATGTGTTTGATCCTCCACTGTAAGGCCTTTTTTGACTCTGCTACGCCAATCAGGCGCAGACCTAAGCCGGCTCTCCAGAAAGCCATCTCGCCGATGTCGATGAGAGTATTGCTGTAGTCCTTGGCTTGGCCCCCAAGAGTTACAATGACCGTCTCGTCCACCGCCTCCTCACAAACCCTGCGAATGATTGCGTTGGCAAACCACACGAACGGATTGTAGAAGTAAACGACCTGCAAGAATGTCTGGACAGAATTGACCCACAAGTCACCTCTCTTTATATGTGCAAGCTCATGAATCAGAGCCGCTCTTAGTCCTTCGGGCGATAGCTTCTCAACAAGAGTGGTAGGAATCAAGACAGTTGGCCTTAAAAGGCCACAGACTGCCGGACTTGGGATGGTGTCTGAGATTCGTAGCCTGATGTCCCAGCGAACACCAATTTGTTGGCGACATTGTTCCAGTAAGTAGAGCAGTTCTGTCTTAGCAGGAATACTCGCAGCGATAAGGCCTCTGACAAACTTCACACGTTGAACGAGCACAACCAAAAAGGCTAATACACCCACAAGCCAGAGGACAAACAGAATTGCCTGCCATGTCAAAGGAGTCAGGGCTGAAGCAGCAGGTGCGGTCAAAGCATCAATTTCGGTAATATTCTGAGGAGGCTGGACCTGAGGCATTTCGCCAGATGGACTCGCGAGTTCAAGCCCAGCTACATCGAATGCTCTGTTTGAGATGGGAAAGGCGGCAGGAAAACGGTCTCCAACCCAATATCCAATCCCTGTCGGCAAAGAAAGCATAGGAGGCAGAACGAGCTTCACAAGTACCAGCATCCATAAGCAGTACCGAAAGATCGCACGAACCCGTTTGCGTAACAGCAAATCAACGACAAGGAGGAAAATGACCAGCAAAGCAGATTGGACAAACACGCCGGCGGCATAATCGCAGAACACCCTGCCGAGGTTGTTCAAGCCTATCAGAACGTTGTTAATTACATGAGTCATTGGAAGACCTCCCGCTCTCATTAATCCACTTTGTTAATTTTTCCTTTTTTCAGTATTTTTCACAAGTTCGCGAAGCTGAGCTGCTTCTTCTTTTGAAAGGCCTTCGTGCTCAATCAGGAACTTAAGCATAGGTGTGAGGGCCCCGCCGAAAGCTCGCTTGAGCATTTTGCGGAGTTCTCCTCGTCTGGCCTCAACTTCGCTTATACAGGAATGGAAAAGCTGCAGGTTGCGAATCTTGTTAATTTCCAGAAAACCCTTTTTGACCATCCGGTCCATCGTGATTTTAACGGTGGCGTAAGCCCAATCCCTGCTCTTGGCCAAGGCCTCTTGTACAGTGCCGGCCGCACAGGGCTCCTTTTCCCAGACTACTCCCATTATCTCCCATTCTGCCTCGGTGAGCTCTGCTGTGGCCTTCTTTCGCCTGCCCTTCTTTCTTTTCCTTGATGCGGTCATGTTTTTAGTCTCCTTATTTGAATTACAGCAAATATATTTGACATAAATAAAATATTCAAGAAAATTTTGGGAATTTTTTGAAAAAATTTTTCTATCCCTCATTTTTGCCCTCAAAAACACATAAAAAAGGGCGAAAAAAAGCTGACAGTCCGGAGCAGGATGTCCACCTTTGAACGAATTTCTCCATATAGGGGCTGGGCACTCCGTATTTTCTGGACAAGGTGAGTAGGAGTTTAGTTTAGTGCGACGAGTCTTCCAGGAGCATCATATCCCAAGATGAATATGACAGGAAGAAGCTTGGGGCTCAAGAAAAATCGACCGAGTGGTTAAGATTTCTTAGACTTATTATATCGAATACGTTATAATTTGGAGCACAAGTACCTCAGAGCATAGTTGAGGAGGTTCGAATAGAAGATGCCGGTATAGTACATAGAAGGAGATTCGAATGTTATCACACGATATAGGATTGGTTTCGAGACGCGGCTTCATCGCAAAAAGCGTCGCCGCAGCAGCCGTTTTGGCCTCGAGTGCGGATGGAGCATCGCAGGACCAGAAGAAAAAGGAAAGGGCAAAGAACAGGAGCCGCCGTCGAGCCCCGATCGGGCTTCAGCTTTACTCGGTGCGTGAAGACTGCAAGAAAGACCTGCCGGGCACAATTGCGGCCGTGGCAAAGATGGGCTACAAAGGCGTTGAGTTTGCCGGTTACTACGACCGCAGCGCCAAGCAGCTGCGCAAGATGCTCGACGATAACGGTCTTGTGTGTTGTGGCACGCATACTGGGCTGGATACGCTGCTCGGGGACAATCTGCGCCCGACCATCGATTTCAATCGAACGTTGGGCAATAAGTACCTCATCGTTCCCGGATTGCCTGAGAAGTACCGGAAGTCACACCAGGCCTGGCTCGATACCGCAAAGCTATTCAACGAGCTGGCGGAAAAAGTCAAGCCGCACGGAATGCTTGTCGGCTACCATAATCACAGCGTCGAATTCACAGCGATGGACGGTGAGCTGCCCTGGGACACCTTCTACGGTAACACCCGCAAGGATGTGATTATGCAGATTGATTTGGGCAACGCAATAAACGGCGGCGCGGACCCTCTTCCCTACCTCTACCAGTACCCGGGTCGGGCCATCACCGTGCACGTAAAGGAATTCAGCAAGACGAATAATAAAGCTCTCATCGGAGAGGGCGACGTCAACTGGAAGGCCTTTTTCGCTCTTTGCAAAGCGGTCGGTGAAACCGAGTGGTATATTGTCGAACAAGAGAGTTATGCCTTTCCGCCCCTCGATTGTGTCGGACGGTGTCTAAAGAACCTTCGAAAGATGAAGCTGATATAGCGTATGCGGGCAGTTCCACCGCGTCGGTAGAAAACGGCTGCTGAAGGCTTCACGGTTTGATTGTGGAAAGACAACAAAGAGCAGCTCCTCAGATTGTGCATTTAGAATATGTCAGTCGCCGATAATAAAATCTAACATCTTAATCAGATAGCAAAGGCCTTTACAGAATGAGATTGAATTCATCCTGTAAATATATACTTTTATTTTGTGCCTGTACTTGTCTTGCTTTTTGTGGTTTTATTGGCTGCCAAAACCCAAATACTGAGCAAGTCAAATCAGTCGAAAGCTCCAAGCATGTGACATTGTATTTTTCACTAAGCCTTAATCCATATATCTACAAACAGACAAAGTTCGAAAAGCCCCCTCAATTTGCGATTTGGCTTGAGGACACGGCAGGTGCAAAAATCCGAACTGTTTGGGTAACTGGAAAAACCGGTACCGGTAATTGGGGCGGCAAGATTACCCGCCCCGTATCGCTGCCCTACTGGGTAAGTCGCTGGAAAAAAGAGACCCGGAGCGACGGTTTCCCAACTCCTGAGAATCCGGTAGTTGACGCCGTAACCGGGGCAACCCCCATGCAGCATTTCACTAATGAAATCAAGGTCCCTATTCATAGCACATGGGACTACTATATTGAGATAAATGTCTCCGGTGATTACAACGAAGCCTTCGCAGCTGTATTGAAAGATGGAAGACGGGACCAGCACGCAAACGGGCAACCCTCTATCATTTACAAGGGGCAAATCACAGCCCTGCCAGGCCAACGGAGCGCCCCCCGGCTCATAGGCAGAACAGACCAATTAGAAAGTGTAAGCCATATCATTCCAGATTTGGAAGGTATTTCCCTGGCTAAGAATTTGCTTTCCAAAATTGAGGTCACCTGCAGGTCATTCGACTGAAAAATCCAGTTGAGCATTTCATGGAAATTTATGCATTAGAGAACCTCAAAGATGACCGTGCTTCTCCAAAATGCTCTTACTCACACCGCAAGAGGCCAAGACCGTTTTTTTGTCACCATAATCTCGATAGGAACGACCATTGTTGAGTCAGCATAGGTAGTTGTTTTATCGTTTTCTACATTTTCCCAACAAGCGTCCTATCATTTGTGGCGCCGTACTCCAAATATATCGGACAGAAAGGCATGCTCTTCCGGGTAGCGGCAACAAGAAATATAGCCCTGTCTTATGTCCTATAAATCATGGGTTCATAGTTAAGAAAACGCCATAATTTTGCACTCTCCTAAAAATATCTTATACTTTATATAGTCAGATTATGGCTAAGAGAAATATGAGAGTAAGTCGGCCTGATTATCAAGGCCTTTTTTGTTTTATGACATTGACATTTATGAGTATGGGAGATTGAACAATGCATTATTTCGAGCAAATTAAAAAATGGATTGGTGAGATTACTGAAATTTCTTTGTTGTTAATTGCCCTTGGAATTGTAGTGGAGATATTGTTTGGTAGTGCAGTTCCTTTCTTTGGTGGGATCGTCACTAATCTTACCGGGCTGCTTAACACTCTGGGCGAGAATGGGCTCGTTGGTTTAGTCGCTTTGGCCATCATTCTCTGTCTGTTTCACAAGAGAAAAGCTGTCGAACAGAGCTCTACTCCATATACATAGCGCTACCAGAGCACTGCATTCGTCGTCTTAATCTCGCTCTGAGATAGCGTGTCGCTATCAGCCGCAGCGTGAGCAGTCCCAGGCTTGTAGACAAGCGAGCTGACTGTTAGGCAAGTGAGCTTTTCGACCAACGGCGATCGCAGCCTGTTCGGCAACCATCTCGAACAGTGGTATGCGGAAAGCTTATAAAATTCCGCGTCTCTTGTGAAGAGGAAAGGATGGTGATAGAAAATGCATAGGCGTCCGATTCGGTTCACAAGCCAGTGGGCTCTTGTTGGCGTTATCTTACTTTATGCCGTTACGACAGCTATGATCGCACGGCATACGAAGATAATTATTACACCAACATCGGCTGGTGGTAGCGAATGTGCTACCATGCCTGAGATACCGAACCTGCCGGAACCTTTGGTCGGGGATTACTGGTATAACAGTGTTACCGGCACCGGCCTAATACAATCGGATGAGGACGGGTATAACTTAAAATTGTCTGGTGATGTCTTTGGTACTGAGCAGTTTTCCAACGGCAGTGATACTACTGAAACATCACCTGACCGGAACATCGAAAAAACGAGTGATACTGATACTGTGAAAACGAGCACACCAGCAATAGAAGTACTAACCAGGATACGAACTAAAGCTAAATGTGTAGAAACAATATTGAGGAAAGCAGTTATTGAGCCCTATCACATCAACGGCCAAATACAAGGGCTTCGAATAACCGGCTTGGACAAAATATTGTTAGCAAGAGCCCTTCTCCTTAAAAGCGGTGACATAATTCGCGCAGTGAACGGACAGCCATTAAACAGCAAGCGACGAGCTTACGAGATTTTCAAGAAAGCAAGGAAGCTGCCAACTATGGAAATCGAGCTGTTAAGAGACGGCAAAACCAAGACACTCCTATATTACCTTAGATAAGTTATTCTCCGTAAGGAGTCCCTGGGACAATTTCTCGCCGCCTTTTCTCTTATCCCGGGATATGGGCTCCCGCCGTGTCGCGGACACGTCGCGACAGGAAAACCGGATTGTATGGCCAAAACACCCTTGTCTCGGCTTTGCCGGCATGTCAAAATTTTCCTCTTTTTGCTGCATTTTGCCATTTCTGCCGACTGGAAACAATGGGAAATATCAGTTAAAATAGTCGACCGCCATTGACCTTACGATTGGATATTGAAGGTATGGAAGAAAAAACAGAACAACCAGCGGACGAGACGAATTCGGAACAGAAAGATCAGTTAAAGGCAACTCTTCTGACCAGCTCAGAGGGCCGTATTTTACTGCTCGGAGTCGCCCTGGCATTCATATACACTTTCTGGCTTGGGATTAAGTTGCTGTATTCTCCGGAGGAATCCCAGGTTCTCATTGGAATGACCGCTACCGATATTATGTTCGGCCGAGCCGCCGCCATGGCTTTCGGATACTCCCTGGCCCTTGGACAAAGCACGGTCATACCGGTCTGTATCACGATTGAAACAATTTTGGTGCTTCTTTTCTATCCCCTGTTTGTGTTTAGCTGGCGGCATCTATTGGTGCTCAACTGGCTCAAGAATATATTCGAGCGTATCCATAAGGCAGCCGAAATCCACAAAGTTAAAGTTCAAAGGTATGGTATCACTGGATTATTTGTTTTCGTCTGGTTTCCTTTCTGGATGACCGGCCCGGTAGTTGGTTGTGTGATTGGGTTTTTGTTGGACCTGCGAGCCTGGCTTAATATCACTGTTGTGCTGACTGGCACTTATGTGGCTATCTTTGGCTGGGCCTTTTTCCTGCGCCAGTTCCATGAACAGGTGGCATCCTACAGTTCATACGCAGCTATGGTCCTTATGGCACTATTAGTCATTATTATTATTGTGGGACATCTTCTCCACAGAACCCTACAGGAAAACAAAAATCCAAGACTTAACTCTGCATACTGAATTAAGGCGTGTTCCGGAAAAACAGAAATCATAAACCTAAAGGAGCCTTCTATGAAAGTGACAAAGCTTTGGAGTGCAAGTCAAAAACCTACAGTTTCCTTTGAATTATTCCCTCCCAGGTCCCCGAAAGGCGCTGAGAAACTTGAAAATACAATCGATGCATTGGCCGGGCTGAAACCGGACTTTGTTTCTGTTACCTTCGGGGCTGGTGGGTCCACGCGGGAAGGTTCACATCAGCTCGTCGAAAAACTTAAGAACGAAAAGATGCTGGAAGTAGTGGCCTATTTTGCCGGCTACGGACTGGGACCGGAGGACATCAGTGCTGTTCTGGACGACTACCAGGCGTTAGGGGTAGAGAATGTTCTGGTTGTACGCGGAGATATGCCGCGTGAGCAGGAGAATTTTGAACCTCACCCGGAAAGCCTTCCCCACGCTTCTGACCTTCTTGCATTTATTCGGCCTCGATACAGCTTTTGTTTGGGGGCAGCCGCCTACCCGGAAGGGCATATTGAATCCGAAAGTATGGACAAGGACATCGAGTATCTTAAGCTTAAAGTCGAAAACGGGGCCCATTACATCATCAGTAACTATTTCTACGATAATAAATACTTCTTTGATTTCGTGGAACGCTGCAGCGCTATCGGCATAGATGTCCCTATAGTGCCGGGCGTGATGCCAATATACAGCGTCAAGATGATGGAAATGTTAGCCGGCTTGTGTGGGGCGACGATTACCGATGAAGTACGTCAAGGTATAGCCTCTTTGCCTGAAGGTGACAAGGAAGCGCTTGTTAATTTTGGAATCGAGTTTGCGGTATGCCGGTGTAAGGAATTGCTCAAGGCGTCAGTGCCGGGATTGCATTTTTACACCATGGATCGAAGCGAATCTGCTGTTGAAATCATCAATCGCCTCAGGGCCGATGAATTATTGTAATTCCTTTGGGACACCAAGACACCAGCCTCTCCGTCATCATCACACCAGGCAGGCCAAGCAGGAAAGGAGTAATGGGCCAATCTTAATGCCTGTGAAAACAAACAGGGCCTATACTGAATCAATCGGTACAGGCCCTGAATTGATACGAATCTGCTATATCAACCACGCAGTCTCAATCGCCAGCGAAATCCCGGCTTACGGTTGTGATTCCGGCTATTATTCTGCCGGCCGATACAGCCGAATATCATCAAAGTACATCGTACCTGAACCACCAGCCTGCGGGTTGTTCTTATTGCCTAATCCGAGGGCAATAGAATTGACATTGGCAAGGTTCACGCCGAACGCCTGCAGGTCGATATTCCATTGTGTCCAGTTAGCTATCTGCGCTGCATCAGGATTATCATGAGAGACGACCGCGCTGCCATTGAGAGCAACATACAACGTCTCAGCGGCATTATCCGAATTGCCCCTGAACCAAATCGATAAAGTGCTAACACCATTCTCGGTCCAGTCACGCGGGTAAGTCAACGTCAAAGTCGCCTCAGAGTACCCAACACTGTTGTCGTAGTAAAGCGGTATCGACTGGTTGCCTCCGTGAACGATAGTTTGCTCTGCAAACGGAGGACTCTCATAACCAACAAGAGAACCGTTTGTCGGGTCGTCGTATCCGTCCAACCACACATTAAATATCCTGTTGCTTTCGGGGTCATCGGGGTCAAGGTCATTGTAGGATTCAAAATCGTCCACGACAAGGAAGTTGGCTGTCGTAAAGCTCCAGAGGATACCTGTCCACGGACTATCAGAGTTGACGTTATTGACCTCATCAATACGCCAGTAATAAGTGGTATTCCACTGGAGTTTTCCGGGTTCATAGCTCTCAGAGCCAAGGTCCCTGGTGCCTTTATACTCCGGCGAACCTGTATCGGCATTTTTCACGGCATCTTCATCGGCACCGAAGTATAACTCATGCGAAGCAGCATAGATTCCCGGCGACCAGGTAAGAACCGGCGTACGCTCTACATCCACAGCGCCATTAGCCGGGTTCGGGTTCCCGACGGCGCCCTCGGTAGTAAAGCTCCAGACGTCGCCTTTATACGTGTCGACGGCGTCAAACTCATCGATCCGCCAGTAGTAAGTCTTAGCCAATTTAAGTGTGCCGGGAGTATAGGTTGTCTCTCCCTGTGGGAGACCCCCGGCGGCATTGTTCACATCGTCAAAATTGTCGCCGAAATATACGGTGTGCAATATCGCACCGAAACCTGCTGTCCAGCTAAGCCTTACATCCGGGTCTACCAGCTCGGCATGGTCAGCCGGGTCGGGTGCATAGGCGGTCTTGGGCGGAACCGCAAAGCTCCAGACGTCACCCTTCCACGGACTATTCGGCTCGGTGTCATTGACCTCATCGATTCGCCAGTAGTAAGTCGTGCCAGGGACAAGGCCGTCCGGATAAGGAAATCCGGGAAAGCCGGCAACAATAAACGTCTCGGCTTGACTGCCCTGAAATGTATCACCAACACCATCATTCACATCGTCGAAATTTTCGCCTAAGTAAACATCATGCGAAATGGCAAAATCTCCCGGTCTCCAGCCAAGGGTTACCCATGTATCCGCAAGTAAAGTACCATCAGCAGGTTCAGGATTCCGAGCCGTTTCGAGAAATCCCCCAATATCTCCCTCAAGCCACATTCCGCCATCTTCTCCCATTTCGATGGTTCGAACGATAGCATTACCGCCCGCTGGAGACGCAAACATAAACGCTACAAATCCATTAGTGTCGTTGTTGAGGAAATCTGCTAAGGCCTCACTTGTTTCGGTTGACTCCCTTGTTCCTCGAGGGGGCGCATTAAATGTCAACAATATCTCGGTCACGTCAGCCAGGTCCAGGGCAACCGCCGAATCGAGTTCTGGTGTGGGGTCATTCTGAACACCGGGAGCAGTGTTCCAGGTGATTCCCTCGGCAACGAGGTCTTCATATGCCTCAAGAACCCCATAGACGTTAACCACTCCGGTATCATGTCCGTAATTACTGAAGCTCATATTTGAGAAAATGGCACCTTGAGATTTAATCTCAGAGAGATCGTATGTCACGAACCCCACACGGCGTCTACTGCTAACATCGCGTATATGCATACCTGTTCCGCCTGGGCTTGTGTCCGGCCCCTCAGAGGCGTCATTGCTGACGTGCCCATCAAACGTAGGCACTAAACTAAAGGGCACGGCCTGAACATTACTTGCTACGCCAAGCACCGAAACAAAAGAAACCAGGTAAATCAATTTTTTACACATAACAATCCTCCTTCAAAAAATAAATATAGGTTGTTAATTGAAATGCAAAATATCTCCAACATGAAGCACAAAGTTCTTGCTACAACTCTGCGCCTGAAACGATTCATGATAACTCCTCCTCTATTTGTGAAAATTGCAAGAATACCAAAATCCATAGACGTCCGACTGAGCAGGCACAAGTTTCACTAATTTCATCTATACCAAATTACCCACCTCCCCGTCAAGGATAATCCTGCAATCAGGAGCGCGATGTGCTTGAATGGCTTCACACTCATCATTAGCTATATTGGTCGTGAAGACTAAGAGCTTATCCGAATAACCGGGTCGTTATGAGGCCGAGCGAAAAGTCCGAGGCCAAGGCGGCAGGCCAAAAATGCTCGGAGGCGTGGTTTTCTCCACGTTGAGAACGTTTTTTCACCGACAACGCAGGCATCGGACTTTGCAGCCTGACGCAATAGAGCGGGTTATTTGGATAGGCTCTAAATATCTTTTAGAAGTTTCACCGGTCCCACCAGCCAACCAGAGCGAACGAGACGCACCCACGAAACACCCCCAAAACGGCCCCATTTTAGCGAGTTGAAGCCTACAACCGGAGTACAACTGGAAAGCTCGTTTTCTGCCAATTCGAAAAAATTCCCTTTTCATAAACTCTGGAACATCAGTGCCTTATAGAAATCATAAAAATTGTGAACATTTTCAATGGCCGGTGCGATCTCCCGAGCCGTTTACCTTCGATATTGCTCAACCAAATCTTTTTTTAGACTAAAATGCGAGCGTAAGTGTAATATAGAGTGTAGGCACAATTTTGAGATCTCAGAACAAAGGGCGTAAATGGTAGAAGACAAGCTCTTACTGTGGCGGTTCAAGAACGGCAGCGAGGACGCTCTGTGCCGAATCTATCAAAAATACAGAACCCGATTGTTGAAACTGGCCAGTGCCCTGTCGCAAGATACAGGCTTAGCAGAGGATATCGTGCAAGATGTATTTGTGTCCTTTGCACAGTCGGCCAGAAGGATGAAAGTCGACGGCAATCTCAGGGCCTATTTGACCACAAGTGTTGCCAATCGCATACGTAACAGATTAAGAGATGGTCGGAGCGAGCAGAATGTCAATCTGGTTGACGCCGGTGCGGTTACCTCGAAGGCAAGAACTCCAGACCAGTGGGTTGTGTACAGTGAAAATATGCGAAAAGTGAACGACGTACTTAAACAGTTACCGTACGAACAGAGAGAGGTTGTGCTTCTGCACGTACATGGAGACATGAAGTTCAAATCGATCTCGGAAATACAGCAGGTTTCAATCAATACCGTCTTGAGCCGATATCGTTATGCGGTAGAGAAACTCCGGGCGAAGTTGAAAGAGTAGGTACCAGAATGAAAAAGGCAAAAGATATACACAAGCTATTAAAGAACGTTGATCTTACGATTAACGCCGACGCTGATAATGAAGTATTGGATAAGGTCCTGGGAGCAAGCAGGAAATCCACAGCATCTGCTGCTCATCGCGGAAACATTCGGAGAATCCTTACTGAGGCAGGAATATGGAGATTAGCTGCTGCAGCAGTCATAATCGTTGCAGCACTTTTGGTGGTCAATCATTTTGGCGGTTCGATTGATGGGGTGAATGTGGCGTGGGCAGAAGTCGTGCGCCAAATTGAGAAGGTAGGCTATGTTCATTTCTATGATATCGAGACCAAGAAGAATGGACATTCAACCATTCGCGAGGGCTGGTATGCACATGGAAAAATCAGAACCAGACAATATGATGCAGAGCAAACCATTGACAATGGTGATATATGGATGATCATGGATGAACATAATAATGTCATAGACAAGGGGAAATCCACGCTGGCAGAGTATGACAATGTCTTTGATGCGCTAATGAAAGATTTGTTGACTTTTCGTTTTTCTGAATTTAGTGATAAATCAGCGATCTCAATTGGTTCAGATTTTTTGATATATGAATTTGATCCTTCCGGCGAAAAGGCCGAGTGGATTGATAAAATCACCATCATGGTAGGCCGGAATTCGTTGATGCCTGTACAGATTAAGACCTATTTTAAGTATGAGAAATGGTCCACGAATCGTTTGCTTGTGTTTGATTACGAAGCACAGGAAAAGCCGGATGCATTTTTCGCATTGCCAATCCAAGCCAAACCTCCCCATGGGATTGGACGAGTTGTTCTGGGGGGTGAGAAAGTCGCCATTGAATTGCAAAATGCACCGGGCATAAAAAAAGCAATCGTTCGCTTGCATACTAAATCTGAGGATTCTGCTGAAAGATTATTAAAATCGTATCGTCAGAAGTACAAAGGCGTTGGCGAACCCACGGCTTTCACGGAAATAACATTTGTCACTGACGAAGACTATCGGAGTGACACATTAAAAGATTTCCCTCTTTGGCTTGATCAGGGTGTTAAAGCAGCATTGGGAATAGATAAAACTTGGCCGGACAGTAATTATCGTTACATCATCTATACACCTGTGCTTAGAGCAACTGACAAGGAAAATGTATTTAAGCTTGAACTGAGTTGCTGGCTGAAAACCAAACAACTTGATTTATGATCACAAATTTCTCGAAATCAGAACTTACTGATAATCGAGCAGGAAAGAATGCCGGGTAGTTATAAATGGCAAATCTCAGTTAAGATCCATCGGACAGGAAAAAAGCTTATGAAAACCGATTATTTGAGACAGAAGAAAGAACTGATTCCATTAGTCATGTTCGGGGCTTCAGTAGTTTTGGCAGTTCTGATCTTGATGAAAACAACAAGTTTCTTCACGACCTTAACCAGGGCGGAGAGCATTGTTAAGAAGGCCAATGTGCAAAATAACGTGGAAACCAACGATATGGACAAGTATTTTACCAAATACAAGATGCTTGCTGAAGCGCTAAAAAAGAACAATTTGTTTGCGCCGCCTCCGCCGAAGCAGCATCCGGTAAAAGAGGTCAGTGGAATATTTGGGAATGAGGTGCTGATAAAGGACAGGTGGTACAAAGTCGGTGACACGGTGGGAGACGCGAAGATTGTGGCAATCGGACCTACGCAAGCTACTATCGAATGGAACGGCGCGGAAAAAGTATTTCTCCCGTTTGATGCTACAATCTCTGAAACTCCGAAGGGAACACAGGCTGGAAAAGCAGTAGTCAAGGCAGGCAAGGCTGATATGGTTGTAATTCAGTCCGGCAGAGAGTCAATGTCCGACCGGGAAGGCAGGACCGGACTGAGAAAAGCGTTCGAGAGGATGAGGGAAAGATGGCCGACCATCTATGAGAAACAAAGAAAAAAACTTGGGGCCATAGAAGAGAAATGGCCAACTATGTCTGAGGAACAAAGAGAAACTGTTGGCAAATGGCTCGAAGATCCGACCACGTTCGAGAAGACCAAAAGCAAAAAATAGGGGCAGCCCCACTGTCCCTAATAATCTTATAATGTCCTGGAAAGAATGCCGGGTAGGTATAAATGGTAAATCCCGATCCAAACTATTCAAAAGGAGCTTGAGACGCATGAGATCGGTCTTTCTCTTACGGTGTCTATTATAATTGTACCGTGAAACCGAAAAGCGTTTAGATAAGCTATTGCTCTGTTGAAAAGCCACAAAAACTGTCATTCTGAACGGAGCGCAGCGGAGTGAAGAATCTCTTTATGGCTCAAGAAATGAGATTCTTCGGCTTCGCCTCAGAATGACAATCCACGTTTTCAACAGAGCAATAAGCTATGAAAGTTGGCTGATATATCGTAACAGGATGCCTCAAAATAAAAAAAATGAGGCGACAGGGATTTTAGTATTTGACTTTGAGCTCTTCATAGGTGACCAATGCGATCTCTTGTGACATCCGGTAGACCAAATATCGGTTAGTGATTAGCTGTAAGGGAACCATATTGCATCTAATCGACCGTTCACATAACGCAGGTTTAAGCCGTGGTACCGCTACTAAAAAAGGGCTACAAGCATCCTGCTCACAGCCCTTTTGTTTGAAATTACCTTTGCAGCGTCCAGCTATTCAACGTGGGTGGAACCGGCGCTCTGTCTGAGCACATGCCGTCTCAAATCACGCATGCGCCATACAGCAACGCAGAGTCCGTATCTTGGACACCAGGATAACCCGGCAACGCGCAACGAAGCCTCAGTATTCCCGCTGTTTAGTGATGCCCGGCTGAGGAACGGGATATTTGCCATCAGGCCCGGCCTGCAGGGGCGCAGGAGAATCCATCGTCAACTTGTCCAGACCGGGCGCCATCTCGTGGTCGCAGTTGAGGATCTCGTCGTAGGTGATTTCCTGGCCGGTATGCGCGGCCATGCGACCCAGGCTCGTCACGAGGCTGGTCCGGACGCCGCGCTCGGTTTCGTTGTAGGGTTTGTCGTTGCGGATGGCGTCCACCAAGGCGTTCCATTCGTTTTGATATGGATTCCGCTCGTCCCGGTTTACTTTGGATTCCCAGAGCAAGTTCGAGCGCGTCGGATTCTGGCCCTTGTAAGTGCTGGATGGCATTCCACAGTCACCGCTCTTTGAGACGATCGCCATCCCTTTGCTGCCATGAGCGTAGCTGGAGTAGATATCGTTGCAACCCATGATGCAGCGTCCATCCAGGATGAATTTGCTGCCGTCGGCGTACGTGTATTCCACCGAATACGTATCGAAATTCTGGTCCACGTAAGTGATGCCTTCGGGGCTCTGCCGATAATGGCGACCGCCCAGGGCATGGGCCTTGATCGGCCAGGCGTTCTTCATCCAGCATAGATGATCGATGATGTGGATGTTAAAGTCGCTGAAATTACCGCCGCTTGCCCAGATGAAACTGTGGAAGCGCTGCACCTGGTAAAGCAGGTCGCTGATACCGGGTGGCTTAGGCAGCGAGGAGAAGAATCCGATCGGTCCATGCATCCGGTAGCCGCGCTGCAGAATGACCTCGCCGATTTCGCCGTCCTGGATGCGTTGAAAAAGTGCCTGGAGCGCCCGGCTGTGACGGGACATCAATCCCACTCCTACTTTGAGGTTCTTCGCTGTTGCCTCTTCGGCGAGCTTGAACATCCGCCGACTGGTCGGGCCGTCCACAGTGACAGGCTTTTCCATAAAAACATTGAGGCCTTTCTTGATTGCGTAGGTGAAATGCACCCAGCGGAATGCCGGAGGCGTTGCAAAGATCGCCACATCGCCCGGACTCAGACAATCCATCGCATGTTTGTAAGCGTCGAAGCCCACGAACCGGCGATCCCTTGGTACATCCACCTGGTCGGCGTGAATTTTCTTCAAATTCTCGTAACTGCTGTTAAGGCGATTTTCGAAGACATCGCCCATGGCGACGAGTTTGATCGGCCCGTTATTTACGGACAGGGCGTTCGAGGCTGCGCCGGTGCCCCGGCCGCCGCAGCCTATCAAGGCCACCTTGATAGTGTTGCTCTGCCCGGCGTACATACGTGGAACGGCCGCCGCCATAAAAGCTGATGTAGCAGCGATCCGACCGGTGTCCTTCAAGAACTCTCGACGTGACGTGCTTTTGTTAGTAATGTCGCTCATAAAGGTTTTCCTCCTAACTGAATGGTTTCAACTTCAAATGCATATTTGCTCCGGGAATTGCTATTTCCCTTCGGCCTAAACATTATATAGGCCACACTATGCACTATCATAGCAATCGCATAGCACTTTACAAGTGTGTTTTTCACGTCGTAGTATGAAAATATACCCGGCCCGATTCTCGGGGATTCCTCGGATCAGTCCCACCAGCCAATCAGATGCACTGAGATACACACTAAGTACCCCGTAATGGCCCTATTTTCGCGAGTTGACACATACAACGGCACTACAACCCGAAGCCTCGTTATCTGCCCATTCGCCGAAAATGGTCATTTCACAACCTCTTTAATATCAGTGAATTATGAAAATAATGAAATTTGTAAACATTTTCAATGACCTATTCACTTCCAGGTAACTGTCCCAAAATTTGTGGTTGAGGTATAAAAAATAAGGTCTCCTTGCCGATGTTAACTAAAGGAACAGTAAGGAGACCAAAAATGATTCGATATATAGTTCATTCGGTAAATTCTCAGCTAAAACTTGAGAGGCATTATCCACACTGCAATCGTTCGGGCGGGAATATTCACAGCGGCATCCGACATCGAGCCGTAAGCGATATAAAGATAACGGCAATAGCTCAAAGACGAATGAAATGTCCATTCTGCGGTACAACCTGGACAATCCGTGCCAAAGGTATTGATCATGGCAGGCAACGAAGTGACCGCGTTTGGTGCGTCGTTACATTAATTGTCGCAAGGGCTTGCATTGGAAGATTAACCAGTTGTTACAACATATTGAGAGGACATGGGAGAAGGTTAGCTCTGATGGGGGTGATAGAACTAACAATGCTACTGAGCGGATTATAGGATTGGATTATAAAATACGAGTTAAGACGATGCGTGGTTCCAAGAACGATGATAAAATATTAGGTCGTTGCTACTTGTCGGAATATTTACGAGGCGCCAATGGGATATGTGATTTGCGAGAAGTGGTTTGAAAGCCAGAGTTTAGGGCCTACTCTAAAAAGTTCTGCCACGATCGCTGGGACAGTTATACTAAAAGAAAGGTATTGACAAGAAGCAGGGAAATCGTATAAACTTATTGCAAAAGAAGATATAAGCTTTTCTGCGGGCGTAATTCAGTGGTAGAATGTCAGCTTCCCAAGCTGCGAAGGAGAGGCCAAAAAACTGCATTAACATACGTTAAACCTTGTCTGTAGCAAGCTTTATTCTCTGTCTTTGCACTGGCCTTAGACTGGTTTCAGGACTGTTTTCGTGGTAGTTCTTGCACAAATCTTGCACAACATATATGAATCGGAGCACGTCCGAACATTTTCGTTGAATCGAAACAGGTAAACTGCCAACAGAATCGGAGTTGACTGGTTGTCGAGTCGGAGTGAGTACGTTTAGATACTGGCAAGGCCCCCTCTACTGGCTGATAAGGCGCGCTGTTTTTCGACGAGTTTTGACTAACGGATTTTCAGTCCGTTAATCGCGTTTGTAAGTGATTGTGAATAAATGGTTTATACTTGTTAAATAAGAACTTATGATGCTGGCCGAAGCGCAACCGAAGCGTGACCGTAGGCAAAACGTACACCTTTGGTGCAAATTTTGGTGCAATTCGCTGGCTCATGTAATCCATAATATTCCTTATACGGAAATTAAATCAGTGACCTCCTGCGTGTCGAGCAGGGACCACGCTTTTCTAATACCTTGTCAATAAAGAGCTTACTAAAGGCTATATAAGGACTTAGACACTGTTTTCGAACTGGCTTGGAACTGGTTTTAGAACTGTTTTGGAACTAAAACTGCCACAAAATTGCCACAAATTAAATCCTTACTATCCTACAGGATACGGAATAGCAAGATAAGTGGTTTATCAAATTCTTGCGAACTACATGAAAATAAGATAGTCTTACGATTTATGGCCAAGAAAAAGAAGAAACCACTGAATAAAAAAGACGTGCTATGGGCGGAAGCTAAACGCAGATGTCGCTTGAACACTGAAGACATTCGGATAGCCAAAGAAATGGGGCTAAATCCCAGAAGCCTCATCAAGAATATCCCCTCCAAGACCGAGCAGTGGAAGTTGCCCGTCAAAGACTGGATTCGCCAGATGTATCAAAAACGACAAGAGAAATCTGCGAGAAAGAAAGCTCGTAAAGGACAAGCAGCAGCTGGTGCCTGGAAACGGACATTGAATCTGATTTTCGCGCAATATTTGTCTAAGAATGGTGTCCTACCGTTTTTCACCGGTATCGAATTTGCCCAAATCGCAGCTAAGACTTGACCAGCCTTAAATTTAGCTACAGGTTTTTGTCCTGACATTCTTCCATCTCCGAGCTAAACAATCTTGTGACGGTTTGCTCAATCCCTAGCAAACCGAAATAATTTTAAATTTAATTTTCAAGAAGCTTTTGCTATGATTAACAGCTATGATGATATTAAGGTTTACAACCAAAGCATTTCAAAAATTCGGTAAAAAGCCACAATTGGTCGAAGTCGATAAAGCTTATAAAGACTTTGGCGAATGGTATGTCAATACCATTAATTCGGTCAACCAGGGCAACCTTTTTATGGCTGTCATGCACGCAGAAAGTCTTTATGCCATACTGGTGCCAATAGAAAAGAACATGGATTCAGCAGATTTTGTTCATACAGTGTTTGCCAATCTGCTTTTGCGAATATTACGTTTAGAGGTTCCGCGTAAAAATGCTGAGCAAATTATGAATTCTTACAATAGCCATGCTATTTTTGTAAAAACTAAATCGCGAAGCCTTGTGGCCAATCTGTCTACCATTATAAAAGATATAGACGCTATAATGGAATGCCCTGTAAGATTTGTCAGGGGTAACAAATTAGATCTAACCCGGCTGGAACATGAAATCAATGATGCCCCAAGAAGTTTAAAGGGGAAAACTGTCTGGCCGGTAAATGACTTTTATAAGTGCATACAAAAATTGTGTCCTGAACTCCCTGTCAGGCAGTCGCTGCCATTAAAATATTCTGCCATGAGCAATCCTGAAAAACTGATGGATATATTTAAAGATAAGATTTCTGAAGATCTGGCCCTTAAGGTAAAGGCATCATCACTTGGAGCAGAAGTTTTGTTTTCTGTTGAAGAGGCGCGGACACTCCTTGAAGCAGTTCATGATTCACAGCAGCAATCTTCAGAGGTGCTTGAAAAGATTTATACCGACCTTTCACGAATGCTTAGTTTTCAAGTACAAAAACTTGAAAAACAAGAAAAGTGTAAGTGAACGAACCGTAGGGTATTTCACAACAACGCCTATAGCGCCTTATCAATCTTCTTCCTATACTCTATATCTGACTCACTATGGTCGTCAAACCACCACCGATATCCCCAAAAGAATTATATGCTTGATACGTTTCTTTTCATCCGGATACTTAATCCGATTTCACACTAAAAATTTTATAAAATATCTGTATTTTCACAAAAAATTGACATTTATTCGGACTTAGTATAGGTAAAATCAACATTTGTGGAGACATTTTGGTGACACGATGTCACCTGAAAATTGTGGTGTTTTTCAGCGCCTGAAAGAGGTGACTTTTTGAAGAATTCTGGCATTTTGGAACTCTCTCTGACATTGACAATTTCATCAGACCTTACCATCCTGCGAACTACCATTAATCCTTTTCCACTCGCCAGAATTTCCTTTCATGCTCCCAACTCTTAGATATCTCACCAGTTGGTCTTACGACAACCGCTTTACATTCCGTGGTAATTGTTCCATCGGGTAACAATAATTCTGATGCGACTTTCATACCTCTACTCCCTTTATGTTCCAGCCAGCCAAGTGCTTTTAGGGGGGTATTAGTTGGCGTCGGCTTTCTGTACGTAATGTTCAGCCTTAGAGTAACAAACAGATTGTCAAAATTGCCATCCAACATGACGGCTCTACCAGAGGTCTCATCTAAAATCGCAGCGACAATTCCACCGTGTGCAATTCCGGGGTATCCGTTGAATTGTTCGGGTATAGTCACGGTTGCTTCAACTTGGTTTGCTTCAAGATTGTTATACCATACCATTTTGAGCCCGTAGCTATTCTCACGACCACACATAAAACATGTTCTGGAGGTTGGTTGTTTTATCATTGAATCCTCAATTTCCATTATACGGATTTCTATAGGTTTCCTGTTCTTTGTAGCATCTTAACAAGTTTTCAACATTCCGTTGTTCAAAATAACCGCCAAAAGTGTAAATGAAAAGTGTATGCTAATATATCTGTAATAAAAACAATTAATTCTTCGTCATTTGCAGTAACACCTGCTCTCGCAGTATAATGAATGATGATGCGATACGTTATGGGAAATTCCAGTTTGGTGTTAACAAACGGGGATGAAGACAAATGGACTCAAACCGAATAGCTGATAGGACATTCTGATGGCAAAACCACAGCAGTCTGAAATTCACATGTTTGTCGTGATGATCTGTTGCCTCGCGGCGACAACGTTCGCTGATGAACTTCCTGTGCGACTGGCGATCATCGACAAGCAACCGCCTGAAAGGCCCTATGCGAAAATCGCGGCCGATTTCAACGGCGATGGATTGCCGGACATAGCGATCGGTGGCGCGAAAGGGCCGCTTGTCTGGTACGCGTATCCCAATTGGACGAAGAGGCTCATTGCAGAAGGCGGTTACGAAACCGTTGAAGGAGAACCCGCTGACATCGATGGCGACGGCGACCAGGACATAGTCATGGGCGGTATCGTTTGGTATGAGAACCCAGGGGCGACGAACCAATCTGCTGCCCGGCCGTGGACTGCCCATCGAGTTGCACACCTGCGCACGCATGACGTGGAGGTTGGCGACCTTGATGGCGACGGTAAGCTCGACATTGTCACCCGCGATCAGTCCTCATTTGGTAATCCATCCGGGAACCGGTTTCACGTGTGGAAACAGCAGACTCCAGACAATTGGTCTGGCTTTGAGGTAGAATGCCCTCACGGCGAAGGAATCAAGCTTACTGACCTCGATCGCGACGGCGACTTGGACGTTGTCATCGGCGCGCGTTGGTATGAGAACACGGGTAATATCCTCAAGGGGCCATGGACTGAGCATGTCTATTCGCCGTTGTGGAAGCACGCAGACACCGAGGTTCAATGCCATGATCTGAACAACGACGGGCGATTGGATATCGTGCTCACACCGGCTGAACTGAAGGGAGGCATGTATCATATTTCGTGGTTCGAGGCGCCGGAGGACGCCAAGACGCCAGACTGGCGAGAGCACGTAATTGAAGAAGTACAGGAGACGGTTGTCCACGCGCTTGGCGTGGCTGACATGAACAACGATGGCAAGCCCGACGTGGTGATAGCCGAGATGCATCAAGGAGCCGATCCCGATGAAGTTCGGGTCTATTTGAACCAAGGGTGCGGATTGACGTGGACGAGGGAGGTCCTCTCGACTACGGGTTCGCACGATATCGTTCTTGCTGACATTGGCGCTGACGGTGATGTCGACATCGTAGGCGCGAACCATGCCGGCTCATTTCAAGCGGTTCAATTGTGGGAGAACTTGACCAGTACAACCGGAAAGGGTAACCGTTGAAAGCTCTCATAAAGTACGACTCGGCCCTTTTGACAAGCGAGCCGAGGGAAGTGCAAGCAGGGGCAAGTGCGGAAACATGATGACTAATTGATTCTATACTTTTTTTGTCGCTACAGTCAAAACAACAATCGGCCTCAACCACCCCGCCCCGCGACAGCCGGGAGGCGGTTTGTGTGGAGGACCAACACGCGGAGCCTTGAATCACTCAAGCTTTTTCCCTGTCATCTTTTCAATATAGTCGATTAATGCCGAAAAGATGGGCCCTTATCCAATTGTTTGCTTTCTTGCATTTCCAAGGGGATTTGGGTATTGTCAGCAACAAAGACACTCGGCCGTGTGTCCGGGCACTACTGAACCGAAGACGTCATTGACACCGAGAGCGGGATAGAACATAACTGACAAGTAGGAGTTACACCGTTTAGAGAACATGTTGTATGGAAGATGTGGCACAAGACAAACAGTCACATGGAGCATCTGGAGATAGACTGGCATCGATTGATGCACTTCGTGGGTTTGATATGTTCTGGATCATAGGAGGGGGCACGGTTCTCGCCAACACGGCAAAAGTGTGGGAGAATCCAGTCACACGAACCGTTCGAGAGCAACTCGAACACGTTAACTGGGAAGGATTCCATTTCGAGGATTTGATATATCCTTTGTTCCTGTTCATCATCGGCGTAGTATTGCCCTTTTCTCTAGCCCGTCGAAGGGAGCAAAGCCAGAGCCATTGCAGACTCTACCTGCACGTTCTTAAGCGATCCTTTATCCTGATCTTGTTAGGTTCCATTCCACGGGGCGTTTTGAGTTTTGCACGCTGGCCTTTCATGGGAGGGGTGTTAGAACACATTGGGCTTTGTTATTTCTTCGCCACGCTGTTGGTGATGCATACGAGATGGCGAGCGAGGGCGGTTATTGTAGTGGCTTTTCTCGTGCTCTATTGGCTGGCGCTCATCTTGATCCCAGTTCCAGGTCATGGTAGCGGTGTCTTCACCGAGGAGGGAAACCTGGCATCATATGTTGATCGGCTCTTTATTTCGGACAAGCTTTGGAATGAAGGTCCTACTTCTGTTCTATCTGGCATTTCGATCATTTTGTGGGGATCATTGGTGGGTGACTGGTTGCGATCCAACCGATCAGGCAACCGTAAGGCTGCGGGTTTAGTTCTGGCGGGTATCGCAAGTGTTATCCTGGGCTATCTATGGGGATTCTCATTGCCGATCATAAAAAGAGTTCTCTGGACAAGTTCTTACGTCACTTACGCATGTGGTTGGAGTCTACTGCTGCTGGCAATGTTCTACTGGGTGATCGACGTAAAGAAGTACCGCAGGTGGGCATTTTTCTTCATCGTGATAGGAATGAATGCAATTACCATATATTTCCTGCAGCAGATTATAGACTTCTATGAGATTGCGAACCTCCTATTCAAGGGCATCTCCGAACAGACGGGAATACTCATGCCCCTTGTTCTTCCGATCGGTGTTGTGACTCTGAAATGGTTGTTTCTCTGGTTTATATATAGACATAAGATATTCTTCAAATTGTGAAATCCGAAGGAGTCCCCCAGACCACCACCGCCACCAAATAACCACCCCACCCCGACCCGCGACAGCCACGAGGCGGTTTGTTGGAGAGAACTGGAGCGGTAGCCTTGGACTTGGCGACTTCCCTGTTAACCATATTGTCAACACTCCTTTGTGATTCCTGGTTGCGGGGGCGGATAGATGCCGTCCGGATTCGAGTGTATCGGGGCAGGGCTGTCAAAGGTCATGGTGTCAATGTCCTCGACGAATTGGTAATCGGAGTTCAATGCCTGGTCCCAAGTGATGTACTGGCCGCTGTGAGTTGCCATGCGCCCCATTAGCGCAGCGACATCTGCCATGCCGGCCCGTCGGGCTTCATTGTGGGGCTTATCCTGGCGGATAGCATCCAAGAGCACTTGCCACTCAACGTGATAGGGATTTGGGTCGGGTTGACCGAACTCCCAAACAAGATTCTCGGCCACCATATTATGACCCTTATAGATCTTCGGCTCCGGTTGGCCTAAGGTCGCCATGAGTACGGCCGAGCCCTTGGACCCGTGGGCATAGTCAGAGTAGGTATTCCAGCAACCCTGCATGTGCCTGGAGAAGGCAAACAGCTTTGTACCGTCTGCGAAGGTGTATTCCACAGTGTAGTGATCGAATTGACTACCCGCCTGTTCGTAGCAGCGACCGCCGAAGCCCTGCGCCGAGACCGGCCAGGCGCCTTTCGTCCAGCAAGCCACGTCAATATTGTGGCAGTGCCAGTCAATAAAGAATCCAGACGAGACCCATGTAAAGCTGTTTGGGTATTGAAGCTGGAATACAAGCTCATTGACATTCTGGGGCAAGGGCGGGCAATGGACTGGTCCATGCACCCGGTAGATTCGCATGGTGTGCACTTCGCCGATGGCTCCATCGTGAATTCGCTGAATGACCTCTCGTCGTGCCTTGGAGTGCCGCCACATGAAGCCTACTGCGACTTTCAGATTCTTTCTCTCTGAAGCTTCAGCGGCCTTAAGCCAACGGCGAACAGCTGGCGCGTCGGTGGCAAACGATTTCTCTGCGAAGACGTTTATGCCCTTTTCCACTGCGTATTCAAAATGGAGGGGGCGAAAGGCCGCGTGAGTAGTCAACAGCACTACGTCACCCGGCCGCAGGCAGTCGATTGCCCTCTTATAGGCATCGAAGCCGACAAACTGGCGCTCCGGCGGCACATCAATCCTGTTTTGAAAACCCTTCTTCAGGTTATCGAGGCTATTCTGGAGGCGCTGTTCGAACAGGTCGGCCATAGCATAGAGCTTAACCGACCCACCGGTAGTCGAAAAAGCGTCGGCGACAGCACCGGTTCCCCTTCCTCCACAGCCCACCAAGGCCAGCCTGATCGTCGAGTCTTCCGCCGCGTAGCACCGGGGAATAGCCACACCCGCCACGGCCGAGGAAACGGCTAAATGTCCCGACAACTTCAAGAACTCCCGGCGTGACTTCGCGCCAGAGCAAGTCTTTGGATCTGATGTACTCATGGTAGACTCCTTTTTTTGTCATGTTTTACTGGCGTTTGTTGTTTCTTGTATGCCGTTCGCCCGATAGTCTCCGGTCACGATCATCTTGTTAACGTTTTGTGCGGAGACTCATACAGATTGGCCGATCAAAGAATAGCATACTGGCATTTTCCACAATATCAAGAATTCTTTCTTCTCTCGTTCAACTGTAAGTACACTCCCCCAACCCGCGACAGCCGGGAGGCGGTTTGATGGAGAGACTTGGAGCGGTGGCCCTGAATTGCCGAGAATCGTTGAACTCCTCCTCAAGCACGGAGCCAAATAATAACGAAGATTTAATGGAGCAGGTAACTCTGAAGAAGTATCCTGTCATAAACAGGCTAATTCGGGACGTTGTCCCTGTCGTAGTTGGAGGTTTATTGGCTACTCCCTTGGTTCATAGTTTATGCTACCTGTGATTTTACGTCAACCATTTCATCTTCGGCCATGTCTTTCAGCTTTGCCTCCAGTATCC
>Ga0307378_10000283_pt1 | contig 94319 bp, 87 predicted proteins | sample UN1MG_FD_202238 | JGI IMG/M metagenome (GOLD analysis project Ga0307378, IMG submission 202238) | Soil microbial communities from Risofladan, Vaasa, Finland - UN-1 | ecosystem: Environmental > Terrestrial > Soil > Coastal area > Acid sulfate soil | place: Finland: Risofladan, Vaasa | collected...
CCTCCGGCCGCGTTACGCGGCTTGCCCGATGCGCTGCATCGCGCCGCGCCGCGTGCCTAACCTGAGGGCCAATCCGCCGCCATCAAATGGGGCAATATCACTGAGACTTGGTATAAGCCGGCCTGCGCCGTGCTGTCACGTCTGGGCGCACCTGGATGGCGGCGCGGCAGGGAGCGGCCGGGGACGGAATGGCGTATAGTGGCGGCTGATCCGGCTGCGTACCCATTACCTCACCACCAAGGGGCATGCCATGCCACGGATGCTGGCGATCGCGATGCTGTCGCTCACAGTTTGGCCGTGCCTCGCCGCGCCGGTGCAGGCCGGCGGGATGCCGGTCGATGCCGAACTGTTAATCGCCGCCGACGGATCGGGCTCAATCGAGCCGCCGGAGTTCCGCTGGCAGCGCGAGGCTTATGCCAAGGCCATCACCGATCCGCGGGTGCTGCGGGCGATCGCGGCCGGCCGGCGGCGGCGTATCGCGGTCGCCTATATCGAATGGGGCGCGCCGGCCTCGCAGGACGAGATCGTCGGCTGGACACTGATCGACGGTCTCGCCGCGGCACGCGGTTTTGCCGATCAGCTCCGATCGCGGCGGCGCATGGCCTGGGGCCACAACTCGATCAGCGCCGCCATCGCCTATGCCGCGACGATGATCGCCACCAACCGCTTCGACGGCGCGCGCCGGATCATCGACGTCTCCGGTGACGGCCGCAACGTTGGCGGACCGCCGCTGGCGCTGGTCCGCCGGCAGGCTGATCTGGCCGGCATCACGATCAATGCGCTGGTCCTGAAGATGGGTCCCGATACGGCCGGGACCGGCCCGGACGGACTTTCGCTCGCCGAGCATTTCCGGCGCGACGTGATTACCGGCCGCGGTGCTTTCGTCATAGTGGCGACCCGCCGCCGCGACTTCGCCGAGGCGATCCTGCGCAAGCTCGTACGTGAGATCGCCGGCCTACCGGCGCGCTAGCCGCAAAGCCCTACATGCAGCGCACGGTCATGCTGCGCCGGATGCCGGTGATGTAATAGGTCTTGGTGAGCGGGATCTCGCCGATCTGATCGACCGAGCGCAGGATGACATAGCCCTGCGGACAGGCGCGCCCCGCATTGAACTTGCACAGGTTGAAGTCGTTGAAGATGCCGTTGCACTGGACGTAGTAGGCGCCTTGTGCGCTGCCCGTTTGGATCTGCGTGGTCCTGGTGGTGATGCCGCACCCGCCAAGGGTGAGGGCAAGACCGGCAAGCCCCATCATCGCTGCGTGACGCAGTTTCATACCCTGACCTCCTCAAGGAACTTTTCTGTTTGGTACCGGTATCCTAGGAGATCGCGGTCCGGCCTGGCCAGCACAGGGTTAATAAATGGTTAACGGATCAATGGGTTAGGCGTGCGGACACAAATGGATCCGCCGCGATCCCTCTCCCGCTTGCGGGAGAGGGAGGGTCCCGCCGCGCGCGAGCGCGGTGGGAGGGTGAGGGCAGCCGTCGGGTCTAGAATGAGCAGGCCGTCGAATGCTTTTTCCGCCGTCGCCCTCACCCGGCGCACCCTTGCGGGCGGTCCACCCTCTCCCGCAAGCGGGAGAGGGGTAGCCTCGCCACATTCCCCAATCGGAAGTCTAATACCCCACCGCCGCCCCGTCGCTGCGCGGATCGTTGGCGCCTTCGATAAGCCCCGAGGGGTGCAGCACGATGGCGCCGGCATGGCCCATCAGGTCGGTCAGCGGCGGTTGCAGATCGACCGCATGCCCGGCCTTGCGCAGCGCCTTGATCACGTTGGGATCGAAGCGGTCCTCGATACGCAGCCCGACCTTGGGCGCGCCCCAGGTGCGGCCCAGCACCCAGCGCGGCGCGGTGATCGCGGCCTGCAGCTCCTGGCCGAACATCGCATAGCGCGAATAGACGGCGGCCTGGCTCTGCGGCTGACCGTCGCCGCCCATCGCACCATAGACCATGACCCGGCCGTCATTGAGCAGCGCCAGCGCCGGGTTGTTGGTGTGGAAGGGCAGCCGGCCCGGGCGGATATAGTTTTGCTGGTCCTCGCCGAGCGTGAAGGAGCTGCCGCGGTTCTGCCATTGGATGCCGCTTTCCTCAAGCACCACGCCGGAGCCGAACTCCCAATAGATCGAATGGATGAACGAGACCGCGCGCCCCTCGCCGTCGACCGCGCCCAGCCAGACCGTATCGCCGGGCACCGCCGGGTCGGGCCAGGCCAGCGCCTTCTTCATGCTGATCGAGCGGACCCGGGCATCGAGGTTGGCGTCGTTCACGAAGTCGGCCGGGTCGGCGCCCATATAGGCCGGGTCGGTGACGTTGGCGTTGCGGATGCGGATCGCCAGCTTGGTCGCCTCAACCAGGCCATGGACATGCTCGAAGCCGTCGGCTTCCTCCACGCCCAAGCGGTCGAAGAGGCCGAGGATGACGAGCGAGGCAAGGCCCTGGCTCGGCGGCCGGACATTGTAGACGCTGCCCGATTTCAGCTTGACCATCAGCGGCGCGGTCTCGGCTGCCCGGTGGGCGGCCAGATCGCCCGCGGTCACCGGGCTGCCGGCGCGCTCAAGGTCGGCCGCGATGGTATGCGCCAGCGTGCCGCGATAAAAATCGTCGAAGCCGACCTGGGCCAGCCGCGTCAGCGTGCGCGCCAGTGCCGGCTGCTTGAAGGTGTCGCCCGGATCGGGTGCCGCGCCATTGGCCAGAAAGAGCTTGGCCCAGCCCGGCACGTGCTGTAGTTCGTCGCGCTTTTCGACCGTCAGCCGGTGCTGGCCGCCGGTCACCGGAAAGCCTTGCTCGGCGTGCCAGATCGCATCCTCCAGCAGCCGGCCGGCCGTCATGTGCCCGCCCCATTCGGCGCTGATCGCCAGCGCCGCCTGCCAGCCGGAGATGGTGCCCGCGACCGTGTTGGCGGCGAGCGGGCCGCGGGTCGGGATCGCCTCAAGCCCGCGCTCGCGGTAATAGGCCTCGTCGACCGCCCGGCCCGCCGCTCCTACCGCGGTGATGGCGCGCGGCGGGCGCCGGCCCGGCGTGGAGATCAACCAGAAGCCGTCGCCGCCGAGGCCATTCATGTGCGGGTAGACCACGGAGATCGTCGCTGCCGCGGCGATCATCGCTTCGATCGCGTTGCCGCCCTCGCGCAGAACCCGCAAGCCCGCCTCGGCCGCCAGATGATGCGACGAGGTCACCATGCCGCGTCGCGTGCGTACGGTTTCGAACACTTGGGATCGCCCCCTTGCTGGCCCGTCGCGGTTGTAGCGGCGTTCGCGCCTTAAATCCAATGCAGAGAAATCCAATGCAGAGAAATCCAATCGCGCAGCGCCGGCCATTGCGTTGGCATTGCGTTGATTGGGCGCTTCACTCTAAATACCCGCGCTGCATTGTGGGGAGGTGGTCAGGTGAGCGAAGAAGAAGCCAAGGCGCGCGGCAAGTTTTTTCCGGTCTCCTGGCAGGAGCTGCATCGCGATGCCAAGGCGCTGGCCTGGCGGCTCCTCGATCTGGGGCCCTGGGAGGGCGTCGTTGCGGTGACCCGCGGCGGCCTGGTGCCGGCGGCGATCGTGGCGCGCGAGTTGGAAATCCGGGTGATCGAGACGGTCGGGGTTGCCAGCTACGACTACATGGATCAGGGCGAGCCCCGGATCCTGAAATCGCCCGCCACCGACAACCAAGGCGCGGGCTGGCTGATCGTCGACGACCTCGTCGATACCGGCGCCACCGCCAAGCTCGTGCGCGATCTTCTGCCAAAGGCGCATTTCGCAACCGTCTACGCCAAACCCGCCGGCCGTCCGATGGTCGACAGTTTCATCACCGAGGTGAGCCAGGACACCTGGATACATTTTCCCTGGGACACCGAGCCGCAATACGCCCAACCGATCATCGAGTCCCGGCCCAGGCAGTGACGCGGGGCGCGGCCATGAGCTTATCGACCTGCGGGCCGCGCACGACCCGGGATAAGGTTTAGGCGGGCCGCTTGACCGATCGGCCGTCACAAACGCCGGCGGGGCCGGCGCGCTATCTTTTGTTTCCGGCGATCACGTTCTGCTGGGGTTCGAACTGGCCGGCGATCAAGCTGTCGGTGCTGGAAATGCCGGTCTGGCAGTACCGCGCAACGACGGCGGTCGCGGCGGGGTTGTTGATGCTGGGCATCGCGCTGGCGAGCGGCATGCCGGTGAAGGTGCCGCGGCGGCAATGGCCGGCATTGCTGGCGATCTCGCTGACCAATGTCACGCTGTGGCTGGTCCTTGCGGCATACGGGGTCAAGCTGCTTGAGAGTGGACAAGCAGCGCTGATCGGTTACACCGCGCCGCTCTGGGTGGTGATCCTGGCGCGCATCTTTCTGGGTGAGGCACTGACGTTCCGGCGCCTTGGCGCGGTCGTGATCGGGCTCGGCGGTATTTTGATCCTCTTATGGCCGTCGCTCGGCGAGTTCGGCGACCGGCCGCTCGGCATACTCTGCATAACCGGGGCGGCAATCTCGTTCGGTGCCGGCACGATCATTACCAAGCGCGTCAAATGGGCGGTGCCGCCGATGAGCTTTGCCGGTTGGCATCTGCTTATCGGTTCCATACCGATCGTGGCGATCGCGGCCACCGAGCCTTTCACCATGCATCAGGCCAGCGCTGCGGCGTGGTGGGCGGCGGTCTATACGACGCTGATCGGCCTGGTGCTGGCTTATCTGTTGTGGTTTCGCACGGTGGCGTTGTTTCCCGCCGGCGTTGCCTCGATCAGCACGCTCGCGGTTCCCGCGGTCGGTTTGCTCTCCGGTGCGGCGGTGCTGGGCGAGACGATCGGCTGGCGCGAGCTTGTGGCGCTGGTGATGGTGCTTGCCGCCGTGGCGCTGGTGGTGATCGAGCCCAGACGCACGCGCCAAACCGCCGCATGACCACCGCGCAGTCCGCATATGCGGTCAATCCCGATTGTCATCGCGGCGCGTGAATTCTACGGTGGGTTGATGGTTGATGGCCCACCGATCAAGCTATGAGCGATAGCGAACGCGGGACGTTGCCCGTGGGCTTCGCCTTTCGAGGCTATGAGATCCGCGGCGCGCCGGCCGATGACGGCTACGCGCTCTATTATCCGGCGGCGCGCCATGGCGATCGGCTGGCGGTGACGATTGCGGAGTTCCTGCCGCGCGGGATCGCCCGGCGCACCGGCCAGTACGTCGAACCTGAATTCGACCGCGAGGATCTCTTCGACGATCAGCGCGAGCGCTTCAGCCACGAGGCGCAAAAGCTCGCTACTGTTTCGCATGACAACGTCCTCGCAACGTTCGACCTCATCCGTTACGAGGGCACCTCTTACCGGGTCCAGGCGCGGCGCGAGGGCACCACGCTTGCCGCCATGATGGGCGCGGACGGAACGCTCAGCCAGCGCGAGCTCTACCAGATCCTCGATCCGCTGTTGGGCGGGCTGGAAGCGATCCATGGCGCCGGCGCCGTCCATCACGCGATTGCACCAGAAGCTGTACTGTTCCTGCCCAGCGGCGCGCTATTGTGGACCGATATGTCCGAGGCCCGCGTATCATGCGCCCATGCGTTCGCCGCCGAGGTCGGGGCCGGGGGAACAGGAGAGGCCAAGCTCCCGCCCGACCCCTATCGAGCACCAGAGCTGCTGGACGCAGATGATGGCGCGCCCGGCCCGCTCGCCGACATCTATGGTCTGGCGGCGCTGTTCTATCGCCTGATTACCGGCCGGCCGCCCCAGTCGGCGGACCAACGCGCCACGGACGATCAGACCTTGCCCACGGCCGAACAGGCGGCGGGGCGATACAACGAGCACTTCCGCGGCGCGGTCGATGCCGGGCTGGCGCTCGATCCGGCGGCCCGGCCGCAAAGCATCGACGCGTGGCGAGCGATGTTCCGGCGCGAGCGCCGCAAGGTGCTTTGAATGCCGATACCGCCGGAGGGGCAAAGCCGCGCTGATGTCGGTTGCAATCCGGCGTATGCCTCAACATCTAGTGGGTAACCTGTGGGTAACCCCCTAGATACCCACAATCAGGTGATCCAGCCTCAGGCAATGGCGACCGGCACATTGTCGATCAGGCGTGTCTTGCCGAGGAAGGCGGCGGCCAGCACCCGGGCCGGCCGGCCGCCCAGCTTCTCGACCGGCGCGAGTGTCTCGGCATCGGCCACGGCGACATAGTCGACGGCATCGAAGCCGGCCTCGAGCAGCGCGGTCTCGGCGCCGGCCGTCGCCTCCGTCGCCAGGGCTCCCGCCGCCACCGCGGCGGCGGTATCCAGCAGCGCCCGGTTGAGCGCGGGCGCCACTTTGCGCTGCGCCGGCGTGAGATACTCGTTGCGCGAGGACAGCGCCAGGCCGTCGGGCTCGCGCACGGTCGGCACGCCGACGATCATGGTCGCGATGTCGAGATCGCGCGCCATGCGGGTGACGACGCGGAGCTGCTGGTAGTCCTTTTCGCCAAAGTACGCGCGGTCGGCGCGCGCCTGGATCAGCAGCTTTGAGACGACGGTGGTGACGCCGGCAAAATGGCCGGGGCGATGCGCGCCTTCCAGCCGCTCGGCGACGCCGGCAACGGTGACAGTGGTGACGAAGTCGCCGGGATAGATCTCCTCCACCGGCGGCGCGAAGATGAGCTCGACGCCGAGGGTCGCGAGCGCTGCCGCGTCCTCGGCTTCACGGCGGGGATAGCGGTCGAGGTCTTCGGATGGGCCGAACTGGGCGGGGTTGACGAAGATCGAAGCGACCGCGCGGTCGCATTCCGCCTTGGCCGCGCGCGCCAATGCGAGATGGCCCTCATGCAGTGCGCCCATGGTCGGGATCAACCCGACGCTGAGGCCCTCGCCCCGCCACGCCGTCACCGCCGCGCGAAGCTCGGCGATGGTGCGGACGGTCTTGATGGTTGGATTGGATGCCATCGGAGTTCTTTTATCTCAAACGCCTTTGATGTTTGAGTCCCCCTCACCCTAACCCTCTCCCCCGAGAGGAGAGGGGCAACAAGCAGGTCGGGTCCCTTTTGTCCCTCGCCCCTTGGGGGAGAGGGAGGGGCCGTCGACCTTCAGGGCGGTGGGAGGGTGAGGGGGCCGCCTTCGCGGATACTTCACTATCCCGCCGCGCGCTTCTTGGCCTTGCCGCCCTCTTTTGCGGTCATGCCGTAGGTGTGCTCCTCGGCAGGGAAGCGGCGCGCGCGGACGTCGGCAGCGTATTCGGCGGCGGCCTCGGAGATCGCCTCGCCGATCGCCGCAAACTTCTTGGCGAATTTCGGGGTGAAATCGGAGAACAGACCGATCACGTCTTCGGTGACCAGTATTTGGCCATCGCAGGCTGGCGAGGCGCCGATGCCGATGGTCGGGATTTCAAGCACCTGCGTGATCGAGCGGCCGAGAGGTTCGATCACGCCTTCGACCACGATCGCGAAGGCGCCGGCCGCCTCGATTGCCTTGGCATCGGCCATGATCTTGGCTGCGCTTTCCGGGGTGCGGCCTTGTGCCTTGAAGCCGCCGAGGCGGTTCACCGACTGCGGCATCAACCCGACATGCCCCAAGACCGGGACGCCGCGTTCGGACAGGAAGGCGACGGTCTCGGCCATCTCCACGCCGCCCTCGAGCTTCACACCCTGGCAGCGCGTCTCGCCCATGATGCGGGCGGCGTTGCGGAAGGCCTGCTGGGGCGATTCCTGATACGAGCCGAACGGCATGTCAACGATGACGCAGGCGGTCGCCGATCCGCGCACGACGCTGGCGCCGTGGCCGACCATCATTTCCATGGTCACGCCGACGGTGCTGTCCATGCCATAGAAGACCATGCCCAGCGAATCGCCGACCAGCAGCAGGTCGACATGCTCGTCGAGCAACTTGGACGTCTGGGCCGAAATCGAGGTCAGACAAACGATCGGCTCGCCGCCCTTGCGGGCGCGAATGTCGGGAATAGTGACGCGCTTGGTCCGAGTCTCCGCGCTCATCTCGATCCTCCCATGCGTGACCCCATCGGGGCGGCTGATCTGTCGTCGCTCGCAGGGTCGGAGCTTAGCCGAACATGCTGCAGCGCACAAACATGTCGGCCCAGCGTGGTTAAACGTGGGCGTGGTTAAGCGTGGCCCGGTCAGGCCCCGGGCAGCTCGATGCGGAAGGTGGTGCCCTGGTCGGTGCTCTCGACCAGGCTGAGATCGCCGCCCTGGGCCTGGGCGAGTTCGCGCGCGATGGCAAGGCCCAGCCCCGAGCCGCCGCTGCGCCCGGAGCCCTCGAAGGGCACGAAGAGATGCTCGCGTGCGCTGCGCGGCAGGCCGGGGCCGTCATCGGCGACATCGATGTGCACGCGCCCGCCCACGCTGGCGGCGCTGATCGTGACATGGGCCGAGCCGGCCTGGACGGCGTTGCTGCCCAGATTGGCGAGTGCGCGAAAGAGATGCGTGCGGTCGGCGAGTGCGGCAAGGCCCGGAGCCACGGCGATGTCGAGGCTGGCGCCGCCGCCATTCTCCCTTACCGGCAGGGTGCTGGCGACGTCCTCGACCAGCTTGCGCAGGTCGACCGGCGCGGGTTTGGGTTCGATTGCCTCGGATTTGGCGAAGTCCAGCGTGTCGGTGCAGAGATTGACGGCGCGGTCGAGCGCGCGCTCAAGCCGCGGGGCCACTTCGCGTACCTTGGGATCCTTCGCCCCTTCCAGGCGTTCCGAAAGCAGACTTGCCGTCGACAGCAGATTGCGCAGATCGTGATTGATTTTTGTGACCGCCGTGCCCAGCGCGGCAAGCCGCGTCTTCTGGCGCAGGGCATCGCGCAGCCCGCGCTGCATCGCCTGGAGCTGGCGTTCGGCGACGCCAATCTCATCGCTGCGCGACGAGGGCGACATCAGCCGCGTTGCGTCCTCCGGCGCCAGCGAAAACGCGGTCATGTTCGCGGTGAGCCGCCGCATCGGCCGCACCAGCAGCCATTGCAGGCTGAGATAGACCAGCACCGCCGTGACGAAGGAGATGATCAGCGACAGGACCAAAATGCGCCGCGAATAGTCGATCATCTCCATGCGCAATGGCTCTTCGTCGAGCACCACCTCGATCAATGTTCCCTTGTCCTTGGGCGAAGGCCCCATCACGCTCAACACCCGGTTCCGGCTCTGCCAGAGCGTCTCGAAGGCATCCATGATGAGGCCGAAGAAGGTCTCCTTGCGCAGATCGATCTTGAGATCGACCTTTGGCGGCATGTCGCGCAACAAAGTCAACTTGCGCGAGCCCGGCTTCATGGTGACGACGCCGTAGGCGCGCGCGTGGTCGAGCAGTTGCGCACGCAGGCGCTGGCCGATTATGAAGTCGGGCGCCGCCTCCAGCGCCAGGGTAGCGAGATGCGCGTCGGCGATGCGGTCGTCGAGATAGACCTTGCGATAGCGCGCGATCGAGGGCGCGTAGACGAAGACCTCGATCAGCATGATGAAGAGCACCGTGAGGACCAGCAATCTGGCCGACAGGCTGTGCACAAGGGACGGTAGGTGCGACTTCGCCAGCATGGGCCAGAATATAGTGCGTTTTCGAGCCCCGGCGATAGGCGCGGCTGTTTTCTTTGCCGGTTGGTCCCACGCCGCCGCGCGCGATCGGGGCCTGACGGCGCCAGCTGGAATCAGATGCGCCGAAAGCGGACGCGGCGCACCCGGTTTGTCCGGATGCGCCGCGAATTTCCGCCAGGCGGTTGCCCGCCCCTATTTCTTAGAGGTGGTCGCCCGCCCCGGTACGCGTCGTTTGATTATTTCTTCTTCGCGCCGCAGGCCGCGCCGCAGCCGGCCTTCTTCGCGCCGCAGGCCGCGCCGCAGCCGGCCTTCTTCGCGCCGCAGGCCGCGCCGCAGCCTGTCTTCTTCGCACCGCAAGCGCCGCAGCCGGCCTTCTTTGCCTTACAGGCGCCGCAACCGGCGAGCTGGACGGGGTTGTCGAGGCTGCCGGCGGCGGCGGCGGGCAGAGCCGCGGTCGAGGCGGCGAGGGCGGCGATGGAAAGCGCAATGACGGTTTTCTTGTTCAGCATATGAGGCCTCCTGGTGATGGGATGCGCCGGCCCTGGCCCCTTGCGGGCGAGCCGACCTGGGATCAAACGACGATTATCCGCCGTCCACGTCCGCGTATGAACTTATGGGCCCTGGCCCGCCAATCGGAATCAATTGGGTTCAATTATCCGTGATTTTGTATTGATAACCGGTACTCACAGTTCCACGCCGAACCCGGGCCGGGACCGGCGCCCAGACCAGGACCCCCGCCAAATCCGGGGCAACGGCAAGTCAGCGGCGCGCCTTGATACGCTTGTAGATCACCGGGATCAGCGCCAGCAGTGCCAGGCCGAGCAGCGGGACCAGGATCTCGGCCTTGAAAATGATGCCGAGATCGGGGCTTTCGCCTGCTTCCAGGATCGCGCCCAATCCGCCCCCCACGCTGGCATAGACGAAAGTGCCCGGCATGATGCCGAAGAAGGTGCCGATCACATAAGTTCGAAGCGGCACGCCCAGGAAGGCCGGCACAAGATTGACCAGCCAGAACGGGAACAGCGGCACCAGCCGCAGCACCAGAAGGTAGCTCATCGCATTTTCGTGGAAGCCCGCTTCCATGCGTCTGAGGCCCGGCCCGGCACGGGCGCGCAACGGCTCGCCCAGGCCGCTGCGCGCCGCCAGGAACAACGCCGTGGCACCGAGCGTGGCGCCGACCACGACGATCGCCGCGGCGAGCATCGTGCCGGCGATGCCGTCGACCACGCCGGCGAAGAGAAAGCCGCCGAAAATCGTCGCCACCGCGCCGCCAGGCAGCGAGAAGGCGATCATCACCGCATAGCCGGCCATGTAGCACAGCGCAGCCAGAAGGAGGTTTTTCTGGACCCACGTGGCCATTGCCGTGTGGTGTTTGGCAAGCTCGCCAAAGCTCACATATTTGTTGAGCCCGGTGGCGAAGAAGGCGACCAGGCCTGCCAGCAATATCCCGAGCGGGATCAGCTTGGCGAGCGAGAAACGCGATCCGGCCCGCCCCTCGCCCGGCGCCTTTGCGCCATTCGGTGTGGCGGCCGGACTGTCGGCCGGCGGCTCGGTGCCCCGCGCCTTGTGCTGTGGCATGCTGTCGCGTCCCTATTTCGATGCTGACCTTAAATCACCGGGATTGCCTCAACCAGTGCGGCGCATCCCGTGGCGCGCGAAGTGGTCCCCCAAGCGATCCGATCGACGGCTCAATCGGCGCCCGCCGCCGCGCGCCTTCGCCTGCCAATGCCTTGACAAGTGGCACCATAAAATATGGATGGAGCGCGGTCACGCTATTCACCATCAATCACCATCGTGTGATTGAGGCGGTCCGGCGGCCGGATCGATTACGCGCCGGCACGGCCGGTATGGCGTATTGATCGCGCGCGCCACATTGACTTCAAGTGGCCCAATCCGTATATGCTCGGCCACGCTTACTTTATCTATTCTTGCCTCAAGGGACGTCAGCCGTGAAACGCACCTTTCAGCCAAGCGTGCTTGTTCGAAAGCGCCGCCATGGCTTCCGCTCGCGCATGTCCAGCGTGGCCGGCCGCAGGGTTTTGGCGCGGCGACGGTCCAAAGGTCGCAAGCGCCTCTCCGCCTGAATGCCATGCCCGCCGAGATCGGTCGGCTGACGCGGCGCCGGGAGTTCCTTCGCGTCGCCCGCGGCCGCCGCAAATGGGCGGCGCCCGGCCTCGTCTTGCAGGCAAGCCGGAGCCCTGCGCCGCCGGCCCAGCGCGGCGAGAGGGAGCCGGCTGCAGGTGACCGGGCCGGGGGCGGCGCGCTGTTTCGCGTCGGCTTCACCGCCAGCCGCAAGGTCGGCGGTGCGGTCCAGCGCAACCGGGCAAAGCGGCGTTTGCGCGCCGTGGTGGGCGCGGTGATGCCTGATCTGGCGGCGCCCGGCCACGATTATGTGATCATCGCGCGGGGCGCGACGCTGACGCGCGATTTTTCCGCGCTGAAGGACGATTTGAGGGCCGCGCTGGCACGGCTTCGCGTGCGGCGGGGCGATGTCGACAGGGCGCCGGACACCAATGCGCAAAAGACCGGGGATTGAGGCGATGCGGCCGAAGTTGAAGCGGGCTCTTGCACTGGCGCTGATGCCGTTCGGGCTGGCGCTGATCGTCCTCATCAAGATCTACCAGTATGTGCTGTCGCCGCTGATGCCGCCCACCTGCCGCTATCTGCCGACCTGCTCGGCCTATGCCGCCGAGGCGGTGCAGCGCTACGGGGCCTTCGTCGGCGGCTGGCTGGCACTGCGCCGGCTCGTGCGCTGCCATCCGTGGGGCGGGCATGGCTACGATCCGGTGCCCAAACGGTGCGAGGATGCGCGGCATGCTCCTTCAACTGCTATGTCCAGTGGGGCCATGACCAGCGGAGATCGGGCCTGATGGGCGACCAAAAAAATCTGTTGCTGGCGATCGTGATCTCGGTTGCGATCATCCTGGGCTCGCAGTTCCTGTTGCCCGGCAGCAAGCCGTCGCCGGAAGGAACCGGCCAGCAAACAGCCGGCAAAACGGTGCCGGGGGTCCCGAACGGCCGCGCGCCGCAAGTGCCCGGCGCCGCGGTCCAGCCGCAGGCGCCCGGCGGGAGCAGCGCGGGCAAGCCCAGCGTGCCGGGCGCCGGCTCGACTGTGCGCGCCCCGGCAGTTCCGGGAACGCCTGCCGCCAGGCCGGCCGGCGAGGACCGTGCGGCGATCCTGAAACGCGTCAGGCGTATACGCATTGAAACGCCCAAGCTGCGCGGCTCGATCGCGCTTATGGGTGCTAAGCTCGACGACTTGACCTTGCGTATGTATCGCGCCGAGCTGCCCAAGAGCAGCCCTCCCGTCGAATTGCTCGAGCCCTTCGGCGCGAAGAACGCTTATTTTGCCGAATATGGCTGGGTCTCGGGCGACAAGGCGGTCGTGTTGCCGAACGACAAGTCGGTTTGGACCGCCGACCGCGACGTGCTCGCGCCAGGCCAGCCGGTGACGCTGAGCTGGAACAACGGCCGGGGGCTCAAATTCGAGCGCAAGTACGAGATCGACAAGAACTATCTGATCACGGTGACCCAGCGGGTCGTCAATTCGGGCGACAGGGCAGTGACGCTCTATCCCTACGCGCTGGTTTCGCGCTCGGGCACGCCGACGACCTCGGGCTGGTACGTGCTGCATGAAGGCCCCTACGGCGTGTTCCGCAAACAAAAGAGCGACAGCGGCTCGCTCGACGAGGTCAGCTGGGAGGACGTGCGCGACAAGAAGCGCATCAGTTTCAACAGCATCGGCGGCTGGATCGGCTTCACCGATCGCTATTGGATGGTCGCGATCGCGCCGAACCAGAACGCCGCGATCAAGGCCGGGTTCGGCCACCGCAAGGAAGGCGCGACCGACAAGTATCAGGCCGATATGCTGTACGGCGCGCAGACTGTCGCTGCCGGCGGCACGGCCCAGATAGTGAGCTATATCTTCGCCGGCGCCAAGGAACTTGCCGTAATCGACAGCTATGCCGAGAAGCCGGGCATCATTCAGTTCGACCTTTCGATCGACTTCGGCTGGTTCTATTTCCTGACCAAGCCGATCTTTCTGTTGCTGGTGATGATCCAAGAGATCGTCGGCAATTTCGGCCTTTCCATCATGTTGCTGACGGTGCTGATAAAGCTGCTCTTCTTCCCGCTCGCCAACAAATCCTACAAGGCGATGGGCAAGATGAAGGCGCTGACGCCCAAGATGCAGCAGATCAAGGAGCGCTTTGGCGACAACAAGGAGCTGCAGAACCGCGAGCTGATGGAGCTCTACAAGCGCGAGAAGGTCAACCCGATGGCGGGTTGCTGGCCGATCCTGATCCAGATCCCGGTGTTCTTCGCGCTCTACAAAGTGCTGCTGGTCAATATCGAGATGCGCCACGCGCCGTTCTTCTGGTGGATCCAGGATCTCTCCGCGCGCGATCCGACTTCGGTGCTGAACCTCTTCGGCCTGCTTCCTTTCACGCCGCCGACCGAAGGCATTGTCGGCATCATCTCGATCGGCATTTGGCCGCTCCTGATGGGCGTGTCGATGTGGATGCAGCAACGGCTGAACCCGGCCCCGCCCGACCCGATGCAGGCCCGCATCTTCATGATGCTGCCGATCGTCTTCACCTTCATGCTGGCGCCTTTCGCTGCCGGTCTGGTGATCTACTGGACCTGGAACAATCTGCTCTCGATGGCCCAGCAATATACGATCATGAAGCGCCACGGCCAGCTCAGCCAGGCGACGGCGCCCACGGCGGGCGGTCCGCCCAAGAAGAAAGTAGCCGCCGCCGCGGCGAAGAGCGCCGGCCGAAAAACGACAACGGAAGCCGCGGCGGATGGCGCTGATGGGGCTGCCGGCGATGAAGCCGACGAGGCCGATCAGAACGACGAAGGCGATGAAGGCGATGGCGCCGGTGACCCTCCGGCCAGGGGAGCCAGACCGGCGTCGAGCAGTGGCCGCGCGCCGCCTCGCGGGAGTGGGCGGAGCAAGCGGCGGAGCCGATGACGGCGGCGCCGGGCAATCTCTCCCGGACCGATGCGGCGGACGCGACTGTAAGAGATGCGCCAGACGGCGAAGCACTTGAGGTCGGCCGGCTGCTTTTCGCCAAGGAATGCACCTTCCTGCGCGGCGTTGTGCGGCTCGACGGCCTGCCGGATCCGCACCTGCCCGAGATCGCCTTCGCGGGCCGCTCCAATGTCGGCAAGTCGAGCCTCATGAATGCGCTGACCGGCCGCAAGACCCTGGCCCGCACCTCGAACACGCCGGGGCGCACGCGCGAGATCAATTTTTTCGAGCTTGGCGGCGCGCTCATGTTGGCCGATCTGCCGGGCTATGGTTTCGCCAAGGCGCCGAAGACGCAGATCAAAGTCTGGAACCGGCTGGTACGCGACTATCTGACCGGCCGGCCTAATCTGCGGCGGCTCTGTCTGCTGATCGATGCGCGGCGCGGGATCAAGGACAACGATCTTGAGATCATGGGCCTGCTCGACGAAGCTGCCGTGGTCTATCAGGTGGTCTTCACAAAATGCGACAAGGTCAAAGCGGGCACGCTCGCCGGCCGGCTGGACGAGGCCGCGGCCGAGCTCAAGAAGCACGGGGCGGCCTATCCCACGATTGTCGCGACCAGCGCAATCAAGGGCTCCGGCATCGCCGAGCTGCGCGCCGGCCTCGCGGCGCTGGCGGCCTAGCTGGCGATCGATTATATCAAGGGTGGATAATCAGGAACTCGGTTGGCGCGCCAGCCTCGCGACTGCGAGGCCACCGCCTTATGCGGCGGTAGCCAAGCGAGTGGACACGAGCGCCCGGCGCTTGAGGGAACCAGCTTCGTCGCGCCCCGCACGTCGAAGCGACAGATAGAGCACCCCTTATGAAAGCCCGCCAGATCAAAGAAGCCAGAGAGTGGATCCACATCGGCCGCGTGTTGACCGATGCGCTGCCCTATATGCGCCGCTATGCCGGCGAATGCTTCGTCATCAAATATGGCGGGCACGCGATGGGCGACGACAGCCTATCGGCTTCCTTCGCCAAGGATATCGTGCTTTTGAAACACGCCGGCATCGATCCGATCGTGGTCCATGGCGGCGGCCCGCAGATCGGCGCGATGCTCGAGCGCCTCGCGGTCAAGAGCGAGTTCATCGACGGGCTACGCGTAACCGACAAGGAAACCGTCGGGATCGTCGAGATGGTGCTTTCGGGCGCGATCAACAAGTCGATCGTACAGACGATCAACGAGGCGGGCGGCCAGGCGATCGGGCTCAGCGGCAAGGATGGCGGGTTGATCAAGGCGCGTAAACTGCGCCGGACCAAGCGCGACCCGGAATCCAATATCGAGAAGATCCTCGACCTCGGCTTCGTCGGTGAGCCGCAGGAAGTCAGGCCCGAGCTCCTCAACAATCTGGCGGACTCCGACGTGATCCCGGTGATCGCGCCGATCGGCGTCGGCCCCAAGGGCGAGACCTATAACATCAACGCCGACACTGCGGCTGGCGCCATCGCCGGCGCCATGGGCGCGGCGCGCTTCTTCCTGCTGACCGACGTGGTCGGCGTGCTCGACAAGGAGGGCGCGCTGATCCCCGATCTCACCACCGAGGCGGCGCAAGCGTTGATCGACGACGGCACCATTCACGGCGGCATGATCCCCAAGGTCGAGACCTGCATCAAGGCGGTGGAGGAGGGCGTGGAGGCCGCCGTCATCATGGATGGCCGGGTGCCGCATTCTATGCTGCTGGAGATTTTCACGCCGCACGGTGTCGGCACGCTGATCGGTAATACCGAGCCGGTCGGAGAGGCGGATCCGGACGGATAGCGGGCGGGCCGCTCACCCGTCAACAAGCCGGGGGTGAGGGCGCTTTCATTTCACAAGCAAACAATTTGAAAAGACAAACGAGTACGGCGTCATGCCGAGCGTGTCGAAGCACGCGGCCTTGCGCTACACGCTATTTCTTGGTGAAGAACTCCAGCTGCCACTCCAGGTCCTCTTCCGACAGCGGGTAGTCGGTGCCGTCGCGCGCGTAGAGCGCCGATTGCGGCGAGACGCCGGCGAGGCGGAGCTGGACCTGGATCGCATCGCGCATTTCCAGCCCGGCTTTCCAGGCGAGCGCCGTTACCGCCTTGGCGCTACGGGTCGCCAGCAGATCGCGCGCGGATTCGTATGGCATGCCGGCAAAGGCCGCCAGACTGGCGGTTGCAAAACGGCGTTTGCCGGAGCTGATCGCCTCCATCAAGTGTTCGATTTTGAGTTCGCCGTCGGCGTGGAGCCGGCGGGCTTCGTCGGCGGGATCTTCTTCGGCCGCCTCTTCAGCGCCTTCGGGGATTTCGCTCTCGATGCGGCCGGAGACGATGGCGCGGACCACCTCGGCGGTCTCCGGGTCGAGGTGGCTGTGGGACAGCAGCACGTCGAGCAACGAGCGGGCCACGAAGCCGGCGATGCGCATCGTGACCTGGGCCGAGAGCTGCGGCCGGCGCACCAGCGGGTCGTGCCATTGTTCGATTTCCGGCGCCTTGTCGAGGATGCGGTCGAGGGTTTCCTCGCGGATCTGCGCGCTTTCATTGGCGAGAAGCTGGGTCACCGCGTTCTCGTCGCCGTACTCGACGACAAAATCGGCAAGGGATTCGCCGAGCCCGGCGCGCCTTGCGACGATCGCCAGCGCGCCGTCGGGCGGGCCGGAGGTGATGATCGAAAGGATGTCGCGCTCGCTGAGCAGCGGCGAGCGCTCCAGCACCGGGCTTGCAACCTCGAGCACCTCGTCGGCGGCCAGCGCCTTGACGAGCTTGCGCAGCTCTTGGGGGACCGCGCCGTCAAGCTCGGCGAGCGCCTCGGACATGATCGCGCGCACGCGGGGAAGCTCGTCGCGCGCCAGCGTGGCGATGGTCTGGCGGGTCAGCTTGTGCAGCCGGCCGAAGGTCGCGCCGTCGATGTCGGGCACCAGGCCGGCGAGCTTGCCCGCCAGCCCCTCGCGCACGCTTTCATGCAGATCGGTGGCGAGGATCAGATCGGCATGGGGCGGGGTCGCGCTGTTCTCGGCAATCGCCTGCCGCACCGCCGGCTCATCGTCCTCGGCCAAATAGTAGAGCAGCTCCGGCTGCACGTCCTTGCGCGCGGCAAGCTTTCGGCGCGCCTTCGCATCGCTGCTGCGCGCTATTTTCTTCGCCTTCTCGTAGGCCGTGCCGCGGCGGGGAGGAAGCTCAGTCACCGGTCCCCTCCTCCGCTACGTCATTCCCCTCGTCTTTCTCCTCGTCGTTCTCTTGGGCACCGATTTCGGTGCGGGCCTGCGGCGCCACATGAATGCCGTTCTTGCCCGCGTGTTTGACCGCGTACATCGCCGCATCGGCCCGCGCGACCAGCGCGTCCAGTGTCTCGCCGGCGGCGCTCGTTCCGTTCTCCGGCGGCTGGTGCACCGCGATGCCGATCGAAAAGCCGATCGGACGCTCGGCGTCCGCCGAGTAGGCCGTAAGATCGCTCGCCGCGCGCTGAATGCGCCGCGCCGCGGCCTTGGCGTCCCGCTCGCTCGCGTCGTTCAGCCAGATGGCAAATTCGTCGCCGCCCAGCCGCGCCGCCAGACCGATGTCGCCGGCGGCCTTCTCGAACTGCCTGGCCACCAGACAGAGGACCCGGTCGCCCGCCTCGTGGCCGTGGAGATCGTTCACGGGTTTGAAGTTGTCGAGATCGATATAGAGGAGCGCGCCCGGCCGGCCCAACCGCGCATCCACCGCCTGGAGAAAGGCGCGGCGGACCAGCATCCCGGTCAGCCCGTCGATCCGGGCCAGCCGATCAAGCCTGGCCTGGTGCTCGACATGCGCCATCACGATGCCGAACTGGAAGGCAAGCTCCGTGAGCAGCCGCTTCTCATCGGCCTCGAAGGCCGGGCGGCCGGCGCTGCGAAAAATTGCCACCGCCCCGCTGCCGCCGTCCCGGCCGGCGGTCCGCGCGAAGAGCGCATGGCCGTCGCCGGTCGGCCGCTCGACTGCCCCATCGGCGGGAAGGTCGGATGGCGGGACAGTTTGGTCATGTGCCGCGACCGGGTGGGCGGCGCTGCCGGAACTGGCGGCAAGCACAGCGGCGCCGTCGGTGGCCGGGTCGGCGCTGTCGGTGCCAAAACGCCAGATCAGGCAGCGGTCACCGGACAGTGCGCGGCGCGCGGCGTCGGCGGCGGCAGGCAGCATGCCCTCCGGCTCCGCCGTGTCCCAGACCGCGGTCAGCACATGATTGTAGAGCCGCTCGCGGGTATGGGCGCGGGCCAGCGCTTCTTCGATGTCGCTTTCCTCGGTGACGTCGCGGGCGACCCCGCGCGCGCCCATCCAGTTTCCGTCGTCGTCGAGAATTGGCATGGCCGAACACGAAAGCCGCCGCGGCTCGCCATTGGCCGCGCGGCACCAGAACTGGACCCGGTTGACCGGATGGGCTGCCCGGAAAGGCGTATCGGCGATGTCGGCCTTTGCGTCGAGCAGTTCGGTCACATCGAGGCCGACCAGATCCTTGGCGCCGTATCCAAGCGCACCGTGCGGGGAGACGAAGACGAATGCTGTGCCATCGGTTTCCCAGGCGAAATCGCTGGAAATCTCGACCAGGTCCTTGTAGCGCTTGCGCGATTCGATCAGCGCCGCCTGCAGGTTGCGGTCGAGCGCCAGGCGGTCATGGGAGCCGGCCGGCCCTACCGGAGTAGCTTTTTTGATCGCCCCGGACACCCCCAACCCCCGAGGCTAGCCGCGGCCCATGGAGGCGCCGCCGCTGCGGGCGCCCATGCCGACGGGTGCGGATGGGATTGTCGGCACCATTTTGGGATCCGGCCGGCCGAAATAGTAGCCCTGGCCGTAATCGATGCCGGCGGTAATCAGATATTTGACGCAGTACTCGTCCTCGACCATCTCGGCGACGGTGGCGACGCCAAGGTCGCGGCAGAGGCCTGCGATCGCGCGCAGGAAATGGCTCGATTTCTTGTTCTCCAGCGCGCTTTGGACATAGCTGCCGTCGATCTTGACAAAGTCGATGTCGATGGCGCGCAGATACTCGAACGCCGCGGCGCCGACGCCGAAGTCGTCAAGGCAGACCTTGTGTCCGGCGGCGCGCAGGGCCTGAACGAATTCGTTGGTCGCGTGGATATCGGCGACCGCCATGGACTCGGTCAGCTCGAACAGCATGTTGTGGCGTTGCTGGGCGTTGTCTTCCAGGAGGCGCAGCAGCCCGTCCTGGAACACCGGGTCCTCGAAGGACCGGCCGGAGATGTTGACCGCAATCGGCCAGGTATCGAGCGTGTTCGCGCGCTGGTGTAGCGCCGCTATCGCCTTGTGGCAGACCGCGAGATCGAAATCGGAGATCAGATTGACCTCCTCGGCGAAGTGGACGAAGTCGTAGGGCGGCACACCCTTTTGCACGCCGGTGAAGCGCGAGAGCACTTCGAAGTGGCTGGTGCGCTGCGATTTCAGGTGAACCACCGGCTGGAAGTAAATCTCGAACGCGTTCTCGGAGATGACATAGCGCACGTCGGCCATGCGCCGGGCATTGGTCTCCAGGAGCCCGGTCAGCCCGTGCGTCAGTTTCTCCATGGTCAGGCGCGCGCCGGGCGCGCGGCAGAATTCGTGGATCGTGTAGGCCAGCGCCTTTGCTGCGTCGTCCTCGCTCACGCCGTCGCAGACGAGATCGACCGAGGCCGCGCGGACCGTCACCATGGCACCGCCCGGATCGGCCGCGCGCGCGGCCTCCTCGATGCGGGCGCCGAGCGCGCCGACATCCATGCCTCGCTTGTGGACGACGCCGTAACGCCCGCCATCGAGTTCGCCGGCGGAGCGGCCGTCGACCGACTTGGCGCGCAGGCAGGTGGCGATGGTTTCCTTGAGCTCGCTCTGTGCGGCCTGGTCGAGGTGTTCGCCGAACTCACCCTCGGCGGCATCGAGCTCGATCAGCGTCAGCTGCTCGTTGGGATGATCGGCGCTGGAGAGCAACCGGCCGGCGGCCAAATCGGCAAAGGACTCCGCGTCGTGGAGCCCGCCGGTGCGCCGGTGCGGGTTGTCCGCGTCCTCGCCTTCCAGCGAGCGGGCCATGCGGAAGGCGATGAAGATGCGGTTGGAAAGGTCGGACAAACGGTAGCCGACGGCCAGCATCGGCGGCGTGGGCCCGGTGGCGCTGTTGAGGCGTACCTTCATGGGCTCCAGGCGGCGGCCGTCATGGATCGCGAGCAGCAACTCGCCGATCGCCGGGCGCGATTGCGCGGTGACGAAGTTCATCAGCGGCTGGGCGGCAACCGACTGGGAGGTAACGCCCAGGAAGGCGGAGACCGCGCCCGCCGCGAAGACGACGTTGTGGCGTTCGTCGAGCTCCATCAGGATGTCCGATGCGCAGAAGGCGAAGGCAAGGAAGCGGTCGCGCTCGTGGCGCAAGCGGGCCCCTTCGTCATCGCCGGACACGTTGGCTGGGCCCGACAGGTCCGACGGCTCGGCGGACGGCGTCGACGCGCCGCTCGCGGGCTCTTTGACCGGGACCTCGGGGATGTCTTGTTTGCTCTTCGATCCAAACACGCGGTATCGCCCGACTTTGTTGCTGCGGGGTGCCAAGCGGAGGGGCTTTTGGCCTGACTTAAAGTTTAGAAAACCTTGTTTAACGAATGCTTTCGATTTGGCCTTGTGCCGGCGGTTTTTGCGCCGCACATATGGAAAATGAACGCTGACGAAACGATGGGCGGCGCCCACCCCCGGCTGGGCCATGTCGAGGCTTGGCTATTCGACCTCGACAACACGCTTTATCCCCATTCGTGCAACCTGTTCGCCCAGGTCGATGCGCGGATGAAGGAGTTCATCTGCGCGCTTTTGGGCTGCGATAACGCAGCAGCGCATGCGGTCCAAAAGGACCTTTTCCGGCGCTACGGCACGACCATGCGCGGGCTCATGACCGAGCATGGCGTCGAGCCGGATGATTTCCTTAACCATGTTCACGCGATCGACCATAGCCCGGTGCCGGCCGACCCTCATCTGGGTGCCGCGCTGGCGCGTCTCGACGGCCCCAAATATGTGCTGACCAATGCTTCGCGCCACCATGCCGAGCGGGTCATGGAGCGCCTTGGCGTGAGCCATCATTTCGAGGCGATCTTCGATATCGTCGCAGGCGACTACCGCCCCAAGCCCGACCCGGCGATCTATGAAGGCGCGATTGCGGCCTTCGGGCTTACCGCTACGGCAACCGTCTTCTTCGACGATATTCCCAAGAACCTGGAGCCGGCCCACGCGCTCGGCATGACCACGGTGTGGATCCGCACCGACACCGAATACGCAACCGTCGGCGAGCCGGGCGAACATATTCATCACGAGACCGAGGACCTGGCCGGCTGGCTGCACAGCGTGGCCGCGGCGCGGGAAAGTTAAGAGCCATGGGAAGGCCCCCTCACCCTCCCACGACCCTCACGATCATGCGGGTCGCGGGCCCCTCCCTCTCCCTCGAGGGGAGAGGGAAAAAGAAGGTCACGGCGTAGTTCCCTCTCCCCTCGGGGGAGAGGGTTAGGGTGGGCGACTGAAACGCCGCAGGCGTTTCAGTATGTAAGGCTCTGGCAATCCGGCGCCGAAGGCGTTTGAGCGCAAAGAGCGCTCGCGCCGGACACGGCGTTGACACCTTGGGGGCCGTGTCACATCTTCGCGCGCGCGCGAATTGCAAAGCGGCGGGGCCGGACATGAACCTTCAAGACCTGGAAACAACCATCGATGCCGGTTGGAAGGACCGCGAGACCATCGGTCTCGGCACCACCGGCGCTTTGCGCGATGCGGTCGAGGCGGCGCTCGGTGCGCTCGACGCCGGCACGCTGCGCGTGGCTGAGCGGTCCGGCGGCGGCTGGCAGGTCAACCAATGGGCCAAGAAGGCGGTGCTCATGTCCTTCCGCCTCAATGACATGGCGCCGATCGCGGGCGGGCCTGGCGGCGATGCGCCGTGGTTCGACAAGGTGCCGTCGAAGTTCGCGGGCTGGGGCGACAACCGCTTCCGCGATGCCGGCTTCCGCGCCGTGCCCAACTGCATCGTCCGGCGCTCGGCCTATATCGGGCGGGGCGTTGTGCTGATGCCGTGCTTCGTCAACCTCGGCGCCTATGTCGACGACGGCAGCATGATCGACACCTGGGCCACCGTCGGCTCGTGCGCCCAGATCGGCAAGAACTGCCATATCTCGGGCGGGGCCGGGATCGGCGGCGTGCTCGAACCTCTGCAGGCCGATCCCGTCATCATCGAGGATAACTGCTTCATCGGCGCGCGCTCGGAGGTCGCCGAGGGGGTGATCGTCGAGACCGGGGCGGTGCTCTCGATGGGCGTCTATATCGGCGCCTCGACCAAGATCGTCGACCGCGCCACGGGCGAAGTGCATCGCGGACGCGTGCCGGCCTATTCGGTCGTCGTGCCCGGCGCGCTGCCGAGCGAGGGCGGCGGGCCCAGCCTCTACTGCGCCGTCATCGTCAAGACCGTCGACGAGCAGACGCGCTCGAAGACCTCGATCAACGAGCTGTTGCGCGACTGAGCCCGTGCCGCGCCCCGACCCGGTCAAGCTGTCGGGCGGCTGCCAGTGCGGCGCGGTACGCTTCGAGTTGGAGGGCCAACCCTACTGGGTCGCCCATTGCCACTGCTCCCTGTGCCGCAAGCAGACCAGCGCGCCCTACGCCACCTGGATCAGCCTGCCCGCGGACGCGGTCACCTTCACCAAAGGCGAGCCCAAGATCTGGGAGGACAAGCCCGACCGCCAGCGGGGTTTCTGTTCAGAGTGCGGCACCCAAGTACTGGGAAAGACCCCGAAGTATGCCGGCGAAGTGCATTTCCTGGTCGGTGCGCTTGACGAGCCGAATGCGGTCACACCCCAGGTCCATTCCTTTTTCGCCGACGCCCTCGATTGGGTGCATCCCGGCGACGGCCTGCGGCGCTTCGCGACCACCTCAAAAGAAGGACCGCCGTTGGCTTGAACCCAGCGGATCGCGTGACTTTTCATATAATGGACGGCCCCGTGCCTTCCGTCGTCTGGCGTGGCTACCTGAACTCCCAAAGAAGATCGTCCGGTGCCTCGTCGACCTGGCCGTCGGGTTTGACGAGTATACCATCGGCGACTAATTGCCCGATGCCCCCACTGATCGAAATGTAATTCGGCCATTTCAATGTTGGCCGGAAAGCTTGAACCACGATTAGCTCACCGTGATCGCCGCAGCTCTGGCGAATCGTATCCAAGCCAATCCAGTCGTCAGTCAGCCACGTTGCTTGAAATTGCTCACTAGGGAGTGCGCGCAGTTTGTCGGGACCGAGTTCCCGCAAACGCTCGAGCGCGGCTTCTACGACATCACAAATGTCCTGAATCCTGCGACGGCGATGAGCGTCGGGTTCGCGGAAACTGCACCTACCGATTGCTATCCTATGGCCATTTCTCATGGTGATTGAGATATGCGAACGAAGATAATATTGGGTGAAGCGCAGAATACATTCGAGAATGCCGTCAACATTGGATGCATTCGGTTCCTGAGCGATTGACCGCCGGCGGATCAGGGCCGAAGCTCACTTCACAATGACTGACACAGAAATCACCGGCGGCTGCCTCTGCAAGGCGGTGTGTTACCGGGCGCCGGCCGAGGCGCTCTGGGTCGCGCACTGCCATTGCGAAAGTTGCCGCCGGTCATCGGGGGCGCCTTTCGTCACCTGGGCCGGCTTTCCGAAGGATGCCGTGTTCTGGGAGGGCGAGCCGCCGCGGACCTACGCCTCGTCGCCGGGGGTATCGCGCGGCTTCTGCCTGATCTGCGGCACGTCGCTCACCTATGAAGGTGCGCGCTGGCCGGAGGAGCTCCACGTGCTGGTCGCCACCTTCGACGATCCCGAGGCCGTGACCCCGGCGCGCCACGTTTATTGGCGCGAGCATCTCAGCTGGATCGAGCCGGGCGACGGCCTGCCCCGCTTCGACGGCACCATGTCCGAGGGTTAGCTGCCGGCGAGATCGGCGAGCCGCAGGTCGGTGATCAGCATATGCGCCGAGGTGTGGGTGATGCAGAGCGGCAGGCCGGCATCGGCGAGCGCCATCTGCGGCGTCAGCCCGCAGGCCCAGAATACCGGCAGCTCGTCATCCATCACCCGGGTCCGGCCGATGGTGTCGAGCGGCTTGTCGAGATCGACACCGATCATCGCGGGCTTGCCGATATGGATCGGCGCGCCGTGGACCCCGGGATACTTCGCCGTCACCGTGATCGCACGGATCGCGTCGGCCGGCCGCAGCGGCCGCATCGAGGCCACCACCTTGCCCTTGAAGCGTCCCGCGGGGGCGGCGTCAATGTCGGTCAGATAGACCGCCTCGCGGTCGCCGCGATCGAGGTAGCGCAGGGCCACGCCTTCTGCGGCGAGCGCCTCCTCGAAGGAAAACGAACAACCGAAGGCGAAAGCCACAAAATCGTCCTGCCATAGCGCTGCGATGTCGGGCATGTCGCCCGCTGCGCGCCCGTCGCGAAAGACGCGGTAGCTGGGCAGGTCGCTGCGCAGATCGAGATCGGCGCCCAGCGCGGGCAGCGCCGGATCGCCGGCACGCGAGCGCGCCAGCACCGGGCAGGCCGCCTCGTTGGCGGCGCAGAAATCGGCGAACGCCTCGGCGAAGCGCTCAGGCAGGATGAGGAGGTTGCACTGCACGTAGCCCGGCGCCAACCCATTGGTGGGGCCCGTCAGCCGGCCGGCGCGGATGCGGCGGCGGATCGCCGCGGGTGTTTCGGTGCGCGCGTCAGGGGCCGTGCTCATGCGCGGACGATACCCCGGCGCCCCATCGCAGGCTATAAGTCGTGGGCTATATTGGGCAAACCAGGGGGCATGCGATGCCGGAGGGAAAGGTTGCGCTCGTCACCGGGGCGGGCAGTGGGATTGGCCGCGCCGCCGCGCTGCGGCTGCAGGGCGACGGCTATAACGTGGCGTTGGCCGGGCGCCGCGCCGATGCGCTTGCGGAAACCGCCGATGCGGCCATGCCGGACGGCGGCGAGATGCTGGCGGCGCCGACCGACGTCACGGACCAAAATGCGGTGGCGGAGCTTTTTGCCAGGACGATTGGGCGGTTCGGCCGGCTGGACGTGCTGTTCAACAATGCCGGCATGGCCCTCCCGCCAATTCCGATGGAAGATCTCGACATCGCCAAATGGCGGGCGGTGGTCGACGTCAACCTGACAGCCTCCTTCATCTGTGCCCAGGAAGCCATCAAGGCGATGAAGGCGCAGAACCCCAGGGGCGGGCGCATCATCAACAACGGCTCGATCTCGGCGCATGTGCCGCGGCCCAACTCCACGCCCTATACCGCGACCAAGCATGCGATCACGGGGTTGACGCGCTGCATCGCGCTCGACGGCCGCAAGCATGACATCGCCTGCGGCCAGATCGATATCGGCAATGCGCTGACCGAGTTGGCGGCGGCGTTCCCCAAGGGCGTCGCCCAGGCCGACGGCTCGATCAAGGCCGAGCCGACGATGGATGTGCGCCACGTCGCCGACGCGGTGCTCTACATGGCCAACTTGCCACTCGACGCCAACGTGCTCTTCATGACCGTGATGGCGACCGCAATGCCCTTCGCCGGGCGCGGCTGAGGTCAATTATGGCCGCGGCGGACGCCGGTACCGGGTGCGGGCGGACCCCCGCGCGCCGCTTGGCGCCGCCGCTCCTCCAGTTTGATCAGGCGCGGGCGCAGGTGGTCACCCTCCGCGATTTCGCGGATTAGCTTGTTGCGGATCGCCGCGGCGAAGGCGTCGAAGCCCTTGACGACCATCATGAAGGCGCCGGGCCCGCCGATCACCTTGGTCTTGTAATGGATGTCGACCGGCTCTTCCGGCCAGGGCGGGCGGCTCGGCCGGTCGTTCAGGATGGCAAGGCCGTTGATGGTGATCCCGGCCCGGACTGCCATGTCGCGCGCCACCACCGAGGGCACGCCGCGGTTGTTGGGCCCGTCGCCGGAAATGTCGATCACTTGCCGCGCCCCACGGATGCCGTTGCCTTTGAACATGCGCAACGAGTACGCGATCGCTCCGCTGATCGAGGTGCCGCCGAGAAAACGGCGGGGCGCGGCGGTGAGTTTGCCCGCGAACGCCGCCGCGCTCGCCTTGCCGTCGATGATGGTCCAGCCGACCAGCGTCGCCTGCTGGACCGCGCCCGACCATTCGACATACGACACCGCGATGCGGCGGAGCGGCCCTGAGGTGATCGCGCCGAGCACGGTCGGGTGGATGAGCGCCTTGGCATAGCCGTGTCGTTGCAGGCGGTACTCGAATGCATCGATGCTGCGCGAGGCATCGACCGCAAGCACCAACTCCAGATCGACCTTGATATCCGCCCGCACGGGTATCGCCGCGACCGCAAGCGCAAAAACCAGGAGCGATGCCCGGAGCTGGTGCGAAACCGACCTCATGCTTGCCTGCACAAACGCGCGACCGGACATGACAGCATCGTTCCTTGAAAGTCCCGGGCGCTCGATTCATGGGCCGAACAGGCAGCCGCCGGAACCGGCGGCGCTGCATAGTTATGGCACAATGCGAGGCGGCAGGCGCGGGGGACGTCATCACCCTTTCGTGCGAAAGCCCGCCCGCGACGCTTGACCGGGGCCGGCGCGCGCGCAACGTTGGGTGGTACGCGCCCGCATACGGTGCCGGCCCCCTGAACTAGTGCCCATTGCCGTGGCCACCGACTCCAAGCCGCCAAGCCAGAGAACCCCGAGAATTTATGTCCGAGCCTGATCCGATCGAGCTGACCCGCGCGTTGATCCGCTGCCCGAGCGTGACGCCCGCTGACGAGGGTGCGCTCGATGTGCTGCAAAGCGCGCTCGAGGCGCTCGGCTTTGTCTGCACGCGCCTTCCCTTCGGCGCCGGAGACAAACGGGTCGACAACCTCTATGCGCGGCTCGGCACGGCAGCGCCCAATTTCTGCTTTGCCGGGCACACCGACGTGGTGCCGGTGGGCGATCGGGGCGCCTGGTCGGTCGATCCCTTCGGCGCCGAGCTCAAGAACGGCACGCTCTACGGGCGGGGTGCGGCCGACATGAAAGGCGCCATCGCCGCTTTCGTCGCCGCCGTCGCCCGCTTCAAGGCGGCGCGGCTTTCCGCTGGCGACGGCGACATTCCGGGTTCGGTCAGTCTGCTCATCACCGGCGACGAAGAGGGCGATGCGGTCAATGGCACGGTCAAGGTGCTGGCCTGGCTGAAAGACAAGCGCGAGGTGCTCGACGACTGCCTGGTCGGCGAGCCGACCAACCCCGAAGCCCTCGGCGATATGATCAAGATCGGCCGGCGCGGCAGTCTCACGGCGCGCCTCACGGTGCGCGGGGTGCAGGGGCACACCGCCTATCCCCATCTGGCCGACAATCCGGTTCACCGGCTGGTGCGTATCCTGGATGCGATCACCGCTGAGCCGCTCGACGAGGGCTCGGAGCATTTCCAGCCGACAACGTTGCAGGTCAGCACTGTCGATGTCGGCAATCTCGCCACCAACGTCATTCCCGGCGAGGCGCGTGCCGTTTTCAACGTCCGGTTCAGCGACCGGCACACGAGCAAGAGTGTGATTGCCTGGTTGCACGAGCGCTGCGTATCGGCCATGCCACGCGGCCAAGATGAAGCGGGGCCGAGCTATGATCTCGATGTGCGGGTGAGCGGTGAATCCTTCCTGACCCCGCCGGGCCGGCTCGCCGGGCTGGTGCGTGATGCGGTGGGCGAAGTGACTGGAAACACACCGGAATTCAGTACAACCGGCGGCACCTCCGATGCGCGGTTCATCAAGGATCACTGCCCGGTGGTCGAGTTCGGTCTCATCGGACAGACCATGCATAAGGCCGACGAGCGTATCGCGATCGGCGATATCGTGGCGTTGACCGGAATCTACGAGCGCGTGCTGACGCGTTATTTCGAGGGCGCGTGATCAGCCTCGCGGAAATCCGTTACTCGGTGGCCGGTGCGATCCGCCTTGCGCGCGGCGACGCCGGCGGCCTGGAGCATTTCGACAACACGATCGAGCGCTTCTGGCGCTCGTTCTGGGCGGCCGTGATCTGCGCGCCGATGATCGTGGTCATCATTCTGTCCGTCCAGCAGGCGAACCCGCCAAAGGACTGGACGCGCTACTTCGGGGTGGCGACGATGAATTACATCATCGCCTGGGCGCTGTGGCCCCTGGTGATGATCTATCTGGCCGAATGGATCCAACGCGGCCAGCACTATGTCCGCTATGTCCAAGCTTATAACTGGGCTCAGGTGGTCGGGACCGCGGCGAAATTCCTGCTCGTGCTGTTGGCCCAGGGCATGGCTGGCCAGGGGTTGGCGGTGCTGCTGCTGTTCGCGACTTTCGCGATCCTGTTTTATGAGTGGTTCGTCACCCGCCTCGCGCTGGACGTGACCGCGCTGCAGGCCGTTGGCGTGGTGTCGTTCAACTTCGTGCTGGTGATCACCGTCGATTATGCATCGGTCGCGTTCACGCAGCTCTGAAAGGTTGGGTCCCGGCCCGCCTGCCGGTTTTCAATAGGTAACGGCGACCAGATAAAGCCCATCGGCCGGCGCGGTCGGACCGGCGGCGGCACGGTCGCAGGCAGCGAGCGCTGCCTCGACATCCGCTCGGCCCCACTTGCCCTCGCCTACCAGCTTCAGCGTTCCGGCGAAATTGCGGACCTGATGATGCAGGAAGGAACGCGCCCGCGCGGAGATGCAGACGTCGTCGCCCTGGCGGCTGACGCGCAACTCGTCGAGCGTCTTGACCGGCGACTTTGCCTGGCATTCGGCGGCACGGAAGCTTGAGAAATCGTGCATGCCGATCAAAGCCTGCGCTGCATCGTGCATGGCTTCGGCGTCGAGCGGCATGGCGACGTGCCAGACCCGGCCACGGTCCAGTGTCGGCGGCGCGCGGCGGTTGAGGATGCGGTAGCGGTAGCGCCGCTGGGCCGCATCGTAGCGCGCGTGGAAGCCGGGATCGGCCGCCGCCGCCTCGAGCACGGCGATCGGATCGGGCCGCAGATGGGCGTTGAGCGCCTCGCGCACGGTGTGTGCATCGGTTTCCTTGGCAAGATCGAAATGCGCGACCTGGCCGAGCGCATGAACCCCGGCATCGGTGCGTCCGGCGCCGTGGACCGTGACGGTCTCGCCGCAGAAACTGGCGATCGCCTCCTCGAGCGCGGCCTGGATCGAGGGCCCGTTCTCCTGGCGCTGCCAGCCGACGAAGCCGCCGCCGTCATACTCCAAGGTGACGCGGTAGCGGGTCACGGTGCCCACCATCGCGAGCGCCACTGGCGCTCGGCCCCCTCACCCCGACCCTCTTCCCCGAGGGGAGAGGGAGGTAGAGGTGGGCTCGTCATCTTTTCCCTCGCCCCTCGGGGGAGACGGAGGGGCCCATCGCAGCGCGATGGGAGGGTGAGGGGGACGGTAGTTCCGTACCCTTCGGGATTGCATAGCCCCGCAGGAACGCCGCCGCGTCCGTCGCCCCCTTGCCCGCGCGCTGGACGGTGCGGAGCTTCAGGAAACCCTTGCCGCAGCGGATGGTGAGCGCATCGTCCAGCACGGTGCCCGGCGCGGCATCGGAGCGACCGCCATAGGCGTCAGCTCCCAGCACGCGGATGCGTTCGCCGTCATGCCCAAACCAGGCACCTGGCGCGAATGCGCGCACCGTGCGGGCAAGCTGCGATGCCGATAGGCGCCAGTCGATACGCGCCTCCTCTTTGTTTGTCTTTGGAGCGTATCTGACGCCGCGCTTCGCCGGTTGGGGTTTGGCTTTCAGCGTTCCGGCTTCAAGCCCGGCGAGTGCCTCGACGATCATCGGCGCGCCCAACCTTGCAAGCGCGTCGTGGAGTTCGCCCGCCGTAGTCGTCTGCCCGATTGGCAGCGCGCGCTGGAGCAGCATCGGCCCGGTATCGAGGCCTTCGTCCATTTGCATGATGGTGATGCCGGTCTTCCGGTCGCCGGTGAGGATCGCGCGCTGGATCGGCGCGGCTCCGCGCCAGCGCGGCAGCAACGAGGCATGGATGTTGAGGCAGCCAAGCCGGGGCGCGTCCAGGATCGGCTTGGGCAGGAGGAGACCGTAGGCCGCGACCACGGCGGCATCGGCCTTCAGCGCGGCGAACGCGGCCTGCGTGTCCACGTCCTTGAGGCTCGTCGGCGTGCGCACAGGAATGCCATGCGCGGCGGCGGCGGCGTGGACTGGCTGGGGCTTTTCCTTCTGACCGCGTCCGGACCTGCGCGGCGGCTGGCAATAGGCGCAGACGACCTCATGCCCGGCGGCGATCAGGGCATTGAGGCTCGGCACGGCAAAATCGGGCGTGCCCATGAAGACGAGGCGGAGCGTCATCGCGCGCGCTGTTTAGCACGCCCGGCGCAATTCGCGCACGGATGGTGGCGTGGGACGCACAGACCTTTCCGTGCGACACAACCGTCATTTCGACGCGGCGCGGAGAAATCCGGCCTGTCCAAGGCGCGATCTTGCCGGCAGAGGCCAGATCCCTCGTATTCGCTCGGGATGACGCGAATGGCGGCCTTATGCCTCGCTGGCCAGGCGCATCGAGATTTCGGCGTAGTCCGGCAGCGACTTCGACTTCTTCGCCTTCAGGAGCTTGCGCAGGATCACGTTGCGGCGGATCGCGGAGATGCGGTCGACAAACAGGATGCCGTCGAGATGATCCATCTCGTGCTGGATGCAGACCGCGAGCAGGCCTTCGGCCTCGAGCTCTTGGGTGTCGCCGCGCTCATCTAGATGGCGCAGCCGGATCGCGTGCGGGCGTTCCACCTCGGCATAGTGCTCGGGCAGCGAAAGGCAGCCTTCCTCGTACTTGAAATCGTCGTCGGAGACCCAGACGAGCTCGGGGTTGATCAGCTTGAGCGCGCGCTTGGGCCCCCCCGACTCGTTGGGGGTATCGGCGACATCGAGCACGACGGCGCGTTTGAGCACGCCGACCTGGGGCGCGGCGAGGCCGATGCCGGGCGCCGCATACATCGTCGCCAGCATGTCGTCGAGCAGCCGCCGCACCGCGTCGTCGACGTGCGCGATCGGTTCGGCCTTTTGTTTGAGACGCGGGTCGGGCGCAGTGATGATCGGGAACAGGGCCATGATCGAACTCGGCGTCGGATTGATCGAGGTATTGGTTGGCGCGCGTGTGTGCTGTTTCATTAGGTATGTGGGCGGCGGCGAGGCGTCAACCGGCTGGGAACACCTTGTGGTCGTCATGCCGCTTGCCACAAGATATAGACCATTGCATTGTGGCTAATGACGGCTTGACGCCGCCGCCGCGATCCACCAAGAATGGACATATGCAGAACATTCTCAACGCCGATCCGATGCTCCAGATCCTCCTCGTCGGCCTCGCGGTTATCGCGTTGTTGGCGGTCGTGGTGGTGGTGGTCGTGCTCCGCACCACGCGCGGAGCGGCGGCGCTGCAGGCGCGTCTCGACATGATCGCCCAGGATCAAGAGGCCAAGAGCGTCAGCCTGGCGCAACGCCTGATCGACCACGAACGGGCCATCGCCGACCGCCTGGCCGATGTCGGCCGGCGCGTCGGCACCAGCCTGGAGCAGACCGGCGAGAAGACCAACGAGAACCTCGCCAAGCTGCGCGAGCGCCTCGCCCGCATCGATGCCGCCCAGGCGAACATCACCGAGCTGTCGAGCCGGGTCGTCAGTCTGCAGGACATTCTCTCCAACAAGCAGGCGCGCGGCGCCTTCGGTGAGTTTCAGCTCGGCCAGCTCGTCGCCGATGTGCTGCCGGCGGACAGTTACGATTTCGAGGTAACGCTCAGCAATGGGCGGCGGGTCGACTGCCTGATCCGTCTGCCCAACCCGCCCGGCCCTGTTGCGGTCGACGCGAAGTTTCCGCTCGAAGGTTACCGCGCGCTCGTCGACGCGAAGGACGAGGCGGCGCTCAAGGACGCAAAGCGCGCCTTTCGGACCGCGATCAACAAGCATGTCACCGACATCGCCGAGCGCTACGTGATCCCCGGCGAGACGGCCGAGGCCGCGTTGCTCTTCCTGCCGTCGGAGTCGATCTATATCGAGCTCCAGTCGAACTTCCGCGATCTGGTGGAAAACGCACACCGCAAGCGTGTTTACATCGTCTCGCCGACCACGCTCTGGGGGGCGCTTGCCACGATGCGCGCGGTCTTCCGCGACGTGCGCCTGCGCGAGCAGACCCATCTCATCCAGGGCGAGCTGCAGAAAATGCTGAAGGATGTCGGCCTGCTCGACGAGCGGGTCGTCAATCTGCAGCGCCACTTCGATCAGGCGAACGAGGACATCCGCCAGATCCGCATTTCCAACGACAAGGTCACCAAACGCGCCGGGCGGATGAGCGAGCTTGAGCTCGAGGAGGACGAGGCGGCATCGCCGGTCGAGGCTGTGGAGCCGCCGGCGCGGCCGCATCTCCGCGAGGTGTGAGGGCGCGGCGGTACGGGCGGGTTTGAAGCCCGCCCCCACGAATAGCTCACCACAGAGGTACAGAGGTCACAGAGAAGGCAGCGCGCTTGCCTCTCTGTGCCTCTGTGGTTCCTAAGACCTAGTACCGCACCCGCACGCGGTAGCGCAGCACCGTGCGGCCCTTGCCTGGCACCTGAATGCGCCATTCGGCGAGATTGGCAGCAACCTTGGTGAAGTCGTGGGTCTTGCGCAGCATTTCCCACTTGCCGCTGATCGTCTCGCGCACGATCACGGTGACGGCTTTGGGCCGCGCATTCTTCAGCGTAATCTCGTGCTCGCTCTCAAAGGTGCGCCGGTCGTACACAGTGGGATCGTAGTCGACCTGGCGCCGCTCGGCGGTGACGTCGAAGGCCTTGCCCATGCGCAGCCGCACGTCGTTGCCCTCCGGCGTATGGTCCATGCGGTCCTCGCCGACGAACAGCGCCTTGCCCGCGGCGTTGCGCTTGTAGATGCGCACGACGCCGCGCGGCATCGGCAGGCCGAGATTTGAGGCCTTGTCGTTCTTGAAGGCGAGGAAGACATTGACCGGCCGTTTCACCACCCCGGCGTACTGGCGGCGGTAGTAATAACTGCCGCCCGCCTGCAGCTCGTACTCCTTCTTGACCGCGACGCCGGGTGCGCTCATCAGCGCCACCTGCTTGATCTGGTTTTGGGCAATCGTGGTCGGCCGGTCGAGGCCGTAGAGATGATAATCGAAGAAGCGCTCGCGGCTGATCGAGCTGGCGCCGCTGCTGCGTGCCGACCCCTTGGCGCGATGACCGCGGCTCAACTGGTTGCGCACCACGTTGACGTCGCCGGCGACAAGCTGGAGCTTGGCGTTCCGGTAGGTGGTGCCCGAACGGTTGATCAGCGTGACCCAGCCGTTGAGGGTGAGCTTGTCGTCGGCCGCGTTGAGCTCGCCCACATAGTCGGCGCGCCAGGTCAGCCCGCGGCTGAGATAGCTGAGCTCGAGCGTCTCGGCGCCGGCCGTCTTGCTCTCAAGGTCGATCACCAGGGTCGGCCGGTCGCGCAAATTGGGCGGGATGCGGTCGAACACGATGCGCCCGGGAATGCCGGTCTCGATGCGGTCGCCGATTTGCAGCACCACACCCTTGAGCGCGGAGAGCACCTTTGCTTCGACGATCGTCTCGGCGCCGGTTGTCGGGTGCACCTTGACGATACGCACCGTCTGGCCGACCGATTTTTCCAGCAGCTTCTGCCGCGTCATGATGTCGAAGTTGAAGTTCTGCTCTGTAAGCGCGATGCGGCCGGCCGTGGCGGCGCGCAGGATCGCGGTCTCAGGACGCATGCGCCCCGAGACGTCGATGAAGGCGAGGCGGTTGCGGCCCGCCTTGAGCGTAACCTTCCGGCGCTCCTTGATCAGCGCCAGGTCGCGATTGTAGATCGTCACCGCGACCTCGCTTTGATCCTTCAGCGTGACTTTTTGTTCGCCCTGGGGCGTGGTCTCGGCGGCCGCGTTCGTCGCACCGGCCATCGCCAATCCGATTGTCCCAAGACCGATGGTTGCCGCGGCCAGCGCGGACAGTTTTCGTTTCTGCATGTCGGCGTCTCTCTTCCCTGGTAACGGTAGCCCCTCCCGCACGGAGGCGTAGTCAAGCCGACAATCAAGGCGCCGGCAAGGCCGGCCTGAGGCGGACTTCAGCCGGGCCGCGAGAGCTATGGAACCGGCAAACTTAGTCGCGCTCCATTGGGCGTAGGCCGAGCGTCTCGAACAGGGCGGCGTCGCGGCCGGGCCCGGTATTGGGGGCCGTGAGCAGCTTTTCGCCGGTGAAGATCGAGTTGGCACCGGCGAGGAAGGCCAGCGCCTGCAGCTCGTCGCTCATCGCCTCGCGTCCGGCCGAAAGGCGCACCATCGCCCGCGGCATCAGGATGCGGGCCACGCCAATCGTGCGCACGAACTCGAATGGATCGATGGCGGCGGCGTTTTCCAGGGGCGTTCCGGGCATCGGGATCAGCATGTTGATGGGCACGCTTTCGGGGGGCTCGGCCAGGTTAGCCAGAGTGACCAGCATCGCTGCGCGGTCGCGCCGGCTCTCGCCGAGGCCGAGAATGCCGCCGCAGCAGAGTTTGAGATCGGCCGCGCGCGCGGCATCCAGCGTGTCGAGCCGGTCCTGGAAAGTGCGCGTCGTGATGATCTCGCCGTAGCGCGCCTCGGAGGTATCGATGTTGTGATTGTAGTAATCGAGCCCTGCCTCCCGCAGCGCGCCCGCCTGGGCCGGCGTCAGCATGCCGAGCGTCATGCAGGTCTCCAGACCCAGCTCCTTGACGCCGCGAACCATGCCGGTCACCGCCGGCAGGTCGCGATCCTTGAGCGAGCGCCAGGCAGCGCCCATGCAGAACCGCGAAGCGCCGGCCGCCTTTGCCGCCCGGGCTTCAGCGAGGACGGCGTCGATCGCCATCAGCGGCTCGGCGGCCACGCCGGTTTGAAAGCGCGCGCTCTGAGCGCAGTATCCGCAATCCTCGGGACAGCCGCCGGTCTTGATCGACAGCAGCGTGCTGAGCTGCACTTCGTTGGGATCGAAATGCCTTCGGTGTACGCCTTGCGCCTCGTAGATCAGGTCGCCGAACGGCAGCTCGAACAATGTCAGCGCATCGTCAACGGTCCAGGGTGCGCTCGCGGCCACGCTGGGAGCGTTCCCGGTGCTTCTGTTAATTTGCCGTTCAACGTCATTCATTACTTTGGTTTTCCTGGCTGAGCGTATTGTCGCATGATTATCATCATGCCGGTCTCCGGGCTTTTAATGCCGCGGCAAGGGTTCCGTCGTCGAGGAAATCGAGCTCGCCGCCGACCGGCACGCCGTGGGCCAGGCGCGAAACTTCGACGTCCGCGCCGGTGAGGCGGTCAGAGACGTAGTGCGACGTGGTCTGGCCGTCGACGGTTGCGTTGGTGGCGAGGATCACCTCGCGGACGCCGCCGGCCTCAACGCGCCGGACCAGGTTTGCGACGTTGAGGTCCTCGGGGCCGATGCCGTCGAGCGCCGATAGCGTGCCGCCGAGCACGTGGTAGCGGCCCTTGAAGGCGGCGGCGCGTTCCATGGCCCAGAGGTCGGCGACCTCTTCGACGACGCAGATGATGCCGGCGTCGCGCCGCTCGTCGCGGCAGATCGCGCATGGGTCGGCGGTGTCGATATTACCGCAGGTCGAACAGGTGCGGATCGAGGCGGCGGCCGATTGCAGCGCCGTGGCCAGCGGCTCCATCAACGACTCGCGGCGCTTGATCAGATGCAGCGCCGCCCGCCGCGCCGAGCGTGGTCCCAGTCCCGGCAGGCGTGCGAGCAGCTTGATCAGGTTTTCGATATCGGAGACGGCCATGGGGATGCTGGGCGCGCTTGGGTTACGTTGGCGCCGGCTCAGCCGAAGGGCATCTTGAAGCCGGGCGGCAATTCGATGCCGCCGGTGAGCTTGGACATTTCTTCCTGGACGCGGGCTTCGACTTTTCCCTTGGCGTCGTTGTACGCGGCGACGATCAGGTCTTCCAACACCTCGACCTCGCCGGGCCCGGCAAGGCTCGGGTCGATCGAAACGCCGCGCATCTCGGACTTGCCGTTTAGGCGCACGGTGACCATGCCGCCGGCGGCGCTGCCGGAGACCTCGATGTCGCCCAGCGTCTCCTGCATCTCGGCCATCTTCGACTGCATTTCCTGGGCCTGCTTCATCAACTGGCCGAGATTCTTCATGCCTCGTCATCCTCATCTATCGTGTCCGCATCCGCTGGCGGCGCGCCATCGGGTGGCGGGGCGGATGCCTCTGGAAGCGTGCGCACGGCCTCGATCGCGGCGCCGGGAAAGGCCTCGAGGGCCGCCTTAACCAGCGGGTGGCTTGCCGCCTTCCGGCGCCGCGCGGCATCCGTCGCCGCCTCCTGTTCGGCCAGCGTCGGCGCGCCCTCGTCCTGGCTCACACTGACCACCCAGCGCTGGCCGGTCCATTCGGTGAGCAGCGAGCCGATCCGGTTGGCCAGCGTTTCCGGCGCGCCGTCGGCCGGGCGGAACTCGATGCGTTGCGGGGCGAAGCGCACCAGATGAACATGCTTTTTCAGATGCGCGAACAGCATCGCCTCGCGCGAAGCCTGGAACAACGCCACGACTTCATCGAAGGAGCGCGGGTCCGGCGGGGCCACATCGGCGGCGAGCGGATCCGGCAGCGCCGCTTCGCCTGGAGGCGCGGGCTCGGGGGCAGTTTCGGGGGCCGGATTTTCAGTTTCGACGACCAGCGCCGGCCGCGGCTCGCCGCGACCAGCCGCCGCAACAGCCCGCGGCGGTTCGGGCGGCGCCGCAATTCGCGCCGGCGGGTCGGCCGGTTTGGCCGGCTGGCTTTGTGTGGATTGGCCCGGCGCCAGCTTTTCGCTTTCGAGCGCCTCGACGATCGCGCCCGGCGTTGGCAGCTCGGCGGCGTAAGCAAGGCGGACCAGGGCCATCTCTAGGGCTGTCAGCGGTGCATGCGCGGTCTGTACTTCGGCCAAACCCTTCAGCAACATCTGCCAGGCGCGGGCAAGCGCCGGCATGGCAAGCTTTCCGGCCATCGCGGTGGCGCGATCGCGCTCGGCTTCGGAGACTGCGAGCCCTTCGGCCGCGTCCGGCACGATCTTCAGCCGCGTCAGCCAGTGGCTCAAGTCGAGCAGGTCCTGGACGATGACCACCGGATCGGCTCCAGAGCGGTAGAGCTCGCCCGCCAGCGCCAGCGCATCGGCGATCTTGCCGCCTATCAGCAGATCGAAGAGATCGAGGATGCGCGCCTGGTCGGCGAGCCCCAGCATGCCGCGTACTGCATCGCCGGTGACTTTGCCGCCAGCCGCGCCGCCGGCTTTGTTATCGCCAAGCGCAATCGCCTGGTCGAGCAGCGAAAGTCCGTCGCGCACCGAGCCGTCGGCGGCGCGCACGATCATGGCCATCGCGGCGTCTTCGATGTCGGCGTTCTCCTTTTCCGCGATGTTGGCGAGATGCGCGGTCAGGGTCTCGCGGTCGAGGCGTTTCAAATCGAAGCGCTGGCAGCGCGACAGCACCGTCACCGGTACCTTGCGGATCTCGGTGGTGGCGAGCACGAATTTGACGTGTTCGGGCGGCTCCTCGAGCGTCTTCAGGAGCGCGTTGAAGGCGCTCGCCGAGAGCATGTGAACCTCGTCGATGATGTAGAGCTTGAAGCGCGCGCTCGTCGGCCGATAGCGCGCGCTTTCGATCAGCTCGCGCATGTTGTCGACGCCGGTATGCGAAGCGGCGTCCATCTCGATCACGTCCATATGCCGGTCTTCGGCAATGGCGACGCAGTGCTCGCACGCGCCGCAGGGCGACACGGTCGGCCCGCCCTTGCCGTCGGGGCCGATGCAGTTGAGCGCGCGCGCGAAGATGCGGGCGGTCGAGGTCTTGCCGATGCCGCGCACGCCGGTCAGCATAAACGCGTGCGCGATGCGGTCGCGCGCGATGGCGTTGGTCAAGGTGCGGACGAGGGCGTCCTGACCGACCAGCTCGGCAAAGCTCTGCGGCCGGTGCTTGCGCGCGAGCACGCGGTAGGGATCGCCGGCAACAGCGTTGGCCGAAGTGCTGTCCGCCGCGGCTTCTGGTGTCGCCGACACAGCCCCCTTATCCGGCGCCTTCGGCGCGGCTGTCTTGGATTTGGTGTCGGTCATCCTACCCGGCGGATGGCTTGATTTTGCCAGCTTATTGTCAGTGGCCGGGGGTGCTGCTTGGGCCCGCGGCGATTGGGTGGGAGGCTGGTTAGGTGACCCGAACGAATCCCGTTACGGCTGCTACCTTCCGGTCCTGACCGGGTTGGCGAGGTGCCCGTCCACCGCCAACCTCCCGGTCGCACTATATCAGGATTGTGGGCCGCCAGGGCAAGGGCGGAGGCGCGCGGCAGTGATTGCACGGCACCCGCCGGCCATGCGAGGGTCTAGCCCTATGACTAGGCAACGCGCACCTGCGAATTATTACGCCGAGAGCGGGCTCGACAGGGCCGCGCATCTGCGCGAGCCCGAGGACTGGTTCGAGCGTTTGATCGAGGCGGGGGCCGCGCGTCTCGTGCCGGTCTGGCGCTCCAAGCATCTGGTCGCCGGCATGGAAGGCGATCACACCATGACGGGCGTGGCTGCGATCATGGAACGCCCCGGCGGCAGCCCGCAGGCGATTTATTTCGATGCCGACGACGCGCGCGCGCTGATTGCGCAGGTCGGGGAGCGAGCCGGGGACCAGAACGGCGATCAAAAGGGCGAACGTGTCTTTCTGGGCGAGCGCGACGGGATCGCCTACGTCGCAGTGGATATTTCAGACCTCGATGAAGATGCGCTGCCGCCGCCGCTCACCGAGCGCGGCGTCTTCGCCGATCTGCGCATGGTGGGTCCGGTGCTCGACCGCGCCGACGGCGCCGTGTTCGCCTATGCGCGCGGCATGCTGACCTGGCACCGGCGGCATCTATATTGCGGCGTCTGCGGCGCGCCGACGCGGACGCGATCGGCAGGGCATGTGCGCAGCTGCACCAATGAAGACTGCGGCGTCAGCCATTTCCCGCGCACCGATCCGGCGGTGATCATGCTGGTGACCGACGGCGAGCGCGCGCTGCTCGGCCGTCAGGCGGTATGGCCGCCGGGCATGCACTCCACGCTGGCCGGCTTCGTCGAGCCCGGCGAAACGCTGGAAGCCGCGGTGGCGCGCGAGGTCTACGAGGAGGCCGGGGTGCGGGTGGAGAATGTGCGCTATCACTCCTCGCAGCCCTGGCCGTTCCCGTCCTCGATCATGCTGGGCTTCCATGCCGATGCGGTGACGACCCGGATCACAACCAACGACAGCGAGCTTGAGGCCGCGGCCTGGTTCGAGCGCGACTGGCTAAAGCAGAATGACGGGGTCGACGGCTTCCGCCTGCCGCGCCTCGATTCGATCTCGCGCCGCCTGATCGAGGACTGGCTCAGTGGCGAGGTGGACTGAGGGGTTCTAACCCTCTCCCGCTTGCGGGAGAGGGTGGACCGCCTGAAAGGCGGGCCGGGTGAGGGCCAACCGCCGCACACACTTGCGGAAATATCAGGGTGAGTTGTCCCGGCCGCCGGAGCCCTCACCCTCCCACGACCTCACGGCCGCGGGCCCCTCCCTCTCCCGCAAGCGGGAGAGGGGAGTGGTCGGGTCGGATTTTGGCCCTCACGCGTCCAGCAACTTACGAAAGCTTGAATTGACCTCGGCGCTGCGGTGGCGGGCGACGGCGCCGCTGGGCGCCAGCGCGTCGCTGTAGAAGAACTCCGGCAAATCGTCGTCCGCCTCGGTGAAGCCGGCCTCCTTGTTGAATTGCCACTCCATCACCAGCGCCTCGCGGCCAAGCTTGTTGAAGAACGAGGCGTCATAGTCGGTGCCGCATGCGTCGTTGAGCACACCGGCGATCAACTCAAGGTTCTCGTTGGTCACCGAGCGGCCGAAGATGCACAGACCCAGCGAATCGGCGGCGGCGCAGAGCTCCTGGATATCCAGGCTGGCCACGGCCAGCTCGTCGGTCGACTTGTCCTTGCTCTTGTAGGCCGGGAGGTTGCCGGCCGTGTGATCGGCGCCCTGGGCGGTCACCATCATCGAGATGCCGGTCACCTCGATGACGCGCGGATCGTACGCGCTGATGCCCTGGTTCTTGATCACGGGCACGTTCTTGACCTTGTAGTGCGCGCCGACGCGGCCGGTGCCTTGCGCCAGAAGGCGGCCGCGCTCGTTGCCCTTGCGGATATCCTCCAGCGCTTCGACCATGAAATCGACGTCGCCGAATTCGCCTTCGCCCGAAGCCATCAACACGCCGAGCGTGGCGCCGGCCTCGATCGAATCGATACCGAGATCGTTGGCGATGAAATTAACCCGCGCCACATCGTCGGGGTCGCGCAGGCCGCAATTCGTGCCCATCAGCCCGATGGTCTCATATTCGAGCGGTGAGACGATCTCTTTGCCGTCCGCGTCGACATAGATATTGGAGCACTTGATCATGCAGCCGGGCATGCAGGCATGCGCGGTATGGCCGCCGCGCGCGGTGTTCTGATCGTGGATGAAGTCGCCGCCGAGCTTGAAGCGGCCTTCCTCGTCGTCGCCGAAGGCCTGGCCAGAGCTGAAATTGTTGGTGGGCAGGCCGCCGATCTTGTTGGTGAAGTCGCCCATCATGGCGGTGCCATATTTGGTGAAGGACGCGATCGCCGGGTCGGCAGCGATCATCTTGCCGTAATCGCGCACCTTGCCCATCAGGCTCTTGCGGTCGTGGAAGGTCGGCATTTTGTTTTGATCGACGACGATCGCCTTGACCTTCTTTGAGCCCATCACCGCACCGACGCCGCCGCGCGCGGCCAGGCGTTCGGGCCGGCCCTCGGGGTCGGTGAAGGCGATGCCCGACATCAGGCCCAGATACTCGCCGACCGGCCCGCAAATACCGAGGCTGACCTTTTTGCCGTATTTTTCGAAGAGCAGCTCGGCCGCCTCTATGTTGCCCTTGCCCATATAGGGGCTGGCGTCCTCGAAGGTGATCTCGCCCTCCTTGGGGATGCGGATGACCGACCATTCGGAGAGCGCGCCGGTAAGCGTGAGACCCGAGATCTCGAGCTGGCCGAGGGCGAAGGCGAAGGTGCCGCCGGAATTGGCTTCCTTGATGCCGCCGGTGAGCGGGCTCTTGCAGCCGACGCTCAGCCGGTTGGCGTTCGAGAAGCTGGTGCCGGCCAAGGGCCCTGCGGAAAAGATCAGCGGGTTCTCCGGCGAGAGCGGGTCGACCTTTGCCGCGCCCATTTCCAGCAGTGTCTTGGCGATGAAGTGCCGGCCGACGCGGATCACGTCTTCGCCTTTCAGCTCTTCGCTCTCGACCGATTTGTCGTTCAGATTGATGTGAAGATATTTCCGCATGTCGCTCCCACCCACCGATTGGTATGTCCGTTGACGCGCATCACCGCGCCGGCTGTTGCAAGGGGTTGGCCTGCCTCATGCCGCCCATGCCCGGGCCGTCGCCGCGCGTGTCCCGGCGCCATAGTGCTAGCTTTGGACAGCTCGCACCACCCCTTTGCGCCGCCGTATTGGCGTCGCCGTATCACATGCGAATTAAGTCGCCAGCGTCGCGCGGGAAAGGGCGGCCGCGGTATTAGGCCGTCTGCGCCGCCAGTGAATAGGTCTGCTCCTCCGCGCGGCAAACTGCGAGCGGCAGGCCTAGCTCGGCGCGCACCTCGTTCGTGCCCTGCACCATTGCCACCATCTTGTAGTTGGCGTGACGCCGGCTCATGCCCTCGCGGCCCATGCCGCAATCGGAGCTGATGACGAGCCGTTCGGCGGGAATGTATTTGAGCGCCTCGCGGATCAGCCCGGAGACCTCGTCGGGGCGTTCGACCTGCAGCGTGTGGTGGTCGATCACGCCGATCGCGATCTTCTTGTCGGCGATGATCTCGCCGATGGCTTTGAGATCGCCCGGCCCGGAGCTGCAGGTCTCGAAGGTCAGCACGTCGGCGTCGACGTCGTTCAGGGCTTCCAGCGTCGGCTGGTAGCTCTGCACTTCCTTGAAAATGCGCTGCTGGGAGGGATTGCCCCAGCAGGTATGGCACCAAACCTCGGTCTTGTCGGCCAGGCCCTTGACGGTGTTGTTGAAGACGCCGACCAACTCCTTGGCGCCGAGCTTGCCGAAGAGCGCGCCGCGCACCGGGGTCATGTGGATCTGCGGCTCCTCCATCTGGATCACCGGGCAGCCGGCATCGGCCAGCGCATGAAGCTCGGCGTTGAGCGCGTCGCTGAGCGCCATGGTGCGCTCCACCGGGTCCTTGTAGTACTCGTCGGCGACCGAGGCGGCGAGCAGCTCCGGTGTGATGGTGCCGAACTTGATCGGCTTTTCGGTCAGCCGCTGGGCGGCGCGCCACATCGCCGCGAATTGCAGATTGCCGGGCCCCACGGGACCGACGATGCGCGGCAGCACCCGGCACTCCAGGAAGTCGTGCAGGATGTGGCCGCGCGGATAGGCTGCCGCGCCGACCTTGTATTCGCTCGGCTGCGGTGTGTCGGTGCTGAAGCCGGCCATGCGGTTGGGCGCATAGCTCTGCCAGGAGAAGCCCGCGACCTGCTCGTCGTAATGCGCATCGCCGTCGGTGCAGATGTCGATGCCGGCGATCTCCTGGGCCTTCAGATACGCCGCGACCACATCCTCGTATTGCTCGCGGTAGCGCGCATCGACCATGGCTTCCAGGAACGAGCGGCGGCCGAGATTCTCGGTGAACCAGCTCGGCCGCGGCAGCGAGCCGATGATCGACGTCGGCAGGACCGTATCGGCGGACGCTTTCAACATGGCTTAGACCTCCCTTATCAGTGGCTTGTTTGCACTTTTGTGGTGATGACCGCGCACTACCGCCGCGAGCCGGCAATCGATTGCTGCGGAGTTTGCGAGGTTAAACGAACATCTTCGCCGAAATAGGCTCCCACGCTGAATGTTGATGAAATACACTTGTATGGCGTCGAGCGCGCTCAACTTCTTAGAATGATTGTCGGCTGGCCGTTTGTGCAGCGTAGCGAATTTTCGCAGCGGTCTGGGGACAGGATGCAATTCGCCGTGCCGACATGGGAAAGCAGCGCCGGGAGATTAGTAAATGCGTATTTTGCTTCTGATTGCGTTACTTGCTCTCGCCGGATGCGCGAATGAGCCGGCAGGCGATAAGCGTTCCGAATTGCGGGTCTATCCTGTTACCGAAGACCAGGCGAATAAGATTATCAGGGACTCTTTACTCGAAGCCTTTCCTGGAACTAGGCCGGCCCGGGTCGACAAACCTGGCCAGAAAGGCTTCCAGTCGCGCAAGTGGTTCGCCGCCGACAATCATCGTATCCGGGGCTATTACCGCGTCGCCAAGGGCCGCCGCCCGGATGGCAGCATCGTGCCGGGTTTCCGTTTTCGGGTCCGACACTCGGGCTCTATGCCGATAACCGGTCCGAGGTGGGCGCGTCGTTTTCACCGCGTCCTTCATCGGCGAGCTGCCGAAGTTGCCGCGCCTTTGCCGTCGGTTCCCTAAGGTCACAGTTTGATCGACCTACAGCCGTCCCGACTTGATCCAGACCGGCTGTTAAGCCTCGCTGCGGAACGGGTGCGCGTTGTAAACGCCGAGGATCTTCATCTTCGTCGAATAGAAATGCAGCTCGTTGAAGGCGTGGTCGACTGACTTGTCGGAGGGATGGCCCTCGATGTCGATATAGAACTGGGCGATCCCGGACATGGCCTCGCTGATATAGCTCTCCAGCCGCGTGATGTTGACGCCGTTGGTGGCGAAGCCGCCGAGCGCCTTGTAAAGCGCCGCCGGCACGCTGCGCACCTGAAAGACCAGGCTGGTGATGGCGTTGCCGCCCTTGGGATCGGGCTCCTCGCGGGTGCGCGACATGACGACCATGCGCGTGGTGTTGCCCAGCCGGTCCTCGATCCGCGTCCGCAGCGAGGCCAGCCCGTAGATTTCCGCCGCCAGTTCCGAGGCGATCGCGGCCTGGTCTGTCCTGCCGCTCTCGGCCACCTCGGCGGCGGCGCCCGCGGTATCGGCGCGGATCACCGCATCGAGCTTGAGTTCGCGAATGAGGCCGCGGCATTGCGCCAGCGCCTGCTCGTGACTGAGCACGGACTTCAGCCCTTCGAGTTTGGCGCCGGGCACCGCGAGCAGGTGATGCTGGACCGGCTGGAAATGCTCGTCGACGATATAGAGCGAGGAGTCCGGCAGCAGATGGTGGATGTCGGCGACCCGCCCGCCGAGCGAGTTTTCGATCGGGATCATGGCGAGATCGGCCCGCCCTTCCTCGACCGCCGCGAAGGCGTCCTCGAAGGTCCGGCACGCCACCGGTTCCAGATCGGGAAAGGCAATGCGGCAGGCCAGATGCGAGTAAGCCCCGGGCACACCCTGGAAGGCGATGGTACGCGCGTCGCGTTTCATGGCCGAAATCTCCTCTCGTCGCGCCGGCCCGGCCTCGCGATCACCGAAGGCCAGCCAGCCCGGGCTGCGGGCGCAGGCGCGGGCGATCGCCTCGAAATGCTCGTTGCTGGGCCCATGGCTGCCGCTCTCCCAGGCGCTGACCGTGGCCTGGGTGACGCCGACCGCCTCGGCCAGCCCAGCCTGTGACAACGACGTCCCTTTACGGGCGCGCCGTATCCGCTCGCCGATCTTGCGCGACATGATACCCGTCCGCCGGTTCAATAATTATAGGCCTAGCCTATAAAAAGAGAATTATCCAATAAAAACGACTCTGTCAGGCCAATAAATCTTGGGCTCTGGCCAGATCCGCCTCGGTATCGACCCCCAACGGCACGGCGTCGACGAGGGCGGCATCGATGCGCATGCCGGCCTCCAGGGCGCGGAGCTGTTCCAGCCGTTCGCGCCGTTCCAGTCCCGACGGCGGCAGGGCGACGAAGCGAGCCAACGCCGGCCTTCGAAAAGCGTATATTCCGATATGATGATAGAGCGGTCCCTCGCCGCCCGGCACCGGGCTACGCGAGAAATAGAGCGCCCGCGCGGTACGGGCTTGACCGAAATCGAGCACGGCCTTGACCACATTGGGATCGTCGCGCTCGGCCGGATCGGTAATGCGCGCGACCAGGGTGGCAATATCGACGGCCGGATCGGCCAGGGGCTGAAGCACGGCCGCGATCACCGCAGGCGCGATTGTCGGCAGATCGCCTTGCAGATTGATCACGACGTCATGCGTGCCGGCCGGATCGACGCTCTCGACCGCTTCGAGCACGCGGTCCGAGCCGGACGGATGATCGGGCCTGGTCATTACCGCGCGGCCACCGGCCGCCTCGACGGCTGCCGCGATTTCGGTATCGGGGCAGGCCACCACGACGGGCCCCAGCTTTGCGGCGCGCGCGCGTTCCAGCACATGCACGATCATCGGCTTGCCCGCGATATCCATGAGCGGTTTGCCGGGCAGCCGTGTTGCGGCCAGACGCGCGGGAATGACGACGATCGGGTGCAGCTTTGCCGACGCTTTCAGCGGTGATGTCGAGGGTGGTCCCATATTCGCTCTGTGCCTCGTTTGGCGCGCCGATGCGCTGTGGCATTCTACCGCGGGATCGGACATAAAGCGGCGTTTGATCCCGGGGGGTGACGGGCCCCGGCCCGCCCCCTATAAACTTTAGCCGATCCGCCTCGGCGAGCTGGCCGTTTCCCACTGTTAGGTTTGATGTCGGCGAGAAACAGTTCATGAACGCAATGCTACTTACCAGAATTTTGGGCGCAGTATTGATTACCGCGCTGGTTGCGATGGTCGTCAGCTTCGCCGGAAATATTCTGGTGCCGGTGGGCGGCCATGGTCCGGCGCACGGCACTGGCCTTGTCGCCGATGCCGGCCATGGCGGCAACAGCGCCGGCGGTGCGGGCAAAGCGCCCGAGGTAGTGGCGGACCCGCCGGTAGCCCGGCTCCTCGCCTCCGCCGATCTGGAGACCGGCAAAAAGCTCGCCCGGCGCTGCGTTCAATGCCACACCTTGGAGAAGGGCGGCCCGAACAAGCTCGGACCCAATCTTTACGCCGTGTTGGGGCGCGATCGCGGCGCTCATCCCGGCTTCGGCTACTCCGCAGGGATGAAGGCGGCTGGCGGCAAGTGGAGCTACGAAGCCCTCTATGCTTATCTCAGAAATCCGAACGCCGCGGTGAAGGGCACCAAGATGTCATTCAAGCTGCCCAAGGCGAGCGATCGCGCCAACCTCCTCTTCTTCCTGCGCACGCTCTCCGATAGCCCGCTGCCCCTGCCTGCGCCCAAGCCCGCAGAGAAAAAGCCGGCGGCAAAGACGCCCGACGAGAAAAAGCCGGCGGCAAAGACGCCCGACGAGAAAAAGGAAGCGGCCCAGAAACCAGAAGTGAAGCAGCCGGAGGAAAAGAAGCCGGACGAGAAAAAGCCGCAGGAGAAGAAAGTAGAAGCAGAGAAGCCCCCGGCGCAGACCGCCTCCGCGGGCGCGCTGTTGGCGGCCGCCGACGCCGCGCGCGGCGGCGTGCTGGCGAAGCGCAAATGCCGGGCCTGCCATTCCTTTCAGAAAGGCGCGGGACACAAGGTCGGACCCAATCTTTACGGGGTCGTATTGCGTGAGCGTGGCGCGGTCGCGGGCTACAGGTTCTCCAGCGCAATGAAGGCCAAGGATGGCAAGTGGAGCTATCGTGATCTGCTCGCCTTTTTGGAGAACCCCAAGGTGTTCGTGAAGGGCACCAAGATGGTGCTGCGCGTGCCGAGCCCAAAGGACCGCGCGGATCTGGTCGCCTATCTGCGCACGCTTCACCAAAGCCCGCCGCCGTTGCCGGCCAAATAGCGCCTCGGCCGGCGCCCCAGGACGCAGCAATGACCGAAGCGGAGCTCAACGAGGCGGCGGCGTTTGCGGGCCGGCTCGCCGATGCGGGGGGCGCCGTGGCGCGGCAGTATTTCCGCCAGGCCTTGCCGGTCGAGACCAAGGCCGATGCAAGCCCGGTGACGCGCGCCGACCGCGAGACGGAGGCGGCGATGCGAGCGCTCATCGAGGAACATTATCCCAATGACGGGATTGTCGGCGAGGAGCACGGGCAGGACCGCGCCGAGGCCGCCCGGCTTTGGGTGCTCGACCCGATCGACGGCACGCGGTCGTTCGTGACCGGGGTGCCGCTTTTCGGAACATTGATCGCGCTCGCGGTGGACGGCGTGCCGGTCGTCGGCGTAATCGACCAGCCGATGACCCGCGAGCGCTGGGTCGGGATCGCAGGCGCCGCGACCACGCTGAACGGCGCGCCGGTGTGCGCGCGCGACTGCGCGGAGTTGCGATCGGCGACGCTATCGACGACCGGAGAGGAGTTTCTGGCCGGCGCCGGCGAACTCGAAGCCTTCAACCGGGTGCGGGCGGCGGCGGGCGCCTTCCGCCGGGTTCCCGACTGCTATGGCTATGCGATGCTGGCAACCGGCTTCGTCGATCTCGTCATCGAGGCCGCGCTCAAGACCTGGGATTTTGCGGCGCTCCGGCCGGTTATCGAAGGCGCGGGCGGCATCGTTACCGACTGGGGCGGCCGGCCGCTCGACCTCTCATCGGACGGGCGCATCGCCGCGGCGGGCGACGCGCGGTGCCATGCGCAGGCGCTGGCAGCGCTCGATTGGCCCGACGAAATATAGGGCGGGGGAGCTGGCCGGTCCCGGTTCCACGCAGGTTGAAAATGCTCTAGTCGAAAACCTCCACCGGATTGGACTCGCGTTCCAGGCGCCCGGCGGCGAGGATCAGCCCGATGCCGTGGCAGATGATCGCCGCCGCATAACACAGAAACCCAATGATGATCAGCACCGTCGCCATGACGGCCGCGCCCGCCATGCCCGCGGCACCCGACCCGGAGCCTGAGCCAAGCGCCATGCCAGCGCTTGCGGCGATGATGATCACCCCGATGATGATCCCGATCAGGCCGATCAGGTAGAGGATGCCGATCGCCTTCCAGAGGCCACCGCCGATATTGCCGAAGCTGATGCAAAAGATCGAAAAGATCAGCATGGCCACAAGCACAGCCAGCGTCGTGATAAGCACCACGACCCCGAGGACACCCATGGCCCCAAGCCCGCCGGCCTGCATGATCCCGCTGAGACCGGCCGAGGTATTCGTGACCGCGCCGAACACTGCCGAAAGCACCTGAACGCCGATGATCAGATAGATCGCAATATCGGCGCGGTGGTAGCCGAGGGCATTGAAATAGCCCTTCGTCGTGAAGAACACGAAGCCGATGACGGCCGCCATCGCGACATTCATTACCACCGACATGATCTGCATCTGGCCGCCCATCGATCCGATGCCGCGCGCATTGGGCGCCATGCGGTCAAGCCCGATGACGGCAACGAAACCGATGGGAATGAGGAAGACGAGGGCGATCCCGATGAACACCATGATCCCGCCCCAGCGAACGGTACCGGGGCTCATGACAATTTGCTCATGGTTGCATGTCTCCTTCGATGGCGACCTGGGCCCGGCATAACAATAGCCCCCGGAATGCGCAATCGCCTCCGGGGACCGTCGTTATTTCATTCTGACCATCGGGACCCTGAAAGGTCCCGCGGACGGCGTCGCTACATTTTGCCGGCGCCTTGGATCAGGCCGATGCCGTGGACGATCAAGGCCGCCAGCAACACCAAACCACCGACCAAGGCCAGTATGCCCCCGACCGCAATCAGGCCACCTGATTTGGCCACGGCGGCAAGGATAACGAACAGAATCCCCAGCGCCATACCGGCCATCGCAATCACATAGAGAATGCCGATCGCTTTCCAGATGCCGCCGCCGGTCGCGCCGAAGCCCATCGTGGTGAGGCCGAACCACAGCCATGAGAGGAACATGATCAATGTGATCACCAAGGCGATGATCCCCAATATCTGGAGACCACCGGCGCCCATGCTGCTCATCCCGCCACCAAGGCCGCCACCCACGCCAAACACGCTGAGGATGGTCGTGATAATTGTCGTGCCGATCAGCACAAGGATCGGCATATCTGCCTTGGAATAACTCTTGGAGTTGAAGTAACCCTTGGTTGCCCAAAAGCCGAAGATCAAAAGCAGTGCCGCGACCAGGCCGATGATGCGGCCCCCAATGCCGCCACCGATCGCGATGCGGCCGAGTATTTGCAGCAACAACGTAACGAAGATCGCGATGCCGCCAAAGCGCACCATACTGGCATTCATGTGGAATTCCCCTTCCAGTTCAATTCGCCGGTATACGCTTCAGCGCCATCCCGCCGTTGACCAAGTCCCAATTTGGGACACAGCCCGAAATGCTTCCTCGTCCGGCACGTTAACCATACCATATCTATGTGGCGTTGGCCAAAGCATACGTATCTGTTGTTGTTCACCTGTTGCACGAAGCCCACACGCGACCGGCGGTTGCAACGTTGACGGTATCGTGAAGGTTTTTGGGGGTTCGCGCTTTGTTGGCGTCGCCAATCGCCTTAGAATCGTAAACGGCGTGTCATGGCGCCGCGCGGCTGCGAATGCCGGAAGGTCGACATATCGCATCTGCCGAATGCCAGCATGGGAGGACCGAGACCGATGATGAAAATCCTGCCGGCCGTGCGGCGCGCGGGTGCCGCCGCAATCGTCCGGACCTCGTTCGTAGCGGCTGTCGTGCTGGCGCTGCCGATCGCGGGACCGGCCGCCGCCGAGACATCGACGCACGGCATCGCCATGCACGGGGACTTGAAATACAAGGCCGGCTTCGCGCATTTCGATTATGTCAATCCCAACGCACCCAAAGGCGGCACCGTCCGGCTCGGTGTACGCGGCACGTTTGATTCCTTCAACGGCTTCATCATCCGCGGCAATGCGGCCGGATTGATCGGCCTGCTCAATGACCAGCTTACCGTCGCCTCGAGCGACGAGGCTTTTACCCGTTACGGGCTGATCGCCGAGTCGATGCAGGTGCCCAAGGACCGCTCCTGGGTGATCTTCAATCTACGCAAAGAGGCGCGCTTTCACGACGGCAAGCCGATCACCGCCGACGACGTGATTTTCAGTTTCAAGCTGCTGGTCGAGAAGGGCGTGCCTTTCTACCGCTTCTACTACAGCAATGTCGCCAAGGTGGAAAAGCTGGGACCGCTCAAGGTCAAGTTCAGCTTCAAGCCGGGCGAGAACCGCGAGCTGCCTTTGATCATGTCCGAGCTCACCGTGCTGCCGAAACACTATTGGGAAAAGCGCGACTTCACCAAGCCGACGCTCGATCCGCCGGTCGGCAGCGGCCCCTACCGGATCGAAAATTTCGAGGCCGGCCGGCGCATCACTTATGTACGCGACAAGACGTACTGGGCGGCCAAGCTGCCCATCATGCGCGGCCGCTACAACTACGACCGCATCCGCATTGACTATTACCGCGACACCACGGTGCTGCGCGAGGCGCTGAAGTCGGGCCGCATCGACTACCGCGACGAGAACCAGGCCAAGGCCTGGGCCACGGCCTACGAGATCCCGGCGCAGAGGGAAAAGAAGCTGATCAAACTGCGCGTGCCGACCCAGAGCGGCTCGGGCATGCAGGCCTTCGCCATCAACAGCCGCAAGGCCAAGTTCGCCGACCCGCGGGTGCGCCGGGCGCTCGGCTACGCTTTCGACTTCACCTATACCAACCGCACGCTCTTCTTCGGCCAGTATTCGCGGACCAAGAGCTATTTTGAGAACTCCGAGCTGGCGTCGCGCGGCCTGCCCAAAGGCGAAGAACTGAAGATCCTCGAACGTTACAAGGGCCGGGTACCGCCGGAGGTCTTCACCAAGGTCTACGACGTTCCATCCTACAAAGACCGCCGCGATGTGCGACGCGGGTTGCGTGAAGCCTTCAAGTTGCTGAAGGCGGCGGGCTGGGTGGTCAAAGACCGCAAGCTCGTCAATGCCAAGACCGGCGAGGCGATGGCGTTCGAGATACTAACCGGCAGCCAGGAGTTCGAGCGTATCCTGCTGCCCTTCGCCAAAAACCTCGAGCGCCTGGGCGTGCGCGCGCGCGTGCGCCTGGTCGATCCATCGCAATACGAAGCGCGGATGCGCAAGTTCGACTATGACATTACAACGCTGACATTTGGCCAGTCCCTCAGCCCCGGCAACGAACAACGCAGCTACTGGGGCAGCCGCGCAGTGAAGATCGAGGGTTCGCGCAACTGGCTTGGCGTCAACGACAAGGTTATCGACGAGCTGCTCGAACTGGTCATTGCCGCCCCCGACCGGGCCAGCCTGGTCGCCCGCACCCGCGCACTCGACCGGGTCCTGCTATGGCATCATTATGTGATCCCGCAATGGCATATCCCGGCGCAGCGCATCGTCTTTTGGGACAAGTTCGGCCGGCCGGGCAAGCCGACGATACGGGGCGAGGATCTCTTCAATTGGTGGGTAGACAAGAAGAAAGAAGCCGCGCTCGGCTCGGCACTCAAACCGAATTGAGAGTGGCGATGGCCCTCCGTCTTCCTGTTTTTGCAGATTTGCGCGGCTGACCGGGACCCCATGCTCGCTTACATCATCCGCCGGCTTTTGCTCATCCTGCCGACGCTGTTCGGCATCATGGTGATCAACTTCGCGCTCATCCAGACCGCGCCTGGCGGTCCGGTGGAACGCCTGATCTCGGAGATGCGCGGACGCGGGGCCGCGGCAACCGAGCGGATCGGCTCGGGCGGCGGCCAGGCCGAGGCCGGCCGCGGCCAGGAGAGCGCTAGCGGTGGCGGCGAGTCCAAAAGCCGGGCCGCGCGCGGTATCGATCCCAAGCTGATCGAGCGCCTGAAGAAGCAATTCGGCCTCGACAAGCCGCTGCACGAGCAGTTCGGCCTGATGATGAAGAACTACGTCACCTTCGATTTCGGCGACAGTTTCTTCAAAGGCAAGCCGGTGATGCAGCTCGTGCTGGAGGCGATGCCCGTCTCGATCTCGCTCGGCCTGTGGACGACGGTGATCATCTATCTCATCTGCATTCCGCTCGGCATCGCCAAGGCGACGCGCGACGGCTCGCGGTTCGATGGTTGGACCAGCGGGGTCATCATCATCGGCAATGCGATCCCGGGATTTCTTTTCGCCATCTTGCTCGTCGTGATCTTCGCCGGCGGGCGCTATCTCGATTGGTTCCCCTTGCGCGGGCTCGTCTCCTCGAACTTCTCGGAACTCTCTTTCTTCGGCAAGATCGGGGATTATTTCTGGCACATCACCTTGCCAGTCTTCGCCATGGTGATCGGCGGCTTTGCCAGCCTCACCATGCTGACCAAGAATTCCTTCCTCGACGAGATCAACAAGCAGTATGTGCTGACCGCCCGCGCCAAGGGGATCCCTCGGCGCCGCGTGCTCTACGGCCACGTCTTCCGCAATGCGATGTTGATCGTGATCGCCGGGTTTCCGGCCGCCTTCGTCGGAATTTTCTTCGCGGGATCGCTGTTGATCGAGGTGATCTTCTCGCTCGAAGGCCTGGGGCTCCTGGGCTTCCAAGCGGTGTTCGAGCGCGACTACCCCATCGTCTTCGCGACGCTCTATGTGTTTTCGCTGCTGAGCCTGGTGATCAAGCTGATCACCGATCTCACTTACTTGTTCGTCGATCCCCGCATCGACTTCGAGACGCGGGAGGTCTGAGGCCGTGTTGGCGACCGGGGCACAGCGCTTCCTCTTTTGGACGATCTCGCCGATCTCGGCGCGGCGGCTTGCGAACTTTCGCGCCAACCGGCGCGGCGTCTGGTCGCTCTGGCTCTTTCTGCTGCTTTTTTTCGTGACCCTCTTCGCCGAGTTCATCGCCAACGACAAGCCGCTGGTCGTCTGGTACGACGGCGGCCTTTACTCTCCGGTGATCAGGCCGCATCCAGAGACCACATTCGGCGGCGATTTCGCGACTACCGCCGATTTCACCGACGATGTACTGATCGAGAACATCAAGAAGAAGGGCGGCTGGGTTGTTTGGCCGCTCATCCCCTTCCGTCACGACACGCAGATCCGGAACCTGCCCGTGCCGGCGCCCTCTTATCCGACGGCGCAGAACTGGCTTGGCACCGACGATCAGGGCCGCGATTTGGTGGCGCGGCTCATTTATGGCTTCCGGATCTCTGTGCTGTTCGGCATCATTCTGACCATTCTCTCGACGATTGTCGGCGTTGCCGCCGGCGCGGTGCAGGGCTATTTCGGCGGCTGGGTCGACCTCTATTTCCAGCGCTTCATCGAGGTCTGGGACTCCGTCCCGCTGCTTTATCTGCTGATCATCCTGTCGGCGATCATCGAGCCGAATTTCTGGTGGCTGCTCGGGATATTGCTGCTGTTCAGCTGGATGGGGCTGGTCGGCGTGGTGCGGGCCGAGTTTCTGCGCGCGCGCAACTTCGACTATGTCCGCGCCGCCCGCGCGCTCGGCGCCTCCGACGGGACGATCATGTTCCGCCACGTGCTGCCCAACGCCATGGTGGCGACCCTCACCTTCATGCCCTTTATCTTGCAGGGCTCGATCGTGGCCCTCACCTCGCTCGACTTCCTCGGCTTCGGCCTGCCGCCGGGTTCGGCCTCGCTGGGCGAGATGCTGAAGCAGGGCAAAGCGAACCTGCATGCCCCCTGGCTGGTCGTCACCGCATTCTTGGTCATCGCGGTGATGCTGTCGCTGCTGATCTTCATTGGCGAGGCGGTGCGCGATGCCTTCGATCCGCGCAAGGCGGTGACCGGCGGCGTGCCGCCGGAGGAAGCCATCGTATCGCCGACCGCGCTGCCGGCGATGGCAACCGTCGAGCCGACGGCAGGACCTGCCGCAACGGCGCGGCGCCACCTCACCAAGGGCGGGCAACCGCCGGACGTGGAGCCCGAGCGATGAACGATACCGCTCCCCTCCTCCAGGTCGACAATCTCCACGTCGCCTTCCGCACGCCATTGGGGCTGACCGAGGCGGTAAAGGGCGTCTCGTTTCAGATCGAGAAGGGCGAGACGATGGCGCTGGTCGGCGAGTCGGGGTCCGGCAAATCGGTGAGCGCGCTCTCGATCCTCCAGCTCCTCAACTATCCGGTGGCCAGCCACCCCAAGGGCAGCATCCGGTTTCGCGGGCAGGAGCTGATCGGCGCGGGCGAGTCCACGATGCGCGACATCCGCGGCGACCGTATCTCGATGATCTTCCAGGAGCCGATCACCGCGCTCAACCCGCTGCATACGATCGAGAAGCAGATCAGCGAGATCCTCATCACCCATAAGGGCCTGGTCGCCAGCGCCGCCCGCACCCGCACGCTGGAGCTGCTCGATCTGGTCGGCATCCGCGATGCAGCGCAGCGGCTGGGCGCCTATCCGCACGAGCTTTCCGGCGGCCAGCGCCAGCGCGTGATGATCGCCATGGCGCTGGCCAACGAGCCCGATCTCCTGATCGCCGACGAGCCGACCACCGCGGTCGACGTGACGATCCAGGCCCAGATCCTCGATCTGATGCTGGCGCTCCAAGCCAAGCTCGGCATGGCGCTGCTGCTGATCACCCACGACCTTGGCGTGGTGCGCAAGATGGCGCCGCGCGTCGCGGTGATGCGCCTGGGCGAGATCGTCGAGGCGGGCGACACCGAGGAAGTCTTCGCCAATCCCCAGCACCCCTATACCAGGCAGCTGATGGCGGCCGAACCCGGCGGCGCGCCGCCCGCCTATGACGAGACGGCGGCGGAGATTATTTCCGCCGACGATTTCCGCGTCTGGTATCCGATCAAGGCCGGCGTGATGCGCCGCACGGTCGATTATGTGAAGGCGGTCGACGGGGTGAGCTTCAAGATCCGCGCGGGGCAGACCGTGGGCGTGGTCGGCGAGTCGGGTTCGGGCAAGTCGAGCCTGGCCCTCGGCATATTGCGGCTCATCTCATCGAAGGGCCCGATCGTCTTCATGGGCCGCGACATTCAGGGCTTGCGCGCCAAGGCGTTGCGGCCGCTGCGGCGCCAGATGCAGATCGTCTTCCAGGATCCTTTCGGCAGCCTGTCGCCGCGCTTCACTGTGGGCGAGATCGTCGGCGAGGGACTTCGTATCCACGGGATCGGCGATGACGCGGCGCGCGATGCGGCGGTCATGGCCGCGCTCGAGGAGGTCGGGCTCGATCCCGCGACCCGGCACCGCTATCCGCACGAGTTTTCCGGCGGCCAGCGACAGCGCATCTCGGTCGCGCGGGCGATGGTATTGAAGCCGAAATTGCTGATCCTCGACGAGCCGACCTCGGCGCTCGACATGTCGGTGCAGGCGCAGATGGTCGAGCTGCTGCGCGGGCTCCAGCGCGACCATGCGCTGGCTTACATCTTCATCAGCCACGATCTGCGCGTGGTGCGCGCAATGAGCCACGACGTCATCGTCATGCGGAACGGTCTGGTGGTCGAACAGGGCTCGGCAAAACAAGTCATCGAGGCGCCGAAAGAGGCTTACACCAAGGCGCTGATGGCCGCCGCCTTCGAGCTCCGCGCCGATACCAGCGGGGTCGTGGGGGTGTGAGACAATCCAATGCCATTGCCGTCATTCCCGCGAAAGCGGGAATCCAAGGATCGCCAGGCGCCGATCTATCCGGCAACCATGGACCCCCGCTTTCGCGGGGGTGACGGGCCCGGATTGCCATCACCATGCCCCTCCTTTTCATCTCCAAATCCGACGACCCCGATGCCTGGCGCACTATGTTTGGCGAAGCGTTGCCTGATCTCGAAATGCGCGTGTGGCCGGAGACGGGCGATCCGGCCGAGATCGAGTTCGCGCTGGCCTGGAAACCGCAGCCGGGATTGCTCGCGGGTTTCCCGAACCTGAAGCTCATCCAGTCGCTCGGCATGGGCGTCGATCACATTTTTCTGGACCCCGATCTGCCCGAGGGCGTGCCGGTGGCGCGGCTCGTCGATCCCGACATGGTGCGGCAGATGAGCGAATACGCGATCTTCGCCGCATTACGCCATCATCGCCGCATGGATGCGTATGACGCCAACCAGCGCGCCGGGCGCTGGGCCAGTGCGGGACTGCGCGACACGCCGGAGGTGCGCGTGGGTGTGCTCGGTCTGGGGGCGATTGGCAGCGACACGGCGCGCAAGCTGGCGCTGCTCGGCTTTCAGGTCGCCGGCTGGAGCCGGACCAAGAAGTCACTCGACGGCATCGAGAGCTTTCATGGCAGCGAAGGCCTGATTGCGTTTCTCAATCGGACCGACATTCTGGTCTGCCTGCTGCCCCTGACGCCCGAAACGCACGGCATTCTCGATGCCCGTGCATTCTCCGCCCTGCCGCCGGGCGCTTACGTGATCAACCTGGCGCGCGGCGGCCATGTCGTGGAGGCTGATTTGCTGGCGGCGATCGAGCGCGGCCATCTGGCGGGAGCGACGCTCGACGTCTTCGAGACCGAGCCGTTGCCGTCGGGCCACGCATTCTGGGATCATCCGAAGATCCACGTCACGCCGCACGTGGCGGGCCTGACCAATCCGCGCACCTCGGCGGCCCAGGTGGCGGAGAACATTCGCCGGGTGCGCGCGGGGCGTGCGCCGTTCAATCTGGTTGACGCCGCACGGGGCTATTGACGGCGATACGCCTGCGCTGAAACGCTTGTCGTGTTGTGTTGCAGAAGACGCACATACCTCAAACGCCTTCGATGCCTGAGCCCCTCACCCTCCCACCGCTTTGCGGGTGGGCCCCTCCCTCTCCACCAAGGGGAGAGGGAAAAGAACAAGGCCTCGCTGCAATCCCCTCTCCCCTTGAGGGAGAGGGTTAGGGTGAGGGGTCCAAACGCTGAAAGCGTTTGAAATACGTAAGATAATGGATGCTGAAGGCACTGAAACGCGGTTCGCGTTTCAGCTGCCATACCGTTCCGCAATCGCGGCGAAGGCGGCCCGCATCGCCTGTGCCTCGCCGCCCTCGGGCCGGCCGGGGCGAGCCGTGGGCGTCCAGGCCATGACGTCGAGATGGACCCAGGGAATGCCGGGATTGACGAATTCCTGCAGGAACAGTGCTGCCGTAATCGCGCCGCCATGAGGGCTCAGGGCGGCGTTGGTGATCTCGGCGGTCTGCCCCTCGATCATCTTGCGGTACGGCTTCCATAATGGCATGCGCCACATCGGGTCCTCTTGGCGATGCGCCTGGCCGATCAGCGCATCGGCGGTCGGATCGTCATTGGTGAACATGGCCGGCAGCTCGGGCCCCAGCGCCACACGCGCGGCCCCGGTCAGCGTCGCGAAATCGATGATGAGGTCGGGGTTCTCCGTGGCCGCCTCGGCGAGCGCGTCGGCCAGCACCACGCGGCCCTCGGCGTCGGTGTTGCCGATCTCCACCGTCTTGCCGGCGCGGGTGGTCACCACATCGAGGGGGCGCAGCGCGTTGCCGCCGACCGAGTTTTCCACCGCCGGGATCAGCACCCGCAGGCGTAGCTTGAGCCCCGCCTCCATGATCATGGCGGCGAGGCCGAGGACGTGCGCGGCGCCGCCCATGTCCTTTTTCATCGTCTTCATGTTGGCGGCGGGCTTGAGGTCGAGCCCCCCGGTATCGAAGCACACGCCCTTGCCGACCAGCGTCACCTTGGGCCCGTCGGCGTCGCCCCAGACAAAGTCGATCAGCCGCGGCGCATTCACGCTCGCCCGGCCCACGGCGTGTATGGCCGGATAGTTCTTCTTCAGAAGATCTTCGCCGACGGTGACGGCGAATTTCGCCTTGTGGGCGCGGGCAAGCGAGCGTGCAGCCTCGGCGAGGTCTTCGGGCCCCAGATCTTCGGCGGGTGTGTTGACGAGGTCGCGCACCAGGCCGGTCGCGGTAATGGCACTGGTCAGCGCCGGGCGGTCGACGCCCGCGGGACAGACCAGGCTGGCATAGAGCTTCGAGGAGGCCTTGTAGCGCGTGAATTCGTAAATTCCCATTGCCCAGCCGAATGCCAGCTTGCCCGCGACCTCCGCCTCGGCCACGCCCTCCAGGCGGAAAGCACGTTCGGGCAGGCGTGCCGGCAATCCGGCGAGCGACCACAGGCCCAGGGGCTCGTCGCCCATCCCGGCTAACGCCAGGACAAGCGCTCCCGCTTCGTCGGGCACCAGCGAGATCGTGCCGGCTTCGGCGCTGAACTTGGTGCTCTCGATCCAGTTACGCGCATGTGCAGGCGCTTTGGCCAGCCAGTCGCCAAGCCCCGCACTGGATAGCGCAAGCAACGGGATCGCATCGGGAGTATCGTCGATCAGGTGGTCGAGCATTTTGCCCACCTCTGTCAAGCTCGCGCCAATGAACCTAAGGATGGGGCCTCAGGCCGGCAAATGGAAGCCATCCCGCATGCTTGCGCGGGCGGCTGCTATCGCGTCCAATTGACGTACGTCGACGCGTGAACCGCGGGGGCGCTTGACAGTGCAGCAGGCAATGAGCGGCGGGTGGGTCGCGGCATGGAAGGTGGGGCATGACCAAGGCGACGCTCTATCTCGGCAACAAAAACTATTCCTCCTGGTCGCTGCGTGGCTGGCTCGCGGCGATGATGAGCGGCATCGACTTCGACGAGGTCGTGATCCCGCTGGGCGAGCCCGAGACGTCGGAGACGATCCGCAAATACTCGCCCTCCGGCCGCGTTCCCGTGTTGCATCACGACGGTTTGGTCGTCTGGGATTCGCTGGCCATCGGCGAATATCTCGCGGGCGCCGTGGGGCGCCAGCTCTGGCCCGACGAGCCGCAGGCCCGCGCCGTCGCACGGGCGGTCGCCGCCGAGATGCATTCGGGATTCGCGGCGCTGCGCGGCGAGCTGCCGATGAACGTGCGGCGGCGCTACACCGAGCACCAAATCAGCGCCGAGGCCCAGGCCGATATCAACCGCGTCACCTCGATCTGGCGCGACTGCCGCACCCGCTTCGGCGAGGACGGGCCGTTCCTCTTCGGCCAGCTCAGCCTTGCCGATGCGATGTTCGCGCCGGTGGTATCCCGCTTCAGGACCTACGCGGTCGACCTGGAGGGGAGTGCAGCCGAATACGCCGCGGCGATCCTCGATTTGCCCGAGATGAAGAGTTGGAGCCAGGACGCCCGGAACGAGCCAATGGTGCAGTCGCGCTACGAGTTCGATTAAGGCGGCTGCCTATTCGGTCGGCCGCATGCCGGTCGCGCCGCCGGCTGCGGGCTTTGTCGCCGGCTCGAGCCCGGCACCCGCGGGCGCCGTTGCGTCAGGCGCCGGTTTGCGAGGCGGATTGCCCGGCTCGCCCTTCAGGACGCCGGCCTCGCGGTAATAGCGCGCCGCGCCCGGATGAAGCGGGATGCCAAGGCCCTTGAGGGCAGTTTCAAGCTTGATGTTGCGGCCCTCGGGATGCCCGTCGTCGAGCATCCGCCGGGCGTTCTGATGCCAGAGCGCGCGGGTGATGGCATGGACAAGGTCCTCGGGAACGTCGCTAGAGACCACCCATTGGGCGCCCACGGTCAGCGTCTCGATATCGTATGCATTCTTGTACGCGCCGGCCGGAATGACGCCGTGCGAGAAAAACGGATAGCGCTTGCGCAGGCGCGCGACCTGCTTGCCGGTGATGGGGATGAGGGCGATCTCTGTACTATTGGCAAGCGTCACGATCGCCTGCGCCGGTGGGCCTGCGACCAGGAATATGGCGTCGAGCGTGCCCGCGCGCAGCGCATCGGCCGAGGGCCCCGGCCCCATATACTGCGCTTTGATGGCGCGCGTCGTAATCCCAAAAGCGCGCAGGATGATCTCGGCGTCGACGCGGGTGCCCGAATCGCGCGGGCCTAGCGAGACGCGCTTGCCGCGCAGATCGGCGACCTTGGCGATCTTGGCGTCCCTGCGCACCACCAGATGGACGGCCTCGGGGTAGAGGTTGGCGATCGCGCGCAGATTGCCGACCTTCTTGCCCTTGCCGCGGAATATGTGCTCGCCCTTGTGAGCCCAGTAGGCGATATCGGCCTGGGAGAGACCCGATTCCAGGCGACCGTCGCGGATCGCATTGACATTGGCGACCGAACCGCCGGTCGACTGCGCCACCGCGATCAGCCCCTCGGGCCCGCAAGCGCCGCCGCGATTGCATGGCCGCGCCCCTGGCGGATTGGAGATGGTGCTGGCGATCAGCCCGCCGATGGGGTGATAGGTGCCGCCGGTCGACCCGGTGCCGATGCGAAAGAACTTCACGGCCTGGCCGAACACCGGCGCCATTGACGCCATTGGCGCCGCGAGGCCGAGCATGACAACGGCACCAAGGACCAGCTTGAGTGCCGGCGCGCTGCCGGGCGTGAACAAAAGCTTGGGGATGCCGGCCAGATGACCCGTCAACGCGCGCCAAACCCGCGGACTGCCGTTGCGTCCGCCCTTCGGTGACCGGGCAGCATATCCATTCGCCATGGGGCGATGTTCCATTGATGGCGCTGTGCGCGACCCGCCTGGGCCTCGCGCGCCAGCGAAGACTCTATCTTACGATATGACAATGATACGTAAAGTCGCCGCCTAACGTCTGCAGATGAAATTATTTTGTTCAGGCGTTTCGTCGCAGGCACGCATCGGTATGCAATGAACGGTGTGAACGCAAGCGCGCGGCTTGGCGGGACGGCGCTTTTCTGGCAAGAGTGGGCGCACCCTGATCCAAGCTGAAATGCTCTCGATGACCGACGCCGCCGACACCACAGTGGAAACCGCGGGACCGCCGCGCGACTTCATCCGCGATATCGTACGCGCCGATCTTGAGGGGGGCCGCGTCGCCGGCGTGGTCACGCGCTTTCCGCCCGAGCCCAACGGCTATCTCCATATCGGTCACGCCAAGTCGATCTGTCTCAATTTCGGCGTTGCGGCGGAGTTCGGCGGGCGCTGCAACCTGCGCTTCGACGACACCAATCCGGTCAAGGAGGAGGTCGAGTATATCGAGGCGATCGGCGCCGATGTGCGCTGGCTTGGCTTCGATTGGGGCGAGCACCTGCACTATGCCTCGGACTATTTCGAGCAATTATATGCCTGGGCCCGGCACCTGATCGGCCGGGGGCTTGCTTACGTCGACGATCTTTCGGCAGACGAAATCCGCGAATACCGCGGCTCGCTGACCGAGCCCGGCCGCGACGGCCCGCATCGCTTGCGGAGCGTTGACGAGAACCTCGACCTCTTTGAGCGCATGCGCGGCGGCGAGTTCGGCAATGGCGAGCGGGTGCTGCGGGCGAAAATCGATATGAGCTCGGGCAACATCAATCTGCGCGACCCGGTGCTCTACCGTATTCTCCACGCCGCCCATCCGCGCACCGGCGATGCCTGGTGCCTCTATCCGACCTATGATTTCGCCCATGGCCAGTCCGACGCCATCGAGGGGGTGACCCACTCGCTCTGCACGCTGGAGTTCGAGGACCACCGGCCGCTCTATGATTGGCTGATCGAGCACCTGCCGGTCGAGGCGCGGCCGCGCCAGTACGAGTTTGCCCGCCTCAACTTGACCCACGCCGTGCTGTCGAAGCGCCGGCTCATCCAGCTCGTGAGCGACGGCCATGTCGCTGGCTGGGACGACCCACGCCTGCCGACGCTGGTCGGCATGAAACGCCGCGGCGTGCCGCCGGCGGCGATTCGGGATTTTGTCCGGCGCATCGGCGTCGCCAAGTCCGACAGCCAGGTTGAGGTTCAGGCGCTGGAAGCCTGCATTCGCGAGGATCTGAACCGGAACGCGGTGCGGCGCATGGCGGTCCTCGACCCCATCAAGGTGGTGATCGAGAACTATCCCCAAGATGAAAATGGGGGATCAAGCGAGACGCTCGACGCGGTCAACAACCCCGAAGATGCGAGCGCCGGCACGCGCAAGGTGCCCTTCGGCCGCGAGCTTTGGATCGAGCGCGACGACTTCATGGAGGATCCGCCGAAGAAGTTCTTCCGCCTCGGCCCCGGCCGCGAGGTGCGGCTCCGCTACGCCTACTTCATTACCTGCACCGACGTCGTGATGGACGCGGCCGGCGGCATCACCGAGCTTCGCTGCACCTACGATCCGGCGACCAAGGGCGGTGATGCGCCGGACGGCCGCAAGGTGCGCGGCACGCTGCACTGGGTGGCGGCGGCGCACGCGATCGAAGGCGAAGTGCGGCTCTATGACCACCTGTTCGCCGATCCCGATCCGGGCAAGGCGCGCGACTGGCTGGAGGATCTGAACCCCGATTCGCTTAAGGTCGTCACCAACGCCAAGCTTGAACCGGCACTCGCGCAGGTGCCCATCGGAAAAGCCGTTCAGTTCGAGCGCCTCGGTTATTTTGCGCCCGACCCCGACAGCACGCCCGCCAAGCCGGTGTTCAACCGGACGGTTGCGCTCCGCGACAGCTGGGCGCGGATGCAGGCCAAGGGCGGCCAGGCCAAAGACGGCCAGGCAAAGTAGCGGGCGCGAAGCGGAGACCGCCTCTGGTGACTGAATTTGGACGGCACCTGCTCGACCAATGGCTGCTCGACCCGGAGGTCGCCTACCTCAATCACGGCACGGTCGGGGCGACGCCCAAACGGGTGCTGGAAAAACAGAGCGAATGGCGCGCGCGCATCGAGCGCCAGCCGGCCGCCGTCCTCGCCCGCGAGATCGCGCCGCTAATGGGCGTCGAGCCGCGGGCGCCCGGGGCCTTGCGCGCGGCGGCCAGCGAGGTCGGCAATTTCCTCGGCGTAGAGGGCGAGGATCTCGTCTTCGTCGACAATGCCTCCGCCGGCGTGAATGCCGTGCTGCGGTCGTTTGCGCTTTCGCCCGGCGACGAGATCGCGATCACCGACCACACGTATGGTGCGGTGGCGAATGTCGCGCGCTTCGTGGCACGGGAACGCGGCGCGGTGGTGCGCAGTGCGGCGCTGCCCTTCCCCGCCCCCGACCCGCAAGCGCTGGTCGAGGCGTTCGCGGCCGTACTAACCGACAAGACCCGCATCGCCGTGCTCGATCATGTGAGCTCCGATACCGCGCTCGTGATGCCGGTCAAGGACATGGCAGCGCTCGCCCGCGCGCGCGGCATACGCGTGCTGGTCGACGGTGCGCATGCGCCGGGAGCGATCCCGGTCGATATCGCCGGGACCGGCGTCGACTGGTACACGGCCAACATGCACAAATGGGCGATGGCGCCGCGGCCCTGCGGCGTGCTTTGGGCGGCGCCCGATTGCCAGGATGGCCTGCATCCGCCGGTCGTCTCCTGGGGGCTCGATCAAGGCATGATCGCGGAGTTCGACTGGGTCGGCACGCGCGATCCGACGCCGTGGCTCGCCGCCCCGGACGGCATCGCCTTTATGGCCGAACTCGGGCTGGAGGCGATGCGCGCCTACAATCATGCACTTGTGCTGGAAGCAGCCGAGATGTTGCGCGCGCATTGGCGCACGCCCTTCGCAGCCAACCCCGCGATGACCGGCACCATGGCATGCGTCGCCCTGCCGGAAAGCTTCGGCGACGGCGAAGCGGCGGCGGACGCATTGCGGGACGCGCTCTGGTTCGAAGACCGTATCGAGGTCCATATGGCGCGGCGCGGTGGCCGTCTCTGGGCGCGGCTCTCCGCGCAAGTTTACAACGAGCTTGCCGATTATCAGCGGTTGGCCGTTGCTGTCGCGGCAAGAAGCTGAGCCCCGTGCATATATATGTGAGTCGGCAAAGCTGAGCCTTTGCGGGGCGCTTGCGCTCGTCCCGTTAAACATATATTAACTATACATCTTAAATTCGTCCTCGATGTTGCGGCATTGAGGCGTTTTGAAGCCTAAGAAAGCCGCCGCCAATGCATCTTACCCGCCATACCGACTACGCGCTTCGTGTGCTCATGTATCTGGGGGTGCGCAACGGCAAGCTGGCGACGATCGGCGAGATCGCCGAACGCTATGCGATCTCCGAGAACCACCTGATGAAAGTTGTCCACCGGCTCGGCCGGCTCGGCTACATCCGCACCATTCGCGGCCGGCAGGGCGGCATCCTTCTGGAGCGCGATCCGGGCGAGATCAACGTCGGCGAGGTGATCCGCAACTGCGAGGACGACATGGCGGTCGTCGAATGTTTCGATCCGTCGACCAACCAATGCCGCATTGCCGGCGCCTGCGTGTTCAACTGGGTGCTCGACGATGCGCTCGGCGCGTTCATGGCGGTGCTCGACCGTCACACGCTGGGCGATCTGTTGGCGCCCGCCGAGCGCATCGCCTGGCGGCTCGGGCTACCCAGCCGTTGAGGCGGCGTCGCCGGCTTCGTCTTTCGGACGAGGCTGGGTCAGCATCGGGCCGCAAACCGCAAGGAAAGCCAGGAAGGCAGCGCACCAGCTCGCCGCCGACAGCACCAGCAGCGTATCGCTCGCCCGGTCGGTGATGGTGGCCGCGATCCGCAACGCCGCCGCGCTTCCGACCAGCAGATAAGCGCCGGCAAGCCCCGCCCCGGCACTGAGCGGCCGACCCGTATGCCCGAGGGTGGCGCGGCTCATCACCGCGAGGATCATGGTTCCGAAGGCGCCAGCCGTAAGCGCGTGAATGCCGGCGGTAACGGGTATCGCCTCGGTAAGCGCGGCCAATCCCAGCAGCGCCAGCGCGACCGCCAGCCAGAGATAACCAAGATGCAATGACCACAAGAGCGGCTCGCCGAATGTTCGCGTGCCGCGCCAGCGCGCGAGGCGAAGGACGCCAAGCGCCGCCGCGAGCAACAGCGCCGCGCCCGTGACCGCGCCCTCCGGCGCGGCGGCCCAGATCAATCCGGCCGCCACCGTCGCGGCCATGTGCAGCGCATCGAGCGGGCCCATCGCGGCGGGCAGTTTCTCCTCATTCGCCTTGGCCAGGGCATTGCGCGTAAAGCTTGGTACGACGCGGCCGCCGATCAGCGCGACCATCACGGCGATAACGGCAAGCCCAAGGCGCGTCGGCACGCCGCCGGTGTCGGTCCACTCCGCGGCCTCGGCGTGGAAGAGAAGGTTGGCTGCGGCAAGCGCCGTGAGCGCCCCGACGATGGGCAGGTTGCGCCAGTTGCCGCCGACGATGATCTCGCGCGCCACCGCCGCAATCAGTGCGATCAGGAACGCAGCATCGATCGCGCCCGCAAGCACGGCGCCCAGCGCATCGCCGAAGACCATGGCAAGCCGGCCGGCAAACCACAGCGCGACCAGTATCGCCAGCGGCGCGCCCTGCAACGGCAGGCGTCCGGTCCAGTTGGGCACGGCGGTGAGAATGAACCCCGCCACCGCCGCCGCCACGAAACCGAAGAGCATTTCATGCGCATGCCAGCTCATTGCCGCGCCGATTATTGGCAGGTCAACGAAACCGAACAGCATGGCCAGCGACAGCAGTAACCCAGTGGGTGCCCACAGTCCGGCGAGCAGGAAAAACGGTCGGAAGCCTTGAGAAAACAACATTGGCCAGGCGGTCTTTCGGTAGCGCGGAACAGGGATGTGTTCGGACGGCATGCGGCGGCGCCTCGGTCTTGGATCCTGCGCCGATAGATAAGACGTCTCGGCGCGCATCGGCATTAAGAGGTATTTTCAATACATCTTATAATGTCAACGCTCAGCGCGAACAATAAGGCCGCAGCGCATCGCGGCGCATTGATCTGCGGCAAATTGTCGTGTCAGCCGGCGCCGGCCGGTGCGGGACCCGCATCCGGCTGCCAGTGGCCGGTCTTGCGCCAACGCTCGAAGGCGGCCCAGTCGCCGTAAAAGACGTTGAGGTCGACCCGCCCCGTTATGCCGGCGCGTGATCCGCGATCGTGAAACTGCCAGAACAGCCACGGCCGGCCCGGCAGGTCGGGCCGAAAGTAGATGCTGCGGATCCAGAATCCATGCTCGGCAAACGCGCCCGCCAGATAACGGTCGTGGAAACCGCGGGTGACGTAAAGGATCGGCTTCTTGCCGTAATGGCGCTCGATCGCCGCAAGGAAATTTGTGAGCTCACGGAGCAGCGCCGCTTTCTCCGGCCGGCGCTTGCAGTTGCCGCCGAACTCAAGATCGACCGCCGGCGGCATGGCCTGCCCGTCGACCGGAACCGTGCGCATGAAATTATGCGCCTGCGCGATCCCCGGCCTGCAAAGCGTGAAGAAGTGATAGGCCCCGCGGGCGATCCCGGCGCGGTCGGCGGCGCGCCAGTTCGCTGCAAAGCGGGTATCGACATGGTCGCCGCCCTCGCTCGCCTTCATGTAGACGAAGCGGACCTGGCGGCGCTTCAGCGCGTCCCAATCGATCGCGCCCTGATGGTGCGAGATGTCGATGCCATGCACGGGATGGCGCTCGCCCGCGGGCTCGAAGTCCAGATAGTGCGTGTAGCCGACGCCGAGCGCCGCCGCTCCGATCGCCGCGATACCAAGAACGATCGCCGCCAGTTTTCCGTGTCGGCCGAACCGCATGCCTGCCACGCTATGCCAAGCTATCTACGGCGCCAAGGCTAGGCTTGGATTGTGGCGCTGCCGCGCGCAAAACGCGCCAATTTGGCGGCTTTTCGCCTGCTGTTTAACCTTCGATCACGGCCAGTCTCTGGCCTTCGCCGATGGTCTCGCCCTCCTCGACCAAGACCTCGCGCAGCGTGCCGCCGGTGGGTGCGGCGACGGGCACTTCCATCTTCATCGATTCCAGGATCATGATCGTGTCCTGCGCTGCGAGGGTCTGCCCAGCGCGCGCCTCGATCTTCCACACCATGCCCGCAACGTCGGCGGTGATCACATGATCGGCCATATCCGTCCCTTTTGATTTCGCTTCGGCGCCGATTAAACTTGAACAAACAATGCTCTAATGCCCGACCACTTTAGCTTTGCGCAGCTCGGCGATTTCGTCTTCTGCGTAGCCGATCTCGTCCAGCAGCGCGTCGGTATCGGCGCCGAGATGCGGCGCGGCGCGGCGGATCGACGTCGGCGTTTTCTCAAATCGCGCGGCGGGCAGCGCCTGGCGCAGCGGTCCGGCGTCGGGATGCTCGCTCTCCACGATGATACTGCTCGCCTTGACCTGGGGGTGATTGAGCAGGGCGCTGCGTGTCAGAACCGGTGCGCACGGCACGCGGTGGATGTCGAGCTTTTCCATCCAGGCTTCGGTCGTGTCGGTAACCAGCCGCGACTGAATGAGTTCAAGGCGGTCGTCGATATGGATGTCGCGCTGCTGCGGCGTTTTGAACCGCTCATCCTCCAGCCATTCGGGGCGTTCCACGGCGTGGCAAAGCCCTTCCCATTCGCGGTCGTTCATCACCGCGACGCTCATATGGCCGTTCTTGGTCTCGTAGATGAGGTCGATGAAGCTCGCCGCGGCGGCCTCGGTCACCTCCTTGCCGATGAAGGTCTGTCCGCCCATGTCGGACGACCACAGGAAGGAGAGCACCGTGTCGAGCATCGACAGGCGCACATGTTGGGCCGTGCCGGTACGCGCGCGCACCAGCAGCGCGGCGGTGATCGCCTGCGAGGCCGTCACCCCGGTCAGCTTGTCGGGCAGGATCGTGCGCACCAGCCGCGGCCGGTTCTTGTCGCCGCCGCCCTGGACCGAAGCCAGGCCCGACAATGCCTGGATGATCGGATCGTACACCGGCTTGTGGGAAAACGGTCCCTCCTCGCCGAAGCCGCTGATCGAGACATAGATGATGTCGGGCGAAACGGCCCGGATGTCGGCCTCGCCTATGCCCATGCGGTCGACCACGCCGGGCCGGAAATTCTGGACGAAGACGTCGGCGCCGGAAGCAAGCTTCTTCAGGACATCCTTGCCGCGTTCGTTCTTGAGATCGATGGTGATCGAGCGCTTGTTGCGGTTGTTGTTGAGGAAGGTCGCGGGCAGTCCGCCCGAGCGGTTGCCGCCCGCGCGAACATGATCGCCGCGCCCGGGGATCTCGACCTTGATCACATCGGCGCCTTGATCGGCAAGGATCATGGTCGCAAAGGGTCCGGAGATCATCGCCGTCAGATCGATGATACGAATGCCGTCAAGAGGTCCAGCCATGGCCAACTTGGTTGGTTGATTTGGTGACACAGTCCTGGAGAATATGGGCTGCCTAACCGCCGTTGACCACACCGGGCGGCGGGCCGATTAGACCGGGCAACAGCGGCTGCACCCGCGCGATCCAGTCGCACAGCGCCGGGCGCGTCTCGCGCGGATCGATGAGGTCGTGCATCGAGAAGGACTCCGCGCGCGCCGCCGGTGTTTGGCGCGCCGCCATCTCCGTCTCCAATTCCTTGCGCCGCGCCTCGGGATCCGCCGCGGCGGCGATCTCGCGCCCGAAGGCGACGGCGACGCCGCCCTCGGCCGGCACCGCGCCAAGCTCCGCCGATGGCCAGGCGAGCACGTAGGCGCCCGGCCCGTAATGCGCCGCCGAGGCAACGCCGAAATTCTTACGCACGATGATCGAAGCCCAAGGCACGCTGGCATCGGCGGCCGCGAGCACGGCGTCGGTGCCGTGCCGGATGGTGGCGGCGCGCTCGGCATCGGGGCCGATCATGAAGCCCGGCTCGTCGATGAAAGTGATGATGGGCAGGTGAAAGGTCTCGCACATGGCAATGAAGCGGGTGAGCTTCTGCGCCCCCGCCGCGGTCATCGCCCCGGCATAGTGCATGCAGTCATTGGCGAAAATACCGACCGGCTGGCCGGCGATCCGCGCCAGAACGGTGATCATGCCGCGCCCGTGCAGCTTGCCCATCTCGAAGAGCGAGGCCTCATCCACGACCATGGCAAGCAGCGCGCGCATGTCGTAGGCGCGGCGGCGGCTCTCAGGCACGATTGTGAGCAGCGCTTCGTCGCGGCGATCGGTGTCGTTCTGCGTTGCTGCGACCGGCGGCACCTCCCAGGCGTTCTGCGGCATGTAGCCCAGGAATGCGCGGATCTGGGCGAGCGCGTCTGCCTCGTCCTCGGCGAGATTGTCGACGGCGCCGTTCCGCGCGTGGATCTCCGGCCCGCCCAGCTCTTCCTTTGTCGGCCGGTGGTTGAGCGCGCGCTCCACCACGGCGGGGCCGGCGACCATCACCTGGCTCTCTTTCGTCATGACCGAGAAATGCGAGGCAACCAGGCGCGAGGCCGGCAGGCCCGCCACGGCTCCGAGCGCCGCGGAGGCCACCGGCACGGCTTTCATCGTGCGCGCCACCGACTGAAAGCGCGGCGGCATTGCGACACTGTCGCCAACGGTGCCGCCACCCGAGCCGGCGACGCTGCCTCCGCCGCCCTCATGCAAGCGAACGAGCGGCAGCCGGTACTGCAGCGCCAGCTCCTCGGTATAAACGCTCTTGCGCAAGCCCGCCGCGTTAGGCGAGCCGCCCTTGAGCGTGAAATCCTCACCGCCGACGATGCAAGCCCGCCCGGCGATCGCCCCGAAGCCCAACACGAAATTGGCCGGCGTGAAACCGGTGAGCGCTCCGGTCTCGTCGCGCTCGGCGCCGCCGGCTGCGCCGCCGACCTCACGGAAGGAGCCCGCATCGAGCAAGGCCTCGATGCGCTCGCGCACGGTGAGCCGGCCCTTGGCGTGATGGCGCGCGACCGCTTCCTCGCCGCCAAGTGTCTTGGCATGGCCGCGCTTTGCCGCGATCTCCTCGACGTGCTTGTCCCAGGTCATGCCCGCCTGCTCCCCGGTGCCGCCCACTGTTCCCGCCGTTTGCACCTTATCGCGAGCCGCCTTTCTATCAGGCGCCGCGGCCCGGACCAAACCGGCCGCGTGCATGGCGGAGATGCTTGCCGTTCAGGGCAATTCGCGATACCCCCGATAGGGAGATATGCAAGGTTAGGAGCGGAAGGAAAAGAACCATGTCGGACAACGGCGTGATCCTCGTCGACCATCCGCTGATCCGTCACAAGCTCACCCTGATGCGGCAGTCCGATACGCCGACCAATCTCTTCCGCTGGCTGTTGCGCGAGATCGCGGGCTTGCTGGCCTATGAGGTCTTGCGCGATGCCAAGCTTGAGACCGTGACCATCCAGACGCCGCTGGAGACGATGGAGGCGCAGCGCCTGGCCGGTCCCAAGCTCTGCTTCGTTTCGATCCTGCGCGCCGGCAACGGCCTCCTCGACGGTATGCTCGACATGGTGCCCTCCGCGCGCGTCGGCTATATCGGGCTCTATCGCGACGAGGTGACGCTGCAGCCGGTTCAATACTACAAGAAGCTGCCCGATCGTCTGGAGGAGCGGATCACGATCGTGGTTGATCCAATGCTCGCCACCGGCGGCTCGGCCGCCGCGGCGATCTCGCGCATCAAGGAGGATGGCGCCAGGGACATCCGTTTTGCCTGTTTGCTCGCGGCGCCCGAGGGGATCAAAACCCTCAAGGCCGCCCATCCCGAGGTGCCGATCTATACGACAGCCGTCGACCGCCAGCTCAACGAGCTCGGTTTCATCCTGCCGGGCCTCGGTGATGCCGGTGACCGCATCTACGGGACGCGGTAGCGTCTTACGCCATGACTGCCGCAATCCCGATTGTTGATCTCGCAGGGCTCGACACCCCGGCCGGACGCTCACGGATCGGGCAAGACCTCGACCGGGCCTACAGCGCCTTAGGCTTTGCTTACGTCACCAATCACGGCGTGCCGGCAGAGGCGATCGATGCCGTCTTCGAGGCGTCGGCGCGGTTTCACGCCCTGCCGGAAACCGTCAAGCAGGCGATCGCCGTCAATCGTCACCACCGGGGTTATCTGGGGTTCGCAAGCGGCATCGATCGCGCCTCGAACATCGAGGCCGCGGCGCATCCGAATTTGAGCGAGTCATTTATCAAGCTCTACGAGCCCGAACCCGGTGAATCGGCGGCCAACCCTCTCGATGGCCCCAATCAGTGGCCCGCGGGTCTGGCGGGGTTCAAGGACACTGTGCTGGCCTATGAGGCGCGGCTTGAGCGGCTTGCCCGCGCGCTGGTCCGGGTCATGGCGGAGGTGCTGGCGGGGGAGGCGGCCGCCCTCGACCCGGCTTTTGAGCGCCCGACAAGCTGGCTCCGGCTGCTGCACTATCCGGCCCGCCCGGCCGATGCGCCGCCGGGGCTCTATGGGTCCGCGCCGCACACCGATTTTGGCGCCTTCACTATTCTGGCCCAGGACGCGGCGGGCGGATTACAGGTCCGCGAGCCCAGCGGCGAGTGGATCGACGTGCCGCCGTGCCCGGGCACCTTCGTCGTCAATACCGGCGAGGCGGTGCCGGTATGGAGCGGCGGGCGCTGGCGTTCGACGCCGCACCGGGTGGTGAACCCGAAAGGCCGCGAGCGCTACTCGGTCGCGTATTTCTTCGATCCCGGTTTCGACACCGTGATCGCGCCGCTCAGCCCGGTGGACGCGGAGAACCCAGAGGACAGCGTCGCGGGTTTTCGCTTCGGCGATCACGTGATGTCCCAGCTCGATGCGACATACGATTACCGCGAGGCTGACGCCCGCGCCTGACTACCGCGAGGCTGACGACTAGCTTCACGCCGTCTCATCTGGCCAGCCGCGCGATCGTGTCTTTGGTTTCGGCGGCGAGGCGCTCGACCAGCTCAGCGGCGCCTTGGCGGCGCGCGAGCCCCAGGCCCTGGCCGGCCCACAGGGACAGAAACTCCGCCCGCCCGGCCTTGCCCGCGGCGGTCCGAAGCGGGCGGGTGAGCGCATTCTGATACGGGAAGGGCAGCACCGCCGCATCGCGCGCCTGGTCCTCGACCCGATCCTCAACTTCGGTCATGAACCGGTTGACGATGCCGCGCGCCGGCCGGCCGGAGAAGGCCCGTGTCACCCTTGTGTCCGAAGGGCGGGCGGCGAGGATCGCATCCTTGTAAGCCTCGGGCACGCCGGCCTCCGCGCAGGTGAGGAAGGCCGTGCCCAGCTGCACCGCGCTCGCCCCCAGCGCCAGGGCGGCGGCGATGCCGCGCCCGTCCATGATGCCGCCGGAAGCGATCACCGGGAGCGCCACCGCATCGACGATCTGGGGCACGAGCGCCATTGTACCAATCGATGCGCCGATCAGGCCCCGATCGAAATCGGTATCGTGATCGCCGGCGAAGCTGCCGCGATGTCCGCCCGCCTCGCTGCCCTGGGCGATGATCGCATCGACGCCTGATGCCTCAAGAACTGCCGCTTCTTCTGGCGTCGTCGCCGTGCCGAGAAGGATCATGCCGCGCGCCTTGATCGCGGCGAGGGCATCGGCGGGAAGCACCCCGAAGGTGAAACTGAAGACCGCGGCGTCGCTCGCCAGACAGGCCGCGAGCTTGCCCGCGAAATCGTCGACGGGCGGCTCGGGAGCGGCCGGAGGCTCCAGGCCAAGCTCGGCGTAATATGGCCGGACCCGGTCGAGCGCGGCGCCCGGATCGGGCCGTTCGGGTACCGGCAGGCGCGCGAACAGGTTGATGGCGAAGGGCCGGTCGGTCAGCGCGCGCGCTTCGGCCGCGGTCTTCTCGATGGCTTCGGGGCTCAAATAGGCAGCACCGATGCTGCCCAGCCCACCGGCGCCCGAAACCGCCGCGACCAGCGCCGGCGTGTCGCCGCCACCCGCCATGGGCGCCTGGATAACCGGATGGTCGAGGCCGAGGCGCCGGAGGAAGGCGTTGTCGGTTGGCATGGCTCATACCCCTTGCGGCTGTTGGGCCTTACGGTTCAGGGGCCGTCGGTCCCCGACAATCTCGATTGCCAGCGCCATTGCCAAGGCGCCGGCGCCGAGCGCGAACAAGATCAGCGCCGATCCGGTGCTGGCGAACAAAAACGCGTAGACGTAGGCGGCCGCAGCCTGTCCGACGGAAAAGGCGATGGTCGCACGCCCCCAGGCGGCGCGTTGGCGCTGCGGGGAGTCCGCGAGCAGTTCCCGCACGCGGCCCAGCACAAGCGTCACGATACCGGGCACGAAGGCGCCGGCAAGCAGGCTCGAAAGGATCAGCGCCCAGAGATCGGACACGATCGCGACCAGGCCGACCCCCAATGTCAGCACCAGCAGGCCAAGCCGCAGCATGCGCCGGAAGCCGGTCCGGTCCGCGAGATGGCCGATCAGCATCGGGCCCAGCACGGCGCCGACGCCGAAGACGACCCAAACCACCGCGCCCTCTGCGATACCGCGGCCAAGCCGCCGGGCGACGAAATCGACGAGGAACACCATGTGCGGCACCAGTCCGACGGCGCACAACGCGTAGACGAGCAGGATCGCAATGAGCCGCCGGTCTGGCCGCACGGATACGCGCGGCCGATCGGCAGTATGAGTTTGGGGGCTGCCGGCCAGACGCCGCCAGCCGGGCAGGGCCAGCATGGCCAGCAGGAATGCAAGCCCGGCCAGGGCGAACCAGGTCACCTCCAAGCCGATCTGCAGGAGCGGCGGCACCAGCGTGCCCGACAGCACGATGCCGAGGCCGACCCCGGCAAAGATGATGCCGCCGGCCAAACCATGCCGGGCTTGCGGGATATGGGTCAGCACGGCGGACGGAGCCAGCACCATGAGGACGCCGCCGGCCAGCCCGGCGGCGAACCGCCAGCCGGTGTACCACCAGAAATCGAGCGGAAAGGCCGACGCGATGAAGGTCGCCGCGGCCAACAGCATCGTCGACCGCAGCGCGGTCGGTGTTCCCGCGGCATCGGCGAGCCGCGCGGCCAGCAATGCGCCCGCTAGATAGCCGGCAAGGTTCGCGGCTCCCAGATAAGCGGTCTCGCCGGCGCTGAACCATCCAGCCCCGATCAGCGCCGGGATCAGCGGTGAATAAGCGAAGCGGGCAAGGCCAATGCCCACCAGGATCGCGCAGAGACCCGACAGCGTGACCTGCCACGTCCCGGTCGATGATACGGCAATGGTTTTTGCCACAGCCTCTATGTCCGCGCGCGGCTGATCCATGCAGGCATGTGTAGGCGATCCGCGCTGTCGTATAAAATGAAATTAAGTGATCAAAGGTATCGTTTTCTCAGATAGTCAATTTTCGAAGCGACCGGCGCGCGGCAAGCGGGCAGCTTCCAGGAAGGCGCGCATCGCGCTGGAAAGGAAGCCGTCGCGGCGGCGGATGAAGAGGGTTTCGGCCGAGGCTTCGGCGGCGGGCAGCGCGTGCATCGTGAGCCGGCCGGCCTCGTGCGCCGGCCGCAGAATACCGATCGGCAGCAGGGTCACGCCGAGCCCGGCGGACACGCAGCTTATGATCGCATCGATGGTGCCGAATTCGAGCTGACGCAGCCCGACGATACCCCGGCGGGCAAGGATCGCCTCCAGGCGCTGGCGGTAGGAGCAACCGGCGCGCAAGACCACCAGCTTCAGCGCCTGGAAACGCGCAAGCTCGTCGAGCGAGGCGACCCCTGGCGCGGTGGCGATGGCCAGGTCCTCCTTGAACATAACCGTGCGGTCGAGCTCGGGATGGTCCACGGGTCCCGCCACGAAAGCCCCTTCGATCACGCGGTCCAGGGTCGCCTGGATAAGCTCGGCCGTGGTCCCGGTGCGCAGCATCAGATCGACCTCGGGCCAGGCCGCGACATAGGCGGTCAGAACGGGCGAAAGGCGTAACGCGGCGGTGGTTTCCAGCGATCCTACGGTCAGCGGACCTTTGGGGCGGCCGTCATCGGCGGTGGCCCGCCGTGCCGTCGCCAACAGCTCGCCGATCCGTTCGGCATGGGGCAACAGGCGCAGCCCCGCCGGTGTCGGGGTGACGCCGCGGCTGTGACGGTCGAACAGCGGTGTGCCGAGTTCATCCTCCAACCGGCGGATGCGCGTGGTCACGTTCGACTGCACGGTATTGAGTTCGGTGGCGGCGCGGTTCATGCCGCCAAGCCGCGCTACGGCCTCGAAGACCCTCAGATCGGCAGCGTCCATGGCCGCATCTCCGATATCGTTTGATCAGATAGCTACCATGACATTATTTTGCTTTTAAGGATAGGTGGAAACGCGATTGGTCGTGACCCTGTCATGCGTCATTCCCGCGAAAGCGGGAATCCAGGGATGCAGTGAGCATGTGTTTGCCATGGACCCCGGATCAAGTCCGGGGTGACGGTTAGGGAGTGCAGTTACACCGGGCGCTCGCCGGCCAGGGTCACGCGGTGCATCAGCCGCTTGCGGCCGTGATAGTCGTTGATCGCGTTGTGCTGGGCGGCGCGGTTGTCCCAGAAGGCGATCGCGCCCGGCGTCCAATGAAAGCGGCAGGCAATTTCCGGGCGTTGCTGATGGGCGTAGAGGACGCCGAGGATCGGCGCGCTTTCGGCCTCGCTCATGCCCTCGATGGCGATAGTGTGCGCGGGGTTGACGTAAAGCGCCTTGCGGCCGGTCTCCGGATGGGTGCGCACGACCGGGTGGGTCGCCCGCATCTCGGCCGCGGGATCGCGCTTGGCGCCTTCGCCGATCCGGTGCTGGCGGGTCGCCGCCGCGACCGGGTTGGTCGAGCTGTTGACCGCTTTCAAAGCCCCGATCAGCTCCTTCATCCCGTCCGATAGGCTCTCATAGGCGGCGTACATATTGGCGAATTCGGTGTCGCCGCCGGCGTCCGGCACCTCGCGGGCAACCAGGATGCTGCCCATCGGCGGCACGTCGAGATAGGCCGTGTCGCTGTGCCAGGCGCCGCCGAAATTGGCCTCCTCGTGCTCCAGCTTCACCACCTCGACGATTTCGGGAAATCCCTCGAGGCCCTTCAGCATCGGATAGTCGGCGGTCTCGCCGAAGCGGCGGGCGAAGGCCAGATGCTGGGCCGGCGTGATGGTCTGGTCGCGGAAGAAGATGACGAGGTGGTCGAGCAACGCCTGGCGGATCGCGGCGATCGTTGCGTCGTCGAGCGGCCCAGCCAGATCGACGCCGCCGATCTCCGCGCCCAACGCGCGCCCCGTTTGCCCGACCTCTATCGTTTGCCTGCCCATTGCTGATCTTCCGCCCGACAGTGACGTGGCCATTGGACACGCGCTTGGGGCCCGGCGCAATGCATAACGCCTAAGCCGCTGCCGGGATCGGATGCATTGCATTCACCTGGCTGAGGGACATTACTATCCGAAACCGGCCGCGCGCGGCCTTGGCGGAAGGAGCCATCCATGGCCGATTACGAGACCATCGCGTTCGCCGTCGAAGACCGCGTCGCCCGGGTCACCCTCAACCGGCCGGAAAAGCGCAACGCCATGTCGGCCGCCTTCTGGCGCGAGCTGCCTGCCGTGTTCGCGCGCATCGCCGAGATGCCGGACGTGCGCGCGGCGGTGATCGCCTCGACCGGGCCGCATTTCACGGCCGGCATCGACCTTGCCATGCTCGCGGGGCTCGTCTCCGAGGTCACCAATCTTGAGGATGCAAGGCGACGCGAGAACCTGCGCCGCATGGTGCTGGCCTTGCAGGAGTGCTTCAACGCGCTGGAGCGGGCGCACGTCCCGGTGTTGGCCGCCGTACAGGGCGGCTGCATCGGCGGCGGCATCGACATGATCACCGCCTGCGACATGCGCTACTGCACCGAGGACGCCTACTTCGTGGTCAAAGAGATCGAGGTCGGCATGACCGCCGATCTCGGCACGTTGCAGCGCCTGCCCCGGGTGATGCCCGATGGTCTCGCGCGCGAGCTTGCCTATACCGGCCGGGTGATGCCGGCGAGCGAGGCGAAGGATTGCGGGCTGGTGAACGCGGTCTTTGCCGATCAGGCGACGATGCTGGAGCATGTGATCGAATTGGCGCGGCGGATCGCCGGTCATTCACCGCTCGCCGTCGCCGGCACCAAGGAGATGTTGAACTACGGCCGCGACCATTCGGTTGCCGACGGGCTCAACCACATCGCCACCTGGCAGGCTGGCATGTTCCTGTCGGAGGATCTGCGCGAGGCTGCCGGCGCGATGCAGGATAAACGCGCGCCAGTTTTTCAGGATCTGGTGCGCGGCTCGACCCTGCCGAAATAGGGCCCGTCGGCCCCGGTCATCGTCTTACTTTCGGCGCGGCGTCTCGCTGAGCGTGTTCAGGAAGGCGATGAGGTCGGCGATCTCGCGGCGGCTGAGCCTGAGCGCCCGCAGGAGCTTCTCGCCGGTCTGATGCAGGCGGTCTTCGTTCAACTCGGAATAATGGCGTACCGCCTCGCGCAGCGTCGGCTTGCTGCCGTCATGCATGTAAGGCGCAGTAGCCACGAGATTGCGTAAGGAAGGAACACGGAAGGCGCCCCAATTGGCCGGATGCTGGCGCACGCGTCTGGTGAAGCCGGCGGTCGAGCGGCGCGTATCGTCATTATAGGGGCCCAGCAGATTGTAGCGGCTCGCCTTCAGGGCCTCGATGCCGCCATAGCGGCCTTTGTCGACCCGGCCACGCGCGACGAAATAGCCGATGCCGATATTGTGAAACTCGCCATTGGTGAAGTTGGGCCCGAAATGGCAGATGTTGCACTTGCCCTTGCCGATGAAAATCTTGAGCCCGCGCTTGGCCGCCGCGGGATAGGCGGCGATCCCGGCCGCACGGCTTTTCGCCAGCGCGTCACGGAAGGTATCGAACGGTGTGCGGCCGCTGACGATGGTCTCCTGAAACGCCGCGAGCGCCTTGGCGACATTGACCAGGACGGTCTCTGGTGGCTTGCCCGCCGGCTCGTGCCCGAAGGTTCTGCGATAAGCGGCGGCCAGGCGATCGTTGCCGGCGATACGGCGCGCGATCAGGGCAGGGGTGGCGCCCAGTTCCTTGGCGTCGAGGATCGGATGGATCGATTGGGACCACAGCGTGTCGGACTTGCCGCCCCAGCCGAACCAGCGATTGAGGCGCAAATTGTAAAGCCCGGGCGCGTTGCGGTCGACGCGGGCGATGCCGATGCTGCGCGGCCTGCCGTCGCCAAAGCCCTTAGCCGCGACGTGGCAGGCGGCGCAGCTGCGGTCACGGTCTTTGGCGAGGATACTGCTATTGAAAAGTGCGCGGCCAAAGGCGATCGCTGCCGGCGCGCCCGAGACCCGGTTGCTCGGATCGGGTTTCGTTGCGACGGGCCAGGGCCCATGCAGGAGGATCGTCTGTTTTTCCGTATCGCTGAAACGAACCGGGCTTTCCGCGCCGGCGTGGGCCACGCCTAGAACCAGGCCTAATATCCAAAGCCAACTCGCCGCACGCGATTTCATCGCCTGACGTCGAGCGTCACCGAGAGGCGTTTGCGCGCGTCGGCGCCAAATATGTCGAAGCTGATTTCCCAGCGCCCGGGCATGTGGAAGACGAGGCCCTCGAAGCGCGAATGGCCGGGGCCGAGTTTCCGTTCGCTCGGCTTGTAGTTCATGCCGTGACCATGCGCCGGCATACGCGCGTCGATCCGGATGCGCCGGGGCGCGGTGCCGGGCCCGATGCAGGCGGCCACGTCTATAGTGAAGGGTGCGCCGACTTTGACCGCTCCGCCGACGATGCGGTAGCCGAGCCGGATCGGCGGGGCGGCGAGTTTCGATCCTGCCGCCAGCTTGTCGAGCGCGCAGCCCTCAGCCTGAGCCGAGCTCACGGAAGGCAGCACAGCAACAAGCGCGGCGCAAACCAGCAGGCGGATGCCTGTCATTCCTTGCCTTTGAGCGCCCAGCCCGCGAGTGCCTCGGCATTCCGGAAAGCAATGCGGTCCGCAAGGCCGGCGGGCAGCGCGTTCAGCCAGGCACGGGCACTCTTGGCGTGTTCCTCCACATAGTACCAACGCTCTGGCGCGAAGGTGTCGGTGCCGAGGGTGAAGCGATCCGGAAACTTCGCGAAGAGCTTCTTCCATTCGGGATCGACGGTAGCGCCCGAATGATGCTCGGTGCGGAAAGCCAGGTCCGACCACAGGCGCTTGTGCCTGGCCAGCATGGCGCCGACCTTGTCGGGTTGGGCGAAACCCGAATGGGCCCACAGGACGGTGGCGCCGGGATCCTGCGCGAAGACGCGGGTCACCGCCTCGGCGTCACCATGCAGGTGGATGAAGATCTTGTGCTGCTTGGCGAGCTGGACGACGCCCCGCATCACCGTGCTGTCGGCGTCCTTGCCGAAAATGTGCAGCTCGCCGATCCCGGCATAGATGTTCTTCTTCAAGAGCGCCGCTAGCATTGGCAGCACGGTTTCGTCTTTGAACCAGGTCGAAATTTCGCCGCGTTGCCGGTAGGGGCGCAGCACCGGCACGATCAGCTTGGGCGCCAGCTTGTAGAGCTTCTGTGTGCCCTCATCGCTGGAGCTCGAAACGAAAGCACGCTTCAGCCCTGCCTTGCGCAGCACCTTGATGGCCTCGGCCGGCGGCAGCGGCGCCCAGGCATCGTGGCTGTAATGGATGTGGGTGTCGATCACCGGCCGCTCGGCGAGGGCTGGGGCCGGGCCAAGGACGAGCGCGCTGCCCGCGACCAGGCTCGCGACCATGATTGTTGGGACATTTGGGCGACTGCGCATGGTATCAGCTCCTGCCTTCGGGGTGCCGGAGCCTCCGGTTTAGCAGTCCGCGCGGGCACGCGTCATCTCAAATTGGCGCGACTATTCGGCCGGTCAATATGGCGCGGCTACTCTGCCGCTATGGCCTGGGATTCGGCCAGAACCAGGCGGTCGAGTGCGCGGCGTGCGATGATGCGGGCGCGGTCGGACTTGATGTCGACCAACGCCCGATCGGGGTCGGCGTCGATGCTGGCCTGTTGTGCGTCGAGGAAATCCAGATCCTCCAGGAATGTCACGGCGATTTCGTCGTAAAGAACTTCGGTCGCCTCCGGTTCGTCCTGGCGATAGCCGTTGGCCGGGGTCCAGAAATAGTGGCAGGTGTTATCGGTCTCCGGCGTGGCGCCGTGATAGAGCCGCAGCGAGAAGCCGCCCTGCTGATCGCGGTTCTCCTGCGCACCGCGCCCGGTCTCGATCGCGCCGGTCCACTGGATGACGCTGCCGGGGGCCACGTATTCGAAGTCCTGCCAGCGGTCGACCTTGACGCCCTCACCGAAACCGGCGGCGCGCACATAGGTCGGCGGCGGGGTGATGCCGAGCATCCAGCGGATATAGTGGACCCCGGTATCGGTTTTCTTCACATCCATGCGCGCGTTGACCTGGTCCATGACCCCGCCGCCACCGATGGTTTTCTTGTGGATGTGCGGGATGTGGGTCAGGTCCATCAGATTGTCGATCAGCAGCATGTAGTTGCACTTGACGTGATAGAGGCCATGCCGGTGCGGCCAGTTCTCGTGGTCGTCGTGCCATGGGTAGTCGAGCAGCGTGGCCTCGTCGGCCAGCGCCGGATCGCCCATCCAGATCCAGATGAACTCCTGGCGCTCAACGACCGGATAGCTGCGTACCCGCGCCTGGGGCGGCACGCTGTCCTGTCCGGGAATGGAAACGCAGGCGCCGTCGCCGCCGAAGATCAGCCCGTGATAGCCGCATTGCAATCCCTCGGGGACAACGTCGCCAAGGCGGAGCGGCGTGGCCCGGTGGCAGCAGCGGTCCTCCAGTGCGTGCGAGCGCCCATCGGCGTCGCGGAACAGCACGATCTCCTCATTCATGATCGTGCGCGCGAGCGGCTTGTCTTGGTCGCTTGGTAATTCGTGGGACCAGGCAGCCTGATACCAGGCGTTGCGAACGAACGGTGCGGTAGCGCGCGCGGCCATAAGATCCCTCCCCTGCGACAGTCGTTGTGGGCATGGCGTGCCAGCTGGGCCATCGGGACGATCGCCCGGCTCGCTGGATTATCCTAAGCGGAGAATTCTAATGGTCAATAGAATTTGTGCGGCACGACGGCACAGTATGCCGATCGGTGCGGGTCGGCGGTTGCGCCTTGGAGCACGATCGTGTCGCACTGGTCTAGTGTGACGCGTGAATCTTGATCTAGCGTGCCGCGCTGTCGACCCGCGAAAGCGGCCCGCTGATGATGATCCGAACCGGGTCGCGGACATGCTCCCGGTCGATGATCAGCTTGCCCTTCTTGATCACGAATAAAACCGCGGCGCCGCTGCGGCAGCGGCCCTGTTCGATACGCTCCGTGTAGGCGTAGACGCCCTGCAGGGCCTGCAGCAGGGTTAGCCGCCCGCGGCATTTGAAGCTCGGGTAGCGCGTGATGGGGCCTCGCGGATCGTCAAACGACACCTCGATCGGGATACGGCGCTTGATCTCGCCATCACGGTATTCGGTGATCGTGCCCGACCAACGGCTGGTGAGCGGCGGCATTACCGCGGCGGCGGTCTCGGCCGTTGCGGGGCCGACGGCGAGGCAGGTCGACAGGACGAGCAGGGCGGCGAAAAGTGGGAAAGATCGGGGCATCGCATCGGGGCTTTCGACTGGCTTGGCGTTTCCGCAAAGCTTAGCCGGCAAGGGCCTACGCGACTGTTAATTTGCCTGGCTTAGTCCTCGGCCGAGGCCTCTTCGCGGTAGAGGCCAAGCGCCTTCAGGACCGGACTATCGGTGACCGAGAACAGGATCGCGTCGTCCTCGGCCGAGGCGTTCTCATGGGCGTGCCAGCACCAGCTCGGCAGCGCCAGCACGTCGCCCGCCGCCCAATCATGCGCCTCCCCATCGATGACGGTGCGCCCGCGCCCCTCCGCAACCACGTAGACAGCGCTCGAGGTGTGCCGGTGCGTCCTGCCCTTCATGCCCGGGCGGAGCCGCTGCAGGAAGCAGGCCATGGTCGGCGTGCAGGGCCCGCCGTTTGCCGGATGCACATATTCCAGGATCATGTCGTCATAGGGGCTGGCTTTGTCCTCGGCGAGCCCCATCAGCGCCGGCCGCGCGGCCGCGTACTGGTATTTGAGCAAGGGCGAGGCGGCGCCGTTTGCCGGCCGGTCCCACGACGGCAGCAGCGCGGCATTGCCGAAGGCGGCGAGCGATGCCTCGTAGGGCTGGGTCTCGGGATGATGTTCGTCGGGGTAAGGCTCGAAGAACGAGGCGTCGAGCATCTTGACCAGCGGGATGTCGAGCGCGTCGAACCAGATCGCCGGGTCCTCGCCGGGATTGCCGTGGCTGTGCCAGCCCCAGCTTGGCCCCAGCACCAGATCGCCGAAGGCCTGCGACATCCGCTCGCCGGCGGTCATGGCATAGGAGCCTTCGCCCTCGATCATGAAGCGGATCGCGGTCGGGGTGTGGCGATGGGTGCTCGTCTCCTCGCCGGGCAGCACGAGTTGAATGTCGGTGAACATGGTCGGTGTGGTCGCCGCGCGGCCGCCCAACCCCGGATTGGCAAGCACCAGGACCCGGCGCTCGGCCTCCTCCGGCGGCACCAACTCGCCCGCCAGGCTGAGTTGCCGTTTGACGTCGCCATAGTGCCACAGGCACGGGGTCGCGGCCGAACTCGGCTCGGGCGGAACCTCCCGCGCCAGCACCTTCCAGCCGGGGATCAGGTTCCAGTCGCCAAGCTGATCGATGAACGCTTCCACGCCCTGGGGCGCTGCCTGCTCCGCGGGTAGCTGCGCCATCGCTGCCTCCTTCGATCCCTGCCTGATCTGCGGCCCGCGCGGTCCCGCCGAACGCAAAGGGCGGGACGATATCACCTGCCCCGCGCGGACGAACGCCTATCATACACGCGCGCTGCCGCGGAACGGAATGGCGGCTTGCCGGCCCCGGGTCAACGCATCCGGCCGGCCGGCCCAGGGTCGAGGGCGAACGGTGCACATCGGCGTGGATTGGCCTAGATCGGATAATCGCGCGCGGGGTCGATCCCGCAGGTTTCGATGAATTTCCGCAGCTGCATGACCTCCTGCTTGGGCAGGCTGTGCTTGGCGTGCGAGAAATTCGCGCTGTGGCCGTTCAGGACCACGTGGGTCTTGCCGGAATGCGCCGATTTGATCTCGGCGCCCAACTCCGCCAAGACGCTTTCGACATCCTGCATGGCGACATTGGCGCTGACCGGGTGGGCGAACAGCGTGTGCAGTATCTTTCGGTGGTGATGGTTCATGTGTGCCTCGCCCTGCCTTTTTCGGATTGGGGGCAAAGCTAGGTCGCCCAGTCACGGCCGACATTGATGCAAATCATTCCGTGCGTCCGGCGCACTATCGCTCACCGCCGCTCAGCGATGTGGCGGTTTGCCCTTCATATTGTGGCCGCCCTTCATGCCGCCGCCCATGCCTGGCATGCGCCCGCCGCCAGCGACAAGGCCGTGGCGCAGGTAAAGGATCACCTGCCACTGCTGCTTGCGGCTCAGAACATCCTTGAAGGCGGGCATGGCGGTCTTGAGTTTCTCGCCGCCTTCGGCAATCGACCAAAGCAGATAGCCATCCTGGACCATCGGCATCTGGGCGATCCCGTTAAGCGTCGGCGGCGGCGGTTTCAAGTCGCGCCCGGCCTCGCCATCGCCCTTGCCGGTGCGGCCGTGGCACGAGGCGCATTGCCCGACGAACTGCGCCTTTCCCGCAGCCAGGTTGGCGGCGGTCGGCTTCAGCGGGTTGTGCGCCTTGGCGTACAGTGCCGGCAGCCCGGTCCGCATCATGAACTGGTGACGGATCGGATTGTGCTTGGGCCCGTGGGCAAGTGCCAATCCCGCGGCGAGAACGCCGAGCGCGGCGGCGCCGGCCGCAATGGACGGCAAGCAACGGGTGGGGTGTCGCATGGTCAAAGATTCATCCCTTGTTTGGTGATTGACAGATCGCCTTTGGTGTCATCATAGCGTCAGCGCCTCAACCGGGGCGTCAGCGCCTCAACCGGGGCGTCAGCGTCTCGACTGGGCATTGATCCGCTCCTGCACCTGGCGTTCTCGCGGCGACCAGCGGCTCTTGATGAAGGCTAGCACGGCCCAAATCTTGCGATCGGAGAGCTGATCCTTGAACCCCGGCATGCCGCTCTTGAAGCCCGAGGGCGCCACCGACGCGCCGCCATGCTTGGTGATCCCGAAGAGCAACGCATCGGCGTGATGCCAGGTATGACCGCTTGCGTCGTGCGGCGGCGCGCCGAAAGTGCCGTCGGATTTCCGCTGCTTCCAGTTTTTCTCGCCTTCCAGATTGGCGCCGTGGCAGGCAGCGCAGGACTTTGCGTACACCTGTACGCCCAGCGCGACGAGCGTCTTGTTGCCGGGATCGGCGGCGCCGGCGTCGGCAGGCGCCTGGCCGACCGCATACCAGGCCGTAATGCCGCCCCCGAACACCGCGACCAGAAGCACGGCGATTAGGGTAGATTTTCGGGCAAGCCAGCGATGGCCAGGTTGGCGGTCGGTCATGCAAGGCGATCTATTCGAGAAACGAATGGGCTGCACTCTGACGGTTCCAGCCAGTGGAATGTCAACCCGCGCGGCCCGGCGGAGTTGTTCCGGCGGCCAACTTGCCTGGTCCCTGGCTTCCGGCCTAGGCTTCACGGCGATCGGCATTCGCGGGCTGCGGGGCACCCTCCGATCCGCGGCGGCGTCCCGGCAAATCAACCTGGAGCGGGCATACCCATGAGCATCAGCGATATCCGCGCCCTCACCTTCGATACGGGCGGAACCATCCTTGATTGGCATTCGGGCTTTTCCGGCGCGCTCGCGGCCGCGGGCAAGAAGCACGGGATCGAAAAGGACTGGGCGGCCATCACCAACGAGCTGCGCCGGCGCTCACTCAAGGCGATGCTGAATTTGGGCGAGCATGAGCCGCCGGCTTACACATTCGACGACGCCCATCGCTTCACCGTCGAGGCGATCGTGAAGGAGAACGGCCTCGATGCCTTCACCGAGGATGACATTCGGGCCATCGCCTACGAGGCGCCGCACAATTTCCGATGCTGGCCCGACTTCCCGGCGGTGCTTCCCGAATTGCGCAAGAGCTTCATGGTCGCGTCCTTCACGATCCTCTCCTACCGCCTGATCATCGACACGGCGAAGAAGAACGGCCTTGCCTGGGACGCGGTGTTCTCTTGCGAGGGGATCGGGAAATATAAACTGTTGCCCGTGGCCTACCAGACGGTGGCGGAGTACCTGCAGCTCGAAGTCGGCGAGTGCTGCATGGTCGCATGTCACAATTTCGATCTCGACGCCGCCAAGGCCGTCGGCTTCAAGACGGCCTTTGTACGCCGGCCCGATGAGTGGGGCGCCGAAGGCCCGCCCGATCCCGAACCCAATCCAGCGCACGACATCATCGTCGACGATTTCCCCGGCCTGGCCGGGGCGCTTGGGCTGACGGTCTGACGCCGTCGCTCTTGGCCCCCAAGTTAGTGAACAACCCGGACCCAATGCGGATATTAGCCGGGCACCTGTAACGAGGCTATGCTTGCCCGACACTTCGCCTCGTGGGGTAAGCCAGGCGGCGGAGAAGAATGTCGCTCGCGAGCTGGCGGCGATATCCGGAGCCGACAGGCACGGCAAGACCGCGCTGTTGTTGATCCGCCGACTATAGTCGCGCTGCGGGGGGCAAAGACGGTTTCGTGAAGTTCGGCCTGCGGGTAGTGTTCCAGGACAGCCTGTGGCGGTGTCGGCTACGGCTCGCTGCGGTTCGGATTGGGGGAGCAGGCAATGGGCCCATGGATCAGTCTGGTGACGCTCGGTGTCAGGGACCTTAAGAACGCGCGCGCCTTCTACGAGGAGGGGCTCGACTGGGCGCCGTCCGGCGCGAGCAATGCCGATATCGTGTACTTCCGCCTGGGCGCTCTCGTCTTGGCGCTCCACCCGCGCCGCGTGCTTGCGGCAGAGGCCGGCCTCGGCGATTACGGCCGCGGCTTCGACGGGGTGACGCTGTCGCACTACGTCGCTTCGCGGGGGGCGGTCGACGATGCACTGCGCCAGGCCGCGGGCGCCGGCGGCACCATCCTCAAATCCGGTCGAGAGATGCCGTGGGGCGGTTATTCCGGCCACCTTGCCGATCCCGACGGCCATGTTTGGGAGATCGCCTGGAACCCGAATTTCAGGCTCAAGCGCGACGGCCGGCTGCTACTTCCGAAATAGCACTGAGACTTGGTATCAATGGGGCTGACGCGATCCGGTGTGGGCCCCAAATCGGGCCGGCAGCGCGCGCAGGGAGGAAGGGTGGTTAGCATGTCCGATTTAAACGGTGGCGCGGCAAGCCATGTCGATCATGTCGGCAGCCTGGTCAGGCCCCCCGAACTCATGGAATGCTGGCGCGCCCATGAAGCGGGTGAAAAGAGCGCCGAAGCCTTGCGGGCGGTCCAGGACGCGGCGATCCGCGATGCGGTGAAGCTGCAGGAGGACTGCGGGCTTGGCGTGGTGAGCGACGGCGAGTTCCGCCGCGGCGGCTGGTCGCGCGGCTTCATGGAGGCAACCGGGGCCTTCGGCTTCAAACCCTCCAAGCTCGTCTTCCGCAATGAGGACGGCGTTGAGACCGCCGCGCCGGCGCCGGTGACGACACGCAAGATCGCACGGCGTTCGCCGATCGTCGTGGGGGATTTCGAATTCCTGCGCTCGGTCACCACGGCCACGCCCAAGGTCACCATGCCGACGCCCTCGCACATGCATTTCGGGCATTTCGGCGAGGCCGCCGACCGCAGCATCTATCCGGACATGGCGGAATGGTGGGAGGACCTGATCGCGGTCTACCAAGAGGAGGTCGAGGCGCTGGCAGCGGTGGGCTGCACGCTGCTCCAGATCGACGAGGTGCCGCTGACGCTCTGCTGCGACGAGACCAATCGCGCGGTGGCGCGCGAAAACGGTGCGGATCCCGACGCGCTGATCGAACTCTATATCGACATGATCAACCGGGCGGTCGGCGGCCGGCCACCGGAAATGCGCGTGCTGATGCATCTCTGCCGCGGCAACATGCAGGGGCTGTGGATGGGCGATGGCGGCTATGGGCCCATCGCCGAAAAGCTCTTCGATCGCGCGCAAGTAGACGGATTTCTGATGGAGTACGATTCGCCGCGGGCCGGCGACTTCGCGCCGCTCCAATACCTGCCCAAGGGCAAACGCGTGTATCTCGGCATCATGAGCACCAAGAACCCGGAGGTCGAAGCGGGCGATATGCTGAAACGCCGGATCGAGGAGGCGTGCCGCTACGCCGATTTGGATCAACTCGGCCTGTGCCCGCAATGCGGCTTCGGCAGCTCGGCGATGTCGAAGTTCAATGTGCTCGATAACCCGATGACGTTGGATATCGAGAAGCAGAAGCTCACGCGTCTGGCCGAGGTCGCCGAAGAAATTTGGGGTTGATCGGCGCCGATTGCGGCCGAACCGGCCCGGCTCAGGCGTCCGCTACCGATGCGATCTGCGTCGCCGCCAATGGGTTGATGCTGCCTTCGGTGAGGCTCTGCGCGATCTGCGCCGCGGCGGCCTGCAGTGGGCCCAGGTAGCGCGCGATCACCTCGTCCAAGAGCAGCGCCGACAGAATGTAGTGCATGTTGATCGCGGCCACCGGCCGGCCGCGCCACATCACCGGCACGCCGATGCTGCCGGTCTTGGGCGACATGCCGCCTTCGCGTACGGCGAAGCCACGCGCGCGCGTCTCGGCAACCATCCGGTCGACGGCGTCGCGGTTCTTTGCCAGCGCCGCGTCGGGACGGTCGCTTGCCGCCAGATTGCGCAGGATCATCTCGCGCTCACCCTCAGGGCAGAAGGCGAGATAGGCGTGGCCGAGCGACGAGCCCAATATGGGCGGGCGGAAGCCGGCCTTTTCCCGGTTGATCGACAGCGGGCTCGACATATGCGTGGTTTCGCGCACCACCATGGCGTCGCGGTCGAAGGTTGCGATGTCGGTCGGCCAGACGATCTGGCGGCCAAGCTCGGCCAGCACGGGGCTTGCGATTTCGGTGACCCAGGCCTCGTCGTGGAAACCGTCGGAGAGCGCGCGCACCAAAATTGTGAGCTGATAGGTTTCCTTACGCGCGCCGATTCCGACATAGCCCGCCGCCATCAGCGTATCGAGCAGGCGGTAGACCGTCGAGCGCGGCAGGCCGGTGCGCTTGCTGAGCTCCATCGCGGTGGCGTAGTTGGTCTCGTTGAGGGCCCGGAGCACGATGAGACCGCGCAAAAGACCGCGAACCAGGCGCGGCTCGCTCATTGGTTTCCTCCCATTCCGCCTCATGTCCATTTGTCGAGATTTTACGCCCGTTTGCCGGACACCGGCATACTAACAGTACGAGCGCCGGCAGTACGAGCGCCGGCAGGACGAGGGCTGGCATGACGAGCACCGGTCCACGGCGGATACCGGGCCCGGCCGGCCAGGGATCAAGCAGCCGGGGATCAGCCAGCCTGGGATCAGGCGGCCAGCGCGGCTTCCACGATGGGACGCGCCTTCGGTCCATGCTCGGCCATCAGCGTGAGGTACTTGTCGTCGAGGTAGTCGGCGATGCCGGTGAAATTCTCTTGCGCCTGAATGCGCTCGTACCAGGCTGCCAGACGTGGCCGGCGGTCCCACATCCAGCCAAGCCTCAGATGGTCGAGGCGCACGAGGTATGGGGTGAGGCAGGCTTCGGCGAGGCTGTAGGCGTCGCCAGTCAGCCAGGTGCCGGCCTCGCCGAGCCGCGCCTCGATGCGGCCGAGCACACCGTCATAGGCGCGCACCGCATCGGCGGCGAAGGGCGCGGCCATGCCCATCTCGATCGTCAGGCGCTTGCGCTCGCGGCGCGCCGGGTCGGGGGTCCGGGCGATGTTGTCCTCCATCTCCGCCCTGGGCCGCGCCAGGTATTGGTGGCGGAAGGCGATGGCGCTGGAGAGCGTGCCGCAGGCGGCATGCAGGCCCTGGTCGGGAATGGCGGCGAAGCGGCGCATGATGGCGCGCTCGACCAGGTCGCCGGGCCGGAGCGGCGGCGCGGGGTAAGCTTCGTCGAGATACTCGCAAATCAGCGTCGACTCGATGATCGGGCGGCCGTCGACGACGAGGGTCGGCACCACGCCGTTTGGGTTTAGCGCCAGATAGTCGGGTTTGAGCTGGTCGCCCAGGCGCAGGTTGAGGTGGTGTTCGGTGACCTCCAGGCTTTTGGCGCGGATGACCAGGCGCACCTTCTGGGCACAGACCGACATGTTGTTGTGATGCAGGGTGAGCATTTGTTTGGCCTTTGACGAGGGAGAGCGTCAGGATCGGAATGAGCACGAGCACGAGCACGAGCACGGTTCACGCGTCACATCGGATCACTGTGACGCGGGTCGTGCTCTAGGCCCGGTCTATGATGCCTGCAACCGAGCCTGCCCGTCCTGTCCAGTGGCCGGACAGGTGGCCGCCGGGCGTTGCCCATACCGGGGATCGGCCGCAAGCTTGGCAGGTTCCGGTACGAAATCGAGGTTATCCCGTGGCGAGCGCGCCTGCGATTTATCCGATCGACCATCTCTATCGTGGGCATGCGCTGGACCCGGCGGCGCTAGCGGTTGAAGACGGCGCGCGGGGCTTGAGCTACGCCGAGTTGGTGGCCCGGGTCGACGCGCTGGCGGCAGGGCTTCAGGACCTCTTTCCGGGTCCGGCGGCGCGCATCGGGGTCTGCGCATATAATACGATCGAGAACATGGTCGCGGTGCTCGCCATTTATGCGGCCGAGCATGTCTGGGTCGCGCTCAATCCACGCAACGGCAAGCCCGAGCTCGACGCGATCATCGCGGCGACACGTCCGCAGGCGATCATCGCCGACGAGGATTGCCTGGATTGCTTTACGCCCGGCGAGACGCCGCTGATCCTGGGTCGGTCGGCAGGTGAACGCGCCCAGGGCCGTTCGATCGCCGACCTGATCGAGGCCCATGCGGGGGCACGGCCGGTGCGACATTATCCGCCGCTCGGCGAGCCCCAGACGATCAAGTTCACGGGCGGCTCCACCGGCCGGCCGAAGGGCGTGGTCCAACCCTATCGCTGCGTCGCCGCTTCCATCGCGAGTTACCTTCAGCTTTACGGGTTCGAGCGCTCTGACCGCAATCTGTGCGCCGCTCCGCTGACCCATGGCGCCGCGCATTACGTATTGCCGATCTTCTCGGTCGGCGGCTCGCATCTGCTGGTCGACCGGCCGAAAGCGCCGGCACTGCTCGACGCCTTCGAGCATGAGGGCTGCACGACGTCGTTCATGCCGCCGACCATGATCTACAACATGCTGGGCGAGCCGGGGCTGCGCGGCCGGGATTTCCGCGCCGTCCGGCATCTTCATTACGGGGCGGCACCGATGGTCCCCGAGCGCATTGCCGAGGCGCGCGCGGTCTTCGACAACGGCATCGAAGTGATCTACGGCCAGACCGAGGCGCCGATGTTGATCACCGGCATGGCGGCAGCGGAGTTCGAGGACGAGCGCAACCTTGCCTCGGTGGGCCGGGCGACACCGCTGATGGAGGTCCGGATCGTCTCGCCCGAGGGGGAAGTCCTGCCGCCGGGCGAGATGGGCGAGATCGTCTGCCGCGGCGACCTCGTGATGACCGGCTATCTCGACATGCCCGAGGAGACAGCCAAGACCATCATTGGTGGCTGGCTGCATACGGGAGATGCCGGGGTGCTCGACGAGCGCGGCTATCTCTTCATCAAGGACCGGCTGCGCGACGTCATCATCTCCGGCGGGTTCAACGTTTATCCCAGCGACGTCGAGGCGGCGCTCGCCCAGCATCCGGCGGTGCACGAATGCATCGTCTTTTCCATGCCCGACGAAAAATGGGGCGAGCGGGTGGAGGCGGCGCTCAGTCTCGTGCCCGGCAGCGCGTTCGACGAGCGTGACATCCTGGGCTTCCTGCGCGAGCGTATCGGGCCGGTGAAGACGCCCAAGCGCCTGCATGTCGCCAACGATCTGCCCCGCAGCGCGGTGGGCAAGGTGTTGCGGCGCGAGGCCCGGCGGCTGTTTGGCGATGTGCCGGGCGAAACGCCAAGCGATGCCTGAGGCGCGGCGTTCGCCGCCTCAATCCCCCATGTCCGCAGCCCGGACATTCGATGCTAATGCTTTGACCGCGCCCAGCGCGGTGCGGACGATTGTTCAACAACTAGATCAGGCAGAAATCCAATCAGGGAGGCACCGATGAACCGGGAGCCCATGCATCCGATCTCCGAGGCGGATATCGAGAGCTACGAGCGCGACGGGGCGGTCTGCTTGCGCGGCATGTTCGATGCCGATTGGGTCAAGCGGATGCACGATGCGACCATGGCCTACCGCGAGGCTGGGGCCGGGCGGCTGCGCGTTGTGCAGAAGGGGGCCGAAAAAGGGCAGTTCTATTCCAACGTTTTCATGTGCGGCGGCGATCCCGACTTTCTTGCTTTTCGCGATACCTCGCCCGCCGCGAAGATCGCCGCGTCGCTGATGCGGGTCGACCGCGTGCGGTTTTGGTACGACCAGCTTTTCGTCAAGGACCCGGGGACCACGGCGGTTACCCAATGGCACCACGACCTGCCGTTCTGGCCGTTCCAGGGCGAGCATCTGATCTCGATCTGGGTTGCCTTCACGCCGGTCACCAAGGCGTCGAGCGGGGTGGAGTACATCGCAGGCTCGCATCGCTGGGGCAAGTTCTACCGCCCGGTCACGCCCGACGAGGACCCGGCCTTCGCCAATCCCGACCTCGAGCCCTGCCCGAATTTCAGCGAGCGCGCGGACGACCCCGACCTTCGCTTCCTGTCCTGGGACCTGGAGCCCGGCGACTGTCTTTGCCACCATCCGCTGACGGTCCACGGCGCCGGCGGCAACAAATCGGCCGACCAGCTTCGCATCGGCCTCTCGGTTCGCTTCCTGGGCGATGATGTCCAATGGGACCCGCGTCCTTATACGGTGAAGCTGCCCAAAGAGCCGGACGTGGCCAAGGGCGCCTATCCGGCAGACGACGCGCTCTTCCCGGTGATCTGGGAACGCGGCCACGAGGCGGCCTGACCGGGCCTCGGCCGTCGATCACGTCGCTGTCTAATGGTCGGACACACTGTCCAATCTGCGGACGGATTGCGGGCGCGGATTGCTCGCTGCGCGGCGGCAGGGAAGCATCGGCCGGCAACCGACCCGCACACTGAGATTTCAACCATGGGATTGAGTATATGAACCAGACCGCACCGGCCTTGCAGCCAAGCCAGATCCCCGGGGCCGCGCGGGACGTGTGCGCGGACCAATTGACCGAGCGCGCCCGGGCGCTGGTCCCGGGCCTGCGCGAACGGGCGGCGGGGGCCGAAGGTCTGCGCCGGCTGCCGGACGAAACGGTGCGCGAACTGGAGGCGGCCGGTCTCTGCAAGATCTGGATCCCGAAGCGCTTTGGCGGAGCGGAGCTCGATCTTGCCGCCGGCCTGCGAACGCTGCAGGAAACCGCGCGCGGCTGCGCGTCGACGGCGTGGTGCCTGTCGGTCTACCAGCAACATAGTTGGATCGTCGCCCATTTCCCCGAGGCGGCGCAGCGCGAAACCCTGGAAGCAGAGCCGAATTTCCACATCGCCGCGGTGCTGGCGCCGCGCGGCAAGGCGCGCAAGGTCGATGATGGATACTTCTTGAGCGGTCTGTGGCCCTTCGCTTCGGGCAGCAATCACGGCACCTGGATCATGCTCGGCGGGTTGGTGGTCGATGACGACGGGTGCGAGATCCCGCTTCACCGCGAGATCGATGGCTTGGCCGCCCAGAATGCGCGGCTCTTCCTGCTGCCGATCGGCGATGTCGAGAACAAGGACGACTGGGACGTGGCCGGGCTCGCCGCGACCGGCAGCCACTCGATCGCCGTCGACGAGGTTTTCGTGCCCGAGCATCGCAGCCTCTCCATTCCCGATGCGCTCGAAGGCAAGTCGCCGGGCCGGACACTCCACACGGCGCCGCTCTTCCAGACCACCTACTATTCCTTCCTGGTGACGGCGCTGGGCGGCTTGGCGCCGGGGGTGGCGCGGGGGGCGCTGGAGGTGTTTTTCGAGAACATCGAAAAACGCGTGGTCATGCCGATGAACAAGATCCAGCGCGACATGGTGCGCACTCACCGCCAGATCGGCGCGGTCGAGACCAAGATCCGGCTTTGCGAGCTGATGCTGGACGACTGCGCCGCGCGCATCACCGAGGCATCGCTGGCGGGCCGGATACTCGGCGTCGGGGAACGCGCGCGCTGCCGCCTCGACGTGGCGAGCGCGGTCGATCTGGCCTACGAGGCGACGGAGATGATCTTCTTCGCTGCGGGCGGCTCGGCGCTCAACCTCAAGCACCCGATCCAGCGGGCGATGCGCGACATGCACGGCATCAAGGCGCATTACTTCATGGATATCGAGACCGCGCAGGAGCTGCGCGGGATGACCGCGCTGGGGCTCACGCCGTACACTTACGTGTTCTAGCGCACGATCGCGTCACAGCGATCTGGTGTGACGCGTGACGCGTGCTCTGAATATATGAGATAGACCAACGGTCACGTCCCAGATCGCGGCGATCTGAGACGATCTTGATCTAGAGCGTGTGCGGACCGACCGCCCAACGTGATCCGACAAACCGGTCTGGCCAAAATGCCGCATCCTTGTGACGACCTGGCAGGCCGCTCCAAAGCAGCCAAGAAGTACGTCGCTCACCCTCGGACAAATCCCGCTATCCAAATTCGCTTTCGCCGAGTCCGAATCCGGCCTCATCGAATAACGTACGCCGGCACGCTGCACCCAATCAGAGAGAACGGCGAGACCGTCGAATGCGCGCTTATTCCGATGAGCAAATGTCTGACTGAGCTTCCAGCCTATCTGACGACCGAAAGCGCAAACCAGCCCGCACCATCAAATCAAATAGGGATGCTTATGTGGGGCGATAGCGCAGCATAATATTCATTCCTTTTTCTTATCATTCACTTGTCAGTGTTAATTGGCGGTGCAGGCAGTCTGGAGCGAACCCGTCTCCGCCCGGGCTCCCGGTTTAACAACGCCTTCATTTGGCAGGGTGGCCGCGCCGACGAACAAGATGTTCTTGCCCCCGAGCTTGTTACGTTTTGGTTTACCTTTGCTTGTATATGGTGGCGCGACTGACCATCACCGGCAAAGATTGCAGTGATTCAATCATTTGCCGAAGTCGAGCACGAAGGAAAAACCATGACTGTGACGAAGACCCAGCTTGCCGATGCCTATTCCGCCGCCCTGAGCAAGGGACTCGGCGCCGCGTGGGATCGCGATTTCAGCCGCAGGGATGCGAGCAATCTCCTCGATATCCTGTGGCCGGTCGTCTCCGAGCTCGCGCTCAAGGACACCACAAAGAAAACGCCAGGCAGCGTGCCGCTCGGCCATCTCGGCCGTATCAAGATGCGATACAAGGAAGCCACCAAGGCCCGTAAGGGGACCAATCCGTTCACCGGTGAGCCCGCCACATTCAAGGCCAAGCCGGCGACCCTGCAACCGCGGTTCACCGCTGGTAAGGCGCTGAAGGACGAGGCTGACAAGCACTTCAAGCAGACGATGAAGTAAGTCGCCGCTATCATCACAAACGGCAAGGCAGTCAGGTGGCTCCGGCCGCCGATGTACCCCGGCTTCAGCCGGGGTTTTTCCTTGCCGGCTTGGTTCTGCCTGACCCGCAGTCGGTAGTATGGGTGGAAAGAACTTTTCTTCGCTGGAAGATTAACTGGCGGAGCAGGCAGTCTTGAGCGAACCTGTCTCTGCTAGAATTCCCTGTTTAACAGGGAAAAAACAAGGAATTTCTACGAAACCGGGCGAAATTGCACCATCGGCGCACCTATAAACAACTGATATTGCGCGGTAATTTTTGCAAATTCCCTATGCGACGGAACAGGGAAATTTTCCTGTCGAACAGGGATTTTTCTCGCAACATCAGGGAAATGCAT
>Ga0307378_10000284_pt1 | contig 94311 bp, 82 predicted proteins | sample UN1MG_FD_202238 | JGI IMG/M metagenome (GOLD analysis project Ga0307378, IMG submission 202238) | Soil microbial communities from Risofladan, Vaasa, Finland - UN-1 | ecosystem: Environmental > Terrestrial > Soil > Coastal area > Acid sulfate soil | place: Finland: Risofladan, Vaasa | collected...
GGTATGGAAAATAAAATATTGTCACTACACGAAATGCTGCTCAAGGCAAAAACGTTGTTTATCAACCCAAGAACGCCGATTTGACCTCAAAAGTTATCCACGAAGTGACGAACATGTGCTAGCACATTGTACTATCAGGAAACATACCAACTCCTCTCCGACCTTTATTGGAGATTCTCAGCCAATCACCGCATCATTCTTGCGCCAACGGGTAGCAAGATGCAAACAATCGGGGCCTATTTCTTACGTGCAGCTCATGATGATGTCCATGTCGTGTACCCTACTGTCCAGGGTTTTTTCTCCGACAAATACAGTACAGGTGTTCGAGAGACATGGCAACTGAATTTTGGGAGAATGGGTGATTTCGTGGAACATCTTCGCCAAAATGAGATTACTGAACGCTTGGGCTTACCACGAGAACCCGTAGATACTGACATTGAATAATTACGCAAAGCGTATCAATGCGCCACACAGTCACATTTTTGAGCTTCTTCCGTCCAAATCCTTCTATCGCCCCCAAAATGTTTATTGTAAATTGCAAAAAATTACCCTTGCAAAATCGCCAAATCCCATTATAATCATCTTTATGGTTGCTAACTATCCAATTTGTTCTTCGCACAAGGTTGTTCTTAGCCTTAACCTGCTGCTATTGCGCCGCCTGCCCCCGCGTCTCACGACGCAAGACGTGGCGGCGGGCCAGGCGCAATAATACACTTTCCCCATCAAAAATCTATTTTTATCCTTTTTATCGTAAATTCGTGGCAATTTAATTCTGCTTGGGGCATAATTAGCCGCAATCAGCAAAAAATTTTGGAGAAAAAGCAAATGTCCAAAGAAAAAGTTCAAATTTTCGACACAACCTTACGAGACGGCGAGCAGGCGGCCGGGACACGTTTGGGAGCGAGAGAGAAGCTGGAAATCGCCCGGCAGCTCGTTCGGTTGAACGTCGACATCATAGAGGCGGGATTCCCAGCCTCCTCGCCGGAGGATTTCGAGGCCGTGCGCCTGATATCCGAACAAATTGAAGGCCCGGTCATTTGCGGCTTAACCCGGGCCATAAAGAACGATATTGAAATCTGCCAAAAGGCCCTGAAAAAGGCCAAACGGTCGCGTATCCATACTGGTATTGGCGTATCTGAGATTCACATCGCGGGCAAGTTCGCAGACGACAAATACGGCAGGACAATGGGCGAAAAGCAGGCCACTATCCTGAAGATGGCCGTCGAGGCGGTCAGGCACACCGCTCAATATACCGACGATATCGAATTTTACGCCGAGGATTCCGGCCGGGCCGACCGGGCCTTTCTTTACGAGGTTCTTGAGGCCGTTATTGACGCGGGAGCCACCGTTGTCAACATCCCCGACACCACGGGTTATTCCATGCCGGAACAGTATGGCGCTCTTATTCGGGACATTCGGGCCAACGTGCCGAACATCGCCAAGGCGGTAATCAGCGTGCACTGCCACGACGATTTAGGAATGGCCGTAGCAAATTCATTAGCCGGCGTAAAGAACGGAGCAAGACAAGTTGAAGGTACGATAAACGGGGTGGGCGAGCGGGCCGGCAACGCTGCCATCGAAGAGGTAGTCATGGCAATCCATACCCGCCGCGACTTCTTTGAAGAGGTGGAAACGAACATCAACACCCGCGAGTTCTATCGAACTTCCCACATGGTTTCGGATTTGTTAGGTATGCCGGTTCCCGCCAATAAGGCGGTTGTGGGCCGCAATGCCTTTGCCCACAGCTCCGGAATTCACGTGGACGGATTCCTGAAAAAGCGGGAGACTTATGAGATTATGAGGCCTGAGACTATCGGCCTTGCCGAAAGTCGTGTTGTTCTGACGGCCCGGACGGGACGTCACGGCCTTCAACATCGCCTCGAAGAGATGGGATATACGTTATCTAAAGCAGAGCTGGATAAGACATACGAGCGATTTTTAGCCGTTGCCGACAAGAAAACAGAAGTCTTTGAAGAAGACCTTGCGGCGATAATCAGCGACGAGATTCACGTTCTTGCGGAGCCGATGTATGAACTGGTGTACCTGCACGCTACCGGAGGTTCCGGTACTTTGCCCACGGCAAGTGTCAAAATAAAAACTAAAGACGGAACGAAAAAAGCTGCTGCATGTGGTGATGGCCCGGTGGACGCGGCGTATGAGGCGATAAGAGAGGCGACGGGCCTTTCGCCGAAGCTGGAAAACTATACAATCAGGGCTGTTACCGGCGGCAAAGAGGCGCTCGGCGAAGCCACCGTCAGAATCAAAGATGACGGCAGAACCTTCATAGGCCGGGGCATATCTACTGATATTATCGAAGCCAGCGGAAAGGCGTATATTGATGCCATAAACAGAATGGTCGCAGCAAAAGGTGAAGGGACCGAAGTTCAAGTGGAAATATAATTTCGAAATTCGAAATACGATCTGCTGCGACGAGCGCAACACGGCGAGAACTCGAAATTCATCCTTCGTAGTAATACTACGGAGAACGGACAAATTCAAATGGTAGAAATTCAAAAATGGTTTTGGATACTCGATGCTTCCATCTTCGCTAAAGCTACGAAGGACAAGTCGGGGGACAAGCATCGCTTGTCCAGTTTCCATAGCAGAGCTAATGCGAAGGATGAAATACTCGTAAGAAAAGTAAGTGGTTATACCAATTCAACTTAATAAGTGCGCTTTATATAATGACGATTTATGATATAGTGGCCATTTATCCCACCCTCACGGCCGGAACGCTTTTAGAGTAAGGCGCAAGAATTAACTTGAATTCGTATTAGTTGGTGAGTAGTGATTCAATAATGAATACGTGAAGTGTAATTAATTAGTATCTGTTGTAGAAAATAAAAACTGACGATGTCGCCCCTGCGAAAGCAGGGGTCCAGAGCGAAAAAGCTGGATTCCCGCTTCCGGGCCTGTTGCCAAAGTTCAAAAGGAACGTTTTGAGATTGCCGCGCGATTCTTCGAATCGCTCGCAATGACATGAAAACGCACTTTGCGTCATTGCGAGGAGTGTAGCGACGAAGCAATCTCGACTTTTTCAACAAGCCCTTCCGCGGGAATGACAAATATGGATACATATGCTTCTAACAGGCGCACTGTTTCCGCAACAGGAACTAACTAACAGAGAATGGACAAATCTATGGGAATGATTCGGTGCCAAATAGGCTGCTGAGGTAATTTGGTACTGGGAAAGCGATACAGCAGAAATTACACGTGATGGATAGGGATAAATAGTTATGGGTATGACCTTAACGGAGAAGATATCAACGAAGGCAGCATAGGAGTAAATGAGTTAATGCGTAGATGTTTTGATGAGTAAGAGAAAGAGAGACTAAGACCATGAGTATGACGATAACGGAGAAGATACTTGCAAGAGCGGCCGGCAGGGAGAAGGTTAAGCCGGGTGAGCTTGTGGATGCGAAGATTGATATTGTGATGTGTCACGATGTTACGACGCCGCCTGCGATTTCGATGCTTGTTGAAAAAGGTATCGATAAAGTGTTCGATGCGGAAAGAATCGTTGTGACGCCGGACCATTTTCAGCCGGCCAAGGACATCAAAAGCGCTGAGTTGCATAAGAGGCTCGACGGCTGGGCAAAGCGACACAATATAAAATACTATTACAAAATCGGCAGAGCAGGCGTCTGTCATGCGCTGCTGCCGGAACAGGGACATATTCGGCCGGGCGAAGTCATTGTCGGGCCCGACTCGCATACGTGCACCTACGGGGCGTTTGGGGCTTTCAGCACCGGCATCGGCTCAACGGATGCAGCGGCGGCAATATCGACGGGACAGCTATGGTTCAAGGTGCCGGCTTCAATGAAATTTGTTCTGAACGGCTCGCTCGGGCACGGTGTTTATAGTAAAGATGTTATCCTTGCGATTATTGCAAGAATCGGCACGGACGGTGCGCTTTATAAGGCGATGGAGTTTGTGGGCCCGGCGCTGGCTGATATGTCGATGGAAGCGAGAATGACGATAACGAATATGGCCATCGAAGCCGGTGCAAAAAGCGGGATAATCGGCTTCGACGATGTAACAAAGCAATATCTCGACGAGCACCTGAAAGACAAAAAGTATTACACTGTTTACGAATCGGACAGTGACGCCCAATACGATGTTAGCGAAGAGTTTGACTGCTCGGTTATTGAGCCGATGGTTGCTCTGCCGCATCTGCCGAGCGGAGGTGTGCCTATAGGTGAGTGCGCCGGCAAGGAAATGGACCAGGCGTATATCGGGAGCTGCACGAACGGGCGAATCGAGGACCTGCGAATAGCAGCTAAAATTCTCAAAGGAAAACAGGTCGCCATCCGCACTTTGATTGTGCCGGCAACGCCGGTTATCTGGAAGCAGGCGAAAGATGAAGGCCTGTTCGATATATTCTACGAGGCCGGCTGTGTAATCTCCGCGCCAACCTGTGGGGCGTGCTTAGGCGGCTTTATGGGTATCTTAGCCTCCGGCGAAAAGTGCGTCAGCACGACCAACAGGAACTTCGTCGGTCGAATGGGACACCCAAAGAGCGAAGTTTATTTAGCCAGCCCGGCAACAGCGGCAGCAAGCGCGGTAGAAGGAAAGCTTACCGATCCGAGGTGCTATTTTGAATAACGAATGATGAGTATCGAATAATGAATATCGAAGTGAAAGAAGAAGGATAGTTATGGCGAAGGCGGTTTATTTTGGTGGGGCAAGCCCCACCCTACACTACTGATGGATCCCAGGCCCCTATTTTGAATAACGAATGTCGAATATCGAATAATGAATGTAGAAAAAGAAGGACGATTATGGCTAAAGCACATGTTTATAAAAGAGATCAGTGCCTTTAGGCACGTAAATATTGCAGTTTGGTAATGAATTTTGGAAAGATAAAGAGGAAATTAAGTTATGGCACAAGCTCACGTATATAAAAGAAACCATATAAATACGGATGAGATAATACCGGCGAGGTATTTGAATACCGATGACCAGGCAGAATTAGCGAGTCATTGTCTGGAGGATTTGGACAAAGACTTTGTCAATAAGGTCAAAGAAGGAGATGTGATTGTAGCCGGTGAGGATTTCGGCTGCGGTTCGAGCAGAGAGCATGCGGTCTGGGCCATTCGCGGCGTGAAGGTCCAAACGGTCATTGCAAAATCCTTCGCCCGAATATTCTATCGCAATGCCATTAACAACGGCTTTTATATTATTGAATCGCCGGATGCGCTGGAAAAAATCAACGACGGCGATGAAGTGGAAATTGATTACAAAGCCGGCTTGATTAAGAACAAGACGGCTGGCATTGATATCAGCTTTAATCCGCTGCCGGACTTTGCGCTTGAGATTATCAACGACGGCGGATTATTAGAGCACATAACAAAAAAGCAGAAATAATTATCTTACCGGATTTGCCAATTATTTGTTGATAAGCAGACGGCATTTTGATAGTATAGATCTTATGGCCCCTGCTATGTGTAAAGTTGTAGGCGAGACAGCTAAAGGCAAGAATTGGAGACTTCTGGATGAGAGAAGAAATGATGACTGTTCCTATTTATGCTGTTCTCATCTCCGCGGGTGTGACGGGTAAGCTTGCCGTTCGCAAAGAGGACTCCGAATGAGCAGGGTGAACGTTGATAAGAAAGTGTTGCGCTCGGCGGTACGCCGCCGGGGGCTGGAACTGGAGGAGTTAGAACAAAGGTTCCCGAGAATCCGGCAGTGGACTACAGGCGAAAGGCAGCCTACGTTGCGCCAATTGGAATCACTTGCGAGAGCCACGCTTACGCCGCTTGGGTTCTTTTTCCTCGCTGAACCGCCTGAGGAACGCTTGCCGATTCCACACTTCCGGACACTTCATGATGAAATCCCCGCCGAGCCAAGTCCTGACCTCCTTGAGACTGTTCAGATAATGCAGCGACGGCAGGCCTGGATGCGCGAGTTCCTGATAGAACAAGGGCAGAGGGAACTGACGTTTGTGAGGTCTGCACGTCGAGAGGAACAGCCGAGATCAGTCGTGCAACGTATGCTGGACACGCTGGGTCTAGATGAGGGGTGGGCAGCCGCTGAGCGGACATGGACAGATGCTCTCCATATCATGCGCCAAGTCATTGAGGATGCAGGGATACTGGTAGTTGTTAATGGTATCATCGGGAATAATACACACCGCAAGCTCGATCCAAACGAATTCAGAGGCTTTGTTTTGGTGGATGGTTATGCTCCATTGGTATTCGTCAATGGAGCTGATGGTAAAGCTGCACAGATGTTCACCCTCGCGCATGAACTGGCACATGTATTTTATGGAAGCAGTGCTGCATTCGATTTGCGTGAAATGCAACCAGCAGATGACCCAATGGAACAGACGTGCAATCGAGTAGCCGCGGAGTTTCTCGTTCCGCAACGCGAGTTGCGCCAGATATGGCCTTCTGTCAGGGAAGATTCGGAGCCATTTCAGACAATTGCGCGTCGTTTCAAAGTCAGTGCGCTTGTGGCGGCCCGCAGGGCTTTGGACACGAACCTTATCAATAGAGAAGCCTTCCTGAACTTCTATCGCGCTTACCAGAGCGACGAACGCCGCGCGGCTGACCGTAGGTCGGAAGGGGGCGATTTCTACGCCAATCAGAATCTGCGTGTAGGCCAGCGATTTGCTTCCACTGTGATTCGGGCAGTTAAGGAAGGTAAGCTGCTTTATTCCGAAGCCTATCGGTTGACGGATTTGTACGGAAGAACGTTCGACCACTACGCAGCCTCTCTTGGATTTAGAGGAGCGTAGTAATGGATGGAACAAAGTATGTTCTCGATGCGAACGTATTTATTGAAGCAGCACGACGTTACTATGCATTCGATTTGGCTCCCAAGTTCTGGGAAAGCCTAGTCCATCATGCAGCGAATGGATAGATTCAGAGCATCGACCGCGTCAAGAAAGAGTTAGAGCGAGGAAATGACGAGCTTGCGATATGGGCAACATCGCAATTTAGTGATGCATTCGCTTCGACCGATGAAGAAGATGTTACTGAGTCTTACAGCGAAGTGATGAGTTGGGTACAAGCTCAGGACCGCTTCTCAGATGCGGCCAAGGCTGATTTCGCCGCGGGCGCGGATGGCTGGCTAGTGACTTATGCCAAGGCTAAAGGGCGTATTGTCGTGACCCATGAAGTTCTCAACCCTGATATAATAAGAAAGGTTCCTATCCCAAATGTATGCGAGGCATTTGGTGTGAGTTACGTTGACACGTTCGAAATGCTGCGACAACTGGGCGTACGTTTTTCATAGCCGCCCCCTATTTCTGCACCGCGCAAACTAAGGACAGCCAACTATTTTTCGCAGGTGGCCGAAAAAGCATATATCATATTGTAATACAATTATTACGATTGGCGCTTTTAGCTGGGCTTCAAATGAAATATTGATATTAGCTTTAATCCGCTGCCGGACTTTGCTTTAGAGATAATCAACGACGGTGGGCTGCTCGAACATATAAAAAAGAAATAAAGAGTGGTGCGAAATATCGCAATCTATATTGTTAGTTTTCCTACGCGTTGAGACAGGTGTCCGTGTACCATGTGTTGAGGGCGGTTCCGACTTCGGCGCGTGTTTTGGCTTTCATGAGGGAGAGCAGGGCCGGTTTGCGTTTGGGGTGACGGCGGACGTAGCCGGCGAAGAACTTTCGGAAGATGCGGACCGCTTTTTTTTCGGGATAATGCTTTAGGATCCGCTCGAAATGTTCGAGTATGACGAGCCTTTGTTCGGCCAGGTCGGGAGGCGGCGGCATGGGTCGATTCTCCCACACACAGCGCAGATCTCGAAAGATCCAGGGATTTCCGACGGCGCCGCGTGCGACGACGAAGCCATCGAGTCCGGTCCTTTTCATCAGGTCGACTGTTTCGGCCGGATCGAAAATGTCACCACTTCCGACGATCGTTGCGTCGGGGAAGCGGCTTTTTACTGCGGCCAAGAGGTCCCAGTCGGCTTTGCCACGGAAGCGCTCTGAGACGGTGCGGCCGTGGATGATAAGGGCATCGACACCGTTTTCTATCGAGCGTGTCACAATCTTCCAAAAGTTGTGCAGGGACTGAGGTTTATGATCCACTCCGATGCGCAGTTTCATCAGGACGGGGCCGACGACGACATCGCGAACCGCTTTTAGGCTATCGATGACGATGTCCGGTTCGTTGAGTAGCGCCCCGCCGCGTCCCCTTCGCAAGACTTTTGGGGCCGGACAGGCAAAATTCAGATCGATGACGTCATATCCAGCGGTCACCAAGTTACTGGCGGCTTTGGCCATTGTCGCGGGGTTCCTGCCGAGGATCTGTGCGCCGACGGGGTGCTCATCGGCAGTGGGGCGAAAGCAGGCCTTGCGCAGGACCCGGGGATTGGCGGCGCTCTTGGCGAGCATCATATCGGCCAGCGTAAAGGGGCAGCCGAACCGGCGGGCGAGCATGCGCATTGCGTAGTCGGTGTATCCGCTGAGGGAGGCTTGGAAGAAGGGCACGTCCAGCGTCAGGCTACCGAGTTTGAGACCAATAGAATTACGCATATTCGGTTTGTGGCCTGGCTATTTTCATTTTATGTAACTCCTGTAATACGCAAACTACGCGATATCCTTGATTGACCCGGGTATTGTTACCTCCGATTCATCTTTCGTCAACCGGCGGGGTAAATTTTTAATAAGTTTGGTGATATAGAAGGGGCCCTTCGACCCATTCGACTTTGCTCCCACCTTCGCCGAGGCTTCGGCAGGCAGGCAGGGCAGGCTGAGCTCAGGACAAACTTTGCTTCGCAAGGGGAATGTGTATAATAGCAGCATAAAATCAGCCCCGATAGACGGCATCGGGATTTCGTGTTGTATAATGTTATGTTGGGTGGTAGAAGATGACAATGGATCATGACAAAGTGATGCAGGCAGTACATAGAGCACAAATGCGGGATGATCTGCGGCAGACTGACGAACAGACGCTTGACGCCCGGGTTGAACGTTATTTGGAGATTGACCATCAGGGTATCATCGGCAACCACTACTTCGCAAAAGCGTCTTCGGAGTGTATCAATCTGTACCGAGACGGGCATTTCATTGCAGCAGTCATGGCAAGTCAAGCGGTTAATGAGGGGATCCTCAAGTTTCTTGCCGAGAGAAACGGCATTAACGAAACTGAACATTCCGAACTCATGGGCAAATTCAATTGCCAGAATCTTATCTCTGCAGCATGCGCAACTGCATCGGAGAAGATATGGAGGAGTTTTCGCAATGACGTTCACCACATGAACCCGAAAGTCGCGAGCATTCCGTTCCAGCAGTTGGCAAAGAGCAATCTTCAGGCTCTTGCCATTGTCGAGCGAGAAGTATTCGGGGTCGATATTAAAGATGGAAAGCTTGTGCCGAAACAACCGAAATACTGGGACGTTCAGAAAGATGGAACAGTTCCGGTGTTCCTGAGGCTTGGGATATAAAATCGTACAAGCGTTTTTTTCCATCCACTTCATTCGCTTCGCTCATTCAGTGGCTGCCACCCCTTGCCCATAGAATTTCTTGATAATCAGGTACCTGGAGAGTATAGTATCGGCAATTAGAAGGAACGAACCCTGCGTCAAACGCGGGGCTAAATATCTGGATTCCCGCTCCTTCGGCTTTGCTCAGGACAGGTTTCGCGGGAATGACAAATGAAAACGGGAATGACGAATAGAATTAAGAATTAAGAATTGGTGGGGCAAGCCCCACCCTACGGCTCTTTCAAAAAACCCTAAGTATGAGATAGTATTTGCTTGGATTACAATGGCAATGTGTTATGATGTAGTCTGAGATCATAAATTTGGTATTTGGTGCAGGATGCGACATCGAACTCAGAGGCCAATTGTGTTCGACGAGATCTCGAACTCGAGGAATGGCACGTCTGCCGACTCGTTGGTCGGACGGCATCGCCCGGCCTTCACGTTGGTCGAGCTGCTGGTCGTCATCGCGATTATCGCCCTTCTGCTTGCAATCCTGCTGCCGGCGATTTCTCTGGCCAAGTCGAAAGCTGAAGAAGTAACCTGCCTGAACAACCTGAAGCAGCTTCAGACCTGTGCAAAACTCTATTCGCTGGACCACGACGATCTCCTACCGCCGAACCGATACGCTTATAACATCTACACCAAAGCGCCTTCGTTCGGCTTCAGCAACGACCTGACATGGTGTCCGGGGCTGGCGCCCTTCGATACCACCACCGAGAATATCAAACGGGGCCTGCTCTTTCCTTACAACGAATCAACCGACATCTATCGGTGTCCGTCCGACAAATCGCGGGTAAGAACTCCGGAAGGTGAATCCCTGTATCTTCGTAGGACGCGCAGCTACAACTTGAGCCAATCCATCAATGGCACGCCATATAACGACAAGAAGCTCTTCCCCCCGAGCTTCGCCAAGGAATCCGAAATCGACGATCCATCGCCATCGGAACTCCTCTTCTTCGTTGGTGTCCACGAGGATAGCATCCTCGATTCCCACTTCGGTATCCCGCCCCGGCGTTCGGTCTTCGACGAGGAGCCGCTGCAGTGGTGGGATCTTCCGGCCGGCCGGCATTCGCAGGGCGGCAACTTCTCTTTCGCCGATGGCCACGTCGGGCACTGGCGATGGGTCAGGCCAAAGATCTTCACTGAACTTGGCCAGCTCGTCAGGAAAGACGGCGAACTCCAGGACTTCCGAAGGGTTCAGCGAGGCGTGAAACCCGAGACACAGTTCTGAAGAAACTCCGCCATGCGTCAGTTTGTAGGCAAAAGAGGTAAAGGGGAAAAAGTTGGAGAAGGAAAAAGCAAAAAACAGTCAAAGGGCAGCGAAGGCATAAAGGCACAAAGAAATATGATGCGAAATATCGCACACTACGGGCTGTGGAGTGAGCTAAAGTAAATTAAAGTGCCTAAAGTGAGCTAAAGTTGGATGATGGAAGACAGAGATTAGGGATTAGAGAATTAGAGATTGGTTGATTAGGTTATCAGATGATCAGGAAATCAGGTTGGAGGATACCAGGAGTCAGGATATCAGGATTATATTGAATGAACATAAATCGGTGGTGCATACATTATCCGGCTGCAAGCCATCCCCAAGCTGCGCTTGAGGCTGCCACCCGCTGCGTGTGGAACCCATTCGACTCCGCTCAGGGCAGGCAAGTTGCACAGCCTACCGGGCTACAAGGGTATGTAGCCGCAAGGGCAATTACCGCTCCCTTACCCCCGCGCTTTCTTGCGAAAGCAAGAGCGGGGGCGGCTCTGTTTTTATTATCCGTATTAATCCATCGGCTCAGCGGAATTGATGGCCTTTGAATCTTTTTTCTTTATCGAGAACATCGCCAATGAGATTCTCGGTGTGTGACTGCTTTGCAAAGGTTTCCATCTTTGCTAGGATGTCGGGGTGCTTGTCTGCGATGTTATTCTGCTCGCCGCTATCTTTGCTAAGGTCGTATAATTCGAACGGTTTGTTTTTGGCCGGCTTGACGGCCTTGTAGTTACCCATACGCACGGCGACCTGCTGCTGGTGCTCCCAGTAGAGGAATTTGTGCATTTTCTGCCTGCGGCCGACGGCGCGCTCACCCAAAAGTGTCGGGACGATTGATATTCCATCAATATTGTCCGGCGGCTCAACATCGGCGAGCTCGGCAAGGGTGGGCATAACATCCGGGAAGTACCACAAATGGTCGTTGACGGTGCCGGCTTTAATTCTGCCGGGCCAGCGTACAATCATGGGGATGCGCAGGCCGCCTTCGTATAGATTTCCCTTTTGTCCGCGGAAGTCTCTGTTGGGCTCGAAGAAGTCGTTGAAGTAGCGCCGTCCGCCGTTATCGCCGCAGAAGAATACGATTGTGTTGTCGTCTATTTTGAGCTCTTTGAGCAGTGCGAAAATTTGTCCGACCTGGCGGTCAACCATTTTCACCATTGCGGCGTACACCTTTGCGTCTCTGGGGGCATCGGGCCAGGGCTTATCTTTGAATTCGAGCCAGGCGGGCTCATCTTCGGGGATGCCCCATCGGCCGTGCGGCGGGGTCCAGGCGCAGTAGCAGAAAAAGGGTCTGTCCTTATTCTCACGGATGAACTTTACCGATTCATCGAATATCAGGTAGTGTGAGAATTGCTTTCCTTTGTAGTAGTCGCCGGTGTTTCCTTCGAGGGGCACTTTTTCGCCGTTTCGCACGAGATAGTTCGGGAAGAAGGAGTGGGCGTGGGTCTGGTTATAGTAGCCGAAGAAGATGTCGAAGCCGTGCAATTCGGGGGCGCCGGTAGTGCCGCGGTCTCCGCAGCCCCACTTGCCGAATCCGCCGGTGGCATAGCCGGCCTGCTTGAGCACCTCACCGATGGTGACATCCTCAGCTTGCATGGGCCAGACCTGGCTGTTTTTGCGCACGGTGCAATGGCCGGTGTGCCTGCCCGTCATAAGTACGCAGCGGGTCGGCGCACATACCGGGCCGCCGGCCAGGGCCTGGGTGAAGCGCATACCCTCGGTTGCCATCCGGTCTACGTTTGGAGTTTCGAGATACTTGTTGCCCATGCAGGACAGTTCGAAATAGCCGAGCTCATCTATCATTATATAGATGATGTTCGGCTTTTTGCTTTTGCCGATGCGGGGAGGCGTCTGAGCGCAACCCGGTGTCACCAGGGCCGCGGCACCGAAGCCGACGGCTTTTAGAAAGTCACGACGATTCATCCCGTTAGAAATTCCTTCTTTTGTCGGGTGCAGCGTGATTATGGAATTTCTCACGGGATTCATATCTTCTCCAATATCAGATGTGTACGACTTTTATCCCAGCGAGCTGGCAGTAAGCCTTAAATGGGAGCTCCAGGTCGCCGTATATGAAGAGCTGGTGGAAGCCCTTAGTATCGCGGCAGTCGGGCACATCGTCCAGCTCAAGCTCGACGGAAGTGCGGCAGCCTCCTGCGGGCGGAGTATCGATGTTGCGGAGCATACGGCCGGTGCCGAGGATGATAGATTCGGGGCCCTGGAATTTCATAATGGTTACCTTTTGGTCTTCGCGCCAGAGGACCTGAGGTGCAACGCCGGTGGTGGACTCGGAGTGGCTGCGAAGGATGAAAGGCGCGGCCGGCTTGTCGAAGCCGTCGAGCTTGGTCGGGCAGGAGCAGTGTGCGCCCATTAACGTATTGTTGATGGTGTTGGGTGCGGGGTCCTGCATAAAGCCGGGCCTGTCAAACAAAAGGCTCGTGAGCCTTAGAGAGATAGCGGAGTTCCATTCGGCCTCGCAGGCGCCGACCGAGCCTTCGTCGTTCAGGCGCAGCCAGGCGATGCAGGGCGGGGCGGGAATCAGGCGATTCTCAACCAGAGGCAGGCAGTCCACAGAGATGCCCTGGCAGTTTTCGGCGGCCATAATTCGTTTGGCCAGCACATAGTTTTTCGCGGCGTTTATAATGTCCTGCTTTGTCGGTTCGACGATTTTTTTGGCGTTCTTAGTGTAGTAGTCGGCGATAACCCGGACCTCATCGCTTTGCTCGACCTTTCTGAATTCTTTCGGGTAGCGAGTGCGGGGGATGTAGTGGAGCGTGGTGCCGATGAGGTTGAGCTTTCGGTCTTCGGTTTTGTCGCCCTGGACGATGCACAGGCGGGTATTTTTCATATCATGTATTGTGCGGAACATTCTTATTCCGAAATTGAGCCAGTCGAGGTCCTGTGTAGCGGCGACATAGACGCCGTCGATATTCCGGGTTCCCTGAAGATGCTGGGTGAATGATGTCCCCATAGGGCTGAAGACAATCGTCGGGATTTGGCCCCGGTTTTTGGCGATGTTGTTGATGTGGGGCCAGGATTGATTGAGGCTCATACTGACGACAACGAGGCCGTCCGGGGGTTGATTTTTAAGCTGCTCAAGTAAGGTGTTGACGACATTTTCGTCGTCGAGAGGTTCCTGTTTGATGTCAAGCCGGACGTTGAACTTCTCGGCGGCGGAGTTGAGTATTTCTGTGTATTGGCGCTGACGGGCCGGTATATCGTATGCGGCACCGGGCCAGCCCATCCAGTAGGCTTTGACGTCCGGGCGTACAAAGACCGCGCGGACGAGCGGTTTGCCGGCGGACCTCGGCTGGGCGGCGAACAGCGAAGAGGCGAAGTCAAAGAGTCCGAAATTCGCAGCCGCTACCATAGCGCCCGCGCCCTTGAGGAAGCGCCTTCGATTCATCATGAAGGGACATGTGGATTTGTTGCAGGTTTGGTTGGTTTGCATTGTGGTTCCTCCTTATATGCAAAGTTTCATTACCGAGGGCATAAATTGGCCTTTTGCGAAACACATAAATCCGCAGTATTTTACCGGGTTAGAAACTTTATAACAAGAAATAACGCGGTTCAAAAGAGAAGATTTATAGCGGATTTAATGTCGGTCAGTAGTGATAATCAAGCGAATAATCCTTTTGGCTTGTAAATGAGCGATGCGGTGGTTATATTTTTTGCTGGTAAGCTTAAATCGTGATTGGTTGTCAGGAAAGTGCCTAAAGTGAACTAAAGTGCCTAAAGTGAGCTAAAGTGAATTATAAACGTTAGGCGCTTTGGATACTTCAAACTTATCTATGGCACGAGTTAGTTCACTTATTCTACTGGCCAGCTTAAAGGAGTTGAAGATGAAACCTAAACTTGTAGTTGTGGGTGCCGCGGGTCGAATGGGCAAGCGCATTATCGCGTTGGCCGTAGAGTCGGACGGGTTTGATATTGTTGGGGCGGTGGAAAGACAGGGCCATCCGGATGTCGGCAAAGATGCGGGGCTTTTAGCGGGGGCAGGGCCAATTAATGTTAAGCTGGCCGATGTGTTTGCGGCTGGTGGTGAGGTGGCAATTGATTTTTCGCAACCAGAAGCAGCGGACAAAACGATTGATTACTGTCTCGAAAATAACGTCGCTCTGGTATCGGGCACTACCGGCTTGAGCAATCAGCAGCGTGAAAAGTTCAAGGCGGCTGCTGAAAAAATTCCTGTTATATACGGCACGAATATGAGTGTCGGTATGAATGTTCTGTTCAACCTCGTTGGCAAGGTCGCAACAATGCTCGGCTACGAATACGATGTTGAGATAATTGAGCATCACCATCGCTTCAAAAAAGATGCTCCGAGCGGCAGTGCCCTTACGTTAGCCGAGAATATTTGCAGTGCGACCGGACGGGATTTCAGCAAATCTCTCACTCACGGCAGGAGCGGCAAAGACGCCCTGCGACAAAAAGGCGCTATCGGCATGCACGCCGTCCGCGCGGGCGATATTACCGGTGTCCATTCGGTAATCTTTGGAACGCTCGGCGAAACAGTAACTGTCAATCATACCGCCAACAGCAGGGACACTTTTGTAAGGGGGGCACTGCGAGCTGCCAAATGGCTCGTCGGCAAAGAGCCGGCTTTATATTCAATGGCCGATGTCCTGGGTATCGATTAGGCTGCAACAAAATTCGACGCTTTTAGCTTTTATTTCGTATATCGTATTGCGTATGTCCCTTCGGCTGCGCTCAGGGCAGGCTAAGGAAGCGTGTTTGGCTGTTGAAAGCACGAAATCTCCATCCTCCGCCCCGATGCAATCGGGGCTGCGGAGGACGGGTAAAACAAATTCAAAATGCGAATTTTCAGATGTTCACGAGCTAATAATGGTATGCGGACTTCGGCGAGCTCAGCCGAGCCGTTCACACCATACGTCACCTTAATCTTTTTTTAGAGCACCTTTGTTTGTCCGGGCATTGCGACAGGGTAGCGGCCCTGGGTGTTAGGCTTTACCGGCGGGTCGGATTCTATCGTGTATTGGTCCAGTCCCGGAGCCAATTCCAGGTTCGAAGCCATTGCTTGTTCCCAGGTAATCATCCGGCCGGACTCGGCAGCCATACGTCCGAGGATCCCGGCCATGGCGGTGTAGGCGCTGCGTTCGGTCTCGTTGTAGGGCATGTCCCTGCGAATCGCTTCGAACAGCAGGTCGTGCTCATTCTGGTAAGCATTGTGGCGCGGCCCATCGTACTCCCAGATAACATTCTCAGAGGTTTGCAGGTGGCCTTTGAAGATGCGGGGCTTTGGGATTCCTTCGCCCAGAACGGCGGAACCTTTCGAGCCATGTATAATGTCGCCGAAGAAGCCCCAGCAGTTATCCATATGCCGGCCCTGGGCGAGCAGTCGCGTACCATCGGGGAAAGTGTACTCCACCGAATAGTGGTCAAACAGCTGGTCGGGCTGGGTACGGACCTGTCGTCCGCCCTGACCCTGTGCTGATACCGGCCAGGCGTTCTTGCACCAGCAGCAGACGTCGATGTTGTGGATTAACCAATCGAGGATAAAACTGCCATTGAGCCAGGTGAAGCAGGAGTAGTTGCTGATCTGATGGGCGAGCTCGCTCATCCCAGGGGATTTAGGAGCCAAACCCACCGGGCCGTGCTCGCGGTAGGCCCAACAGGTGATGACCTCGCCGATAATGCCTTCATGCAGTTTGCTGACCGCCTGTTCGAGCGACTCGTAGTGCCGACTCATCAATCCACCGGCGATCTTTAGCTTCTTTTTTGCGGCCTGCTCTCCGGCCTTGAGCACCCGGCGAATGCCGGGAGCGTCGACGGCGAACGATTTTTCCATGAACACATGGCAGCCTCCGGCCACCGCATATTCCAGGTGGATGGGGCGAAAAGCCGGAGGCGTGGCCAGGATAACGACACCGCCGGGAGCGATGGCATCAATGGCCTTTTTGTACGCATCCAGACCAAGCAGCCGCCTGTCCCGGGGGACGTCCAATTGCCCGGGGAATTGCGTGGAGAGACTCTTTAGGCTCGTCTGCAGGCGATTGTCGAATACATCAGCCATCGCGACGAGCTGAGTGGGCCCTTTGGTCGAGAGGGCGTTGACCGCGGCGCCGGTTCCGCGTCCGCCGCACCCGATAAGAGCTATCCTGATGGTGTTCTGCTCGGCGGAAAAGGCCCGCGTGCCAATTGCGCCCGCGAGCGTAGCGCCAGCTAAAGCGCCGGAGGTTTTCTTTAGAAACTCACGGCGGGAGGTTGAAGGTTTGTGAGTCTTGCTTCGTACATTCATAATGAATTCCTTTCTTTTTTATTCGATTACAGGTAGTAGGGTAGGATGGCTTTCCGGCCATGAATCCTTTTTTACGAGAGGTATCATGTTTCGACAGATAAGTCACCCTTTAATCCTATATACTATTCCAATGCCGATTCAGATACATGCCGGCTTTGTTGTATCTACGATACGATGACGTGAGCCAATATTCAACATATTTTATAAATAATCACTGCATAGGATGGGCTTTAGTCCATGCCGTTCTTATAAACAAATCAGATATACCGGTTTCGCTTAACTCGTTGGTATTATGTTTGGGATTGTTGGGAAAGGCAAGAAAGATTTCGTCGCTCGTCGCCTGTGCCGCGGACGTAGCGTCAAAGTTCAGGCTTTGGTTCGGTCGGGATTATTGGGACAAAGTTCATCCTTGTAAATCGGCTCATGGAGTATCTTTCAGGGACACTCAAAAGGGGTATTTAAGAGCAAGTACTTTTCACCCGTGCAGTGTATGGTTCAGAATGTATGCTTCAGCCAGCCTTGTATGGTCTTTAGTTTTTTCGGTGACCAGATGCCGAGTATGGATGGGGCATCCATATCCATACTGCCGTCTGAAGCGACTTTGCAATAGAGCCACATGTCAACCTGTTCCCGGGTCTTTAGCCACCATATTGCCTGTGTTTTCATGCTGAACGGGTCAATATCGAGGGCGAGGTCCTGGTGCAGCCTGAAACGGTTGTGAATACCTTTCTCGACCTGGCCTCCGGAACGAAAGAGGCTGTGGTGCCTGAATACATAGTGAGCGCCCGTTCTTATCCAGGCCAGGAGGTCGTCCCGTTTGTCCGCCGGCACTCTGTATCGGAAGTAGCCTTTATCGTCTCTTGTGCGGCCGGAGCCGATGCAACTGCAATATTCCGGCACGGGTTGAATTGGCATAAATGCCTCCTTTCGAGGACTGTTCGTTCATATTTTTTTAATTATTTTCAGTGATTCTACAATATGGGAGGGGACATTTCAAGGAAAAAGTTTACAAGACACGGGACCACAGACGCAAGGCGGATTCCGCCTATAGCGGTTCTTCGACTTCGATAGTTACTTAGTGAGTCCGTCTGAAGCCGGATAGACTCCATTTAACGAGTTCCACGTCTTTGCACAATTTTTGTACGAAAGTCATAATATTCTTGACAGTAAAGCGGCTAATTTGGTACAAATGTGTTTAGCGGTGCCGTTACTCGTATAAGCAAGTATCTGTGGGTTTTGGCCCTTCGAGATGAGAAATGTGTTTAGTCCTGGGTGTTTGAAAGAAGGAGGTAGTGTCAAGTCGCAAAATCGTCCTGTGCAGGTATAGATGATGTAATGAGTATGAAAATTATTATCGCTCCTTTTCGTTTGAAGTTGTTTGTTGAAAAAAATAGTGTTTTGGTGTGTAGCCAAGGCACGATTATTTTAACTCTTTCTTGAAGGAGGGTTATTATGTGTAAGAAACCGTTTTTTTTGGTTTTAATGTTGACCTTGGGCCTGGCGAGTACGCTCACCGCTGGTGAACTCATTAAGATCAATTTCCAGTTGGGAGGTGCAGAGGTGCCGGAGGGCTATTTGCCGGATACGGGCTTAGCGTTCGGTGATCGTGATAACGGCTACAGCTATGGCTGGTCCCAAAATATGACAGATCAGACCCGCGATCGCAACAATGCGGCTGCGCCGGATCAGCGATATGACACGCTAATTCATTTTATGGGGACAGGTGCCGTATGGGAGATCGAACTGCCCCCAGGTATCTATCGCGTGTTTATCGTGTGTGGCGATCCCTCGTATGACGATTCGAACAACCAAATAGAGCTGGAAGGTGAACTACTCGCAGAGGACCCGGATGGCCTGGACAGCTTCGATGAGTTCGAAGTCAGGGTGGTCGTGAGCGATGGGCGTCTGACCTGGTCGGAGCCGCAGGGTTCGTACGTAAAGCCTTGCTTCATTGAGATCGAATCGTCCCAGCCACTTGTCAGGGCCACCAGACCTGATCCGAAGGACGGTTCTATGCTTGTCGATACCTGGGTGAATCTTTCCTGGACGCCGGGAGAACTTGCGGTCTCGCACGATGTGTATCTCGGTGATAATTTTGACGATGTCATCAATGGCGTCGCCGAGACATTCCTGGGCAACCAGGTCGAAACGAACCTTGTTGTCGGCTTTCCTGGATTTCCTTATCCGGATGGACTTGTTCCGGGAACCACTTACTATTGGCGAATCGATGAGGTCAATGACACCGAGCCGAATAGTCCGTGGATAGGCCCTGTCTGGAGCTTTAGTATTCCACCCAAGACCGCCTATGCACCCGACCCGGCTGATGCTGCCGAGCAGGTAGACCCGGATGTGGAGCTTAGCTGGACGGCAGGTTTCGGTTCAAAATTGCACCACATGTACTTCGGTGATAACTTCGCCGATGTGGACAACGGCACACCGGATACGTACAAAGGCCCTGTTGGTTTCTCAAAATATACTCCCGGCACACTTAAATTGGCTAAGACTTACTACTGGCGTGTCGATGAGTTTGATGCCATCGCCACGTATAAAGGTGACGTCTGGAGCTTTACTACTGAGGGCGCCGTCGGGAATCCGAATCCATCTAATGGCGCTGTGGATGTAAAGCAGACACAGATTATTACCTGGACGCCGGGAGTCTATGCTGCTTCGCATGAGTTATACTTTGGCACTGATAAAGATGCCGTGAAAAATGCCGATACCGGCTCGCCGGAGTATAAAGGCGCAGGAGACCTTGGTTCTGAAAGCTATGACCCCGGAAAACTTGAGTGGAATACCACCTACTATTGGCGTATTGACGAGGCCAATAACGTCAACCCCAACAGTCCGTGGACAGGCATCCTCTGGAGCTTCACGACAGCGAACTTCCTTATCGTGGACGATTTTGAATCTTACAACGACCTTGACCCCGCCGAGGCCGATAGCAACAGGATATTTAATGCGTGGTTGGACGGATACGACGACCCGACAAACGGTTCTTTAGTTGGTTATGATAATCCTCCTTTTGCCGAGCAAACTATCGTTCACAGCGGCAACCAGTCGATGCCGCTCTACTACGACAACAGCGTTGGTTACTCTGAGGCGACATTGACATTGACTTATCCGCGTGACTGGACAGAAAATGGTGTCAACAGACTGACGATTTGGTTCAGAGGCAATTCGGCTAACGCTGCCGAGACTTTGTATGTTGCCCTCAACGGCAATGCGATCGTTACTAATGATAATCCTGATGCAGCGCAGATAACTACCTGGACACAATGGGATATCGACATGCAGGCGTTCGGCGTGAACCTTGCCAATGTCAATACGATTTCTCTTGGTCTTGGTGACAAAAACAATCCGTTGGCTGGCGGTTCAGGTACGATGTACTTTGACGATATTCGGCTGTATCCCCTTGAGCCGGAAACACCGTAAGCGGCAAATTAGTAATTTTAGGAGATGTTGTTTTTAATAAATTTAGAAAAATAATCACGAGAGGTTGAGATTTTGGTGTGTGGCCAAAACATAATTTGTAATTGTTTTAATTTAACTTTTTTAAAGGAGGACTATTATGTGCAGAAAATTGATTTATCTGATTTATTTTGTTTTGGTGCTTAGCATAGCGGGCAATGCCTCAGCGGCCCTGGTAGCGCACCTGCCCTTTGATGAGGGCTCCGGCACAGTTGCTCAGGATGTCACAGGTAATGGGCATGACGGCACCTTAACTGAAGAAGGTGTAATATGGGCAGATGGAAAACTCGGCGGCTGCGTTGAGCTGGACGGTACCGGCTATATAGATGTTGCCGGTCAGAAGGGGATTGAAATCGGCGGTGCGGATGTTACGGTAGCCCTATGGGTTAAATCTTCGGCGACCGGCGTTTTTGCTATGAGTGCTATAGGTAAACTGGATCCTACGGCACACTCATCGCAAGACAGAGTATTCGGTATAAATTCTGCGGGCCAATGGGATATGTACCAGGGCTGGGTCGGCGCTCTGACGAGTCCGACCTTCATAAGGGACGGCGAGTGGCATCATGTAGTATTTTCACAAGAGCAGGACTATAAAGATTCCTATGACTTATGGAATTTCTATGTGGATGGAGAGCTGATGGCCACCAGGGGTGATTTCGACTCCCTCGACGATGCGGAGGGACATATAATACGGATTGGCCAGGGGGTTGGACCCGTCGGGGGCAGTTTCATAGGCTCTATTGACGATATCCGAATTTACGACCATACTCTGACGCAAGCCGAGATAAGGGATCTGATACCGTTAGAGTTATATGCTACGCTTCCCTACCCGCGTGACAGGGCTAAAGACGTGCCGGACGGTCCAACTCTGACGTGGAGAAGTGGGATTTACGGGGCCCAGCATGAACTGTACATTGGCACGAGCTCTTCCGAGGTAATGTCCGCTGAGGTAAGCAGTACAGACATTTATAAAGACCGGCAGACTGTTGGCAGCTATACGTTGCCTGAACCTCTTGAATGGGGCGAGACTTACTACTGGCGTATCGACGAGGTCAATGATGCCCAGGCCGATAGTCCGTGGAAAGGTGATGTGTGGGGCTTTACCGTTGCTAACTTTATTGTCTTGGATGGCTTCGAGTCCTACAACGACATTGAGGCAGGGGAAGAGGGCAGCAACCTTGTATATTATACCTGGTTAGATGGATTAGACAATCCTTCAACAAACGGCTCAACAATGGGCTATTTTACAGGCTGGTCTCTTGAGTCTAATGTCGTTCATGGCGGCGGGAAGTCAGCACCGTTTATGTACAACAACATCGTATCGGGTATATCAGAGATCCGGCGTGAGTGGGAGACGCCACAAGACTGGACGGCGAATAATCTTAAATCGTTAACCGTATGGTTCGAAGGTGACCCGGGTAACTCGGATGAGCCATTGTACATTTTGATTGGAGACAGCACAGGTGCAGAAAAGGTCTTCACTCACGATGACCCGGCCGCTGTTCAATTAGACGGCTGGCAGGAGTGGAACATTTTACTGAGTGAGATAAGCGATGCGGGATTAAATCCGGCCGCTATCAAGAAGATGTGCATCGGTGTGGGCAACAAGGATAATCCTCAGACCGGAGGTACCGGCACTTTGTACCTTGATGATATCCGAGTGTATATACCCAGATGCAGGCCTGAAATTGGACAGCCCAAGTGCGATTTCAATGGCGACTGCGTTGTTGACGAGTTAGACCTTGCGATATTGGAAAGCGAGCTGGGCAGTGAATCAGTACGTCCTGAAGATGTTGTCGCAGTTTATCGTGAAGTAGAGTCAGCCGATACGATAGCCGAACCAATGATGTTGTGGGACGACCCTGAAGCCTCCGGCGGACAGTATATGGAGTGTCGGCCCGGCAGCAGTGGCGGTCCCAACGAAGACCAAAGCGCCACTTATGATATCTATGTCTCGGGTGGTATTTACCAGATCCTTGGTCGGACGCTCTGCGCCGACGGCAAGGACGATTCCTTCTGGCTCCGAATTCAGGGGGCTACGACCAACAGGAATAACGACACCGGCTGGGTAAGATGGGGCGCAGTGAATAGCAGTAGCTGGATGTGGACTCCTGTCCGGAGCATGGACGACGCCGACAAAACAGTGCTCTTCACGATGGAAGCCGGGAACTATACTGTGGAAATCACCTACAGGGAAGATGGAGCTAAGATAGACGCTTTCCTGCTTACTGATGACATGGGATTTGATATATCAGTCTTCAACCCTCTGCGTACCGACCTGAACGCCGATGGAGTAGTTGACGCCGAGGACCGTGCCATCTTGATGGATTCGTGGCTTGAAGAGGAACTATGGCCATAGCCTCAGTCAAGATTTGATAACCGAAGACTTCGCGTCAATCAGGGGCTTATGCCAATAAATTTGGTATAGGCCCCTTTCTTAATTGACTCGGTTCAAAGGGGGTGGATCTGCGATTTGCCGATTACTGCGTATCGCGTATTGCATGTACGCCGCCCCTTCGGCTGCGCTTCCGTCTTTGCTGAAGCTACGACGGACAAGCAGGGCAAGCTTGCCGGCGACGGCTAAACGAAAAGAAACCCCAGTATAAGAGCCTATCCAAATAACCCGCTCTATTGCGGCCGGCTGCAAAGCCCGATGCCTGCGTTGTCGGCCAAAAACGTTCTCAACGTGGAGAAAGCCACGCCTCCGAGCATTTTTGGCCTGTCGCCTTGGCCTCGAACTTTTCGCTCGGCCTCATAACGACCCGGTTATTCGGATAAGCTCTAAAACTGGGAGCTAATTATTTTTGAGATTGCTGCGGCCCCCTGCTTTCTTGTGAAAGCAAGACGGGGGCCTCGTAATGACTTTTTTAATATCGAACACCGACAGACACTATCTGGACAAGCTCCGATTGATACATCGTGACAGGCAAGGAATATCGAATATCGAACAGGGAATGGCGAATATTGAAGTGGGGGGGTTTACCATGGGAGATGGCAGTTGTAGTGTCTGTAGAACAGGCCGATTGAGCGCATTGCAATTATGGCGATAAGCTGGACGGCCAGATTCATCGCGAGATGGCCTGCGGTTGTTAGCAAGCCGGCGTTGGTGTATTGGGTAGTCTGCGTTTCGAGAAGGGCGGCAGCGATAAGTAAAATCACCGTTACAAGATACGGTACAAAGGCTTTGAATACAGGACGAAGCAGGTAAACGGGCCTGAACATAAAAATATCTTTTCCGATGGCTGTAGTTAATATTGCTATTGGAAATAAGAACAGGCCAAGGATGAAAAGAACATGCAGCAAGCCAAATTCGGCCTGCCGGATATTCTCGATTGTCAGGCCTTCATCTTTACGCAGCACAAATACAATGATGAATGGGAGCTGGACGACGGCCATAGTAACGGAGAAAAGAAAAAACGGCTTGATGATGTACCACATGAATGTAATGCTCGTTCCGAGGTAAATTTCGGGCAGCTTATCTATCTCAAAAGCCGTCTCGTAAATAATGTTGAGGTAGAAACCGAGCAGCCAGCCCCAGATAGCATAGTGTGTTACGAAAGCACAACAGGGCGAACCGGCTGTGAAGAATTTGAAGCATACCACTGCAATTACAAAAACCAGCGAGGTTGCGTTTTCGGAGTCGAAAAACAGTTTCCAATTGTCAACAAAGACAGCGTGGTAAAAGCCGGGGAGCGGTTCGCCTTTTTCTTTGGGTGGTTCGACTTTTTTTGGCTTTTTGTAATTTTCGGAAGGGATTATGAAAAGCCGGCCGCAGGTTGTGCATCGTGCGCGCTTTCCGGCGTGCTTATCGGGAAATCCGATTATCTCATTGCAATTGGGGCAAAAGAACTGGATTGTCATTTAATCGTATTGCGTATTGTGTATATCGTATTGCGTTTTTTATTCGGCACGCTACTCATCCACTCATTTAGTCCCGCTGCATACAGTCAGTGAAGCACTTGAGGTCATTGGCCCATTTTTTAGCTTCCAGCAGGTCAACTTTGTCCTGTTTTACGAGCATAGCGAGATGCTTTTCCAACGTCAGCATTTTTTCGTCAGGCCTGTTTCGGGTCTTTGTTTGCAATTGCGAATAAATTTGCTCTACTTTGCCGGTTCGTATTAGGTTGGCACAGGCGTAGTTATTATTAAGTATTTCCATCGCTACAATTCTGCCGGTGCCATCCTTTTTTGGTATGAGCTTCTGGCTGACGATATAAGCCAAACCCAGAGACATTTGATTACGGACCTCAGATTGTCGGCCGGAGGGGAAGTAGTCCAGTATCCGAGTTATCGTACCGGTCGCATCTCTTGTGTGCAGCGTGGAGAAGACCAAGTGGCCCGTCTCGGCGGCCATAAGTGTCATAGATATTGTTTCGGAGTCGCGCATTTCACCGACGAATATTATATCAGGGTCCTGGCGGAGCATTTCTTTCAAACCTGCAGCGAAGGATTCGACGTCCCTTCCGAGCTCGCGCTGGGAGGTGATAGAGTATTTCTGGGGGAAGATGTATTCGATGGGGTCCTCGACGGTCATAATTCGGCAGGCACTTTTTTCGCTGATTCGGTGGATTATTGAGGCGATTGTTGTGGATTTACCTGCGCCTGTGATGCCGGTCATTAGGACCAGGCCGTGCTTGCGATTGATGATGTCTTTCCAGACGTCATTTGGAAAGCCGATGTCCTCAACTTTCGGTATATCCAGTGATAAGGCGCGGATTGCCCCGGCTATGCCATCGTTTTCCCTGAAGATGTTGATTCGAAATTGCAGTGAGCCGAGCCGGTAAGAGCAATCGACGCTGTGCCGTTCCCGGAATTTGCGTAGTTTTTCGTTGCTTAGAAGCGGATAGAGGAGCTGCTTTGCCATCTGTCGGGTTACGGTTGGGCCTTTAAGTTTGACCAGGTCGCCGTCGATGCGATATGCAGGCGGGGCGTCGACCTTGATATGCAAATCGGAGACCCGCATAGCACCGCGCTTTTCAAAGTAATTCAGCATATCAAGGATACTAAGCTTGCCAAGCTCTTTGGTCGGATAAACCTTTGCTGAAGCAGAATGTTCTTCGGCCATATTTGCCTCCACTGGAGCAGGTTAGTGTTGTGAAAAACGCAAATTGCCAGTTTGTCGGCCCTTGTAGGCCAAGTATAGTATATCACGGCAAGTGTCCCAAGGCAAAGGCCAAATTTTTATGATATGAGCACGGCATCGGATTTTTGGGTAATTTTCTTGACAGCGTGAAGTAAGAGTGTATAATTATGTTAGCTTTAGAGATATCCAGCGGTAAGCAACAAGCAGCGGTAAGCAACAAGGAGAAAAGGGTGTGCAAATCATTTTGTTTGAGTTTATACAGTTTTTGGGGCAGTAGTTTCCTTGCGCATCAGTTACGCTATAAATATTGCTAATTTTTATGGAGAAAAGGACATGAAGCGCGAAATCATCATTTTTACGGCAGTTTTTTTCTTGTTGCAATTATGCAGCGGTCTGTGGGCACTGCCGAGGACGGCAGACGAAGCGGAAATGGTAGTGGAAGGTTGGCTCAAGATAGATCCCCAGCCGCTTGAGACGGCTCTCGGCCATCAAGTAAGGGAGGTGGAGACCTTCACTGATGACTATAGTGAGCCGGTTTATTACATCGTTTATTTGGAGCCATCCGGTTTTGTGATTGTCGCAGCGGACGATATGGTTGAGCCCATCATCGGTTTCGCTGATGACGGTAGTTATGACCCCTCGCTTGAGAATCCGTTGGGGGCGTTAGTAACCAACGACCTCAACGGGCGAATGGCGGCAGTTCACCGTACCTTCAGTCTGCAAGCAATGGTTGGAGAGGCACCATTTACCGATACTCAGAAAAAGTGGCGATACTTTATCAACCTTGCCGAGACATCCGAAGGTGGATTTAGCCTAATGTGGCGGAGCTCGATCCCTGATGTTCGGGTTGCACCACTGGTGGAGAGTAAATGGGGCCAAAGCTGTTATACTGATAACAATGACCAACGGCAGGCTTGCTATAATTATTTCACGCCGCGACTTGTGGACAATGAAGTCTCCTTTGTTGAATGCCACGAAGACAACTATCCCTGTGGCTGCGTTGCCACCTTCATGGCCCAGTTGATGCGATATCATAAGTATCCTAACGGACCAGTAGAGCCAGGCAAGTTTACAATCAGCGTCGATGAGCAGACGACAGATCGCTGGTTACTCCGTGGCGAAGGGCCCAACGGAGCGTATATCTGGAATGATATGGTATTAGAGCCCGGGGGCGGCACAACCGACAAGCAGCACCGGGCCATTGGGGCATTGTGCCATGATGCCGGTGTTTCTGTCAATATGCAATACGCCGAAGATGGCTCGGGGGCTTACATGCTGAACGCAGCCGAAGCGTTAAAAAGTACGTTTAAGTATGGCAATGCGATTCTGGGACATAACACCGACGTAAATATGGACTCGGGTTTAATCGGGATGATAAACCCTAATCTTGACGCAGCATGTCCTGTTGTCTTTGCGATTGGTGACGTCTCGGACTTTGATCGTGGACATGCTGTTCTTTGTGACGGGTACGGGTACGATTCTTCACAGTTGTACCACCATCTTAATATGGGCTGGGACGGCTCGTATGACTGCTGGTATAACCTGCCCACTGTTGATTGCCCTGGTGCGGACCTGTTGGGTGTTATTACCGAATGCATCTATAATATCTTTCCCGATGGTACGGGCGAGATAATCAGCGGCCGGATTATTGATGGAAGAGACAAGGCTATCAGAGATGCTGTGGTCACTGCGAAAAGCGGAAAGGGCAGGGGCCCCTATACTGCGGTAACGAACAGCAAGGGTATCTATGCCCTGACAGGTCTCGATTCGGACTCTACGTATTCGGTCACAGTGAACAGGTTAGGATACAACTTTAAGCTTAATGAGGCGGCCACAGGAACATCCAGCGAAGGCGACTCTGTCTCCGGGAACAAATGGGGGGTCGATTTTACGGGTTTTAGTAATTGTGTCACCACCACTATCGGGACGGAAACATCAGATTGGAGTTACCCATTGAATACAGATTACCACGACAGCAGGACACAGGTAATCTACCTGGCAAGTGAGCTTGGGAGTAGCGGAACTATCATGGCGCTTTCCCTTGATGTCACGAAGGCTACCTATGAGACGATGGAGAACTGGACAATTCGGATGAAACATACCCGCATGAGTGAATATGATGCCGATAATTACTCATTGGATGCAGAAGGCTGGGCAGTGGTGTATCAGAACAATGAGTCTTTTGTGAACGAGAGATGGCACAAGTTCGAGTTCCAAACGCCCTTCGAGTACAACGGCAGAGACAACCTGCTGGTGGACTTCAGCCAGAATAACAGCTCCTATTCTGAAAGTGGTCTATGCAGCGCATCACGTCCTGGCGGAAATCGCAGTGTGTACGCTTACTCAGACAGTCAGCACGAAGACCCGCTGAATTGGTCCAGGACGAGCTCACCAAGAGTGAGCTGTGGCAATAATATTCCGAACGTGAAATTAGACTTCGGCAGAGAGAGTCGGGTAATTTTTGAAGATATCAAGCTAACCGCCTCCGACGGCAAAAGCGAAGATTACTTTGGCTGTTCGGTCTCAATTAGTGGAGACTATGCCATCGTGGGGGTATATCAAAATCGTGGTGCTGCGTATGTATTCAAACGTGAAGGTACAAGCTGGACACAGCAGGCCGAGCTGACTTGCCCGCCAGACCAAGCTGGGGATTCGTTTGGCAATTCGGTCTCAATCAGTGGATACTATGCCATCGTGTATGCGGGAGACGATAGAGGTTCCCACTCTTCTTTCTTTATATTCAGGCGTGAAGGCACAAGCTGGACACAGCAGGCCGAGTTTTATTACCGGTCCAACTATTCGGACTACACTGGCCCTTTGGTTTCAATCAGCGGGAATTATGCCATTGGGGTGGCAAATATATTCGAGTGTGTGGGTTCAAGCTGGGCACAACAAGCCGAACTATTAAAGCCAGAACTTGGTCGTTACGAACGTTTTGGCAATTCGGTCTCAATCAGCGGGGACTATGCCATCGTGGCGACCCGGCCGCTTTTCGGCTTGGTATATATATTCAAGCGTGAAGGCGAAAGCTGGACTCAGCAGGCCGAGCTAACCTCATTGGGCGGTTCAGTCGAAGATTGGTTTGGTAGTTCGGTCTCAATCGACGGGGATTATGCCGTCGTTGGAGCAGAGCAAGATGGCAGCCGTGGAGAAAACTCCGGCGCTGCATATATATACAAGCGCAGCGGTACAACCTGGAGCGAGCAGGCCAAGCTGATTGCCTCGGACGGCACAGACTGGGCACTCTTTGGCAATTCGGTGTCAATCAAGGGGGACTATGCAGTCATAGGGGCGAAAGGCGACGACGAAAATGGAACTAACTCCGGCGCTGCATATATATTTAAGCGTGAAGGGGCCGGCTGGGTACAGAAGAACAAGCTGACCGCCTGGGACGGCGGAGCCCGGGATTATTTTGGCCTTTCGGTCTCAATCGATGGGGACTATATCATCGTTGGAGCACCTTACGATGATGACGAGGGAGAAAATACCGGCTCTGTATACATATTCAAGCGCGGCTGTGCAAGCTGGCCGAAATAGAAGGAACCACCGTCCACGACAATGCCGGCAAAGTGTTGAGCGTAAAGGGCAGAGGACAGAGGACAGAAGACAGAGAACAGAAGACAGACAGGGAGGGGATATCGAAGGGAGAATATGGAGCGGGGGAGAATAACAGATCGCGGGTTCGTTATTTCTTCTTTTTAGCCAGCCAATCCTGGAGGTTTTTTGCTAAGACTTCCACATCTTTTTTCTCCATAATATGGTCAATGATAGCCGGTGGTACTTTGAGCTTTACCATAGCCTTGTTGGCCCTTTGCCAGAGCCGATTTTGCTTAGCCTGAGTATCGGCCAAGTAGAGTTCGGTAACCAGCTCGCCCAGTTTGCCGAGCATTATCGTATCGAGATTGTTGTAGTAGCCTGAAATAACGGTCTTTTGGTAATGTGAATAATCATTTTTAGCCATATTAGCCTTTCTGTTGGTCTGTATAATATCCGGGTGCCTTTTTACAGGAAGGTTTGCGATAAATCAAGTTATCGTTATTATGAGAGCTTTTTTGCTGGCTTTGGCGCTGGAGCCCGCTATAATCTGCGATAAATTCCGTTGGCGTGCTGAATTTCGAGCCGAAGTGGGTGTGCCTTTAGGTAAACAGTCGAGCGAAGTATAAAGCCAAATATAAGAGTTGTAATGCAATATAGAACGCTGTTTATTTTAGTTTTGTTAGTTTTGCTGTCTGGGACGGTCAGGTCGGCTATGGACGGTGGGGACCAGCCGATTCCCGGGGCCAGCGCTTTTGTCGGCCAGGATTTGCACATGTCAGGGCGGGCGGTTATAAGCCATCAATTGAGCACGGGTGAGCATATTCTGGTTTTCCGTGACGGGTTTTCGATGTCGATAGGGGCTAATCAGTTTTCCAGCGATAGTGCTGTGGTTTGGCTGGTGCCCGGCTCTGGGGAGATAGCGGAAAGTGCGGTCCGCCAAGGACAGAAAGTGAGCGGCGGGGCCCGCATTGGATATGAAGCAAAGATATATCTGGGGGGCAGTTTATCGGTAAAGAAGGCCAAAGGCGCCAGGATGACGGACCTGAGTGAGACGGTGATTGAGCAAGGCCGGGTTATGGTGATTCAGTTCGGCGTCAGCGGCGAAGTTTTTGTGACGGCGGACAAGCGGGAAACCGCCGAGGCCCGTGGATTAGAGCTTTATGCAAATGCCTTTGCGGCGCTGCGGAAGGCTGAGATTTTGACGATGAGTGCTGAGGCCGAGCCTAAGCCGGCGGCTGAGAGAGTAGAGGGGGAAGAACCGGCTGAGGTTGGCATTGAACCGGAAGACAAAGAGCCGCATTTCAGGTATCCGATTCACTACTCGGGCACTGGTGAGGTTGCTCCGAAGGTCGAGTGGGACGACAAGGCAAAAATTGTAACATGGATTGGCAGGCTCTATCTGTGGCAAAAACAGGATGAAGAGGGTGGGCTGCTGGAGCTGCAGGCTGATAATGCGGTTATATTCCTTTCCAAACAGGAGCCCGGGGGTACTGAGAAGCAGGCAGGTTCCGGAGGCGTTTTTGCCGGCGGGGCAGTAGAAGCAATATATCTGTCCGGTGACGTTTTGATGACCGAGGGGCTGCGAACGATTCGGGCCGATGAGATATATTATAACTTCGAGGCAAAGAAGGCGCTGGCAGTAAATGCGGTGATGAGGAGTTTCGATGTCTCCGAAGGGATTCCGGTTTATGTCAGGGCGGCGAAATTAAAACAGGTGGCGGAAAATATTTTCGCGGCTGATGATATCACACTGACAACGAGTGAATTTTACCTGCCTCAGATTTCACTTAATGCATCGAGTGTGATAATCACCGATACGACGACTCTTGACGAACAGCAGGGCAGGCTCTCCAAGGGCAGTTACGATGCCCAGATGCATGATGTGCGTTTGAAGATGTACGATCAGACGATTTTCTATTGGCCTTTTTTGCGCAGCAATCTGCAGAGGTCTGATGTTCCGCTCAAAAGTGTACAAGTCGGGCATGACAGAAGGTGGGGGACGCTGGTTGAGACGCGATGGTACCTGTCCCGGTTACTGGGATTGGAAGAGCCTGAAGGGACGGAAAGCACTCTTGCGCTGGACTATTACAGCGAGCGCGGCTTCGGGGCCGGGATAGAGTACGATTATGCAAAAGAGAACTACTTCGGCAGGATTTTGGGCTATGTAATTAACGATGAGGGTGAGGATTATCTCGGCAGAACTCGCAAGAACATTGAGCCGGCACGTGAGCTTCGCGGTCGGTTTAGCTGGCGGCACAGGCAATTTCTTCCTTACAACTGGCAGCTTACCACTGAGGTCAGTTATATATCTGACGGGAATTTTCTTGAGAGTTTTTATCGCAACGAGTTTTATGTGGGTAAGCAGCAGGAGACTCTCGTTCACATGAAGCGTATAGAGGATAACTGGGGCCTTTCCTTATTGGGCAAGGTGCGAATAAACGATTTTGTCGATGAGCTGGAAGAACTGCCCAGTGCCGAATTCCATTGGACCGGCCAGTCGTTTCTCGACGATAAGCTGACATTCTACAGTGACAGTCAGGTCAGCCGATTCCGTCAGCGTTACGCTGCGGATAGTGTACCGGCGGGTTCGGAGCAGTTCTTTACGTTTATGTCAACGAGAAACGAGATTGACATGCCGATGACGATTGGCAAGGCGAAGGTTGTGCCTTTTTTGGCGGGGACGGTGGCGTATGAAGATGGGCCGGGTTTCTATAGTGAGCTTGACGGTGGAACGGCGGAAAGTGAAGATGGTGTTTGGTTTGGTGAAACGGGCGTTCGTGTATCGTCACAACCATACTGGAAGGTTTTTCCTGATGTCAAATCGCAACTCTGGGACTTGAACCAGCTGCGGCATTTGATAAGGCCGTATTTGACGGCTGTATCTTACACCCAGAGCGACTCGGTTATCGAACAACGTGATACATTGAACGTAGGTATATCACAACGGCTGCAGACCAAGAGGGGCATTGGTGATAAGCAGCGAACTGTTGACTGGATGCGGCTGGATATGGACGTGACATGGGTAAATGATTCGGGAGACAGCTCTGCCGGGCCGGACCAGTTCATCTGGAACAGGCCGTTTATTCCGCTGGTAGACAGATTCGGCACGTTGTTGGGTCCACAAGACAGATACGACAGGCGCAGCGGCGACATATTTGGGCCGAGGCGTAATTATATCGGCGCCGACTATATCTGGCGCCTGAGCGATACTACTGCGGTATTGTCTGATTTGAATTTTGATATGCAAAGCGGCGTGGTGCAGCAGCTTAATGTTGGTTTTTCGCGCCTGCGCTGGCCTGATTTGAGTTATTATATAGGGAGCAGATATTTAAGACGTATTGATAACGGCTTAGGCGAAAAAGGCTCGAATATGGTTACATTTGCGGCCACATACGTCCTTGACCCGCGATATACGGCGATATATTCTGCACAGTATGATTTTGACTACGGTGCGGCATTGCGAAGTGATATATCGCTTATAAGGCGGTATCACAGGATGTACTGTGGTGTTACGTACAGTGCGGATGCGTCGTTAGACAGACAAGCTATTGTATTTAGCGTATGGCTTCAGGGCGTGCCTGAAATAGCGATAGGGCCGAAAAGTATGGGATTGGGCGATTCGGCAGGGTACTAATTAGTATCTGTTGCGGAAAACGAAAATCGACAATGTCACCCCTGCGAAAGCAGGGGTCCAGAGCGAAAAACTGGATTCCCGCTGGAGTTTATCCCGCACACGATGCGGGGCGGAAATGACAAATACTGTTTCCGCAACAGGAACTAATTATTATTGATTCGGCCCAGGTGAATGTCCGATATTTATTGTTGGTGATTGTATAAAACGTTTGGCCAAACAATTTTTGGCTAAAGATAATTTTTAAGGATTTAAGGAGAAAGATATGGCATTGGTTAATACCAGGAAGATGTTCGAGATGGCTTATAAGAACGGCTATGCAGTTGGTGCGTTCAATGTGAATAATATGGAAATCACGCAGGGCATTATAGATGCGGTAGCCGAAGAGAAGGCCCCGCTTATCCTGCAGGTTTCCCGAGGCGCGCGCGAATACGCGAAGATAAGCTATCTAAAGGCGATTATCAATGTGGTCGTCGAGGAAAATCCGGACATTCCCATCGCGATAAACCTTGACCACGGAGATAATTTTGAGACGTGCAGGCAATTTGTCGATGATGGTTTTACATCGGTGATGATAGATGCTTCCCATAAGCCGTTTGAGGAGAATATCGCAGTAACCAAAAAGGTGGTCGAGTATGCACACGCAAGGGATGTAGTGGTCGAAGCCGAATTAGGGCAGCTGGGTGGTATCGAGGAAGACGTTGTTGGTGTGGATGAGGATGACATCAGCAAACACATTGCCGACCCGAATCAGGTTGAAGAATTTGTCGAGAAATCAGGTGTTGATTCCCTGGCAGTGGCTATCGGTACGAGCCACGGTGCCTACAAGTTTAAGAAGGAACCAAAGCTGGCTTTCGACGTAATGCAACAGATAGCTGACAAGCTGCCCGGATTTCCTCTGGTTATGCACGGTTCGAGCAGTGTGCTGAAGGAGTTTGTCGACCTTATCAACAAATACGGCGGCAAGATGCCCAATGCGATGGGTGTGCCTGAAGAGGCTGTGAGCAAGGCGGCAAAGATGGCGGTCTGCAAGGTAAATATCGATACTGATTTGCGACTGGCACTGACGGCTAAAATCAGGCAGGTTTTTGCAGAGAAGCCGGGAGAGTTTGACCCTCGTAAGTATCTCGGGCCGGGCAGAGAAGCTATTACAGAGATGGTCAAACATAAGCTGCACGTTTTGGGTTGCGCCGGAAAAGCGGCGGAATGTGTATAAATTGTAGTTTGTCAATTTTACCCCGCTGTTTTGCAAAGGAGAACCAAAACAGTGAGGTACTATTGAATTTTAAAATCAGAAACAGGAATCTGGAAATCGAAAATGAGCTATTTATTTTCAAGAAATTCAAGAAATAGGAGTGGTTGGATGAAAAGAACATATTTAATTGGTTTAAGCTGCTTTGCAGCGTTTTTGTTGTTTGCCTGTTATGGCTTTACGGCCCAATCTAACAGTGCGGCGGCGTCACAGTCAGCGCCGGTAACCGTTGGGGGCGAGTCCGCTGTACTGATTGAACAGATTTGTTCGCAGATATACGAAGGAGATTTTGCCGGTGCGCGAGGGCTTGTTGGACGAAGCGATAAATCTGAAAGTGCAGCTATTACCGAGCTTGCAGATATTATTTCCGAGTATGAAACGACGGAGGAAAAACGCCAGACGGCGCGAAAGGCTGCTTACGAAGAACAGTTATCCGAATTAGCCAAGCGCAAAGAGAGCTTTGGCTCACGTCGTTTTGTCGCTGAACAGGCTGAAACAGATATCGATGACGTAAACGATGTAAATGATATTGTTGATACGCTTTTGGTTATTGTCAAGGCGCGTGAGTTTGCAGACGAGGCGCAGAAAGAGGAGCTTCTGTCTGATTCGTTCGTACAAGAGGTTATACAAAGAGCGATAGATAAGGCAGCTGAGTTCGAGGTGGCGGGCAAATGGCTCGAGGCATATACAAATTGCTACTATTGGCTGATGGCGATAGACCCAAAGAATGAGGGCTATTCAGATTATGCCGAGCAGCTTGTGGATAAGGCCGCTATAGCGGCGTCTTTTGAGGACAATCCCTGTGAAACCCGCGATGAGCGTTTCCAGGGAGTGAAGAAAGAGATGTTTATTCGAACGATTGTTTATTTAGACCTGCATTACGTCAGCGTTATTGATTACACGCAAATGGCGAGGAAAGCTATCGAGCAGTGCAAGCTGTTAGGGCAAGTGGTGGGGACATCATCCCGATTTAGTCCGGTTTCCCGAAGCGAAGATACCGCCTTCAAAAAGACCGAGCTCGAAGTGCTCGACGGAAAAACTTTGGAACTATCAGAATTTATTTCCAAGCAGGGTTCCTTTTTGCCTCCTGATAGTACGAAGCTTGCGGCCTGGTCGGTGTCTTTAGGCGCGCTGTTAGATGAGGTTAATTCCGCCTCGGGCAGCCCAACAGGGCTTGATAAGCGTAAGTTTTTGGAGGTTTTTGAGAAGGTCCTGAGTCTGAATGATGTGACTGTAAATTTACCGCAGCATGTATTGATTGCGCAGTTTGTAGAGGCGGCATTGTTCTCGCTTGACCCTTATACGGTGATAGTCTGGCCCAGGCAGGTGCAGGATTTTGAAAAGATGATGACTAATGAGTTTACTGGTATCGGCATAGAGATATCGAAACAAAAAGGGCTATTGACAGTAGCGAGCCTGTTGCCTGATACTCCGGCATACAAGTCCGGTCTGGATGCGGAAGACGTGATAGAAGCGGTGGACGGGGTTCAAACCAAGGACATGTCTCTTGGCTGCGCGGTTCGAAAGATAACCGGTCCGAAAGGTACAAAAGTTACGTTGACAATAAGACGGCCCGGCGAGGAGAAAACCAAAGAAATTACGATAACCCGGGACAGGATAATTGTTCCAACAATTCGCGGCTGGCAAAGGGCCGATGGGGGTAAATGGCTGTATATTATTGATGAGGAGGAAAGAATAGGTTATGTCCGCCTTACGAGCTTTTCGGCAGGGACCGCTTCGAATTTGGAGGAGGTATTGGTTGAGCTTGAGTCAGAGGGATTGCGGGGATTGATTCTGGATTTGCGGTCCAATAGCGGCGGTCTTTTAGACAGTGCGGTTGCGGTTGTCGATAAATTTATCGAAGAAGGATTGATAGTCAAAAGACAGCCGGGTTTAGGCAGGAGGCCGATACCCGAGATGGCACACAAGAAGAACACGCACCCGAATTATCCGCTTGTTATACTGGTAAATTCGGGCTCGGCGAGTGCTTCGGAGATTGTGGCTGGTGCCTTGGCAGATGAAAAATATGAGCGGGCGATTTTGGTTGGGACCAGGACCCACGGCAAAGGGAGTGTGCAGGGGATTACGAGCTATCCTCTCGGAGGTGCACAGTTGAAATATACGATGGCGCATTATCATTTGCCTTCCGACCAGCGAGTTGAAAGCCGGGAAGCAATGAAAAAATTAAGCAGAGAGGATTGGGGTGTTGGGCCGGATGTTGAGGTTAAATTGAGAAGCGATGAGCTTAAAAAGATGATTGATGTACAGAGGGACAATGACGTGCTGGTTCAAGCCAATCACGACTTTGTCAACGATAAGCCGAGAAAACATACGGCCGAAGAAACCCTTGCGGCTGACCCACAATTGGAGGTTGGCCTTTTGATTGTCAGGAGCAAATTGATTCAAGCCGGGGCTCCGGCGTTGGCCCAGCGTAAATGAGTGGATGAGTGGATGAGCGACCGCATCAACTCATCTACGCGTAAACGCATTGACTCATATACTCAAGGAGGCGTGTAAAAGGACTTATAAGAATATGGTACAAGAAGAAGTTTCTAACGAGGTGAACAAGTTCGAGAGTCAAAGGCAGGAGAAGCTGTCGCGGATTAAAGAATTTGGCGTTGAACCTTACGGCGGCAGATATGAGGGTTCTGAGCCGGCTGAAGGTATCAAGGGCCGATTTAAAGATGGCGACGAGAGCCAGCAGGCCAAATGTGCCGGCAGGATTGTGCTGTTGAGGGATATTGGGAAGCTGATTTTTATAACTTTGCGTGACCGCAGCGGTACTATCCAGGTCGGCTTGAGCAAAAAGCTTCTGGATGAGCAGTGGGGACTTGTGAAATTACTGGAGCTTGGCGATATAATCGGTGCTTCCGGTCAGCTTGGCAGGACCAAAACGGGTGAAATTACGATATGGGCTGATAATGTTGTGCTTCTGAGTAAGTGTCTGCTGCCGCCGCCTGAGAAATTTCACGGTCTGTCAGATGTTGACCAGCGTTACAGACAAAGATATGTGGATTTGTGGGCCAATCCTGAAGTAATGGAGCGGTTTAAGAATCGCAGTGCGATCGTCTCAGCGATTCGCGAATTTCTCAAATCCGAAGGGTTTTTAGAAGTTGAGACACCAATGATGCAGACTATAGCCGGCGGAGCCGCGGCGAAGCCTTTCATAACACATCATAACAGTCTGGATATGGATTTGTTTTTGCGGATTTCGCCGGAGCTGTTTCTAAAAAGACTGCTCGTAGGTGGAATGGAAAAGGTCTTCGAGATAAATCGCAATTTCCGCAACGAAGGATTGAGCCGACAGCATAACCCGGAATTTACGATGCTCGAAGTGTATCAGGCCTACGGCGATTACAACGTGATGATGGATTTGACGGAGGAGATTATTGGGCTTTGCGTGGAGAAATACTGCGAGGGTGAGCAGGTTGAATTCAGCGATTTAACGATAGATTTTACACGGCCATGGCGTCGGGCCAAATACTCAGAGCTGCTGAAAGAATACAGCGGCTGTGATATCGAAGATATAGAGGCCGTCAGAGAAAAAGCAAGACAGCTCCAACTGGATGAAGCGGATATGGACGATGCGGTGGTTGTCAATGAGGTGTTTGAAAGCACTGTTGAGAATAGCCTCGTCGATCCGACGTTTGTGATAGATTATCCGGCTGCGTTGTGTCCGTTAGCCAGACGTAAAAAAGACGAGCCCAAATTTGCCGAGCGGTTTGAATTGTTTATCGCGCGGATGGAATTGGCTAATGCTTATACGGAGCTGAATGACCCTGCCGAGCAATATGAGAATTTCCTTGTTCAGCTTAAGGGACAGGAAGAATCGCTAACAAAGATGGACCGAGATTATATAACGGCGTTGAAATACGGTATGCCTCCGGCCGGTGGGCTGGGTATTGGAATCGACAGATTGGTTATGGTGCTGACCGGTGCTGCGAGTATTCGTGATGTCGTGCTGTTTCCACTTCTAAGGCCTGCAAAAGGTTAGAACTGAACTCCACGTGAAACGTGGGGCTAAATATTTGGATTCCCGCCTCCGCGGGAATGGCAGTTAAGAAGTTGGAATTGCGGTGCATCGGGTGTTGCGTCGCCGTTCCGGCGATGGCTAAACAAGAAAGTAACACACAAATAAATCCGTGGTAAAGAAAACTCCACGTGAAACGTGGGGCTGAACATAAGCAGTTCAATATTTACGATTAGTGCCATGTTAAAATTATTTTTATGGCTGCGATATCTACGTAAGAAAAAGATAGTGTTCTTGAGTATTACTGCGGTTGCCCTTTCTGTGTCTTTGTTGATAGTCGTTTCCAGTTTGTTCACCGGTTTTATCAAAGCGTTCCAGCGAGCGGCGGTTGAAGCAATAGGTGATGTGGTTCTTGCCCCGCCGACCAAGTTTGCAAAATACGATTTGTTTATCGAGCGTTTAGAACAAACTGGGGTGGTAGAGTCGGCAACAGCGATACTATCGGCTCATGGTCTTTTACATTTGGGCAAAGGCAACGTGCGTGCGGTGGAAATTTGGGGGATAGAGCCTGTGCGACGAGCGAAGGTGATGGGTTTTGACCAATATTTGCTCAGACAAAGAGAGTCGCGTAGTGAACCATCTTTCCAAACGAATGCTGCTGAAGGAGGGATAGGAGGCTTTGTGGGAATAGGGGTAGTTGCAGAACCTGACGAAGAGACGGATAAGTATGATTATGATGCAGTTAAAAAGATGTTCGGTCAGGAGGTTGTTCTTACAACCGGGACTGTATCACAAGCAGATGAGGAAGGCGGTCGAGCAGAATTCAAAAGAAAAGTGATGAAATTTACCATTGCGGATGTCGTTGAAACAGGAGTCTATCAGTTTGATAAAAATTGTGTTTATCTGCCGATAGAAGAGCTGCAAAAAACTTTGTATCCTGATGAAACCTTACCGGTTGCCAGCCAAATTCAAATAAAACTGGCAGATAATAAGGAAGATAATAGTAAGTATCTTATCATACAGGTATGGTCCGTTGTTTTCTATCTGGGGATTGTCTTAAATGTGGTGGGCGGCATCTGGTTCTTTTTTTTAGCGTTTAGAGAGAGTATTCTTTGGGGATTGGGGTGTATTTTTGTTCCCTTTGTTGCTCTGTTTTTCCTTTTTAAACACTGGAAAGATGCTGCAAGGCCTTTGTTACTGTGCGTCTTGGGTGCAATTCTTTTCCTCTCCGCAGTGATATTCATGATGCCCGACACAGCGGATGATGCCGAAACTGATGCCGCACTGGCGGTGATTCGTGGGGTATGGCGTAGTTTCGTGGGAGAGCAGTTAGGAGCGGACCTGTACCTTTTAACAGTTACGGAAATCCAAACGGCTAAACAGATGCAAAAGCGGTATGTTGATGCGTATCGAAAGCAAATGGGGATTTTGTTGTTGATATTTGGTGTTGTGAGTTTTGGCGTGGTTCTGTTGATATTCTGCGTATTCTATATGATAGTCAGGCTGAAGCAGAAGGATATTGCGATAATAAAAAGTTGCGGGGCGGCAGGTAGCTCTATTGCCTGGATTTTCGTCGGGTTCGGCGTTTGTGTTGGAATAGTCGGCTCAGGCATTGGAGCTGCTCTGGGATACATTGTTACAAAGAATGTCAATACGATTGAGGAATGGATAGGGATAATCTTTGGATTGAAGCTGTGGAAAAGCAGCGTTTATATGTTTAGTAAGATACCGAATGAGGTTGATTGGGCGTCGGCTCTACCTATTGTGTTGTTTGCAATTATGGCCGCAGCTATTGGAACGTTGATACCGGCGATTGTCGCGGCCTGGACGAAGCCGATTGAGATTCTAAGATATGAGTGAGAGAATGTCGAATATCGAATATCGAATGACGAACTTCCAAGTTGGGTATTTTGAATTCTGAATTTGACATCCGAAATTTCCGGTGATTGAGTTATGTACAAGATTATTCTTGCAATGAGGTATTTGATAAAGCGGCGCATAACATATTTTGCGGTGCTTGCAGTAGCTCTTTGCGTGTTTATTGTTGTGGTAGTGATGACGGTAATGGCGGGTCTGGTGAGCGATTTCAAGCAGAAGAACCACGATTTTGTGGGGGATTGTGTTGTCGGGACCGAATCATTAGTGGGCTTTGCATATTATGAAGATTTTTTAGATAGACTGGAGCAGGAGGATTTTGTCGAAGGCGTTTCGCCTGTGATAAAAAGCTATGCACTGATAAATCGCAGGAGTTCAGAGATAATCAGAGGTCTTGAGATTATGGGCATCGAGCCGGTCAGGCATAGCCGGGTAACGGGTTTTGAAAAAATGCTATATTATCATAAAGATGATGTATCCAAGGCATTTGAACCGTCCTATGACCCAAATCTTTTGGGGTGTGTGTTGGGGATTGACATGGCTCTGGAACGAGATGCCCAGAGCAAGTATTTTTACGAGGTCAGTCCTGTGCGTGTGGGTTTTTCTATAAGTTGTTTTCCCCTTACGGCGAGAGGTGCTTTGTCTAAAGCCGGCGCCGGGCTGGTTAATGCAAAAACTTTTTATTACAGTGATACTTCGCACAGTGGTTTGGCCCGCATTGATTTTTCATTAGTTTACCTTCCGTTTGAGCAGGCCCAGCTTCTTTGCGGTATGGGCGGGTCTGTTAAGAGGGCCAGTGCTGTTCATATAAAGTTCAAGCCGGATGTCGAGCTGCAGGCAGGATGTGAAAAAGTCGATTCGCTGTGGCAAGAATTCAAACAGGAAAAGGCCGGCGAAACACAAGCGTACTTACTGGATGCCGTTACTGTGCAAAGCTGGAAGGATTACAGACGTTCGTCTATCGCACCAATGGAGAAGGAACAAACGGTGATGACTGTTATGTTCGCTTTTGTGGGGATTACGACTGTTTTTATCGTTTTTGTTGTGTTTTATATGATTATCAGCCATAAGAGTAAGGACATAGGGATATTGAAGAGCATAGGTGCCTCGAACGGAGGTATTATTGAATTGTTTTCCGGATTTGCTTTTTTAGTGGGCCTTTTTGGTTCTTGTATAGGCTTATTTGGCGGTTGGCTGTTTTTGCTGAAAATAAACCAGATAGAAGATTGGCTTTTTGAGCATTTTAAGTTCCAATTGTGGGACAGGACAATTTATGCGATAGGTGATGTACCCAACCAGGTGGACCCAAAAGTTTTGGGAGTAATTGTCGTTTCGGCGATTATTGCGTGTTTGGTCGGTGCGTTGATTCCGAGCCGGCTGGCGGCGAAGCAAAAGCCGGTAGAGATTCTGCAGGTGAACCAATTGTAATTGACTATTGTCCCCGCTCCCCGATCGGAGTCGAGGACAGGCTTCACGGGCACAGGTCAACGGCTTGCGGGGATGACAATATTATTGACTATTGTTGATTGCTCTGTCATTATGTGCAGGATTTTTAAAGAGAGCATTATTGATTAGTGATTATATGAGTAAAGACGATTTCATACTGAAGGCCGAAGGGCTTTATAAATCTTATCGAATGGGTGCGACCGAGGTCAGAGTGCTCAAATGTGTCGATTTGGCTATAAAGAAGGGCGAATTTGTGGCCATAGTGGGGGCCTCGGGCAGCGGTAAAAGCACGCTGCTGCATATATTGGGCGCTTTGGATAAGCCGAATAAAGGCGTTGTTAAGTTTGAGGGCCGGGATTTGAGCCGGAAGAGTGGCGGCGAGCTGAACAGATTTCGCAATAAAATGGTGGGATTTGTATTTCAGTTTTATCACTTATTGGACGAATTAAGTGTGTTGGAAAACGTTTTTTTGCCGGTGATGGCAGGCAAGAGCGTTGTCGGCTGGTTTGCATGCCGTAGATGGGCGAAGCGGCGTGCCAGAGAGCTGCTTGAGCAGCTTGGCTTGTCTGAACGGGCCAGACATAAGCCTTATCAGTTATCCGGCGGAGAGAGACAGCGGGTAGCTATCGGCAGGGCCTTGATGAATGAGCCGAGGCTGCTTTTGGCCGATGAGCCGACAGGAAATCTTGACTCTGCGACAGGAAATGGTATTTTAGACGTCCTTGAAGAATTGAACAGCCTCGGCCAGACGATTGTGATGGTAACCCACGATGAGAGGATCGCCCAAAGAGCCGGGCGGATAGTAACATTAGTCGATGGCAAGATAGAGGATTAAAGATAAATCTGAAATCCGAAACTATTAAAAACACGAAGCACAAAATACGAAATACGAAACAAATTCAAATGCGGATACGCACGCTTCTAACAGGCGTGACAAAAATCCAAAATTCAAAACGTATTTGGTAATTTAAATCCTTCGACATTGCTCAGGACAGGTTTCGATATTGTTTCGGATTTCGATATTCTGATTTCGGATTTATATGAGTTATGAGGTTTTTTTATGGCACTAAAAATTTGGCTTGACGGCAAACTTGTTGACGAAAAAGATGCGAAAATATCTGTCTTTGACCATGGTCTGCTTTACGGTGATGGAGTTTTTGAGGGTATTCGTGTTTATAACAGCAGGATATTTGAATTAGAGGCCCACATCAGACGGCTTTATGACTCAGCCAAGGCGATTCGGCTTGAGGTCCCGATGAGCCGAAGCAAGCTTATTAGTGCAGTTGAAAAGACTGTTGAAGCCAATGGTGTTATAGACGGTTACATTCGACTGCTTGTTACACGTGGTGTTGGAACTTTGGGATTGAATCCCTTCGTCTGTACGGACAGCAGGTTAATTATCATAGCTGATAACATTCAGCTTTATCCGGAAGAGCTTTATGAAAAAGGCATGAAGGTAATCAGTGCGACAACGGTTCGTAATCATCCTTTGGCGATTCCGCCCCAGGTCAAGAGCATGAACTATCTGAATAACATTCTGGCCAAGATTGAAGCGCTGGACAATGACGTACCGGAAGCGATTATGTATAACCACGAAGGATATGTGGCCGAAGCGACGGGTGATAATGTTTTTATCATTAGGGATGGTGTGATTTATGCGCCTCCGGCTGAAGCAGGCTCGCTGGAAGGGATAACCCGTGGAGTCGTTATCAGGCTGGCCAAGGAAGAAAATCTTGAAGTGGTTGAGAAAAATCTGACGAGATTTGATTTGTATGTTTGCGATGAATTTTTCCTCACGGGCACGGCTGCCGAGGTCATTGGTATTGTCGAGATTGACGGCAGGGTTATCGGTGACGGCAAGCCGGGGCCTATCACAAAATTGTTGAGACAAAAGTTCTTCAAATATGCCCACGGAAAGGGAAAGTAGTCCAGCACCAACAATGCGTGAGCGCAGGTTCACGCCTAATTGGTGCCGGGCTCAACGCTATGCAGTTACCGACACATACCGACAGACCAGCTTCTGTCCCGCACAGCAGGATTCCTGCTTTCAGGCTTATCGACAGTCAGCTCAGGCGGGTAAAAGATGTAATCAATGAGCAGCTGACTTCTCCTGCTGAAGCGGGTGATGTTAACCGATTGCTCAAACATGTTCGTGGCCGCAGCGGCAAGATGATTCGCCCCGGTCTGGTTTTGCTTGCCGGTGGTTGCTGCGGCAAAATCACAGACGAGCACATCCGTGTTGCAGCGATTGTTGAGATGATTCACGGTGCCACGTTGTTGCACGATGATGTTATAGACGAAGGGCAACAAAGGCGTGGTCGCCCAACGATAAATACTCTTTGGGGTAACGAAGCGGCTGTGTTGTTAGGCGATTTTTTATTAGGCCGTGTTTTCGAGATGTCCGCCGAACTGGAACCGCAGGTAGCTAAGGTAATTGCTGGTGTGGCGGTCCGGGTCTGTGAAGGAGAGCTGAGACAGATAATTCAAAGACGGAATTGGGAATTGAGCGAGTCGGAATATATCGACGTCATCACCGAAAAGAGTGCGGTTCTTTTTAGCAGCTCCTGTCATCTTGGTGCGCTTTCGGCGCAGGCGACGGAAACCCAGGCCAGGTCGTTGGCTGAATTTGGAATGAATGCCGGCATTGCGTTTCAAATTACCGATGATTTGCTCGATATAATCGGCGATGAAAGCAAAACAGGCAAGACGCTTGGCAGAGATGCCGACAAACACAAGCTGACTTTGGCTGTGATACATTTGTTAGGAGCAGTTGGCGAGAGAGAAAAAGGCGCGGTTATAAGCTCGTATCTCGAGAGAAAACAATATGATAAGGATGCCCTGACAGAGATGTTAAGCCGTTATGGTAGTTTGGAATATACGCACAGCCGGGCTCAGGAGTATGTTGACAGAGCGGTCGGGGCGTTGGGTGGTTTGAAAGAAAGCGATGCTAAAGAAGCACTGATTGAAACAGCGAAGTTTATAACCAGCAGAGTTGTTTAGTATCGTTCCGTTTAGGGTTTTGACCCCGTTAGAAATTCTACAGTTAGCAATAGGGCAGAAAAAGGGCAGGCCCCAGTGACTCCCGTCGCAGGACGGGGCAGCGGAGAAATTTCCGACGGGGTTGAAGGGGCTAATAAAAAAAGGCCGGCTTTTTAAGACCGGCCTTTTTTGCAGATAATACTTAGTCATTTAGAATGCATACGATACACCCACGCTGGCCCAGAGTTCATCTGAAGGATTGACGTCATCTTCCCAGGATGATTGATAGTAAACTCCCGGAATGAGAGTTAAGTCACTGCCAAGGTCAAAGCCTGTAGAGACGCCAAAGACAGCGTGTGACCAGTCGTGGTCCACACCGCCGACGCCGTCGTTGTAGACCGTTGCTACAGAGAGATGGAGTATTTGCTCCGGAGTATCGGGGAGCAGGCCTTCTATGGGCAGGTCGTAGCCGAGTCCCAGGATATGTAACCAGCCGGAAATACCGGAAGAGGGGGAACCTGTTTCGGAAGCCCACATCTTAATAACGGTGTAGCTGGGGACGACGCCCTCGGGGCACATTTCCGGCCAGGAAAGAGTTGCAAACATTTCCTGCCAGTCGTCACTCACGGTCTCACCGGGACCGGGACCATCCGGGAAATAATAATACATCCAGCCAACCTTATAGTTCGTGGCGTAAGTTTCGTATTCATAGAGTTTGTTGCTGTAAGATAAGGTGAGGTCCAGCTCCTCTTCAAGTTCGTATCCGCTTGAATTGGCCCTTGACCAGAGAACTTTCATGCCAAGCCCGGTTCCATAAAGGTCCAGGTTGAGAGTGGGCTGAATTGCGCTCTGGCTACCGTACATCTCGTAACCACGCCAGATATACTGGGTCAGATAGGTTATATCGACAGTTCCACTCAACTCTCCATCCTGTGCCTGAACAAAAGTCGTAGCGCTCAACAAAATTACGGCATTTAACAAAATTACTTTCTTCATGTTCATCTCCTTTAAAATCCTTAGTTAAACTTTCCCTGCTACGCAAAACGTCACTATTATACGTTATAAAATTAAATCACCCACCTATTGCCTAAGAAGTTTATCGGCTCACAGCTATAAATCAAATAAAAAAATGCTATTTTTGAGAATTTTTTGCATTATTTTGGGAAAAGCGGGCAAAAATACAGGTATTAGGTGGGTTTGACGAGTTTTTTTGGTGTTCCTATGTAAGTATTTATCATAGAAGTGTTTTAAATTCCGGGGTTGGGCATTTTGCATACAGGCTCCTGTGATTGGCCGGCTGACATATAGACGACAACTTTGGCGTTCGAAAAAGCCGGATGCGAATGATGGAGATTTTTTCTCTAAAAGCATTCTGTAGCGTGCAGTTACGCTTTGGCTCTTGTTGTCGGGTTTGTCATCGCCGGCGTTCGAACTGCAACAAGCTAAGCCGGACGATTCGATGACATTCATGCCGCAATAGCCGACCCTGGCGGATTGTCGCAGGCCCTTTCGAGAGTTGCGAGTCGAGTTAAATGTATATATGAGAAGCTGGTATATGATGTTCGTGGTTCACCTGCGGTATTTGAAGATGAGACAAGTTAGTGGGCGGGAGGACGAAAATATTGGCTTTGGGTATTTACAACTGCCGAAAGAACCGTTTATCGTGTAGATCATAGTCGTGGTTCTGCGGTGGTCAGAGATATTTTAGGTGATGATTTTGATGGGATGCTCGTCAGTGATTGTTTGAGCAGTTATGGTCCTGCCCAATACGCCAAGCACAAGTGTATAGCACACCATCTGCGTGCAATATCCGAAGCGATGAAATATCCGCACACGGATGAAGACAAGTACTTGTTAGCGTGGAAGAGCTTTTTTCATGTTGTAATAGCGTTGTACCATTTACGTCAGGTCATTAGCGAAGAGGATTTTGCCCATAAACGCAAATTGATGGAATCTTGGCGAGACAAATTATTAAACGAAATTGTTAGCCAGCCCGGCGATGTGTCAGTTCGAAATCGTCCGGCCAAACAACACAGGCATTTGTTAGGTTGCCTTTATGAGCCGTTGGCCGAACCAACGAATAATCGTGCTGATCGAGCTTTGCGAGCTGCTGTTATATCTCGCAAGCTTTCCGGTGGCAACAAGACCGAGCGTGGCCGAGACTGTTAGCAGATTCTGTCAAGTATAGGAGCCACATGTCAGCAGCAAATGATAGATTTTGTAGAATATCTCTGTTACTATCTGACGTTGACCTCCACAGCAGGCTAAACACGTACCCTGCGAAAGCAGGGGTCCAGAGCGAAAAGCTGGATTCCCACTCCTTCGACTTTGCTCAGGACAGGTTTCGCGGGAATGACAAATATGGATACAGACGCTTCCCCCTGTTGGAAGGGGTCTTCGACTGACAGGCGTACTGTTTCCACAACGGGCATTAAATAGTCAGCATATATGCTTTCCCGGACAGAGTAAAGAATTTGTGTTGGGAGACCGATAATCGGCTGCGTCTATTAGGGGAGCACCCAGAAATAAAATTTCGACAGTTTTACACATCTATCATATAATATGGTCTATGGGTGAAAACAAAGGCAGGGACCCCGCAAGGCGGGAACCCGGCAAAACTCTGTTCAGTGAGTCTGAAGAGGCGAATATAGGCTCAGCGGCGCCTCTGGCGGCTCGGATGAGGCCGAGAAATCTTGATGAATTTATCGGACAAAGGCATTTTCTTGGGTCCGATAAGCTGCTGACAAGGATGCTCGAGGCCGACAGGCTCAGTAGTCTGATATTTTACGGTCCGCCCGGAATCGGCAAGACGTCTTTGGCGGCGGTGATTGCAAACTACACGAAGGCCGAATTTCACTATCTCAGCGCCCCCGCGGCCAGCGTCAGGGATATTCGGCAGATTATCGGACGTGCCCGCGACAGACTCGCAGTGGACGGGACGAGGACGGTGCTTTTTATCGATGAAATTCACCGTTTCAACCGTGCACAGCAGGATGTCCTGCTGGATGATGTCGAGGCTGGGGTATTGATTCTCATAGGTGCCACTACTGAAAATCCGTTTTTTTCGATCAATTCGCCGTTGATTTCCCGCAGTACGGTATTTCATTTTGAGCCGCTCAGCGAGGAAGATGTTTTGAAATTGCTGAATATGGCAATTAAAGATGCCGAACGAGGGCTTGGTAAGTTTGATATCGAGGCAGAGCAGAAGGCACTGAAATTATTAGCGGTGATGTGCGACGGGGATGCCAGAAAGGCCCTGACGGCCCTTGAGGTTGGTGTGTTATCCCAAGGGGCACGAAAGCCCGGTGGGAAAATAAAATTTAATCTGGAGGTTGCAAAGGAGTCGATACAACAGAAGACAATTGACTACGACGGCACGGGCGATACGCACTATGACTTGGCAAGCGCCTTGCAGAAAAGCATGCGGGGTTCGGACCCTGATGCCACGGTTTACTGGCTTGCCCGGATGTTAGCGGGTGGGGAGGACACGCGTTTTATTGCCCGTCGGATTGCGATTTGTGCGGCTGAAGACGTGGGAAACGCCGACCCGATGGCGACGGTTTTAGCTGCGGCGGCGGTCCAGATATCTGAGTTTGTTGGTTTGCCGGAAGCCCAGCTGGCGTTGGCGCAGGCGGCGTTATATGTTGCCTGTGCACCGAAATCGAATGCTGCGGCTTGTGCTATTTGGTCGGCGATGTCGGATGTAAAAGAGCAGCCGACTAAAAAAGTGCCGAAACATTTAAAAGACAGCCACTATGCGGCTGCAAAGAAGATGGGTTTCGGAGATGATTACAAGTATCCGCATAATTTTAAGGGTGGTTTCGTGCCGCAGGAGTATCTTCCGGCGTCGATGAAGAAAAAATATTACATGCCGAAAGAGAACGGTTATGAAAAAAATATCAAGCACTATTTACAAAAGTTAGAAAGCTTGATACAAAAGAGCAAAACTGTCAAAGACAGTGGCGTAGAGAAGGATATGTAAATGGACAAGGCAGAGTTGCGCCGGCAGTTGCAGGACCGCCTGCTTGCTATACAATCGGAGCAGAGGAGTGAAAAAAGCCGGAAAGCATGCCGGAATTTGCTTTCGATATCAGAATTTCAAAGTGCATCGACGGTTATGATGTATTTGTCTCTTCCGCACGAGGCTGATACGTCCGAGGCAATACTGCACGCCTGGCAGCTCGGCAAGGTGGTAGCGGTGCCGAAGATTTCCTGGCAGCAAAGGCATATGATGGCGGTGCAGATACATTCACTGGAAACAGGTTTTTCAACGAGCTCGTCCGGTCTGCGAAATCCGATAGCGGGCTTGCCGATGCCGTTTGAAGAGATTGATTTGGTGGTTACGCCGGCGTTAGGGTTCGACAGGAAGGGTAATCGGCTTGGGCGTGGCGGTTCCTATTACGACAGGTTTTTCGCAAACGCCGAACTTAATGCTTCCAGATGCGGCTTTGGTTTTGCAGAGCAAATTATTGAGACGATACCGGTTACCGAGCATGATGAGCCGGTGGATTTTTTAGTAACGGATGAGGAAATAATATATTGTAAGGGACCCCGCAAAGCGGGAACCCGATAACGGGAAAGGAGATTGAGATGGCCCGTCGTTCTCACCGCCCGCGAGGCAGACGAAGAAACGTAAACTGGATATATATAATTCCGGTTTTACTTATTGTTGCTGTGGGGATTGCTTATAAATATGGTCCTTTCGGCAAAGACAAAAATCAATACGATACTACCAGTATAACAAACAATGCCGAGGCCGATGTGCCGGAATTGAACGGAACAGAGCCGGAGATAGTTAGGGAGCCGGCGCAAAAGCCGGAGCGTACGCCGGAACCATTGCCGGAGCTCCCGCCCAAGCCTGCACCGAAGCCGATTTTGCCGGAGGTTGTATCGAAACCGAATTTGCCTGAGATTATATCGGTGCCGGATGTTGAACCTAATCCGGAGGCGGCAAAGCTGATTGCCGAGGCTACGGCGCTGCTGAGCGAAAACCCCAGCAAGGTTATAGACGCCCGCAGCAGGCTAAAAGAAGCGTTACGAATACCTATGAGCGTCCAGCAACGGACATTTGTGAAGGACCAATTGTCTGAGCTTGCTGATAAATGGCTGTTCAGCAGAGAGATTTTCCCGGATGACAAGCTTTGCGGGAGTTTACAGGTCAAGCCTGGGGACCAGCTTAGAGTGATAGGCAAGCAATTTAAGGTGCCCTACGAGATTCTTATGGGGATTAACAACATCAGCCAACCCCAAAACCTGCGAGCGGGGGAAGTAATAAAAGTCATCAGCGGCCCATTCCATGCGAAGGTATATCGTTCGACTTTTACGATGGATTTATATCTTCAGGAGACTTTCGTCCGCAGTTTTCGAGTTGGTCTGGGTAAGTCCGGCAGCGAGACGCCGACGGGACTTTGGCGTGTCAAAACCGGTGGGAAGCTGATAAAACCGGTCTGGACGAATCCGCTCGATGGCAAAACATATTACCCTGAAGACCAGGATTATCCTTTAGGCTCGAGATGGATAGGACTGGAAGGGCTCGAAGGGGCAGCTAAAGGCAGGACCGGCTTTGCCCTTCACGGCACAAAGGACCCGGAACAAATCGGCACCGCAGATTCACAGGGATGTATTCGTCTGCACAACGGTAATGCGATACTACTCTATAATTTATTTGAGGAAGGCTTATCGACGGTGGAAGTGGTGGAGTAAGGTCGTAAGGTCCCTCTCAAAAAATAAGTGTGCTCAACGGTAACCCGCTGGGTAACTGAAGGAGCAGTTACCGCTCCCTTACCCCCGCGCTTTCTTGAGAAAGCAAAAGCGGGGACGGCTCTGTTGCTTTCGGGATTTTGTTTGGTGAACTTTTTTGCCTGTTGAGTGTGTTTCTTTCCCAGAACACGCCGTTACTGTATCCCTGAATTGTTGTATCAAGCTCAGCTAAGTGCAGGCGTTTTGCAGCGAGGAGGCAATATTCGGTTTCAATCTCAATTCCAAGAAATTTACGACCTAATTTTTTAGCTGCTACGAGACTGCTGCCGACGCCCATAAAGGGGTCGAAGACAAAGCCGTTTTCATTTGTGCTTGCTAAAATCAATTTTGCTAAAAGTTTTTCCGGTTTTTGTGTGGGGTGGTCTGTGTTCTCCGGCATTGACCAGAAGGGTACTGTAATATCGTTCCATAAATTTGCCGGATGGGTAAGGCGGAATTGGCCGTCGGATGTGTTGAGCCAGTCTTTTGGTTCGCCGTTTGTGTCGGTATATGGCGCCATTACCCTGCGTTTTAGTTTAACATTTTCAACATTGAATACGTAGTCATCAGAGACGGTGGCGAACCAGATGTCTTCCGAAGCGTTTTTCCAGTTTCTTTTTGCGCCTCTGCCTTTTTCCCTTTCCCAGGTGATTCGGTTTCTTACCTTCAAAAACTTGTCCAGAACAAGATGTATCGCTGTTGACGAATACCACTCGGAGCAAACATAGACCGAGGCGATGTTTTTAAGTGTGGGCAGCAACTTGACCAGCAGGCTTTCGAGCCATTCGGCGTATTTGGTAATGCTCTTTTTTCTAAAGGTAGTTGAGCTGAAGGTTTTGGTAAGATTGTAGGGCGGATCCAGTATCAGCAGGTCAACAAAGCTCTCCGGCAAAAAATCGAGTGCTTCAAATGTATCCTGGTTTACGATTTTGTTCTCGATGGTATTTATGTCCATAGGTTCGGAAATGCTAATTAAGTCCCTGGTGTAATGCTGCTTTTCCGCCTGGCTGAGTGTTATCGTTCGATTTCTATTTGCCCGAGCTTTATCCATATGTCTAATTTCCGCGATTTCCCCTTTAAGTGACATCATTTCTTCGCTATTGGATAATTCTTTCCGCCCTTCATCCCGGGCGAATGACCCTCATGCGGCATATATTTCTTTTCCTTCTTTTAGTACAGTTCGATAAATCAAGCCAATATTATCTTTATGCTTTTCTAAAGCACCTGGCGTTGTCACTAAAATATCAAAAGGGACCCCTAATCCTCTGATTTGCCGATATAACAGTTGTGCAGTCTGCCGGCAATGAACACCTTCTGGCATCACTACCAGCACATCAATGTCGCTTTCTGGATTTGCTTTGTCTCGGGAATATGAACCAAAAAGAATTATCCTTAGCGGGTGTACCGCTTCAACAATTTTTTGTACAAGTGATTCAATCACTTTAGGATTGGACAGCATATTTAGCCTCAAATTTAATCACCTGGGCATTTTTATGCGGATTCTTTTTTTGCTTTTCGTTTTGCTGTGAACAGTTCGGCTTTGCCCTCGACTATATTGCCGGTAATTACATATTTTAAGGGCTTGGGTTCTTCAGGTAGTTGATACATCAGGTCAATCATCAGCTCCTCGGTGATTGCTCGCAGTGCCCGGGCGCCGGTGTCACGCTTAAGGGCTTTCCGTGCTAATGCGTGTAAGGCATCTTCTGTAAAGTCAAGCTCGGCATTTTCCATCTCGAAAAATCTTTGATACTGCTTGCACAGCGCATTTTTCGGCTTGGTCAATATATCTATTAGCGCACCTTCATCGAGAGCTGTGAGAGTGGTGATTACAGGAAGCCGGCCAACCATTTCAGGAATCATTCCATACTCAATAATATCCTCCGGTACGACCTGCTGAAGTATATCACTGTACTCGCTTTTTTCGTCGGTTTTTCCGGCCAGCTCGGAGCCGAACCCGATCATTTTTTTGCCGAGTCGTTTCTTTATAATATTTTCCAGGCCGACGAAAGTTCCGCCGCATATAAAAAGTATCTGCGTAGTATCGATTTGTATGTAGGATTGCTCCGGATGCTTTCTTCCGCCCTGGGGGGGGATGTTTGCGGTGGTTCCTTCGAGCATTTTTAACAGTGCCTGCTGGACGCCTTCTCCGGAGACGTCACGGGTGATTGAGATATTCTGAGATGTTTTGCCGACCTTATCTATTTCGTCGATATAGACGATGCCTCGTTGCGCTGCTTCTATATCGTAGTCGGCGGACTGGAGCAATCGCAGCAGGAAGTTTTCAACGTCTTCACCGACGTATCCGGCCTCGGTGACAGTGGTCGCATCGCATATTGCGAAGGGTACTTTCAGTTTATGGGCAAGTGTGCGGGCAAGGAGTGTTTTGCCGGAACCGGTCGGGCCGATTAAGAGAACATTTGATTTGTCTATCTCGATGTCGCTGTCGTCGCTGTCGGCATGCATCAGGCGTTTGTAGTGGTTATGGACCGCAACAGAGAGATATTTTTTGGCGTGCTCCTGGCCAATTACATACTGGTCCAGATATTCCTTTATTTCCCTGGGTTTGGGCATTTCGTCGAGACTGACGCTGGCCATGCCGGTTCGTTTACGGTTTTGCCGGATGATATTGTGGCACAGCTCGACACATTCCGGGCAAATAAAGACTTTGTTGGGACCCTCTATGAGCGTGTCAGCCTGAGTTGCCGGTCGGCCGCAGAAACTGCAAATCGCTTTTGGTTTTTTGGTATTTGATTGCCTGGCCATTTTTTAGCTTCCCAATCACAATTCATTTTTTCTTGCCTGTTTTTAGATATTGTAGCTGATAGTTGGTGTTTGTACAAGTCATTTACCGCTCTCGAAGGTTGTTTGTGCTGCTAAAAAAGTCTCGTATTATAAGCCCATCCGAATAACTATTCGCTCTCGCCTGTCATTCCTTCGCTTTGCTCAAAGACAGGTCTGAACGGAGCGTAACGAAGTGGAGGATCTCCTCTTCGTTGGCCAGATTCTTCGGCTTCGCCTCAGAATGACAAAGGATGAAGGGTTATTCGGATAAGCTCTTATTAGCCGTATTTTTCAGTCAACCAGCTCACGTTCGATATCTTCCAGCGATTTACCCTTGGTTTCAGGAAGTTTTAGAAAGATAACAACTAAGCCGATGACACAGATAACACCGTACAGCCAGAAGGCCCCGTGGGCACCGAGCCCCCCTTTCAGATAAGGAAATGTCAACGTCAGGGCCATGCAGCCGGCCCACAAACTGAACACAGCCACGGACATAGCCGCACCGCGTATTCGGTTCGGGAATATTTCCGAGATGACCACCCAGGTAATCGGCGCCAGTGACATCGCATAGCAACCGATAGCTGAAACAACCAGGATTAACATGTGAATTCCGGTACTTTTGAAGAAGTAACCAGCTCCTAAGATTGCATAGATGCCTGCCAGCCCGCCTGCACCAATCAGCATGAGGATACGGCGACCAATTCTATCGACTGTATAGATAGCCACGAATGTGAATATCAGGTTCACCACGCCTGTTATTACGATGTTGAAAAGAATATCGCTGACGCCATAACCTGCGGCTGCGAAGACCTCCTGAGCATAATTAAAAATCACGTTGATACCACACCACTGCTGGAGAACGGCCAGGAAGATACCCAACATGACAATTCTGCGCAGCTTCGGCTCAGCCAGGTCCCGGAAATTGACCCTGGCAATCTCTTCGCTTGCAAGAGTGTTTTTGATGTCCCTGATTCTTAAGTCTGCGTACCGGCTGCCGCCCACTCGGCTGAGAATCTTTGCAGCCGGCTTGTCCCTGCCGTACTTTACCAGCCAGCGCGGGCTATCCGGCACAAAGAACATCAACAAAAAGAACAGAAATGCCGGGACTGTTTCGGCCCCAAACATCCAACGCCAGCCGTATTGTCCGTTCCATGAGTTCAGGATATATTCTGTGCCCGCTCCTTCCGGTACATCCCGAGCAATCAGCATGTTGATAATCTGAGCGGCGAGAATACCTATTACAATAGTGAGCTGGTTTATAGAAACAAATCTTCCCCGCATACGGGCGGGAGAAATTTCTGCGATATACATTGGGGAGAGATTTGAGGCCAGTCCGATTCCTATTCCACCGATAATGCGAAACACGTTAAAGAAAAGAAAATTCCCGGCAAAAGCGGTACCAACAGCGGATACGGTAAAAAGAAGGCCGGATAAAATAAGAAGGCGCTTGCGGCCGGATTTATCGCTGATTATTCCTGACAAAACAGAACCTATAAGACAGCCCACCAGGGCACTGCTCTGCGCCCAGCCCCGCAGGAATGGCGTTTGGTCGGAGATTCCAAAGTAAGGCTCATAAAACGGCTTTGCTCCGCCGATTACAACCCAGTCATAACCAAATAACAATCCCCCCATCGCGGCGATAAGGCAGACCAGCCATATAAAGGCCATATTATAGCTGACCTGGCCGTTCAAAGTCTCTTGTGTTTTTTCTCCTGGATTCATAGTGTTTTAATAGTTAATAGAATACTAATCCTACGCTTATTGTTTGAGTAGATCTTTGATAAGTTTAATGTTCGAGGATTCCTCTGGATTGAAGTTGTCGCTTTCCATGTACCTTAGCAGACTATACAACATCTGCCGTGCCACAGGCCTGGTATTAAGATTACTCCTGAGGTCAATGCTGCAAACAAGGAGCTTACCCCGGTCGAGCTTCGCTTCAAAGAGCAGACCGAGTTTTCGGTTGGTGTTCCAGTCATCGATGACCTGTACGATGGGCCGAAGTCTCGGCGCGAACTTATCGAGGACCATGAATCTGGATTTGGTTACGAGGTCCCACCATTGCCAGTTGCTGTGAAAATCCGTCGGGAATTGTGCCAGGGCGGGATGTTTCGGATTGCATAGAATGCCCAAAGTATGCGGCGGCTGATTACTCGTCCAGGCCGTGTTCCAGAAAATTGAAGTAAAACCCGCGGGGATGTCACTATCAATCGAATCTAACGGCGGCATCAGCAGCACTTTCTTACCGGCTTTGAGGGCAGCCGATACCTGCTCGTCCAGGCGCTCGGCAATCAGCAGATTCTCAGGCGCCTCAGCGTACAGATTGGTCGGATAGACCCAAATATCCCAGTGGTTTGTGAATGGCGTGTCTTTGAGTGAGACCGTGACTGTGAGCTTTGCCGGTGAGGCGACGTTTGCGAGCGGCACTTCGATATTTCCCAGTCGGATACCATTGCCTAACAAGACGGTAAGGGACGGTATTTCTCCTGATGCGATTTTTCGGCCGTTAGCGTCATCTATTGACCAGTCAACAACAGTGCTCCTGATTGGAGCCGGGCCGAAGTGGGCTATCTCAATATCGGCACTGAATGTTTCGGCCGTTGCCCAGGTGCGTTTTTTCATCCGCAGAAGCGGTACGGTTTCACTACAGTAGCGACGATGCTCTTGCGGTTCGATGTATCCTTTGGAGTCCCAGAAGGGATCGAGGATGCCGATGAGGGCCGTTCCTTGGCCGGGGAAGTCGTGAATGTCGAGCAGTTGAAAGCCGCCGAAGCCGGGGGTTCGCAGGGCGGATTCTATCTCCTGCTTGTACAGCATGGCCTGCAATTTGCCCGAGGCCATCAGGAAATCCTCGGCCTGGTCGAGCATGTGATGCTCGGCAAGCGAATCGCGGACAATCTCAAAATTAAGGGCACGGAGGACGCCGGTGTACTTTTTGATTTCCTTGAGATTGGGATATACACACCACTGTCCGATTTCGTGGCTGACAACAGGGACATCATATTTTTCGACAAATTCCCGGTAGTCTGTAACCGTTTCGGGTGGTTCGGCGTTGAAACGACTTTTGAGGCCCGCCCCCCAGAGATGGCCGCGAGGATTGAAATCACTGTTATACTGGTTTTCGAGAATGATGGGCCAGCCGGCCGCACTGGTATAAAGCCGACGGGGATCTTTGTTTTTCCAATAGTTCAAAAGATCTCCGAGAAATCTTTTTTGATTTTTCCCACCGGGCTCATTTCCGTAAGCAAGCATGCAAAAAGATGGATGATTACCGTAGGCTTTCAGGATACGGTCGCCCTCGGCATAAATAAATTTATCGATGGCTTTCCCGTCACCCACTGTCGTCCATGCGGGACATTCGACGTGAAAGACAAATCCCATCCGGTCGGCAGCCTCGAACGCCGCTTCCGGTGGGCACCAGGAATGGAAACGCATGTGATTCAGTCCGTGTGCCTTTGCGGTCCGGAAAATTCGCAGCCATCCGTCAACACTCATATCCGGATAGCCGGTGAGCGGGAAGATGCAGCACTCAAGCGTGCCTCGCAGAAAAGTAAGACGGTCATTGATAGTGAACTGCGTACCCCTTGTGCTGAACCGGCGCATTCCGAAGGCGACTGTCTGCCGGTCGGAGAAAACAGCTTTTCCGGCAGTGGCTGTGAGCGATACGGCCAGCTTATACATTGCGGGAGAAAATTCGTCCCACAGCAACATATTATCACCCAGATGATAGTCTACTATGACGGTTGTCTCGTGCCCTGCAGTGGTGAACTCAACGTTCTTGGCTGCAACCGTGTGCTTTCGGTTGGAATTATAGCTGCCGGCGTTAAGCTTGAGTGTTCCGGCGGCGTCCCGGCCTGTGGAATTGCTGATGGTAATATTGAGCTTTGCTAATTTATTTTTCACATCCGGATAGACCTGGACGTTGCTGAGCCATATTTTGTCGGTGGCCTGTAGCTCCATACGGCCGATTATGCCGTTCCAATTCGTCTGGGTATGGTCGCTGACGGAGTGGGCATTTATTCCAACGTTATATTTAATCGAGTTGTCAACACGAATGGTCAATAGATGTCCACCCGGTGTCATCGCATCACTAAGGTCGTACACGTGTGGCGTGCAGAGACTGTCCCGGGCGCCGACGGCAGCATCGTCCACCCAAACCTTTGTCTCCCAGTGACAGCGTTCCAGGAACAAAATGATTCGCCTGCCCGTCCAGTCCTTAGGAATGTCGAGTTTTTTCTGATACCAGGCAGGGCCTACGTAATGTTTTACGGGGGTAAGCCAGAAGGGAATCTTCACGGAGCCGGGCTGTCTGTACTTTTCATACTTAGCGTCCGTAAACCACGAGCGGTTGACAATCTGCCCCGTCCATTTGGTATCGACGGAAATATCGTTGCCATAGCCGTTCTCAGGGATCGAGCCGGGCAGCTTGATACGGTCGTTCAGTATACCCTTGTTCCACTCCTCTTGTTCGCCGACGTTCTGCGGATCCAGCCGAAAGAGCCATTGACCCGCTAAAGACATAATCTTTCGCTGTCGGTTCCGGCCTTCTGTCAGCTTTGCTTGTGGATATACTGTTTCCCGGCAGCCGGCACATATCACCATTATTGCAGCGGCCGCCATTATCACCAGAGGTCTGACAATCTTATACATCAATCTGGCTCCTTTTCATAAGCGGCTTTAAGAAACCATTTTATAACAAATATTACGAGGTGTCATTGTAATTGAGATATGGTTGTCCCGGCCATCTTTATTTTGCGTTTTTGTGCGTTAGCTGGCTTCTGTTAAGCGAGAAGGTGTAGATGACCTCGTTATCAATATTTTCTGATGGCGCCGAGCATTGGGGGATTTTTACTTTATTGGTCGCTGCTCCTGCTCAGGCCCTGCAACATGCTTTGACAAATTCGGCGCCGCGGCGCAGGGCTTCGGTGTTGACCGGCAATGTTTTATGGTACCGCCTGGCAAGGACATCGGGCAGAGCTTGAGCGGCCCCGTCGGCTGTAAGTTGTCCTCGCTTTTGCAAATACGCGCCCAGGGCCACCATATTAGCGCTTTTCTGACTGCCTAATTCGACGGCCAATTCATCGGCGGGCACTGCAATTATCTCGATTGAATCGTCCAGTTGCGGCTCAGTGTCAATCAGGGAGCTGTTCATTATTAACAGGCCGCCGTTCTTGAGACGCGGGCCGAATTTGTTCAGCGAGGCCTTGTTCAAAACAATTAGTGAATCAGGTTTGGCGACGGCAGGACAGGCGATTTTTTTCTCTGCGATAACGACCATACAATTAGCAGTTCCGCCTCGAACCTCGGCGCCGTAGGAGGGCATATAGGTTACCTCTTTGCCGGCCTTCATAGCTGTCTGGGCCAACAGTTTGCCGGTCAGCATAATTCCCTGACCGCCGAAGCCGGCAATAATGATCTCTTCGTAAAAATTATCTCCTGTCATTCTCACCCCTTCAATCGCCCCAGCGGGAAAACTTTTGTCATTTCCTTTTCGATCCATTCCATCGCCTTGGCCGGGGTCATCCGCCAGTAAACCGGACAGGGTGAAAGCAGCTCAATGAGCGAGAGGCCTTTTGCCTTGTTCTTTTGTAATTCGAAAGCGTGTTTTACAGCTTTTTTGGCTTTGCGGACCTGAGCTACACCGCTGAGCGCACAGCGTTCGATGTAAATTACACCCGGCAGCACGGCTAATAGTTCGGAGACCTGCAGGGGATAGCCCTCGGCGGCGGGGTTTCTGCCCTTAGGTGTTGTTGCTGTTACCTGGTCAATCATTGTTGTCGGAGCCATCTGGCCGCCTGTCATTCCAAAGACGGCGTTGTTGATAAAGATAACGGTTATCTGTTCAGCTCTTTGGGCGGCGTGGATAATCTCGGCAGTTCCAATTGCTGCCAGGTCGCCGTCGCCCTGATAGGAGAAGATTATTTTGTCGGGATTTGTCCTTTTCATACCCGTCGCCACTGCCGGTGCTCTGCCGTGCGCGACCTCTATCATATCAACGTCGATATAATCATACTCCAACACCGCACATCCCACCGGTGCTATGCCGATTGTGCGGTCACGTATGTCAAGCTCATCGATAACCTCGGCAATCAATCGATGAGCAATACCGTGTCCACAACCGGGACAATAATGCGTCGGACAATCTTTGAGAGTAGGTGTTCGCTTAAATACTGTCTTCATATCTGTTACTTCAAAATTGAATGTCAGGAATCAGATAGCAAAATCACAATTCAAAAAATGACACAAAGTGTCATTGCGAGGAGCGTAGTGACGAAGCAATCTCAACCGTAACACCAAAGATTGCCACGCCCTCACTTTGTTCGGGCTCGCAATGACATTTGCATTTTGCATTTTAAGTATCACTTTGCTTTTTACATTTATATTTTTGGTTTCTTTTCGTTTGTTTTCGTAGATATAGTTAGTTGCCTGATTTTGTCGAGGAGCTCTTCAACGGTAGGCACACCGCCGCCGGGTCGGCCGTGAAGAAGGACTGGTGCTTTTCCGGCTACAGCTAATTTCACATCCTCGACCATCTGGCCGGTGCTCATTTCAACAGTCAGAAAAATCCTAAATTCGTTAGCGGCCCTGCTGATTTGCTCTGTTGGAAACGGCCACAGGGTAATAGGGCGTATCCAGCCGACCTTTATTCCTTCTTCTCTTGCCCTGGCCACCGCCCCCTGTACGATTCTTGCCGCGACGCCGTATGCAACCACTATGATATCGGCATCGTCAACTTCGTATTGTTCGCAGAGGACTTCATTTTTTTCTATCTGCTCGTATTTGGCCTTTAGCTTATTGTTGTGTTTTTCCAGCACTCCCTCACCGAGCCATAATGAGCGGACGATGTTTTGCTCTCTGCCTTTGGCGCCGGTCAAGGCCCAGTCTTTAGGGGGCAGTTCTCTCCTTGGTTTTTTCTCTAATACTATCGGCTCCATCATCTGTCCTAAGAGACCGTCGGCCAGAATCATAACGGTTATTTGATACTGGTCAGCCAGGTCGAATGCCAGCGGCATACAATCGACCAGCTCCTGTACGCCCGATGGTCCGAACACAATGGTTCGGTAATCTCCGTGTCCGCCGCCGCGAGTGGCCTGGAAATAATCGCATTGTGATGGCGAGATGTTACCCAGACCCGGGCCGCCCCGCATTACGTTGACGACCACCGCGGGCAGCTCGGCGCCGGCCAGATAGCTTATTCCTTCCTGCATAAGACTGATGCCGGGACTGGATGAGCTTGTCATGGCCCTTTTGCCGGTGGCTGAGGCTCCGAATACCATATTAATCGCGGCCAGCTCACTTTCGCTCTGCACAAAAACGCGGCCTTCCTCGGGCATTCTTCGGGACATATAAGCGGGGATTTCGTTTTGCGGCGTAATCGGATAGCCGAAGTAGGCGTCACAGCCGGCAAGAATGGCCGCTTCTGCAAGGGCCTCATTACCGCACATTAGAACTCTTTCATCCACTGTTATTCCTTGTTGTGTCATTCCCGCGGGGGCGGGAATCTATTGCATCATTATCCTGTTTCCATCCACTTTTTAAGATAACTTTTCAACTTCTGGACAAAATCCCGGGCTGTTTTTAACAAATCTTTTGCTTGCTGTTCAGTAACTGTGAAACCTACTCCATAATCCCCAACAAGTCTTTTGTCATAGGCATCATTAAGTGCTTTCCCCAGGTTTCTCTCAAGAATTTTTGTTTTTACAAAATGCTCTCCGAACAAACTTATTACGCCTTTGTGGGAGGAAGCAGTTACACTTTTAGTTAGAAGCGCGGCTTCTGCCGTAAAGAACATCGCATAATAACACCTTGAAACACAGGAATCGTAATCTCCGGTATTCAAGGCCTGCTCGGCTGTGCTTAGGAATTTCTCAGCTTTGGCTGTAAAATCCCTTATTTCTTTCATGCTACCAATCCCTCTTTTTTCACGTTTAACATAAATGGAGAGTTATAATTTTCAAAAAGATGTTCGGGAACTGCTATAACTGAAATAAGCTCACCTTCCTCGAGGAGTATGTCAAACAGAAGGTCGCTCAAGCTTTCTCTAACTTCAAAAGGATTCAGGGACTGGTCTATCAGCACAAGTATATCGACATCCGAATCCCCCGTAACCTCATCCCTTACATAAGAACCATACAATATAACCTTCTTGATTCCTTCCCCGTACGTTTTTATCAGATGTGCTTTTATTTTATTTATCAGGGATTTTATTCTTTCATCCATTTTTATTCACCGTACCTTATTCCGTCATGTTTTTCCTCCATGTCGAATTTCTAACGGGGCTCACGCTTTTTCCTCAATTAGACTCGGCTTGGATTTTTTACCTGGCTCAGCTACTATTTCTATCTTGTCGGTATCGTCCCGATACACCTCGATTACCACGTCCGGACAGATAATGGCACAAGCGGCACAGCCTGTACAATCGGTATTATTTGTCTGGGCTGGGAAGTAACCGTTTTTATTGGATTTTTTGGCGATGACGATGCAGCTTTTCGGACATACTACTACACACAAGCCGCAGCCTTTGCATCGCTCGGTATCAATAACTATTTTGCCGGCCATTTTTCCGTATTGCGTATATCGTATTGCGTATATCGTATTTAGCCCCCGGTTTCGCGGGGGACTTCCTACGCACAGGCCACATTTTAACAGGGGCTGATATTCCTGTAAAGTGAAAATGCGATTAAAACTACAGCGCAATCTAACGGTATAAAACCTCGAACAACTCGCTGGACACGGGTGGTATAAAGGCTTACACTAATCCAGGTAGATGACATTAGTTATGCGCCATTTTGGCCTAAAATAGTCTGGGCGAAACTATCCCATACTCGGCATTCGGAATCCGACAAATAGTTAAACGCAATGGATATTGTGAAAGTTTCAAGATGAAGACGATTCGACTCAAGGGCGGCTTCGTGGTAACACCACACGGCGTTGAACGCACCGATATAATACTGCGTAATGGCAGGATCGAATTCGTTGCCAACAGGAATGACTGCGACGAGGTAGTCGATATCACCGGCAAATATGTTGTGCCGGGATTTGTTGACATACATTTTCACGGTTATAACCTCTTTGAATTCACGACCGGCCTTTATGACCCAAAATCCAGGACCTTCGATAATAGCCCATCTGCTTATGAATATGGCTTGAACATGTTAAGTAAGACCCTCGTTAGTTTCGGTGTTACAGGTTTTTACGTTGGAACGTGGGCCAGCCCAATTGAGAATTTGAGACATTGTTTTGCTCAACTGTATCATTATCTAAATAAGCGAGAAACTCAGGAGGGCGCCAGGGTTTTGGGCGGACTTTTAGAAGGCAGTTTCATTAATCCTCAGATGGCCGGCGCCCAAAATCCTGACTGCGTGCTTGAATTTGTCACCGGGTCGTTCGACAGAATCGAGGACAAAGGGACCATCAAGCTGGCAAATGTGGTACCGGATTTTGGTCGAGCCGGCTATGAGCTGACCGAATATCTCACTAACAAGGGTGTTGTGGTAGGAGCCGGACACAGCGACGCAACCTGCGAGCAGATTGTCGAAGCGACCAGGGCCGGACTGAAATACTTCATTCACTTTACCAACGGCCCAACGGGTGGTTCGTACAAGCCATTCCACGGCGGCGGAGCAATTGAAGCAGTGCTGAAATCCGACGAACTTTATGCCGAGCAAATTCTTGACGGCTACCATGTCAACCCCGCCTACGTAAGGGACATTCTGAGGCGCAAAGGTGTGGATAGAATAATTGGGGTAACAGACTGTCTGTTTGCGGCAGGTTCGGACATCAGGCAGTTCACGAGCGGTGGTGTCCGTGGTGCCGTCAGCCAAAGCGGCGACTACTTTCAAGCTGTCGGCAAGCCCGGTACGCTCTTCAGCAGCAATCTGACGATGGACCGCGGATTTGCCAACCTGCTTAACTGGTTTACCACGGATATGCAGGGTATTTGGAACCGTTGGCATGAGGCGATGGAGCTGGAAAAAGCCTTGGTGGCAATCTCAAAGATATTCTCTACCAATGCGTGTAAACTAACGGGCCTGGAAAAGGAAGGCTGTGGTTCGGTCGTTGACGGGGCGAAGGCTGATTTGTGCGTGCTTGATATCAGCGGCTCGCCGGGTAATTACGAAATAACCGTCGAATCGACTATAATCAATGGCGATACGGCTTACTCAGCCGGGTAAAGTTTAGTAGCTTGTTTATTGAACACCGTAGAAGCATCTTGAAGGACGAAAACTGATGGCGATTGGAATCAGCGGCCGGCGATCGGTCAGCGATTGGATTGCTCTGATTAAAAAGGCAAACAGCGCATTTGACAACAGGTTGGGCCAAATCTACGGCGATGATGAGGATTTGAAGAGAGAGGCGGCCCGGATGTGTTTGCGCTGCCTTGAAGCATTTGCGGATAGATATGGCGTGGGCCGCCCCCCTGCTTGTCTTCGAAAAGAAGACAGGGGGGTTCTGATAATACGTTCAGCCGGTCGTGTTAACCTGTTAGGCACTCATATCGACCACCGCGGCGGGGCGGTCAATCCGGTCTGTGTCAAGCAAATGTGGCTGGTGGTCGGGCCGCGTGATGATGACCGGGTGCTGGCAAAAAATGTCGAGTCGAGTCAGTTTCCCGATGAACAATTCGGTATCAGCGGCTGCTTGCCGGCCGGGAAAAAAATCCGGGACTGGGATGCCTGGTGTCACGATGAGTTTGAAGAACGTAGGCACGAGACGTCGGTTACCTGGTCGAATTATATACGGGCGGCAGTGCTGTACTTTCAGCATCTCAACACAAAAGACGATGGCAGCTTTGCACCGGCGATTAGGGGGATGAATATGATGGTCTATGGCGATGTCCCCATAGCTGCCGGGCTTAGCTCATCATCGGCGTTGGTTATGGTCGCGGCAGAAGCGGTAATCCGGATAAACTCGCTTCAAAATAAGCCTGCCGATTTAGTAGAGCATTGGGGTTTTGCCGAATGGTATGTTGGCACCCGCGGCGGATGCAGCGACCACGCTGCGATTATATACGGCAGGCCCGGCACAATCCTCCATATTAAAGCTTTTCCACTGTCGGTAGAGGGCGCTGCGCTTCCGGCCGGCCATAGCTTTGTTCTGGCAAACAGCGGCATCGAGGCAAAGAAGCAGGCCGGCGCCCGCGACATCTTTAACGGCCGGGTGGCTGCGTATGTATTCGGCCTGATGTTAATACGCAAAAACTTCCCAGAGTATGCCGACAAGCTCGAACGACTTCGCGATGTCAATCCGGAAAGACTTGGCGTTGATGAGATTGAAATCTATCGAATGATTAAATCCCTGCCCGCTTCTGTCAGCCGGGCGGACATTCTGGAGCTCCTTCCCGAAAGTGAGCATAAGATTCGTCGTGTGTTCAGAAGTCACGACGAACCCGAACAGGGCTATAACATCAGGCAGATATGCCTTTATGGGATAGCCGAGTGTATTCGTGCCGGGATGGTGCCGCAGTGTCTGCGAACAGGCGATATGAAGACCTTCGGCGAGCTGATGAGCATCTCCCACGATGGTGACCGGGTGACAAAAGTGGTTGACGGAAAACGCATACCGACCGACAACAGTTATCCCGATGCGAGGATTGATGCCCTGATAAGCGACCTAAAATCAGCAGACCCCCGCCGTGTAAGCCAGGCTCGGCTGTGGCGCCAGGGCGGTGGGTATAATGTCAGCCTGCCCGAAATAGATATGCTCGTTGACATTGCGCTGGCGAGTCCGGGCGTCCTTGGCGCAGGCCTTGTTGGTGCCGGGATGGGCGGCAGCATCGTGGCTGTTGTCGAAGATAAACATGCCAGGCAGCTTATCGAAAATATGGATGAGCAATACTATCGGCCACGCCGCCGGAATGTGGAAACGGAGATAATTATTCCCGTGGGTGGTTTGTGCACGATAGATGTGTAAACGGGCAGTTAAAAAAACTTGCACATAAACCTGCAGGCAGACCAATCCTTGTATTTTCGCCTAAATCTCTTTAGTTGATTACGAAAGCAATGATGCGGCTTCGGCGTCCAAAAATATCCTGCAGTTCTTATGCTTCTGCAGAATCGAGGCCGGGCACATAGGCGTTACCTGACCTTCCAGGGCGTTCCTGACCGCTTCGGCTTTGCGTTTATCCGGCACTGTGACAATCAGGCAGGCGCTTTTCGTAATCTGCCGAATGCTCATCGATATGGCCTGCCGCGGTACCTGTTCCAGCGTATCGAACCATCCTTCGCCTAACTGCTGATTTCTGCATTTTTCGTCTAATTCCACGATAATGAAAGGCACTTCGGTTTCAAAGTCCGCCGGCGGGTCGTTAAACGCCAAATGCCCGTTTTCTCCGATTCCTATCAATGCCGCGTCGATAGGGTGCGTTGCGATAACAGCGTTTACTCTTTGGCATTCGGCTTGTGGGTCGTCAGCATCTCCGTTAACGAAATGCACCGCCTTCAAACCCGGCACCTTGTCCACAAACCGCTCTTTCAAAAACTTTCTGAAACTGGCTGGATGGTCCGGACCTAAAGCTATGTACTCATCAAGGTGAAACATCGTTACTTTCGACCAGTCGATTCCATTCGCAGTCACCAGGTTTTTGAGCATCTCGATTTGGCTCGTCCCTGTGGCCAGGATAATATTCGCCCGGCCCTTGTTTTCTATTGCATCTTTGATAGCCTCTGCCGCGCTGGCTGCTGCCGATGCTCCCATTTCTTGTTTTGTTGCATAAATAAACTTTTCCATAATTTCGCTCTTCTTTCAAACAGGATTATATTTGGCGTAATCATAAGGAATTTCGGCGGTACTTGCAAAAGATTTTCCTTGCCTTTAATGCACCAAATCTTCTATAACATCTGGAAATATTGCACCGGAAAAATGACTTGTCGGCCCTTGCAGGCGTTAAGAAAGGCAAGAAAGTCTTATTGTCAGGAGGGTTCGCAATAACATTAATACACAACTCGGAAATAAAGGTGAATTATGGCGAATGTATGTAGATTTGTGGCACTGGTGGTCATCCTGAGCTGTTTTCATCCAGCTTTGGGGGCAGCTAAGGAAGTTACTGTGGATTCTTTCGCGGTTCTTAAGACGCTCGATAAGAACCATCCCAGACTGATGTTGAAGGACAAAGACCTGAATCGCCTGAAAGAACTGTATGCGAAAGATGAAGTTTTGCAGAAATGTTTGAGGGATGTTCTTAAGGATGCGGATGACTGTGCTGAAAAGCGGATGCTCACTTACCGCAAGATTGGCCCGCGGCTTCTTCATATAAGCAGAGAATGCCTGCATCGAATTTACGCCCTTGGCCTTGCGTACAGATGGACCGGTGAGCGGAAATATGCCGAAAAAGCGGTGGAGAACCTGCTGACCGTCTGTGCATTCGAGGACTGGAATCCGTCTCACTTTTTGGATACGGCTGAGATGTCACACGCAGTGGGCCTCGGTTATGACTGGCTGTATTCTTATCTCGACATGGAAACACGGGAAAAAATCAGGGCCGGCCTGGTTAAGAACGGCCTGGAACCGGCGCTGAGAGCGTATGAGAAATCGTGGTGGAGTAAAAGTGAGCACAACTGGAACCAGGTCTGCAATGGGGGGCTGATAGTCGGTGCTTTGGCTATTGCGGAATCTGAGCCTCGGTACGCCGAGCAGATAATTATTTTAGCAATAGAGTCACTGCCGCGTGCACTGAAAAGCTACAGCCCCGATGGCGCGTGGATGGAAGGGCCCGGTTACTGGAGTTATGCCACACATTATACCGCTTACGGACTGACGGCGCTGCAAACTGCTTTGGGCACAGACTTCGGACTATTGCAAATCGAGGGACTGGCGGAATCTGGTAACTTTCCAATATACACAAGCGGGCCGCGAGGTCTGTACTTAAACTTTGCCGACTGTGGAGAAAAAAGCTCCAGAGGACCTATGCCGTGTATGTTCTGGCTGGCTCGGACCTACGATAACTCTTTGTACGCCGAGGCCGAACACGCTGAGATTGCCGAAAGCGACGCCGGGGCCCAGCACGTGGTTTGGTATGTGCCGGCTCCGGAGGCAAGTCCTGCCCCTAAAGACCTCGACCGTTATTTCCGCGGCCCTGTGGAGATAGCAGTGTTCCGCAGCGCCTGGGACGACCCGCAAGCTCTGTTTGTTGGTGTTAAGGCCGGCTATAACCAAGTCAATCATGGGCATCTCGATTTGGGCAGCTTCGAGCTTGATGCTCTGGGCATTCGATGGATACGCGACCTCGGTTCGGACAACTACAATCTGCCAGGTTACTGGGACGGGAAAAGAGGAGGCAGGCGGTGGAGTTATTACCGCCTAAATTCGAAAAGTCACAGCGTCCCACTACTGGACGGCGAGGACCAGGACCCATTGGCAGCATCGAGGTTTACCAGGTTCCAAACAGAGAGGTCTTCCGCTTTTGTTCTTGTTGACCTGACGAGTGCTTACAAAAACTCTGCGAACAGGGTGACAAGAGGTGTTGCAATGGTCGAGAATCGGCGGGCGGTTCTTGTGCAGGACGAGTTCGATATCGAAAAGCCCTGTGAGGTCATCTGGGCTGTGACAACGGATGCGAAAATCGATATAAAGGAAAGAGATACCGCCGTACTTACCCTTGGCGGCAGAAAGCTTATCGCACGGCTTTTATCACCTTCCGCCGCCGAATTTGCAATAGAGTCGGCTGAACAAAAAGCACCCCAGAAAACCAACAAGGGTGTCAGGCGACTTATAGTTCGCTTGCTGAATGCTAAGGGAATCGTTCGAGTGGCGGTCCTGCTCTCGCCGGTGTGGAAAGACAAGGTTGTGGTTACAAAAGTGCCAATAAAGCCGTTGGCGCAATGGTGATAAATGTGATTGTCAAATGAATTAATACGCAGAAAAATATTATGAGGTGCAAAATGAAAAGTTCATCAATTGGTATTCGCAGAGTTTTTGTTATCAGTTTATTAATTTTTGTGCTGGCACTTTCGGGCAGACTTGCTCAAGGTGCTGAAAACAAAAAGCCTCAGCTATGTCAGGGAAATTATCATAGTGAGGAGGCGGCCAAAGAGCAGCTTGCCAAGTTTGCCCGCAGCTACTCCAACCTAAATGAATGGAAGGCCCGGGCCGAGCGAATTCGTGAGGGCATCCTTCGGGGAGCCGAACTTCTGCCGCTGCCCAAAAAATGCGCTCTGAATCCTATCATTCACAGCGAACGCAAATACGACGGCTACACCGTCCAAAACGTAGCTTTCGAAAGTCTGCCCGGGGTGTTCGTTACTGGGAACTTATATTGTCCTCGAAAAGGGAAGGGACCTTTTGCAGCAGTGCTTTGTCCGCATGGACATTTCAGCAGTGCCGACAACTACGGCCGGTTTAGACCCAATATGCAGAAGAGATGCGCAACGTTGGCCCGTATGGGTGCGGTGGTCTTCTCCTGCGATATGGTCGGATATGGTGACTGGAAAAATGCGGGATGGGAGCACAGTCGGCCGAAGGCCCTTAAATTGCAGCTCTGGAACAGCATACGTGCCATCGATTTTCTTACCTCCCGCAAGGACGTGGACCCGAAGCGCATCGGCGTAACAGGCGCTTCCGGCGGAGGGACACAAACGTTTCTTGTAACAGCGGTCGATGACCGCATCGCGGTCTCTGTTCCTACCGTGATGGTCTCAGCCCACTTCTTCGGCGGATGCAACTGCGAAAGTGGTATGCCTATCCATAAAAGCGATACCCACGAGACGAATAATACGGATATTGCCGCGCTGGCCGCGCCGCGCCCGCAACTGCTTATCTCTGACGGCAAGGACTGGACAAAGAATACGCCGGACGTCGAGTTTCCTTATATCCGCAATGTCTATCGTCTTTTTGATGCAGAAGCTCGTGTGGATTATGTTCACCTTCCCAATGAGGGGCACGATTACGGATTTTCCAAGCGTATCGGTGCCTATAAGTTTTTCGCGAAACATTTGGGGCTCTCGCTCGACAAGGTGAGTAAGCCGGACGGCTCCATTGACGAGAGCTTCGTCGTTATTGAAAAACAAGAAGATATGTACGTCTTCGACGAGGAGCATCCTCGCCCTGCTCATGCAGTTAAGCCTGACATAGAAGTACTGCCGTGGGATTAGTTCATAATCCATTTTGAAAGAGTTAGAAGGATGAAGAAGATTATTGTAATATTTCTGGTTTTTATCGCTACAACTATGCTTTCAGCAGCAGAACGCCGGAAGAGGTCCAAAGATGTTACAGTAAAGCCGATACTGGTGGTGTACAAAACCATCGGCGAGGTCGAATTGAAACTGCATATATTTGAGCCACCCGGGCGGGATGTAAAGGAATCGTTACCGGCGATAGTGTTCTTTTTCGGCGGCGGATGGGTTGGCGGTACTCCGACGCAGTTCTACCACCAGTGCGATTACTTAGCCTCGCGAGGGATGATGGCGATTTCCGCCGAATATCGTGTCAAAAACAGGCATAGCACTACACCATTCGAATGTGTTGCCGATGGTAAGTCCGCTGTCCGCTGGGTCAGGGCCAACGCAGCCCGTCTTGGCGTCGATCCGGCTAAAATCGCCGCAGGTGGTGGCTCGGCGGGCGGCCACGTGGCAGCCTGCACTGGCGTGATTGAGGGACTTGATGAAGAAGATGAAGACCGCAGTATAAGTTCCAGGCCGAATGCATTAGTGCTGTTCAATCCGGCTGTGGACCTGATAGAGTTGTCGAAAAAAAGGCGTTCGGATGAAAGGTTCAATCGTGTAAAAGAAATATCTCCCTTGCAGCACGTTAAAAAGGGTGTCCCACCGTGCATTATTTTTCATGGAATTGCGGACCGGACAGTTCCGTTCGAAAGTGTTGAGCGTTTCAGCAAGGCTATGAAGGAGGCTGGCAATGTTTGTGAGCTTGTGCCGTTCGAAGACAAGGGGCACGGCTTTTTTAACTACGGAAGGGACCAAGATAACAGCTCATTTGAGAAAACCGTCCGGGCTGCCGATGAGTTTCTTACTTCTTTAGGTTATTTGAAAGACGTCTCTAAATCAAAGCAGTCCGGAAAGAAACAAAGCCGGGTAAATCCCGTTTTTGTGCCCATCGAGGATGACCCGAGTCTGCCGAGGGTCCTGCTGGTTGGCGATTCTATCTCGATTGGTTACACTCTGCCGGTGCGTAAGCTGCTCGCCGGCAAGGTTAACGTCCATCGGATTCCCACTAATGCCAGGCATACCGGCATAGGCCTGGAAAACATCAACAAATGGCTCGGTGACGGCAACTGGGATGTGATACACTTCAACTGGGGACTGCACGACCTTTGTTACAGAAGTACCGACGCAAAGACTCCCGGCCAAAAAGACAAAGTAAATGGCAGACTGGATTTGACATTCGAGGAGTATCAACAGAATCTTCGCAAACTTGTCAGGATACTCAAGGCCACCGATGCAGAACTTATCTGGGCCGGCACAACGCCGGTTCCTGAAGGCGAGCCGGGCCGTTTCAAAGGTGATGAAATAAAGTACAATAAAGCCGCCGAAAAAATTATGAAAGAAAACGGCGTGATGATTAACGAACTTTATGCTCACGTTCTGCCAAAGCTAAGCCAACTGCAATTGCCAAACGGCAATGTCCACTTTACCGCCGAGGGTTACAATTATCTGGCTAAACAGGTGGCTGTAAGCATCCTTAAAGCACTTGGTGCATCAGATAAAGAATAAATGTGATTAGCAGTATGAAAGAGGCAATAGGAACAGCTCTCATTAAGGGGGCTTTTTGAGTTCTTCGATTTTCGGCAGGTCTTTGAGTGTGTTCAGGCCGAAAGTTTCCAGAAATTTCTTTGTCGTGCCGTAAAGCATCGGTCTGCCTAAGACCTCAGCTCGGCCTACTATCTTAACCAAACCTTTATAACAAAGAGTTCGAATTACCTCGCCGGCGGCAACACCTCTGACGGCCTCGATATCAGCCCGCATGACCGGCTGCTTGTATGCAATTATGGCAAGGGTCTCCAGGGCGGCGGGGCTTAGTTTGCTGTCGCTTCGGACCCGAAGTAATTTTTTCAGCCAATAGTTATAAGGACTGAGGGTAAGCATTTGATAACCGCCGGCAATTTGCTCTATTCTAAAGGCGTTATTGTTTGCCTTGTATTTGCCGTTCAGGTTTTCGATACATTGACGGACTTGCTTTACGGATGTCTCAACGATATTGGCCAGCCGGCTTTCCGTGAGGGATTCGTCGCTGGCGAATAGAACCGCTTCCACGACCGTCTCGACTGTCGTCTTAACATCCTGGTCGCCCTCTGATAGGTCGTTCTGTTCTTCGAAATCCTCGTCGGTTTCTACATTTGAAAGGGACGTCTCTGTTTGTTCCAGTTGTTCTTCTGTCATATGTTTTTCCATTTAAATGGGTCTGCATCTTTGTTGCTTACCCTTATTGTCACAGAATTTAGCTGTTTTTGCAACTGTTTGGCGAATTTTTTCAATATGAATCGTTCCGAGACCGTATGGCTCAGGCAGATGCAGGTCAGACCAGCTTCCTGAGCGGCTAATGCCTGATGGTGTTTCAATTCGCCGGTAAGGTACAAATCGGCCTTTGCGGAGATAACCAAATTGATAATTTTGCCACATGAGCCGGCGCAAACCGCCGCTGTTTTTACGAGCCTTTTTTCATTTCCAATCAGACCGACGGCCTTGGCGCCGGTGTGTTTCTTTATTCTGTTGATAATCTTTTCTATTCGTAACGGCTGGGCTAATCTGCCGATTCTGCCCAGGCCGAATTCGTTTTGGTTGTTGTAGAGTTTGATAATGTCAAAGGCCGGCATCTCGTAAGGATGTGTCTTTTTCATTGCCGCTATTACTTTATCGAGTTTTTCCGCTGGCACAATCGTCTCGAATCTTATCTCAAGGACTTTTTCCAGTTTCCCTTTTTTCCCGATAGCCGGCTTTGCGTTTTCCAGAGGCAAAAAGGTCCCCGTTCCCTCGGCACCGAAGCCGCAGTTGCTGTAATTACCTATTGCCCCTGCCCCGGCGGCGAAAACCGCATTTGAAACTTCAGCCAACGATTCGACAGGAACAAAGACAACGAGTTTGTAATTGTCGCTCGCGGAATTAACAACGTAATCCCCGATCGGCTTTCCATCTTTAATGCCGATAATCTCGGCAAGGCCGTCGTTGACTCCGCCTGTGGCGGCATCCAGGGCGGTATGTATCGAAAAAACCGCAATCCCGGAACGGATTAAGTCATAAACAACGCTCGTTTGCCCATTAGAGGTAACTTTCTTCAGGCCGTCCCAGATTACCGGATGATAGCTTACAATCAGCTCGGTCTTTAGTTTTTTGGCCTCAGCGACAACATCATTTGTTACATCAATAGTCAGCAGAATATTTTGTACGTTTTTCTTCGGGTTGCCGATAAGCAATCCTACGTTGTCCCAGTCCTGTGCTAAGTTAAGTGGGACTATTTTTTCAATTTGCTCTGCAATATCTTTTATCTTCATTTGCTTTGTTCACACCCATTACTTGTACAGTTATGAGATTACTTTGTCGCTCACCGACATTCGCTCCTCGCAATGATATGAGGTTGCGCTCGGTGTCATTGCGGGCAAAGCGAAGCAATCTCTTTTCAAATTTTCATATTCGTTATTCCTTGTTCGACATTCTACATTCATTTTTGATAAACTCACCGAGCTTCTTTTGTAGTTTTTTAGTCATCGTACCGACCTTGCCGTCGCCGACAATGTGCTTTTCCACTGCGGTTACGGGCATAATCTGCATAATTACATTTGTCAGGAAAATCTCATCGGCAGCCAGCACGTCGTCTATGGAGAGATCTTTTTCGAGAAGTTTGATTGAGTTTGTTAAGGCGATTTGGCAGGCGGTCTTTCTCGCTATGCCCGCAAGGACAGGCGTTACAATCGGCGGTGTATGAAGGACGGAATCTTTGACCAGAAACACATTGCTTATGCAGCCTTCGGCCAATAGATTATTCGTCGTGAACCATAACGCTTCGGCAGCCCTTTTTTGATGTGCGCGATTTAGCGCAATCATACGCGGGAAATAGCTTGTCGTTTTGTGTCCACACGTTGGCTCGTCGGCGTTTTGCCTGAATGGGCAAAGTACCACGAGAACACCTTTTTTATAATATTCAGCCGGGTAAGGCTGAAGCTTTGCAGCGGTGATAAGAAGTGTCGGTTTGCGCTGCTCATCCGATTGGGACATCGGGCCGTTGGTAAGTGTCAATCGCAAACGGGCATCGGTTAATTTGTTCGCTCGCAGTACCTTATAAATAGCATCAGTGAGATATTTCCTGTCGTATGGATTATTGATGGATAAACTTCCGGCGCTGAAAAACAACCTGTCTAAGTGGTTCTTAAGGGCAAAGACCTTGCCGTTGTGACTTCGCATCGTTTCAAAAAGACCCGCCCCATACAAAAAACCGCTGTCGGTAACGGATATGCGGGCCTTGTCGATATCAATTAGTTTGTCATTTAGAAAAACCTTTTCTACCATCTTTGTATAAATCCGAATATCGAATATGGATACATACGCTTCTTACAGGCGTTTCGAAATCCGAAACAAGATGAGTTAAATGGTTAATTAGTTTCTGTTGCGGAAACAGTATTTGTCATTCCCGCGAAAGCGGGAATCCAGCTTTTTCGCTCTGGACCCCTGCTCCCCGCTTTCGCGGGGACAAGTTTACCCCTGCGGAAGCAGGGGCAGGGGTGACATCGTCGATTTTCGTTTTACGCAACAGTTACTAATTAGTGAGTGGTTAATTGGTTAGTTGGCGAATTGAATACTAACCACTTACTACTCACCACTCACTACTTACTACTTACTACTCACTACTCACCACTTACTACTCACCAGTTTGCGAGTGATTGTATTCTGCTTTAGATTTCTTATTTATCTTTTTTATATCCACTATCCGTTGTTTGGGTTTTTGCGTTTCTTTTATTCCTGCCAGCAGTGCTCTTGCTTTTGTGAGAGTTTCGTCCCATTCTGCTTGCGGGTCGGAATCTGCGACTATTCCACCACCGGTCTGGGCAAAGGCCTTTCGGTTTTTGATAATAATCGTTCTTATGGCAATATTCAAGCACGCACAGCCGTCTATGCCGATAAAGCCTATGCTGCCGGTATAAACGCCTCGGGCCGTCGGTTCGGTTTCGTCGATAATTTCCATCGAGCGGATTTTCGGGGCGCCGGTGATAGAGCCGCCGGGGAACATAGCCTTGAAGATGTCACAGAATGTAATTTGCTCCCGAAGCTGCCCGGCTACGGTCGCCACGGCATGAAAAACCGTCGGATAGCTTTCAATCGTCCTGGGCTGAATTACGTTCCTTGTTCCAGGTTTGCAGATCTTGGCCACATCGTTGCGCTCCAGGTCAATTATCATATTCAGCTCGGCGCGTTCTTTTTCACAATGGAGCAGCTCATTGAAATTTTTTATGTTGGTTTGTTTCGAGTGCGGGTTTTTCCGGGCCGTCTCATTGATACGCCGCCGGGTACCTTTTATCGGCTTGGTTCGGATGAGGCCGTCATCAATTGTTATAAACATCTCAGGCGAGGCGCTGACGATGTGAAAGCTTCCGCCGTCGATGTACGCGGCGTAGCCGCTTGGGTTGTAGTGATTTTGCCAGTGATAGAGCTTTATCGGCCTGGCATCGTAATCACATTCAAATCGCTGTGAAAAGTTAATCTGGTAAACCTCGCCGTCGTAGATATAGCGTTTTATATTCTCGACCGTTCGCATGTAGTAATCTTTATCCATATTGCAGCAAATTTGCGAAAAATCTATATTGTCAAGGTCGGCAGGCCCGGTTTGCGAGATGTGGATTTTTTGGGATTCAGCCAGCAGCTTCTCCAGGGCGGCAAGTTTGTCCTGCGGTTTTTCAGAATCGCTCGGCAATTCCAGGACGATTAGCCGGAAAGTTCCTTCGATATGGTCGTAGGCAATAAGGCGGTCGTAGAAGCAAAGCCGAATCAGCGGCATTTGAAGGTCGTCTGTTGTCGTTTCCGGGAGCTTTTCAATATATCTGCCGAGTTCGTAACCAAAATATCCAATCCATCCGCCGCAGAAAATCCCCTTTGGCTGGTCATCGTCCCCTCCCCTGTCATTCCCGCGCAAGCGGGAATCCACTAACTTGTATTTATCCAGGACTTCTTGCAGTTTTCCGAATGGCTCTTTTTGTCCCGTTTTAAGTTCAAATATCTCTTTCGGCTCGGCGGCCCAGTAGCTGAATCTGTCCGCATCCGCCTTGGCCGGGTTGCCGCCGAGGATTGAGGCCGATTTTAGTCCGGAAAATATTTCGCTTAAAGCCGGCAAATCTATGGATGCACGGATTTTTTTGTAGTGCAGTTTGCAGAGAATAAGATTATCGGTTTTGGCAACTGTCCCTGCTGTCATTGTGGTTGTCCTGCCCTGAACTCATTTATAATTTGTATGCTCGAAGAAGTACCTATCCTCTCGGCCCCTGCGGCTAACATTTCAAGGGCCTGTTTTGCTGTTCTTATTCCGCCGGCAGCCTTTATCTTGCAGTTCGGAGCAGTTTCTTTCATCAGCTTTATATCTTCGATGGTTGCTCCCCCGGCCGGGTGCAGACCCGTGCCGGTCTTTATAAAATCGACGCCGCACCTGTCCGCTGCCTGGCATGCGAATATCTTTTGGTCATGGTTGAGGGCAGCCGATTCGATTATCACTTTGAGCACAACCGCCGGCCTCATCGAGCGGCAAACTTTCAGCACCGCGTTCAGCTGAGCTTGCAGATATTTTGTATCTCCGGCGATTATCGACGCCAAATCAGCGACCATATCAATCTCATCGGCCCCGGCGAAGATGGATTCTTTGGCCTGGGCGACTTTGATTTTAGTCGTCTCGGCCCCGAGCGGCAGACTGACTACACCGCCGACGGCAACTTTAGAGCCGGCTAACAGCTCAGCGGCCAAAGACACCCATCGTCCGTTCACGCAAACCGTATGAAATCCGTAGGTTTTTGCATCCCGGCACAACTGTTCGATTTGCTCTTTGGTCGCCGTGGCATCGAGCATCGTATGATCAATGACGCTTGCCAATTGTTTCTCATCTGTTATGGTCACTTCCTTTATAACCTTTCCGCTTATGGACTAATGTTTCGGCTGGCTTACAAAAAGCGGCTCATGAGCTGGCGGCCTTGGTACCCTTATTGAACAACTGCTCCGCGGGACAGCCGAGCTCTTTGTGCTTGCAGTACTTGCAGGCTAATGAACCTCTAATTAAGGCATTTCCACCTAACCAAAGCATGGCCAATATTACCATTAATGCCGGTATCAGCCAGGTAAAATCTCTGATTAAAATAATGATTCCACCAACAAGAGGAAAAATCAGAACCAAAAAATCCGGAATTAAATCTTTCCACGAGATTTCTTTTTCAGCAAATTTTTCGGGATTTCCTCTCTTAAAAAGCAAAGCACACAGTTTGCCTCTGCCTAAGCCGCAGGTTTTGCCGTAATAGTAGCAATTCACACAGCTTCCCTTCAATATCTTTAGCTCAATCCATAAGCAAAACATCAGGTAAAGAACAGTAAATAGCATGCCGAGCTGGGAAAAGATATAGGCACCTAAGATATAAATAGATAAGGATAAAGCGCAGGAAAGTAAAGGTATCCAAATGGGAAAGTTTTCGTAAGCTTTGTTATTTTGCATATTTCCTCCGATTTAAATCGTTGCTGTTTTAGTTCGTGCTCAATTAAAATAACCGAACTGCTTTGTTTACAAGGCTTTAAGTGAAGCCTTAAGTCAAATATTATCCTGAGTGCATCAACTATGCTGTTTCCGCTTCATCCGTTATCCGTTTCCATAATGATTTAACATCTAATTCTTCCGCCCAATGTTCTATATAATCCAGGTCTAATTTCCCATACTGGACCTCATAAACCCTCAGGGCATCGGTAAATTGTTTTTCACTTCCACCACAGAGTTTCGCCCATCTTAACTTGGCTAATATTGTATCTTCGGGGCTTGAAACCTGCATTTCTGTTCCCATAAACTTTTCGCTATACCTGCGTAGAAAGCGTGACCTGTCGAAAGCTTCATTGGATAATATCCAAAAGTCAACCTTGTCACCTGATTTTAAGTCGATAAGGTTGAACATACTTTGCCCGCTAATTGCATCAAGGATACTGTGTTCATCCAGATAAAAATCAGGGAACGGGAAAGCTTCGACCAACACATGAGCTTTCGATTTCTCAATAGCAATGACCATATCTATATCGTGTGTGGCTCTGGGCTGGCCTTGCAAGCTCGAAGCTACAGAGCCTGTTAGCATATATTGGATTCCAGTTTGGTTGAGTGTTTTGATAACCTGTTTTAGTAATTTCTGTTGTGACATTTATCGAGACGTTCTAAAAATATTTTCTTCAAATCTTCGTCTGGAAGATTCGGGTATCTTGTATGTAATCCCTGGATAAAAAGCTGTTTGGCAAATTCAGACAGCTCAAACGCCTTAAGCAGCCTTTTTTCAGGCGACATTCCGCGAAGCACCTGGATGTATATCTTATGATTTGGACGTTTCTTAATGTTCATAATCTCATCTTTTAAGCAATGGCGGAGGCCCCAATATAATCCAAATAGCCCATTTATGCAAGGCTTTATGCACAGACACAGATTGTCATCTCTTTACGTACCCTTTCTTTTTGAAAAAGTCCAGTGTGCCGGCGATATTATTAAAAACTTTTGTTGCGGTTTGAGTAACAAAGACTGAAGGACTCTGTTTTGCAGTCCAGATGACGTACACTTCTTTGGCCGCCTCGTGTGCGTGCTGGAGCTCCCTTTCGACTCCGCTGGATATTGCTGCTCGTCCATCGTCTAACGTGGGAATAAAGCTGATTATCATATCCGCCTGGTCAATTAGCATAAAATCACGGGCGTATATCTGGCTGTTGATATCGCGTTCGATTTGCCGGACCTCGGACAAATCCAGCCGGACTTTCCGCCCCAACGCTGTAACCTCAACATAATCCAATCCTTTTTGGCTTGCCCGCTGGGCCTTTTGCGGCAGATACGATTCTTCCAAATCACCGGGGTCGAAGCAGATGAACGATTGCTTCATCAATCGCCGAAATTTGACAATTTCATTTTTCACATCTTCCATATCGTCAACAGCGGTCATAGGAAAGCTCAAATATGCTTTTTTGGTTCGACCGTCAAAGATAAGTCCGTAGAATGTTTCAGTGGTTTCGGCTTCGGTGCCGCGGGCAAGGCAATAAAAAGGAATCCTTTCGTTAATACCTTTGCACAGCATTTCTGTGCCGATAATCTCTTCTTCCCGCCAGACAATTAAATCTTTCAGCGTGTGTTCGGCGGAGTGTTCGGCAACGAGGCGGGTGTGCAGTGCGATTACGCCGTCAATCAGGCAGATATACATATCGGTGTTGAGCTGGCGCATCTGGTCGAAATCCACCGCCGGAAACAGTCCGTGCCGCCAGCGGAAGGTTGCGTGAGTATTGACTATCAGGTTGGGGCTCTTTGCGGCTTTTGCGATGATGTCTTTGAATACGCTTCGGCGCAGTGAGCTGAGCCTTTTCATTGGTATATCTAAGATTTTGCCGGGCGGAATATCGGGTGCTTCGGCGTACATCCGGTCGCCGACATTACACAGCAGCGTCTCTTTTCCTTTCTCGCCGGCGAATTGACATACTTTCTCAAGATAGCTTTTCTTGTCAACGCCGACCATTCCGGTAACAACGACTATCATTAGACAGACTCCGGACCACAGACACAAGACTCAAGAACGATCTTCAGTCTTCTTGGTGTCTTTTTTCACTGAATTTATAAGCCCTTGTAATGTTTTAGCTGATTCCTTTCTCCGGTCTTCCACTTGTCTATACTCATCGTCTTTCAAATATCCAACTCGCCTTGAAAGGTGCAGCAGGTATTCTACCTCTGCAATTGAGCCCCTGGCCACATATAGAAAGTGAAGATATTCTTTTTTGTGCTCTCTGCTTGCGCCCTCAGCTATATTAGTAGGTACAGAGACTACAGATCTTCTTAATTGAGATGTAATCCCGTACAACTCTTCCTTGGGGAAAGACCTGGTTTTAAAATACACTAATACAGCCAAATCATCAGCATATTGCCATGCTTTTATATTCTTAAAATCTCTTGCCATTTGTTTCTCCTTTAGTCTTTAGTCTTGGGTCTTGAGTCTTTAAAGGTTTTTCAATCTTTGTTCTCTGTCGTAATCTTTGAGCGCTGCAATCAGCTCGCTTATATCGCCGGCCATTATTTTATCCAGGTTGTAAAGCGATAAGCCGATTCTATGGTCGGTTACACGATTTTGCGGGAAATTATATGTTCTGACTTTTTGAGACCTGTCGCCTGAGCCAATCATCGTCTTTCGTTGCGAGTCGCGCTCGGCCGTTTTTTTGCTCTGATAATATTCGTAAATCCTGCTTCTTAGGAGCCGCCATGCTTTGGCACGGTTTTTGTGCTGGCTTTGCTCTTCCTGCATGCTGACGGTAATCCCCGTTGGGATATGCTCGAGCTTGATGGCGCTGCTTATTTTGTTGACGTTTTGTCCGCCCGGCCCGCTTGACCTGCTGACGTGCTCGACGACATCATCGGGAGCTATCTGGATATCGAGCTCTTCAGGCTCAGGCAGTACCGCCACTGTTGCGGCTGATGTGTGAATTCTGCCCTGCGATTCGGTCTCCGGGACGCGCTGGACGCGGTGGCCGCCGCCCTCATAGCCTAATTCGGACCAGACGCCGGGGCCCTTGATATTGAATATGACCTCACGAAAGCCGTTTTTTTCTGATACGCTAAAGTCAAGCTGTTCAACTTTCCACCTGCGATTTTCAGCGTATTTGACATACATATTGTACAAATCGCGCGCGAACAGGGCCGCCTCTTCGCCGCCGGTGCCTGCTCGGATTTCCATTATAACCGAGTCGATGCCCATATCGTCGGCCATTACCAGAGTGTCTGTAATTTCCTTGAGCAGGTTGCTCTTTTTGCCTTCAAGCTGTTGGAGCTCTTCTTTTGCCAGCGCTCTGAAGTCTTCGTCGGCGGTACTGTCGGCTAATATTTGCTCGGCCTCTTCAATTCCGGCTAATGTCTTTGTGTACAGGCGATATTTTGTAACTATTGCTCTGAGTTTCCCCTGCTCTTTGGATAGCGATACCAGCTTGGCCGAGTTGGAGGCGATCGCCGGCTCGGAAATCTGCTTTTCGATTGCGTTGTAGCGTGCCTCGAGTTCGTCGAGTTTTGCCGGTAAACTATCTTTCTTCTCAGCCATAAATACGTATCTCGCGAATTGTCTCTCGTTACAAAAAATTTACCCCGCACCAATTGAGCATAGGCTCACGCCTAATTGGTGTGGGGTAACCGATAGAAAAAGCTATTGCTGTTGGTCTTTTTTGGTCTTCTTGAAGTAGCTTGTGCCGTATTTCTTTTGGAACCGTTCTATTCGGCCGGCAGTATCGACGTATTTCTGCTTGCCCGTGTAGAACGGATGGCACATCGAGCATATCTCTGCGTGGATTTCTTTTGCCGTGCTGCTGGTCTCGAATGTATTGCCACAGCCGCAGTGAACCACCACTTTATCGTACTTTGGATGTATATCTTTTTTCATAACTACAGTACTCCGGAATACCTTAAACTCAAAATTATAACAATATTGATTCATATTTCAACAGAAATTTTTTGGTCTTTTTATTTAGCCCCCAGACCTGTGCTGGGGGAGGGTATTCCGTTATATTTAGCCCCGCAATTTATTGCGGGGTTCTTGTTTACCCCTCACCCCCGCCTGCCCCGCGAAGCCTTGTCGAAGCATGGGTCCTCCCGCCTCCGTCCTTCATCATTCGACATTCCTTGTTCGATATTCGATATTTCTTCTCTCCATCCTGATTTCCTGATCATCTGATAACCTAAGCAACAAATCTCTAATCTCTAATCCCTAATCCCTAATCTCTAATCCCTGCCTTCTGTCCTCTGTTCTGGAGTTTATCCCCGAGAACTGCTCCCTTGCCTTACTGCAGGGGACCAGGATTGCTTTCTTCTTCCCCGCTTGCCCCCGCAATTCCCTGGCGTGGGTCCTCTGGACGGGGTTATATTTTCGGTCATACGGTTGCGGTTTTCTCGAACATCTCTGACAAGCAAGGCTCATTCATTAACCGAATTGTCTCACCCAGTGCTGCTGCTATCTTCTCGTAATGGCTTATACCAATTCAACTTAATAAGTGCGCTTTATATAATGACGATTTATGATATAGTGGCCATTTATCCCACCCTCACGGCCGGAACGCTTTTAGAGTAAGGCGCAAGAATTAACTTGAATTCGTATTATATCTTCATAAGAAAGCTCTCTCTGCCGTCTGTCTTTCAGCCACTTTTCGCAAACCTGATAACTATAATACTCCCACCTTGCTCATCACCCCTGAAAATTCCGGCCATACCTACACCCACTCTGTCCTATTAGTGGCTATTAGCACCTCTCTCCCTTGTCACAATTTCTTGGACGGGTCCTGCCGGCTTACGAGCACCAAGCGCACACGGAGCACGCACAAAAATTGAACATCGCCGGTAACTGGCAAAGAGCAGCAAACCACACAGGCCACGAGTCATGCCGTGATGCACGCAGGGATTATTGTCGAAGCGCGCGTCAAACGGTCCGTTGCATCGATATATTAAGACCCATCTGAATCTCCCGAGTTCGTGTTGTGGCTTTTGTTGGGCTCTGGTTCAGGCTCAGGAGGTAGTATATCTCCCAAACACGCATCCACTTCCAGATCATATGCGCAGGCAATCCGAGCGATGTGGATTCCTAATAGGGCTCGCAACTCACCCAGTGTGCAGTAGAGTTGAGCCTCATACGGCCACCCATAACTTGCGCTTGGGGATTGATTCTCATCCAGAAACTTGCGACAGGCAGCCTGCATAGCTCGCAGGATTTTTCTCAGAAGAGTGTCCGTAGAGAGAGCCTCTATGTCGCGGGTAAGTCGCTCACTGGTATCGAGGATGGACTGCACGATGAAGGTGCCGACCTCTCTGTCATATGGATAGTGGAGAGCCCTCTGACCTGCAAGATACACCAATAGTCGTCGCGCCTTATCTCGTTCATCTACCGGTGGCTTCCAGCTTATTCCACCCATAGGGGTTAAAATGCCCGTCAAACGAGTGGCCAGTTCCCGACCCTTTAGTTTGGCCTTCTCACTCTTACTCATATTCGAGATCCTTCATTTGTCCCAACGCGGTGTTCAACAGCGGGAGGTGTTTGTACGTCCACTGGAACACATGGTCAGGTGTTTCTGCGTCAATCCTGTTGATGAACCCTACTTTAGACTTAGAAAGTGCTGTCGAGCTTTTGCCGCAATCTGACCTTCAGTCATTTCGTCAACCGTTTCAACGCCGACTATACGACCACCGAGCCCTTCTCGCTCGAGATGTTTTTTGAGTTCACCTTTTGACTCACCAGGACCAAATATCAGAATAGATTCTGCATCACGAATACACGAAATTACCTCGTTGTAGTAAGTGTTGAGATGTCCCGTAAACGCTCGTTGTTGGCGGTCATCTGATTGAACTGCCTGTGATTCAAATGGACCACCCGAACGTGAACCAGCAGACCGTCGTATCTGTTTTTCAACATTCGATCTTACCAGTTTCATTTCTTCCTCTTCGCCGGCGAGAAACACGATGACAGCCTTCCTATGATTAATCCACAAACCCACTTTTCTTTTCATATATCTTCCCTTTTCCCATTATGTTCGCCTGACATTGAAGCCCAGCGAGGGCGATAAGCCGTCCACTCCAGCGATTGGTTAGAATTATAATCTGCTCTTTTCATGTTCTATCCGCTACCACAATTGTTCGCAAATTCCATCAAATCCCACGAAAATCAATTGTGCCTGTTGTCCGAGTAACTCTTGAGGTTCGCGTATGCCTTAGCGTTCAGCCGGAGATTGCTCCTGTATGAGAGATTACCCACCAGGCTGATCAGTGGCTGGCGGCGATGCCATAAGTTGCCCAAGGCCCTGCGCAGAATGCGCGGCATGGAATAAAAGTCCCGGTCGCAAGAGATCATTTCTTCGATGATGCCGTCCAGAGACAAATGCTTATACCGAGCCACCGGGAAGGTTAGTGTGTAGTATTTCCAGTCTTCCGGGAACGTATCAAGGGCGACGCGGTCCTCGGATTTCATCTTGTCCCACAGGCGCGTGCCGGGCAAGGGAGTCAAAAACAGCACGTTGAGATTGTCCACACCGTACTGACGGGCCACCTCGGCGATATGTTTGCCGACACCCCGTTCGTCTATGTCCAGACCGATGATAAACGAACCCACTACCAGAATGTTGTGCCGTTGTATGCGCCGTACTGAGGCGCGGAAATCCCGGCCTTTGAGAAGGTTGAATTTCTTGCCGATCTCCCGGAGCCCTTCCGGCGCGGGGGACTCAAAGCCGACGAAGACGCCTCTGCACCCGGCCTTTGCGGCTAACACCAGAAGTTCTTCGTCATCCGCGAAGTTAATGGTGGCCTGGGAAACCCATTCCTTTCGCAGGTTCGCTTGTGCCATAGCACGGAACAGGTCCTTGGCATGGGCGATGTGTTCAGGACGCGTGCCGATAAGGTTGTCGTCCACCACCAGAACAAGTTTCTCACGAATCGACTGGAATTCGCGCACGACATCCGGAATGGGACGTCGCCGGTATTTGGCCCCGTTGAACGCCGTCACACTGCAAAAGCTGCAGTTCAAGGGACAGCCGCGTGTGGTCTGAATGGCTCCGAAGGCATATCCCGAAGCCAGCAAATCATGGCGGGCCAGCGGGACATCGCTTATCTCGGCAAGCCCTCCGTCATACCGGCGATTCAGGCTGCCATTACGGGCGTCCTCCAGGACCTGCGGCCAGATGCCCTCAGCTTCCCCCGTGACGACCGAGTCCGCGCGCTCCATGACCTCTTCCAGGCACATGGTTGCATGAATGCCGCCCATGACCACGGGTACACCCAGATTGCGGAAGTGAGTGGCCACTTCATAGGCGCGGTTCGCCTGCGAGGTGAAAGCGGTAATGCCCACCAGGTCAGGCCGAGGCATGGCCGCGTAGTCCGGCACGCCGAGGTTCTCGTCTACGATTGAGATTTCCCACTCCGGCGGGGTCAAACCCGCGAGAACCATAAGGCCCAGCGGTTTCCACACGCGGTAACGGTTCCAGCGGCTCTCCTTGACGTTGACGATGCTGACAAGCGGGTTTGAGGGATTGATTAGATATAGTCGCATTCCGTGCATTCGCTCCTTGCTATGAATTTGCTTTTTCTCCTGCTTTTACTCAATACTGACATTATTCCGGACAGTTACCATTTTCTGTGCACTGGCCCCAGCCATTAATAGTTGGCTGTCCCTATTATTCTCAAATGATTGGATATGCTTGATTAACTCAAGATATTACTCCTGTGAATATTCTTCACGAAAGTAGGGCTTCTGGAGAATATTCTCCGGCTGAAGATGCTACCGCATTACCTTTACATTTACAAGAAAATTCTAATAATAGGTTACCCAAACAAGAGGGCACTCTACCTTACATTTTCAAACTAAAAACCCAGTGAAAACCCCCTGCTTTCTAAAAATATTTATCTTTTATTTTCGTTCCAATAAGCACAGCCAAAATCACAACAGCCACACCAATAATTATCCAAAGGAAAGTGCTCATTAAAAGCATATTAAGTCTCCTTTCTGTCCCCCTATCTTGTTTATAATCCAATTTATGAGCGGTGAGGATTTATGCCGTTATATTTAGCCCTTCAAGCTTGCCCCACCTTATACTTTGCTATCTCTTGATCTGTCGTTCAGTTTCTCCCAAATCTCTCTGAATTTGTCCGGCTGAAGCCTCCCATACAAATCGACTACCTCTACCGCCTCATTCAGAATATCTTCTACATTTTCATATTCGGCCGGCAATTCACTTATTTGTTCCAGAAACTCTATAAGTTTTTCTTCATATCTTGCCCAGGACACTCGCATATTCTCATCAGCAGTTGCTTTTTTAAGGCATCTCAGCGCTATCAACTCGTTTCCATTACCTAACTCACAAATCCGGCCAATAAATTCTCTCACATCTCTCATTTGCCCGAATTTCCCCCCGCTCAAATCTAAAGTCTTCTCTAATAGCTCAAGCGTCTCTTTCGGCTCTAATAGCGTATCCTTCACCCACCCCGTAAACTCAACCGCCTCCTCAAAATTCTCCTCCGTCTTTACTCCAATCGCCGCAAGCCGATTCTCCCAGTACTCCTTCATCCTTTTTGCTACTTTTTCCTTCTGTTCTCCTCCTTCTTCATTTACCGACTTAAATCCGGTCGTCAAAAAACGCGCTGCTTTCCCCCGTAACTTTGCTGATGCTGTTTCAAAAAACTTCTTTAGCAATTTATCTTCAATATCAACCCATTTATTGAAGTATCCTATCATTAAATGCTCTACAAGTCCCTTATCTGGATTTTTATCATGTTTACCGTAGATGCTGCTTTCAATTTTCTCTACTGCATATTCATACTTACCACGTTCTACTAACAGATGAAAGACATCCTTATACGCTCTCCCCCAAGACATATAAGTACCCCACACAGCATCCCACTCCTTATCATTGCTGATATTAAATATCTTGTCTAAGTTTTTCTCTACCCATTCCTTCTCCATCCCGTGCAACTGGGGGAACCAAACACCAAGAACACATCTAATTCTTGCATCTTGAACATTATCAACTACATAATCCAAAACACCTCTAATCTTCTCACTCCATTCCTTTTCATAGGTTTTACTATCTTCGTTCTTATTACTAAGCCCAAATCTCAGAACAAGAGTAAATGCTTCTCCGGCTACACAGTTAATACTTCTCTGGTGTGGGTCCCCATCCTTGTCTGTTTCATCTCTTTTGTCTTCGTACTTTGATAAAGTCTCAATAATTCCCCATATCTCTTTACTATTCTCCTTGACTAATTGTTTTCTCAACTTTTCATCTTCAAATATTCCTTCCACAACATAAATTATTGACCTAAATATTCCCTCATAGTCTTGATTTTCACTTTTTTGACCTATGACATAATTAGCCCTCTCCAGAATTTTAACTAAAGTCTCTTCCTTTGCCTGTTTCTCTCGCAGGGCATTCCAAGCACCATGAAAATACCTCTTAAGAAAAATGGGCTTTATCTTAATTAACTCACCTTTGCTTAATTCCACATAATCCTTCACTCTTTGCTGGACAACTTTCTCAAAAGTTTCTGACAGACCTTCCTCAGGCTGATGAAAGAAACTCTCCTTCTTTTTATCAACTTCCCATCTCGAAGGCTCATTCATATATGCCAACGCATCACTTGGTTCCATCTTAAGCATATCTTCTATGCTAATCGGACTACCTTCTGTAGGGCTTACAGACCTCATTTCCCCTATCCTGGGTATAGGCATTAAATCTGCATTACTCGCACCTGATTTTTCTTTATACTTTTCATACAGCTCTGGAAATTTCTCTTTAACTAAGTACAATTCCCTCGCCTTGCGACTATTTTCAATTTGTTCAAAATCTTTTCCCGTTGCTTCTCTTTCTTCACGTTCTTTGAACCATGAAGAGAGACTCTTTTTCTCTTCTTCATCAACTATCTGTTCCTCCACCCAATTTTTGAAAACTTGAATTGCTTCGTCATCAACGTCTTCAAATTTATCTCTCAAAAGCAATCTGTACTCATACCACCAATAACGATGTTCTAAGAACTTTCGATTACCTATTATGGAACTAATTCTTTTCTCTTGTGTTCCATCAGGCACAGACTTTAGTAAATACATTACAATCCGCTCGAATATTGTCTTATCTAAAACCCAGAGGTAATCTAGCAACTCATCTATCTTATCCGGCTGCCTCTTTTTGACAGCTTCCCCTGCTTCGCAAATACCTGCTACAAGAATCTCAACAATATCTCTTTCAAATCTCTCTCCGGTTTGGTCAAGTCTTTCAATCTTTATATGAAAACCACTCTCTACACCGTATTCCTTATCTTTTACAAGCTCATCAAGTCCTTTATTAAATATATCAGCAAGTAACTTCGTTGCCCTTAAAGCATTTATCTCCCAAAGCTTCTTGTAATCTTTGAATACAATTTCTTGATAGCGATATTCGTTGCACTTTGCTGTTAAATCTTTAAAACCTTTTTCTTCTTCTGGCCTCCAAACCTCAAGCAATGTCTCCGCAATCTCAAATGCCTTATCTTGCTCTGTTTCAGCAATTTTCTTCATCAACTTTGCAGCGACGTCAATGACAATGTGCCACATTTTATTAATTCGCTTTTCTAAATACTTCTTTATTAGGTCGGCAGCCTTGCTCGCAATATCATCTCCTCTTTCTAAAAGTTTGTAGAGTATGTCAAGAAATATGCTCTGGATAAATTCATCCTTGGCCTCAATATGCGAAATAATTTCTATTACCTCCTCAGACGCTTGCTCAGCAACATTTAATAAATAACTTGCTTTGAATCGGCCAAGTTTCCCAACTTCCTCTTCCTCTAATTCTTCAAACTCACCTGCTCTTTGCAAAAGCCGAATCCACGCTCCATACTTGTTGTTTTCATAGAAGTAACATGCCAGTTGATCATCCCCTCTAATTATCTCAAACAATTCATCGACATTACTTCTTCGTGGCTTACTTTTGCTCTTCAGAATGTCTAACTTAACTGTGTTCTTATAAAATTCGTTCATTACTACTTCTCTCGGTTCACCAGTTTTACACAACACCGTCCCCTTTATCAGTTACAGTTACGCTTGTTCTGAGGGGTTTATTTGGATACTCAAGTTTGAACAACCAATCCTCAAGATGTTCGACTATTAACCTTTGAAAATCCCCTTTTGTCTTAAAATCTTTGTAGAGACACTCTTCTTTTATCTTATTCTTAAATTCCAATACTTTCCCTAATTGAAGACCCGGGTCATCTATTTGTCTTTGAGGAACTTCCTTGAAGAACACTACAATCTCTTGCATCGGCTTTTGGTCATCCTTTAAGCATTTCACTCCCTTATAATATTCCTCCTCCGTCCCAGAACTGTATTCTTCATCATTCACTTTACCGGGCGACGAACCCCACCTATCCCAAAACAAAACGATAAGATAATCGCAATTATCCAATTTCAGATTTATCCTCCCTTGTGCGCGCCCATGGCCCCCTGGTATGTTTTTCCAATCGAAAGGTATAAAAAGAAATCCTCGTCTTATTGCCTTTTCATAATTATAACGTTTTATCACCTCATAAAACAGGTTTTTCTCCTCTTCCAAACCCTCCTGCCAAGACATAAATACATGGTAACCTTTAATTGAAATCGCCATTATCTCTTCTCTTTGAGTATTTCCTGTCCGTATCTTACTTTGCCACTATGTGCTCGCTCTACAAATGCTTAAAACTTTCTTAGTCATTTTATCCTCGTAATCCGACAAAGAAAAGCGAAAAACCGCAATCTTGTCCCCGCATGTCTCTGGCTGGGATCCTACTTTATTCCCGCCTGCTCCCAGGGTGAGCTCCTGCGCACCCACAAGCCGGGGTTAAAACTAATAAATCCGCGTTAATCCGTGGTTGCGATTTCGTATGCCTCAAAGTTGCCCGCTTCTACCGACAAAATTATCCCCGGCCATATCATCAAAAGCAAGAAATATTTCAGAATCCTGCCCTTGAATTAGCAGAAGCCCTGCCTGCCCTCCGTAGCTTTAGCGAAGGGGGGAGCGTAGCCGAAGAAACCAATCTTTAATCTCTAATCCACTCAAGAATACAACTTTAGGCACTTTAGTTCACTTTAGCTCACTCCTCACTAACGAGCGTCCAGAATACAGTGCCGTGTCTCGGACATTTATTTAAAATCTACTTGTAATCAAACTCAAAATTTGGTATAATACGCCTATGTTATCCAGCAGGCTAACATAAACCGCCAGTAGGCGACGATACATGCCAGAAGGCCCCGCAAAGCTTATCCTCGAATGTCGTAGTCGGGGATCCAGATTATAGCTTAATAATTTAACCATATTATCCAAATTAACCATTTAACCAATTAACCACTCACCAATGAACCTTGGAGCGAAACTGAAAACCCTTAGGGGAATTAACCATTTTATCCAATTTAACCATTTAACCACTCACAATGAACAATGAACAATGAACTATGAACTACTGTCAACCGGCGATTGTTGCTTTCCGATCTAATTACTTATCTGCCTATAAGGCAGCAGTTATTTACGTGCCTATAAGGCACCTCTACATCTGTCGAAAACCCTCTACAAATCAACCCTTTTTATGCAAAACAAACCCAATCTTGTCCGCCGTAGGCGGATTGCAAATGAGCATAAGTATCTATTATATAAAGGATTATCAAATTTTTATCCCGCTGGCCGGATACAAAAACAAACCCAATTCAAACCCAATCAAACCCAATCTTGTCCGCCGTAGGCGGATTCCAAAATGAATGTAAACTCACTTATAACAAAGGATTACAGGAAAAAAGATGCTTTCGTAGTCCGAATAAACAAACCCAATTTCGTTAAAGGCCCAAAATTAGCGCAAACGTCTTTATTACAAAGGATTATGAAAATGAAACCGCCTTCCGGCCCAAAAAAAACAAACCCAAACAAACCCAATTTCAAAGGCAAAAAATTGCTCCTGCTCCTCTGCGAAATCGCTGCGCAGCACAAGAAATTTTTGAGAAACTTTTAATATGCACCTGTTTTTAATCGATAATAGTATTGTCTGTATATCGAAGGACGCGATTATCCGCAGAGATGGAGAAAGCACAATGCAAATTAGGTACGCTGTTTCTACAATGGTATTTTGGGGACGTGAACACCCTCTGTCTTTTGAGCAGGAGTGCCAATTCTTAAGGGTGCTGGGCTTCGGCATAGAGTTATGGCCCAATATCAAGGGTCAGAGTGATTGTCGTTACCAGAGACGTAATTGGACCAGGCTTGCCAGCGCTACCAACGGTATGTTAGTGGCTATGCGTTCCCGCGGCGACAGCCCGACGTTAGAGCAATGGCACGAACAAATCGAATGTGCCAAGCTGATTGGCGCAAATATTGTAACTGATTTGCAAAATATGGGCATTCCCGACGGTCCGGAGCTTAACGGCTGTGATTTTGCTGAAGAGGTAGTGAAAATGGCCGAGGAGAACGACGTCAAATTGTGCCTCGAAACAGGTCGGTTGCCGTTGTTCAAAAAAGTCGGTGAGAAATTAGAATCCGTCCGATATTGCCTTGACATCGGTTATGCCAATCTGGATGGTGAATATTCTTTCAAGGAATATGTGGATGATTTGGCCCCGAGAGTGTCCCATCTGCACCTGACTGACAATTACGGCCAAATGGACGACCATGAGCCGCCCGGCCTGCATGGCGGTATTTCCCGTGAAAATTGGGATTATCTTCTAAAGGTTTTAGGCGAATATGACAATGATATAGTTGGTTCGTTTGAGATGTGTCCATGTATGCCGGATGTGATGATACGTCAGGCCTGCGAGTTTTTGTTTGATGAATTGAAATGGCCCAATCGTCCTCGAAAACAACCCAGTTATGCGGACGTTGGCTATAATCCGATGTAGGACGGGCCGCAGTCCCATCAGTGCTACCCCCCTCATTTGGGAGGTGGATACACTATAGAGGTCCCCATTTCGCAATTTTTTGCAAAATGGGGTCCGTATAAAAAGGCTGACCCCCGCTGCTAACTTGCGTCAGCAAGCCGCGGGGGCTCGGCCTTTGTTAAACCGCCATCCAGACCGGGTGGAATTTCAAACCGGGCGTAACGTAAAACAGCCCTGAAGGAGAGAAAGTCAGGCAATTTTTTCTTTGTAAAGCGTGATATGAATACGGTCGAAAGATACAGATAAAGCTTGACAATTTCGCATAAGTCTTTTATACTAAAGTGCTTTAAGGTTCGTTAGTAAATCTGTAGTTATCGGAGGTATAGGCTATGAAAATCGTTGTTCATATTCTGGTAATAGCCATTCTTTTTGCCGGCGGCTGCTCTTCGGGACGAGTAGAAAGCTCCTCCAGGATCGGTTATAACTTCAGCGCGGTAGATAAGGTTGCTATCGTGGCCGTTGAAGGTACTTTGAGAAGCGAGCCTGCCAAAAATCAAATTGCTGATTTATTCGCGATGGAGCTCCTGAAGAAGGGTTATGCACCAAAAGAACGGGCCAATGTTGCAGCATTGCTTAGGGAGCAGGGATTCCAGGCTTCAGAGTTAATAACTGAGGCAGGTGCCGCAGAGGCTGGGAAAATTCTAAATGTCCCTGCAGTTCTTATCATCAATGTACCATACTTTGGTGATGAAATCTTTATTTCGGCAAAGATGGTAGATATCGAGGATAGCAGCATTTTGTGGCTTGGCAGTGGTACGGGTAAAACCGGGGGGCTCTTGTCCGCTCTTTCCTTCGGTGCATTGGGCGGTGGTTCCGGCGCTTCTGCCAGCAGCGAAGAAGATGAGTTATTTGGTGGCATTGGCATTACAGGTGGAGTGTTGGGTGGTGCTGAAGACCTACCTTTATCACCTCAAGAGATTGAACGAGCACAAAGGATAATAAGAAGGATGTGTAGCACTCTGCCGTCGAGGCTGAGCACCAAATGGTACAAATCGCGACTCAACTAATACCAGTTGGAGTTAAACCTTGCGCTTTGCATAACGGGTATCAAGCCATCCCCAAGCCTTCGACAAACTCAGGCGGGGCGCTGCGCTTGAGGCTGCCACCCGTCGAATGGTACAAATCGCGACTCGACTAATACCAGTTGGAGTTAAACCTTGCGCTTTGCATAACGGGTATCAAGCCATCCCCAAGCCTTCGACAAACTCAGACGGGGCGCTGCGCTTGAGGCTGCCACCCGTCGAATGGTAAAGCCTGCGGCTCGACTGCCCGGCTCCGGCGGGCTACGCCCAGACAAGAGCTCGTCGGAAGTCTATTTTTTCTTGTCTTGTTCGTTGCCTATTATATATCCGCCGGCGGCGCCTACTCCGGCTCCGGCGGGCTACGCCCAGACAAGAGCTGGTCGGAAGTCTATTTTTTCTTGTCTTGTTCGTTGCCTATTATATATCCGCCGGCGGCGCCTACTCCGGCTCCAATCAGTGTTCCTTCCGTATCCCCGCCTATTGCCTGACCGGCAACGGCGCCAACCCCTGCACCGATAAGGGCACCGGTTTGAGCGTCACTCTCACAGCCGGCAACAAATGCCAAACCAAGACTCACAGCAACCACCATCAAAATTGTTATCAGGTTCTTAGCCATTTATATCCTCTTTTCAATATTAGGAAATAAGGTTATTAAAACCATATACGCCGTTCATCATTTTACTACCAGCCCACCCAAACAGTCAAGACAATAACCATTTAGTTTTTATAAAGAGACATTTAGGGCTGTTATTTTTGTTCGGCTATTGGAGCGGAATAACTTTAATTATATCGATTCATTCTCCTGCAGTATGAGAAATAACCTCAAAATCAGGAGGTTTACGATTTTCCTGGCATTATCTTGCTGGCGGTTAAAGATTTTCACCGAAATCCGAAAACCCGCGATTGACATCGTTTCGCAGTTTGCATATTCTGCTTATTAATGGAAGAAGCAACGGGAACTTCTTATACAGAAAGAAACAGTCTGTGTTTCCCGTTTTATACAGTACGCCTGAGGCGTATAAAACTGGATAATCATTATTCGAGGTCATTCGAGTCGGATAAGATATGAACAGGCTCTGTATCTTCGTTGGCATGATAGTCTTTGGTTGGATTGGATGGTGGATAGGAGCCAGATTTGGATTCATGACCGGCTTAGTGGTTAGCAGCATCGGCAGCATGGTTGGAGTCTATGTAGGCTGGCGTATCAACCGCGATTACCTAAGCTGAAGCTCCGTTGAATCATCGAGGAACCGGCAGCCGGTCAGCACCACGTAAGAGACTGGACGAGTATTGACCAAGCAACGGGAACTTCTTATAATAGAAAAAGAAGTCTGTGTTTCCCGTTTTATAAAGTACGCCTGAGGCGTATAAAACTGTATAATCATTGTTATGCGTTACGGAATCAAAGATCATGAAGATATTTGGACAAATAGAAAAACTTATTAACGAGCATGGGTCAGCCACCATTCTTAAAGAGCGACTTCATCTTGCCTCTGATAAGTATTCTAAGCTTGAAGACGAGAATGCAGTTCTGAAAGAGAAGATAGAAACTCTTGAGTCTAATCTTGATGATGCAAACAAAGAGATAGAGCGACTCAATAAGGTCGCCAATTCCTTTCAAAAAGAACAATGCCAGGAAAAACTCGATGAAGTTACCAAAGGTATTCTTTGCAAGTTTTTTGAAGCCGGTAGAGATCTTCCAGTAAGGTATTTCGCGTCTGCATTGTCCCTTGACATTGGTATCGTTCAATATCATTTTGATATCCTTAGAAACCATAATTTCATTATCCAAGCTACTGCTGGTAGAGAAGCAACATTTAGGCTAACTCCGCAGGGTAGAAAATATTTTGTTGAACAAATCAACACATAACAATGGGATCGAGCATACCCGCTAAAGCCGTCCGGTCGATGGGCTTTGACCCGGTTTATAAAGACTGTATAAGCATTTGTTAGAAGGAGAATGATAATGAAAAAAGCGATTCTGACTCTTATTTTCTTAGCTGTTGCTGCTCCTCTATTTGCAAAAGAGCTGGTCATCTTCACGGGCATACCTGAAATAAAAATAAGCGAGGGTGGCATCAGTCGTGTAGTAGATGAGAACCTAACCAAAGACGAGGCAATCAAATTCAAATGCATAATCACAAAAATTGATGACAAATATTATTGGACTTCCAGAGAGAATGTTGAATTAATACCTATTGCCAGTGGAACATTCATTACCTATTGGGCAGTCAACGCTACTGGATATGTTCGGGTCGTTAAGCCTGAAATGAAAAAAGAAGTAAAGGAAATCAGTGCTATGCTGGATGATCCTGAAGAAAAGTTTGATTATGTGGAACATTTATTGTTAGGTTTAAAGTCTGTTACCTATTATGGTAAGTCAAACAGTTTAGCTTTTGCAAACAAAAGTCAAGATATAGATTTACTCTGGAAAGCAAGGGCATTAAAAGCTGTAGAAAACATAGAAGTTATGACGGAGAAGTTGCAAAAGGAAGATTCAAAAAAACTCAGATTTGAAATAATATTAGAGTATGCTTACGCAGCTATATTACTGAATCCTGAAATAATAAACAAAAAAACTTCTACTGTTAACACTTATCATCTTTTACTAAATTATGGTGATGATGGCGGGTTAGATGTCTTGTATAACTATGACCCAATAAAACAAAAATTACTTTCAGTAAGTATAGACCGTTTACCAAAAGACAGGCGAATTTCCATGATTTGCGATATGCCAAATATTTTTTGGGTATTGAATTACGAAGAAACCAACGAACCGGTATTTGTTTTTAACCGGGCCAACCCTTTTGACATCATGATTTTATCTAAATGATGATTTTTTTCAACATCTCAACGGTATGATTTTTAGAAAAAAACGCGACGATGTCCCATCCATAGTTGGAGGTTGAAAAAAGCGATGGCTACTCCGGCCTGATTTCGTATAAGATCAGGCCAGTTTAACAATTATATTTTTTGAAAGGAGTAGCCATGCAAAGAAAATTGTAC